>QFZN01000001.1_pt1 | contig 268619 bp, 243 predicted proteins | sample 1740101 | NCBI WGS metagenome assembly QFZN01 (sample SAMN09210849, study PRJNA391713) | Ciliate metagenome, whole genome shotgun sequencing project. | isolation source: combination of 50 Heterometopus sp. ciliate cells from an enrichment culture... | host: Heterometopus sp. ...
GCTCGCAGCCCCCTCCCCTCAGGCAGGCCCCCTGGCGGCACGCAGGATCTACGGGTTCCTGCGTGCACGATTGCGCGCACGAGCAACACGGCCGACAGGTGTCACGCGCAAACAGATCCTGTTCCATATCGGCAACCAGAAATTTGCACGCTACCTCAACGAGATCACTGCCGAACTGGCCGAAGGCTCCCATACCTTCCTGACCACTGGCGATGAAAGCCTGGCGCGACAACTGCAACAGCAGGGCAGGCCATGTCTGCACTGGCCGGATCGCGGTGCAGGCGTCTGGTCCGTCATGGCGCCCCGGGATCTGGCTCCTTTTGAAGCACTGGTGCATGAAGCCGATCGACTCCTTGAGGCGATCGGCTGCATCAAGCCAGCGTGTGTCGTCGTCGTGGAGGGCAATGCACCGGCCGATGCGCTCATGGCGGAAGTGTGCAGGCAGCTTGGCGTGCCTTGCTACTGCATACAGCAAGGATGGTCACCGTATGTCCATACAGGATTTCGCCATATGCGGTTTACCGAAATGATGGTGTGGGGCCCGTCATTTGCAGACATGCTCACGCCTTTCAATCCCGGACAGCATTTCACCGTCACGGGAAGCCACGCCCTGCACTCGCGAGCCGGCGCCTCCAGGGTCGGGCAGTTCTTCAGTTTCTTCCTGCAAGCGCCATGTGCGCTGCTCGGTCACAAGGAATTCGAGGCATTCGTTACTCTGGCGGAAGATCTGGCAACCCGCTTCCCAAGTACGCCATTTGTCATCCGTGAACATCCCGGATATCCATTGCAGACCGATCGAAAGCATTCCTTCGGCCGCCTGAGCAATGTGCGCTTTTCCGATCCGGCGCAGGAATCACTGTCGGACCTGATCTCACAATCGGCCCTGGTCATCAGCGTATTTTCGACAGTATTGCTGGAGGCACTGGCCCTGGACGTCCCGTCACTGGTATGCAGTATCGGTGCAATGAAGACCTATCAACCCGATATCGCATCGCAAGGAGCGGCGAGGGAGGTCTTCAGCATCGATGAAGCACGCGACGCACTCTCAGGACTGATCACCTCGCCGGCGCTGCTCGATGACATGAAACAACATATCCCGGCAGTGAAGAACAAGTTCTTCTCTCCCGGCGCAGCCGCGCCGGTCATTGCGGCCATCCTTGAATCGACCCTGCCGGCCTCGACCGATCTCGCCCAAGCTACGTAAATCTGACCCTATTCATCCGGATGAACATACTCAACCGATTCTACTTTCCCCTGAGGCGCTGGCTGGCACGCAGAAGCGGCGCCACGCTGCAACCAGGTGTGACGTTTTATGGCGCGGCCCAGATCACCCGACATCCCGATAGTGTCATCAGCATCGGTGCCAAGGCGGTCATCTGCTCGGATTCGCGCTTCACGGCATTGGCGCTGGATCACCCCGTCAAACTCGCAACGACCCGATCCGGTGCGCACCTGAGCATCGGTGCCGATGGTGGCATGAGCGGTGCATGCATCGTCTGCGCGCAACGCATCGAGATCGGCGACCAGGTCCTGCTGGGTGCCAACGTGCTGATCGTCGACACCGACTTCCACCCGCTCGCACCGGAAGGTCGACGTCATAGCGATGATCTCGACAAGATTGGTACGGCCCCGGTGGTCATCGGCGACAACGTCTTCGTCGGCACCCGCGCCATCCTGCTCAAGGGAGTCGTCATCGGCAAGGACAGCGTAGTGGCCGCTGGCGCAGTGGTGACCGCAGGGACCTATCCCGATGGCGCCATCCTGGGCGGAAATCCGGCACGTATCATTGGAAGCGTCTATCAAGCATGACCATTCACGTATTAATGCCAGTCTTCAACCGCCTGGACATGACCAAGGCGATGTTGAATTGCCTGCTCGCACAGAAGACGGATGAACCCTTGCACATCGTCGTGATTGACGATGGCTCCACCGACGGCACCACCGAGTTCCTCCGGAGCCAGCCACACGTCGAGCGCCTGGAGGGAGATGGCTCTCTGTGGTGGGGTGGCGCCATCGATCTGGGAATCAAGGCGATACTGAAACGAAGCGTCCCACAGGACTGGGTACTGTTCGTCAACAACGACACCCATATCAAACCGGACTTCGTGCAAACCTTGCTCGATACCGCACGCAGTACGCCGCGTTCGGCCGTCGGCAGCGCGGTGCGCAATGTCGACGCCCCGCACGAACTGCTGTCGGTAGGCCCACTGATCAATCCATGGCGCTTCAAGGTCAAGGACGTCATGGCAAGACTACCCTCCTCTGAACTGGAGCAGATGGACACCCTGGAAGTCGATGCCTTGAGTGGCCGTGGCGTACTGTTCCCCCTGGCCGCCATTGCCAAGGTGGGAGGTATGCGGCCGGCACGCCTTCCTCACTATCTGGCCGACTACGAGCTGGCCCTGCGCATCCGCAAGGCGGGATGGAAACTGCTGGTGAGCATGCATGCACCTGTCTATTCGCCCAATGAATTTGGAAACAGCTTCCGTGGAAAAAGCCTTCGCGAGGTCCTGTTCTCGGTCCGTTCGCCGAACTATCTGCCAGCCAATCTGAGCTTCTGGTGGGGTGCCAGCAATCTTCTCCAGAAATTGACCCTGCCGGCGCGTGTGCTGGCCTATTTCATGGTCCGCGCTACAAAGAAATGACATGAAAATCACCATTCTCGATACGTACTATCCCGCCTTCCTCGCGAACCACTACCTGAGCGATCCCGGTGCGGCCCAACAGAGCTATGCCAGCCAGATGGTCCAGTTGCTGGGTCAGTGCTTCGGCACCTCCGACTTCTACTCGCGCCATCTCAAGGAGCTCGGCTGGGATGCGCAGGACCTCATCGTCAATTGCCTGCCCCTGCAAGAGAAGTGGGCCAGGGAAAACGGTGCCCGCTTCAGTTCGCTGGCCCTGCGCGTGCGGCCCCGCTTCTTCCGCCTCCCGGTAGTGGGTCGCTGGCTGGCCTCGCTGCCCGGGCTGGTCGAGATCGCCACTGCCCAGATCGTCCGTACCAAACCCGACGTTCTCTATTGTCAGGACCTGAGCTTCTTCCCTCCGGAAGCCATGGCAAAGCTGCGCCCGCATGTCGGCATGATTGTCGGGCAGATCGCCTGCCCGCTGCCGCCCCAGGCGTTCCTCCAGAGCTACGATCTGATCCTCACGTCCTTCCCTCATTTCGTTCCTCGTCTGAAGGAAATGGGCATTGCCTCGGAATATTTCCGCATCGGCTTTGACACGCGCGTTCTGGAGAAGCTGGGCAAGGTCGACAAGGACGTCAATGCCAGCTTCGTCGGTGGCATCAGCCGTCATCATGGCAAGGCCGTTCCCGTACTTGAGTACCTGGCAGAGCAGACCCCCATCGAGTTCTTTGGCTATGGATCCGACAGCCTGCCCGCCAACTCTCCGATCCGCCGCAAGCATCATGGCGAGGTCTGGGGACTCGACATGTATCGCTCGCTTGCGCGCAGCAGGATTACGCTCAACCGCCATATCAATGTCGCCGAGAACAATGCCAACAACATGCGCCTTTACGAGGCGACCGGCGTTGGTGCGCTTCTGTTGACGGACCGCAAGGACAACCTCGGCGAACTGTTCGACGTCGGCCGCGAAGTAGTCGCCTACTCCAGCCAGGAAGAAGCCGCAGAGCTGATCACCCACTTCCTGGCTCACCCCGAAGAGGCCGCCGCTATCGCCGCAGCCGGGCAGCGACGCACCTTGTCCGAACACACCTATGAACAACGCATGAAGGAGCTCGTTCCCATCCTGGAACGACACTACAAGAGGAAGCAATGAAACAAGCATTGCTGGCCCTGCTATCGCATTTTCCGTGGCTCAAGCGCGAATTGCGGCGGCTGCGCGATCGCCATGTCGACAGCAACTCCGTCTCGCATGGGTATCGGCCAATCCGCAAATGGCGCATCCGCAAGGAAAGCGCACGACTGCGTTCGTCGTGGCAATCGCAAGACCTTCCCGCTCGCCAGCGCGAGCTGGTCAACCAGCAGCTCGCCGACTACGCCCGGGGGGCCGCCATCGATGTCTTCGATGTTCTCGTCGATGCCTTGCAGACCATCAAGCCGGCCGGTCGTCCAATGACGCTGCTGGAAGTCGGCTGCGCCAGCGGTTTTTATGGGGAAGTTCTGGAGATCAAGCAGATGTCCGTGCAGTACAGCGGCTGCGACTATTCGCCCGCATTCATCGAACTGGGCAAGCGCTACTATCCGGACATGCCGCTGTATGTTGAAGACGCTACCGCATTGAGTTTCAACGATGAGAGCTTCGACGTCGTCGTCTCCGGTTGCTGCCTTCTGCACATCCCCGGATTTGAACAAGCCATCGCCGAGACCGCGCGCACCTGTCGCGATCACGCCATCTTTCATCGCACACCGGTCCATACGGGCCGCCCGCACCGCTACTTCAGAAAACAGGCGTATGGAGTGGAAACCGTAGAAATCCATTTCAACGAACCGGATCTGCTGCGTCTGTTCGCGCAATATGGCCTGGAGTGTATCCAAACCTATACGCTGTCGCAGGAATCCGATCCCGACGATCCGTCGGTAATGCACTACAACCGCACCTATGTCTGCCGCAAAATTCCAAATGCAATCAGCTAAGACCCATTACTTCTGTACGCTCTTCGACAGCGGTTACCTGATCAAGGGACTGTCCATGCTGCGCAGCGTGAACAGGCATTGTGACAATGCGCATGTCTTCGTGCTGTGCATGGATAGTCAGGCCCAGCAAATCCTCGAAGCACTGCAACTCCCTTACGTGACCTGCATCCCGCTGGCGGACGTGGAGACCGAGGAACTGCTGAAGGTCAAACCCGATCGGGGTGTAGCAGAGTATTGCTGGACCCTCTCCCCGTGCCTGCCCTCTTATCTGCTGCAGAACTACCCCGAGATCGACTTCATTACCTATCTCGATGCCGATCTGCTGTTCTATTCCTCGCTGCAACCCTTGTTCGACGAGATCGGTGATGCCTCCATCGCCATCATCGAGCATCGCTTTAGCCCGCGACTGCAGGACCGCATCGTCAATGGCCGCTTCTGCGTCGAGTGGGTCAGCTTCCGCCGGGACGAACAAGGCATGGCGTGCCTGGCACGCTGGCGCGAGCAGTGCATAGAATGGTGCTACTACCGCCTCGAAGAAGGTCGCATGGGCGACCAGAAATATCTGGACCAATGGCCTGAGCGCTACAGCGCCTGTCACATCCTCATGCATCCGGGCGCGGGTATCGCACCGTGGAACTATTCCCAGTATCAATTCGCGCGTGACGCCCAAGGGCACATCACTGTGGACGGCAGCCCGCTTCTGTTCTATCACTTCCACCAGTTCCAGTTGCTCGACGATGGAAGCTTTGACCGGCTTTCCACGTTCTACACGTCCGAGCGCGCCGAACCACACGACATCTACGAGCAATATGAAGCTGACCTGAAACTACGCATTGCCGAAATCCGTGCCGTGGCGCCGGGATTCAAAGGCGGCTTCAAACCGATGGCCAAGGTCCGCGGACGCCGCTGGGTACAACGCTTCGCACCTCGTTGGCTCAAGGACCTGGCACGCAAATTCATCCGCTACTGATGCCCTATTGATACATGAGCGAGCCTACCCCCCTCAGGATTTCCGTCATCACCGTCTGCTACAACAGCGCGGCCACCCTCGGTGCCGCCCTGCAGTCGGTGGCCGACCAAAGCTGGCCCCACATCGAACACATCGTCATTGATGGCGCCTCCACCGATGGTACGCTGCAGATCATTGAGCAATTCCGTCCTCACCTGGCCAAGGTCGTCAGCGAACGCGACCACGGCATCTACGACGCGATGAACAAGGGCCTGGCACAGGCCAGCGGGGATATCATCTGCTTCCTCAATGCCGATGACCACTACGCCTGGAACGGCGCGCTGGCCGACGTCGCGCAGCAGATGCAGGAGCATCGTCTCGAGGCCTTGCTGGGCGACGTGGCCTTCTTCCACGCTGGCGAACCTGCACGTACCGTGCGACGCTATCGTTCCAACCGTTTCCATCCGGATCGACTGGCCTGGGGCTGGCAACCAGCCCACCCGGCGCTGTTCCTGCGGCGCAGCGTCATCGAACGCGTCGGACAGTTCAAGACCAGCTACCGTATTGCCGGCGACTTCGAATTCATCGTGCGCGCCTTCCATGGCGCCAACCTGCGCTATCGCCACCTGCCCAAGGTGTATGTGCGCATGCAGACCGGCGGTGCCAGTACCGATGGCCTCAAGTCCAAGATCCGGCTCAACCGCGAGGTCCTGCGCGCCTGTCGCGAAAATGGATTGCGCACCAACATGCTGAAGATCCTCACCAAGTACCCACTCAAGCTGCTCGAACTGGTCAGCCATTGAGCCGGCGGCAGAGATCCGCCTCTCCCCCATTTCTTTCCATCAATACAAGAACACCATGATCCTAGTCACCGGCGGCGCCGGCTTCATCGGCAGCAATTTCGTACTGGACTGGCTCGCCACTGACGACGAGCCAGTCGTCAACCTGGACCTGCTCACCTATGCCGGCAATCCGGCCAACCTGGCCTCGCTCAAGGGCGATCCCCGACATACCTTCGTGCATGGCGATATCGCCGATGCCGACCTGCTGGACAAGCTGCTGGCCCAGCACCAGCCGCGTGCGGTCATCCACTTCGCCGCCGAGTCCCATGTGGACCGCAGCATCCACGGCCCGGAAGCCTTCGTGCAAACCAATGTGGTGGGTAGCCTGCGCTTGCTGGAAGCGGTCCGCACATACTGGAAGGGCATGAATCCGGAGGCCGCCGCTGCGTTCCGCTTCCTGCATGTCTCCACCGATGAGGTCTACGGCTCGTTGGAAAAGGATGCGCCGGCCTTCAGCGAAACACATCCCTACGAGCCCAACAGCCCCTATTCGGCCAGCAAGGCCGCCAGCGACCATCTGGTGCGCGCCTACCACCACACCTACGGCCTGCCGACGCTGACCACCAACTGCTCCAACAACTACGGCCCTTACCATTTCCCCGAGAAGCTCATCCCGCTGTGCATCCACAATGCGCTCAAGGGTAAGCCCCTGCCCATCTACGGCGATGGCCAGCAGATCCGCGACTGGCTTTATGTGAGCGATCACTGCAGCGCTATCCGTCGCGTGCTGGAAGCCGGCACCGTCGGCCAGACCTACAACGTGGGTGGCTGGAACGAGAAAGCCAACCTCGATGTGGTACGCACGCTCTGCACCGCGCTGGACGAACTGCAACCGCGCGCGGACGGCCAGTCCTACACGCAACAGATCACCTTCGTGGCGGACCGTCCCGGCCATGACCGCCGCTATGCCATCGACGCCGGCAAGCTGGAACGCGAACTGGGCTGGCGCCCCGCCGAGACGTTCGAGACCGGTATCGCCAAGACGGTGCGCTGGTACCTCGAACACCAGGCATGGGTCGATAATGTCACCAGTGGTGCCTACCGCGACTGGATCGGCCAACACTACGGAGACTGAACATGACACAAACAAGAAAGGGCATCATCCTTGCCGGCGGTAGCGGCACGCGCCTCTATCCCATGACCAAGTCGGTCTCCAAGCAGCTCATGCCGGTGTACGACAAGCCCATGATCTACTACCCGCTCAGCACCCTGATGCTGGCCGGCATCCGCGACGTGCTGATCATCTCCACGCCCCAGGACACACCGCGCTTCCAGGACCTGCTTGGCGACGGCAGCCAATGGGGCATGAACCTGCAATATGCCGTGCAACCCTCGCCGGACGGACTGGCCCAGGCCTTCCTGATCGGCAAGGACTTCATCAACGGTGCTCCCTGCACTCTGATCCTGGGCGACAACATCTTCTTTGGCAATGAGCTGACCCAATTGCTCAAGAGCGCACGCGACCGCAGCGAGCGCGCCAGCGTCTTCGCCTATCATGTGCATGACCCGCAGCGCTATGGCGTGGTGGAGTTCGACGACCAGCAGCGTGCCCTGAGCATCGAGGAAAAGCCGCTTGATCCCAAGAGCAACTATGCCGTGACCGGGCTGTACTTCTACGACAAGCAGGTGTGCGATGTCGCTGCGTCCATCCGCCCTTCGGCGCGTGGTGAACTGGAAATCACCGACGTCAACAAGTTCTATCTCGAACACCAGTTGCTGGACGTCGAGATCCTCGGCCGCGGCTACGCCTGGCTGGATACCGGCACCCACAGCAGCATGCTGGATGCGGCCAACTTCGTGGCCTCGGTGCAGCAGCGCCAAGGCCTGATGGTGTGTTGCCCGGAAGAGATCGCTTTCATGAATCGCTGGATCGATCCGGAACATATCCAGAAGCTCGCCGCGCCCCTGTCCAAGACCGACTATGGCCGCTACCTGCTGCGTCTGATCAAGTGAGCCCCTCGCCATGACCTCATCTGCCCGCCAGGACTGTTATGTCATCGGCGACCTGCAAGGATGCGACTCGCCTCTGCAACGCCTTCGGCAAAGCCTGCCGGCGGGTGAGGACCATGCCCTCATCTTCGCCGGCGACCTCATCAACCGCGGCCCCCAATCCCTGCACACCCTGCGCAGCGTCATGGCCATGGGCGAGCGGGCCCGCACCGTACTGGGCAACCATGACCTGCACTTGCTGGCCGTGGCCTGCGGCATCCGCCCGGCACACCGCGACGACACGCTCGACGAGATCCTCAACGCCCCCGACCGGGACGAACTGATCCACTGGCTGCGACACCGCCCGCTGGCCATCCTTGAGCAGGACCACTTGATCGTGCACGCCGGCGTGCTGCCACAATGGGATGTGCATCAGGCGCTGGCGCTGGCAGGCGAAGTCGAGGCCATGCTGCAGAGCGACCAGTGGATAGCCTTCCTGCGCCACATGTATGGCAACCAGCCCGATCGCTGGCACGATGACCTGGCCGGCTACGATCGCCTGCGCTGTGTCATCAATGCCTTCACCCGCCTGCGTTTCTGCCAGGCCGATGGCACCATGGATTTTTCAGTCAAGGAAGGTGCCGATGCGGCGCCGGAAGGATTGATGCCCTGGTTCGAGGTACCGGGCCGCCGCAGCGCGGATGTGACCGTGGTCTTCGGTCACTGGTCCACGCTGGGATTGATGATGCGCGACAACCTCATCGCCCTCGACACCGGCTGTGTCTGGGGCGGCAAGCTCAGTGCGGTGCGGTTATCGGATCGGGCGCTGTTCCAGGTGCAGTGTCCGCAGGCACGCCGCCCTGGCTGAGCTGCTCGGCCGTATACCCCAGCCCCGCTGCAATGACTTCCCTGGCCTGGCGTGCCAGGTCGCGTCGGTGCGCACCGTCGGTGCTGATCAGCGGTAGCTGCGTCAGCTCGGCAGTCATGCCGCGCGCCTTGAGGATCGTCAGGATGCTCTCGGCAATGGACATGTCACCGATGAAATCGGCCGCGCCATGCAGTCTCCCCTCCGCATCCACGTAGCGCAACGCATAGGGCTGCACCGGCGCCCGGGCGTCGATGGCGGCTTCGAACAGGTTGGCATGGAAAGGCAGCAGCGTGCCTTGTGCAGCCGTCGTGCCTTCCGGGAAGAAGGCGACGTGTTCGCCCTTCTCGATGCTTTCCACCAGTCCCTTGAAGATGCGACGCACGTCGCTGGCCTTGCCGCGCGAGATGAAGATGGTGCCGGTCTTGGCGCACAGCCAGCCGATCAGCGGCCAATGACGGATCTCCGACTTAGCCACGAAACGGCAGGGCTGCAGGGTGTTGACCACGAAGATATCCAGCCAGCTGACATGATTGGACACCAGCAAAGACTGCGGGATCGGCAGGGGACTGTCGATCTTCACCTGGATGCCGCAGATACGCATCAACTTGCGCGACCAGCGCCGGATATGGGCCTCCCGGCCCTTCTCCGAAGTGAACGGGAACAGGAAGGCGCACACCGCCATGCCCTTGAACAAATGCGCAATCAGGCGCAACAGACGGAAAACGAACATGACGTGGCCGGCTCGCTAGGCTAGGGGCTGAAACTGGTTAACCGAAAATCACGAAAAATCAAAAACCGCGTAAGCGGAAATCAACGTTCGAAGGCGATGTGCCCCGACACGATGGTGGCCTTGACCACGCCCGGCACCTCGTAACCCAGGAAAGGCGTGTGCTTGCCCTGGCTGGCCAGCGCCGTGCCCTGCACCTTCCACATGGCATTGGGATCGAACAGGCACAGGTCGGCTACGTTGCCCACGGCCAGGTTACCGGCCTTCAGGCCCGCTACCTTGGCGGCACGGTGGGTGATCTTGGAGACCGCCTTGGAGAGCACTTCCTTGCCCTCGCCGTCGGTTTCCAGCGCCCACTTCAGCGACAGCGACAGCAGCAGTTCCAGGCCGGTCGCGCCGGGTGAGGCTTCGCCGAAGGGCAGCAGCTTCTCGTCATCATCGACCGGGGTGTGGTCGGAACAGACGGCATCGATGGTGCCATCCAGCAGCGCCGCACGGATCGCCTCGCGGTCGCGCTGCGAGCGCAGCGGCGGCGTGAGGCGGGCGTTGGAGTCGAAGTAGCCGATATCCAGGTCGCACAGGTGGATGTGGTGTACGCCCACGTCACAGGTCACCGGCAGGCCTTCACTCTTGGCCTGGCGCACCAGTTCGAGGCCGGCCGCCGAGGACATGCGGCACAGGTGGACACGTGCGCCGGTGGCGCGCATCAGTTCGAACAGGGTGTAGAGCGCAATCGTCTCCGACATCACCGGCACGCCGGACAGGCCCAGGCGCGAGGCCGCCGGGCCGCTGTGGGCGATGCCGGTGCGGCCCAGGTGCGGATCCTGCGGACGCAGCCAGACGGTGTAGTTGAAGGTCTTGGCGTATTGCAGCGCCGACAGCAGCACGGTGGTGTCGGTGATCGGCTCTTCGGCCTGCGAGAAGCCGATGCAGCCGGCGTCGGTCAGCTCGGCCATTTCAGTCAGCGCCTTGCCCTTCAGGCCAGCGGTGAGCGCGCCCAGCGGGTAGACGTGCGCCTGGTTGAGCGACTTGGCGCGGTGCTTCAGCATTTCCACCAGGCCGGGCTCGTCCAGCACCGGATCGGTATCGGGCGGACACACCAGGCTGGTCACGCCCCCCTGGATGGCGGCCTGCATCTCGGACTCCAGCGTGGCCTTGTATTCATAGCCGGGCTCGCGCAGGCGTGCCGACAGGTCTACCAGGCCGGGAGCGACCACCAGTCCGGTGGCGTCGATGGTCTTGTTGGCCACGAAGTCAGCCGGTGCCTGGCCGACACCGACGATCTTGCCGGCGGCCACATACAGATCCTGCTGGGCGTCGATGCCGTTGGCCGGGTCGATCAGGCGGCCGTTCTTGATATGCAGTTTCATCAGTTGAATGTCTTTTTAGCGAGTCGTCTTAATTCTTCAAAATTTCCTGCGAGCCAGGCTTCCTTCTTCCTGCGCGTCCAGCCCTTCAGTTGCTGCTCAGCTGCCAGTGCTTCTTCTCTTGTTCCAAAGCTCTCCGACTTCAACAGCTCGACCGGCAAACGAGTCGACGTGTAGCACTTCATTGCAGCAGATTGATGCTGCGCCATCCGCGTCTCGATATTGTCCGTATGGCCTACGTAGTAGCTTCCATCCGAACAGCGTAAAAGATAAACATAAAACGCCATGTTCACCTCCGCTACTGGTTGCGCACACCGCACGCTGGCTTCGATACGGCCCTGCGGGCCTACTCAGCCCGAACGGGTCAGGTGGAACGGGGCGCATCAAACATCGACTCCGTTCGCCCTGAGTAGCCGCGTAGCGGCGTATCGAAGGGCAGATTCAGGACACCTTACTCAACTCAGTTACCGGCCACGATACTCATGACCGCCATGCGCACTGCGATGCCGAAGGTCACCTGCGGCAGGATCACGGCCTGGGCGCCATCGGCCACGGCCGAGTCGATTTCCACGCCGCGGTTCATCGGGCCCGGGTGCATCACGATGGCGTCCGGCTTGGCCAGCGCCAGGCGTTCCGGGGTCAGGCCGTAGCTCTTGAAGAACTCCTGTGCCGAGGGCAGCAGGGCGCCACTCATGCGCTCGTTCTGCAGGCGCAGCATGATGATCACGTCCACGTCCTTCAAGCCCTCTTCCATGTTGTGGAAGACGCGCACACCCATCTGCTCCAGGCCGCTGGGCAACAGCGTACGCGGACCGATGGCGCGCACTTCGGGCACGCCCAGCGTGGTCAGCGCGTGGATGTCGGAACGCGCCACGCGGCTGTGCAGGATGTCTCCCACGATGGCCACGCGCAGGTTGCTGAAGTCCTTCTTGTAATGGCGGATGGTGTACATGTCCAGCAGACCCTGGGTCGGGTGCGCGTGGCGGCCATCACCGGCGTTGACCACGTGGACATGCGACTGCTTCGTGTCGATCAGGTGCTTGGCGATCAGGAAGGGCGCGCCCGACTGCGCGTGGCGCACCACGAACATGTCGGCATGCATGGCCGCCAGGTTGTCGATGGTGTCCAGCAGCGACTCGCCCTTGCTGGTGCTGGAGGCCTGAATGTTCAGGTTGATCACGTCCGCCGAGAGGCGCTTGGAGGCGATCTCGAAGGTGGTGCGGGTCCGTGTGGAGTTCTCGAAGAACAGGTTGAAGACGCTCTTGCCGCGCATCAGCGGCACCTTCTTGACTTCGCGGTCGCCGATGCTGACGAAGGACGAAGCCGTATCGAGGATGTGGGTCAGGATGGCGCGAGGCAGGCCCTCGATGGTCAACAGGTGTTGCAGTTCGCCGTTTTTGTTCAGTTGTGGATTAAGCATGGACCACCGTGAGAGTGAAGCGGCCGTCGTCGGCGCGTTGCAATTGCAGGTTTTCTTGTTTGGACAGCGTGACCGTCGTCGCCAGGAAGTCCGCCGTGATCGGCAGCTCGCGTCCGCCGCGATCCACCAGGGCGGCCAGCAGCACGCGTGCCGGGCGGCCGTAGTCGAACAGTTCGTTGATGGCCGCACGGGTGGTGCGTCCGGTGTAGAGCACGTCGTCGATGAGCAGGATGGTGGCGCCCTCGACGTCGAAGGGGATCTGGCTGGGTTTCACATCGGCGCGCAAGCCCTTTTCGGAAAAATCGTCGCGATAGAAGGAAACGTCCACGAAGCCCAGCCGCGCGGCCAGGCCCAGTTCGGCCGCCAGCCGCTCGGCCAGCCAGGCGCCGCCCGAATGGATGCCCACCAGCGCAAGCTCGGTTGCGCCTTGCAGGCCGGCCTTGATCTGCTGCACCAGGTCCTGGTACAGCGCTTCTGCATCAAGCTGGGAAGGTGTTGTGCTCATGAATGTGCGTCGTCAAAGTATTGCTGCAAAATGATGGCGGCGGCCTGGTCGTCGATCTGCTCGCCGCGCTGGTGTTCGATCACCGCCGAGCTGTAGCGCTCGTCCACCAGCGTGACCGGCACGCCATGGCGGCCGTGCAGCTGGTTGGCGAAGCGGCGGCAGCGCACGCTCATCTCGTGCTCGGCGCCGTCCGGGTGCAGCGGCAGGCCGACCACGCAGCGCGCCGGTTGCCATTCGGCGATCAGGCGCGCGATGGCGGCAAACTTGCCGTCGTTGGTCGGCTCGCTGATCACCACCAGCGGCTGCGCCTGCTTCAGGCCGGTGTTGCCCACGGCCACGCCGATGCGCTTCAAGCCGAAGTCGAAGGCCAGTACGGTGTCCAACGGCTTGTCCTTAGGCCCGTCCGGCGTCGCCGGAGAGCATCACCGGGTCGATGCCCAGCAAGGCCAGCGCCGCCGTGAAACGCTCTTCCACCGGCAGCTCGAAGATGATGGCCGGATCGGCCTCGACCGTCAGCCAGCCGTTACGACCGATCTCGCCCTCCAGCTGGCCCGGGCTCCAGCCCGAGCAGCCCAGGGTCACCAGCACGCGCTCCGGTCCATTGCCATGGGCCACCGCCTCCAGCACATCCTTGGAGGTGGTCAGGGCGACCTCATCGGTCACCTGCAGGGTGGAAGAGTACTTTTCGGTCGTCGAATGCAGCACGAAGCCGCGTTCCACCTGCACCGGACCACCGAACATCACCGGGCGGCGATACAGCTCCGGCAAGGCCTCGGGCGTATCGGGCCGGATCTCGAGCTTGAGGTTGATGCGGTCGAACAGCACGTCCATGGTCATGTCGGTGGGCTTGTTGATGACCACGCCCAGCGCACCGTTATGGTTGTGTTCGCACAGGTAGACCACCGTGCCGCCGAAGATCGGGTCCAGCATGGACGGCATGGCGATCAGGAAGTGGTTGGTCAGGTCCAGCTCCAGCGGGGGCCGGGTTTCCTCGCCGGCATCGTCCTCGCCCTCGGGGCGCTGGCCGGATGCGGCCGCGCTCGCCTGGCGGGTGGGAGCGTCGGAATGGAAGGGATCGAAAGCACCAAAGGATTCCGCGGATTCGTCGAAATCCTCGGCTGAAAAACTGAAGGGAGAATTACGTCTCTTGATCATCCGCGCATTTTAGCAGTTTTGGCCACCTCCCCGCGCGAACAAAGGGGCGCACCACCATTGCCAAGAAGAAATGATCCTTCCGGCAATGGTGGGGTTCAGTTTCCGGCCAGCATCTGCGCCACGGCCCGGCGCGCCTGGGCACCCAGCTCGGCCAGGTCCAGTCCGGGGATGGCATCGTCCCGCACCACGGCCCGGCCACCCACCCACAATGCCTTCAGGAAAGGCCGTCCGCCCGAGGCCACCGGACCGATGGCCGGATCGTGCAGGCCGAAGTAGCGCGGATCATCCAGGCGATACAGGGCGATGTCCGCCTGCTGCCCCACCTGCAAGCCCTCCAGCGCCCCCAGCCCCAGCACGCGGGCACCGCCGCTGCTGCCCCAGCGCACCACGTCTTCCACCGTGGCCTCATCAGCCCCGCCTTCGAAATGGCCACCCCGCCAGGCGGGCGTAGCTTCCTGGCCCCGCCGGGCGCGCTGCATCAGCCAGGCGGCATGGGTTTCCGAGATCATGTCGGCGGCTTCATTGGAAGCGGCCCCATCCACCCCGATGGACACCGGCACACCCGCGGCCTCCAGTGCGCGGATGGGCGCAATGCCGCTGCCCAGGCGGCCATTGCTCTGCGGGCAATGGGCGATACCGGTGCCGGTGCGGCCCAGCAGGGCGATCTCGGCCTCCTCGAGCTTGACCAGGTGCGCGAACCACACGTCCGGCCCCAGCCAGCCGATGCGCTCGCAGAATTCCACCGGCGTGCAGCCATGCATGGCATGGGCGCTGTCCTGGTAGCCGACCGTCTCCGAGAGGTGGCTGTGCAGGCGCAGGCCCATCTCGCGCGCGGCCACGGCCATCTCGCGCAACTCCTCGGGCGCGGCCGAATAGAGGGGCGTGGTCGGCGCCATCACCACCCGCCGCCTCGCCGCCGGGGAAGGATCATGGAAGCGCCTGGCCAGCCGGCTCATGTCGGCCAGGAAACCGTCCAGCGTCTCCGGCCGCAAGGCGCTGGGCAAGTCGGCCTCCAGCTGGCGGGTACGGGTGGCGGTGCCACGGCAGAGCACGAAGCGCAGGCCCAGCCGCTCGGCTTCCTCGAACAGGATTTCCGAGGTATCGAAGGGCATGCCCGGGTAGTACAGGTAGTTGTGGTCGGCGATGGTGCCGCAGCCCGAGCGCAGCAGCTCCACCATGCCGATGCGCGCGGCCAGGCGGAACAGCTCGGCATCGAAGCGCGCCCGGTAACGGTAAGGCGTGGCCGCCAGCCAGGGCGTGAGCGTGGCATTGATGCCCAGCGGATCGCCCTTCAACAGCGACTGGAACAGGTGGTGATGGGTATTGACCCAGGCCGGATAGGCCACGCAATCGCCGGCCTCCAGCACCTCTTCAGCGGGCAGCGCATCGAGCTTGCCGATGGCGGCGATGACGCCATCGCGCACCCGGATGTCCGGCCCGGCATGGCGCGCGGCGGCGCCGGGCAGGCCGGTCATGATGGCTTGCAGGTTCCTGATCAGGAAAGTGGTCATGGTCAATCGACTCCGTGAAGTGACATGTTCAACCCATCTCGCTGTCATGCCAGCCGGCCAGCATGGCACGCGCGAGCGCACTCATGAGCCAGAACAGCAGGATGCCGGTCAGGGTAATCAACAGCAGCGCCGCAAACAGGCGCGGGATGTTCAACTGGAAACCGGCCTGCAGGATCTGGTAGGCCAGCCCCGAGCCGGTGCCACCCGTGCCGGCCACGAACTCGGCCACCACCGCGCCGATCAGCGCCAGCCCGCTGGAGATGCGCAGGCCGGCAAAGAAATACGGCAAGGCACTGGGAATGCGCAGGCGCCAGAGCGTCTGCCAGCGCGTGGCGCGGTTGAGCCGGAACAGGTTCAACAGGCCAGGATTGACACTACGCAGGCCCAGCGTGGTATTGGAGATGATCGGGAACAGCGCCATGATGGTCGCACAGACGGTCAGCGCGGCGGTGGTGTCCTTGACCCAGATGATGATCAGCGGCGCAATCGCTGCAATCGGCGTGACCTGCAGGATGATCGCATAGGGGAACAGGCTGATCTCGATGAAGCGGCTCTGCACGAACACGAAGGCCAGCGCCACGCCCAGCGTCACCGCCAGCACGAAGGCCAGGAAGGTGATCTTCAGCGTCACCAGCAGCGCATCGAGCAGCATGCCCCAATCCGCCACCAGGGTGCGCGCGATCACCACGGGCGAGGGCACCAGGTAGGGCGGCACCTCCAGCAGCGTACACACGACCTGCCACAACAGCAGCAAGGCCGTACCGATGGACAGCGGCGCGACCACGCGCCAGAAACCGGGACGGTTGACCAGCGGTTCAGTGTTGGGCTTCATGATCGCCTCCCAGCTGGTTGGCCAGCGTCAGGTAATCGGACAGGGTCTTGCAATACTGCAGGAACGGCGCCGAGATGCGGAAAGCCTCGTCGCGCGGCCCTGGCGCATCGATGGCCACATCGGCGATGACGCGCCCCGGGCGCGCAGCCATCACGATCACCCGCGACGACAGGAACACCGCCTCGTAGATGCTATGGGTCACGAACACCACCGTCAGGTCTTGCCGACTCCAGATATCGCGCAGGTCGGCATCGAGCCGGTTGCGGGTGAATTCATCGAGCGCGCCGAAGGGTTCATCCATGAGCAACAGGTTGGGCGAGGTTGCCAATGCCCGCGCGATGGAGGCGCGCATCTGCATGCCGCCGGACAATTCCCGGGGCAGCACGTGGTGGAATTTCTCCAGCCCCACCAGCTTCAGGGCGGCCGCCACCCGCGCCTCGGCCTGCGCGCGCGGCACATGACGCAGGTCCAGCGGCAGGCGCGCATTCTGCGCCACGGTGGCCCAGGGCATCAGCGTGGCTTCCTGGAACACCATGGCCAGCGTGCGCTCGGGTGTTCCGACGGTGGCCAGGTTACCACCCCACCAGCGCAGGTGGCCGTGCGAAGGTTCTTCCAGCCCGGCGAACATTTTCAGCAGGGTACTCTTGCCGCAGCCCGACGGGCCCAGCAGCGAGACGAACTCGCCCCGGCTGATATCGAGCCTGACCTCGTCCAGCGCCCGGGTGCCGTTGCGATAGGTCTTCTCCACCCGCTGCGCCGACAGCACCGGCGCCTCGGCGGGCGCACCGGACGCCCCCTCCTGCTCCCATGCCGCGGCCTGCGACATGGCGTGATCGTCTCTGTCCATCTTGGCTCCTTGCCGGCTCATGCCGAGGGATGAATGCGGAACACTTCGCGCTCGCCGTGTGCCTCAAGCAACTCCAGCAACATACGGCGCATGATCAGGCCCGGACGATCGGAAGCCATGTGGAATTCCTGGCGACGCCGCACGTCGATGCAGGCATCGGGATCGGTGGCTTCCAGTATCTCGCGGTCTTCCACCAGGATGGGCGCATCCCAGGCGATCAGCTCGGCCTCGGAACACTGCTCCTCGGTATCGTTGCGATACAGCCATTGCGCCAGCATGATGGACCCATCGTCGATGGGCGTGGCGCAGTTGTAGATGATGTGGTGCCGGCCACTCTCGGGATAGGTGCAACCGAAACGCCGCACGAAGGGCAGGTACCAGCGGTTGAACATGTGGCGCACCGTGGTATCGGCGGTGCTGCCGGTGACCCGGTGACTGGCCGCCACGTTCTTGATCGGCACCCGCGTCTCGGCCTCGAAGCCGTAGTCGGTTTCGCCGATCTCGTATTTCTCCGGCTTGGGCTGGTCGTACAGGCCGAAGGTGGCACGGTGCACGTAACTGAAGTGGGAGTTGTCGAAGGAATTCTCCATCATGCGCAGCGCGCTGGTCTCCCAGCGTTCATAGAACTGGAAGATACGCCGGTAACCCGGCGCGCCATCCTCGGGAAATTCCGGGATGTCGCGCAGCGGATCTTCCAGCGCCACCCACACATAGCCGTAGCGCTCCTTGCAGTGATAGGACTTCACGCACGCCCCCGATGGCACGCTGCCATCGACGCTTTGCGGCACGCGCACGCAGGTGCCTTCGCCGTTGAAGGTCCAGCCGTGATAGCCGCAGACGATGTTGCCATTCTCCACGAAACCCTTGGAGAGCCTGGCCGTACGATGACAGCAGCGATCCTGCAGCGCCGCCGGGCTGCCGTCTTCCTTCAGCCACACGACCAGCTTCTCGCCCAGCAGCGTAAATGGCTGCGGACCTTGCTTCAATTGCGCTATCGGCATGAGCGCATACCAGAACCTGCGCAAGACTTTCTGTTGGGTGACCAGCATGGTGGTACTCCTTCTGCTTGGGGCTGTGGACTTGTGTTATCCACAGCGCCGGCCGGCGCGCCAATACGGTCGCCTTCGCCGGGACAATGCTGCTCGTCAGGGCATGACCTTCATGTCCTTGACGAACTGGGTGGTATAGGCCTTGTGGTAGTCGGTGCCGGCCTTGAGCAGGCCGGTGGCGACCATCACGTCATAGGTCTGCTTCCAGCGCTCATCGGTCATGACGCCGATGCCGGACTTGGCCGCGTCGCCACCGGTGACCACCTTGAGTTCCTTGAGCTTGCCTAGTGCATAGGCCAGTTGCTCGTCGCTCATGTTCTTGTTGTCCTGCTTGATGAGGGCATTGGCCGGCGTGGGATCTTCCAGATAACTCTTCCAACCTTCGGCGGTGGCCTTGACGAAGCGCTGCACCAGATCAGGCTTGGTGGCGACCGTCTTTTGCAGCGTGACGATGGTGGTGCCATAGGGTGGATAGCCTTCGCTGGCGAAGAGGAAGAACCGGCTCTTCACCCCCGCCTTGTCGGCCTGGAACAGCTCCGACGAGGGATAGGCCTGCTGGGCGATAGTGGGGTCGGCAAAGAAGGGTTGCAGGTTGAAGGTATAGGCCCTGGACTGCGCATCGTTGTAGCCATATTTCGACTTGAGCCAGGGCCACCAGCTCGCCTGGCCTGAACCGGCCACCAGGATGGTCTTGTCCTTCAGGCCGCCCAGGCCGCTGACATCGTCGTGGGTCATCATGCCCTGCAGGTCGGACTGGAAGGAGGTCCCTACCGTCACCAGCGGCAAGCCCTGCTCGATGCCCTTCATGACGGTGAAGTCATAGCCCATGCTGAAGTCGGCCTGCCCGGCCACCAGCAACTGCATGTTGTTGACCTGCGGGCCGCCCATCTTGATGGTCACGTCCATGCCGTACTTCTTGTAGATGCCCTTGGCCACGGCCTGGTAGAAGCCACCGTGCTCGGCCTGTGCATACCAGTTCGACAGCAGCGTGACCTTGTCCTCGGCATGGGCCATGCCGGCCATCTGCCATGCCGCGGCGCCCAGCAACAGGCCCGCCATACCGCGCATGAACGCGCGCTTGCACATCATCGTCTTCATTTTCGCCTTCCTCTCCAGGTGGGTTGAACTTGCCTTGCCTACGGTCATGCCTGTCATCGATCCAGCACCAGCCTCGCCCCTGCGCAGCGCGACACGCACGGCATCAGCGTGCGCCCGCTGGCACGTGCCGCGGCACCGAGCACGCTGTCGCGATGCAGGGGCTGGCCTTCCAGCACGACGCTCTCGCAACTGCCGCAGAAACCCTCGCCGCAGGAGGTGCCGATCTCGACACCGGCCAACGCGGCGGCAGTCACGATGCTCTGCCCGGGCTGTACCATGCAGCGCACGCCGGAACGTTGCAGCACCAGCTCGAAGGCGGCATCCCCAGTCGCTTCGACGGGGGGAGCGGCTGGAGTCGGGGGAGCGGAAAACAGTTCGACATGGATGTCGTCCTCGCGCCATCCCGACTGGCGGGCGTGACCGCGCGCTGCATCGATGAACGGTGCCGGACCACAGACATAGAGCGGCGTCGAGCGTGGCGAAGCCGCCAGCGCCGCAGCGATTGCAGCCTCGGTCTCGGGGCCGTCCAGGCCGAGATGCAGCGACAGGCCGTGCGAGATGCCCGCGAGCTCGTGGAAGAAGGCCGCATGCGCCAGGCTGCGCGCAAAATAATGCAGGCGATGACGATGACCGTCCTGCGCCAGCTCGGCCGCCATGGCATAGAGCGGTGTGATGCCGATGCCGGCCCCCAGCAACAGGGGCGCACGGACGTCGGCCACCAGTGGGAAGGCATTGGACGGTGCCGATGCCGTCAGCAGGCTGCCCTCCTCCACCTCGTCGTGCATCCAGGCCGAACCGCCGCGCGAAGCCGGCTCCCGCTTGACGGCGATGACGTAGCGGTCGCGCTGCGACGGCGTATTACACAGGGAATAGGAGCGCGCCAGTCCCGGCGCCAGTTGCAGGCGCAGATGCGCCCCGGGGCTCCACTCGGGCAAGGCATGGCCGTCGGGACGGACCAGTTCGAAAAGGCGGATATCGGCGGCCAGCTCGTGCACCGCCGCGACACGCAAGCACAGCTGCTTGGCGTCATGGGCATGGCACGGAAGGAAAGTGGCCGGCGAACGCGGCGGGAAGACAGATGGCGGAGCCTGGGCAATGGGCATGATCTCGTGTCCTATGGAATATCCAGGACCATCGGAAAGATCCGATGGCGTCACGAGCAATGCCCCGCAAGCCGGTTGGGAACCGACTGCTAGCCGCTTCTACTCACGGAGGGATATAGCAAGGCGCGTGCCAATGCCGCGTCTCATCAAAACGCCCCGTTGACTCAGGGCTCCGTGCTGCGCCCATGAAAAAAGGACGGCATCTGCCGTCCTTCGGTGCAAGCGGGATACACAAATTGGTGCAGCCCGCCTTGCGTCACATCAAACGCGCACCATCAGGATGCCGCGCTCACGCCACCCCATGACCCTTGAACCAGGCCACCACCTTGACCCAGGCATCCTTGGCATCGGCCTCGACATAGCTGGGCCGGTAGTCGGCATTGAAGGCATGGCCGGAATTGGCGTAGACGTGGAATTCCGACTTGTTGCCGGCCTTCTGCAGCGCTTCCTTCATCTGTTCCACGCTGGCCACCGAAATGCCGGGATCCTTGCCGCCGTACAGGCCGATGACCGGAGTCTTGAGCGAGGCCGCGATATCGATGGGCTGCTGCGGGAACAGCGCGCTGTTCTCGCCCACCAGCCGGCCATACCAGGCCGCACCGGCCCGGACCTTGGGATTATGGGCGCTGTAGAGCCAGACGATGCGACCGCCCCAGCAGAAGCCGTTGATGCCCAGGCGGCTCAGGTCGCCGCCGTTCTCGCCGGCCCATTTCACATAGGCATCGATATCGCCCATCACCTGCGCATCGGACACCTTGGAAATGATGTCCTTCTGCAGCTCGGCAATGGAGGTATAGGCCATGGGATTGCCCTGGCGCACGAAGAAGTCGGGCGCGATGGCCAGGTAGCCCAGCTTGGCGAAGCGCCGGGCGATATCGGCGATGTGCTCATGCACGCCGAAGATTTCCGAGACCACGATGATCACCGGCAGGCCGGTCTTGCCCTCGGGCTGGGCGCGATAGGCCGGCACGCGCTGGCCGCCGACGTCGATGGTCACCTCGCCGGCCGTCAGGCCCTGGGTATCGGTCTTGATCATGGTCTGCGCGCAGACCGGCAGGACGGCGGCGGCAAAGCCGGTGCCCAATGCGGTCTTGAGGAAGGTGCGACGGTCGGCGGTAGCCGGCAGGCTGCTCTGGCCCACCAGGCTGTCGAAATCGTTGCGAAACTCGTTCATCAGGTTCTCCATCGTGGTGGCGCTTGGCCGCGCCGTATCTATGAGAAGGGAAGTGACTCAGGATCCATGAAAAAACGGCCTGCATGCAGGCCGCTTTCCCGTCCTCGCGCCAGCTTGTTCTCTGGCACGTCCGGCGCATCCTAGCCGGATACTAACCGCAAATCGACTGGCCCGTTCAGGCATGCGCCGCCAGCGCGCCGCTGCTGCCCGGCAGTTCCGGCGCGCCGGGGGTGACGTCGATGATGCGCTCGGCCACTGGCTGCGCATACGATGGCGCCGCATGGGCCTGCGCGGCATCCAGGCGGAAGACGCTGACCAGTTGCTGCAGCCCTGACGCCTGTTCCTGCAGGGAGCGCGCCGCCGCCGCGGCCTGCTCCACCAGCGCGGCATTCTGCTGCGTCATGTCGTCGATCTGGATGATCGCCTCATTGACCTGCTCGATGCCACCGCTCTGCTCGCGGTTGGCGTGAGTGATCTCGGTCATCACGTCGGTCACGCGCTTGATGCTGGTGACGATGTCATTCATGGTGCTGCCGGCCTGCTCGACCAGCTTGCTGCCGTTTTCCACCTTGCCCACGGAGTCGCCGATGAGTACCTTGATTTCCTTGGCGGCCGAGGCCGAACGCTGCGCCAGCGAGCGCACCTCGGATGCCACCACCGCAAAGCCGCGCCCCTGTTCGCCGGCGCGCGCTGCTTCGACGGCGGCGTTCAGGGCCAGGATATTGGTCTGGAAGGCGATGCCATCGATGACGCTGACGATGTCGGCCACCTTCTGCGACGAGTCGTTGATCGATTGCATGGTCTGCACCACCTGCGAGACGATGCTGCCGCCCTGCACCGCCACGTCGGACGCCGCCAGCGCCAGGTCGTTGGCCTGGTGGGCGTTCTCGGCGTTCTGCTTGACGGTGGAATTCAATTGTTCCATCGAGGAGGCGGTTTCTTCCAGGGCACCGGCCTGCTGCTCGGTGCGCGAGGACAGGTCGAGGTTGCCGCGCGCGATCTCGGCGGAGGCCGTGGTGATGGTCTCGGAACCCTTGCGCACCTCGGCCACGATGGCGGCCAGCTTGTCGCGCATCACACGCATGGCGGCCATCAGGCTGTCGTTGTCGCCGCTGCGGGTGTGGATGACCACGGCCAGGTCGCCCTCGGCGATCTGGCCGGCGATCTGTACCGCGTAGTCGGGCTCACCGCCCAGCTTGTGCAGCAGGTGGCGGGTCAGCCACACGGCGGCCAGGATGGCGGTGATCACACCCACGGCGCTGATGATGAGCATCAGCAGGCGTGCCCGTGCATAGGCAGCGGCGCTGGACTCGGCGGCTTCCTTGTTGAGCTTGTCTTCAAGTGCGGCCAGGGCCTTGAGCTCGACCTGCCAGGACTTCTGCACCGGCAGGTATTGTTCCTTCAGGAATTGCGCCAGTTCATAGGCCTCGCGGCGCTTGCCGAACTCCACTGCATCGTTGATCAGCTTCTCGGCATTGGTGGCCTGGGCCTGGATCTTGGGCAGGGCGGCCTTTTCCTCATCGGTGGTGTCCGGCGAGCCGGCAAAGAGCTGCTGCAGTTTCTGCGCCGCCATCTTGTACTTGAGGGTCTGTGCCTCGATGTACTGCGCCTCGATATCCACGTCCTCGGGCGCGGCCGGCAACATCAGGTTACGCAAGGAGATGGACCGCTCGCCGACGGTCTCCATCATGTCCTTGACCAGGGCACTCTCGGGATTCTTGACCTCAACCACATGGGTGAAGCGCCCCTGCACCTGGTGCATGTTGAAGATGCCGAATGCGGTGACGATCACCAGCAACAGCACCACCCACGCAAACCCTAGCCCCAGGCGCGTTCCCATTTTGATCCCTGATTTCATCTCGTCTCCTCCTCAATGGTCATCGCAGACCGGACGGAAAGACGAGGGGGCGGGCGCCGCGCCCGTGGCGCGTGCCGATGCCGTGATGTTCTTGTCCCCTGCTCGCTTCCCTGCCCTGACCTGCGTCGTGCCGGACCAGACCTGGTCCGGCTCAGTGTGTCGTCCCGTCTTGTCCTGCCTGCGGTTGCGACGCCAGCCTGCCGTTTTTCTAATTCTCGATGCGCGGGCTTATTAGTTTGCCAGCTTGATAGTTAATCAACTTACAAGGTACATCAGCGAAACGACACCGCCACACCTCAGGTGTCGCGGCGCTGTTGCCTGGATGACCACATGCCACCCAGCGTACCAGCACCGTTGTGCCGGCTTGCCGATTTAGTGTGCCTCATCCCAATTCTTACCGATTCCGACCTCGGCAAGCAAGGGAACTTTCAGCTCCGCAACATTTTTCATCAGTTCGGGCAGCTTTTCACGTACCAGCGCCAGCTCCTGTTGTGGAACTTCCAACACCAGTTCATCGTGGACCTGCATGATCATGCGGGTCTTCAGGCCGGAGGTCTCCAGCCAGCCCTGCACGGCGATCATGGCCAGCTTGATCAGGTCGGCGGCGGTGCCCTGCATGGGCGCATTGATCGCCGCGCGCTCGGCCCCTTGGCGGCGCGGGCCATTGGGCGAATTGATCTCGGGCAGCCACAGGCGACGGCCGAACACGGTTTCCACATAGCCGCGCGCCTTGGCCTGCAGGCGGGTCTCGTCCATGTAGCGCTTCACGCCGGCGAAGCGCTGGAAGTACTTGTCGATATACATCTGCGCGGCCGAGCGCTCGATGCCCAGGTTGCCGGCCAGGCCGAAGGCACTCATGCCATAGATCAGGCCGAAGTTGATCACCTTGGCGTAGCGACGTTGCTCGGACTCGACCTGCTCGGGCGCGATGCCGAAGATCTCGGCGGCAGTGGCGCGGTGGATGTCCTCGTTGTTGGCAAAGGCCTTGAGCATGTTCTCGTCTTCGGAGATATGCGCCATGATGCGCAACTCGATCTGCGAATAGTCGGCCGAGACGATCACGCTGCCTTCGGGAGCGACGAAGGCTTCGCGGATGCGACGTCCCTCGGCGGTGCGGATAGGGATGTTCTGCAGGTTGGGATCGTTGGAGGCCAGGCGACCGGTGACGGCGACGGCCTGCGCGTAATTGGTGTGGACGCGCCCGGTGACCGGGTTGATCATCTTGGGCAGCTTGTCGGTATAGGTGGACTTGAGCTTGGACAGGCCACGATAGTCCAGCAGCACCTTGGGCAGCGGGTAGTCCTCGGCCAGTTTCTGCAGCACCTCTTCATCGGTGGAGGGCGCGCCCGAGGCGGTCTTCTTCACCACCGGCAACTCCAGCTTGCCGAACAGGATCTCGCCCAGCTGCTTGGGCGAATTCAGGTTGAAGGGCTGGCCCGCCAGCGCATAGGCCTGCTGCTCGATCTCCAGCATGCGCCGGCCGAGGTCGTGCGACTGCTGGCCCAGGATCTCGCTATTGATCAGCACGCCGTTGCGCTCGATCTTCTGCAACACCACCGAGGTCGGGACCTCGATCTTTTCATAGATGAAGCGCAGCTTGTCATCGTGCTCGATCTGCGGCCACATGGCGTGGTGCAGGGCCAGCGTGACCTCGGCATCCTCGGCGGCGTATTCGGTGGCGCGATCGATGGCGACTTCATTGAAGCCGATCTGCGAGGCGCCCTTGCCGCAGACCTCGGCAAAGGTGATGGTCTTGCGTTCCAGGTGGCGCGCGGCCAGGCTGTCCATGTCGTGGGTGCGGTGCGACTCGAAGACATAGGATTCCAGCAGCGTGTCGTGCTGCACGCCGGCCAGGGCGATGCCGTAGTTGGCAAAGATGTGGCTGTCGTACTTCAGGTGCTGGCCCAGCTTGGGCTTGGTGGCATCTTCCAGCCAGGGCTTCAAGCGCGCCAGCACGTGCTCGCGCGCCAGTTGCGCCGGGGCATCCTGGTAGTTGTGCGCCACCGGGATGTAGGCCGCCCGTCCTGGCGTACAGCACAGCGAGATGCCGACCAGCTCGGCCTGCATGGCGTCCAGCGAGGTGGTCTCGGTGTCCACCGCCGTCAGCCCGGCGGCATCGATGGTGGCGATCCACTGGTCCAGCTGCGCATCGGTCAGTACGGTCTCGTACTCGACGGCCGTGGCTGGCGCGAACAGGCCGCCCTGCGCCGGCGATTCCGCTTCGGCGGACGCAGCGCCCTTGGCCGCGCCTGCGGCCGGCGCCGGCGCCGGTACCGATGTAGCGCCGTCGCTGACCTCGCGCAGCCAGGTGCGGAAATTATTGCGCGTGAAGAGATCCTTCAGGGTCTCGTTGTCCTGCGGCTGCATGGTCAGCGATTCGAGGATGCCGACCATGTGCGCCGACAGGTCGCAATCGGTCTTCACCGTCACCAGCACGCGGCCTTGCGGCAGCCAGTCGAGCGCGCGACGCAGGTTCTCGCCGACCACGCCGCCGATCTTGTCGGCATTGGCTATGACGCCATCGAGCGAATCGTAGGCGGTGAGCCACTTGACGGCGGTCTTGGGGCCGCATTTTTCCACGCCCGGCACGTTGTCGACGGTGTCGCCGATGAGGCTGAGATAGTCCACGATGCGCGTGGGCGGCACGCCGAATTTTGCGGTCACGCCGGCAATGTCGAGAACTTCGTTGCTCATGGTGTTGACCAGGGTAACGTGTTCGTCGACCAGCTGGGCCATGTCCTTGTCGCCGGTGGAGATGATGGTCTCCAGACCCGCCGCGGTGGCCTGCACCGACAGGGTACCGATGACGTCATCGGCCTCGATACCCTCGACCATCAGGATGGGCCAGCCCAGCGCGCGCACGGCGGCGTGGATGGGTTCGATCTGCAGGGCCAGGTCTTCCGGCATGGACTTGCGGGTGGCCTTGTAGTCGGGATAGAGATCGTCGCGGAAGGTCTTGCCCTTGGCGTCGAATACACAGGCAACGTAACTTGCGGGATAATCGTTGCGCAGGCGGCGCAGCATATTGATGATGCCGTACAGCGCACCGGTGGGCGCGCCCTCAGCGTTACGCATATCGGGCAGGGCATGGAATGCACGATACAGGTAACTGGACCCATCAACTAACAACAAGGTTTTTTGCATATGGAACAGAGAGGAAAGAATGTCCCGCGCCTGCGGGAAGTGGGAGACATCGAACGCGCTACCGCAAAGAAAGCGCGCGAGTCGTGGCATGTACTCACGATTATGGCAGAATTCATCGAATCGACCGAACGTCTGTCGGAGCTGCGTCCAGCGGTTTCCATCTTCGGTTCTGCCCGCATCAAGCCCGACAATCCCTATTACACGCTGTGCGTGGACATCGCCCGCCGCCTCTCGGACGCCGGCTATGCCGTCATCTCCGGTGGCGGCCCGGGCATCATGGAGGCCGCCAACCGCGGCGCCTTTGACGGCGCCTCGCCCTCGGTGGGCCTGAACATCCAGCTGCCGCACGAGCAGCATGGCAATCCCTGGCAGGACATCTCGCTGTCGTTCCGCCATTTCTTCGCCCGCAAGGTGGCCTTCGTCAAGTATGCCGATGCCTATGTGGTGCTGCCGGGCGGCTTCGGCACGCTCGACGAACTCACCGAGGCACTGACCCTGATGCAGACCGGCAAGTCGCGCATGATGCCGGTGATCCTGGTGGGCAGCGAGTTCTGGGCCGGCCTGGTGGACTGGATCAAGACCCGCCTGGTGGACGACGGCATGATCTCGCCCAAGGATGTCAACCTGCTGCAGGTCATCGACGACCCGGCCGAGGTCCTGGCGGCGATCCAGAAATTCCACGCCGAGAAGACCACCCCGGCCGAGGAGACCCAGATCGAGTCGGAGCGGCAGAGCGGGATGTTCCTCTGATCCTTGCGAAGCATTGCAACCGGGGCCCGTGGCGAAAGCCACGGGCTTTTTCCTGTCCGCAACGATGTTGCCTTCCTGATCATTCCGCCAAGAAACGCAGGAGCCCCATCACAATGGTTTGCTACAATGAACAAAACAACACCCACCATTTCCCTGCAAACATCATGAAACCATCCAACGTCTGGTTCAAAGAGTCCCTGGCAGCCGTGCTGCTGTGCGCATCGGCTGGCCTGGCCGCGCCGCTGGCGGTAGCGCAAACCGCCGCGCCAGGCCTGGCGGCCCAGCCTGCACCGCCGCCCCCCGAGCTGGAAAAGCTGGAAGAAGGCGAACCGCCGGCCGTGACCATCAAGAAGCCGGGCGACGACGCCCGCACCCAGGGCAACAGCATCAAGGAACGCCGCGATCACGGCCAGGTCAAGGAAATCGAGGTCAAGTCCGGCCCCAGCACCTACTACCTGCGTCCGCAGAGCGTTGGTACCGCCACGCCGGGCGATGCGCCCAGCGCACCGGGCACCAATCCCCAATGGAAGGTGGGCGAGTTCGACTGGGGCGTCAAGAAGCCGCAACAGGACGGCGACACCGACAGCAAGAAGTAAGCGCTACCGTTGCCCCGCCAGGCTGAGGCCGGCGGGCATCACCCCGGCTGCACAGTGCAGCCGGTTCCGGGACCGGAAAGCGCGCGCAGCCGCCGCCTTTCCGCTTGCCTGCCGATCCCGTCGGCATGCGCACGCATCATCACGTATCACTCTTTCAATTTCGTCATGGCAGTCTTTACACCGGTCAGTCTGGACCAACTCTCCGACTGGATCCAACAATTCCCGCTGGGCCACGCCACCTCGATCAAGGGCATTTCCTCGGGCATCGAGAACAGCAATTTCTTCATCGGTACCGACAGCGGCGAATACGTGCTGACCCTGTTCGAGAAACTGCACATCGAACAATTGCCGTTCTACCTGGAGCTCATGCGCCACCTGGCGCAACGCGGCATCCCGGTGCCGGCGCCGGTACCCAATGACAAGGGCGCCATCGTCAATCTCCTCAACGACAAGCCGGCGGCCATCGTCAGCAAGCTCGAAGGCCAATCCCAGCTCGACCCGCAGCCGGTGCATTGCGCCGCTCTGGGGGATATGCTGGCGCGCATGCACCTGGCGGCCAAGGACTTCAAGATCATGCAGCCCAACCTGCGCGGCCTGGCCTGGTGGCTGGAAACCACGCCGGCGGTGCTGCCCTTCCTGCCGGCCGAGCTGGGCAGCCTGCTGGCGGGCGAAGTGCAATTCCAGAAGGAATTTGCCGCTACCACCGACTACCGCGCCCTGCCGCGCGGCCCGGTGCATGCCGACCTGTTCCGCAACAACGCCATGTTCGTCGGCGAAAAGCTCTCGGGCATCTTCGATTTCTACTTCGCCGGTTGCGACACCTGGCTCTTCGACCTGGCCGTGACCGTCAACGACTGGTGTGTGGAGCTGGAGACGGGTGTGCTCGATCTCGCCCGTGCCGACGCCATGCTGGCGGCCTACCGCGCCGTGCGTCCGTTCTCGGAGGCCGAGCGCATCGCCTGGCAGCCGATGCTGCGTGCGGCCGCGCTGCGCTTCTGGCTCTCGCGCCTGTATGATTTCTACCTGCCGCGCGAGGCCGAGATGCTCACGCCGCATGATCCCGTGCATTTCGAACGCATCCTGCGCCTGCGCATCAAGGAAACGCCGCCGGCGCTGTAACGACTGGACTTATGGAAAAGATCCCCGCACACACCGGCTGGTCCTGGGTCAAGCAAGGCTTTGCGCTGTTCCGCAAGCAGCCGGCCGAGATGTCCACGCTGTTTCTGGCCTACATGTTCCTGATGCTGATACTGGGCATCATCCCGGTGCTCGGCCAGATGCTGCCCCTGATCCTCATCCCGCTGTTCTCGATGTCCTTCATGCAGGCCTGCGCCCAGGTCGAGAAGGGTGAACGGGTCTATCCCAACCTGTTGCTGCTGGCCTTCCGCAGCCCGGTGCGCAACACCCTCTTCAAGCTGGGCCTGCTGTACCTGCTGGTGGCCACCATCGTGGTGGCGGCCTCGGCGCTGGCCGATGGCGGGGTGTTCTGGAAAGCCATGATGGGCGGAGGCCTTTCCACCAAGGAGCTCGAAAGCGCGGCCGGCAGCATGCGCATCGCCATGCTCATCGCCGCAGCCCTCTATGTGCCGGCGGCCATGGCCTTCTGGTATGCCGCGCCGCTGATCATGTGGCAACAGATGTCGCTGGGCAAGGCGCTGTTCTACAGCTTCTTCAGCGTGCGCCGCGCCGGTGGCGCCTTCCTGGTCTATGGCCTGGCCTGGATCGTGATCGCTGTCGTGGTGCCCACCATCATCAGCATGGCCATCACCTTGGCCACCGGCAGCCTCAGCGCGGTGTTCTTCGTGCTGCTGCCGATCTCCATCCTCTTGACGGTAGTCATGTATTGTTCCTTCTATCCGACTTACACTACGGTCTTCGGAAAGCCCCCCAGCGGGCTAGCCAGCCCGTCGCAGAGCCCGGACAAGCTAGTCTGACAACGACGGCACCGGCTACCAGGCTGTCGTAGTGCGCGTTCCCCACGGGAGAGGGGGATGCGCCGCACACGGCGGACCTGCGCATCTGCGCCCGCCAGCCCGGGCTGCTTTCCATCACACCAAGGCAACTTTATACGGGGTACAAGATGCGCATGAATATGCCGGTCACGGGCGTGGAACGCCTGCTGGTCGATGGCAAGGCCATCGTTTCCAAGACCGATCTCAAGGGCAACATCACCTATGTGAATCCCTACTTCATCGAGATCAGCGGTTTCGACGAACAGGAATTGCTGGGCGCGCCGCAAAACCTGATCCGCCATCCGGACATGCCCGGCGAAGCCTTCGCCGACATGTGGGCCACCATCAAGGGCGGCGCGCCCTGGACCGGCCTGGTCAAGAACCGCAGCAAGAATGGCGACCACTACTGGGTCCGTGCCAACGTCACCCCGATCCGCGAAAACGGCCAGGTGGTCGGCTACATGTCGGTACGCACCTGCCCCGAGCGCGATGAGGTAAAAGCCGCAGAAACACTGTATGCCGCCATCCGGCGTGGCCAGGCCAAGGGCATCGCCCTGCATCGCGGCGAAGTCGTGCGTACCGGCCTGGCGGGCTGGCTGGGCAAGCTCTCGCGCCTGCAGCTGAATACCCGCCTGAACCTGTCCATGGGTGTCATGCTGGCCATCCAGCTGGCGGTGGTGTTCGCCGGCATCACCACGCTGCACCAGTGGTGGATCAGCGCGCTGGCAGCGGCCTCGGCGGTGATCTCCATCGTACAGTGGATCGCCCTGCGCCACGCCCTCATCAAGCCGCTGCACCAGGCCCTGGACATCACCCACGCCATCACCGGCGGCGACCTGTCGGTACGCATCGAAGGTGTTCGCCACGACGAACTGGGGCGCCTGCTGGCATCGCTGCGGCAGATGACGGTGAACCTCACCGCCATCATCGGCGACGTACGCTCCAATGTGGAAAGCATCACGCTGGCCACACGCGAGATCGCCACTGGCAACATCGACCTGTCGCGCCGCACCGAGGCGCAGGCGGCCAACCTGGAAGAAACCGCATCCAGCATGCAACAGCTGTCCTCGACGGTGCGCCAGAATGCCGATCACGCCGTGCAGGCCAACGAGCTGGCCGGCACGGCCTCCTCCATCGCGATGAAGGGTGGCGATGCGGTGACCAGCACCGGTACCACCATGAACGAGATCAGCGAATCGTCCAGGAAGATCGTGGACATCATCGGCCTGATCGACAGCATCGCCTTCCAGACCAACATCCTGGCGCTCAACGCCGCGGTGGAAGCGGCGCGTGCCGGCGAACAGGGGCGCGGCTTTGCCGTGGTGGCCTCCGAGGTGCGCTCGCTGGCGCAGCGCTCGGCCGCCGCCGCCAAGGAGATCAAGCAGTTGATCGATGACTCGGTGGAAAAGGTCGACGTCGGCAATCGCCAGGTGGAACAGGCCAGCAGCACCATGCGCGAGATTGTCGAATCGGTGCAGCGCGTCTCGGGCATCATGGGTGAGATCAGCTCAGCCACGCTGCAACAGAGCGCCGGCATCAACCAGGTTCACGAAGCCATCACGCAGATGGATGCCAGCACCCAGCAGAATGCCTCGCTGGTGGAAGAAGCGGCGGCCGCCGCCACCAGCCTGGAAGAACAGACCATGCGCTTGCTGCAGGCGATTTCGGTGTTCAAGTTCAAGCGCAGATAAGCCCGCAGCCACGGCAGGCCTAGCTTGCCGTGGCGCCGTCCTCCTGCAGGGGCGGGAACGGCGCATAGATATCACGATAGCGCTGCAGGCGCAGTTGCAGCGCACGATGGCGTGCCGCGTCCGGCAGGTACAGGGCCTGTTGCGCCGGCTTGCGGCAGACCTCGGCCTCGTCGCCCCCATCGGCCAACCAGGCCAGGCGCGCCGCACCCAACGCGCCACCGGCCTCGCTGCCCACATGCGTCACAATGCGCACATCGAGCGCATCGGCCATCAACTGCGCCCAATAGCTACTGCGCGCACCGCCTCCCACCAGTGACAGCTCGGCCACGTCGGTGCCGGCGGCACGCAGCGCATCCAGGCCATCGACCATGCCGAAGGCCACGCCTTCGAGCACCGCATAACCAAGCGCGGCGCGCTGGTGTTCCGGCGACAGACCATGGAAGACGCCGGTGGCATAGGGATCGTTATGCGGCGTACGCTCGCCCGACAGGTAGGGCAGGAACAGCGGTGCATTGTCGCGTGCCTCGTCGTCGAGCTGCTCGATCTCGGCCAGCAGGCTCTTCTCGTCCACCGAACACAGTCGACAGAACCAGCGCAGGCAACTGGCCGCCGACAGCATCACGCTCATCTGGTGCCAGCGCTGCGGCAGGGTGTGGCAGAAAGCATGGATGGCGCGACCGGGATTGGGGCGGAAGCGGTCATTGACCACGAACAGCACCCCCGAGGTGCCCAGCGAGAGGAAACCGTCGCCCGGCCTGACCGCGCCGATACCCACGGCACTGGCCGCGCCATCACCGGCACCGCCAGCCACGATCACGTCGGCGCCCAGTCCCCAGGCCTGCGCCACCTCCGACAGCAGGTGGCCCGAGACGGCACTGCCATCGACCAGGGACGGCATCTGCTCACGTCGCATGCCGCTGGCCGCCAGCAATTCATCGGACCAGTTACGCCCTTCCACATCCAGCCACAGCGTACCGGCGGCATCCGAGGGATCGGAGACCTTCTGCCCGGTCATCTTCAGTCTCAACCAGTCCTTGGGCAGCAGGACGGTGGCGATGCGTGCAAACAGTTGCGGTTCATGCCGCGCCACCCACAAGAGCTTGGGCGCGGTGAATCCCGGCATGGCCAGGTTGCCGGCGATGCCATGCAGACGCGGCGCGCGACGGCTGAGCTCGGCGCATTCCGGCGCGCTGCGCGAATCGCTCCACAGGATGGCCGGGCGCAATACCGCGTCCTCGGCATCGAGCAGCACGGCGCCATGCATCTGGCCCGACAGGCCGATGGCGCGAATGGTCCGGAAACGCTCGGCGCCCAGCTCGACACGCAATTTGTCCACCGTCTCGCAGGCGGCCTGCCACCAGTCGGACGGCGCCTGCTCCGACCAGCGCGGATGCGGTCGTGACACATTGAGCGTGGTCCCCGCCAATGCCAGCAGCGCGCCATCGCTGCCGATCACCACCGCCTTGACTTCCGACGTACCCAGGTCTATCCTCGCCGGCCAGCTCGCCCCACAGCACCGCGTCGGCGCAGTAGGCCTGCACCGGATCGGCCGCCGCCAGCATGGTGCGTACCGCGGCAGGATCGAAGATGCCATCCTGGTATGCGTAGGGCAGCCGGCCTTCGTTCCAGCGCTGCAGGAACACCAGGAACAGCGCCGGCAACAGCGCCGTGGCATGTGGCATGCGCCCGGCCGCCAGGCTCTCCTGCAGGGTCGGGCGGATGAAGCCGGGAATCTTGGAATAGCCATCGGCGGCCACGCGCTGGTTGGTATCCTGGATGGCCGGGTTGGAGAAACGCGCCAGCGTGGTATCGCGATAGGCCGCCAGGTCGATCGGGCTGGGCGTGAGGCAGGGAATCACATCCTGCGTCACGTAGTCGTACGCCATCTGGCGGATGTCCGCGCGCAACGTGCCTTCGTGGATGTACTGCAGGCCCGCCAGCGTACCGGCCCAGGCGATGCAGCTGTGGCTGGCATTGAGGATGCGGATCTTGGCCTCTTCGTAAGGCAGCACCGAGGCCACCATCTCCACGCCAGCGGCTTCCAGGCGCGGACGACCGGCCTTGAAGTCGTCCTCGATCACCCACTGGATGAAGGACTCGCCCATCAGCGCGCAGGGATCATCGATTCCGGTGGCCTGCTTGACACGCTCGGCCACGGCAGGCGTGGGGCGCGGCGTGATGCGGTCGACCATGGCATTGGGGCTGGTGGTGTGGGCCTCCATCCAGGCCACCAGCGCCGTCTCGCCACGCAACTCCAGGAACTGGCGCAGGCCATCGCGGAAGCGCTCGCCGTTGTGACGCAGGTTGTCGCAATTGAGCAGTGTCAGCGCCGCCTGTGGATGCGCCTGGCTACGCGCCCGCAGGATGGCGGCGATGGCGCCGTAGATGGTGCGCGGTGCACCGCTGCCATCGAGCGCACAGCGCAGGTCATCGGCCAGGTCGGCATTGGTGGTATCGAGCCGGTACTGGTGGTCCAGGTAGTAGCCCCCCTCGGTGACCGTGAAGGAGATGATGCGGGTGCGCTCTTCGGCACCGACGGCGATCAGCTGCGTGAGCTGTTCGTCCCAGGGCAGGATACGGCCGATGGCACCGATGCGCTGGTAGCTGCGCTGGCCTTCGGGCGTGACGGTCTCCAGCGTGTACTGGCCCTGCTGGCGTGCCAGGGCATCGAGCAGCGGACTCATGTCGGCGCGGATGTTGGCCAGCGCCAGTTGCCAGCGGCGGTCGGCGCCACTCTCGCGCAGGGCATGGAGATAGACCGCCTGGTGGGCGCGGTGGAAGGAGCCGGCGCCGATGTGCAGCCAGGTCAGGCTATCGGCGAGGTCCTGCTCGTGGGGGGAGGCAATGCGGGTCATGCCGTGTCCTTGTCGATGACGTTGAATTCGTTGATACCAGGAGCCCGGGGCTCAATGCTTGCGCTCACCAGGCGCGGCCACACCCGACGCCAGGCGCGGCAATGCCCGTCCCTCCTGGTCGAACAGATGGCAGCGCGCCGGATCCGCTGCCAGGCCGATCACCGTTCCATGCGGCGCATCGAGGCTGTCGGGCACGCGCAGGATCAGGGCATCGTCGGCGCCGTCGCAGGCGGCATAGAGGTAGGAAAAATCGCCCAGCAACTCCAGCGCCGCGCAGCCTGCCTGCAAGGCCGCCTGACCCTGGGCGATATTGAGGTGCTCGGGGCGCACGCCCAGCGTCACCTTCTGGCCGGGCTGCAGGGTGCTGCCATCCACCGCCGCCCATTGGGTGCCACCGCCGGGCAATTGCACCTGCACGCCATCAGCCTGTACCGCCACCACACTGCCATCGATGAAGTTCATCTTGGGCGAACCGATGAAGCCGGCCACGAAACGGTTGGCCGGATGGTGATACAGGGCCTGGGGCGAACCGACCTGTTCGATGCGGCCTTCCGAGAGCACCACGATCTTGTCGGCCAGGGTCATGGCTTCGATCTGGTCGTGGGTCACGTAGATCATGGTGGTCTTGAGCTCGTCATGCAGCTTGGCGAACTCCAGGCGCATCTTCACGCGCAGGGCGGCGTCGAGGTTGGAGAGCGGTTCGTCGAAGAGGAACACGCTGGGCTGGCGCGTGATGGCGCGGCCGATGGCCACGCGCTGGCGCTGGCCGCCAGAGAGCGCGCGCGGCTTGCGCTCCAGCAGATGGTCGATGTGCAGGATCTTGGCGGCGTGCTGCACGGCGGCGTCGATCTCGGCCTTGGACTTGCCGGCGATCTTCAGGCCAAAGGCCATGTTGTCGTACAGGCTCATGTGCGGATACAGCGCGTAGGACTGGAACACCATGGCCACGCCGCGCTTGGAGGCCGGCACCTCGTTCATGCGACGCGTGCCGATGTCGAGATCGCCATCGCTGATCTCTTCCAGGCCGGCGATCATGCGCAGCAGCGTCGACTTGCCGCAGCCCGACGGGCCGACGAAGACGACGAACTCGCCGTCCTCGATCTCCAGGTTGATGTTGCGCATGACTTCGTTGTCGTCGTAGCGCTTGGCCAGGTTCCTGATGCTCACTGCTGCCATGTCTGTCTCCTAGGGGTCTTGTTGTGGTGTAGGTACTGCGCCGGTGTGCGGCGCAGTCCTCTCTAGCGCAGCCAGATCAATTCGCTGATCAGTTGCGGGAACTGCTTCATGTCGTCGAATACCTGATGCGCGCCGGCCTCGCGCAGGCGCCGCGCCATCGCCTTGCGGTCATGCGCCACGCCGGTAAATCCCAGCACGTGCATGCCTGCTGCTGCTGCTGCGCGCACGCCGGTGACGCTGTCATCGACCGCCACGCAACGCCCGGGATCGACACCGAAACCGGCCGCCGCCGCCAGGTAGACATCGGGCGCGGGCTTGGGTCTGGCCACGGCATGGGCGCTGTAGATGCGTCCGGCAAACTGCGGATACAGGCCGCAACGACGCAAGCCGGCCTCGATACGCGGGGCATCGCTGTTGCTGGCCACCGCGCGCGGCAGGCGGATAGCCTGCAAGGCATCAACGATGCCCGGCACCGGTTGCGCCTCTTCGCTGCAGGCCAGCGCGACCGTGGCATGGATGCGCTCCATCTGCGTGGCCTGCATGCCCAGCTCGAACTCCATGTCCACCTCCGAGAGCAGCACGTCGGTGTACATGCCCAGGCGGTTGGCGATGGCGTCGTGCAGCACCTGGCTGCGCTGTTCCAGTACATGCGGCGCCTCGTCGGCATCGGGCCAGGCCGGCAACAGCGGCAGCAGTTCGCGATGCAGTACCGCCAGCGCGATGCTCTCGCTGTCGAGCAGCACGCCATCGCAATCACAGACCAGGTGGGTAATCGCCTGAGGTGTCATCATCACTTCACCGCGCCAAAGGTCAGGCCGCGCACCAGCTGCTTCTGCGCCAGCCAGCCCAGCGCCATGATGGGTGCGATGGCCAGCAGCGAGGCGGCCGACAGCTTGGCCCAGAACAGCCCCTCCGGATTGGAATACGAGGCAATGAAGACCGTCAGCGGCGCGGCGTTGACGCTGGTCAGGTTCAGGCTCCAGAAGGCCTCGTTCCAGGACAGGATGACCAGCAGCAAGGCGGTCGAGGCCAGCCCCGGCATGGCGGTCGGCAACAGGAGATAAATCATTTCCTGCCAGGCATTGGCACCATCGATGCGGGCCGCCTCCAGGATTTCCTTGGGGACGTCATTGAAGTAGGTGAAGGCCATCCACACCGCGATGGGCAGGTTGATCAAGGTATAGATGATGGTCAGGCCCGTGACCGTATCGAGCATGCCGGTATTCTTGGCCAGCAGGTAGATCGGCACCAGCACGCCCACGGCCGGCATCATCTTGGTCGAGAGCATCCACAGCAACAGCTTCTGCGTGCGGCCGGTTGGGAAGAAGGCCATCGAATAGGCCGCCGGCACCGCCAGCAGCAGGCTCAGCAGGGTCGAGCCGAGCGAGACGATCAGCGAATTCTGCACATAGGCCAGGTAGTTGCTGCGGCTGAAGACTTCGCGGAAGGTATCCAGCGTGGGCAGGAACACCAGCGAAGGCACATAGGCCTGCTGCTCGGTCTTGAAGGCCGTGACCGCCACCCAGAAGATGGGGAAGAACAGGAGGATGGCGCAGGTCCAGCCCAGCAGCGCCACCCAGAGCGGGCTTTTCTTGTGGTCGTTCATTTTTCGTTGGCTCCCTTGAGGTTCCGGGCCAGCATGCGCACCAGGAAGAAGGACACGATATTGGCCAGCACCACGGCGAAGATGCCGCCGGCCGAGGCGATGCCGATATCGAACTGCTGCAGGCCGATGGCGTAGACCAGGAAGGTCAGGTTGGTGGTGGCCGTACCGGGGCCACCGGCGGTGGTGGTGAAGATCTCGGCAAACACCGAGAGCAGGAAGATGGTCTCGATCATGATGACCACCGTGATGGCGCGCTTCAGGTGCGGCAGCACGATGTAGAAGAAGATGCGTACCGGGCCGGCGCCATCCAGTTGCGCGGCTTCCTTCTGGTCGCTGTCCAGCGACTGCAGCGCGGTCAACAGGATCAGGAAGGCGAAGGGAATCCACTGCCACGCCACGATGATGATCACCGACAGCATCGGATACTCGGCCAGCCAGTCGATGGGTTCCAGCCCCAGATAGCGCATCACGTAGGCCAGGATGCCGTAGACCGGATGCATGATCATGTTCTTCCAGATCAGCGCGGCCACCGTGGGCATCACGAAGAAGGGGCCGATGACCAGCAGGCGCGCAATGCCGCGACCACGGAAGGGTTGGTCGAACAGCACCGCCAGGAGGGTGCCGCCGATGACGCTGATGGCCAGCACCGAACCGATCAGGAGCGCCGTATTGCCGATGGAGGGCCAGAAGGCCGGATCCTGCAGCAGGAATTCATAGTTTTCCAGGCCGACGAAACCGGTCTGGTCGGGCGCCATCAGGTTGTAGCGGTTGACGGAGAAATAGATCGTCATCGCCAGCGGCACGATCATCCAGGCCAGCAGGATCAGCACCGACGGCGCCTGCATCAGCCGGATGGGATTGAAGCGCTGCGGCGCTGGCCGGGGCTGGACACCGTCTTGCGGGCGTACACCGGAAGAAGAGGAGCTGTGCATCATGGTCGGCGGGCTAGGCGGATGGGTTGAGTGGGTCGTGGACATGACAGCCTCGGCAATTCAGGGGTGACGGCCTCGGGCGCCGAGGCGCCGAGGTCGTCGGAAAACACGACAGCAGGATGACGTGAAGCTGCGCAGGCGAACCGGGATTCGTTCGCCGCGCAGTCCCGCATTGACGGTCTTACTTGATGTAGCGACCTTGGCGCATCATGCGCACCGCCTGTGCCTGGGCTGCATCCAGGGCCGCGTCCGAGCTGGTCTTGCCGGCCAGTGCGCCGGCGATGGCCTGACCGGTCACGGTACCGATGGACTGGAACTCGGGGATGGTGGCGAACTGCACACCGGTATAAGGCACCGGCTTCACAGTGGGCTTGTTGGCGTCCGCCGTCTGGATGGCATCGAGCACGAAATCAGAGAAGGGCGAGACCTTCTTGTAGTCGGCCGAGGCATAGGTGGAGCTGCGGGTACCCGGCGGCACCAGTGCCCAGCCGGAATCCTTGGCGACCAGGTTGATGTACTCCTTGGAGGTGGCCCAGGCGGCGAACTTCTTGGCCGCTTCCGGCGACTTGGAGGACTTCGGCACGGCCAGCGACCAGATCCACAACCAGTGCGATCCCTTGTCGGTGGCCTGCATCGGCGATGGCGCGAAGGCGGTCTTGTCGGCGACCTTGGAATCCTTGCCGTGGTAGAGCATGCCGGCGGCGACCGTGGCATCGACCCACATGCCGCACTTGCCGCTGGAGAACAGCACCAGGTTTTCATTGAAGCCATTGGAGCTGGCGCCCGGCGGGCCGTACTTGCGCATCAGGTCGACATAGAAGGCGACCGACTTCTTCCACTCCGGCGAGGACAGTTGCGGCTGCCATTGCTCGTCGAACCAGCGACCGCCCCAGGCATTGGCCATGGTGGTGATGATGGCCATGTTCTCGCCCCAGCCGGCGCGACCGCGCAGGCAGATGCCATAGACGCCCTTGGCCGGGTCATGCAGTTGCGCGGCCAGCTTGGCGATCTCGTCCCAGGTCGGGCGCTCGGGCATGGTGAGCTTCTTCTGCTCGAACAGGTCCTTGCGGTAATAGGTCATCGAGCTTTCGGCGTAGAACGGCAGCGCGTAGAGCTTGCCCTCCACCGTCAGTCCTTCGCGCACAGGCTTGATCAGGTCGGCTTCGTCGTAGTCGGCCGGCAGGCCGGTCATCGGTGCCAGCCAGCCCTTCTTGGCCCAGATCGGCGCTTCATACGCACCGATGGTCATCAGGTCGAACTGGCCGCTGTTGGTGGCGATATCGGTGGTCAGGCGCTGGCGCAGCACGCTCTCTTCCATCGTGACCCAGCGCAGCTTGATGTCGGGATTGGCCTTCTCGAACTGCGGTGCCAGCTTCTGCAGCTCGATCATGTCAGGGTTGTTGATGGACGCGATATTGAGCGTGACCTGCTCGGCGTGCGCCAGGCTGGACAGGAACAGGGCAGATACGGCCGCAGCGGCCAGGGTGATACGGACGCGGGTAGCGCTGGACGCACGTGTGAGCGCGAATGTGGGCATGCTTGTCTCCGAATGTTATGTGCCGCCGTGCACGTTCCCCCTCGACGACAACGCCTGGGCGAGGCCGTTTTTGCACGTGCCGGTTGGGCCGGTTTTTTGAGCAAATATTGTTTTTGTGAGCAAATAATCAGCGATTGCCGAATTAATGTCAAGCATTTGCAATTCGATTGAGCAAATGCCCGGATTTATGAATAATGCAGGGAGCATCTCGCCGTAAAATGGCGTCCCATGACAGCAATCACAGAGATAACAAAAGCCGGCTTGCGGAGACGCTCCCCAAGCCGCTGGCGAGGAGAACATGTCTAGCAGCGCATCCAAACTGGACCTGGCGGCACGTGCCGCCTGGATGTACTACGTGGCCGGCAATACCCAGAATGAAATCGCCGAACGGCTCGGCATCTCGCGCCAGATGGCGCAGCGCATGGTGGCCTATGCTGCCGATGCCAATCTGGTGAAGGTACAGATCACCCACCCGCTCTCGTCCTGCCTGGAGCTGGCACAGGGGCTGCAGGAACGTTACGGCCTGGAAGTCTGCCGCGTGGTGCCGGGCGCCGGCGGTGCCGCCAATCCCAATGAATCGCAGGAGGTGCAGCAGATGCTGGCCGTGGCCGGCGCCGAGCTGATGGAGCAATACCTGGGTTCCGAGCAGCCGCTGGTGGTCAACGTCGGCTCGGGCCGCACGCTCAAGGCCGCCATCGAGCGCATCAGCGAAATGGAAAGGCCACAGCACCAGATCGTCTCGATGATCGGCGCCTTCGCCTCGGACGGCTCGGCCAACCGCTATGACGTGGCCCTGCAGGCGGCCGAGAAGCTGAGTGCCCGCTTCTACCTGCTGCCCGCTCCGCGCGTCGCCGAGAACGAACAGGACCGCCGCCAATGGTGTAACCACCGCGCCTACAAGATCGTGACCGGGCTGGCCGAGCGCGCCGACATCACCTTCCTGGGCATCGGCACCATTGCCCTGCACGGAGCGATGCACGAAGACGGTTTCATCGACGACGCCGAAGTGGCCGAACTGCAGCGACTGGGTGCCGTGGGAGAAATGATCTGCCATGCCTTCGATGCCCGCGGCGCGATGCTGCAGTCCTCGCTGTCGCCCCGCGTGACCACGCCGCCCTTGACGCCCCGGCCGGCGCGCCCGGTGATTGCCTTCTCCGGTGGCAGCAAGAAGGCCGAGGCCGTGCGCGCAGCCTTGCGCGGCGGCTGGCTCACCGGCCTGGTCACCGACGAGGTCTGCGCCCGCCACGCCCTGCAGGACTAACCCGGCTCTTTCCGCATCCGCCACGACAAGACATCACTCATGGAGACCAGCATGACCCAGCCCGCCGCCTTCGTCGTCTTTGGCGAAGCCCTGACCGACTTCATCCGCCAGCCCGACGGCCAATGGCGCGCCATCGCCGGCGGCGCCTGCTGGAACGTGGCGCGCGCCGCCGCCCGCCTGGGCGTGGCCACCGGCTATGCCGGCAGCGTCAGCACCGACCTCTCTACTTCTTCATCGGCGACGACAGCGCCGACCTGCATTTCGATGCGCAGCGCCTACCGGCCGGCTGGATGGACGAGGCCCGCATCCTGCACTTCGGCTGCATCAGCCTGGCGCGTGAACCGCTGGCCTCGCGGTTGCTGCAGATCGCCCAGGAAGCCGCCCTGCGCAACAAGAAGATCGCCTTCGACCCCAACTGGCGCAAGCTGATGGACAGCCCCTCCTACCGCATCCTGCTCAAGCAGTTGCTGGCGCTGTCGGACTACGTCAAGGTCTCCGACGAAGACCTGGAGCGCCTCTTCCCCGGCGACGGCAATGCACTGGCCACCCTGCAGGCCCTGGCCCCGCAAGCGGAGATCCTCTACACGCTGGGCGCCCAGGGCATGCGCTGGATCCGGGGCGAGCAGGTCATCGAGCAAGCCGCTTATCGCGTGGAAGTGGTCGATACGGTTGGCTGCGGCGACGCCTCCATGGGCGGCTGGATCGCCAGCCAGTTGCGCCAGCCGGATGCACCGCCGCAGGCCCACCTGCAATGTGCGGCGGCCGGCGCGGCGATTGCCGCCTCCAAGGCCGGCGCCTATGCCGCCACCTGGGACGAAGTTCAGGCCATGATTGCCCGCGACTGAGCGGCTGCCTACTGACTCATTGCCAGGCGCAGTAGTGAAAAAAAGACGCGATGGTGGCATCCCTCGCGTCCCCCGTTTCGCATACGCGGCGCTTGCTGGCCGCTTCAGGCTGGCATTGCCTTAGTTCAGCAGCCGTTCCTGCACCAATGCGCGATACGTGCGCAACGGCCGACCCAGCAGCGCTTGCAACGCCTGCACCGACCCTGCGCGTCCATGCATGCCATGGCGCTGGATGCGCGCCATCATCAGGCGCATGTCATAGGCCATCCAGTCGGACGCGTAGGTGGCCAATTGTTGTTCGAACGCCTCCAGGTCGTCACCGCCATACTGGATGGGCCGTTGCAGCAGTTCGCTCCACACGGCCGCCGCGCTCACACCGCTGATGCTCTCTGGCCCCACCAGGTCGAGCGTGCGTGCAGGCAGCGCCTGCGGTGCGCGGTCACGGGCCAGCAGTTCGGCCACGGCGATATCGGCAATATCGCGCACATCGATCATCTCCACGCCTGCCGCGCCGATAGGCATGGGGTAGACGCCGTAGGAGGCGACCACCGACTGGATCTGCACATCGTTCTGCATGAAGTAGGCCGGACGCAGGATCGTGGCCGGCAGCGCCATGGCCTCGATCATCCGCTCCACGGCATGCTTGCCGGTGAAGTGCGGCACGTCGACATAGCGGTCGGCGTGGATCACCGACAGATAGACGATGCGCTCGCTACCCGCCTGCTGCGCCAGCGTGAGCAGGCTCAATGCCTGCGTGAGCTCATCGGGCGTGACGGCATTGAGCAGGAACAGCGTCCGCACACCGGCCAGCGCGGCGCGCAGGGGGGCGATCTCGCGCATGTCGCCGACGACTTCCTTGACGCCTGTCGGCAATGCGTGCTTGCCGGGCGTGCGCACCAGCGCGCTGACCTCGGCCCCGGCCGCAGCCAGGCCTTGGACGACCAGTGATCCAACGGCGCCGGTGGCACCAGTGACGAGAATGCTCATGATGATGTCCTTCAAGAATAGGGAATGAAATAGGGTCTAACAAAGGTCCTGCGTGTCGTGGCTGATGCCTGAAGCGGCGGCAACGCGGCCTAGCGCAGGAAGTCCACCACGGTCTTGCCCAGTTGCGGCAAGCTCCGGCTGCGTTCGATGGCCGCTGGCAATTCCTCGAAGGGGATCACCGCCGCGATCAGCGATTGCAGGCGACCCGAGGCCACCTGGCGGGCGATCTCGGCCAGACGCACCCGGTCGGGCTGGTTCATGAACCACAGGCCGCGGCGGCCGGGTGGCGTACTGGCCAGGATGGCCGGCGCAGCCGTGCTGACAATGGCGCCCTCCTCGGCCAGCACCGACCACGAACGCGCCAGGGTGTCGCCGCCGACATAGTCAAGTACCAGGTCGATATCCTTGACCAGGGCCTCGAACTGCGCGGCCTGGTAATCGATGACATGATCGGCCCCCAGGCCATGCACATAGTCGGCATGGCTGCCCAGGGCGGTAGCGCTGACATGGGCGCCGGCCTGGTGCGCAAACTGCACCGCGAAACCACCCACCGCGCCGGCCGCACCATGGATCAGGATGCGCTGCCCGGCCTTGACCGGACCAGCCAGATGCAGGCTCTGCCAGGCCGACACAGCCGCCACCGGCAACGCGGCGGCCTGTACCATGCTCAAGCCCTCGGGCAGGACCGCCAGCTTGTCGGCATCCACCGCGACCAGATCGGCATAGGCGCCCAGGCGCCCCAGCGAACCCATGACACGGTCGCCCACGCTCAAGTGGCTGACATCGCTGCCGACCTGCTCGACCACACCGGCCAGCTCGATGCCGAGCACGGCGGGCAGTGGCAGCGGGAAAGCGTCCTTGACGTAGCCTTCGCGCACTTTCCAGTCCAGGGCATTGACGCCGGCGGCATGCACCCGCACCAGCACTTGTCCGGGACCGGCGACGGCGGCCGGGAGATCGCTGATGCGGAACGAATCCGGGCCGCCGTATTGCATCAGTTGCAGGGAACGAATCGATTTCATGGTGTGACTCCTTGTGGGTAAGTTGATGCGGTGGGTTGATGGAACACACGATAAAGGGTTTCATCATCGGAACACAGACGATAAAATCGAGACCTACCGGATCATTTTTGAGACACCATGGACATCAATGCCCTCGTCGACTTCCAGCTGGTCGCCGCCCACGGCAGCTTCGGCCGTGCCAGCCGTGAGAGCGGTCGTGCCAAGGCCACCCTGTCGCGCCGGGTGGCCGACCTGGAACAGGAACTGGGCGTGCGCCTGGTCGAACGCGGGGCGCAACGGCTCGCGCTCACGGCCGCCGGGCACCTGCTGTTACAGCGCAGCGAGGGTCCGCTGCGCGAAATCGAAGAGGCCATGACCCAAGCCAGCGAAGGCAGCGCTGCGCCACGCGGCCGTCTGCGCATCGCCGCACCGCTGGTGTTTTCGCAACTTGCGCTGGGACGGCTGTCGGCCCTGTTCCGGGCGCAGTATCCGCAAGTGGAGCTGGACGTGGTGGCGGAAGACCGCATGGTGGATCTGGTGCAGGAGCATTTCGACCTGTGCATCCGCATCAATCCCGGCGAGGACGGCAACCTGGTCGGACGTTGCTTCGCCCGCGACAGCCTGACGCTGGTGGCTGCGCCCACGCTGCCCATGCCACGCGCGCGGGCGGGCCTGACGCACGCGGTCCCGGCGGTCGTGATGCCGACCTACCGCGATGGCGACGTATGGTCCCTGCGCGAAGGCAAGCTGCTGGTCGCGCCGCAACCGGTGCTGCGGCTGTCCTCATTGATGATGGTCAAGGACGCCGTCTGCGCCGGCGCTGGCGCTGCGCTGCTGCCGTGGTCGGTGGCCGGCGCGCTGGTGCAGGCCGGGCAATTGAAGCTGTGGGGCGAGATGGGTAGCGAAGTCGAACTATGGGTACTGCACACCTCGCGTCGCCTGCAGAGTCCCAAGGTACGAGCCTTCGTGGACTTCCTCTGCGCGCAGTATCCGGAGGGGCGTTTCATCGCCTGATGCCGCCAGGTGAACAGGCCCTATAATCCTGCACCGCCCACCATTGCGCTCCCATGAATAAACCCGCCCTCCACACCGTCAGCATCGTCGACGGCCAAACCGCCACCAGGCTGTCCCCTGCGCAGCAGCGTTTCAACACGCTCATCGAAGAGATCGGCATCCGCCGCGCGCGCTTGCAGGAATGGGAAGCCGCCAGCGACGCATTCCACCAGAAGTACTCCGCCCAGTACCTACCACTGGAACAGGAACTGCTCGGCCTGAAGCGCCAGGCCGTCTACCGCCTGCACGAGGCCTGGCCGCACAAGGCACTGGGCAAGGGCGAGCGCATCACCCTCTCGGCCCTCATCGCCGACATGGCGCAGGCGCTGCTGCAGCGAGGTGACGATGCGGAACTGACGCAGATCTACAACCAGCATGGCGAACAGGATGAGGAGCCGGACACCGGCACCATCGATGAGGAGCGCCGGCAGTCAGCGCCTGCTGCCAGCGACGAGGTGGCGGAGGACGACTTCACCAGCGGCACGCCCGAAGAAATCATGCAGCGCATGGAAGCCATGCTGGAGAAACAGGAACAGGAGCGCATGGCGGCGTCCCGCGCGCGCGAAGCACAGCGCGCCAGCCGCAAAAAGCCGCCAAAGCAGCGCGCCGCCGAAGCGCAACGGGAGACGCAGCGCACCGAACTGAGCCAGTCCATCCGCGCGGTCTATCGCCGGCTGGCCAGCGCGCTGCATCCCGACCGCGAACCCGACGATGCCGAACGCGCCCGCAAGACCGTGCTGATGCAGCAGGTCAACCAGGCCTATGAAAAGAACGACTTGCTCAAGCTGCTGGAGTTGCAGCTGGAACTGGAACACATCGACCAGCACGCCCTGAACGACCTCAGCGAAGCGCGCCTGGCGCACTACAACCAGATCCTGCAGGAACAGCTGGGAGAACTGGACCAGGAAATCGCCCACGTCGAGCGTCGGTTCAGGCAGGCCTATGGCCTTGCGCCCCAGGCGCGCCTGACGCCGGAGAAGATGATGCGCTACCTGAACCGGGGCATCACCGCACTACGGCAGGAAGGCCAGGACCTGCGCGCCGCGCTGGCGGCATTCGGGGATATCGAGCAGGTCCGGGCCTGGCTGAAACACGCGCGACGACAGCGCGCGCAAGGCTGGGAAGACGAGTGACCGCCTGAGCCGGTCACGCCGGTCACGCCGGTCACGCCGGTGCCGTCATACCTTCTCCAGCTTGGCCACCGACAGGTCCAGCAGCTTCATGCCGAACTTGCCGAAGTTGATGTGCGCGCGCGCCGCGCCGCCACCGCCTTCGATGTTGACGATGACGCCTTCGCCGAACTTGGCATGCGCGACGTTCTGGCCGATGCGCCAGCCGGAATCGGTCTGGCGCGAGAAGCTCTGGGCAATCTTGTTGTTGCCCGCTTCCGGCACGTCGTCCCAGGCCGACTTGGGATTGGCGAACCAGTGCTGCTGGGCGATCTTGGGCGAGAGCCACTTGATGGCCTGCTCGGGCAGCTCATCGAAGAAGCGTGAACGCGTGTTGTAGCGGGTCTGGCCGTGCAGCATGCGGGTCTGCGAGAAGGTCATGAACAGGCGCTTGCGGGCGCGCGTGATGGCCACGTACATCAGGCGACGCTCTTCTTCCACGCCGCCTTCTTCCTTGGCGCTGTTCTCGTGCGGGAACAAACCCTCTTCCATGCCGGTGATGAAGACCGCGTCGAACTCCAGACCCTTGGCCGAGTGTACCGTCATCAGCTGCAGCGCATCCTGGCCGGCTTGCGCCTGGTTGTCGCCGGCTTCCAGCGAGGCGTGCGAGAGGAAGGCCGACAGCGGCGACATGATGGTCACCAGCGGCGCATCGGCATCCAGCACTTCCACGCCGTCGGCGAGCGTGATGGCGGTGCCGGCCGTGGCCTGCGCCTGCGGGCCGAGGAAGGCCGGCGCATCCAGGCCATAGCCTTCTTCCGAGACGAACAGCGTGGCCGCACTGACCAGCTGCTCCAGGTTCTCGATGCGATCGGCGCCTTCCTTCTCGTTGCGGTAGTGCGTGATCAGGCCGGACAGGTCCAGGACCACCTTGACCGTCTCCGGCAAGGGCAGGTGCTGGGTCTCGAAGCGCGCGCCTTCGATGAGCTTGACGAAGGCATTGAGCGAGGAACCCGCCTTGCCGGCCACATAGGGCACGGCGGCATAGAGCGAACAACCGTACTGGCGTGCCGCATCCTGCAGCGATTCCATGGCCTTGGCACCGATGCCGCGCGTGGGGAAGTTGACCACGCGCAGGAAGGCCGAATCGTTGTGCAGGTTGTCCATCAACTGCAGGTAGGCGATCGCGTGCTTGATTTCGGCGCGTTCGAAGAAGCGCTGGCCGCCATAGACGCGATAGGGGATGGCCGAGCTGAACAGCGCATGCTCCAGCACCCGCGATTGCGCATTGGAGCGGTAGAGCAGAGCGATCTCGCTGCGCGACCAGCCTTCGGCGATCAGGTCCTTGACCTGCTCGATGATCCACTGCGCTTCCTGCAGGTCACTGGTGGATTCATAGACCCGCACCTGCTCGCCATGGCCGGCGTCGGTGCGCAGGTTCTTGCCCAGGCGCTTGCTGTTGTTGGCGATCAGTTCGTTGGCGGCATCCAGGATGTGGCCGTGGGAGCGATAGTTCTGCTCCAGCTTGATCAGGTTCTCGACATGGAATTCCTGCTCGAAGGCCGACATGTTGCCCACGTTGGCACCGCGGAAGGCATAGATGCTCTGGTCATCGTCCCCCACCGCGAAGACCGCGTTGTGGGAACCGGCCATGAGCTTCAACCACTTGTATTGCAGGTCGTTGGTGTCCTGGAACTCGTCCACCAGGATGTGGCGGAAGCGGCCCTGGTAGTGCTCGCGCAACGGCTGGTTGCGCGACAGCAATTCATAGGTACGCAAGAGCAGCTCGGCGAAGTCGACCACGCCCTCGCGCTGGCATTGCTGGTCGTACAGCTCATAGAGCTCGACCAGCTTGCGGTTGTAATCGTCGTAGGCATCCACGTCCTTGGCGCGCAAGCCCTGGTCCTTGGCGCTGTTGATGAAGTACATCAGGTTGCGCGGCGGATACTTCTCGTCGTCCACGTTCATCTGCTTCAACAGGCGCTTGATGGCCGAGAGCTGGTCTTGCGTGTCGAGGATCTGGAAGGTCTGCGGCAGGCCGGCATCCTTGTGGTGGGCGCGCAGCAGACGGTTGCACAGCCCGTGGAAGGTGCCGATCCACATGCCCCGGGTATTGATGGGCAGCATGGCCGACAGGCGCGCCGTCATTTCCTTGGCGGCCTTGTTGGTAAAGGTCACGGCCAGGATGCCGTTGGGCGAGACCTGCCCGGTCTGGACCAGCCAGGCAATGCGGGTGGTCAGCACACGGGTCTTGCCGGAACCGGCGCCGGCCAGGATCAGCGCCGATTGCGCCGGCAGCGTCACGGCGGCGAGCTGCTCCTCGTTGAGGTTGTGGAGAAGATTTTGCATCCCGAGATTATAAAGGGCGCGGGCATGGGCGGGGCAGGCAGCGGTGAGCGCGCTATACTGCGGGCCACCTCCTGGCACTGTGCCTTGCCTTCCGACCAACACCTGCCCTCCTGCCTGCCATGCTTCGCCTGATCCCCGCCCTTGTCGTCGCCCTGCTGCTATCGGCCTGCGCCAGCACCACCCCGCCGGCCTCGCGTTCCGATGTCGAACAATTGCTGACGCTGCAGAAGACGCGCCTGGACGTGGCCGCGCCGGTGGCCCGCAGCAAGTGGAATTCGCACGCGCCCATCGACGATCCGGCGCGCGAGGCGCTCATCCTCGATGACGTGGCCGCGCGCGCCCAGCTGTTGAAGCTGGATGTGCAATGGACGCGCCGTTTCTTCCAGGACCAGTTCGATGCCGGCAAGATCGTCCAGCGCGACCTGCATCGCCAATGGCGCGCCGAGCAACGGCCCCCCTTCGCCAATCCGCCCGACCTGGCGCGGCAGGTGCGACCGGTGCTGGACCGCCTCACCCCCGACCTGCTGGCCGTGCTGATGCGCCTGCAGGGCCACTGGTGTGAGCCGGGCGTGCAACGCGCGCTGGCCGAACTGGAGCCCGAGATCCTCGGCGCAGACTACGCACCCAGCGTGCGCGAGCAGGCCACCGAGGCCTTGCGCTGCCAGCAATAAGTCAGAAAAACAGGGCGCCAGGGCCGGCTTGCCAACGAGATAACGTCGCGCAAATGCGACTAAGTCTCTGATTCTGGACGTAAAATTCTTTGCTGTCCTGCAGCATTTTGGGGGCAGGAGTAGAATTCGGAAGGCTGTTCATGCGCACCTCCGCGCGTGCAGTCCCCTCATTCCGAATTCCCCCCGCCATGTCCGACGATTCATGTAGTCCCAGTCCTTCCGCGCCGGCGCGTCCGCTCACGCCGGCCAAGGTCACCCGGCAGATCATTGCCACCGCGTTCTTTACCTTCCTGGTGTACCTGGCCATCGGCATCCCGATGGCAGTGTTGCCGGGTTACATCCACCTGGACCTGGGCTATAGCTCGGTGATCGCCGGCCTGGGCATCAGCGTCCAGTATTTCGCCACCTTCGTCAGCCGCGCCAATGCCGGCCGCATGATCGACACCGTGGGTGCCAAGCAGACCGTGATGCGCGGCATGCTGCTGTGTTCGGCCAGCGGCGGCCTGTTGTTGCTGTCGGCGCTGGCGCAGCCGCTGCCGTTCCTGTCGCTGGTGTTGCTGTTCGTCAGCCGTGCCTTCCTCGGCCTGGGCGAGAGCCTGGTCGGTACTGGCGCCATCATGTGGGGCGTGGGGCGCGTCGGGTCCGAGAACACGGCCAAGATGATTTCCTGGAACGGCATCGCCACCTATGCCGCGCTGGCCATCGGCGCACCGCTGGGCGTGGTGCTGGACCGTTCGCTGGGCTTTGCGGTGATCGGCCTGGCCGGCATGCTGCTGACGATACTGGGCTACGTGCTGGCACGCGGCGGTCCGGTCACCCCGGTGGTGCAAGGCGAACAGTTGTCCTTCAAGCTGGTGCTGCGCAAGGTGTTTGCCTATGGCATGGGCCTGGCCTTCGGCACCATCGGCTTTGGCTCGATTGCCACCTTCATCACGCTGTACTACGCCGACCAGCACTGGAGCGGCGCGGCCTTTGCGCTGACGGCCTTCTCCAGCGCCTTCGTCGGTGCGCGCCTGCTGTTCGCCAATTCGATCACCCGCTTCGGCGGCTATCGGGTGGCGGTGGTGAGCTTCCTGACCGAATCGGTCGGCCTGCTGCTGTTATGGAGCGCTTCCACGCCGGAACTGGCCTTGCTGGGTGCGGGCCTGGCCGGCTTCGGTTTTGCGCTGGTGTTCCCCTCGCTGGGGGTGGAAGCGGTGAACCTGGTATCGCCCGCCAATCGCGGCGCGGCACTGGCGGCGTATTCCGTCTTCCTCGACCTGGCGCTGGGCATCACCGGCCCGGTGGCGGGGGCGATCGCGGGCCAGCTGGGTTATCCGCAGGTCTTCCTGTTCGCGGCCATTGCGGCCATCGGCGCGGTAGCCCTGTCGCTGTCGCTGTATCGCAGCGCGCTGCAACGCCGGTCGCATTAAGCCACGCTGCGGGCTTGCCTGAGCAAGAGGCCGACAGGATCATCCTGCCGGCCTCTTTGCTTTGGCGGCTACCGTTCATCGAAAAAAACGATTGAATTGCGCAACACCGGCCCCACTCTGTTATCGATACCATCGTTGGTGATTTGCAATAGAATCGCCATGTTGTGTTCACCCGCTTACGAAAAACCGAACAGCTAAGGAGCGAAAGATGGCAAAGAAAAACGTGGCAGCCCCCTCGATCAACATCGGCATCAACGACAAGGACCGCAAGAAGATCGCAGACGGCCTGTCCAAACTGCTGGCCGATACCTACACGCTATACCTGAAGACCCACAACTTCCACTGGAACGTGACCGGTCCGATGTTCAACACCCTGCACCTGATGTTCGAAGGCCAGTACACCGAGCTCTCGCTGGCGGTGGACCTGATCGCCGAACGTATCCGCGCGCTGGGCTATCCGGCACCGGGTTCGTACAAGGAATTCGCCAAGCTGTCCTCGATCCCCGAAGCCGAAGGCGTGCCCAATGCCCAGGAGATGATCGCCCAGCTGGTGGCCGGCCAGGAAGCCGTGACCCGCACCGCGCGCTCGCTCTTCCCCACCGTGGACGCCGCCGCCGATGAACCCACCGCCGACCTGCTGACCCAGCGCATGCAACTGCATGAAAAGAATGCGTGGATGCTGCGTAGCTTGCTGGAAGGCTGATCGGTACCAAGCCGCAGCACCGGAAACAAAAAAACCATCCTCACGGATGGTTTTTTTTCGTCCCTTGCGACTGCTTCAGGCGGCGTAGAGGTCGGCCAGCGCGCGCGTCTTGCGCTCAGCCACCGGCACCAGATAAACACTGCTGATGACGGCCACCATGTCGGCCCCCTGCGCGACCAGCGGCACCGCATTCTCCAGCGTGATGCCACCGATCACCACCACCGGCAGCGGGATGTCACGCTTGGATTGGGCGATGATGTCTGGCGCGGTACGGAAGTCATACTTTTTCACGCGCGACGGATAGAAGCCGCCGAAGGCCACGTAACTGGCGCCGTCGCGATGAGCTGCATGCGCCAGCTCCAGCGTGCCATAGCAGGAGGCACCGACGATGCGGTCCGGCCCGACCGCGCGGCGCACCTCGGCGATGGAGGCATCGGTGCCGCCGACATGAATACCGTCGGCGTCGATCTCCAGGCACAGATCCACATGGTCGTTGATGATCAACGGCACATGGTACTGGCGGCACAGTGCCAGCAGCGCCGAGGCCTGCGCACGACGCTGCTCGATGCAGGCGGTCTTGTGACGGTACTGCACCAGCGCGGCACCGTTCTGCAGCGCCAGTTCGGTGGCGGCCATCAACTGCGACAGGTCATCCCAATCGGGCGTGACGATGTAGAGGCCGCGCAAGTGCTTTGCATACTCGGGTTTCATCTCAGGCTCCTGCCGCAAGAGCGGCATCAACAACAGGTTCGAAGGCAGGCACGCGGTTGGGAATGCGCTGCCCCTGGGCAATCGCATACGAGGTGGCGAGCGCCTGCTGGGTGTACTGCTGGGCCAGGTCGATGGCCTCGTACATCGGCAAGCCGCGCGCCAGGCAGGCCGACAGGGCCGCGGCCAGCGTGCAGCCGCTGCCATGGAATTCGTCGGGCAGGCGACTCCAGCGCCAGCGCGCGCTTTCGATGGCTTCTTCGGCGAACTCGGAACGGAACAGCTGTCCATACCAGCGATTGATCACGTCTTCCTCGTGCGGGCCATGACCGCCCTTGAGCAGCACATGGGCGCAACCGCGCTGCATCAGCAAGGCCGCTTGCCGCGCCGGAGTCACCTCACCACAGAGACGACGCGCCTCGTTGAGGTTGGGGGTGATGACAGTGGCCAGCGCGTAGAGCGGCTCGATCACGCGGGCGGCATCGTCACGCGAGAGCTGGTCACCCTTTCCATTGGCCAGCACCGGGTCGAGCACCACCGGCATGGCCGGATTGCGCTGACGCAATTGCCGGATCAGGGCGGCGATCATCTCCGCATTGGCATGGCTGCCGGCAATGCCCAGCTTGACCGCGGCAATATCGAAGCGGTCGATCAGCACCTGGGCCTGGTGACGCACCAGCTCGGGATCGAGCGCATGCACCGCGAACACGCTGACGTTGTCCTGCACGGTCAGCGCGGTCGGCACCGACAGCGGGTGGCATCCCAATGCCGTGATGGCCGGGATATCGGCCTGCATGCCGGCGCCGCCGCTGGGGTCGGAGCCGGAGAACACCAGCACGCAGGGCGGCGTGGGACGATAGGCGGCCTGCATCGTCAGGCCACGCGGCCAGCCATCGGCGAGGACGGCGAGGCAGCGAACTTGCGCGGGATGCGGCCGGCGAGGAAGGCTTCGCGGCCCGCCTCCACTGCCAGCTTCATGGCGCGCGCCATGCGAATGGGATCGCGGGCGCCGGCGATGGCAGTATTCATGAGCACGCCATCACAGCCCAGCTCCATGGCGATGGCAGCATCCGAGGCAGTCCCCACGCCGGCATCGACCAGCACCGGCACGCGCGCCTGTTCGATGATCAGCGACAGGTTCCAGGGATTCAAGATACCCATGCCAGAGCCGATCAGCGAGGCCAGCGGCATGACCGCAGACACACCCAGGTCCTCCAGCATGCGTGCCTGGATGGGGTCGTCGCTGCAGTAGACCATCACGTCGAAGCCATCCTTGACCAGGGTCTCGGCGGCCTTGAGCGTCTCGGGCATGTTGGGGAAAAGGGTCTTCTCGTCGCCCAGCACTTCCAGCTTGACCAGCTTGTGGCCGCCCAGCAGTTCACGCGCCAGTTGCAGCGTGTAGACCGCATCGGCGGCGTTGTAGCAGCCGGCGGTGTTGGGCAGGATGGTGAATTCGGAGGGCGGCACCGCATCCAGCAGGCTGGGCGCGTTGGGGTCCTGGCCGATGTTGACGCGGCGGATCGCCACCGTGATGATGTCGGCGCCGCTGGCGACAGTCGCCGCGCGGGTTTCGTCGAGATCCTTGTACTTGCCGCTACCGACCAGCAGGCGTGAGCGATAGGTCTTGCCGGCAATGGTCAGGCCCGGGTCTTCTTTCTGAAGGGGGGCGTCATTCATGTTCATGTCGATTCCTTGTGTGTAGGGTGCGCGCGCGGCGGGCTGACCAGGTCAGCCACCGCCGATGGCGCGCACCACGTCTACCTTGTCCGCCTCGGCCAACGCGTGCGAAGGCCAGCGCGCGCCCGGCACCACCTGGCGGTTGACCGCCACGGCCACAGCCTTGCCGGCCAGGGCGAGGCCGGCAATGAGCTGTTCCAGCGTGGCGCCGTCGGGCAGCGGGTGAGGCTTGCCGTTCAGTTCGATCTGCATGGCCGCGCTTACTGCTTGGAGTAGATCTCGGCGCCCATCTTGACGAACTCGACCGACTTCACTTCCATGCCCTGCTTCAGGGCGGCGATCTCGGAGATGCCTTCCTTGGCGGCGTAGTCGCGCACTTCCTGGGTGATCTTCATGGAGCAGAAGTGCGGGCCGCACATGGAGCAGAAGTGGGCCACCTTGGCCGAATCCTTGGGCAGGGTCTCGTCGTGGAATTCGCGCGCCTTGTCGGGATCGAGACCGATGTTGAACTGGTCTTCCCAGCGGAACTCGAAGCGCGCCTTGGACAGCGCGTTGTCGCGGATCTGCGCACCCGGATGGCCCTTGGCCAGGTCGGCGGCGTGGGCGGCGATCTTGTAGGTGATGATGCCGTCCTTCACATCCGTCTTGTTGGGCAGGCCCAGGTGTTCCTTGGGGGTGACGTAGCACAGCATGGCCGTGCCATACCAGCCGATCTGGGCGGCGCCGATGCCGGAGGTGATGTGGTCGTAGCCGGGAGCGATGTCGGTGGTCAGCGGGCCCAGGGTGTAGAAGGGCGCCTCGTGGCATTGCTCCAGCTGCAGGTCCATGTTCTCCTTGATGAGATGCATGGGGACGTGGCCGGGGCCTTCGATCATGACCTGCACGTCGTGCTTCCAGGCGATCTGGGTCAGCTCGCCCAGGGTGCGCAGCTCGCCCAGCTGGGCTTCGTCGTTGGCATCGTAGATCGAACCCGGACGCAGGCCGTCGCCCAGGCTGAAGCTGACGTCGTAGGCCTTCATGATCTCGCAGATGTCTTCGAAGTGCTCGTAGAGGAAGGATTCGCGGTGATGCGCCAGGCACCACTTGGCCATGATGGAGCCGCCGCGCGAAACGATGCCGGTCATGCGCTTGGCCGTCAGCGGCACGTATTGCAGGCGTACGCCGGCGTGGATGGTGAAGTAGTCCACACCTTGCTCGGCCTGCTCGATCAGGGTGTCGCGGAAGATTTCCCAGGTCAGGTCTTCAGCCTTGCCGTTGACCTTTTCCAGCGCCTGGTAGATCGGCACGGTACCGATGGGAACCGGCGAATTGCGGATGATCCACTCGCGGGTTTCGTGGATGTTCTTGCCGGTGGAGAGATCCATGACGTTGTCGCCGCCCCAGCGGATGGCCCAGGTCATCTTTTCCACTTCCTCGCCGATGGAGGAGGTCACGGCGGAATTACCGATGTTGGCGTTGATCTTGACCAGGAAATTGCGGCCGATGATCATCGGTTCCACTTCCGGGTGGTTGATGTTGGCGGGGATGATGGCGCGACCGCGCGCGACTTCCTCGCGCACGAACTCCGGCGTGATCTCGGCGGGAATTGCGGCACCGAAAGACTGACCCGGATGCTGGCGCCCCATCAGGTCGGCCAGCTTGTTGCCCATGGGGCCGGAGGCCTTCAGCTGTTCCAGATACTCCTTGCGGCGCAGGTTTTCGCGGATGGCGATGAATTCCATCTCGGGCGTGATGATGCCGCGACGCGCATAGTGCATCTGTGAGACGTTAGCGCCATCCTTGGCGCGACGCGGCTTGCGATGCAGGTTGAAGCGCAACTCGGCCAGGGCCGGGTCATTGAGGCGTTGCTGGCCGTATTCGGAAGTGGGACCGGACAGTTCTTCGGTATCGTTACGTTCCAGGATCCAGGGCAGGCGCGGCGTGGAGAGACCGGCGCGGATGTCGATCTTGACGTCCGGATCGGTGTAGGGACCGGAGGTATCGTAGACGTAGATGGGCGGGTTCTTTTCCGAACCGAACATGGCCGGGGTGTCGGCCTGGCTGATCTCGCGCATGGGTACGCGGATATCCGGGCGGGAACCGGTCACATAGATCTTGCGGGAATTCGGGAGAGGCTGGACGGCTGCCTCGTCGACGGTGGCCGTCGCGGACAGGAATTTCGGGTTGGCATTCATTTCGGCTCCTTTGCTTGATGACTCTTGGCTCGGAGCCAGCAAAGGAGGTTGCGGAAGAGGACGGACGGCGGAGGGTGAGACGGTGCCGTGGGTACGTCATGCTGCCGGTTGCTTCCCTTCGCTGGCATTATCCAGATCAGGTTCAAGGGTATTTCTCACCCGGTCACCAGAGCATCTGCTCCAGCGCCAGGACCCCTAGCGATGCGACGCTGCCCGTTGGTACGGTCGGCGTCGTGGGGCGGATTCTACACCTATCCTTCCCGGCTGCAAGCGTTGCTCCTTGGCATTTGTACTGGCCAGCAGGAAAACTCAGTATCAAGACCGAACTGGCTCGATCTTGCCCAGTGCCAATTTTTCTCAAGTTGCGTATAGTACAGATCACCGCTTTTTCCAATGCGGCGAGAAAATCTACGTCAAAAATCTAAGAATCAGGGGAATCATGAATCAAATTCAAATGCTCAAAGCGGGAGTCCTGCTGGCCGTTTCCATCGTACTGACCGGTTGCGCCACCAGTCGCAGCGAGATCAAGCTGAGCGAGCCATCGGCCGACGCTGCCACCAAGGCTGCCGTGACATCCAAGAACAAGACGGTACTGCTGCGGGAGGTTCTGGATGAGCGCGTGTTCGAAGATGCCCCCTCGTCGCCCAGCACGCCTTCGCTGGGCTTCGAGGGCTCAGCCAAAAGTACCGCCGAGGTCAAGGCGCGGGCTATCGCCCGCAAGCGCAACGGCTTCGGCAAGGCACTGGGTGATGTGCTCCTGGAAAATGGCATGACGGTGAGCCAGGTGATGCGCAAGAACATCACCACCAGCTTACAACAGGCCGGCTTCAAGGTCGCAGCCAACGCTGCAGAGGCAGGCGACGCGCCTATCATCATCGATGCCCATGTGAGGAAATTCTGGGCCTGGTTCACCCCTGGCTTCTTTGCAGTCAGCGTGGGAACGCAGATCTCGACCGACCTGGTGATGCAGAACAGGAACATGCCCATCGTGATCAATATCGAGACATCGGAAAACCACATGGCAGTGACCGAAGGCGTCTGGATCGAGGACATCGACAAGGCGCTCGCGAAGTACCGCACCGAGGCCACCGGACGGTTCACGGACATGAACTGAACGGCAGCAGCATCCACCTGAAAAACGGGAGTCTTCGGACTCCCGCTTTGTTTCCTGCCGACAATAAGCTCTACCCATCAGCGTCACGACCAACGCTGCGCTTGGCCGGTTTGACGCGCCGTTCCTTTATAATGGATGGTTTCGCAAAAACACACGTCAAATCATGGAATTAGCCAAGTCGTTCGAGCCCGCCGAGATCGAGAAATTCTGGCGCGAGGAATGGGAAAAGCGCGGTTACTTCGCCGCCACCACCGACGCGGAGAAGCCCTCGTTTTCCATCCAGCTGCCGCCGCCCAATGTGACCGGCACCCTGCACATGGGTCACGCGTTCAACCAGACCATCATGGATGGCCTGACGCGCTACCACCGCATGCGCGGCCACAATACCGCCTGGATTCCCGGTACCGACCACGCCGGTATCGCCACCCAGATCGTGGTGGAACGCCAGCTGGATGCGCAAAAGGTCTCGCGCCACGACCTGGGCCGTGAAAAATTCGTCGAGAAGGTGTGGGAGTGGAAAGAGAAATCCGGCTCCACCATCACCGGCCAGATGCGCCGCATGGGCGCCTCTACCGACTGGGCACGTGAATACTTCACGATGGACCCGAAGATGTCCAAGGCCGTCACCGAAGTGTTCGTGCGCCTCTATGAGCAGGGCCTGATCTATCGCGGCAAGCGCCTGGTCAACTGGGATCCGGTGCTGGGTACCGCCGTCTCCGACCTGGAAGTGGTGTCAGAGGAAGAAGACGGCTCCATGTGGCACATCAAGTATCCGCTGGCCGATGGCAGCGGTCACATCGTGGTGGCCACCACCCGTCCGGAAACCATGCTGGGCGACGTCGCCGTGGCCGTGGATCCGACCGACGAGCGCTACGCCGCGCTGGTGGGCAAGATGCTCAAGCTGCCGCTGGTGGGCCGCGAGATCCCCATCATCCAGGATGAATACGTCGACAAGGAATTCGGTACCGGCTGCGTGAAGATCACCCCGGCCCACGACTTCAACGACTACCAGGTCGGCGCCCGCCACAACCTGGAAAAGATCAGCATCTTCACCCTCAAGGCCACCATCAGCGAGAACGCCCCCGAGAAGTACCAGGGCCTGGACCGCTTCGAAGCGCGCAAGCAGATCGTGGCCGACCTGGATGCGCTGGGCCTGCTGGACCTGGTCAAGCCGCACAAGCTGATGGTGCCGCGTGGCGACCGTACCGGCGTGGTCATCGAGCCGATGCTGACCGACCAGTGGTTCGTCGCCATGAGCAAGCCGGCACCGGAAGGGACCTACTTCCCCGGCAAGTCGATTGCCGAGACCGCGCTGGAGAAGGTCTCCTCGGGCGAGATCAAGTTCGTCCCGGAAAACTGGACCAATACCTACAACCAGTGGCTCAACAACATCCAGGACTGGTGCATCTCGCGCCAACTGTGGTGGGGCCACCAGATCCCGGCGTGGTACGACGAAGAGGGTGGCATCTACGTCGCGCGTACCGAGGAAGAGGCCCGCGCACAAGCCGGCGGCCGTGCCGTCAAGCGCGATGAAGACGTGCTCGATACCTGGTTCTCCTCGGCACTGGTACCCTTCTCCACCCTGGGCTGGCCGGAAGAAACCCCGGACTACAAGTTGTTCCTGCCCTCCTCCGTGCTGGTGACCGGCTTCGACATCATCTTCTTCTGGGTGGCGCGCATGGTCATGATGACCACGCACTTCACCGGCAAGGTGCCGTTTGACACCGTCTACGTCCACGGCCTGGTGCGCGACGCCTCGGGCCAGAAGATGTCCAAGTCCAAGGGCAACACGCTGGACCCGATCGACCTGATCGACGGCATCGGCGTGGATGAACTGGTGGCCAAGCGTACCGTGGGCCTGATGAATCCCAAGCAGGCAACCAGCATCGAGAAGGCCACCCGCAAGGAATTCGCCGATGGCATCCCCGCCTTCGGTACCGATGCGCTGCGCTTCACCTTCGCCTCGCTGGCGACCCTGGGCCGCAACATCAACTTCGACCTGAACCGCTGCGAAGGCTATCGCAACTTCTGCAACAAGCTGTGGAACGCCACCCGCTTCGTGCTGATGAATACCGAAGGCCAGGACTGCGGCTTCGACGGTCACGTCAAGGGCGTGTGCGACAAGGAGCAGTTGCAGTTCTCCAAGGCGGATCGCTGGATCGTGTCGCTGCTGCAGCGTACCGAGGCCGAAGTGGAAAAGGGCTTTGCCGACTACCGCTTCGACAACATCGCCAGCGCCATCTACAAGTTCGTCTGGGACGAGTATTGCGACTGGTACCTGGAAATGGCCAAGGCCCAGATCCAGAGCGGCAACGAGGCGCAGCAGCGCGCCACCCGCCGCACCCTGCTGCGCGTGCTGGAAAGCGTGCTGCGCCTGGCCCATCCCGTGCTGCCCTTCATCACCGAACAGCTGTGGCAAAGCGTGGCGCCGCTGACCGATCGCAAGCCCGATCCGGCCGGCGACTCCATCATGCGCCAGGCCTATCCGCGCCCGGACCTGGACAAGATCGACGCCGAAGCCGAAGCCTGGGTGGCCCAGTTCAAGGCCTACACCGACGCCTGCCGCAACCTGCGCGGCGAGATGCAACTGGCGCCGTCGCTGCGCGTGCCGCTGATCGTGGAAGCCAGCGACGCCGCCTCCATCGAGTCCTTCCTGCCCTACCTGCAAGGCCTGGTGCGCCTGTCGGAAGCGCAAGTGGTGACGCAGCTGCCGGAGTCGCCGGCACCGGTGGCCATCGTCGGCGAAGTCAAGCTGATGCTGAAGGTGGAAATCGACGTGGCTGCCGAGCGCGAGCGCCTGGGCAAGGAAGTCACACGCCTGACCACCGAGATCGCCAAGGCCAATGGCAAGCTGTCCAACGAAAGCTTCGTGGCGCGCGCGCCCGAGGCCGTGGTGGCGCAGGAGAAGGAGCGCGTGGCCAACTTCAGCGCCACGCTGGAGATGGTCAAGGAGCAACTGGCCAAGCTGAAGTAAGCCGGCCCCTGCCCTCTGCCATTACCCTCTGCTGTTTATACATAGTTTCGCCATGAAAAGTCGCCTTGCGTCATTTCCATGTAGAAACTATGTATGCCGTCCATCGCAGCCTCTCGATAGAAACAGAATCACCGACGTATCTGTTTCACGAACGGCACCGTCGTAACAGGCAGGGCAAAATTGGCAGCAAGGTTCTATCACTGAAAAACGGGCTGCCGCATCTGCGCCAGCCCGTTTTTGCGTATTGTCGACATAGCTGCACACGCCGTTGCAGTCGCTTCGCAAGTTTTCTGTGCAAAAAACCGCGTCCTAGTCGAGTTCGATGAGCGCTTTCTGCGGTGCGGCCTGTTTGAGGACGCCTAGATCGCCTTCGAGAGCCCCCAACTTGATCAGCCCCTTGGAATAGGAGAAGCCCTTATAAAAGAGCGCTATGTTTCCCCATGGCGCGTAGAAAGCCAAATCTCCCACCACAGGCGTATATCCTTCGGGGGAATTGGCTGTCGAGAGCTTCTTGGGGAGTTGGGCGATCTTTTCGGTCTGGTTATAGTCGGTCAGTTCGAGTGACAAAGGAAGTAGCGCGGCAAAGTCCTTGGCCGCAGCATTGGGCTGCAGTTCGCCTGTCAGCACAGTATTGTTGATCGTGATTCGGATGCGCATGGTACTGGTCGTCGTTGTCATAGATTTTTTTCGCTGCTCTGGCTGAGACTCCGAATTGGCTGCAGAGGGTAATACGCACGCCAGCACTATGGGCAAGATGCGGAGTAGTAAGGTGGTCTGGGTCATCTTGGATGTAGGCGTGGAGATCTCTACCTGATTGTTTCAGCTATCAGAGAAAGCAATTACCGGTCGGCAGCTACTTTCCGTTATAAGCTCAGCTAATCAATCCCTTGCGGCATTTCCGGCGATCGTCTCATGTCAACGTCGCGCGCCCTCGTAACGCAGCGCATTGACGACCAGTGCGAAGGCGGGTGATGGCTGCCGACGGCTCGGGTAGTACAAATGATATCCCTCAAATTTCGGGCACCAGTCCTCCAGCACTCTCACCAGCTGGCCTGACTCCAAGTACGAAGCCAGATCGTCTTCCGGCAATAGCAAGATCCCTAGTCCCGCCAGGGCGGCATCAACCTGCGGCGGCACGGTGTTGAATATTAACGAGCCGTCCACACGCACATTGATCTTTTCTCCTTGTTTCTCGAAGTCCCAAACGTAAAGTCCTCCGGAAGTTGGCATGCGCTGATTGATGCAGTTGTGCGACATCAAATCGTTGGGGCTCTTGGGAATTGGATGCTGCGCAAAATAAGAGGGCGCGGCCGCGACGACCATTCGCAGCGGCGGGCCGATCGGTATAGCGATCATGTCCTTATCAATCGTCTTCCCCCATCTGACCCCTGCGTCAAACCTGTCAGCGACGATGTCTCGGAAGGCGTAACTCATGTCGAACTCGAATTTGATGTCTGGATACGCCTGAAGCAGCGGCATCAGCTTGGGCAGTAGGGTCCGCTGAATAATGCCGTCCCCACAAGTGATACGCACCGTACCACCGGGCTTTTCACGCAAAGCCGTCAAGGCGTCAAGTTCAGCCTCGATCTCATGAAATCGGTTGCCGATGCTCTGGATCAGTCGCTCTCCGGCGGGTGTCAGCGAGATACTGCGCGTCGTGCGAGTGAGTAGGCGGATCTGCAAGCGCTCTTCCAGGCCACGAATGGATTGACTCAGTGCTGACTGGGTCACGCCCAGTGCTGCGGCCGCACGGGTAAAGCTTCCTTCCCGGGCGACGGTGACGAAGCCAAGCAGGTCATTCAAGTTGCGTTTGATCATGTTGTTGAGCCTGCTGATTGATTAGCCTGGCTAATAGAGTAATTAAGGATTCATTACCTAGTCAACTGTCTTCGCAATTGAGACACTGACAGCAGTTCAAGATGGACCTCCCAGGCTACCTGTGATTTCGGCGGTTCGAATGAGGCGATCTAGATGCCTCGTCATTGAGTGCGGCATCTTCGCCAGTCTTTCACTTCCCACTATGACAATGCCTTCCCAAGACACCCTGCAAAGGGAATTGCCTGTTTCTGCCTCAGAGATCAAGGCATCAAACTCCAAGGACATCAATTCCAAGGGCTACTGGAGCGGGGTATACGCCATGACCCTGTGCGCCTTCGCCTTGGTCGCCTCTGAATTCATGCCAGTCAGCCTGCTGACACCTATCGCGCAGGATCTTGCCGTTACCGAAGGCATGGCCGGCCAGGCGATATCGGTCTCGGGTGCGTTTGCTGTCATTACCAGCCTGAGCATTTCCTCCCTAGCCGGAAACATGAACCGCAAGACGCTGCTGTTGTGGCTGACAGGACTCATGTTCCTCTCTGGGCCCATCATCGCCATGGCGCCGAACTACCTGATTTACATGTCGGGCCGCATCCTCATTGGTGTCGCTATCGGCGGTTTTTGGTCGATGTCCGCGGCCTCGGCAATTCGCCTGGTGCCCCCTGAGAAGATTCCAAAGGCCTTGGCCATTTTCAATGGCGGCAACGCTCTTGCGACAGTGGTAGCCGCACCACTGGGTAGTTATTTGGGGGCGGTGATCGGGTGGCGTGGCGCATTCTTCTGTCTGGCGCCGGTAGCGCTGCTGGCCTTCGTCTGGCAATTGCGCAGTTTGCCGGCCATGCATGTGGAGCAGGCATCGATTGAAGACCGCAATGTTCTCACGCTGCTCAAGAATCCTCTGGTTGCTGTTGGCATGGCCGCCGCCAGCCTGTTCTTCATGGGGCAGTTCACACTGTTCACTTACCTTCGTCCGTTCCTGGAAACGGTCACGATGGTCAACGTTCAGACCCTTTCGCTCATCCTTTTGGCCATCGGTATCGCGGGCTTTGCCGGCACGGTGCTGATTGGAAAATTCCTCGACCGCCGCTTCTATTCAACGATGGTCTTCATCCCATTATTGATGACAGCGATTGCCATCGCACTAGTGGTGTTTGGGCATCAACTGGTATTCGTCACTGTTCTGCTCAGTGGCTGGGGGTTGGTTGCTACAGCAGCGCCGGTAGGTTGGTGGTCATGGGTCGCCAAGACGCTTCCCGACAACGCCGAGGCTGGCGGTGGCTTGATGGTCGCGCTCGTGCAACTGGCAATCGGGCTCGGGTCGACGGTTGGCGGACTGATCTTCGATGCCGGAGGCTATCAAAGCACCTTCTTTGTCAGCGCAGGCCTCCTGATGCTCGCAGCACTTCTGGCTGTTCTCACGGCACGCAGAGATGCAACAGGTCGTTCCTAATTCTGAAAGCCGCGCCCCATGCTTTTCATTACCGGTGACCAGGCGCATTCGAAGGAGTTTAGTGAAGAAGCGTATCGTCTGGCCGGGCAGCCAAAAGAGCTCTATTTCACGAGGTCATTTTCAGTGCATTGATGACCATCGCAAGTGCAGATGACTTCTGACGTCGATTGGCGAAGTACAGATGGTAGCCGGGGAAGCTTGGCCACCAGTCCTCTAGAACAGGAATCAGAGTGCCAGCCGCAATGTGTTGCTCGACCAGGTCATATGGAACATAGGCCAAGCCAAGCCCGTCAAGCGCAGCCTGGAGCATCAAGAACGTGTTGTTAAACACCGTCTGCCCGCTCACTCGGACGTTCAGCTCTTGGCCATCGCGCTCGAAGTCCCAGGCGTAGAGGCCTCCATGTGTTGGCAATCTTAGGTTGATACAGCGATGATCAGTAAGCTCCCTCGGATGTGACGGTAAGGTGCGGCCCTCCATGTACTCCGGCGAACCAACTACCGCCATTCTTAGTGGCGGTGCAATGGGGATCGCGACCATATCCTTTTCCACGAGATTCCCGGTGCGTACCCCAGCATCGAAGTTCTGAGAAACAATGTCCACAAGACCGTAGTTGACGCTGAATTCAACGTTGACATCGGGGTGCTCTCGCAACATGGGCCGCAGTTTGGGCCACAGGACCGTGACAATGGCGTGGTCGTGGGCATTGATGCGCACGGTGCCGGCGGGCTTATCTCGCAACTCGATCAATGCCTCGATTTCCGCGGCGATTTCGCTAAACCGCGGTATCAGGGTCGCCAGCAAGCGCTCGCCAGCCTCGGTTGTCGACACGCTTCGTGTCGTGCGTGTGAGCAGGCGAATGCCAAGCCTAGCCTCAAGTCCCAACATGGCGTGGCTAAGGGCCGAACGAGAAACGCCCAGCTGCGCCGCTGCGCGAGTGAAACTGCGTTCGCGGGCAACGACCACGAATGCCTGCAAGTCATTCCAGTTCTCTGTCGTCATTGGTGAATTATATACACAAGTCCATCCGGATTTTACCCCCTACCGAACAAATAGATCAGCTCATACAATCCTTCTATCAACCAGAGAAAAGGATCTACCGATGAAAATCACACGAAATGGCAGCAAGCCTTCCGCCAAGGGGCCCGCGGAGTACTTCACCGGATCCGTACGGATCGACAGCTTCTTCCAGGGCGAAGCACCTGCTCGTAGCGGCGGCGCCATCGTTACCTTTGAGCCAGGTGCCAGGACTGCATGGCACACCCATCCGCTGGGACAAACCCTGATCGTCACCAATGGCGTCGGATGGACTCAGTGTGAAGGTGGCCCTCGTACCGAGATCCGCGCGGGTGACGTCGTTTGGTGCCCATGCCAACGCCGGCATTGGCATGGCGCGACCGACACAACGTCGATGTCACATGTTGCAATCACCGAGATGCTCGATGGAAAAAATGTGGAGTGGATGGAACATGTAACCGATGAGCAGTATCTGTCCGGTCCAGTTGTCACCGAATAAATTACCAAGCCATCCACCCACTTCTGCATTGTGCAGCAGGACTATTGAAAGGACTTCAATGAGACACACCTTCCGGATGCTCGCCAGCTTGGCCTTGATGTTCTCCTCATACTCGATGGTGCATGCTGCGGAAAGTGCCGGCCAGAAGCTTACCCCAGCCGAATCCCGGCCATCAGCCGCAGGTCCAGCAGACTTCTTTACCGGTCGGGTGCGCGTTGATCCACTTAGCGCACGCTGAATCCCCGTCACTCCGGACTCGTTCCGGCCAATCAATCACCCGAGCATTCAGGTGGCTTGTACTGGGGCTCATGTTGTTTCAGGCCGGGGACGCGAATGCACAAGAAAATTCCAATAGGGTCACAGAACAAATGCTTTCATCAAAACAGCAGGCACTCATTCCGATCGCTGCATTTGCTGCGATCGGTGAAATCCCTCAACTCAATACGGCACTGCGCCGCGGCTTGGACGCAGGCCTTACCGTTAGCCAGACCAAAGAGGTCTTGGTGCAAATGTACGCGTACGCAGGCTTTCCGCGCAGCCTGAATGCACTTGGCGAGTTGATGAAGGTACTCGCAGAGCGAAAGCAACAAGGGATCGCTGACGTCGCTGGCGAAGAGCCAGCGCCAGGTCCTACCGGCGCGGAGCTACTCGCTGCAGGTACTGCCAACCAAACAGAGCTCTCGGGCGCGCCGGTCAAAGGACCTTTGTTTGACTTTGCGCCAGCGATTGATTTTTACCTGAAAGCCCACCTGTTTGGCGACATCTTCTCTCGCGCCAACCTAGATTGGCGTAGCCGCGAGTTGGCAACTGTCAGTGCGCTCGCAGCGATGACTGGAACAGAGGGCCAATTGCAGGCACATATCCGGATCAGCATGAACGTTGGGCTATCCGAGCCGCAGCTAAGACAGGTGGCTGTCGTTCTCCAGAAGGAGATCAACCAGGATGCAGGCCAGCGGGCCAACGAGGCGTTGGACCGCCATCTGGCGACCGTAAAGAAGCCTTGATCTGGCGGACTTGGACTTGGGAGGGCTGACACAAAGACTGCCTGCCCTTACTGTATCGAACAGGAACTCATGCATACCTCGACTTCGGAAGAGACAGGCAGTGTCTCTACGGCCGTGCAATTGATACCGATCATGATGATCGTGTTCTCCGCCTTCCTGATCATCGGCATGGCGATGCCGGTATTGCCATTGCATGTGCATGAAGGCTTGGGCCTAGGGGCGACGGCAGTCGGCATTGTCGCCGGCAGCCAATTCGCAGCATCCCTGCTCTCGCGTATCACTTCGGGACAATTTTCCGATACCCGTGGTGCCAAACCATCGGTGCTCGTCGGCATGGTCGCCGCAGCGTGCGCCGGGGGCCTGTATTTGACCTCGTTGGGACTGGCAGGAAAACCGCTGTTGTCACTCACGGTTCTGGTGGTTGGCCGGGCAGTACTTGGAGCGGGTGAGAGCTTCATCATCACCGGGGCGTTAAGCTGGGGGTTGATGCTGGCAGGACCCAAGCACACAGGAAAGGTCATTGCCTGGATCGGTACCGCGATGTATGGCGCTTTTGCAGTCGGCGCTCCCATAGGGAGTGCGCTGTATTCGCTGGCAGGATTCAAGGCGATCGCATTGGCTACAGCCCTGATCCCCCTTGTCACCTTGCTTCTCGTCCTTCCGCTGCGTGCGGTAAGACCGTCACATCGGCCGCAAGCCAATCTGTTCAAAGTGGCGAGTGCGGTTTGGCTCCCAGGAATTGGTTTGGCGTTCTCCAGCCTGGGATTCGGGGCAGTGACTGCTTTTATCACACTGCTCTTCGTGGAGCAGTCGTGGGATTCCAGCTGGTTAGCGTTTACTGTCTTTGCGGGCGCATTCATGAGCGCGCGAATATGTCTTGGTCATCTATCGGACAAGCACGGCGGTGCTCGAATTGCGCTCATCTTCCTGGTCATCGAAGTCATCGGACTGGCTGCCATCTGGTTGGCGCCCAACGCGGCCGTTGCCCTGTTAGGCGCTGCATTGAGCGGATTCGGCTATTCGCTCGTCTATCCAGCCTTCGGCGTCGAAGCCGTAAAAATGGTCCCCCCAGAGAGCCGTGGTCTTGCAATGGGGGCATACACCGCATTTCTAGACATGGCGTTAGGTATTGGTAGCCCGCTTCTTGGATTCATCGGCAGCCACTCGGGCATGCCGAACGTTTTCCTGGCCAGTGCGATTGGCGTCGCGTGCGCGCTCTTTGTTGGGGTCGCGCTGCGTCAGGCGTCCCTGCGTCAGCAAATAAGACCATGACAATTTTAGGTATGGCTGTGCTCCAGGACGGCCGATAATGCAAAATGGCCAGCACAAAAGTGCCGGCCATTTTTTTCGACTGCAGGGTAATCAGGCCTACACGGTGGCCTTATCGATGACGAAGCGATACCGGATATTGCCCTTCAGCATGCGCGCATACGCGACCTTGATCACTTCGGCGCGAATCAAAGACCCAGCAGAAATCAGCAGTACTCTCTATTGTGGCTGAGCGCCATTCAGTTGATTAGATAGCTAGTCCTTAAATGGTCTATTAGCGGAACTTATTAATTGGAGCGCCGCAGCAATGGCACTATTCGCATTTGATTTTCCATAATCAGACGCATCATCTCTTTCTGAGAGACATCTGCATTAGCCGCAATGTTTATGTAAACAGACCATGATTCAATATAGCGACTTAAAAGTTCTTCGGGCGTTGCGTGACTGGCGCCAGGCGGGTCATCGCACGTTACTCGCAACTGTCGTCAATACTTGGGGATCGTCTCCTCGCCCTGTTGGATCTCAGCTCGCGATCCGAGATGACGGTCGCCTCATCGGGTCGGTTTCTGGGGGATGCATCGAGGACGATCTTCTATTTAAGTATCTCAAGGCACTTCCAGTTGAATGGGGCATGCCTGCATCGCCGCAGGTCATCCGCTATGGGATCGACGCCGATGAAGCGCATCGCTTCGGTCTCCCGTGTGGTGGCACCTTGGAGCTAGTCCTTGAGTTTGATACTGATTTCGCTTGCCTGAATGATCTGGTCTCCACGCTGGAGAACGGCCGCTTGGTGCGGCGTACGGTCAACTGCCGACATGGCACGGAATCTATCGAGGTCACCGACACACCAACGGAGCTCACCTTCAACGGAGAGGAGCTTCGCCACACCTTGGGGCCCGATTACCGGATGCTCATCATCGGTGCTGGCATGCTTGCTGAGTACCTTTCAACCATGGCCCTGTTCAACGGTTTCTCCGTCACTGTATGTGACCCGCGTACTGAATATATGGGGTCCTGGTCTGTCGAGGGAGTCAATCTCGTTACCGACATGCCTGATGATGCCGTTACCGTGTTTCGACCAGACCAACGCACATGCGTGGTCGCGGTATCGCATGATCCGAAGCTGGACGACTTGGCACTACTAGAGGCTCTCAACAGCAAGGCCTTCTATGTCGGCGCAATCGGCTCACGCCGCAATAGCGCGAATCGGAAAGACAGGCTCATCACGCACTTCGACCAGACAGAGGAGTCGCTGTCGAAGCTGCGTGGGCCGATTGGTATCTTCATCGGTAGCAAGACGCCTTCTGAAATCGCCGTGAGTATCATGGCCGAGATTCTGGCGACAAAAAACGGCATCGCCATCCCGAATGAGCTTTCTGTTGGCGAGATGAAATCGGCTACAGTTCGCGTTTAGCCAGGATTCAGCGCGCGACTAGAGGTACTTCGGCAAGGTATTACGGAGCAAAGAGCATGAACCATTCCATCGTCGTCTTAGTGCTGGCGTCCGGTTCTGGAACGAGATTTACGGCATCCGGCGGAATCGGGAGCAAGCTGGAAACCATCGTGCAAGGACATTCAGTCCTTCAACACACCCTCTCCGCGGTCCAAAAATCCGGGCTCGCTTGGCACCTAGTGTCCGGCGTTGACGGCGGCATGGGGGCATCCATCGCCGCGGGAGTGAACGCCACCGCAGGTGCAGCTGGCTGGCTCATTCTTCCCGGGGATCTGCCTCTCATCTTGTCTCAGTCCATTCAAGCCGTCGCTGCACGGCTTGATGGATATCTCTCTGTCGTGCCTTCCTGGAATGGACAATCAGGTCATCCCGTTGCGTTCCGCCACGAGTGCCTGGAGTCGTTACGCCAACTTAATGGACCATTGGGGGCCAGCAGCGTCCTGAAATCCTTGCGCGCGCTGAACCGTGTGCTGGATCTTCCCCTTGAAGATTCGGGTATATGTCTGGACGTCGATACCGTCGATGACCTCCTCCAGGTAGAGCGGCTGATGAAGGAAAGATCTGACACCGGCCCGTCCTTTAAATAGTAGTTCCATCCTCTCACTTCCCCGATGACAGACCATCCATCGCTAGAACACGCGATCGCAAAGCACCTCAATGGAGATCTTGAATTCGCAGCCCAGTCGTATCAGTTGATTCTGGAGCAGGATCCGATTCACCCCACAGCTCTTCATTACTTCGGCATCTACCTCTACCAGTCTGGGAGACATGGCGAGGCCATCGAGACGCTCCAGCTGGCGTCGGCCTTGGATCCAGACAATAGTGAGTGGCTAAACAACCTGGGCAATGTCTATTTCTCGTTGAGCCACTACGATATGGCCGAGGCCGCCTACGCAGATGCAGCAAGAATGGCGGAACGGGACCATCTCATCTGGACCAATCTCGGTGCTGCGCAGATGCAGCTGGAGCAGCTTGAGAATGCCAAGACTTCGTTCTTGCGCGCGCTTGAACTGAGTCCGGAATATGCGCCTGCCATGCAGCATCTGGGCTCCATTTTCGAGAATGCCGGTGACAAGATGACGGCGTCGCACTACCAATGCAGAGCCTATGTGCTCCCTCCCTTGGAGGGCAAGTCGCGCGAGATGCTGGGTATTTCCTTCTATTTTCTGGGGCGCCTGGACGAGGCGGCCCAGGTCTACCGTGACTGGCTGAGGGAAGAGCCTTCCAATCCCGTGGCTGAGCACATGCTTGCTGCTTGCTCTCAGGAAGATGTGCCAGCGAGAGCATCAGACAACTATGTCGAACGTCATTTTGATAAGTATGCGGAGACCTTCGAGCGAAACCTTGTAGACAGCCTCAAGTATCAGGGACCTGCCATGATTCAAGAAGGTCTCCGCCATATCGGTGATCCCCGGCAGCAATTCACAGTCCTCGATATTGGATGCGGAACAGGCATGTGCGCACCCGTACTGACGCCTTACTGCGATTGGCTCGTAGGCGTTGATCTCTCCGCGAAGATGCTTGAGAAGGCCCAAGACAGTGGCTCCTACGACCTGTTAGTAAAAGGAGAGATCGGCAGTTACTTGGACACGACTCCCAGCTTGAGCGATCTGATCGTGGCAGCCGATACCATGATCTACTTCGGCGACCTCGTTCCTATCCTCGGTTCTGTGTTCAGGGCCTTGTCCGAAGAGGGCTATTTTGTATTTACCGTAGAGGTCTTGGATCCAAGCTTAGCCGGGACATTGGGATACCGGCTTCATGCAAGCGGTCGTTACAGGCATGCCACCAACTACGTGATTCGCCGATTGAATCAGGCAAACATGGAGTTGATCCATCACAGCTTCCACACCTTGCGACTCGAAATTGGTGCCGAAATCGAGGGGGCAGTCTTTGTGGCCAAGAAGAGGCAATAGGAAGGCACTATTGGCGATCAAGAAAAAATGGCCGGCGCTTCCCATGAGGATGCCGGCCTAATCGGAGTAGTTCAGCCTTATCTCATCTGAAGGACCATAGCATTGCTGCTGGCAGGGTTCGTTCGATCTCGCAACGCCTTCACTTCTTCAGTCTTGACACTACCGCCCCTGTTGCCCCAGGAAGTCCGAATGAAGCTCAATACCTCAGCAATTTCCTTGTCGGAGAGCTGGTTGCGGAACGGCGGCATCCGGTAAGCGTCGGGGATCCCATTGGCAACTACACGAGCCGATCCATTGAGGGTCACGTTGATAGAAGAGGCATTTTCTTTTGCCATCGATGAAGCTGACCCGGCCAACGGGGGTATCCACTGTCCTTGACCACGACCATCCACGCTGTGACAAGCACTGCACTTCGCCATAAACGTCTGCGCGCCAGGCACCGTCAAGCGCTTATCTGGCGCCAATGAAGCATTGGTCTTGTCGTCATACTGCCAAGGCTCGCCATCGCGCTTGGGATCTCCTGGCAGCGACTTCAGATAATGTGCAACCGCCTTCAGGTCGCCATCCGTCATGAACTGGGTAGAGTTGTTGAAGGCGTCTGCCATCGACCCGAAAACAACCGCATGCTTATTGCGGCCGGTTTTCAGGAATTGAACCACTTCCTCTTCAGTCCAGCGGCCAAGGCCGGTATTCACATCGCCTCGCAGACTCGGTGCATACCATCCATCGAGCAGTGCGCCGGAAAGATACAGAGGATTGCCACCGTCCAGGCCTTTTTCATTCATCGCCAGGCCGCGCGGCGTGTGGCAGCTACCGCAGTGGCCAGCACCTTCCACGATATAGGCCCCTCGATTCCAAAGAGCATCCTTGGACGGTTGCGGTTGATATGGAGGCGAGCTGGAAAAAGCAGCATTCCACAGTGCCAGTGGCCAGCGCATATTGAGTGGCCAAGGGATCTCTCCCTGCTTGTTTTCCTGCTTTACAGGCTTAACGTCGTGCATGAAGTAGGCATAGAGCGCGCGCACGTCAGCGTCATCGAGCTTCGCATATGACGGATAAGGCATCGCAGGGTACAACCGATGCCCATCACGTGCCACACCCTTGCGCAGAGCCCGATCAAAGTCGGCCAACGTGTATTGGCCAATACCAGTCTCGTTGTCGGGCGTAATGTTGGTGGCGAAGATCGATCCCAAAGGTGTTGCCATCTCCAGTCCGCCCACAAAAGGCTTGCTGGTGGGCGTGCTGTGACATGCGACACAGTCACTTAGCCTGGCGACATATTCACCTCTGCGAATCAGGTCCCCGGAAGAACTGTCGATGAGGCCGCTGTTATCAAAGGGGGATGCCGGCGTCCTGGTCACGAACAGCGCCATACCTGCGGCCGCTACGACGCACAGCACAAGGACGGCCAGAAGTGTTTTGGATCTGAATATCGTCATTTCTTGTTGTCGGATCTGAAGGTGGCCGACCGGTTAGGCGTCAAACTTGTAGTGAGACAGCGGCATGCTGCGGATCCGCTGGCCGGTCAGATGCGATACGGCATTGGCCACCGCCGGCGGAACCGCTGGCAGCGGAGGTTCGCCGATACCACCCATCTTGGCTCCGCTCTCGATCACCTTGACATGAACGCGTGCCATGCGTGACGGTGGAAGGATCGGATACATGTCGTAGTTGCGGGCGGCCGGGATGCCATTCTTGTAGACGACCTCCTCAAGCAGCACCTGCGACAGCCCAAGCGTCACGGCACCGTTGACCTGGGCATGCACAATTGCCGGATTAACGATGCTGCCCGGGTCGATGGCTTCCCAGATGTCGTGGACTTTCACCTGACCGTTCTCGATCGATACTTCGGCGATGGCAGCTGTTTCCGTACCGAATGCCTTTGCCATAGCCACTCCACGAGCGCGACGCGTGCCATCTGCTGCAACGAAGGGACCTCGCTTCCATCCTCCGGCCAGATCACCGGCAGCCTTCAGCAAGGTCGTGAGTCGTTCATTTCCTTGTAGCAGACGCATGCGCAGGTCAAATGGGTCCTGACCGCCTTTATCGGCGAGCTCGTCGAGGAATGCCTCATAGAAGAAGTCGTTCATCGAGTTGCCGACAGAGCGCCAATACCCCAGGACAGCCGGACTCTTGACAAACCGTTGAGCGATTCTTTTGTCCGCGATGGCGTAGGACTTATTGGTCAGCCCTTCCAAGGCGGTCGGATCTAGCTTGTCGCCGCGCTTGTTGTTGACGGCTTCCGTGGGACCCTCTGTGGCGCTGACCGCCTCGATGGCAACAGGAATGCCCTTGTCGTCCAGCGCAGCACGGAACTGCACCGCTGCCATCGGACGCAGTGCATCACGCAGGAATTCCTCTTCCCGGCTCCAGATCACCTTGACCGGGCGCTTCAGCTCCTTTGCCAACTGGATGGCCTGCGGGAAGACAACGCAGTTTTCGTACAGGAAGTGACGCCCAAAGAAGCCGCCCAGGAGTGGTGAGTGGATGATGATCTTTTCAGTCGGCAGCCCGGTCCGCTTTGAAATCGCCGCCTGGAACAGCTCGGGCGCCTGATTTGGCATCCATAGCTCCAAGGAGCCATCTGGGTTGAACCTCGCCAATGCTGACGGCGGCTCCAGCTGCGCATGATTCAGATACTGACTGTGGTAGGTGGCAGTCACCAAGGTCTTGGCCTTGGACAGGGCATCATTCACATTGCCTGTCACTTCTGCATCTTCGATCGGCGCTTGCGATGCAGCCAGTTGTTCGGCGAACTCCGTCGTCGAAAAGTCCGCTGGCATGTATCGTGGGACCGATGTTGGCCCTTTATCTTCCCAATCCACCTGAACGGCTTCCGCAGCGCGCTTCGCGTCCCACCACCGCTCTGCGACGACCGCGATCGCGCCGGGCAGTCGATGAATGGAGTGTACCCCTTTCATCTTCTTGACCTGCTCCTCGTTCCGGATATTGCCGACATCCATGCCCAGCCGAGGGGCATGCTGCACCGCAGCCTGCAGCATGCCGTCCACTTTGCTATCGATGCTGTACATGGCTTTGCCGGTCGACTTGTCCAGCACATCCAAGCGCTGAACGGGCTTGCCAATCCAGCGGAACTTGGCCGGATCTTTCAATTTCACGGTATCCAGTGGAGGAATAGGCAAATCCAGCGCCTGTGGCGCCAATTGACCGTAGGTCAGTGTGCGACCAGAAGCGGCATGAATGACTCGGCCTGGCTCGGTCGTCAGGGAGTCAATTGGTACATTCCATTGCGTCGACGCAGCCTGCAACAGCAAGTGCCTTGTCAATGCGCCCAGCCTTCGCATGGTTGCGTAGCTCATTCGCACAGACATACTGCCGCCCGTGATACGCATCCCGATGTCCAATACTTTGTACTGTTCGCCGGCGGGGGCATTTTGAACCGTGAAGGTGGCTGGATCCGCATCCAACTCTTCGCCGACGATCTGGGCCATGGCGGTGAAAATACCTTGCCCACCTTCCATGAACGGACTTTGGAAGCGGATCGAGTTATCGGGGCGGATTTCCAGGAATGCGGGCACGTGAGTGCCCGGTGCGCTTGGTGCTGCGCCCTGGGCGCGTGCAGCGCCGATAGGCAGGCCGAAGCCGACGACCAATGCCCCAGCAGCCGTACCAGCTGACGCAAGTAGGAAACGACGACGCGAGATGTTCGTCGGCTCGCCGTCAGGGAAGCGATCATCCTTCAGAAACTTGTCATTCTTGGCAATCACGATTCGCTCCCTTCCACTTTTTCTTTGCGCGAATTCTTCCAGTGAATGGCGGCCACGGCGCCAAGGCCGGCAACTGCAGCGCTTGCCACTGCCACTGTCTTGTTCAGGCCACTTCCACCGGCCGGCTCTTGAGTGCCGTTGGCCGCTATCGCTGCGGCCGTAGTGCCTGACAGATCGTGGACAGCGGCGCTAATAGCGTTGTAGGTCCCACAACGGCATAGATTCACCATGGCTGCGGCGATTTGTTCATTGGTCGGCTGGCGAACCTGCTTGAGCAGCGCCGTTGCTGCCATCACTTGCCCTGATTGGCAGTAACCACACTGTGGCACCTGATGCTTCACCCAGGCATCGACGACTTGTTTGCCGATGTCGTCTTCGGTGATCGCCTCGATCGTGGTGATCTTCTTGCCGGCCATGCCTTCGATGGGCGTGACGCACGAGCGGACTACCGCACCATCGACCAAGACGGAGCACGCACCACATTGCGCCAGACCGCATCCGTATTTGGTTCCGGTCATTTCAAGTTCGTCACGTATCACCCAGAGGAGGGGGGTGTCCGCGTCAGCCTGAATTGCGTACGTCTTGTTGTTGATGTTCAGTTCCATATTCAAGCCATCTTCAAAAAAGGGGAAAGGGCTAGCTACAGCGTCTATGTATCGGCGTTGGGCGTTGAGCGTTGAACATTGCACACCTGCAAGCTCCTGTAGACGGCTGGAGGTCAGGGTCCACGAATCTTGCTCCACGGATTTCAATCTAGGCAGTTGTGAGCCAACTATCCAGAGTGTCGCTCACAAAATGAGCTAGCGGCGTTAGCTACTAGCATGGTCAATGCGAGTCACATGCACTTTTTTCCTAGTGGACATGATCTCGCATCACATTGGGACTGATTAGCTGAAGAACGCTTAAAGGGGATATTAGCCAGGCTAATTAATCCCTTTGGCGGCGGCGGTACGATCAGCATTCTTGGTAAAAGAGAAACTATCCATGATCAACGAAATACGCCGCTGGGAAATCGGTAAAGCGGTTCGGTGTCGGTGCATAGCGCGAAGGTGATCGAAGCCTTTGCTCACTGGCAGCGGGGAGCGTTGGGAGAAGGTCGTTGTTCAAGTATCTGGCAACAGCCACAACCCTCGCAGGGTGTTCGCTGGCTAAGTATGTATGTTTAGGGTTCAAGAGAAGCTGAAAGGCCACCGCACCTCTCACGGGAGGGCGGCTCTTGTTTTTTGTGCTTGCCTTGCGCCCCGGCCTTGACTAGACTGGTTTGAAAAAATTAGAACAATCGTGCTTTTTTAGAATGTCGCATTGATAACCAGGAGACCCGCATGTCCCGTATCACCTCCCCCTCCCGCCTTTCCACTGCGGCTTTGTTGACGGCCGGCCTGCTGGCCAGCGCCGCCGCCTGGGCCGATGGCTCGCCGGTGGGCCTGTGGAAGAGCATCGACGACACCAGCGGCAAGCCCAAGGCATTGATCCGCATCACCGAAAACAATGGCGAATTGAGCGGCAAGATCGAGAAGCTGTTTCGCGCGCCCGATGAAGAGCAGAACCCGGTCTGCCAGAAGTGCGAGGGCGATCGCAAGGACCAGCCCGTCATCGGCATGACCATCCTGTCGGGTCTGAAGAAGGACGGGGAAGAGTACAACGGCGGCCAGATCCTCGATCCGGCCAATGGCAAGGTCTACAAGAGCAAGCTGACGGTGGTCGATGATGGCCAGAAGCTCAATGTGCGCGGCTATATCGGCATGCCCATGTTGGGCCGCACCCAGACCTGGCTGCGCGAGCAGTAAGCCGACCGTTCAGGCGGGCCGCGATGCCTTGAGGACGTAACGGTCCAGCTCGCAAGCGAAGGCGCGCCCGTCGCTGGCGCTGAAGGCGGCCGGTCCGCCGGTTTCCACGCCACTGCTGCGCAATTCTTCCATGAAGTTGCGGGTACTGAGATGGTGGCCGATGTTCTGGGTCGTATAGAGCTCGCCGCGCGGATTGAGTGCCAGCGCGCCCTTGGCCACCACGTCAGCGGCCAGCGGGATATCGGCGGTGACCACCAGATCGCCTGGGGCGACTTGGCGGGCGATCTCGCGGTCGGCCACGTCGAAGCCGGCACTCACCACCATGGACTTGATGTATCGGGAAGGCGGCGTGCGCAGGGGCCGGTTGGCCACCAGAGTGACCTGGATGCCGGTGCGATCCGCCACCCGAAACAGCATGTCCTTGATCACGCCCGGACAGGCATCCGCATCCACCCAGATGGCCATGGCTGACGGTGCCTGCCTACGTTCAGACGAAGGAGACGGTCAGGCCCGGCAGGGTCACGCCGGAGAAGGCCGTGGTCCAGGTCTGGCCGGCCTCGATCGGGCAGGCGTCGGTCCAGGTGCCGGTGCTGATGATCTCGCCGGCCTGCAGCTGGCGGAAGCGCGATTGCTTCTGCAGCAACTGGTGCAGGTGCCATAGCGCATGCAGCGGGCTATCCATCTCGTCGTTGCAGAAACCGGCGGCGCGCAACACGCTGGAGGTCTCGGTGGTGCAGGACAGCGAGACACTGGCACTGGCCAGGATCTGCGGCAGGTGGTGACGGGTGGCCGAGGACAGCACATGCGGCTCACCCACGATCAGGGTGCCATGCAAGCCGAAGGCGGCGATCGAATCGGCCACCGTGAACTCCCACTTGCCGAAGGGGCAGACCACGATCTCGAAGCCATGCGCCATCCATTCCAGGCAATCGGCCAGGTCGTCCAGCGAGGCGCCGGGCGCGGGGGTCTTGCCGAGCTTGAAGACGATCTCCGGCTCGATGCGCGGTTGCACCGCCCCGCTCAGGGATTGCACGCCATGATTGTCTTCGGCGAAGCGTACCGTGGTGTCATACATCGGCGCCCAGGTCGGGATGCGGGCATCGTCGATGATGCCGTAGCGCTCCCAGTTCTTGCGCACCACGAAACCGATCTTGCGGCCAATGGGCTGCTCGCCCTGGGCGACACGGATATTGCGGATGCTGTGCGCGATGTCGTAGGCATCTTCCACCGACAACGGCTCGGACTCGGAGATGCGCGGGATGATCTGAGACTGGGCCCGCGCATCGAGCAGTTGGTGCGCGTAGCGAAGGGCTTGGCTCGACATTAGCATGGAGGGGCTCACATCGAAAGATAGTGAATAGCTATCCATTGTCGATGACGATTAGTTTTAGCACAAGCAAAAACTCGCTTTTATACGAGATTCAATTCAAATTTCAACGGATTGTCTTGGCCTGCGCAAAGCGCTTTTTCATGCACTGCAAAAATGCGCCAGGCCATGGGAATGGGAGCCCGGATCAGCCCCCCCACAACTCTCCATTGGGACCGGTACGCGGTGCCGCGACACCGAAGTGCTGGTAGGCCGCCGAGGTCGCGATACGGCCACGCGGCGTGCGTTGCAGGTAGCCTTGCTGGATCAGGTAGGGTTCCAGCACATCTTCGATGGTGTCGCGTTCTTCACCGATGGCCGCGGCCAGGTTGTCCAGGCCGACCGGACCGCCGCCGAACTTGAAGAGCACGGCCTCCAGCAGCTTGCGGTCCATCAGGTCGAAGCCGACCGGGTCCACATCCAGCATCACCAGCGCGGCATCGGCCATCTCACGGGTGATGCGGCCCTCGCCCTTGACCTCGGCATAGTCGCGCACGCGACGCAGCAGGCGATTGGCGATACGCGGGGTGCCGCGACTGCGGCGGGCGATCTCCAGCGCGCCCTCCTCGACGATGGGCGCATTCAACAGGCCGGCGCTGCGGGTGACGATGCGCGCCAGCTCGGGCGGGGTGTAGAACTCCAGACGGGCGACGATGCCGAAGCGGTCGCGCAGCGGATTGGTCAGCATGCCGGCACGCGTGGTGGCGCCCACCAGGGTGAAGGGCTGCAGGTCCAGGCGCACCGACCGGGCCGCCGGGCCTTCGCCGATCATGATGTCGATCTGATAATCCTCCAACGCCGGATAGAGGATTTCCTCGACCACGGGCGACATGCGGTGGATCTCGTCGATGAAGAGGACGTCGTTGGCTTCCAGGTTGGTCAAGAGCGCCGCCAGGTCACCGGCGCGCTCCAGCACGGGGCCGGAGGTCTGGCGCAGGTTCACGCCCATCTCGCGGGCGATGATGTGGGCCATGGTGGTCTTGCCCAGGCCGGGCGGGCCGAACAGCAGGGTATGGTCGAGCGGCTCGCCGCGCTGGCGGGCGGCCGAGATGAAGATCTCCAGCTGGCCGCGCACCTTTTCCTGGCCGACGTACTCGTCCAGATGCTTGGGCCGCAGGGCGCGCTCGACGGCTTCCTCGTTGGCCGAGGCCGGGGTGGCAGCGATGATGCGCTGTTCGGAGAAATCGTCGGTCTGAATACTCATGCTGTCATCCTTGTCGGCTCGGGCTTAGGCCTTGGAGAGGGCCTTCAGGGCGAGCTTGATGCCGTCCGAGACGCTGGCGTCCTTGGGCACCTGCTTCATGGCCAGCGTGGCTTCCTTGTCGGAGTATCCCAGCGCCAGCAGCGCATTGAGGATGTCGGCCGAGGCATCGCTATGCACCACCCCTGCCACCGCGCCGAGATCGGCCCCCAGCTTGCCCTTGAGCTCCAGCAGCAGGCGCTCGGCGGTCTTCTTGCCGATGCCCGGCACGCGCGTCAGGCGACCGGCTTCCTGCAGGGTGACGGCCTGCGCCAGGTCGGCCACCGACATGCCCGAGAGGATGGACAGCGCCGTGCGGGCGCCCACGCCGGAGATCTTGATGAGCTCCTTGAACGTATTGCGTTCTTCCGCAGTCCCAAACCCGAACAGGATGTGGGCGTCCTCGCGGATGGCCAGGTGCGTCAGCAGCGTGACCTTCTCGCCCAGCCCCGGCAGGTTGTAGTAGGTGCTCATGGGCACGGCCACTTCATAGCCGACCCCTTGGCAGTCGACCAGCAGGTTGGGCGGGATTTTTTCTAGAAGGATTCCGGAGAGGCGACCGATCATGGCATCAATGATGTGCGTGGGATGCAGCTTCTGTGATAATCCCGGGATGATACAGCACTGTTCGGATAAACAGTATCGAACCACACCCGCTCGCATGAAGACAAAGGAAAACCATGGCCGGTAGCGCCCTCTTTGCCCTGATCGACGATATCGCCACGGTATTGGACGATGTTTCCCTGATGACCAAGATGGCCGCCAAGAAGACCGCAGGCGTGCTCGGTGACGACCTGGCCCTGAACGCCCAACAGGTCAGCGGCGTACGCGCCGAACGTGAGTTGCCGGTGGTCTGGGCGGTGGCCAAGGGCTCGCTGAAGAACAAGGCCATCCTGGTGCCGGCGGCGTTGGCCATCAGCGCCTTGATTCCCTGGGCGGTGACGCCGCTGCTGATGCTGGGCGGCGCCTTCCTCTGCTTCGAGGGTTTCGAGAAGCTGGCCCACAAGTACCTGCCGCAGGAAGAAGGCCACCACGAAGTGGCCGCCAGCGCCCCCGAAGAGACCGACCCGATAGTCTACGAGCGCGACAAGATCCGGGACGCCGTGCGGACCGACTTCATCCTCTCGGCCGAGATCATCGCCATCACCCTGGGCACCGTGGCCGGCGCGCCGCTGCAACAGCAGATCACGGTGCTGGTGGGCATTGCCCTGATCATGACGGCGGGGGTCTATGGCCTGGTGGCGGGCATCGTCAAGCTCGACGACGGCGGGCTGTACCTGCTGCAGAGCGCCGGCCCCGGCAGCCTCGGCCGCCTCAAGGCCAGCGTCGGCCGCGCCATCCTGGCTGCCGCGCCGAGGATGATGCGCAGCCTGTCGGTGATCGGCACGGTCGCCATGTTCATGGTCGGCGGCGGCATCCTGACGCACGGCCTGTCCTTTGCGCATCACGCCATCGAGCAGGCCGCCACGATGGCAGGTGAGATGGCGGTGATCGGTCCGGTACTGCATGCGGTGACGCCGGCCGTATTGAACGCCGTCTTCGGTGTGGTGGCGGGTGCCGTGGTGCTGGTGGTAGTGCTGCTGGCGCAGCGCCTGGTCAAGCTGTTCAGGAAAACCTAGCCCACCAGTCGGCCACCGCGCATGCGGATGCCCTTGCGCGCCAACGTGGGGGCCAGGGCCCCCAGGTCGGACAAGACCCCGCCGCCGTGTGCGTGGCAGATCGCCACGCCCAGCGCATCGGCCGCATCGGTACCGGGCAGGCCCGGCAACTTCAGCAGGCGCGCCACCATCTCCTGCACCTGGGCCTTCTGTGCCCGTCCATGGCCGGCCACGGCTTGCTTGACCTGCAGCGCCGTGTATTCGGCCACGGCCAGGTCGGCCGCCACCAGCGCACAAATTGCCGCCCCGCGCGCCTGCCCCAGGAGCAGCGTGGATTGCGGGTTGACGTTGACGAAGACCTTTTCGATGGCCGCGCAATCCGGCGTGTAGGTGCGCACCACCTCGCCCACGCTGGCGAGGATGACCTTCAGGCGCGAAGGCAAATCGCCATCCGGCGTCTTGATGGTGCCGGAAGCGATATAGGAAAGCGTGTGGCCCTGCTTGTGGATGACCCCGAAACCGGTGGTACGCAAGCCAGGGTCGATACCGATGATTTTCATGCCCGCCAGTCTAACCGATCGGGCGCTCGGCCACGTGCTAGAACAGTACGCCCTGTCCCGGATCGGGCGCTGCCTTGCGGCGGCGCCCCTGGGTCGTGGACGGCAGGCCGCTCTTGCGCGAACCATGCTTGTCCTGGATGACATCGGCCTCGGCACGCGCGCTGCTGCGGCGACGCAGGCCGTAGAGCGCGTCCTTGGCCCGGGCCAGCGCGATCTTCTCGTCGACGATGGGGTCGGGGTAGACGGAGGTGCCGTATTCCGGCAGCCAGCGCCGCACGTATTGCCCCAGCGGATCGTGATCGCGCGCCTGCTTGGCTGGCGAATAGATGCGCAACGCATTGATGCCGGTAGTGCCGGATTGCATCTGCATCTGGCTCCAGTGGATGCCCGGTTCGAAATCCAGGAATTGCCGCGCCAGGAACAGCCCGGGCGCGCGCCAGTGCAGCCACAGGTGATAGGCGGCGAAGCTGGCCAGCATGGCGCGCATACGGAAGTTGAGCCAGCCGGTCGCACACAACTGGCGCATGCAGGCATCGACCATAGGATAGCCGGTGCGGCCTTCGCACCAGGCCTCGAAGCGTGCTTGCGCCTCTTGGCCCCACGGCCCGCCGTCGCCGGGACGCAGGCCATCCAGCGAACGCGCAATGTTGCGCCATTCGATATCGGGCTGGTCCTCCAGCTTTTGCATGAAGTGGCAATGCCAGCGCAAGCGGCTGGAAAACCCGCGCAAGCCATAAGCCAGTTCGCGGTCGGCGCTGTGTTCGATCGCCAGTTCAGTGGCCTGATGCACGCTGCGCATGGAGATCGTGCCAAAGGCCAGATGCGCGCTAAGGCGGCTGCAGGCATCCGGCGCAGTCAGCGGACTGGACATGCCGCGCCGGTAATCGCGCCCACCGCCGCCCAGGAAGGCGCGCAGGGCGTCCACCGCGACAGCTTCGCCAGCGGGCAGTTGCGAGCGTATGGCGGGCAAGCCCAGTGCGGCTAGCGTGGGCAATCTGTCAGGCTGCATGCCAGGTGGTGCGCGAAAACCGGCGGGAATCGCGACCAGTGGCGCCTCCATGCGCTGTACCCAGCGCGCGGCCCAGCCGTCGCGGCTGCGCAGGCGGCGCACCACACCGGTCTGCGGCCACTCCTGCCATTGCACGCCCTGGATGCGGCTCCAGCGACCCACCGAGATATCGCGCGCGTAGCTCCAGGCGGGCCCGGTTTCTTCATGACTGAAGAGATGGCTCACCCCCCACTCGCGGCGCAACGACTCCAGCACCTGCACCGCCTCGCCCACCCGCACCAGCAAGGGCAGGCCGCGCTGCGCGAGCTGCGCCTGCAGCGGAGCCAGGCAGGACAGCAGGAAATCCACATGGCGCGGATCGCATTCGAAGCTGTGCAGCCACGCCGGTTCGATGATGAAGAGGCCGAAAGCGCGCTCGCACTGGGCCACCTGCGCCAGCGCGGCGTGATCGCGCAGGCGCAGGTCGCGCTTGAACCAGACCAGACCGACGGACATCTCAGCTGCGCTCCTGGCGGCGTTCCAGCCGCAGCACCAGCTTCTGCACGGTCGGACGCATCCGCAGGAAGCCGCGATAGCCGCATTCCATCAGCCACAACATGCCCGGCAGACGCGCCAGCCGGGCCAGCCAGCGCCAGCCCGGCAGCGTTGCCCACAGCTGGACGAAGGCTTGGGCTCCACTGAAGACCGCGCCATCGCCACGCCTGACATGAAAACGCGCCAGCAACTTGTCGCGCGTGAGCCCCGGCGGCAGTCCGGCGGACGCCACATCGCTGCGGCTGATGTCACAAAACCGCAGCCGCGCCGGGTCCGCACCGCGCTGGTAGAGGCCGATCTCGTGGCGGCACAGGGGGCAGGCGCCGTCATAGAGCACGGTCAGCTCGTCCTGGTGTTCGGCGCCGGAGTCAGCCATCACGTCGCTCCCGCTGCCCGCTGCACGCCAGCAGCTCGTCGGCGTTGTGCAGGCCTTGGGTGCTGCGGCGCCACCATTGGGTGAACAGGTCGCAGGGCTTGTCCACCGGAGGGAACAGTTCCGGCGGCGCCACGCAGTGCGCCCACAGCGGCAGCCAAGGTGCCAGATGCGGATCGGCCAGGCATCGCACGCTGCGTGCGGACTTCAGGGCGCGGCCGACGCTGGCGGCATCGCCATGCCAGCACAGGGGCGTGAGCGCGCGCAGGCGCGCGCCGACGAAGTCCCAGCGGCGCTGGTCCCAGGGCCAGAGCAAGTGGAAGTCCGACAGATAGAGGCCCAGCACCACCGTATCGGCCGAGAGATCGGCGGGCAGCTCGCCCAGGCTCCACGGATGGACCAGCCAGACATCGCGCCCGGCCACGGCGTCGGGCTGCGGCGCCTGACTGCCCAACTGCGCCGGCGGTGCCGATAGCAGGGCCGGCTCCTTGCTGCGCTCGCACGCGCGCCGGGCGGGCTCGGCGGCTACAGGATCGGGATGCAGGGCGATCTCGCCCAAGGCTTCATAGCTGGTGTCGAGCACTGTCGCGGGGCTATGCCACTCCGCCGGCGCATAGTTGGCCACGTTTTCGGCATTGAACAGATAGGGCTTGTGGCTGCCGGTGCCGGCCACCCACTGCCAGCTCAGGTGATTGCTGGCCAGGTCGCCATCGAGCAGATGGCCCACCATCCAGTCCGCCCCGGCGCGCCAATGCACCTTGCGCAGATGCACCACATAGCTGGCCAGCCACATGCGGGCGTGATTGTGCAGGGTGCCGGTGGCATACAGGGTACGCACAGCCTGGTCGATCACCGGCAGGCCGGTGGCGGCGGCGCGAATATCGTCCGGCAGCTCCCGCGCATAGGCCGACTCCGGCAGGGGCCCGTCATGCAGCGAGTCGAAGATACGCGCCCCGCGCCTGGCCCACACGTGGCGGTAGAAGGCGCGCCAGCCCAGCTCGTAGACGAACTTGTGCTGCACCTCCAGCGCATGGCGGCTGCACACGCCAGCCAGCACCTCGCGCAGGCTGACGACGCCATGTGTCAGGTAGGGCGACAATCCGGTCACCGCGCCATCCAGGTGATTGCGGGTACGGGCATAGGCGCCGGGACGCACGGCGCCTATGCGCTCGCGGGCCGCGGCCAGGGTCGGCAGCAAGGGCAGCATCGACAGGGGCAGGGGGGCGGCCTCTTCCGAGGACGGCATATCCAGCACCAGGTCGACTTGGTGTTTGCGGTACATGACTCGACTCCTCAAAGACCGGTATGGCTGCGCTTGCGACGGCAGGCCTCGCTACAGTATCTGACCTCATCCCAGTTCTTCGCCCAGCGGCGCCGCCAGGTCATCGGCAAGCCGCACACGACGCAGGGCTTGCTGGGCAAGTGCGCCTTGTTGCCGCGATGTCCGGTGGCCTGGCTTGTGGATTTCATACCCACAGATTGTACTGAATAAACGCGCAAAAACCGACTCATGACGCCAAATTAGCGGCTACAATCTGCGTCAAATGTGATTCAATGAAGACCATGAACCCAGCCCATTCCTCTCCCGCCACAGCCTCGGACAACCCCGCTCCCCAAGGCCTGCGCCGTACCGGCGCGGTGGCACGCATGCTGCGCATGCCAGTGGCCACCCTGCGCGTCTGGGAGCGCCGCTATGCGCTGACGCAGGGCCAGCTCACGCCCAGCGGCCAACGCCTGTATTCGGAAGCGGATATACGGCGCCTGGCGCTGATCCGGCAGTTGACCGAACTGGGCCACGCCATCGGCAGCCTGGCCGGGCTGGACATGGATCAGCTGCAGCAGGTTGCCGCCACCCACGCCGAGCTGCACGCGGCCCGTCCCACGCCGCCACAGGCGGCACAAGGACGGTGGCGGCTGGCCGTGATCGGCGCCAGCCTGGCGCAACGGCTGGACAAACCGGGGCTGATGCAGCGACTGGGACGTCCGCTGCAGTTGCTCGGCCCGTTTGAGCGCATCGAAGAAGCCGCCATGGCCCTGAAGCGCGACGAAGTGGATGCCCTGTTGCTGCACGAGCCGCAACTGCATGCCGGCTGGCTGGGTGCGCTGGAGAGTTCGGCGCCGGCCTTGAGCGGCCTGCCCATGGCGGTGCTGTATGGATTTGCCAGCGAGCCCGTGTGCGAGACGCTGGCGGCGGTAGGTATCAGCCTGCTGCGGGCACCGCAGCCGGACGTGGTGATCCTGCAATGGCTGCGCGGGTTGGCAGCCCTGTCCCTGCCCGCGCGCGCGGACGATATCGCCGACACGGCACCGCCGGCCCGCCGTTGGAACGACAACGCGCTGATCGCCTTCGCCAACCAGTCCACCACGGTAGCCTGCGAATGCCCACGCCACGTGGCCGAACTGCTGATGCAGCTGTCGCAGTTCGAGCGCTACAGCGCCCAGTGCGCCAACCGCAATGAGGCAGATGCGCAATTGCATCAATACCTGCAGCAGTTGACCGCGGAGTCGCGCCAGCGCTTTGAAGAGGCCTTGACGCGCATTGCCCTGCATGAAGGATTCGTCACCGGGAACGGCTGAAGCGAGCCTGCTGCAACGCCCGATGCCCCAGCAAAAACGCCCGGCATGAAGCCGGGCGTTTTGTTGAGCGCGGGCAGCGATCAGTGACGGAAGTGACGGGTACCGGTCAGCAGCATCACGACATCGCGCTCGTTGGCGGCGTCGATGACTTCCTGGTCACGCATGGAGCCACCCGGATGGATGACGCAGGTGGCCCCCGCATCGACCACCACGTCCAGGCCATCGCGGAACGGGAAGAAGGCGTCCGACGCCACGGCCGAACCGGCCAGGGTCAGGCCGGCATTCTGGGCCTTGATCGAGGCGATGCGGGCGGAATCGATGCGGCTCATCTGGCCGGCGCCGACACCCAGGGTCATGCCGTTGCCGCAGAACACGATGGCGTTGGACTTGACGAACTTGGCCACGCGCCAGGCGAACATCAGGTCTTGCAGTTGCTGCGGGGTCGGCTGCTTCTTGCTGACCACCTTCACATCAGCCAGCAACACGTTCTTGGCATCCGGCGACTGCACCAGCAGGCCACCGCCAACGCGCTTGAAGTCGTAGCCGTTCAGGCCATTGCCGAGCGGGATTTCCAGCAGGCGCACGTTCTGCTTGGCGGCGAAGATCTGCTTGGCTTGGGCGCTGAAGGACGGTGCGATCAACACTTCCAGGAACTGCTTGGCCACCGCTTCGGCGGCCGCGGCATCCACTTCGCGATTGAAGGCGATGATGCCGCCGAAAGCCGAGGTCGGGTCGGTCTGCAGGGCCTTGCTGTAGGCTTCCAGCGGATGGGCGCCAATGGCCACGCCGCAGGGGTTGGCGTGCTTGATGATGACGCAGGCCGCTTCCGTGGCCGGGTTGAAGCTCTTGACGCATTCCCACGCCGCATCGGCATCGGCGATGTTGTTGAAGGACAGTTCCTTGCCCTGCAGCTGGGTGTAGTTGGCCAGGGCACCCTCGACCTTCTTGATGTCGCGGTAGAAGGCAGCGCTCTGATGCGGGTTTTCACCATAGCGCATGTCTTGAACCTTCTCAAAGTGAAGGTTCAGGGTAGCCGGGTAGGCGCTGCGGGTGGTGTGCTGCTGGTCTTCGCCCAGGGAGGTGAAGTAATTGGTAATGGCGCCGTCGTATTGCGCAGTGTGGGCAAAGACCTTCTTGGCCAGCGCGAAGCGCTTTTCGTAGGGCAGGTCGCCGCCCGACTTCAGCTCGGCCAGCACGCCCTCGTAGTCGGTCGGGTCGCAGATGACGATCACGTCCTTGTGGTTCTTGGCCGAGGAACGCAGCATGGCCGGGCCGCCGATGTCGATGTTCTCGATGGCGTCTTCCAGGGAGCACTCCTCCTTGGCGACGGTCTGCTGGAACGGGTACAGGTTCACCACCACCATGTCGATGGTCGGAATGCCGTGCTGCTCCAGGGCCGCCACGTGCTCGGGGAAATCACGACGGGCCAGGATGCCACCATGCACCTTGGGATGCAGCGTCTTGACGCGGCCATCCAGCATTTCCGGAAAGCCCGTGTAGTCGGCCACTTCGGTGACCGGGACGCCGTTGTCGGCCAGCAGCTTGGCAGTGCCGCCGGTGGACAGGATGTTGACGCCCATGGCGGACAGCGCGCGCGCGAATTCGAGCACGCCTGCCTTGTCGGATACGGAAATGAGTGCTTGTTTGATCATGGTAGGCAAGACTGGTAAAGGAAGGGAAACCTGAAAACCGTGGAAAGGAAGCTGCGGGGGAGCGCACCGCTCCGGCCTTGCGGCTGGGGCGGTGTACGCATGCCTTACAGCAGGCCGTGCTGCTGCAATTTCTTGCGCAGCGTGTTGCGGTTGATGCCAAGGATCTCGGCGGCCTGGGACTGGTTGCCCTCGGCGCGCGCCATCACGGTCTCGAAGACCGGTTTTTCAACCGTCACCAGCACCATGTCGTAGACATTGGTGGGGAGCTGTTCACCGAGGTCCCGGAAATATTTTTCCAGGCTCTTCTTGACGACATCCTCAATACTTTCTTTGCTCATTGCGTTGCTGCTTCTGTTTTTATCGGCCTGGCCACGTCACCGCGAGTGCGCTGTTTTCCCCTCTGCGCTCTTCTTGCGTGGTCATGCCGTGTTGTTGATCAAATTGCGCCGGGGCGCATCCGATTGCTGTCGTGCTGCCTTGCCGTCCTGCCGTTCAGGCCGCCAGCGGCACGGCCTCGGCCAGGCCGACCTGCAGCCGTTCGCCGTAGGCCGCCTGGTCGGCAAAGAATTGCCGGACCGCCTGCAGTTGCTGGCCGCAATCCTCGATGCGATTCATGCGGCGGCGGAAATCCTCGCCACCCGGCAGGTCGCGCACATACCAGCCGATATGCTTGCGCGCCGTGCGCACGCCCAGGTACTCGCCATAGAACGCGTAGTGGGCTTGCAGGTGCTCGTCCATCAAATGCTCGACTTCAACGACCAGCGGTGCCGGCAGGTAAGTACCGGTACGCAGGAAATGGTCGATCTCGCGGAAGATCCAGGGCCGCCCCTGGGCGGCACGGCCGACCATGACGGCGTCCGCCCCGGTGACGCGCAATACCTCGCGCGCCTTGTCCGGCGAGGTGATGTCGCCATTGGCCACCACCGGAATCGTCACCGCGGCCTTGACCGCGGCAATGGTCTCGTACTCGGCCTCGCCGCTGTAGCCGTCGGCGCGGGTGCGGCCGTGCAGCGTGAGCATGGCGATGCCGGCGGCCTGGGCACGGGCGGCGATCTTCAGGGCATTCTTGTTGGCGCGGTCCCAGCCGGTGCGAAACTTCAGGGTCACCGGCACATCGACCGCCGCCACCACCGCATCGAGGATGCGCGCCACCAGGTCTTCGTCCTGCAACAGGGCCGAACCGCACCAGCTGTTGCAGACCTTCTTGACCGGGCAGCCCATGTTGATGTCGATGACCTGCGCGCCGCGCTCGACGTTGTACTTCGCGCAGTCAGCCAGCATGACGGGATCGGCCCCGGCGATCTGCACCGCCTTGGGTTCCATCTCGCCATCGTGGTTGATGCGGCGCGAGGTCTTCTCGCTGTGCCACAGGCGCGGGTCGGACGCGGCCATCTCGGAGACGGCATACCCCGCCCCCAGTTGCTTGCACAACTGGCGGAACGGACGGTCGGTCACACCCGCCATGGGGGCGACGAACACGTTGTTGCGCAGGGAATAAGGCCCAATGTTCACGACGTGGATCAGGGGGAGATTTGGGGAAGGGCGCTATTTTAGCGCGATTGCGGGGCGCGCCCAACAAGAATCGGGCGCGGTTACATCTTTCGGGCTGATTATTTATTGGGCAGTCTCAATTGTTGTGCATGGGACAACGGATGCTGCCTTGAGGCAATGAAATCGCCGCCCGTCTCAGCGATCCACTTCGTCCAGCGTCTCGCGATCGAGATGCCCGATCTCACCCCATGAGCGGATATGCACCCGTTGTCCGTCCCATTGCAGGCGGTTCACGCTGGCATTGAAGATATCAAAGCTGCGCGGCTGGGTGAAATGGCTATCGCTGGCCCAGTGATGCAGGCACTCCAGCACGCCGCCATGGGTGACGATGGCGACCTTGCGATACGGGCCCGTGGCCAGGACCCGCTCCACCGCCTGCACCGAGCGCTCATAGAACTCACGCATGGTCTCGGCAACGCGCTCGCCGGCCGGATAGCGGGCGTCCGGCTCGCGCGCCTTCCAGACCCGGTAGGCCTCGGGATAGCGCGCTTCGATATCGACGTGGCGCAGGCCCTCGAAGGCGCCATAGCAACGCTCGCGCAGACCGGCATCAGTCTGCACCGCCAGCCCGGCCGCCTCGGCCACGGCCTGGGCGGTGGCATGCGCCCGCTGCAGGTCGCTGGCGAAGATGGCGTCGATGCCCTCCTCCGCCAGCGCCTCGCCCAGCGCCCTGACCTGGCGCTGGCCAGCCTCGTTCAGGGGGATGTCGATGTGGCCTTGCAAGCGCTTGTCCACGTTCCAGTCGGTTTCGCCGTGGCGGATCAGGAGGATGTCGGTCATGCGAAAGAATCAGCGACGCGGTACGGCGTTGGGGTTGAGCGTATACAGGCCGGTGATGGCGGCCTGCTCCAGGACGTGGTCGCGCAGCGCGGTCAGTACCACCGAGCCTTCCAGGTTGCCGCTGACCGGCAACTGGTCCACGTCCAGCGCATAGAGGGTGAAGAGGTAGCGATGCACCAGCGCATCATTCCACGGCGGGCAGGGGCCGTCGTAGCCGAAGTAGTCGCCGCGCATGTCGCCGTCGCCGGCGAACCAGCCGGTGTAGTCGTTGATGCCCTGGCGCGCGCCCGGCATCAGCTCACCCAACTCGCCCAGCACGGCCGGTCCCGGCTTGCCGCGCGCGGTCACGCCGTGGCTGAACTGCCCGGCCTTGATCTCGTTGACCGAGGCCGGGATATCGACCAGGGTCCAGTGATAGAAATCCACCCGGGGCAGGTCCAGCGGCACGGTCTTGCCTTCCTGGTTGACGTCGTCGCCGCGCGAGGGCACGTCCGGGTCATGCACCACCAGCGCCAGCGAACGGGTGCCGGCGGGCAAGTCGCTCCAGGCGAAATGCGGATTGCGATTGGCCGACAATGCAACATGGGTCTTGGGATCGATCACCGCAAAAGCGAATTCACCGGGGATCTTGGCGCCGTCCTTGAAAGAATCGCTCCAGAATTTCATATCACCTCCTAAAGTAAGGCCACATTCAAAACGCTATTGCCAATCCAGTTGGGGACGCCCTGCCCCGCTTCAATGCCGGCCTCCTGCGCCAAGCACTTCCTGACTTGTTTATACAACAGCACCGGCTGCCTTGGGCTTGACCTGCAACCACAAGGTGACCGGACCGTCGTTGGTGAGCGACACCTTCATGTCGGCGCCGAAGCGACCGGTACCGACCTTGTCCGCACCATGCCGCACGCGCGCCTGGTCGACGAAGCGCTCGAAAAGCGCGCGACCCAGCTCGGGGGCCGCCGCCGGCGTGAAGGATGGACGCGTGCCCGAATTGGTATCGGCCGCCAGCGTGAACTGCGGGATCAGCAACAAGCCGCCTTGCACGTCGGCAACACTGCGATTCATCTTGCCGGCCTCGTCGGCAAAGACCCGGTAGGCCAGCAGTTTCTTCAACAAGGCATCCGCCTCGGCCTCGGTGTCATTGCGTTCGGCGCAGACCAATACCATCAGGCCGGTCTCGATGGCGCCCAGCGTCTGGCCGTCCACCACCACTGCGGCCTGGCTGACCCGCTGCAACAGGGCGATCATGCGCGCCCCTGCTTACGCCAGGGTGACGCGGGCGAACTTGCGCTTGCCCACCTGCACCACGCACTGGCCGGCCTCGACCTTCAGACCCTTGTCGCTGATGACGGTGCCGTCGATACGCACGCCGCCCTGCTCCACCATGCGCAGCGCTTCCGAGGTGGAGGCGCACAGGTTGGCCTGCTTCAACAGCTGGCCGATGCCCAGCGGGGCGCCCGACAGCGAGACCTCGGGGATATCGTCGGGGATGCCGCCCTTGGAGCGGTTCACGAAGTCGGCCAGCGCATCCTCGGCAGCCTGCTGCGAGTGGAAGCGCGCCACGATTTCCTGGGCCAGGGCGACCTTGATGTCGCGCGGATTGCGGCCACCCTCGACCTCGGTCTTGAAGGCAGCGATCTCGGCGATGGAGCGGAACGATAGCAGGTCGTAGTAGCGCCACATCATCACGTCGGAAATGCTCATCACCTTGGCGAACATGGTGTTGGCCGGCTCGGTGATGCCGATGTAGTTGCCCTTGGACTTGGACATCTTCTCCACGCCATCCAGGCCTTCCAGCAGCGGCATGGTCAGGATGCACTGCGGCTCCTGGCCGAAGTCCTTCTGCAGTTCGCGACCCACCAGCAGGTTGAACTTCTGGTCGGTACCGCCCAGCTCCAGGTCGGACTTCAACGCCACCGAATCGTAGCCCTGCATGAGCGGGTAGAGGAATTCGTGTACCGAGATCGGCGTGCCTTCCTTGAAGCGCTTGGTGAAGTCGTCGCGCTCCATCATGCGCGCCACCGTGTAGCGCGAGGCCAGCTGGATCATGCCGCGGCTGCCCAGGGCGTCGCACCATTCGGAGTTGTAGCGGATCTCGGTACGGGCCGGATCCAGCACCAGGCTGGCCTGGGCGAAGTAGGTCTTGGCGTTGATCTCGATCTGCTCGCGCGAGAGCGGCGGACGGGTGGCGTTGCGCCCGGACGGGTCGCCGATCATGGAGGTGAAGTCGCCGATCAGGAAGATCACCTGGTGGCCCAGGTTCTGCAGCTGGCGCATCTTGTTCAAGACCACCGTGTGGCCCAGGTGCAAGTCAGGGGCGGTCGGATCCAGCCCCAGCTTGATGCGCAGCGGCTGGCCGCTTTTCTCGGCGCGCGCCAGCTTCTGCGCGAATTCGCTCTCGATGAGCAGCTCGTCGACGCCGCGCTTGGCAATGGCCATTGCCTCCTGGACCTGGTCGGAGAGGGGCAATCGGGAGGGGGCGTTCTGGGTGGACTGGTCTGCGTTCATCGATATAACTAAAAAATAGGCATTTGTAGGACAGGACCGCGAAATCGTATTGCTATAATCCGACTTTCGTTTTTTCTGCTGAGCGCCAGGACGCGGCCTCAGAAGCTCACCAGCAGGAAAATCCATTCACACCGTGCGAATGTTACGCGGGCGCAACACGGCGGGGGGACAGGAAACGCCGAATTGCAGCAGCAACCGCCATCCGCCACGGAAAACGTCGATTTTAACGTATTCGTATTGCATGTTCCCACAAGATAAGCTCAAGCACGTCGCGTCCCAGTGCTTCACCGCGTTGCAGTCCTGCCACCACAAAGTCGCCGCTTCCTCGCCCAAGACCCGCATCGTCGGCGCCAGCGCCCTGTTCCTGGCGGCCTTCACCATTGGCGCCGCCGGTTTCGCACCGGCCGAGCCCGACATGAAGGATGCCCCGGTCAATCCGATCTCCAAGGACCTGGCCCTGCCCAACCTGCAACAGCAGATCAGCGCGCTGGAAGAGAATTCGCAGTATTACGTCAATGAAGAGAAGGTACGCAGCGGCGACACCCTGGCCACCCTGCTCAACCGCCTGGGCGTGGATGACGACGAGGCTGCCTCCTTCATCAAGTCCGACACCCTGGCGCGCTCGGTGATGCAATTGCGCGCCGGCAAGCGCGTGGTGGCCAAGACCGACGACAACGGCGAACTGGTCAGGCTCTCGGCCACCCTCGATGACGGCAGCGATACGCCGCGCAACCTGGTGATCTCGCGCCAGAACGGCAAGCTCACCGCCGAAGCCCAGCCGGCCGTGCTGGAACGTCGCGTGGAAATGCGCGCCGGCACCATCTTCTCCTCGCTCTTCGCGGCCACCGATGCGGCCCAGATCCCGGATGGCGTGGCCCTGCAGCTGGTGGACATGTTCGCCACCAACATCAACTTCGCCGCCGACCTGCGTCGTGGCGACCGCTTCAACGTGGTCTACGAGACCTTCTGGCAAAACGGTGACCTGGTGCGCACCGGCCGCGTGCTGGCAGGCGAATTCGACAACGCCGGCAACCGCTACCAGGCCGTGTGGTTCAGCGATCCGGCCAGCAAGGCCGGCGGTGGCGGTTACTACGCCTTCGACGGCAAGTCGCTCAAGAAGGCCTTCCTGAAGTCGCCCCTGGCCTTCACCCGGATCTCCTCCGGCTTCTCGATGCGCCTGCACCCCATCCTGGGCAAGTGGAAGCAGCATACCGGCGTGGACTTCGCCGCGCCCACCGGCACGCCCATCCATGCCGCCGCGGATGGCGTGGTCGACTTCGTCGGCCAGCAGAATGGCTATGGCAACATCGTCGTCATCAAGCACTGGAGCGGTTATTCCACCGCCTACGGTCACATGAGCCGCTTTGCGCCCAATATCAAGAAGGGCATGAAGGTAGGCCAGAATGACGTGATCGGCTTCGTCGGCATGACCGGCTGGGCCACCGGTCCGCACCTGCACTACGAGTTCCGCGTCAACAACCAGCCGCGCAATCCGCTGTCGGTCGATGTGCCCAACAACCAGGCCCTCACCGGCCCGCAGATGCAGCGCTTCCGCACCGTGGCCGACGACATGCAGCACCGCATGGTGATGCTGCGCGTGCCGGGCGCGGCCGATGTGAAGCTGGCCGCCAGGTAATTCCTGTCCGCACAAGTCCGGGGGCGGTCGCTGTAGAATCAGCGACCGCCCTTTTTGTTTCCAGGCCCCGCCATGACTGCACACACCACTCTCTATATCGGCCTGATGTCAGGCACCAGCCTCGATGGCGTCGATGGCGTCCTGGCCGCATTCGACGGCCAGGCCATCTCGGCCACGCTGGCCGCCTACGTGCCCTTCCCCGAGCACCTGCGCGCCGACCTGATGGCCCTGCAGGCCGCCGGCCCCAACGAGATCGAGCGCGAGGCCATGGCCGCCAATGCGCTGGCGGTGCATTACGCCGACTGCGTGGCGCAATTGCTGCTGCAGACTGGCAAGCGCGCCGCCGATATCCGCATGGTGGGCGTGCATGGACAGACCATCCGGCACCGTCCCGAACTGGGCTTTACCCGACAGACCAACAACCCGGCCCTGCTGGCCGAATTGAGCGGCATCGATATCGTGGCCGATTTCCGCAGCCGCGATGTGGCCGCCGGGGGCCAGGGTGCGCCGCTGGTACCGGCCTTCCACCGCGCCCTCTTTGGTGATCCGGCGCAATCGCGGGTGGTGGTCAATATCGGTGGCATCGCCAATGTCAGCATCCTGCCGGCCGGGGAAGAAGGCGCCTATGGCTTCGATACCGGCCCCGGCAATGCCCTCATGGATGGCTGGATCCACCTGCACCAGCAGCGCAGCTATGACGCCAACGGCGACTGGGGCGCCTCGGGCCAAGTCCATGCAGGACTGCTGGCGCAGTTGCGCGACGAGGCCTTCTTCCGGCTGGCACCGCCAAAGAGTTCGGGCCGTGACCTGTTCCACCTGGACTGGCTGGAAGCCGCACTGCTGCGCACCGGCGAGCCGGTGGCACCGGCCGATGTGCAGACCACGCTGACCATGCTCACCGCCAGCACCATCGCCGACGCCATCGTCGACCATGCCGCTGAGGCACGCCAGGTCTACGTCTGTGGTGGGGGGGCCGAGAATGCTTTCCTGATGGGCCTGTTGCGCCAGCAATTGCAGGGGCGCGCCGAGGTGCAGTCCACCGCCGCCCTGGGCGTGGCGCCCCAGCATGTGGAGGCGCTGGCCTTCGCCTGGCTGGCACAGCGCTTCGACCTGCGCCTGCCCGGCAACCTGCCGGCGGTGACGGGAGCGCGCAGCCCACGTGTGCTGGGTGCGCTCTACCCGGCCTGACACGCGGGCAGCACAATGACAAATCCCCGCCTGCGCGGGGATTTTTTCATGGCCCCTGCTCACGCGACATTAGTCGCGGGAGAGCCGGCCATTATCCAGCCGCACCCGGTCGCCCACCCGAAAGTCGGTGTTGTCGTCCTGGGCGAAGCTCTGCAGCGAGCCATCGTCCATGCGCACGCGGATGTTGTAGACCTGGTGCGCCTGGGCGTTGTTGCGCTGGATCTGGTTGCCGGCATAGGCGCCGCCGGCGGCACCCGCCACGGTCGCCAGCACGCGTCCGGTGCCACCGCCGATGGCACTGCCCACCAGGCCGCCTGCCACGCCACCCACGACGGTACCGGCCACGCCATTGCTCTCCTTGTGGGTCACTTCGACGGCCTCGACCACGCCACTGCCGTTATAGGAGGATACCCGCTCATAGCTCTGCGACTGCGGCGTGGCGCCGGCCTGCGGCTGCGGACTGGCGCAGCCGATCAGCAGGATGGCGAAGCTGGCACTGACGACGGCCAGCGAAATGTAGTGATGTCGGACGGACATGCTGCTCTCCTCTGCACAGTGTGCGATGCAGCTAGCCTGACGCGCCATGCCAGCGCGCGATATCGGCCAAGGCCGGGAATGTGTGTCGGAAAAAGGGCGACGTCGTCCTCAGCAGACAGGTCGCCCGGCTGCGTCAGTTCAGCCAGCCGCGCCGGCGGAAGTACCAGAACGGCGCGATGGCCGAGCCGATCATCATCACGATGGCCAGCGGATAGCCGACGATCCAGTCCAGCTCCGGCATGACCTTGAAGTTCATGCCGTAGATGCTGGCGATCAGGGTCGGCGGCAGGAAGGCCACCGACGCCACCGAGAAGATCTTGATGATCTTGTTCTGGTTGATGTTGATGAAGCCCACCGTGGCGTCCATCAGGAAGTTGATCTTGTCGAACAGGAAGGCGGTGTGGCCATCCAGGGATTCGATGTCGCGCAGGATCTGGCGCGCATCCTCGAACTGCTCGGAGCTCAGCAGGCGCCCGCGCATCAGGAAGCTGACCGCGCGACGGGTATCCATCATGTTGCGACGGATGCGACCGTTCAGGTCTTCCTCATGGGCGATGGTGTTGAGCACGGCGGCGGCGGCCTGGTCGGAGAGACTCTTCTTGAGCACGCTGGTGCTGACCGCTTCGAGCTTCTGGTAGATGCCTTCGAGGGCATCGGCGGAGTATTCGGCATCGGTCTCGTAGAGATCCAGCAGCACGTCGCGATAGTCGCCGATGGAGCCGGGCCGCGAGCGCGCACGCATGCGCACCAGGCGGAACACCGGCAGGTCCTCGGCATGTACCGAGAAGAGGATGTTGCGGGCCAGGATGAAGGCCACCGTCATGGTCGAGGGTGACGCGTCGTCGCCTTCGAACAGGAAATCGGTGCGCAGGTGCAGGTCGCCATTCTCGGCCTCGAAGTAACGGGCCGAAGCTTCGATGTCGCTGAATTCATCTTCGTCGGGCAGGGTCACGCCATAGATGCTCTTGACCCAGGCGCGCTCCTCGTCGTTCGGCTCGGTCAGGTCGACCCAGACCGGCGCGACCTGTTCGAGGTCAGTGCGGCTGTCGATGTTGACCTGGCTGAGGCGGCCGTTTTGCAACACGAATACATTGATCATGGGCTCTCGCTGGCTCCGGACGCGATGGAAGGGGGAAGAGGCGGCGGCTGCACGGCAGGTCGGCAAGCAGGCGCGAAACGTGCGCAAGTGTACGTTCTCGCCCGGCCTCAGGCAAGCGCGACACGGTACGTGTGCAGCGCCGTGGCACTGTCACACGCCGGTCATGCGGCATGATTACTTGTGGGTCGGCGGCAGCGTGGCCGCATTCATGCGCCGCAGGATCAGGCCGGTACGCGCGGCCAGGTAGCCGGAGCCGCGGTTGCGGTCGTAGTAGCGCGGGCGTGGCAGCATCACCGCCAGCCGCGCCGCCTGCTCCGCGCCCAGGCCGGCGGCCGGGATGCGATAGTAGTGCTGGGACGCGGCCTCGGCGCCGAAGACGCCATTGCCCCACTCGACCACATTGAGGTAGATCTCGAAGATGCGCTGCTTGTCCAGCACGAACTCCAGCATGTAGGTGATCACGAACTCCTGGCCCTTGCGCAGGTAGCTGCGCTCGCCCGAGAGGAACAGGTTCTTGGCCAACTGCTGGGTGATGGTGGAACCACCGGCGACTACCTTGCCCTTCTTCTCGTTCTTTTCGTAGGCCTTTTGCAAGGCATCCCAGTCGACGCCGTCATGCTCGGAGAAATTGGAATCCTCGGAGGCGATGATGGCGCGCTTGAGATTGTTGGAGATGCGCGCATACGGCACCCAGCGGAATTGCAGCTGCGCATTGGGATCCTTCTCGCGCAGCAGCGACAGCTGTTGCCGCATGAAGCTGGTGGACTCGGGGTTATGGTCCTTCCACCACCAGATCTGCAGGAAGAAGTAGGCCTGCAACAGCAGCACCAGGGCGATGGGCAGGACGATGATCCAGAAGAGCAGCTTGCGTAACGATTTCATGTGCCTGTTCTTGTTCTGTCGGCGCCTGGCTCACTGGGCCAGTTGCTGGCGCAGGCTGGCAAAGACCTCGGCGGTGGCCGGGCGCACGCCGCGCCACAGGTGGAAGGCTTCAGCGGCCTGCTCCACCAGCATGCCCAGGCCGTCACGCGCCTTGGCGCCCTGCTGCTGGGCGCTCTGCATGAAGACGGTGGGCTGGCGGCCGTACATCATGTCGTAGGCCAGCGTCTGGCGGCCGTAGACCGACAGCGGCAACGGCGGCAGGTCGTCGGAAAGGCTGGCCGAGGTGGCATTGACGATGAGATCGAAGACGCCATCCAGCTCCGCATAGGCGGCACTGCGCACCGGGCCGTACTCGGAAAATTGCGCGGCCAGCTCGGCAGCGCGCGACTGGGTGCGGTTGACGATCACCAGTTCGGCCGGCTGCTGTTGCAGCAGCGGCAGCAACGCGCCACGCGAGGCGCCACCGGCGCCCAGCAGCAGGATGCGGCGACCCGCCAGGGACTGGCCGGCATTGACCGTGATATCGGTCACCAGGCCGGCGCCATCGGTGTTGTCGCCGAAGATCCTGCCATCTTCGAACTTGAGCGTATTGACCGCACCGGCCAGGCGCGCGCGCTCGGAGAGCCGATCGGCCAGGGCATGGGCTTCCAGCTTGAACGGTACCGTCACATTGGCACCGTGACCGCCGCGCCGCTGGAACACCTGCACCGCCGCCTTGAAGCCATGCAGGGGCGCCAGCAGGCGTTCATAGCTCAGTACCTGGCCGGTCTGGGCGGCGAACTGCGCGTGGATCTCGGGAGATTTGCTGTGGGCGATGGGATTGCCGATGACGACGTATGCATCCATATTGATCCGCCTGTTCCGTTCTTGTCTGTGTCCGTTTTCGTTACCGGCTTGGCGCGATGGCCTCAGCCGGCCCCCAGTTGCGCCTGCAGGCCCTGGTCGCGCGTGAAGCGGAAGCGCGTGATGATTTCCCACACGTCGTCCTTGCCGCTGGTGCGCATGTTCTCCGGGAAGCGGCCAAACGGCGCCGAGCGCCGCACGATGGCGACCGCCGCCTGGTCCAGGGCGGCATTGCCGGAACTGGACTTGACCACCACGCCGCCGTCGCGCTCGTAGATGGTGCCATCCTGGAAGACCGGAATGACCACCAGCAATTCGCCGTAGAGCTTCTTGCCATCCCGGGTCGGGAAGTTCAGGGTGCCGACCTTTTCGATCTTGTCCTGCAGCGTCTTGTAGTACTGCGCGTAACCCACTTCCCGCGTGCTGGGCGTGATCTGGGTCTTCTTGGGGCGCTTGTTGTATTCCTCGATATTCTTGGCGACCTCGGCTTCCATGCGCGCCATCGCACGGGCGGTCTCGATCATGTCACGGGCATTGAGCCGCGGCGCCTCGGTCACCTTCTGCTGCTCGCTGCTGGCCACGTGCTGCGGCGACTGCTGCAGCTGGGCCAGCATCTTGCGCTGCTGTTGCTCCAGCTCGGCCACGCGGCGCTGGGTGGTCTTGACGCTGTCGCCCTCGTCCAGCCGCTTCATGTCCGGCAGCGGCGACTTGGCGCGGCCCTGTTCGGCATTGCCGCCGCCATCCAGGTTGGCCTGCGCCAGGGCCTCGGCATTGACCGGTTTCCTGTCGTGCTTGGCGTTGACCAGGATGACTTCCAGTTCCGGGTCGGAAGGCTTGAGGCGGAAGGCATCGGGCGCGGCGAAATGCACGGCGAGCAGTACGCCATGCACCAGCAGCGAGATACCAAGCGCCACGCTCAGCAGACGATGTTGGGCAAACAGATTCACAGCAGGCAAGGAAGGACAGGCAGGTTCAAAGCACCAATTCTACGCCAGGCCTGCCTCATTGGGCCGCTTCGGCGGGCGGGTTTTCACCGGCCACCTCGACGGGGCGCTCATGGCCGTCCTCGACGGCCTGCTCGGCCGCATCGGCCTCCGTCCCCTCGACCTGCTCACCCAGGGCAGCCATGCCCTCCAGCAATTCCTCGTCATCCTCGCCCAGGTCACTGGCCGCGCCCTGGGCCGCTGCCGCCGGCACTTCCAGCAGGCGCGCCTCGACGCTGAGATCGACCTCGTCCCAGCGCAGCAGGTCCAGCTTGACCTGCAGGCCACGCGCCAGCTGCGGCAGGCCGGGCATGCGCAACACCAGCGGGATGTCGACCAGGCGCAGGATCTCGTCCTTGAGCACCACCGCATCCACGGCGCGGGCATGTTCCTGGGCCAGCCAGCGCAGGCACCAGTAGCGTTCCATGGTGGACTGGAAGTCGGCATAGCCGGAATAGGCGGCGTCGAAACCGGAGACGATGGCGAACAGGTCCGCATCGCGTGGCTTGAAGGGCGCCACCAGCGGCGCGGTCACGCCATGCTCGATGCAGGCCAGGATCTGCCACTGGTTGACCAGGTCGGTGTAGCGACGCAGCGGCGAGGTGCTCCAGGCGTACTGGTCCACGCCCAGGCCCTGGTGGGGCGCGGCGTGGGTGACCATGCGTACCTGCATCTTGGCGGCCCAGCCACCGGCACCGCCCCCTTGGGCGCGGTAGATGCCGGGCACGCCATGGTCGGCCATGAGCTTGCCCCAGGTACTGTTGGCGAAGATCATCAGCTCGGCCACGATCTTGTCCAGCGGCGCACCGCGACGGCGGCGCACGATGCTGACCACGTCATCCTCGACGTAGAAGTTGAAGTCGACGCGGTTGTTCTGTTCCGGACGCAGGCCGAAGCTCTCGCGCTTGACCATGCGGCCCTGCTCCAGCACCTGCACCCATTGCCACAGCAGGGCAATCTCATCCTTGTGCGCATAGTCGCCCAGGTTCTGGGCCAGCGCCTCTTCGGTGACCAGCGCGTCGAGGTCGTTGTGGCGCAGGTTGCTGGCGATCGGCACCAGCTCGGCGCGACTCTCGGTGGAGAGCACTTCCCAGTTGGACGGATCCAGCGTGGCGTACAGCGACAGCGCCGGACGGGCGGAGCCGGCATCCAGGGTGTAGGTCGCCACCAGCTCGTCGGGCAGCATGGTGATCTTCTCGCCCGGCATGTAGACGGTGGACATGCGAGCACGGGCGATCGCATCGATGGCGTCGCCGCGCTTGATGGCCAGGCCCGGCGCAGCGATGTGGATGCCCACGCGCAGCTTGCCGTCGGCCAGGTGCGTCACCGACAGCGCATCGTCGATTTCGGTGGTGGTGACGTCATCGATGGAGAAGGCTTGCACATCGGCCATGGGCAGGTCGGTGACCGGCGTGGGAATGTCGATGGCGGCAAAGCCGGTACCACGCGGGAAGAACTCGTAGAGGAAGCGCGCGTAGTGCAAATCCTTCGGCGAGGCCACGCCGCCGGCGGCCAGCATCAGGCGCTGCGGGGTGGTCTGCATTTCCTTGGCGGCGGCGTCCAGGGCCTTGTATTCGATGCCGTTCTTGTCGGGCTTGAAGAGCAGCTGCAGCGCGATCGGGCGGAAGGCCTCGGGCAGCTTGTATGCCTTGAGCTCGTCCACATAGGCCGCTTGCGCCAGCAATTGCTGCTTCTTCTTTTCCTGGCCGGCCAGGGCCGCCTGCAGCGAAGCTTGCGGGGCGGCCTTGTAGCGACCGCGGCCCTTCTTGTAGAAGTAGATCGGTGCGCTATGCAGGCGCAACAGCAGACCGGCTGCCTCGGGCGGCAGCGGCGCGTGGCCGAAGTATTCGGCGGCCAGGTCGACGAAGCCGAACTCTTCCTCGCCGGCCACTTCCCAGAGGAAGTCCAGGTCGATCTCGTCAGAGATGGCCTGTGCCTGCTGCAGCAGTTCCTGCGGCGCGGGCGAGGCAAATTGCAGCAGCGCATCGCGCGACTTGACCTTGGCACGCTTGCCGGAGGCCATCTCGACCTGGAAGGACTCGCCCTGCTGGGTCATGATGGAGCCGGCCTTGAAGTCGCCGGATTCTTCGAACAGTACATTCATCTGCTTCTATCGCTTCTCAATCTGGTGCATGGGCCGGGCCACCGGGCGCATCAGCGCCTCCAGGGCCGGCAGGAAAACATCGGTAACCATCAGTACGCCGCCGCGCCGGGTAAACAGGGAGCGGCGCGCATACAGGGAGGTCGGCAAATCCACGTCTGGCAGGGCTTGCGCAATGCGGCGCATCAGCGGATGGCCGGCTGCCAGGCGAGCATACTGGATGGGGCTGCGCCCCACCAGCGGATCAAAGAACAGGTTGGCCCCCAGTGGCGTGTTCCCCAGCTTGCTGAAGAACGGCCAGTCCGACTTGACCGAGCTGGTGGACAAGACAGTATGGCCGAACACCACCGGCCGGTCATCTCCAAACAGGATCACGTCGCGCTCCACCACCCGGCTGCGCGCCGGTACGCCCAAGGCGGCATGCTCGTCAGCCAGGATGCGACCGGGACGCTGGCGCAGCAGGCTGACCGCAAACGACTGGGTACGCGCCTTGAGCTTGATGGTCATGGAGCCGGGATCGGCCAGCCAGGCACGGGTGCGGCGCATCAGGTCGCCGTCAGCCGCCAGCATGGACGCCAGTGCCTGCGGGTGTGCCATCCAGTGGGCCCGCCCAGGTGCGTGCCGCATCAACCCGGCACCTTGCCCTGGGTCGCCACGCCGCAAAAGGCCAGCACCTCATCGAGGTAGTCGGCAAACTCGGCAATGCCATGGTCGCTACCCTGGATCACGGTCTGGCGCGCGCCCGGATAGTGGGCCACCATCTCGCGCCAGTCCAGCACTTCATCGCCCGTGGCGGCCAGCAGGAAATACCGCTCGGGCTGGCTGATGGCCGCTACCGTCAGGGCCTGCAGCTCGGCGATGTAGTCGCGCTTGAAGTCGAAGGGTTCGTCGGAGTGGTACTGGGTGCTCACGCCGACATAGGATTCCAGGTCACGCGGCGGCTTGACCGCCGGATTCAGCAATACCGCGCGGCAACCATGGCGCTCGGCCAGCCAGGTCGCATAGAAGCCGCCCAGGGACGATCCGACCACGGTCAGCTGCCTGGCATCGATCCCGCCAATGAGCGACTCGGCCAGCGCGATGGCGGCGGCCGGCGAGGCCGGCAGCTGCGGACACAGATACTGCGCCTGCAGACCCAACTCGGCCATGCGTTGCCCCATCAGCCGCGCCTTGTAGGACTGCGGCGAGGAGCGAAAGCCATGCAGGTACAGGATCATGCCAGCGCGTCCAGCAGCTTCTGGTGGACGCCGCCGAAGCCGCCATTGCTCATCACCAGCACATGGTCGCCGGGACGGGCGGCGGCCTTGACCGCCTCGACCAGCGCGCCCAGGTCGTCATAGGCCCCGGCCTTCTCGCCCAGCGCTGCCAGCGCCTCGCCCAGGTCCCAGCCCAGGGCGTCGCGACCGGCCTTGGCGCCATAACCGAACACCAGGTCGGCATCGACCAGGCTGCCCGGCAAGGCTTCCTTCATGGTACCCAGCTTCATGGTGTTGGAGCGGGGTTCCAGCACCGCCAGGATGCGCGCCGCGCCGACCTTCTTGCGCAGGCCGGCCACGGTGGTGGCAATCGCGGTGGGATGATGGGCGAAATCGTCATAGACGGCCACGCCGTTGGCACTGCCGCGCAGCTCCATGCGTCGCTTGACGCTCTGGAAGGCACCCAGCGCCTCGATGGCCTGGGCTGCCGGCACACCCACATGGCGCGCCGCGGCAATGGCGGCCAGGGCATTCATGCGATTGTGCTCGCCGCTGAGCTCCCACTGCACGGTGCCCTGCAGCTGGTCGTCGAAGAAGACGTCGAAACGGCCATCGTCATGGGTCTGCAGCGACCAGCCGGCGCCGTCGGCCACGCCGAACGCCTCGTGCTCGCTCCAGCTGCCGCGTGCCAGCACGCGTTGCAGGGCCGGCTCGCGGCCATTGACGATGAGCCGGCCGATCCCGGGCACAGTACGCACCAGGTGATGGAATTGCGTCTCGATGGCCGCCAGATCGGGGAAGATGTCGGCGTGATCGTATTCGAGGTTGTTCAGCACCGCAGTGCGGGTGCGGTAGTGGACGAACTTGCTGCGCTTGTCGAAGAAGGCGGTGTCGTATTCATCGGCTTCGATGACGAAGAACGGCGAAGGCGCACCCTGGCCATCGCTGCCCAGGCGCGCCGAGATGCCGAAGTTCATCGGCACGCCGCCGATCAGGAAGCCTGGCTGGTAGCCCGCATGCTCCAGCACCCAGGCCAGCATGGCCGAGGTGGTGGTCTTGCCGTGGGTACCGGCCACCGACAGGACCCACTTGTCCTGCAGGATGTGCTCGCCCATCCATTGTGGGCCGGAAACATAGGGCAGGCCACGGTTGAGGATCTCTTCCATCAGCGCATTGCCGCGCGAGACGACGTTGCCGATGACGAACAGGTCGGGCTTGAGGTCCACCTGGGACGGTTCGAACCCCTGGATCAGGGTGATGCCCTGGGCTTCGAGCTGGGTGCTCATCGGCGGATAGACGTTGGCGTCGCAGCCGGTGACTTCGTGGCCGGCTTGCTTGGCCAGCACGGCCAGGCCGCCCATGAAGGTGCCGCAGATGCCGAGAATATGAATATGCATAGCGAATCTTGGGGTGTAATCCCGGGATTTTACCTGAGCCGGCGGCAGGAACAGCGAGCAGGTATGATGTGGGCCATGTCAGAGTTCACTTCCCCCACCGAGCAACTGCGCGCCGAGATCGCCGCAGCGGCCGCCCGCATGATCGCCGAAGATGGCGCCGACTACGGCAGCGCCAAGCGCAAGGCCGCCCGCCAGATCCTGGGCAACCAGAAGGTACGCGGCGAGATCATGCCCGATAACGAGCAGATCGAGGAAGAAGTCCGCCTCTACAACGAACTCTTCTTCGCCGACACGCAACCGCAGCGTTTGTTGCACCTGCGCCGGGTGGCCTTGCAATTGATGCAAGACCTGCAGGCCTATCGTCCCTATATTACCGGCGCGGTCTGGAATGGCACGGCGGGTGAACATTCCGACATCCACCTGCAGCTCTTCACAGCCAGTGCCAAGGACGTGGAGATCTTCCTGCTCAACAAGAACGTGAATTTCGAGGTGGGCGAGACATCGCACTTCCGCACCGGCCAGCCGGTGGAGACCCTGAGTTTCCTGCTGCCGCAGCGCGGTGCCGACCCCGAGCTGGCCCACCTGGCCGTCTATGACGAGGACGACCTGCGCGGCAGCCTGCGCGCAGCACCAGGCAAGCGACCCGAACGTGGCGATGCCCAGGCCCTGGCCGGGCTGATCGACGCCGCCCCCAAGAAAGAAGAAGACTGATGAAAAAGCTGAACAATGTCATCCTGTTGGCCGTGCTTGCCCTCATTTGCGTGGGCGTGGGCCTGTACGCCAGTCATCGCGCCCATCCCGCCGATAGCCCCGAGACCCTGGCCCTGAACCAGCTGCTCTCGCAATCCATGCCCGATGCTGCGGGCCAGAGCCAATCCCTGGCGCAGTACAAGGGCCAGCCGCTGGTGGTCAATTTCTGGGCCACCTGGTGCGGCCCCTGCGTGGAGGAAATGCCCGAGCTGACGGCCTTGCAGCAGGAAATCGTTCCCGTACAAATTCTGGGAATTGGCGTCGATAGTCAGGAAAATATCGCCAAGTTTGCGCAAAAGTACCAAATCCGCTATCCTCTCTTCGTTGCCGGAACCGGCGCCACCGATCTGCTGCGGCAATTCGGCAATCAGGCGGGTGGTCTTCCGTTCACCGCTCTGGTGGGCAAGGACGGCAAAGTCAAGAAGATCTACCTCGGTCGCCTCAAGTTCGACGAGCTGCGACAAGACCTCTCCCAGTTGTAAATCCCCGCAAAACGGCGAAAAGAAAGTTTTTCTTGCCAAATGATGGCATTTGACGGCAAAATGCGCGCATCGTCGTCAAACGGAGCTTAATCTCCATGGCAAAACAGCTTCTCCTGCTCAATGGCCCGAACCTGAACCTGCTCGGGACACGGGAGCCGGAAGTCTACGGATCCACCACGCTGGCCGATATCGAAGAGCGTGCACAAGAACAGGCCCGCGCCGCCGGTGCGCGCCTGGTCGCCTTCCAGAGCAACCACGAAGGTGCCTTGATCGACAGCATCCATCAAGCCCGCAGCGAGGGCGTGGACGGCATCATCATCAATCCGGGCGGACTGACCCACACCAGCGTGGCGCTGCGCGATGCGCTGGCCGGCGTGGCCATCCCCTTCGTGGAAGTGCATATCTCCAATATCCACCAGCGCGAGGAATTCCGCCACTTTTCCTACCTGTCCGGCATCGCCCGGGCAGTCCTGTGCGGCTTCGGGGTCGACGGCTATCGCCTGGCCCTCGACTACTGGCTGCGTCAGTCCTGACGGCGGCGGGCCTGCCCGCCCCCAACGGATCGCTTCACGTACTGCAAAACCCTGAGCTGGACTCACCGGTCGCCAGAGAGCGCCGGTGCTTCTTTAACACTACACATCTACATTCCGAGGGATTCAAATGGATTTACGAAAACTCAAGACGCTGATCGACCTGGTTGCTGAATCGGCTATCGAAGAGCTGGAAGTCACCGAAGGCGAAAGCAAGGTCAGGATCGTCAAGTCCTCCCCGAATACCCAGAACCAGATGGTGATGGTGCCGCAACAGCAAGCCTACGCACCGGTCGCCGCGCCCCTGGCCGCCGCCCCTGTGGCTGCTGCCCCGGTCGCCGCTGCCGTGCCGGAAGGCCATATCGTCAAGTCGCCCATGGTCGGTACCTTCTACCGCTCCTCGGCACCGGGCGCTCCGGCCTTCGTCGAAGTGGGCAAGGAAGTCAAGGAAGGCGATACCCTGTGCATCATCGAGGCGATGAAGCTGCTCAACGAGATCGACGCCGACAAGGGTGGCGTGGTCAAGCAGATCCTGGTCGAAAACGGCCAGGCGGTCGAATTCGGCCAGCCGCTGTTCGTGCTGGGCTGATCGCGCGCGACATCCCCGGCCTGGCCGGATCGGGTCGCCTGGTGCGACTCGCCTCCGGAACCTATAACGCTTGATCCTAGCGACGCTTCATTCCAGTTATGTTTGAAAAAATCCTCATCGCCAACCGTGGCGAAATTGCCCTGCGTATCCAGCGCGCCTGCCGCGAATTGGGCATCAAGACCGTGGTCGTGCACTCCGAGGCCGACCGCGAAGCCAAATACGTGAAGCTGGCCGATGAGTCGGTCTGCATCGGCCCGGCACCGTCGGCGTTGTCCTACCTGAACATGCCGGCCATCATCAGCGCCGCCGAAGTAACCGATGCCCAGGCGATCCACCCGGGCTACGGCTTCCTGTCGGAAAACGCCGATTTCGCCGAACGTGTGGAAAAGTCCGGCTTCGTCTTCATCGGCCCGCGCGCGGAAAACATCCGCATGATGGGTGACAAGGTCTCGGCCAAGCAGGCCATGATCCGTGCCGGCGTGCCCTGCGTGCCGGGTTCGGAAGGCGCCCTGCCGGACAATCCCAAGGAAATCGTCCAGATCGCCCGCAAGATCGGCTATCCGGTCATCATCAAGGCCGCTGGCGGCGGTGGCGGTCGTGGCATGCGCGTGGTGCATACGGAAGCGGCGCTGATCAATGCCGTGACCATGACCAAGACGGAAGCGGGTGCCGCCTTCGGCAATCCGGAAGTCTATATGGAGAAGTACCTGGAAAATCCGCGTCACGTGGAAATCCAGATCCTGGCCGACGAGCACAAGCAAGCCATCTGGCTGGGCGAGCGCGATTGCTCCATGCAGCGCCGCCACCAGAAGGTGATCGAGGAAGCACCGGCACCGGGCATCCCACGCAAGATCATCGAAAAGATCGGCGAACGCTGCGCCGAAGCCTGCCGCAAGATGAACTACCGTGGCGCCGGCACCTTCGAGTTCCTGTACGAAAACGAAGAGTTCTACTTCATCGAGATGAACACCCGCGTGCAGGTGGAACACCCGGTGACCGAGATGATCACCGGCGTCGATATCGTGCAGGAACAGATCCGCATCGCCGCAGGTGAAAAGCTGCGTTACCGCCAGCGCGACATCGAACTGAAGGGCCACGCCATCGAGTGCCGCATCAACGCCGAGGATCCGTTCAAGTTCATCCCCTCGCCGGGCCGTATCACGGCATGGCATGTGCCGGGCGGTCCTGGCATCCGCGTCGATTCGCATGCCTACTCGGGCTATTTCGTGCCGCCCAACTATGATTCCATGGTCGGCAAGGTGATCGCCTATGGCACGACCCGTGAACAAGCCATCCGCCGCATGCAGATCGCGCTGTCGGAAATGGTGGTCGAAGGCATTTCGACCAACATCCCGCTGCACCGCGAACTGATGGTGGACGCGCGCTTCTTCGAAGGCGGAACCAATATCCATTATCTGGAACATAAGTTGTCGGAACGTCCCGCTTCCTCGGATGCCGACAAGGCCGCCAAGAAGTAAACGCAACATCCTCGGCAATAGTGGCAATCGTAATCGCAACAGCAACAACAAAGGCGGGCAAATGGCTTGGGTAGAAATCGTCATCGAAGTGGCGCGAGAAGAGGCGGAGGCATTGTCCGACGCCCTGATGGAGTCTGGCGCCCTGTCGGTGTCGGTGGAAGATGCGGACGAGGGGACGGACGCTGAGCGTCCGCTCTTCGGCGAGCCCGGCATGGAGCCCGAGGAAGCCGCCTGGGATCGCAGTCGCGTGGTGGCGCTGGCCGACAAGGATGCCGACCATGCCACCATCGTGACCGATGCGACCAAGGCCATCGGCCTGGACTATGCCCTGCCTTTCGCTACCCGCAACGTGGAGGAGCAGGACTGGGTGCGCCTGACGCAATCCCAGTTCGAGCCCATCCACATCGGTCGCCGTATCTGGGTGGTGCCCAGCTGGCACGATGCCCCGGCCGATCCCGATGCGCTGCTGCTGGAGCTGGACCCCGGCCTGGCCTTCGGTACCGGCAGCCATCCGACCACGCGGCTGTGCATGGAATGGCTGGAGTCCAACGCCGCCAGCGCCCGGACCCTGCTGGACTACGGCTGCGGTTCGGGCATCCTGGCCCTGGTCGCGGCCAAGCTCGGCGTGCCGCAGGTAATCGGCGTGGATATCGATCCGCAGGCCCTGGAAGCGGCCAACTACAATACCGCCCGCAACCAGTGTGCTGCCACCTATTACCTGCCCGAGCCCTTTGCCCAGGCGCATCCGGAAGGTGAGCGTTTCGACGTGGTGGTGGCCAACATCCTGGCCGGCCCGCTGCAGTTGATGGCCCCCATGCTGGCCGGACGCGTGCGCGCCGGTGGTGCGCTGGTACTCTCGGGCGTGCTGAGCCGCCAGGCTCAGGAAGTGATCGCCACCTACGCGCCCTATATCGCGCTGACGGTCTGGGCCGAGCATGAAGGCTGGGTGGCGCTGGCAGGCCGCCTGCCGGAGTAATCCATGGCGTTGGCGACCCAGTGTCCGCACTGCCTGACCATCTTCAGGGTTGCCAGCGACCAGCTCAAGCTGCGCGGTGGACTGGTGCGTTGCGGCAGTTGCAGGCAAGTCTTCAATGGCAATGAATTCCTGGTCGAGCCCAGTGTCGCCGATGGCCATTACCAACCGGTACCGGGCAGCCAAGCGCAAGCCAGCGAGCCCACGCCGGCCGATCTCGCCGCACCGGTCACGCGTGCGGCAGCGCCCATCAACCCCGCACCGTCCCTCAGACCGGCCGATAGCGTAACGCCTGCGCGCCCGCCGCAGGAACTGGAACCCGCCATACCGGCGCCCGTTCGGGCCGCCATCCCCGTGATTGCGGAACCCAAGGTCTTCCGTTCACCCGCCAGTCCCGGATACATCCCGGACCTGGGTGCGCCGCTCAAACCCGCCCCCGTCCCGGTCGTACCCGCGCCTGACGCGACGCCGGCGATGCCCGCCGAGGCTGACCCCGTTGACCGTGACGCGCAGCGGCTGTCCCCGGCCAGCCACCAGCATGCCGCCGACCAGGATGAGGGTTTCAGCCTGGAGCCTCTGCACGCCACCGACGACCCGCTGCATCCCGAGGATGGCAGCGAGGACGAAGACGAAACCGACAGTGACGCCGACGAACCCGCCTTCGTCAAGCGTGCCGAACGCCGCGCCCGCATCAGCCACATCATGAAGATGGTGATGATGATCCTGGCTGGCGTGATGGTGCCGGTGCTGTTGCTGCAATCGCTCTACTACTGGCGCAATCCGCTGGCGGTGGCGGTGCCGCAAGTACGTCCTATGCTCAACGGCATGTGCGTGGCCCTGCATTGCACGGTCGGCCTGCCTGCCGAGATCGAGCGCCTCTCGCTGGAAGCCAACGAGCTGCAGGTGGTGCCGCCCAACCAGAATGTCTACGCGCTGACGCTGGTCATGCGCAATCGTGGCGCCAGCCCGCAGGCCTGGCCGTCCATCGAGCTCACGCTCAACAATGACGATGAAAAGGCGGTGGTGCGCCGCGTCTTCCGTCCACGCGACTACCTGAACGACCCGAAGCTGGCCGATACCGGCATCGGTGCCGACAGCGAACAGCAGATCAAGCTCAGCTTCGAACTGAAGGATGCGCTGGTCTCGGGCTATCGCATCTATCTCTTCTACCCCTGAACGCCCTGCCCGCCCCGGCCATGCATGCGGCCGGAGCGCCGTGAAATCCTGCCATCAGGCCGCTTTTCTTCTACAATGCGGCATCTGACACTCCTTACTGACGATCCCCCCATGAGCTCCCTGATCTGCGGTTCCCTCGCCTACGACAACATCATGCAATACGAAGGCCGCTTCGCCGAAGCGCTGCTGGCCGAGCAATTGCACAAGGTCAACGTGTCCTTCCTGGTGCCGACCATGCGCCGCGAGTTCGGCGGTTGCGCTGGCAACATCGCCTACAACCTCAAGCTGCTCGGCGGCGAGCCGGTCATCATGGCCACCGTCGGCCTGGATAGCGCGCCCTACCTGGAACGCTTCGCCGACCTGGGCATCAGCACCCGCTGCGTGCGCCAGATCGATGCCTCCTTCACCGCACAGTGCTTCATCACCACCGATGCCGACAGCAACCAGATCACCGCCTTCCACCCGGGCGCGATGACCTGGTCGCACGAGAACAAGGTGGCCGACGCCGGCCCGGTCAAGTTCGCCATCGTCGCCCCGGACGGCCGCGACGGCATGCTGCAGCACGCCCAGCAGGCGGCCGAGCTGAAGATCCCGCTGATCTTCGATCCGGGCCAGGGCATGCCGATGTTCGATGGCAATGACCTCAAGAACTTCATCGACCTGGCCACCTATGTCGCCGTCAATGACTACGAAGCCGAGTTGCTGACTGCCCGCACCGGCCTGTCGCTGGCACAGATCGCCACGCGTGTGGAGGCCCTGGTGGTCACGCGCGGCGAGCTGGGTGCCGAGATCTTCGTGGGCGACAAGAAGTTCGATATTCCCTGCGTACCGGCCGACAAGATTGCCGACCCCACCGGCTGTGGTGATGCCTTCCGTGCCGGCATGCTGTTCGGCCTCACCGAAGGCTATGACTGGGAGACCACCGGTCGCCTGGCCAGCCTGATGGGCTCGATCAAGATCGCTTCACAAGGTCCGCAGAACCATGCACCGTCCAAGGCGGAAATCGAAGAGCGCTTCCACCAGGCCTTCGGCTATCGCTTCGGCTGATCCACCTTGCCCCTGGTGCGCGCGGCGCCGGGGGCAAGACACCACCAGGAGATTGCTCATGCTGAACCTGACCTCATTGCCCCGGCCGACCTGGCGTCGCCTGGTGAGCGCCTGCGCGTTGCTGGCCACGCTCTCCCACGGCAGCAGCGCCCTGGCGGCGCTCAAACCCGGCAACCCGGCGCCGGACTTCTCGGTCCAGGCCTCGCTGGGTGGCCAGGTCTCGACCTTCTCGCTGGCCGATGCGCTCAAGAAGGGACCGGTGGTGCTCTACTTCTACCCGGCCGCCTTCACTAGCGGCTGCACCATCGAAGCCCACCTCTTCGCCGAGGCCGTAGATCGCTACAAGGCCCTGGGTGCCACCGTCATCGGGGTATCCAGCGACAACATCGAGACCCTCAACAAGTTCTCGGTCAGCGAATGCCGCAGCAAGTTCGCCGTGGCGGCCGACGGCGACAAGAAGATCATCAAGGCCTATGACGCCCAGTTCCTGAAAGTCACCGGCTATGCCAGCCGCACGTCCTATGTGATCACGCCGGACCATGTCATCCTCTACGAGTACACCGACATGAATCCGGAAAAGCATGTGGAGAACACCATGCAGGCGCTGGAGCAATGGGTGGCAAAGCAGAAGCACTGACGCTGCCCGCAGCCGCACCAATGAAAAGAGCCGGACGATGTCCGGCTCTTTTTTTATCTCCACCGACGCCAGCGCGCCGGATCAGAGCAAGGCATACAGGAGGCTGCCGATCACCCGTTGCAGGATCTGCAGGAGGATCAGCAAGACCAGCGGCGACAGGTCCACGCCACCGAGCGGCGGGATGACGCGGCGCAAGGGACGTAGCAGCGGATCATTGAGGGCGCGCACGAATGGCGCCAGCGGCGCATAGGGATTGACCCAGCTGAAGATGGCTTCGATGATCAGCGTGGCCATGAAGCCATAGCAGATCCATTCCAGCAGGCGCTCCAGCGAGAGCACCAGGATGATCTTGAAGTCGAACCCCGACTGCAATCCCACCGCCGCGATGACCGCCAGCAGCACGATGATGAAGGCCCCCAGCAGGCTGGCCCAGTCATAGGCCCCGCCCGGCATGACCCGGCGCAGCGGGCGCACCAGCCAGTCCGAGAGCTGATAGACGAACTGCCCCACCGATTGCGGCGGGCGCACGCGCACCACCTGCATCCAGAAACGCAGCAGCATGACGCCAGCCAGGATGCTGGCCACGGCGTTGACGATCAACATGAAAATACTATGCAGCACAGGGATCTCCATCAATGAGAGGCAGCGCACATACTAGAGTGCATTGGCGCAATCGCCAAGTGGCGGCAGGCGGGCCTATCCACGCACATGCAGATACGCCACCGTCACCATATTGTGCCATCTCGCCGTTTTGCCAGAGTCGCGCGGGCCAATTTGATCGGCCATAAAAAAACCGCTGCATGGCGCGGAGCCATACAGCGGCATTTTGTCTGACCAGGTCAGACCAGGCGCGAGCCGATCTTACGGACGGCTGGTGCCGGTCGGGAACGGCCATGCGGCTGCCGGGTTCAGCACGGTCTTGGCGGCCGGTGCTGCAGCAGCTGCCTTGGGAGCGGCTGCCTTCTTGGGAGCAGCGGCCTTCTTCGGCGCTGCAGCCTTCGGTGCGGCTGCCTTCGGTGCAGCTGCCTTAGGAGCGGCGACCTTCTTGGCGGCTGCCTTCGGTGCTGCAACCTTCTTGGCGGCTGCGGCCTTCGGTGCGGCTGCCTTAGGAGCTGCGACCTTCTTGGCGGCTGCCTTCGGAGCTGCGACCTTCTTGGCGGCTGCGGCCTTCGGAGCGGCTGCCTTCTTGGCGGCGGCCTTGGGGGCTGCAACCTTCTTGGCGGCGACTGCCTTGGGAGCGGCGACCTTCTTGGCGGCTGCCTTCGGTGCAGCAACCTTCTTGGCGGCGACCGGCTTCTTGGCGGCGACTGCCTTCTTCGGTGCTGCTGCCTTCTTGGCGGCGACCGGCTTCTTGGCAGCGACTGCCTTCTTCGGTGCTGCAACCTTCTTGGCGGCGACCGGCTTCTTGGCAGCGACTGCCTTCTTCGGTGCTGCTGCCTTCTTGGCGGCGACCGGCTTCTTGGCAGCGACTGCCTTCTTCGGTGCTGCTGCCTTCTTCGGTGCTGCTGCCTTCTTGGCGGCGACCGGCTTGGCGGCGGCCTTGGTTGCCACAGCCTTCTTCGGAGCAGCGGCCTTCTTCGGCGCTGCAGCCTTCTTGGCGGCTACCGGCTTGGCGGCGGCCTTGGCTACGGTCTTCTTGGCAGCTGCCGCGACGACCTTCTTGGTGGTTTCCTTAGCGGCTGCTGCCTTCTTTGCCGCCGGCTTCTTGGCCGCGGGCTTCTTTGCTGCTGTTGCCATTTTGTTTCTCCTTCTTCACGTGAATGGAAAAAATCAAGCTTGATATAAGCAACCCGCAAGCGACATCGCGATGACGCGTGCGAGCTATTCATCGGCGCAAGCAGCCTGTCGCTTGCGCTAATGAATTCGGCACCAGCTGAACTGCTGCATCCCCTCACCTATGCAGCGCTTCAGCTATCTTGGCGACGCCCCTCCGGTAGTGCCCGCGCGATGGCGCAGGATGAAGTCGACTACGGGAGCAGGCGCGACACCAAAAAAAACGCCAGCGTGTTCAAACGCTAGCGTCGGAATCGCGTTCCTGAAAAACCTGGTTTTTCAAAGGAAAAGCCGCCTGACCCGACAACATGGGGTTAAGCGGCGATAACAGAGAAGAATGGTTCGGTCTCTGGTTGTTCATTAAATTGGCGTTTGCCTTTCCGTTTCAGCAGCCGGGTATCTTGCAAGCTACCCGACTGCCGTTGTGCATCATGTCTCGCTGAAGAGTGCTTCGAGACTGCACGTCATTCCCAACTCAGCGCGCCCCCGGTCTGGTATTCGATCACTCGAGTCTCGAAGAAGTTGCGCTCCTTCTTCAAGTCGATCATCTCGCTCATCCAGGGGAACGGATTTTCTTCTTGTGCGAACAGCGGGTCCAATCCGATTTGCTGTGCGCGGCGGTTTGCGATGAATCGCAGGTAGCCCTTGAACATCGGTGCGTTCAACCCTAGCACACCTCGCGGCATTGTATCCTCTGCGTAACGATATTCCAACTCCACCGCGCGTAAAAACAACGATTTGATCTCGTCGCGGAACTCCGGAGTCCACAGGTGCGGATTCTCCATCTTCACGGTGTTGATCAAGTCGATGCCGAAGTTGCAGTGCATCGATTCGTCGCGCAGGATGTATTGGTACTGCTCGGCCGCACCCATCATCTTGTTCTGGCGACCCAGCGCCAGGATCTGCGTGAAGCCGACGTAGAAGAACAGGCCTTCCATGATGCAGGCGAAGACGATCAGCGAGCGCAGCAGCTTCTGGTCGTTTTCCATCGTGCCGGTCTTGAACTCGGGATCGGTCAGCGTATCGATGAAGGGAATCAGGAACTCGTCCTTGTCACGGATCGAGGCGACCTCGTGATAGGCGTTGAAGATCTCGGCTTCGTCCAGGCCCAGCGACTCCACGATGTACTGGTAGGCGTGGGTGTGGATGGCTTCCTCGAAGGCCTGGCGCAGCAGGTACTGGCGGCACTCCGGCGCGGTGATGTGGCGATAGGTGCCCAGCACGATGTTGTTGGCGGCCAGCGAATCAGCGGTGACGAAGAAGCCCAGGTTGCGCTTGACCAGGCGACGCTCGTCGTCGGTCAGGCCGTTGGGGTTCTTCCACAGCTCGATGTCGCGCTGCATGTTGATCTCTTGCGGCATCCAGTGGTTGGCGCAACCGGCCAGGTACTTGTCCCAGGCCCACTTGTACTTGAAGGGGACCAGCTGGTTGACGTCGGTGTGGCCGTTGATGATGCGCTTGTCGGCGGCATTGACGCGACGGGTGGTATCGACCGCACCGGCGTTGCCGGCCATCAGCGCCGGGTTCAGCGCGGCGTCGGCATGTTGCGGAGTGCCGAAGGCGGGTTGCAGCTGTGGCTGCATGTTCGGGGTGCGCGGCGCTTGGGCCGGCTTGGTTTCATCATCCCAGGAAAGCATCAGTGGTTCCTCTTTGCTTGGTCGGTGGCCGCGCGGTGGTCATTGACCGTGGCGGCCGGGTCTCTATCAGGTGACAACGGCGCATCCGGTGGAATTCACCGCGATGCGCCGGCTAAGGTGGGTGGACCCGGAGAGTCTATCTGCCAATGACGGGGAGGATCTTGATCATCCTCATCGACTGGCGAGATCCGCTCCCGGGTCAGGCCTGGCTTGTTACTGGCAAGCCTCGCACTCTTCGAAGCCCGGATCGCCCGGACGCATGGTGCAGACCGGGCCATCGGCGTCGATGGAGGCACCCGGGTTGGGCATCACGTAGGCAGCCGAAGCGCTGGCGGCCGAAGCGATCGGCGCGGCCGGCACCGCGCTGGCGGCAGCCATGCCACCGACGCCGCCATCCACGGACACGGCATTCAACGCACCGGCACGGGAAGTGGACTTCTCGGTGTGGGTAGCGCCGATGGTGCGCAGGTAGTAGGTGGTCTTCAGGCCACGCAGCCAGGCCAGCTTGTAGGTCTCGTCCAGACGCTTGCCGGAAGCACCGGCCATGTAGATGTTCAGCGACTGGGCCTGGTCGATCCACTTCTGGCGACGCGAGGCGGCTTCCACCAGCCAGGACGGATCCACTTCGAAGGCGGTGGCGTAGATGTCGCGCAGGTCTTGCGGGATACGGTCGATCTTGGCCAGGCTGCCGTCGAAGTACTTCAGGTCGGCGATCATCACTTCATCCCACAGGCCACGGGCCTTCAGGTCGCGCACCAGGTACTCGTTGATTTCGGTGAATTCGCCCGACAGGTTCGACTTCACGTACAGGTTCTGGTAGGTCGGCTCAATGCAAGCCGACACGCCGATGATGTTGGAGATGGTCGCCGTCGGGGCGATCGCCACGCAGTTGGAGTTGCGCATACCGTGCTCGGCGATGCGCGCACGCAGGTTGGTCCAATCCAGGGTCTCGGTGCTGTCGGTTTCCAGGTAGCCACCGCGTTCCTGGGCCAGCAGCTTCAGGGAATCCTGCGGCAGGATGCCGCGATCCCACAGCGAGCCCCGGTAGGAGGCGTAGCGGCCGCGTTCCTCGGCCAGCTCGGTCGAGGCCAGGTAGGCGTAGTAGCAGACGGCTTCCATGGAGCGGTCGGCGAACGCCACCGCATCCATCGAGGCGTAGGGCACGCGCTTGATGTGCAGGCAGTCCTGGAAGCCCATGATGCCCATGCCCACCGGACGGTGACGCAGGTTGGAATCACGGGCCTTCTTGACGGCGTAGTAGTTGATGTCGATGACGTTGTCCAGCATGCGCATGGCGGTACGGACCGTCTTTTGCAGCTTGGCATGATCCAGCTCGCCATTGACCAGGTGCGCCGGCAGGTTGACCGAACCCAGGTTGCACACCGCGATTTCGCTCTCGTTGGTGTTCAGGGTGATCTCGGTGCACAGGTTGGAGCTGTGGACCACGCCCACGTGCTGCTGGGGCGAGCGGATGTTGCAAGGATCCTTGAAGGTGATCCACGGGTGACCGGTCTCGAAGAGCATGGACAGCATCTTGCGCCACAGGTCGTTGGCCTGGACCTTCTTGAACAGCTTGAGCTCGCCGCTGGCGGCCTTGGCTTCATAGCCGGTGTAGGCTTCTTCGAAGGCACGGCCGAACTTGTCGTGCAGGTCCGGGGTGTCGGAGGGCGAGAACAGGGTCCATTCGCCCTTTTCCATCACGCGCTTCATGAACAGGTCGGGAATCCAGTTCGCGGTGTTCATGTCGTGGGTGCGGCGGCGATCGTCGCCGGTGTTCTTGCGCAGTTCGAGGAATTCCTCGATGTCCATGTGCCAGGTTTCCAGGTAGGCGCAGACCGCGCCCTTGCGCTTGCCGCCCTGGTTGACCGCCACGGCGGTGTCGTTGACCACCTTCAGGAAGGGGACCACGCCTTGCGACTTGCCGTTGGTGCCCTTGATGTGGGCGCCCAGGGCGCGCACCGGGGTCCAGTCATTGCCCAGGCCGCCGGCGAACTTGGCCAGCAGGGCGTTTTCCTTGATGGCTTCGTAGATGCCATCCAGATCGTCGGCCACCGTGGTCAGGTAGCACGAGGACAGCTGCGAGCGCTGGGTACCCGAGTTGAACAGGGTCGGGGTCGAGCTCATGAAGTCGAAGGACGACAGCAGGTCGTAGAACTCGATGGCGCGGGTTTCGCGGTCGATCTCATTCAGTGCCAGGCCCATGGCCACGCGCATGTAGAAAGCCTGCGGCATTTCGATGCGGGTACCGCGGATGTGCAGGAAGTAGCGGTCATACAGGGTCTGCAGGCCGATGTAGCCGAATTGCAGGTCGCGCTCGGGCTTGATGGCGGCGGCCAGGCGAGCCAGGTCGAACTGGGCCAGCTTGGTGTCCAGCAGCTCGGCGTCGATACCCTTCTTGATGTACTGCGGGAAGTATTCCAGGTACTCGGCCGGGGCATCCGCCTGGGCCACTTCCTTGCCGAAGACTTCCTTGCGGATGGTGTGCATCAGCAGGCGCGAGGTCACCTGGCTGTAGGCAGGGTCCTTTTCCATCAGCGCGCGGGCAGCCAGGATGGCGGACTTGTACAGCTCTTCGACGGGCACGCCGTCGTACAGGTTCTTGACGGTCTCGGCCAGGATGGCGTCGCCATCGACGTGACCATCCAGGCCCACGCAGGCGGCGTCGATCAGGACGCGCACTTCGGCGATGTCCAGCGGACGGCTGCGGCCGTCTTCGATCACATGCAGTTGCGGAGCAGCCACTTCGGCCTTGGCGGCAGCGCCTTGCTGGGCACGCTCTTCCATGCGCTTGGCGCGGTACAGTACGTAGGCACGGGCCACGTCATGCTCGCCCGAGCGCATCAGGGCCAGCTCGACCTGGTCCTGGATATCCTCGATATGGAAAGTGCCGCCGGTGGGCTGGCGGCGCACCAGCGCCGACACCACGTTGGTGGTCAGTTGCTCGACCATCTCGCGCACGCGCGCCGAGGCCGCGCCCTGGCCACCGTTGACGGCCAGGAAGGCCTTGGTCACGGCGATGGAAATCTTGGACGGTTCGAAACCGACCACTGCGCCATTGCGGCGGATGATGCGGTATTCACCCAGGCCGGCGGACTGAGGAACGACGGCCTGGCCATCGGCCGAGCCTTCCAGCTCAACGGCGGAACCGCCGAAGGTGGCAGGAGATTTGACGGAAATTTCTTGGGTTGAGCGCACTTAGCCTCCTAGATACATGAGCAAGACAACCGACACGGTTGCCCCAATTTGCTAAATCAGGATCCCGAGCTGCACGGGATCCGCGAACGACGGCAGCGTCCACAATGACCATCCCTTGACGGACATTCATGCTGACGCAAAAAACTGCTTGAAACTGACGAGTAGAGCGATGGAATAAGAAGGGGGAGCCGGGGGCGTTGTCGTACTTGGTGACTGCCTCGCCGGTCTTGCGCCCTCTGAAGCACTGCCAGTGCGGGCCTCTGTAGATGAAGACCCGCGTACAAAAATAAGTTCACCAGAACACTACATCTAGTATCAAAACATCGATTGAGACTAATTCTAGTGGCCCATCTAGGCAGATGCAACCGCTATTTCTAGAATTTTTCTACTGCTCACGCTTGACTTTTGTGAACGCCAGAGGGGAAGCGCAATTGCGCCGGGTTAATAATTTCCAGCAATTCCTGGCGGTAGCGATCCCAGTCGAAGAAGGGACCGGGGTCGGTCTTGCGCACCGGGGCGATATGCTCATGACCGGCCACGGCGGCCAGGTCGTAGCGCGTTACCAGCGCCCGGGACAGGCTCAGCAGGGTCTCGTACTGGGCCTCGGTGAAGGACTCGAAGTCGGTCCCCTCCATCTCGATGCCGATGGAAAAGTCATTGCAGCGCTCGCGACCGTCGAATACCGACACCCCGGCATGCCAGGCGCGGCGGTGAGCCGCCACGAACTGCACCAGCGTACCGTCGCGGCGGACCAGGAAGTGCGCCGACACCCGCAGCGGCCGCAACTGCTCGAAATAGGGGTGGGCCGCGTAGTCGAGCCGGTTGCAGAACAGGTCTGCTATATAAGAGCCGCCAAATTCACCGGGCGGCAGGCTGATGTTGTGGATCACCAGCAGATCGGTGATGGCGCCCTCGGGCCGCTCATCGCAATTGGGCGAGGGCTCGCGCCGGGCGGCGCTGCACCAGCCGTCGCCATCGATGATCCAGGCGGCAGTCTCAGGGGCGGTAAGGTCCATGGCGGATCAGAAGGAAGCCAGGCGGCGGTGCTCTTCCGAGCAGTAATGGGCACCCGAAGCGTGTACCACTGCCTCGGAGACGGGGAAATGGATGCCGCAGTGGGCGCACTGCACCATGGTCTCGGCGCCACCATCGGAACTGCGACGCGAACGCGACGACTTGGGCGGCGGCATGCCCGGCTCGGCCTTGGCGTCGGCGCTATCACTGCCGGCCAGCATGGACTTCTTGGCGCGCTGGAACCACACCACCACGGCCAGCAATACCACCAGCCAGATCAGATATTTCATGTCAGTACCCGATGCAGCACGACTTCAAGCACGAACCGGCTGCCAACATATGCCAATAAAAGGATGGCGAAGCCGGCCAGCGTGAAGCTCAGCGCGGTGCGCCCCCGCCATCCCTGCCAGCGACGGCCGGCCAGAAGCAAGCCGAACAGCAACCAGGACATCATGGTGAAGACCGTCTTGTGGTCCCACTTGAAGGGTGTCCCGAACAACTGCTCGGAGAAAACCACGCCCGACAGCACCGTCAGCGTCAGCAGGGTGAAGCCGAAGGCGATCAGGCGGAACAGCAATCTTTCCATCGTCAGCAGCGCTGGCAGGCGATCCAGCGCCAGCGCGAACCAGCCGGACTGGGCCGCCGGACCGGGCCGGGTATGCAGGCGTGACTCCTGCAGCACCATCAGCACGGCATGGAAGGCGGCGATGGTGAGGGTGCTGTAGGCCAGGATGGAGACGGCGATATGCGCCAGGAACCAGTCCGACTTGCCCGTCAGCGCCACCATGTTGCCGGGGAAGAGGCTGGGCAGCACCACCGCCACCGCCGCCACCGGCAGCACCAGCACACGCATGCTGTCGAGCGAGAAGTTGCGGTTTTCCAGCCAGTAGGCGGCCACCGAGATCCACAGGGTGGACGATAGCATCACCGCAAAGCCCACCCGCAGGGCGTCGACGGCAAACATGTCCGACAGCAGCGCACCGCCGTGCAGCATCCAGCCAGCCACGATGCCCAGCGAGATCGGCAGGCGCCGTTGCGAGGGCAGGAAGGCGCAGGCCAGGTAGAGCAGCGCAGCCAGGAGGAAAAAATAGGTTTGCATCGGCCAAGTTTACACTATCTCGGGGTCCGGCCCGGTTGAGCCAGGTCGGCAGGGGCGCGGATTTTACACCCGCACTGCCCCACGTCAAGCCAACACGGCAGGAAAACCTGCCGTGTTGGCCAAACCGGAAGTCCCCGGCCTCAGTCCACCGCCGCCGCCTTCATCTCGGCATTGTGGTGACGCTGCTGCTCTTCCATCACCAGTTGCCCCAGCTCGCGCTTGAGGGCATTGAACTGGGGATCGGCTGGATCGCGCAGGCGCGGCAGGTTCACCAGCATGTCGCGCTTGACCGTGCCCGGACGGTAGGTCATGACCACGATGCGGTCGGCCAGGTAGATGGCTTCCTCGATGCTGTGGGTGACGAAGACGATGGTTTTCCTGAACTCGTCCCAGATGCGCAGCAGCTCATCCTGCAGGTTGCGGCGGGTCAGGGCATCGAGGGCGCCGAAGGGCTCGTCCATCAACATGATGGGCGAGTCCAGCGCCAGCACCCGGGCGATCGCCACGCGCTGGCGCATGCCGCCGGAGAGATCCTTGGGGAAGCGGGTACGGAAGTCGATCAGGCCCAGCTTGTCCAGCAACTGGGTCACGCGCTGGCCGATCTCGGCCTTGGGCATGCCCTTGATCTCCAGGCCGAAGGCCACGTTCTGCTCCACTGTCATCCACGGAAACAGCGCGTACTCCTGGAACACCATGCCCCGGTCCGGCCCCGGCTCGGTCACCACGCGGCCATCGGTGACGATCTGCCCGGACGACGGCAGGGCAAACCCGGCAATGGCGTTCAACAACGTCGACTTGCCGCACCCGGACGGCCCCAGCAGGCAGACGAACTGGCCGTCAGGGATGTCCAGGTGGATGTCCTTCAGCGCTACGACCTCGCGGTCGTCGGTCTTGAAGACCTTGTGTACACCCTCGATACGGATGCGGGGCGAAGAAACAGCTTGATTCATGGCTCAGTTCTCCAGCCCGCGATGCCAGCGCAGCATATGGTTATTGAGGCGGCTCATGCCCAGGTCGATCGCCAAGCCCAGGAGGCCAATGGTGATCATGCCGGCGATGATCTTGTCGGACCAGAAATACTCGCGCGCCTCCATGATGCGGAAACCCAGGCCATTGCTCACCGCAATCATCTCGGCCACGATCACCACGATGAAGGCCGTACCGATGCCGATGCGCACCCCCGAGAGGATGTAGGGGACGGACGCCGGCAGCATCACCCGCAGGAACAGCGTGGACTGGCTGGCCCCCAGGTTGCGCGCGGCGCGCAGGTAGATGCTGTCGACCTGGCGCACCCCGGCGATGGTATTCATCAGCACCGGGAAGAAGGCCCCCAGCGAGATCAGGAACAGCGCCGGTGGATTGCCCAGCCCGAACCACAGGATGGCCAGCGGGATATAGGCGATCGGCGGGATCGGCCGGATCACCTGGACGGTCAGGTTCATCAGCCCGTAGATGCGCTGGCTGGCCCCCATCAGCAGGCCCAGCGGCAAGGCCAGGCCGGCACCGATGAGAAAGCCGGCGACCACGCGATAGAGGCTGCCGATGGCATCCATCACCAGTTCACCCGAGAAGGCCCAGGCCAGCCAGCTGCCGGCCTCGGGGTCATAGGGCTTCATGGGGGTGGCGTATTCCACCCATTTCTTCAGTACCGCCCAGGGCGAGGGCAGGATCTGCGGGTTGACCCAGCCAGCCCGCGAAGCGCCCTCCCACAAGGCGATCACCACCAGCGGCACCAGCAAACCCTGCAGGAAACCGCCATGCTTGTTCGTTGCCATCAGACCCTCCCCTTACTTGAGGTTCATGCTCTTCTTGGCCTGCTCCAGCAGATCGGTCTTCACCCAATCCCTGGCCACCGGCGGCTTGGCCATCTTGCCGGTGCCGTACTTGGCCATGGTGTCGGTGGTGACCTGGATGTGCTCGGCAGTGATGTCGTAGGCGTAGGGCGAGTTGCCGATGGCATCATAGAAGTCTTCCTTGGTGATCTGGTTCTTGAAGATCACCTCGCGCACGTACTTCTCGGCCACTTCCGGCTTGTCGATGAAGGTCTTGGTCGCCTCCAGGAAGCAGCGCATGAACTTCTCGGCCAGCGGGCGCTTCTCGTTGTAGAACTTCTCGGTCATCACCATGGTGCGGTAGGGTTCGCCGATGGGGGTGTCGTAGGGCTTCATCACTTCCACGCCGAAGCCCTTGTTGATGGCTTGCGAGGACTGCGGCTCGCTCTGCATCATGGCGTCGATGTTCTTGCCCAGCAGAGCCTGGTTCAGGTCGGCGAAGGCCAGGTAGACGATGGTGACGTCCTTGGCGGAGAGGCCGTTCTGGCCCAGTTCGGCGTCCAGCAGCACTTCATGGATGCCGCCGCGGGTGACGCCGACCTTCTTGCCTTTGAGGTCCTTGACCGACTTGATGCCGGAATCCTTGCCCGCCACCAGGCGCGCACCACCCTTGGCGAAACCGGCCACCACGTAGATCGGCGCGCCATTGGCGCGGCCCGAGATGGCGGCCTCGGAAGCGGTCGTGCCCACATCGAGCTCGCCGGCCAGGATGCCCTGCATCACGTCGGGGCCCTTGGCAAAGACCTTTTCATCGACCTTGATGCCACACTTCGGGGCGATCTCCTTGATATAGGACACCGCACCATAGTGGGCGAACTTCAGGTTGCCCAGGCGGATCACGTCATCAGCGGCATGGCTGGCGGCCGAGAAGCCGGCGCTTGCCAGCAGGACCAGGGCGATCAATTTCTTCTGCATTTCCACTCTCCTCTTGTGCTTGTTGTACTTGATTAGCGTTGCGGCGAGCCGGCGAAAGCCGGCTGTCTCACTGGCGTTTGGCCGCTGCCTGCGAGGCAGCTGGCCTTGATTATTATGTGCGCATGGAAATTCAGGGCCCATGTGTACACAAAGAGCGGCCCCGCTACAAGCTGTTGATTTTACCTAGCATCCCCATCTGCTGCTGCAGACCCGGCGCGCGGACACGGGCGCGGCGGGGCTGATCGGTTAAAATGCAGGATTGCCCGCCGCCCCGGCACGCAGGACTGCAGCACCGCAGCAACGCGACCCACCGGCGGCCATCCCACCCATTCGCAGACATCACCATGCTAGACAACCTGACCCAACGCCTCGCCAAAGTCGTCAAAACCATGCGCGGCGAGGCGCGCCTGACCGAATCGAACACCGCCGAGATGCTGCGCGAAGTGCGCCTGGCCCTGCTGGAGGCCGACGTGGCCTTGCCGGCCGTGCGCGAATTCATCGCCAAGGTGAAAGAAAAAGCCCTGGGCGAGGAAGTCATCGGCTCGCTCACGCCCGGCCAGGCGCTGGTGGGCGTGGTGCAGCGCGAGCTGGCCAGCCTGATGGGCGCCGACCTCGGCCCGGAAGCTTCGCAACTGAACTTCGCCACCCAGCCGCCGGCGATCATCCTGATGGCAGGTTTGCAGGGTGCCGGTAAAACCACCACCGTCGGCAAGCTGGCCAAGTACCTGCGCGAGAACAAGAAGAAGAAGGTCCTGACGGTCTCGGCCGACGTCTACCGCCCGGCCGCCATCGGCCAGCTGGAAACCGTGACCGGCCAGGCCGGCGCCGATTTCTTCCCCAGCCAGCCGACCGACAAGCCGGTCGACATCGCCCTGGCCGCGCTGGACTACGCCAAGAAACATCATCACGAAGTACTCATCGTCGACACCGCCGGCCGCCTGGGTATCGACCAGGCCATGATGGATGAGATCCGTGCCGTACACGCCGCCATCAAGCCCATCGAAACCCTGTTCGTGGTCGATGCCATGCTGGGCCAGGACGCCATCAACACCGCCAAGGCCTTCAGCGACGCCCTGCCGCTGACCGGCGTGGTGCTGACCAAGCTGGATGGCGACTCGCGCGGTGGTGCAGCCCTGTCGGTGCGCCACATCACCGGCAAACCCATCAAGTTCGCCGGCGTGGCCGAGAAGCTGGACGGCCTGGAAGCCTTCGACCCGGCCCGCATGGCCAACCGTATCCTGGGCATGGGCGACATCCTGGCCCTGGTCGAGGAAGCCCGCAAGGGCGTGGACATGGCCGCCGCCGAAGGCCTGGCCAACAAGATCAAGGGCGGTGGCAAGTTCGACCTCAATGACTTCAAGGCCCAGCTATCGCAGATGAAGAAGATGGGCGGCCTCTCCGGCCTGCTGGACAAGCTGCCGGCGCAGATGCAGGCCGCCGCCGGCAACGCCAACATGGACCAGGCCGAGAAGCAGGTGCGTCGCATGGAAGGCATCATCAACGCCATGACCCCGCAGGAGCGCGCCAAGCCCGAACTGATCAAGGCCACCCGCAAGCGCCGCATCGCCGCCGGTGCCGGTGTGCAGGTGCAGGAAGTCAACCGCATGCTGTCGCAGTTCGAGCAGATGCAATCGATGATGAAGAAGCTCAAGGGCGGCGGCATGATGAAGATGATGCGCGGCATGAAGGGCATGATGCCGGGCGGCATGCGCTAAGCCTACCGACCAGCCGCCCGGAAAGCCGCCACAGCACTGGCTTTCCGGGCCACACACCGTTTTCGACGGCATTGCGTTCACCGCACGCCTCCCGCCGTTTTCTCCCGCTTTATTCCCCGCTTCATAACTTTTCCACCACCCCGGCATCCCGCTTTTGCAGGGTCCCGGCCGGCGCATGTCACGCACCTCGGAACGGCTACCCCGGCACCCCATGCGATCCCCCGCGATCCCTTTACCGGCGCGGCTTGAGGCCGGATCAGGCTGGCTCGTTGTTTCCTGGTTCTTTCACATGGAAATCCACTAAAAAATACTTGCGTGCCTGTGCAAAGGGCACCACTATTAGCGGTGCGCAATTGTCGTCAGGCACTGACGCAAACACCGACGCATCCAACTCATTCTTGTGAGGAGTCTTTCCGATGGCCACAGCAAAAAAAGCAGCAGCCGCAGTAAAGAAGCCAGCAGCAAAACCCGCCGCCAAGGCGGCTGCCAAGCCAGCAGCGAAAGCGGCAGCCCCCAAGGCAGCACCGAAGGCAGCACCGAAGGCAGCGGCCAAACCCGCCGCCAAGCCAGCAGCAAAGGCAGCTCCGAAAGCCGCACCCAAGGCAGCCCCCAAGAAAGCAGCAGCCAAGCCCGCCGCAAAACGTACTCCCAACGCCGCCTTCATGAAGCCGCTGACCCCGTCGGCTGCCCTGGGCGAAGTGGTCGGTGCCAAGCCGCTGCCGCGCACCGAAGTCACCAAGAAGGTGTGGGAATACATCAAGAAGCACAAGCTGCAGAACGCGGAGAACAAGCGCAACATCGATGCCGATGACAAGCTCAAGGCGATCTTCGGCGGCAAGAAGCAAGTCACGATGTTTGAAATGACCAAGCTGATCTCGGCCCACCTGAGCTGATTTCCGCCCGCGGTTTGCAAGCGACTTGCAAACAAAAACGCCCGCAGATGGTTTGCGGGCGTTTTTGTTTCCGGATGTTTCAAGGGTGCGGCGATCAAGGCCCGGTAAGCGATCCGTTCCGCTTGTCTGACGCCCTTTCAGCAGCTTTTCTGATGGCGTACCTGCCCAAAAACGCCCAGGATGGCTACCCTGCACGCTACGTGGGCGTCGGAAACATCCTGAAACCTACACGATTGCACTTGCAGAACTGAACATGCCAAGCCAGGTCTATCATGATGCCATCCACTGATGAGCCCGGACGCTCATTGCCAAGAGAAAGGAAATGACCATGCCCAATCCCACTCCATCCCTGCGTCACCAGCTGCTGCGCTCGGCCAGCGCGCTGCTGATCGGCCTGGCCGCCCTGGGCGGTGCCGCGCACGTATTCGCCGCCAGCAAGGGCGAGACCTCGGATTACCAGCAACAAGTGGCCGCCTGTAACAACGGCAGCTCCAACGAAGACAAGGCGACCTGCCTGCGTGAAGCCGGTGCCGCCAAGCAGGCCGCCGCCCGTGGTGGCCTGAGCAATCCCGATGCGGCCCAGCTGAAGGACAATGCCCTGCGCCGCTGCGAAGGCCTGCCGCAATCCGACCGCATCGACTGTGAAAAGCGCGTCAATGGACAGGGACGTGTCGAGGGTAGCGTCGGCGCAGGCGGCATCCTGCGCGAAACCGTGACCATCGTTCCGGCACCCGCCAAGTAATCCGGTCGCACCAACGACAAAGGCGGACGCCCAGGGCGCCCGCCTTTTTTATTTCCCGCTGTGCCTGGACCGGTTTCAGGCCGCCAGCTTGCCCTGGATGAAGGCCAGGGCCTCGGCCACCGGCACCTGGGTCGCTTCGCTATCGCGACGACCCTGGTACTCGATGTTGCCTTCCTTGAGGCCACGGTCGCCCACGACGATGCGATGCGGCACGCCGATCAGCTCCCAGTCGGCGAACATCGCGCCCGGGCGCTCGCCACGGTCGTCCAGCACCACATCCACACCGGCCTCGCTCAGTTGGGCGTAGAGCTTGTCGATCTCGGTCTTGACCGCTTCGCTGCGGTCATAGCCCATCGGGCAGAGCACCACTTCGAAGGGGGCGATCGAGGTCGGCCAGATGATGCCGCGGTCGTCGAAGTTCTGCTCGATGGCCGCACCCAGGATACGGGTCACGCCGATGCCGTAGCAGCCCATCACCAGCGGTTGCGGCTTGCCGGACTCGTCCAGGTAGGTCGCCTTCATGGCTTCCGAGTAGGTGGTGCCGAGCTGGAACACGTGGCCCACTTCGATGCCGCGCTGGATCGCCAGGACACCACCGCCGTCCGGCGAGGCATCGCCTTCCACCACGTTGCGCAGGTCGGCCACCAGCGGCTCGGGCAGGTCGCGGCCCCAGTTGGCGCCGGTGTAGTGGAAGTCAGCCTCGTTGGCGCCGCAGACGAAGTCGGCCATGTTGGCCACCGTGCGGTCGGCCACCACCTTGACCGGCTTCCTGGTGCCGATCGGGCCCAGGTAGCCCGGGGGCGTGCCGAACCATTCGACGATCTCGGCTTCGTTGGCGAAACGGTAGGTCGCCAGGCCGGGGATCTTGCTGGCCTTCACTTCGTTCAACTCGTGGTCGCCGCGCAGCAGCAGCAGCCAGATTTCCTTCTTGGCCGGGTCGTCGTTGTCCACCGCCAGGACGATGGACTTGACGGTGCGTGCCAGCGGCAGGCCCAGCAGTTCGGCCACGGCCTCGCACTTGGACTTGCCCGGGGTCGCGGTCTTTTCCAGCGCCTGGGTGGCGGCGCCACGGCTGGCATCCACTGCCAGGGCTTCGGCCGCTTCCATGTTGGCGGCGTAGTCGGAGGTCGGGCAGTAGACCAGCGCATCCTCGCCGGTGGCGGCGATGACGTGGAATTCGTGCGAACCGGAACCGCCGATGGCGCCGTTGTCGGCGGCCACGGCGCGGAACTCCAGGCCGAAGCGGGTGAAGATACGCACATAGGCGTCATACATGGCCTGGTAGGACTTCTTCAGGCCATCGATGTCGCGGTCGAAGGAATAGGCATCCTTCATGGTGAATTCGCGGCCACGCATGAGGCCGAAACGCGGGCGGCGCTCGTCACGGAACTTGGTCTGGATGTGATAGAAGTTCACCGGCAGCTGCTTGTAGCTGCGCAGTTCGCTGCGGGCCACGTCGGTCACCACTTCCTCGGAGGTCGGCTGGATGGCGAAGTCGCGGCCATGGCGATCCTTCACGCGCATGAGCTCGGCGCCCATCTTGTTCCAGCGGCCGGTTTCCTGCCACAGCTCGGCCGGCTGCACCACCGGCATCAACAGCTCGACGGCACCGGCGCGGTTCATTTCCTCGCGCACGATGGCTTCGACCTTGCGGATCACACGCAGTCCCATCGGCATGTAGGTATAGATGCCGGCCCCGAGGCGCTTGATCATCCCGGCGCGCATCATCAGCTTGTGGCTGACGATTTCAGCGTCCGAGGGTGCTTCTTTCAGGGTGGAAATAAAAAAACGTGAGGCGCGCATGACGGTCGGTTCTTTTTAAAAAGAGGAGGGTTATAATCATTCCAATTTTAAAGGATTAGCTGGCTGATGCGCCCTTTCTTTGCAGATTTGCTCCCGGTTTCAATAACATCCGCGCATCGATGTGATTGCTCCTGACATGCCTCGCGCGCCGGCTTTTGCCTTGGCGCGCGCTGTTGCATGAGTGAGCCTGAGAGGGACATCCAGCCGCAGAAAGTTTGAGGTACACCATGCTGGATCGAGAAGGCTTTCGCCCGAACGTCGGCATCATCCTGCTCAACGCCAACAACGAGGTGTGGTGGGGCAAGCGCGTGCGCGAGCATTCCTGGCAATTCCCGCAAGGCGGCATCAAGCACGGCGAGACCCCCGAACAGGCGATGTTCCGGGAACTGGAAGAAGAAATCGGCCTGCGTGCCGAACACGTGAAGATCGTCGGCCGCACCCGTGACTGGCTGCGCTACGAAGTCCCCGACCATTTCATCAAGCGCGAAGTGCGCGGCCATTACCGCGGCCAGAAACAGATCTGGTTCCTGCTGCGCATGGTCGGTCGCGACTGCGACGTCAACCTGCGTGGTACCTCGCACCCGGAATTCGATGCCTGGCGCTGGCATGACTATTGGGTCCCGCTGGATGTGGTGATCGAGTTCAAGCGCGAAGTCTACCAGCAGGCCCTGCAGGAGCTTTCCCGCTTCCTGAGCCGCCCCAGCCATGGCCCGCGCCGCGTCGACAATGCCGCTCGCCCCGCGTCCACGCCCAATAAAACGGCCGCCCCGGCCCTGCCCTCCAATGCGGCGCCCGCGCCCGATACCAAGTGAGCCACATGCCTTCATCCTTGCAGCCTGAACAACACCGCTCCTTCCTGAACCTGTCTGGCCTGCGTCGCGTGGCGCTGGCCTGCTCGCTGCTGGCCGCCTGTGCCGGCGCCCTGGCGCAGAGCTTCGACGAAGACTTCGACGACGAAGCCAAGCCCTGGCAGGAAGTGGCCGTGCAACTGCCGCCCACGCCCCAGGACCAGAACCTGGCCGAGTTCTACCTCAGCCCCAATGCCACCATGAAGGCCTATGTCGATACCGCCTCGGTCTCCATCGGGACTGACAAGGTGGTCCGCTACACGGTCGTGACCCGCACCGAAGGCGGTGCCCTCAACGTGATGTATGAAGGCATGCGCTGCGAGACCTGGGAAAAGAAGACCTATGCCTTCGGCCATCCCGATGGCAAATGGTCGCGTTCGCGTCGCGACAAGTGGCAGCCGATCCGCGATATCGGCGCCAATCGCATCGATGGTGCCCTGTTCCGCGACTATTTCTGCGATGGCAAGATGATTGCCGACAATGAAAACGTGAAGAGCATCGTCCAGCGCCTGAAGAGCCAGACCCGCATCGATCCGGTACGTCGCTAATCGCGGCCAGATCGGCGGGACCATGAAAAAACGCGGCCTGGCCGCGTTTTTTCATGGATATTCTTTATATCGTCTATATCGTTTAGCTCACAGCAGCACCAGGTTGTCCCGGTGTACCAGCTCCGGCTCCTCGACGAAGCCCAGGATGGCCTGGATCTCGGAAGAAGGATGGCGGATGATGCGCCGCGCATCCGAACTGGTGTAGTTGCTCATGCCACGGGCGATGGCGCGACCGGATTCGTCCTCGCAGGTGATGACGTCACCGCGCCCGAACTCGCCCGACACCGCCACCACGCCGATGGGCAGCAGCGACTTGCCTTCCAGGCTCAGCTTCTGTACCGCGCCGGCATCGAGCACCACGCGACCGGCGGTCTTGAGGTGATCGGCCATCCACTGCTTGCGCGCGGTCAGTTGCGCCGTCTCGGCATTGAGCTGGGTACCGATGGTTTCGCCGGCAGCCAGGCGGGTCAATACCTGGTCTTCGCGGCCCCAGGCGATCACCGTGGTGGCGCCGGAGGTGGCGGCCCGCTTGGCCGCCAGGATCTTGGTCAGCATGCCGCCACGGCCGATGCCGGTGCCGGTGCCTCCGGCAATCAATTCCAGCGCAGGATCACCGGCACGCGCCTCGGCAATCAGGGTGGCCGTGGGGTCCTTGCGTGGATCGGCGGTGAACAGGCCGGGCTGATCGGTGAGGATCACCAGCGCATCGGCTTCGATCAGGTTGGCCACCAGGGCGCCCAGGGTATCGTTGTCGCCGAACTTGATTTCATCGGTGACGACCGTGTCGTTCTCGTTGATGACCGGCACCACGCCCAGTTGCAGCAGGGCGAACAGGGTCGAGCGGGCATTGAGGTAACGTTCGCGGTCAGCCAGGTCGGCGTGGGTCAGCAAGACCTGGGCGGTATGCAGGTCGTGCTTGCGGAAACTGGTTTCGTAGATCTGCGCCAGCCCCATCTGCCCCACGGCCGCGCAGGCCTGCAGGTGATGGATGCCGGTGGGACGCTTGTCGAAGCCCAGGCGCTGCATGCCCTCGGCCACGGCACCTGAGCTGACCAGCACCACTTCCTTGCCCAGCATGCGCAGTTGCGCGATCTGCTCGGCCCAACGGGCGATGGCGGTGGCGTCCAGGCCCTTGCCATCATTGGTGACCAGCGAGGAACCCACCTTGATGATGAGTCGCTTGGCGCTTTGAATGACCGATTGCATAGTGTTCCGAGTGCTGATTCTTCTGGAGACGGAAAATCCGACAAACGCAGATGATAGCCCGAACCGGCCCCGCGCGCAGCCCTGGCAGGACTGCGCGTGCGCTGGATCAGTCGAGGACCTTGAAGCGTGGATCGTCCGGATCGATGCTGGAGATGCCGCGGGCTTCCTCGGTCATCTGCGTCTCTTCGGCGCGATGCTCTTCGGCGCGCTTGGTTTCCAGGTAGCCGTAGATCTCGTTGATCAGGTCTTCGCAGCCGTCGCGGTTCAGTGCCGAGATCTCGAAGACCGGGCCCTTCCAGCCGAAGCGCTTGACGAAATCCTTCACGCGCTTGGCGCGCTCGGCCTCGGGCACCACGTCCAGCTTGTTCAGGACCAGCCAGCGCGGCTTATCGAACAGCGACTGGTCGTAGTTCTTGAGTTCCTTGACGATGGCCTTGGCTTCCTTGACCGGATCGACTTCCTCGTTGAAGGGGGCCAGGTCGACGATGTGCAGCAACAGGCCGGTACGCTGCAGGTGGCGCAGGAACTGCACGCCCAGGCCGGCGCCATCGGCGGCACCTTCGATCAGGCCGGGAATGTCGGCGATGACGAAGCTCTTTTCATGGCTCACGCGCACCACACCCAGGTTGGGGTGCAGGGTGGTGAAGGGATAGTCGGCAATCTTCGGGCGGGCATTGGAGACCGCCGTGATGAAGGTCGACTTGCCTGCATTGGGCATGCCCAGCAGACCCACGTCGGCCAGCACCTTCAGTTCCAGGCGCAGCTCGCGACGCTCGCCTTCCTTGCCCTCGGTCTTCTGACGCGGGGCGCGGTTGGTCGAGGTCTTGAAGTGGATGTTGCCCCAACCGCCCTCGCCACCCTTGGCCAGCATCACGACCTGTTCGTGGTGAGTCAGGTCGGCGATGTGTTCGCCGGTATTGATGTCCACGATCAGGGTGCCCACCGGCATGCGCAGGAAGACGTCGTCGGCGCCCTTGCCGTAGCAATCGGAACCGCGGCCGTTTTCACCACGGCCGGCGCGGTGCAGCTTGGCGTAGCGATAGTCGATCAAGGTGTTGACGTTACGGTCGGCCACGGCCCAGATGGTGCCGCCCTTGCCGCCGTCACCGCCGTCGGGACCGCCGAACGGGCGGAATTTCTCGCGGCAGAAACTGGCGACACCGTTGCCGCCATCACCTGCCACGACTTCAATGCGTGCTTCGTCGATGAATTTCATGATATTGATGCCTCATGGGAGCCGCTAACAAAACGTCGATGCGTCGTCGATGCGGCGTGGCGATCACGCGACTTGCGTCGCCCGGGATCTCCATCTGACCACCCCGGCACTCCTGACTGGAGGCCTGGCTCGGCGCTTTGTTGACGGCTCTTCAAAAAACCAAAAAGGCTCCACCACCGGCAGAGCCTTTCCTGATGCCTGGTTTCCGGGCGAACCCGGATGAACCGGAACGCTTACGCCGTAACGACGGTCGCGTATTGACGCTGTTGCAGGCCCTTGACAACGAACTTGACCTTGCCGTCCTTCAGGGCGAACAGGGTATGGTCCTTGCCAAGGCCGACGTTTTCGCCAGCGTGGACGCGGGTGCCGCGTTGACGGATGATGATGCCGCCAGCGTTGATCACTTGGCCGCCATAAACCTTGACGCCCAGGCGCTTCGATTCTGAGTCACGGCCGTTGCGCGTAGTGCCGCCGCCTTTTTTGTGTGCCATTTAAAACTCCTTGATGACTTTGGATGAGCAGTTCGACCAGTTCAACGCTTAGGCGTTGATCGAGACGATTTGCAGTTCGGTGTAGTTCTGACGATGGCCTTGACGCTTTTGGTAGTGCTTGCGACGACGCATCTTGAAGATACGGACCTTGTCATGGCGACCTTGTGCTACCACAGTAGCCAGCACCGTAGCACCTGCGACCAATGGCGCACCGAACTTCACGGTTTCGCCTGCGCCCACTGCGAGCACTTGATCCAAAGTGATTTCGGAGCCAATGTCAGCCGGTATCTGTTCTACTTTGAGTTTTTCGCCAGCAGCAACTTTGTATTGTTTGCCGCCGGTTTTTATGACCGCGTACATGTGAAACCTCACGAATGATTGAATAAACAATTTCCCCTGCCGCACCCGGAAAATACCCTGGCGAAACAGGAAAACCCCAAATTATACATAGACTTAGCTCCTCGGTCAAAAGGGAAGTCGGTTTGGCGGGCGTAGGCGCAACACAGTTTCCAGCGGGATAATTCCACTCCAGATTACCGGGAAGACAAGTCCTTGATATCCCCGCCAAGACTGATCCCCGCCAAAACCCTCTGCATGGTCTTTGGCGTGGCCCTGCCTTGTCATCGTATAATCCGGGGAATAACCATTTCCCACAGGTTCCGCCTTGTCTGCCGCCGTACAAAACGCTTCGCAACACACCATCATGCAACCGATCGTCGCCGACATGGAAGCGGTCAACGCCGTTATCCGCCGGCAACTCTATTCGGAAGTGCCGCTGGTCAACCAGGTTTCCGAGTACATCATCAGCGCCGGCGGCAAGCGCCTGCGCCCGGTGCTGGTGGTGCTCATCGCCAACGCCTTCGGCTATCAGGGCGTGCGTCATCACGAACTGGCGGCGGTGATCGAATTCATCCACACCGCCACCCTGCTGCATGATGACGTGGTGGACGAATCCTCGCTGCGTCGCGGCAAGGAGACCGCCAATGCCATGTTCGGCAATGCCGCCTCGGTGCTGGTGGGCGACTTCCTGTACTCGCGCGCCTTCCAGATGATGGTGGCCGTGGGCAATCCCCGCGTGATGGAAATCGTGGCGGACGCCACCAACGTCATCGCCGAGGGCGAGGTGTTGCAGCTGCTCAACATGCACAACCCCGACGTGGATGAAAATGGCTACCTGCAGGTGATCCGCTCCAAGACTGCCAAGCTGTTCGAGGCCGCCAGCCAGATCGGCGCGCTCATTGCCGGCGCCGACGAGGCCGGCATCGAAGCCGCCGGTGAATATGGCCGCTCCATCGGCACCGCCTTCCAGCTGATCGACGATGTGCTGGACTATTCCGGCAACAGCGCCGAGATCGGCAAGAACGTCGGCGACGACCTGCGCGAAGGCAAGCCCACGCTGCCCCTGATCTGGCTGATGCAGCACGGCACGCCGCAGCAGCGCGAGCTGGTGCGCACCTGTATCGAGAATGGCGACGAGCAGCATTTCGACGAAGTGCTGTCGGCCATCACCCATTCCGGTGCCCTGGCCTACACCCGCGAACAAGCCGAAATTGCCGCGCGTCGTGCAGCCGATGCAATTTTTTCGCTCCCGGATAGCCAATTCAAGAAATCCCTGTTAGAATTATGCGCTTTCGCAGTAGATCGAAATCACTGAATTAGATCTCACTCGACGGGGTGTAGCTTAGCCTGGTAGAGCGCTACGTTCGGGACGTAGAGGCCGGAGGTTCGAATCCTCTCACCCCGACCAGAATTTGCTTGTGACACGATTACAAGACATCATGAACAAAGGCCCAGCATCTGCTGGGCCTTTTTCATTTCTACCTTCTCGCCTTCCCTCCCAGCACAGGCCGATAGCCGGCCGCCATGATCACCTGCGACAATATGCCACAGGCCTTCCTGTGGCCAGGTCAGTGATTCGTCAGCAAACCGGCAAGACCGGCTGCTACCATCGATTGCATCAACTTACCCATGATGCAACGCCCGTCGCGGCCTTTCCTGTCACGTTCCCATGTCACGAATCTCTTCCATCCCGCCCGCCCTGAACAAGGTTCCGACTGTCTCACGCCTGATGCTGGGTGTGGCATTGACCCTGGGCACGCCTGCCCTGGCCCTGGCCTGCGCCACCTGCGGCTGCTCGCTCAGCAGCGATGCCGCCATGGGCTATTCCGCCGAGACCGGCTGGCGCGTCAGCGTCGACTACACCTTCATCAACCAGAACCAGTTGCGTTCTGGCCGCAGCGCCACCTCCGCCAGCCAGGCCGCCGCCATCAATGATGCAGGCGGCTCGCAGGAAGTCGAGAACAAGACCATCAACCGCTACACCAACCTGGGCATCAGCTACACGCCCACGCCGGAATGGAATATCACCGCCACCATTCCGTACATCGATCGCAGCCATACCACCTACGGCAATGCCGGCACGGCCGACCTGGGCGCAGACAATCTCAGCGGCGCCACCAGCAGCGGCATCGGGGATATCAAGCTCGTCACCAGCTACCAGGGCTGGCTGCCCACCCACAACCTGGGTGTGCAATTGGGCGTGAAGCTCCCCACCGGCAACTACGGCGGCCAGAATGTGGTGACCGGGGCGACCGTGGGCCACAACCCGGTGTTCTTCTCCTCCGGCCCCAACGCCGCCGCCAGCCAGGCCCTCGATACCAGCCTGCAACCTGGTACCGGCAGCACCGACCTGATCCTGGGCGCCTACTACTACCAGCCCGTCAGCCAGGACTTCGATGCCTTCGTCAACGGCCAGTACCAGTTCGCCATCGCCCACAAGCTCGACCAGGCCAACGCCGACTTCCGCCCTGGCAACCAGGCCAACATCAGCTTCGGCTTGCGCTACGAGGCCAACCCCAAGCTGGTACCGCAGGTGCAGATCAACCTCACCCACAAGAGTGCCGACCAGGGGGCCCTGGCCGATACCGCCAACACGGCGGGCACCGTCGCCTACCTGAGCCCGGGCGCCACCGTGGAAGTCGCCTCCCGCCTGCATGTGTACGGCTTCGTGCAAAAGGCCTTCTACAGCCAGTTGTCGGGATACCAGTTGTTCCCGCGCTGGAGTGCCAATATCGGGGCCAGCCTTGCCTTCTGATGCCCACTCCCTGCAACGCCGCCTGTGGCTGCGTGCCGCTCTGGCCGGCGTGGGCGGGCTGGCACTGGCCGGCAGCAGCGGCCAGGCCCTGGCCAATGGCCTGGTGGTGGGCAAGGCTGCGCCACCGCTGGTGCTGACCACACTCGATGGCCAGCGCATCGCCTCGCTTGACCTGCTGGGCAAGGTCGTCATCCTGACCTTCTGGGCGACCTGGTGCAGCCCCTGCCTGGCCGAACTGCCGCTGTTATCCGAGTACTACTCCCAGTATCGCAAGCAGGGACTGGAAATCCTGGGCTTCAGCCTGGATGGCGGCGAGCAACTGGCCGACGTACGCCAGTTCGCCGCGCGACTGTCGTTTCCGGTCGGTCTGCTGGGCAATCCCTGGGCGGGCGAATACGGCCGCATCTGGCGCATTCCGGTCAGTTTCACGATAGGACGGAATGGTCTCCTGGTCGACAACGGCTGGGACGACAAGGACCCGGTCTGGACCAGCGCCCGCCTGGAGCGCATCGTCACACCGCTGCTCAAGTCATCGGTCTGAGCGAGCGGCAATGAAAAAGCGGAGCACCGCGCATGGCGCGGGCTCCGCTTTTTTCATGTCGGTGCCGCGAGAAAATCAGCGGCGCTTGTATCCAGGACGCGGACCCATCGGGCCACGGTTTTCCAGGTGACGGAAAATGATGCGTCCCTTGTTCAGGTCGTAGGGCGACAGCTCCAGGGTGACCTTGTCGCCAGCCAGGATCTTGATGAAATTCTTCTTCATGCGTCCGGCCGTATAGGCGATCAGCGAGTGACCGTTATCCAGGTTGACGCGAAAACGCGAATCCGGCAGGACTTCGGCAACCTGCCCTTGCATTTCAATCAGTTCTTCTTTGGCCATCTTGTCTTTCTCGTGCGTGGACGCGCGGCCTCCAGCGAGGACGGGCCCGGGGATTTCAAACTCTGGCTTTGACGACAGGCCAGGCGCAAACGGCGGCCGGCTACGTTAAGGTCGGAGGACGTGCGAACACTCTAGCAGTAAGACCAGCGCCGAGCGCCCGGTAAAATCGGGGATGCGGATACGGGGGAAAGATGCGGATCACGGGAATTGCCAGAACAACATCAACAAGAACGACAATACGCGTGCAGATCAGGATTTCCGCTCGTTTTTCGCGAACGATATCGGCACTATACGCGCATTTGCAGTTTTAGCCAAATTGTGCGACGCGACTGGATCGCTGAAATGCCCGTCATTCCCCCTTGGCGGTGGCCTCCAGGCCGGAAAAACAACACAAAAAAAGCGCCACCCGCAGGTGGCGCCAAGGACTACCAGAGGTACTGCAAAACTTGAGGGTCGCTGCTCAACGCTCGATCGTGCGGCTCCAGCGGGTATTCCAGGCGGCCCGGTTCTTGTTGATCTCGTCCCAGTCCACCGCGCGGGCAGCCTTGACGAAGCCATTCATGCGGGCCTGCTCGGCCGCCGCCGCGCCTGTGACCTGTACCCGGGTATTGGTCGGGTTGTAGTTGCCCGACTCCAGCGCCAGTGCCTGTGCCTGCGGCGAGAGCAGGTAGGCCGCCAGCTCCTGCGCCAGTTGCGGCTCGCTGTTGTTGGCAATCACGCACTGCGCCACCATCAGCACCACCGCACCTTCCTTGGGCTGCACATATTCCACCGGAATCCCCTTGCTCTTGAGGATGGTGGCTTGCGTCGGGGTATAGGGGAACAGCGCTGCCTCGCCGGTCTGTGCCATCTCGGAGATCTTGGCCGAGTTGGAGATGTACTCCAGCACATTGGGGCCAATGGTGCCGGCCCAGGCCTTGAAGCCCGGATCGACATTGGCGTCGGTCCCGCCCTTGATCTGGTTGAAGGCGAGGAAGGCGTGCAGGCCGAAGGTCGACGACGGCAGCGACTGGAACACCACCTTGCCCTTGAGCTTGGGATCGGCCAGGTCCAGCCATGAGGTCGGCGGCGCCCAGCCCTTCTCGGCATAGACCTTGGTGTTGTAGGCCAGTCCGGTGACGCTGATGGTCACACCGGTGGCCATGTCATCCTTGATGTGCGCCACCGGCAGCAGGCTGGCCAGGTTGGGATTGGGCTTCTGCTTCTCGCACAGGCCCATGCCCACGGCGCGATACATGACGCCATCGTCGAGGAACATCAGGTGCATCTGCGGCTTGTCCTTGGCGGCCTGGGCCTTGGCCAGGATGTCGGCCGAGCCGCCCGGCACGACCGCGATCTTGACGTTGTACTTCTGCTCGAAGGGCGCGAACACGGATTGGGTAAAGGTCTTTTCCATGTTGCCGCCGTTCATGCCGACGTAGAGCGTCTTGCTCTGCGCCTGGGCGGTGCCACAGGCCAGCAGGGTCAGTCCGATGGCAGCGGCCAGCGCGCCAATGCGGGGGAGCGACATCATGAGATCTTCCTTTCAGGGTGGGAGGACAACAGATCGGAGCTACCCGCCGCCACAACGGCGGCGGCAGGCGCAAAACGTGCAATCGAGAAGGCGTCCAGCGCGATGGCGCTGCGGCCATGCAGGACCAGCTCGGCCAGCGCCTCGCCAGCGGCCGGGCCGATCTGGAAACCGGCGCCGCAGAAACCGAAGCCATGCAGCAGGCCCGCCTGGGTGGCACTGGGGCCGATGACCGGCTGGTGGTCCGGCAGGTAGCCTTCCACCCCGCTCCAGGTGCGGATGATGTGGACGTGGCGTAGCACCGGCAGCAGGGCCGCAGCCTGCGGCAACAGGCCCAGGATGGAATCGTGCGAGGCGCGGGCGCGCTTGTCGTCCAGTTCGTAGCCGCGTCCGCCGCCCAGCACCACATTGCCGCGCGCCACCTGGCGGCAGTAGATCGAGCCCCCCTCCACCCCCAGGCTCCAGGGCAGGAAGCGGGCAATCGGTTCGGTCACCACCATGCTGGGATGACCGCTGCTCAGGGGAACGTCTTCGCCGAAGGCCGAGGCTAACCGGGTGGCCCAGGCACCGGCGCAATTGATCACCACCTCGGCGCGCAGCTGCACGATCTCGTCACCCCGACGCGCCTCGGCGACGAAGTCCCGACCATCATGCACAACCTGCATCAGCTCGCAGCGCTCGATGATCTCGGCGCCCGCCGCCTGCGCGGCGCGGGCGAAGGCGGGCGAGACCAGGCGCGGATTGGCCTGGCCGTCTTCAGGACAGAGCGAGCCGCCCACCGCCGCGCCGCCCAGCCAGGGACATTGCTGACGCAGGCGCTCGCCGCTGATGAGTTCGATACTCAGGCCATAGGGCCGGCTCAGTGCGGCATAGGCTTCCAGTGCCTGCATGTCGGCGATGCTGCGGGCCAGCTTGAAGTGCCCGCTGCGTTCGTATTCGCCGGTGGTGCCGATCAAGGCGTCCAGGCCGGCCCAGATCTGGTGGGCACGCTGCGACAGCGGCAGCTGCACCAGCGGACGGCCCTGGCGGCGCACGCCGCCATAGTTGATGCCGCTGGAGCGCGCACCGCAGAGGTCACGTTCCAGCAGGGTCACGCGGCGGCCGGCCTTGGCCAGCACCAGCGCGGCCGAGGCGCCGACGATACCACCGCCGACGATGAGGACTTCGGTCGAGAGCGTCTTCACGATGCATCCTCCTGCAAGGCGGTGTCGCTGGCCGTCACCGCCGGCGACAGGTGCAGGCCGATGGGAATGGGCTTGATCGGCGCCTGTCCGCGCAGGCGCCCGACCTCCTGCACCGGCAGGCCGGCTGCCTGCGCCAGGATCTCGGTGGCGGCCGCGCCGCACATGCGGCCCTGGCAGCGTCCCATGCCCACGCGGGTCAGGGCCTTGAGGCGATTCATCTCGCGGGCGCCGCACTCGCGCACGGCCGCGCGCAATTCACCGGCACGGATGTTTTCGCAACGGCACACCACCAGCTCATCCGGGGCCTCGGCTGCCCAGCGCTGCGGGAACGGGAAGGCCCGCTCCAGCCCCAGGCGGAAGGCCGCGATCTGCGCCAGCTTCTGCTCGATCTGCGCGGCGCGCGCGCCGTCGATGGCCACGCCGCGATCCTGCAGCAGGGCCAGCGCGGCCCGCTCACCGGCCAGTTCGGCCGCATCGGCCCCCATGATGCCGGCGCCATCGCCGGCCAGGTAGACGCCGGGTACGCTGGAACGCGTGGCCCGGTCGCGCAGCGGCAAATGGGCGCGCTGCATCTCGTCGAACTGGAAGCGGCAACCCAGCAGGTCGGCCAGTTGGGTCTCGGAGCGCAGTGCATAGCCGAAGCCGACCGCATCGCAAGCGATGAGCTGCTCGGCCCCGGCCTTGCCGCCCGGCTGCGCCAGGTTGGCGTGGCGCCATGCCAATGCCTGCACCTGCGATTCACCTTCCACGCGCAACACCTGGGCATGCGTGTGGACGGGTACGCCATGCAGCTTCAGCCAGGCCAGGTAGTAGATGCCCTTGGCCAGCAGAGCTGGCTGGCCCAGCATGGCTGGCAGTGCGGCCGTGCGATCGGCCAGGCTGCTGCTGTCGAGCACGGCGGCGACCGTCGCCCCCGCCTTGGCGTACTGGTAGGCCACCAGGTAGAGCAAGGGCCCGTTGCCGGCCAGGACCACGGTGCGTCCGATGGCGCAGCCCTGGAACTTCAGTGCCACCTGCGCACCGCCCAGCGTATAGACGCCCGGCGTGGTCCAGCCCGGGAAGGGCAGCACCCGGTCAGTGGCACCGGTGGCAACGATGAGCTCGTCCCAGGCCAGCGAGGAAGCGACCTGGGTAGTGTTGTCCATCAGGTCGAGCAAACCCGGCTGGGCGTTCCAGACCAGGGTCTGGGGACGATAGTCGAGCGACTCGCGCACGGCATCGAAGGCCTGGTGTATGCCGTCGGCGCGACCGGCTTCGAAGCCATAGAGCACTTTCTTGCTGCGCGCAAAACCCTGCGGAGGCTGGCGATAGATCTGGCCACCGGCGCGTGCGGCTTCGTCGATAAGGACCGGGCGCAGGCCATGCGCCACCAGGGTCTGCGCGGCACGCACACCGGCCGGGCCGGCGCCGACGATCACGGGAGCGGAGCGAGTCATGCGACCTCCCCGGTGCCGCTGAGCAATTGCATGCCGGCACGGATGAAGGTGGAACAGGCGCGCAGGCGCTCACCGTGTTCGGTGACGATCCAGCAATCCTGGCAGGCACCCATCATGCAGAAACCGGCACGCGGCTGGCCACTGAATTCGTTGCGGCGCAGATCGCCGGCGTTGGTCAGCACGGCGGTGAGCACCGTATCGCCTTCCAGCGCCGTGACCGCGCGGCCATCCAGGGTGAAGGCCACCGTGGCGCGTTCGCGCTCGGCCAGGCGCACCAGTTGCGGTTGAAATGACTGACTCATGCGCGCCCCACCAGGACGCGGTCCAGGCCATAGACCCGGTCCAGGATGATCATCGCCACGGCCGTGATGGCCACCATCAGCGCCGACACCGCCGCCATCATCGGATCGATGGATTCAGTCGCGTACATGTACATGCGCACCGGCAGCGTGACGGTGGAGGGCGAGGTCACGAAGATGGACATGGTGACTTCATCGAAGCTGTTGATGAAGGCCAGCAGCCAGCCACCGGTGATGCCCGGCAGGATCATGGGCAAGGTGATGCGCAGGAAAACCGTGCTGCGCGAGGCACCCAGCGACAGCGCCGCATGCTCGGCACTGCGGTCGAAGCCCACCAGTGCGGCCATGATCAGGCGCATGGTGTAGGGCGTCACCACCAGCGAGTGCGCCAGCACCAGCCAGCCGAAGCTGCCGGCCCCACCCACCACCGAGAACAGGCGCAGCAGCGCCACGCCCAGCACCAGGTGCGGGATGATCAGCGGCGACAGGAACAGGCCCTGCAGCGCGCCCGACCAGCGATGCGGATAGCGCACCAGCGCCATGGCCGCCGGGATCGCCAGCACGGTCGAGATGGTGGCTGCCGCCAGGGCCAGCCAGAGGCTGTTCCAGAAGGAGCTGACGAAATCCGGATACTCGAACACCGCCTTGAACCAGCGCAGCGACAGCTCCGGCCCGTTCATGGTGAGGGTGTTCTCGGGCGTGAAGGCGATCACGCAGACCACCAGGATGGGTGCCAGCGTGAAGAGGATCACCAGCGCGTTGAACAGCAATGCAATCGGTCCGTTCTTGTTCATGGTTCAGCCCAGCGCTTTCTTGTAGCGACGTTCGATCATGCGGTTCCAGCCGAGCATGATGACCAGGTTGGCCAGCAGCAGCAGCAGGGCGATGGCCGCGCCCAGCGGCCAGTTCAGTTCATGCAGGTATTCGTCGTAGATGACGGTGGCCATCATCTTCAGGCGCCGTCCGCCCAGCAAACCCGGAATGGCAAAGGAACTGGCCGACAGGCCGAAGACGATCAGGCTGCCCGAGAGGATGCCCGGCATGATCTGCGGCAGCACGATACGGCGCAGCACCGTCATGGGCGCGGCCCCCAGCGACAGCGCGGCATTGGCCACGCCCGGATCGAGCTTTTGCAGCGAGGTCCAGACCGGGATCACCATGAAGGGCAGCATCACGTGGACCAGGGCGATCACGATCGCCGTCTCGGTGTAGAGCAGCTTGACACGGCCCCAGCCCAGCGCCACCAGGGCGCCATTGATGAGGCCTTCCGGTCCCAGCAGCATGCTCCAGCCGAAGGCGCGCACCACCACCGAGATCATCAGCGGCGCCAGCACCACCAGCAGCATCATCGAACGCCAGGGCTTGCGCATGCGGTTGAGGATGAAGGCCTCGGGAGCGCCGACGACGATGCAGATCAGCGTGACCAGGCCCGAGATCCACAAGGTGCGCCAGAAGATGGCGTAGTAATACGGGTCGGTGAGCACCGACTGGTAGTGCTCCAGCGTGAAGGTGCCGGCCTTGGGGCCGGTTTCGGCATCGTAGGCGTTGAAGGACAGCACCAGCGTGAGCGCCAGCGGCACCAGCAGCATCACCGTACACAACAGGATGGCCGGCGCCGACATCAGCCAGGGCAGGCTGCGCTGGCCCGGCGGCGGGGCGGCACGCGGCGCGGCGGCCGCCGGCGCCACAGCGGAAGAGGTGCTGGCAGCGCTCATGCCGGCACCTGTTCATCGCTGCGCGCCGTGGACACCAGGCGCAGGTTGTAGTCGTTCCAGGCCAGACCGATGGCGGCGCCGTGCTCCAGCGCATCGGCGCCGTCATTAGGGGCCAGCACCGAGAGCAGGCCCAGCGGCGTGGTGACCTCGTACATCCACTGGCTACCCAGGAAGAAACGGCGTACCACCTCGCCATTGCAGCGCCCGGCACCGGGCGCGGTACAGTGGATCTTTTCCGGACGCAGGCCCAGCACCACCCGCGCGCCGCTACGCAAGCCGGCGTCGCTGCTCTCCAGCGAAAGTATCATGCCGCCCACGGCGACATCGGCACGCTCGCCGGCAGCGCCCACTACCTCGCCTTCGAGCAGGTTGGCCTTGCCCACGAAGGTGGAGATGAAACGGTTGGCCGGATGCTCATACACGCTCAGGGGACGACCGACCTGGGTGATATGGCCGGCCTCCATCACCACCACGCGGTCGCTGATGGACATGGCTTCGCTCTGGTCGTGGGTGACCATGATGGTGGTGGTGCCGACCTTGCGCTGGATGTCGCGCAGCTCGAATTGCATTTCCTCGCGCAGCTTGGCGTCCAGGTTGGACAGCGGTTCGTCCAGCAGCAGCACCGGCGGGGCGATCACCAGCGCACGCGCCAGGGCCACGCGCTGGCGCTGGCCGCCGGAGAGCTCGCGTGGGTAACGGGCGCCGTGCTTTTCCAGGTGCACCAGGGCCAGGGCCTGCGCCACGCGGTCACGCTTCTCGCCCGGCGAGCACTTGCGCATCTCCAGGCCGAAGGCCACGTTCTGCTCCACCGTCATGTGCGGAAACAACGCATAGGTCTGGAACACGATGCCCAGGCCACGTGTGTTGGGCTTGGCGTGGGTGATATCGCGGCCATCGAGTTCGATGCGCCCGCCACTGACGTTTTCGAAGCCCGCGATCATCTGCAGGGTGGTGGTCTTGCCGCAACCCGAGGGACCCAGCAGCGAAATGAATTCGCCCTTCTCCACCGTCAGGTTGAAACCCGATACCGCCTGGGTATCGCCATAGAACTTACTGACATTGGTCAGCGTGAGAAATGACATTGCAAGCTCCTCGTCGCAAGGCTCGGACGCCGACACCGCTGGCAGGCTTGTCAGCCGGCTGGCATACCGATGCATTCATGTTGGGCGCATCCACATCAAGGACTGAGGTGAATGCGTGTCTCCTGTTTCGTTATTGATGCAATTTCGGTGCCAATTCTGCTATCGTATTTCGATAGACAGGAATTTTTTTATATTTATTCCGCCCAATGAAATTCAATCGGAGCTAAATGCCAGCCGATTCCATCCAGCAGACTAAGTCCCCCATGAGCGAGCACAACGACGACGCCACGACCTCCGTCCCCCTTCCGGTCAATGGCATCCAGCGCACCTTTGCGGTGTTGCGCGCACTGGCCGATGCACCACCACAAGGCATGCGCGTGACCCAGGTGGCCAAGAGCGTCGGCCTGACCCAGGGCACCACCCATCGCCTGCTGCAGTCGCTGGTGGCCGAGGCCGTGGTAGAACAGGACGAGCGCAGCAAGCTCTATCGCCTGGGCATGGACCTGTTTGCCCTGGCCGCCCGCGCCGGCAATGCCTCCGACCTGCGCAGCCTGAGCCGTCCGGCCCTGCTGCGCCTGTGCGGCAGCCTGGGCGATACGGTGTTCCTGCTGGTGAGGTCGCGTTTCGACGCGGTCTGCGTGGACCGGGTCGACGGCCCCTTCCCCATCCGCGCCTTCACCGGCGACATCGGTGGCCGCGTGGCGCTGGGGGTGGGCCAGGGCGCGCTGGCCATCCTGGCCTTCCTGCCCGAGCAGGAGCGCGAGGAAGTGATCCGCTACAACGTACCGCGCCTGCGCGAGTTCGGGGTCTATGACGAGGTCTACCTGCGCACCGAGATCGAGCGCGTGCGCGAGACCGGCTACGCCGCGCGCCAGGCCGGGCTGCTCGATGGCATGGCCGGCCTGGCGGTGCCCCTGTTCGATTGCGGCGGCGCCATCGTCGGCGCCTTGAGCGTGGGCACGCTGACCTCGCGCCTGACCGAGGAACGCCTGCCCACCGTGGTACAGATGTTGCAGCGGGAAGCCGGCGCACTGTCGCGCCGTATCAATCCCTTCGACCCGGCCCTGCGCCGGCCGATGCACCAGGCCAATCCCATGGAGTCCCAATAATGAGCCTTGCCCCCCGCCCCGTCCTGCTGGTCAAGTCCGGCGGCACCGCCGCCCTCCCCGAGTGGCGCGCCAGCTTCGCCGAATTCGCACCGGGGATGGATTTGGAGGTACGGGCCTGGGAAGATGCCGACGTCGACCCGGCTCGCGTCCACTACGCGCTGGTCTGGCAGCCCGAGGCTGGCCGGCTGGCCGGCTATCCCAACCTGAAGGCCGTCATCAGCAGCGCCGCCGGGGTCGATCACATCCTGGCCGACCCGCAGCTGCCGGACTTGCCCATCGTGCGCATGGTCACGCCGGAGACCCAGCAGCGCATGGCCGAATTCACCCTCATGAGCAGCCTGATGCTGTTGAAGGACATGCCACGCATCATCGCGCAGCAGGCGCGCTGCGAGTGGACCGAGTTTTCCACCGCGCGCACCGCCCGCGAAACCCGGGTCGGCGTCATGGGCCTGGGGGCACTGGGACTGGCGACAGCAGGCATGCATGCCCGGGTCGGCTTCGAGACAGCCGGTTGGGCGCGCTCGCCGCGCAGCGAGCCTGGCCTGGCCTGCCACGCCGGCGCCGCGCAGTTGCCTCAATTCCTGGCCCGCACCGACATCCTGATCTGCCTGCTGCCCGAGACCGACGATACCCGCCACCTCATCAACGCCGAGCTGCTACGGCAATTGCCCCGGGGCGCGGCCATCATCAACGTCGGGCGCGGCAGCCATGTCTGCCTGCCCGACCTGCTGGCCGCGCTGGACCACGGCCACATCAGCGGCGCGGTGCTGGACGTGTTCGACGAAGAACCACTGCCCGCCAGCGCCCCCGCCTGGCGCCATCCGCGCATCCTGGTCACGCCCCATGCCGGCGCCACGCCCTCGCGGCGCGAACGGGCACGCCAGGCGGCGGTAGCCATCTCGGCCCTGGAGGCCGGCCTGGCCCCACCCCACCTGTACGACCGCCAGCGCGGTTACTGACGTACAACAGGCAGGCCCCCGGCCGGCTTGCGGGATATCCCCCCATCGTCTAGACTTTGCCGCTCGCTGGCCGCCCTGCCTTTATTGCAAGAATCGCAATAACCCAGGCCCGCCGACTCCCTCTGCATGAGGGCAATCAACCTGACGGCAACGTTTGGAAACCGTACCCATATGGGTGCAAGTTCTTGCACTCTTCATCCTGATCCTGCTCTCGGCCTTCTTTTCCATGACCGAGACGGCGCTGATGGCCGCCAACCGCCATCGCCTGCGGCACCTGGCGAAGCAGGGCAATCGCGCTGCCATCACCATCCTGTGGCTGCTGGACCGCACTGACCGCCTGCTCTCGCTCGTCCTCATTGCCAATACCGCCATCAATGCGCTGGCCACGGCACTGGTGACCGCGCTGGCCATTGCCGCCTTCGGCAACCACCAGCGCGTGATCACGGCGGCGACCGTCTGCGTGGCGGCGCTCTTGATCATCTTTGCCGAGATCGTGCCCAAGGTGATCGGCGCGACCTATCCGGAACGCATCTCGCTGTTCACCGGCTTCATCCTCAAACCCCTGATGCGGGTGGCCAAGCCGCTGATCTCGTTCGTGAACCTGTTCGTCTCGGCGATCCTGAAGCTGCTGCGCATCAAGACCGGGGCGCGCGCGGCCGAGCAGCGCATCTCGCCGGAGGAACTGCGCTCCATCGTGCTCGAAGGCGGCAGCTTCATCCCGCAGAAGCACAAGAGCATCCTGCTGAACCTGTTCGACCTGGAAAAGATCTCGGTGGAAGACGTCATGACGCCGCGCCCCCAGGTTGAGGCGCTGAACCTGGCCGTGCCCGTGGACGAGATCCTGCACCAGCTGGCCACCTGCTATCACAACAAGCTGCCGGTCTATGAGGGCGAGATCAACCACCTGGTCGGCATCCTGCATGTGCGCAAGACGGTGTCGCTGTTCCGCCGCGAAGAAGAGATCAGCCATGACGATATCCGCGCACTGCTCACCGCGCCCTACTACGTGCCGGTCGAGACCGATGTTTTCACCCAGCTCCAGTACTTCCAGGAAAACCATGAACGCCTGGGCGTGGTGGTCGATGAATACGGCGAAGTGCAGGGCCTGGTGACGCTGGAAGACATCATCGAAGAAATGATCGGCGAATTCACCACCTCCTCGCCGGGTTCGTCGGGCGAGGGCTTCGGCTGGGACAAGGACGGCAGTTGCCTGCTCGAAGGCAGCACCACGCTGCGCGACATCAACAAGCGCCTGGGCCTGCAGCTGCCGCTGGACGGCCCCAAGACCATCAATGGCCTGCTGCTGGAATACCTGCAGGACATCCCCGAGGCCAGCGTGGCCGTGAAGATCGCCGGTTGCATCATCGAGATCGTGCAGGTGCAGAACCAGGCCATCCGCATGGTCAAGCTGATGGCACCGGCCGGCAGCCACGGCACCGGTACCGACTGATCGCAGCGCAGGGCGCATCGAACTCTGCCGACATTGCCACACGCAAAGTGCGGTCGCTCTTTCCTGCGCGTCCGATGGCATGGGAGACTTGCCCTCCCTGATCGCCGCCACGGGCGATCCTGCGCCGGAGGATCCCCATGCCTGCTCCCGAATCGCCCATCGCTGATGACGTCCCGGTCGTGCGCCTGCTGCACAAGCTGCTCACCGATGCCGTCGGCATGGGCGCCTCCGACCTGCACTTCGAACCCTTCGAACACTTCTGCCGGGTACGCCTGCGCATCGACGGCGTGCTGCGCGAGCTGACCCAGCCGCCCCTGAGCCTCAGGGACAAGCTGGCCACGCGGCTCAAGATCCTGGCGCGGCTGGACATCGCCGAAAAGCGCCTGCCCCAGGATGGCAAGATGCGCCTGGCGCTGGAGGCCTGCAGCGTGGATTTCCGCGTCTCCACGCTGCCCACGCAGTTCGGCGAGAAGATCGTGCTGCGCATCCTCGATACCCGCCAGGCCGCGCTGGCGATTGCCGAACTGGGCTACGAGCCAGCCCAACAACAGGCGCTGTTGCAGGCCATCACCCGGCCGCACGGGCTGGTGCTGATGACCGGGCCGACCGGCTCCGGCAAGACCGTCTCGCTCTACGCCTGCCTGCAGCGGCTGAACCAGCCGGGCGTGAACATCGCCACGGCCGAGGATCCGGTGGAGATCAACCTGCCCGGCATCAACCAGGTCGGCATCAACGAACGTACCGGCCTGGGCTTTGCCACGGCACTGCGGGCCTTCCTGCGGCAGGATCCGGACGTGCTGATGGTGGGCGAGATCCGCGACCTGGAGACCGCCGATATCGCCGTCAAGGCCTCGCAGACCGGGCACCTGGTGTTGTCCACGCTGCATACCAACGATGCTCCCGCCACCCTGACACGGCTGCTCAACATGGGAGTGCCAGCCTACAACATCGCCGCCTCGGTAACGCTGATCGTGGCCCAGCGGCTGGTGCGCAAGCTCTGCCGCTGCCGGCGCCAGGCCGCCCAGCGCACGGGCGGCTACCTGCCGCAGGGCTGCACGGCCTGCAACCACACCGGCTATCGCGGCCGCACCGGCATCTACCAGGTCATGCCGGTGAGCGCGGCGATACAGGCGCTGATCCTGGCCCAGGCGGCTACGGCCGACATCGCCCGCCAGGCCCGCGCCGAGGGGGTCATCGACCTGCGCCGCGCCGGCTTGCTCAAGGTCGTGCGGGGTGACACCAGTCTGGGAGAAGTGCTTGCCTGTACCTGAACGCAGCGCCCCCGGCGGCGCCTTCCAGTGGCAGGGACTGGATCGTCACGGTCAAGCGCGCAACGGCGTGCTGCACGCCGCCAATGCCACGGCCGCACGGTCCGTCCTGCGCCGCCAGGGTATCCGGGTGGCGCGCCTGGGCCCGGCGCCCGCCCTGCCCGCATCGAGCGCCCGCGCGCGCGGCAAGGGGACCGGAAGCGCCGGTTCCCGACGCATCACCGAGAAACAACTGGTGCTCTTCACCCGGCAACTGGCCACCATGCTGCACGCCGGCCTGCCGCTGCTGCAATCGCTGGACATCGCCATCCGCGGCGCCGGTACCAGCGCACTGGCCGCCCTGCTGCACGCGGTGCGCCAGGATGTCGCACGCGGTGACAGCCTGTGCATCGCCCTGGGACGCCATCCGCGCCACTTCGACGCCCTGTTCTGCAACCTGGTGCGCGCCGCCGAACAGGCCGGACTGCTGGACAGCATGCTGGAGCGCATCGCCGGCTACCGCGAGAAATCGCTGGCCCTCAAAGGCCGGGTGCGCGCGGCGCTGGCCTATCCCTGCGCGGTGGTGCTGGTGGCCATGGTGGTGACGGGGGTGATCATGCTGTGGGTGGTACCGGCCTTCGAGCAGATGTTCAGCAACTTCGGCGCCGAACTGCCGCTGCCCACGCGCATCGTGATGGAGACAGCGCGCTGGCTGGGCCGCTTCTGGCCCGCCCTGCTGGGCGTGCTGGCAGTGATGACGGTGCTGGGCGTACAGGCCTGGCGCCGCCTGCCCCGACTGCAGCAGCGGGCCCAGCGTGTGAGCCTGCACCTGCCGGTGTTTGGCCTGCTGCTGCGGCAGGCCGCGCTGGCGCGCTGGAGTCGTACCTTTGCGACCCTCTTCGGCGCCGGCATCGCCCTGGTCGAGGCGCTGGAAACCGTCGCCGGGGCGGCCGGCAACGTGGTCCACGCCGAGGCCAGCCTGGCCATCCGCGATGCGGTGCGCAACGGCGCCTCGCTGCATGCGGCCATGGAAGCGACCGGCGTCTTCCCCGACCTGGCCGTGCAGATGACCGCCGTGGGCGAAGAAGCCGGTGCGCTCGATACCATGCTGGGCAAGATCGCCGAGCTCAACGAGCGTGAGGTCGATGAGGCCGTCACGGCCCTCACCAGCCTGATGGAACCCGTTATCATGGCGGTACTGGGCCTGGTCATCGGCGGCCTGGTGGTTGCGATGTACTTGCCGGTGTTCCGCCTGGGGGCTGTCACATGAACGCGCAGCCCTCGCCCATTTCCTCACCGATGACCGAGACCATGTTTTTCCTGGAAGCCTATGCCGTTCCCGGCCAGGCCACCTTCGCCGGCATGGCCGCCGTGTTCGGCCTGCTGGTGGGCAGCTTCCTCAATGTGGTGATCCATCGCCTGCCCATCATGATGCTGCGCGAGACCGCCAATTTCGTCGCCCAGGAACGGGGCGAGGCATTGCCGCACACCGGGCGCTACGATCTCTGGCTGCCGCACTCGGCCTGCCCGCATTGCCAGACACCGCTGCCGGCGCACCACAAGGTGCCGCTGCTGAGCTGGTTGCTGCTGGGCGGTCGCTGCGCACAGTGCAAGGCCCCCATCGGCTGGCGCTACCCGGTGGTGGAAGTATTGACGGCCGTGCTGTTCGCATGGGTGGCCTGGCGCTTCGGCGCGGGCCTGACCGGACTGGCCGTGATGGGCTGCACCGCCCTGCTGGTGGCACTGGCCTTCATCGATGCCGAGACCATGCTGCTGCCCGACGACCTGACCCTGCCACTCCTGTGGCTGGGGCTGCTGGTCAACCTCGACCATCGCATCGCGACGCTGCACGATGCCGTGCTGGGGGCGATGGCCGGCTATGGCGTGCTGTGGCTGATCTTCTGGATCTTCAAGCTCATCACCGGCAAGGATGGCCTGGGCTATGGCGACTTCAAGCTCATGGCGGCGCTGGGCGCCTGGCTGGGCTGGCAAGCCCTGCCGCTGGTACTGCTGCTGGCCTCGGCCATGGGGGCCGTGCTAGGCCTGACGATGTTGCTGGCCGGTCGCCACCAACGCGGCCAGGCCATTCCCTTCGGCCCCTGCCTGGCCATTGCCGGGCTGCTGTCGCTGCTGCTGGGAACGCACTGGCTGAGCCTGGGTCTCTACGACTACTGAACCCACCATACATTGACTGACGAGATTGCCTACCCCTTCGATGACCTCTCCTTCTGAACGTTTCACCATCGGCCTGACCGGCGGCATCGGCAGCGGCAAGACCACGGTCGCCAACCTGTTTGGCGACCTGGGCGCCTCGCTGGTCGACACCGACGCCATCGCCCACGCCCTGACCGCGCCTGACGGCCTGGCCATCGCCCCCCTCCGTGAACATTTCGGTGACGCGTTCATCGACGCACGTGGCGCCATGGACCGCAACCGCATGCGCGAACACGTCTTCGGCCATCCCTCGGCGCGGCATGCACTGGAAGCCATCCTGCATCCACTCATCCGCAGCGCAACCCTGCGCGAGGCCGAGCTGGCCACCGGTCCCTACGTGATCTTCGTGGTACCGCTACTGGTCGAGTCCGGCACCTGGGCCGAACGCGCCAGCCGCATCCTGGTCGTGGATTGCCCCGAAGAAGTGCAGGTCGCGCGCGTCATGCAACGCAACGGCCTGCAGCGCGAACAGGTGGAAGCCATCATGGCCGCCCAGGCCAGCCGCCAGGCGCGCCTGGCCGTGGCCACTGACGTCATCGACAATGGCGGCACCGGCGCCGACCTGCCCGCGCAGGTACAGGCCTTGCATGCGCGCTACCTGGCCTTGGCCAAGGGGCGCTGAGGCATTGTGGACGCTTGCACGAAGCTTCATTTGATGCGTCCTTCATTTGTAATTTTCTGCTGCATGGGTCAGAATCACAGTCATTGCAATGTTGACGAGGTTTTTGCACCAGCGCGGCCTGTCAGCGGCCTTAACAAGTCCGGTTCAACCAATAAAGGGATCATGCTTTGATCGTCTACGAATACCCTTTCAATGAGCGTATTCGCACGCTGTTGCGACTGGAAGACCTGTATGAGAAGTTCGTCTTCTTCCTGCATCAGGAAAGCCCGCATCAGCATCACATTGCCCTGGCCACCATTTTCGAAATGCTGGAGGTCGCCGGACGCGCCGACCTGAAGTCCGACCTGTTGCAAGAACTGGAACGCCAGAAGCAGATCCTGCTGGCCTACCAATCCAATCCCAATGTCGAACCCGAGATGCTCAACGCCATCCTGGCCGAAGTCGACCAGGCCAGCACGGCCCTGTCGGCGGCCCAAGGCAAGACCGGCCAGAACATCCGCGACAATGAATGGCTCATGAGCATCCGTGGCCGCACCATCATCCCGGGCGGCGCCTGCGAGTTTGACTTGCCGGCTTACTATGCCTGGCAGCAGCATCCCTTCGAACGTCGCTTCAAGGATATTTCCAACTGGTTCGCGCCGCTGATCCCACTGTTCGACGCCATCGCCATCGTCATGCGCTTGCTGCGCGAGTCCGGACATGCGGTGAAGATCAACGCCGAAGGCGGCAGTTACCAGCAGATGCTGCAAGGCAAGGTCTACCAGATGCTGCGCCTGTCGCTCGATATCGAACTGGGTGCCATCCCCGAGATCTCGGCCAACAAGTACATGCTGTGGGTGCGCTTCACCCAGCAGGATGGCGATGAGAAGCCACGCTCCTTCGAGGGCGAGGTCCCCTTCGAACTGGCCCTGTGTGGTTTCTGAATTATTTGTGAGTTTGAGTAGAAAGTATGGCTACGATCGTTGATTGCCCGACCTGTGGCACCAAGGTGGAATGGAACGAGAAGAACAAGTATCGTCCCTTCTGCTCCGAGCGCTGCAAACAGATCGATCTCGGCGCCTGGGCCGAAGAAAAGTACACCATCCCGGCCGTGAACCTGCCCCTGGACGACGAAGGTGACAAGCCCGTGCAGTGATCACGGGCTTTTTCTTTCATCTTCGCTTAATTTCCGTTTTTTCGCCGTACCTCAGCTGATCGAGCCATTCGAGCAGCGGTATGGTCGCGGGCAGCAGGGGTTCCACGCCCACACTGCCCTGCCAGGCGAAGGCCTGGCCTTCCAGGCTCTGCGGCTCGCCACGCCAGTGGCGGCTGATGTAGAAATGCAGACGCACATGGGCATGCGGATAGACGTGCTCGACCCCGCACCAGCCTTCGCCATCCAGCACCTCGATCCCCAGTTCTTCCAGGAACTCGCGCTGCAGGGCCGCGAAGATGCTCTCGCCGGGCTCCACCTTGCCCCCCGGGAACTCCCAATAGCCCGCATAGGGCTTGCCATCCGGGCGCTGGCCCAGCAACACGTCGCCATTGGGCTGGATCAGGATGCCCACGGCGACGTCGATCGGCTTGGCGGAGGTGCTCATCAGCCCTGCACCCGGCCTGCGTAGTCACGCGCGAACTGCCAGGCCACGCGGCCCGAGCGCGAGCTGCGCTGCAGCGCCCAGCGCAGCGCATCGCCACGCGCCTCGGCGATCTGGGCGTCGGTGCAGCCGAAATGGCGCAACCAATGGGCCACGATCTCCAGGAAATCATCCTGCTTGAACGGGTAGAAGGTCACCCACAGGCCGAAACGCTCGGACAACGAGATCTTCTCTTCCACCGTCTCGCCGGGATGCAGGTCGCCGTCCTCGGTATGGGTGTAGGTGCTGTTGTCGGACAGACGCTCGGGCATCAGGTGGCGACGGTTGGAGGTCGCATAGATCAGCACATTGTCGGACTGGGCCGCGATGCTGCCGTCCAGCGCCACCTTCAGCGCCTTGTAGCCGCCCTCGCCTTCCTCGAAGGACAGGTCGTCGCAGAAGACGATGAAGCGCTCGGGACGCGCCGCCACCAGCTCGACGATGTCCTGCAGGTCGTGCAGGTCATCCTTGTCGACCTCGATCAGGCGCAGGCCCTGGTCGGCATACTGGTTCAGGCAAGCCTTGATGAGCGAGGACTTGCCGGTGCCGCGCGCACCGGTCAGCAACACGTTGTTGGCCGGACGGCCGGCGACGAACTGGCGGGTGTTCTGGTCGATCTGTTCCTTCTGGGGACCGATGTTGTGCAGGTCGGTCAGGCCGATGCTGGAGATGTGGCCGACCGCCTGCAGGTAACCGGCGCGCTGGCCGGTGGCGCCGCGCCAGCGGAAGGCGACGGCGCTGCTCCAGTCCGGTTCGCGGGCGGCGGCATTGGGCAGGATGGCTTCGACGCGTGCCAGCAAGGCTTCGGCACGCTGCAGGAATTGGTCTAACTGGGTCATGATGATCGGTGCTCGGGATGGGCTTGAGAGGAGATGCAACACCACATTGTGGCGCAACGCGGCAACGGCCTGCGTGAATTAAATTATTCCGAGGGCGCGGGCATTCATGTTGCCGCCACCATCCCGGGCCCGCCGCCCGCCCGAGGATAGGTGGGCAGGTGGCGGCATTGATATCAGCGGATCAGGAACGATAGTCCGCGTTGATGGAGACGTAGTCGTGCGACAGGTCACAGGTCCAGATGGAGGCCTTGGCCGTGCCACGCGCCAGCTTCACGCGCACCACGATCTCGGCCTTCTTCATGACGCGCTGGCCATCTTCCTCGCGGTAGTCGGGATTGCGGCCACCGTCCTTGGCGACCCAGACATCGTCCAGCCACAGGTTGATCTTGGACACATCCAGGTCGTCGATGCCGGCATAGCCGATGGCGGCCAGGATACGGCCCAGGTTCGGATCGGAGGCGAAGAAGGCGGTCTTGACCAGCGGCGAGTGACCGATGGAGTAGGCGATCTGGCGGCATTCCTCGATGCTCTTGCCATCTTCCACCGCCACTTCGATGAACTTGGTGGCGCCTTCGCCATCGCGCACGATCTGGTGCGCCAGGTGCTGCGACAGGTCGGTGACGGCGGCCGCCAGTTGCCGGTAGTCATCGCTGTCGGCGCTGGTGATCTCCAGCTCGCCGGCGCCGGTGGCCATCAGGATGAAGGAATCGTTGGTCGAGGTATCGCCATCGATGGTGATGCAGTTGAAGGAGTGATCGGCGGCATCCTTGACCAGCTGGTTCAGCAGCGCCTGCGGCAGCTTGGCGTCGAAGGCCAGGAAGCCCAGCATGGTGGCCATGTTGGGCTTGATCATGCCGGCCCCCTTGCTGATGCCGGTCATGACGACCTGCTTGCCAGCAATGGTCAGGGTGCGCGAGGCGGCCTTGGGCTGGGTGTCGGTGGTCATGATGGACTCGGCCGCGTTGAACCAGTTGTCGGCCTTCAGGTTGCCGATGGCTTGCGGCAGGCCGGCAATGATGCGATCCGCCGGCAGCGGCTCCAGGATCACGCCAGTGGAGAACGGCAGGATCTGCCCGGCCTGCAGGCCCATCTGCTGGGCCAGTGCAGCGCACACGGACTGGGCGCGTTGCAGGCCTTCCTCCCCGGTGCCGGCATTGGCGTTACCGGTATTGATGACCAGCGCGCGGATGGGCTGGCCGGCTGTGGCCTGCTCCAGGTTGGTCTTGCAGATCTGCACCGGGGCGGCACAGAAACGGTTCTTGGTGAACACGCCGGCCACGGTGGCGCCTTCGGCCAGCTTCATCACCAGCACATCCTTGCGGTTGGCCTTGCGCACGCCCGCTTCGGCATGGCCGAGTTCAATGCCGGCGACGGCTTTCAGGTCGGAAGAAACGGGAATCGGGGAATTGACGGCCATGGCGAGCTTTCAGCGTAGAAATCGGAACGCGTATTTTAAACACTTTCGGTCACCGGCTGATGACGCAGGAAGCCGGTTTCGATGATCTCGGCGCTCATCCTGGCCCATTGGGCGTACTGGCCGTGGCCGGGATGGAACTTGTCGATGGCCATCTCGTGCGGCAAGGCCCATTGCAGCGAGCAATAGGCCAGGGCCGGATCCTCGGCGATCCAGGCCCGCAGCGCCCGGTCCAGCTGGCGCGCGCAACGTCCCAGGTACCAGCGCAGCGGCTGGGGCGCAGCCGGGAGCGTGTGCAGCGGCGGCAGGCCGGTCAGGACGATGTGCTCGACCCCGGCCTGTTCCATCAGTTGCCCGCACAGGCGGCGCAGGTTGGCCACGTAACTGCGCGGCGACAGTTGCGAGGTGACATCGTTGACGCCCAGCGCCACCACCAGCACGCTGGCCGGACCGATCTGGTGGTGCGCCAGCAGGTCCAGTGCCTCCAGCGAATTCACGCCGCTCTTGGCCACCAGCTGCCAGTTGACCGGACGCCCACTGCGTGCGGCCAGGTGACGCGCCAGCGGCTGCGCCAGGGCCTGTTCCTGGTGTTCCACGCCGACGCCGGCAGCCGAGGAATCACCCACGACCAAGAGGCGCAAGGGTGCGGCACTGGCCGGCTGGTCCGGGGTTTCCAGGCCGCTACGCGGACCGGCCGCTTCCGGCAGGCGCAGCGCGGTCTTGCGCAACCACTTGCCCTGGGCCAGCAGCACCGGCCCCAGCAGGATCTTGGCGAGGACGGGCATGGCGTGGCAGTCCTCAGGGCAGCAGGTTCTTGACCACCACCAGCCAGGGCCGCTGGGTGATGGGCTGGGCGCGGCCCTGGCCATCCACCGGGATCAGCGACTCCGACACCGAATTGAAGACATTGCCACCGATGGCGCCGGCCCAGCCCTCATCGGCATGTACCTCCACCACCATGTCGCAATGACCGGCCAGGCCGGGGCGGATATCGTCCAGCGTGGTGGCGTTGTTGTTGCCGCGCGGAGCGCAGATCAGGTCACCCGGGGCGATCGGCTCGGTCTCGGCCGGGCGCAGCACGAACTGAGGCGACGGCCGCGACTGGCGTTCCTTGAGGAAGCTGAGGTAGTTGAAATGGGTTTCACTAGGCGCAAAGTCCTGCGGCGCCACGTTGCTGCTGACCATCAGCCAGGAGATGAAGGCCGCCGACCAGGCCTGCTGGCAATCGGCCCCGGTCAGGTTCTTGCCGACCGCGTGCCAGTATTCGCCCACGCGCTGCACGGCTTCGCCCTCATCCTCCAGCAACCCCAGGCGCGGCGCGCTGAAGGGATCGTGGCGCATGTCGATCTGCTGGTTGCCGAAGAAATCCCATTCCGCCTTGGCCGCCGCCACCAGGGCGGCACGCGTGGGTGCGGCAATGCTGATGGCCACGGCCGGCACGGCCGTATCGGTGACCGGCACCGAGGGCGTGACCGGGGCATAGCCGACATTGTTGCTGTCGCGCCATTGCGGCAAGGGGCTGGATGCGCAACCGGCCAGCAGCACGGCGCAGCACAAGCCAGCCAGGCCGGCACACCGCGAGAAGAGAGGGGAATTGGCGAAAGGCATCTTGTTGTTCTCCTTGGCGGCGCCTGGGAGGATGGTCATGCAGGCGCCGGATCGATCATGATAAGTCACACCAGAGCCGCCCCAGCAAAAAGGCCGTTCACCACATCGATGGTGAACGGCCTTCCCGGTCAGCGCTAGAGCGGCGCGCCAGCTGGGCTTACGCCAGCTTGCCGTGGCACTGCTTGTACTTCTTGCCGCTACCGCAGGGGCAGGGATCGTTGCGGCCGACCTTCGGATATTCCGAATCGTCGTCGCCGGATTCGCTCTGTGCGGTCGGCGCCAGCAGTTCTTCCGGAGCCGCGTCGGGGTCGAAGTCGGCGTGCTGGTAGTTGACGTTGATGGGCGAACCACCGGACATGCTTTCCTCGGCCGCTTCGATTTCCTCGCGACTCTGGATGCGCACCGTCATGACCACCTTGATGACTTCGTTCTTGATCAGGTCCAGCATCTGGGCGAACAGTTCGAAGGCTTCGCGCTTGTATTCCTGCTTGGGGTTCTTCTGCGCATAGCCGCGCAGGTGGATGCCCTGGCGCAGGTGATCCAGCGCTGCCAGGTGCTCGCGCCAGTGGTTGTCGATGCTTTGCAGCATGACGCTGCGCTCGAAGCCGGCGAAGGATTCCACGCCCACCACGCCGACCTTGGCGTCGTAGGCATCCTTGGCCGCCGCCAGCAGACGCTCGAGCAGGTCTTCGTCAGACAGGTCGGGCTCGGCCTTGAGCACTTCTTCCAGGTCGACCTCAAGCTGCCATTCGTTCTTGAGCGCGGCTTGCAGGCCGGCAATGTCCCACTGCTCTTCCATCGACTCGGCCGGCACGTGCTCACGGAACAGGTCGGTGAAGACGCCATCGCGCAGCGAAGCGATCATCTCGGCCATGTCCACCGACTCCAGCAATTCGTTACGCTGCTGGTAGATCACCTTGCGCTGGTCGTTGGCGACGTCGTCGTACTCCAGCAATTGCTTGCGGATGTCGAAGTTGCGGGCTTCCACCTTGCGCTGGGCCGATTCGATGGAGCGGGTCACGATGCCGGCTTCGATCGGTTCGCCTTCGGGCATCTTCAGGCGGTCCATGATGGCGCGCACGCGGTCACCGGCGAAGATGCGCAGCAGCGCGTCATCCAGCGACAGGTAGAAGCGCGAGGAACCCGGGTCACCCTGGCGGGCCGAACGGCCGCGCAGCTGGTTGTCGACGCGACGCGATTCGTGGCGCTCGGTGCCGATGATGTGCAGGCCGCCGGCATTGACCACGTGGTCGTGCAGGGACTGCCATTCATCGCGCAGCTGCTGCGCACGGGCGACCTTGTCGGCGTCCGACAGGGACTCGTCAGCGTCGATCAGCTGGATCTGCTTGCCCACATTGCCGCCCAGCACGATGTCGGTACCGCGACCGGCCATGTTGGTGGCGATCGTGATCATCTTGGGACGGCCGGCCTGCGCCACGATCTCCGCTTCGCGGGCGTGCTGCTTGGCGTTGAGGACGTTGTGCGGCAGCTTGGCCTTGTTCAGGATGCCCGAGAGCAGTTCCGAATTCTCGATCGAGGTGGTGCCCACCAGCACGGGCTGGCCGCGCTCGTAGCAATCCTGGATGTCCTTGACCATGGCCAGGTACTTCTCTTGCGCGGTCTTGTAGACCTGGTCCTGGCGGTCCTTGCGGGCATTGGGACGGTTGGGCGGGATCACCACGGTTTCCAGCTGATAGATTTCCTGGAATTCGTAGGCTTCGGTATCGGCCGTACCGGTCATGCCGGACAGCTTGGCATACATGCGGAAGTAGTTCTGGAAGGTGATCGAGGCCAGGGTCTGGTTCTCGTTCTGGATCTTCACGCCTTCCTTGGCTTCGACGGCCTGGTGCAGGCCGTCGGACCAGCGGCGGCCCGTCATCAGGCGGCCGGTGAATTCGTCGACGATCACCACTTCACCGTTCTGCACCACGTAGTGCTGGTCGCGGTGGTACAGGGTATGGGCGCGCAGGGCGGCATACAGGTGATGGATCAGGGTGATATTGGCGGCGTCGTACAGCGAAGCGCCTTCGGGCAAGAGGCCCATCTGGGTCAGGATCTGCTCGGCCTTGTCGTGGCCGGCTTCGGTCAGGAGCACCTGGTGGCTCTTCTCGTCCTTGGTGTAGTCACCCGGGACTTCGACCTTGCCCTTGCCGTCCGGGGTTTCCTCGCCGATCTGCAGGGTCAGCAGCGGCGGCACCGCATTCATCTTGTGGTACAGCTCGGTGTGGTTCTCGGCCTGGCCGGAGATGATCAGCGGGGTACGCGCTTCGTCGATGAGGATGGAGTCCACTTCGTCGACGATGGCGAAATTGAGGCTGCGCTGCACGCGGTCGTCGGCATCGAAGACCATGTTGTCGCGCAGGTAGTCGAAACCGAACTCGTTGTTGGTGCCGTAGGTGATGTCGGCGGCGTAGGCGTCCTGCTTGACGTCGTGCTCCATCTGCGACAGGTTCACGCCGGTGGTCAGGCCCAGCCAGCTGTAGAGCACGCCCATTTCGTCGGCGTCACGCTGTGCCAGGTAGTCGTTCACGGTCACCACGTGTACGCCCTTGCCGGCCAGTGCATTGAGGTAGGCCGGCAGGGTCGCCATCAGGGTCTTGCCCTCGCCGGTGCGCATTTCGGCGATCTTGCCGAAGTGCAGCGCCATGCCACCGATCAGCTGGACGTCGAAGTGGCGCATCTTCAGCACGCGGCGGCTGGCTTCGCGGCAGACCGCAAAGGCTTCCGGCAGGATGGCATCGAGCGCCTCGCCGGCGGTGATACGTTGCTTGAATTCGGGCGTCTTGGCTTGCAGTTCGGCGTCGCTCAGCTTCTCGACCGACGGCTCCAGCGCATTAATCTGGCGGACGATTTTTTGATATTGTTTGAGCAGTCGCTGGTTACGGCTGCCGAAAATCTTGGTCAGGAATGACATGCTTGGATTCTATAAAAGCGCCGATGAACGATCCGGCAGGCAGACGTTTGGCACCCGGACGGGGGCCCCGGCCGACAACGCCCGAAAATAAACCATGGATTTTAGCATGCAGGCCTGTGGCGATGGCTTTCCAGGCCGACAACAGGCCGCATTCGCCTTAGATCGGGCAGGTTTTCAGGGTTTCAATGGCAAATTGCTGCACTGGCGCAAATCCGGATGGCCGGACGCTGCCGGACTCAGCGGCCGGCCACGAAGACCGGCATCTGCTTGGGCTGGTTGCCGCCGTTGGCGCCCAGGGCCAGGAACTTGCGCGGATCCTGGGCAATACCTCGGATACGCACCTCGAAGTGCAGGTGGGAACCGGTCGAACGACCGGTGGAGCCAACGTCGGCCACGTGCTGGCCGCGCTTGACGATATCCCCCACCTTCACGTACAGGCGCGAGGCGTGGGCATAGCGGGTGATGATGTTGTTGCCATGGTCGATTTCCAGCATGTTGCCGAACTGGTAATGATACTCCGAGGCAATCACCACCCCGGCGGCGGCGGCGACGATGCGGGTGCCCACCGGGGCCGGGAAGTCCAGGCCTTCATGGAAGGCGTTGTGGCCGGTGAAGGGGTCGAGGCGCCAGCCAAAGCTGGAAGAGTTGTAGGCCACATTGACCGGCTGGTTGGTCGGCAGCAGGCGTGACTTGATCTTGTCGCCCATCAGGGTGGATTCGACGGCGTTGAGATAGTCGGTGCGATGACCGGCGTCCACGACCAGGTTGTCCAGCATGCGACGCAGCTCATCCATGCCGACGTCCCGTCCCGGGCCGGCCAGGCTGGAGACCTCGGCGCCGCCACGGCCGGGCGACTCCTTGAAATTGAATTCTTCCGGACGGATGCCGGCCAGGCCCTGCACCCGCTCGCCCAGCGCATCCAGGCGCATCATCTGGGCCTGCATCTCGCCGACCTTGACGGCCATCATGGCCAGGTTTTCCTTGAGGTATTTTTCCTTGCGGTCGTCTTCTTCCTGGCTCATGGCCACGGCCAGCTTGTGCAGCATGGGCGAGGCATCGGGGTTGCCGGCCTGGCGCAGCATCAGGTAGGAGATCAGCATCGAGCAGCCGGCCACCACCAGGGTCAGCAGCAACATCATCAACATCAGGTGGCGCGTGCCCAGCGTGACCGAGCGGGCCTTGGTGAATCGGGGGTGCAACAGGATAATTTGCATCTTTGCTCCTTGGTCTCCGGCCGGTCATCCAGCGGATGTGATAAGGTTTAAAGATGAAGTACCCATCTACGTTCACCCCTTATCGGCCTGCTCTCACGAGTGCTCAACGCATGGCGCGGAGCACCAAGGGAGCCGCGGATTTCTTGCAGTCGAATACGACGATGGCGGCGCTGCTGCCCGCCCTGGCTCGCATGGGCAAGCTGCAGCAATCGGTTGCAGCAGCCTTGCCGGCGATGTTTGATGCTTGCCAGATCCTGCATTTCGAAGCTGGCGTACTGGTCATGAGTGCGCCCAATGCAGCCATGGCGGCCCGGCTCAAGCAACAAGCCCCCAGGTTGCAGGACCGCCTGCAGAAGGACGGATGGCAGGTTAATTCAATCCGAATCAAAGTGCAAGTTGGCAAGATCACCCCGCCGCCCGTACCGAAACGGGTCCTGGAACTGACCGACAATGCCCTCTCATCCTTCGCCGAACTCAGTTCGACGCTGGCCACCGACCCGCGCAGCCAGGGTCTCAAGGAGGCCATCGACAGCATGTTACGGCGCCGCCAGGCCCGCGCATCGGCCGAACAGTTGGGAGAAGGCCAGCCATTTCCCGAGAGAAAATAGAAAACTTTCGAAGCCTTCTGTTTCCTCGTAAAAAATTTACATCATTTGTCGTATCAAAAATGAAAACGCCCCGGTCTCGGCCGGGGCGTTTGTCCGTCATTGAACAGCAGTTCACACCGATGGCACGCCTGCAATGGCGCGCCCTCCAGGGCTCAATTCAGCGCCCACTCCTGCTTGGCCTGCATCACATAGGTGCGCGGCGCCTGCTCCAGCGAGTCGAAGCTGACGATCTCGTAGGCATCCGGCTGGCTCAGCAATTCGCGCAGCAGCAGGTTGTTCAGACCATGGCCGGACTTGTGGGCGTCATAGCTGGCCAGCAGCGGATGGCCGATGATGTAGAGGTCACCGATGGCGTCCAGGATCTTGTGGCGCACGAACTCGTTGTCGTAGCGCAGGCCATCGGCGTTGAGGATGCGGTATTCATCCATGACGATGGCGTTCTCGAACGAGCCACCACGTGCCAGGCCCATGCCGCGCAGGGTCTCGACGTCCTGCATGAAACCGAAGGTGCGCGCGCGGGCGATTTCCTTGACATAGGAGTCGATGCCGAAATCGACCTCGGCCACCTGGCCGGTCCCATCCACGGCGGGGTGGTTGAATTCGATGAAGAACTTCAGGCGGAAGCCGTCATAGGGATCCAGGCGTGCCCACTTCTCCTTGTCGCCGCTGCCTTCGCGCACTTCCACGGATTTCTTGACGCGGATGAATTTCTTGGCGGCTTCCTGCTCCTGCAGGCCGGCCTGCTGCAGCAGGAACACGAACGAGGACGCCGAGCCGTCCATGATGGGGATTTCCTCGGCGGTCAGGTCGATATAGAGGTTGTCGATGCCCAGGCCGGCACAGGCAGACAGCAGGTGCTCGACGGTGGAGACCTTGGCGCCATCCTTGGTCAGGGTCGAAGCCATGCGGGTGTCGCCCACGCCGGTGGCGATCATGGGCAGCTCGACCACGGGATCGAGATCCACGCGACGGAAGATGATGCCGGTATCGGGTGCGGCCGGACGCAGGGTGAGCTCGACCTTGGTGCCGGAGTGCAGTCCCACGCCGGTGGTCTTGACCAGATTCTTGATTGTGCGCTGTTTCAACATCCCGCCATTATAGCCAAGATGCCCCTGCCCCGCCCCAGCGGGCGGGAGAGTTGTTGCAAATCGTTCCCGTCTGTAAAGCCCGTCAGGAGCGTGTCAGGCGGCCATGGGCAGGTGCAAATCATTTCCGGCAAGAAAAACGGCATGCCGCAGCATGCCGTCTTCGTCACGCCAGGGAAACCTGCTCAGCCCAGTTGGCCCAGCAGCGTCTCGGCATTGGAAACCTCGAACTTGCCCGGGGCTTCCAGGTTCAGTTGCTTGACCACGCCGTCTTCCAGCAGCATCGAGTAGCGCTGCGAACGCACGCCCATGTTGCGCTCGGTCAGGTCGAACTCCATGCCCAGCGCCTTGGTGAAAGTGGCGCTGCCATCACCGAACATGCGCACGATGCCGGTCGCCTTCTGGTCGCGGCCCCAGGCGCCCATGACGAAGGCGTCGTTGACCGACAGGCACCAGATCTCGTCGATGCCCTTGGCCTTGAACTGATCGGCCAGGGCGATATAGCCCGGCACGTGCTTGGCCGAACAGGTCGGGGTGTAGGCGCCGGGCAGCGCGAACAGGGCGATCTTCTTGCCCTTGACCAGGTCGGACACCTTGAAGGCGTTCGGGCCCAGGCTGCAGCCTTCGGTCTCGGTCTCGATGAATTCGGTCAGGGTGCCTTCCGGCAGGCGATCGCCGATCTTGATGGTCATGGTGGTTTCCTCGTCTGGTGGTATGAGTAGGGGGGATGATCCTGTGTGCATCGTTGCGGCGCACGGTCGGCTGCCGCAGCGATGCGCAAAAAAACGCCGCGCACGAGGCGCGGCGTTAGTATGCCTTGGAACCGGCCGGCCTGCTTCGATTGCATCAGGCCGGTGGCGGCGACAGCTTAGTCCGCCTGCTTGCGCAGGAAGGCCGGGATGTCGTAGGTTTCCATGCCGTTCTTTTCCAGGGCGCGCACGGTGTCGGAAGCCGACTCGCGACGCCACACGGCCGGCGCCTTCAGGCCACCGAAGGCAGGCGCAGCGGCTTGCGCCACGCCTTGCTGGGCGATGGCGCCAGTAGCCATCATGGGCTCATTGTGGGTACCGGTGCGCATGACCGGGGTCTGCACCAGTTGCACGGCCTTGCGGGCACGGCCCAGGCCGGTCGCCACCACGGTGACGCGGATCTCGTCGCCCATGCTGTCGTCGTAGGCGATACCCTGGGCGATGGAAGCGTCAGGAGCGGCGAAGGCACGCACGGTCGCCATCACTTCCTTGATTTCCTTACCCTTCAGGCCACGGCTGGCAGTCACGTTGACCAGCACGCCGCGCGCGCCGGACAGGTCGATACCATCCAGCAACGGCGAGGCCACGGCCTGCTCGGCGGCCACGCGGGCACGGTCCACGCCAGCGGCGGTCGCGGTACCCATCATGGCCTTGCCCTGCTCGCCCATGATGGTCTTGACGTCGTTGAAGTCGACGTTGATGTGGCCCGGCACATTGATGATCTCGGCGATACCGGCAACGGCGTTGTTCAGGACGTCATCGGCGTGAGACAGCCATTCGATCATGCTGTCGTCTTCGTAGATCTCCTCGAGCTTCTCGTTCAGGATGATGATCAGCGAATCGACGTGCTGGGTCAGCTCTTCCAGACCGGCGTCGGCGATGTCCATGCACTTCTGGCCTTCGTAGGAGAAGGGCTTGGAGACCACGGCCACGGTCAGCGCGCCCAGCGACTTGGCCACCTGCGCCACCACGGGTGCGGCACCCGTGCCAGTGCCACCGCCCATGCCGGCAGCGATGAAGACCATGTGCGCGCCGCGCAGCGAATCCTCGATGCGCGCACGGGTTTCCTCGGCCAGGCGGCGGCCGACATCCGGCTGCATGCCTGCGCCCAGACCGGTGTCACCGATCTGGATCACGTTGTGCGCCTTGGACTGCTTCAGCGCCTGCGCATCGGTGTTGGCGGCGATGAACTCGACGCCGGACACTCCCTTGTTGATCATGTGCTGCACGGCATTGCCGCCTGCACCGCCAACGCCCACGACCTTGATGATCGTCCCCAGCGTAGCATTGTCGACCATATCGATTTCCATGATGACTCCTTTAAATATATGTGTCCTGCAGCTGGCAGTTGATAGGCATCACGCGATGTGACGACTAGCAACTGACCACTGCTGTCTGACGACTATCCGTTCAAACCGGGTTGATACCGCTATTCTAAAAAACCATCCCGCAATTTTGCTGCAGTCTGTTGCGTTTCTTGCTGCTTTTTTATAAATCTTTTTACTGCCTGAACCTTACCGCCGTTGAATCATGGACTACCAAACTCTTACATCCTGATGCATTCGCGCCTCGCGGCGCAGCTGCCAGATCCTTAGAAATTCCCCAGGAACCATTCCTTCATGCGCTGCCATACCGCCTTCACCGAACCTTCCTGGCGGGTCACGATGTATCCGCGCAGGTATTGCTTCTTGGCTTCCTGCAGCAGGCCCAGTACCGTGGCGTAGCGCGGGCTGCGCACCACGTCGGCCAGCTGGCCGCTGTATTCGGGCGTACCCAGACGTGCCGGCTTGAGGAAGATATCCTCGGCCAGCTCGGTCATGCCGGGCATCATCGCCGAGCCGCCGGTGAGGACGATGCCCGAGGACAGCACTTCTTCGTAGCCCGACTCGCGCACCACCTGGTGCACCAGCGCAAACAGTTCTTCCACACGCGGCTCGATGACGGCCGCCAGCGCCTGGCGCGACAGGGTGCGCGGATTGCGGTCGCCCAGGCCCGGCACTTCCAGCGTCTCGGTCGGATCGGCCAGGATCTGCTTGGCCACGCCATAGCGCAGCTTGATTTCCTCGGCCTCCAGCGTGGGCGTGCGCAGCGCCATGGCAATGTCGTTGGTGATCTGGTCACCGGCGATGGGGATCACGGCCGTATGGCGGATCGCACCTTCGGTGAACACGGCCACGTCGGTGGTACCGCCACCGATATCGACCAGCACCACGCCCAGTTCGCGCTCGTCGGTGGTCAGCACCGAATCGGCCGAGGCCATCGGCTGCAGGATCAGGTCCGACACTTCCAGGCCGCAACGGCGCACGCACTTGACGATGTTCTGCACCGCCGACACGGCGCCGGTGACGATATGCACCTTCACTTCCAGGCGGATGCCGCTCATGCCGATGGGCTCGCGCACGTCTTCCTGGTTGTCGACGATGAATTCCTGCGGCACGGTATGCAGCAATTGCTGGTCGGTCGGGATGTTGACCGCCTTAGCGGTCTCGATCACGCGCGAGACGTCTGCCGCCGTGACTTCCTTGTCCTTGATGGCCACCATGCCGCTGGAGTTGAAGCTGCGGATGTGGCTGCCGGCGATGCCGGTATAGACATTGCGGATCTTGCAGTCGGCCATCAGCTCGGCCTCTTCCAGGGCGCGCTGGATGGATTCGACGGTCGCCTCGATGTTGACCACCACCCCCTTCTTGAGTCCCTTGGAGTCGGCCTGGCCCAGCCCGATGACCTCATGGCGGCCATCAGGCAACACCTCGGCGACCACCGCCACCACCTTGGCGGTGCCGATGTCGAGACCGACGATCAGATTCTTTGCGTCTTTTGTCATAGTGTTCCGCTTATTTCTTTTTCCCGTTCAATGCCGCCAGCACCATTCCATCCGCCTTGAGCGCCATCCCGTTGGGATAGCGCAAGTCGACGCTCTCTATCTTGCCCTGCAATCTTTCCAGCAACTGCGGATACACCGCCACCAGTCGCGCAATACGTTCCTTCAGTACCGCATCGCCCTGGTCACGCCCCAGCTCGACGGTCATGCCGTTGTCCATCCGCACCGTCCAGGCATAGCGGTTGGACAGCACCAGCGACTCCGGCTCCAGCTTCATGGGGGCAAACCACTGGCGGAACTGCGCCAGCCTTGCCACCACCTGCTTCTCGCTGCCGGGCGGGCCATCGAACTCCAGCAGATCACCGTCGTCCTCGGCCTCGGCCAGGTTGGCGGTGAAGACATCGCCCTTCTGCGACAGCAACTTGCCATCCTCGCCCCAGGTACCCAGGGCACGATGTTCCTCGATCTTCACCACCAGCCGGTCCGGCCACTCGCGCCGCACCATCGCCTTGCGCACCCAGGGCAGCGCTTCGAAGGCGGTCCGCACGGCCGTCAGGTCGGCCGTGAAGAAGTTGCCATGGATGCGTGGCACCGCGGTCGCCCGCACCGTCAACGCATTGACCTTCTCCAGCGGCAACTCGCTGGCGCTTTCTATGCGTATCGTGTGCAGCGTAAACATCGGCCGCTGCGCCACCCACCACAAACCGGATGCCACCAGGGCCAGCAGCACCAGCGCGATGAGCGCGTTGCTGATGGCGTTGAGCATCTTGACGTCCTGCCACATCGACGCGCGCGCTCCCTTAAACCCGGACCATCACGACTGCCCCGCCTGCGGCGTCCAATCCTTGGACGGACGCATGTCCAAGGCGGCCATCTGCAGGATCTCGCAGCACAGGTCTTCGTAACTCATGCCCAGCGCCTTGGCCGCCATCGGCACCAGCGAATGGCCGGTCATGCCGGGCGAGGTGTTGATCTCGATGAGGTAGGGTTCGGCCTTGCCGGCGCTATCGCGCAGCATGAAGTCGACCCGGCCCCAACCACGGCAGCCCAGTGCATTGAAGGCCTGTACCGCCAGATCCTGGATATGGCGGGTCAGTTCCTCGTCCAGCGGCGCCGGGCAGAAATATTGCGTGACGTCGGTGAAATACTTGTTCTGGTAGTCGTAGTTGCCTTCGGGTGCGCAGATCTCGATGACCGGCAGCGCACGCGCCTCGCGACCCGCACCCAGCACCGGCACGGTCAGCTCGCGACCACGGATGAATTCCTCGGCCAGCACCACGCTGTCGTAGCGGGCGCACAGGTCGAAGCCTTCCTGCATGTCGGAATAGCCGTTGACCCTGGCGATGCCGATGGTGGAGCCCTCGTGCGGCGCCTTCAGCATCAGCGGCAAGCCCAGTTCATCGGGGACCACGCGCAGTTGCTCGCGGGTAGTGGCACGGGCGTCGAGCACCGCGAAACGCGGCGTGGGCAAGCCGTAGGAGTGCCAGACCCGCTTGGTCATGACCTTGTCCATGGCGATGCTGGAGGCCATCACGCCCGGCCCGGTATAGGGCAGGCCCATCTGCTCCAGCGCCCCCTGCAGGGTGCCATCCTCGCCATAGCGGCCATGCAGGGCGATGAAGACGCGATCGAACTGCTCGGCCTGCAGTTCGCCCAGCGAGCGCACGCCCGGGTCGAAGGGATGGGCATCCACGCCCTTGCTGCGCAAGGCCTGCAGCACGCCATTGCCAGACATCAGCGACACTTCGCGCTCGGCCGAACGGCCGCCGAAGAGCACCCCCACGCGGCCGAAGGCCTTGATCTGTTCCTGGCTGATCATGCGGCCCCCTGTTCATTCTTGACACCAGCCTGGGCCACCAGGCGGCCCGGCACGGCCGAAATCGATCCGGCACCCATGGTCATGACCACGTCGCCGTCACGCACCACGTTGCGGATGGTCTCGGGCATGTTGGCGATATCGTCCACGAAGACCGGCTCGACCTTGCCGGCCGCGCGCAGCGCATGCGCCAGCGAACGGCCATCGGCAGCCACGATGGGCGCTTCGCCCGCCGAATAGACCTCGGCCAGCACCAGCACATCCGGCGAGGACAACACCTTGACGAAATCCTCGAACAGGTCGCGCGTGCGGGTATAGCGATGCGGCTGGAAGGCCAGCACCAGGCGCCGGCCCGGATAGGCGCCACGGGCGGCGGCGATGGTGGCGGCGGTCTCGACCGGATGGTGGCCGTAGTCGTCCACCAGCGTGAAGTGTCCGGCCGGCTTGCCCTCGCCATCGACGATGGGGACCTCGCCATAACGGGTGAAGCGACGGCCCACACCGTTGAATTCGGTCAGCGCTTTCTGGGTGGCGGCGTCGTCCACGTCCAGTTCGCGGGCAATGGCGATGGCGGCGCAGGCGTTCTGCACATTGTGCATGCCGGGCTGGTTCAGGCTCACCTGCATGGGCGCGAAGCCGTCCTGGATCACCGTGAATTCCATATGGCCCTCGACAGCCCTGGCATCGATGGCGCGCACGTCGGCGTCCTCATGGAAGCCATAGGTCAGCAAGGGCTTGGAGATCATGGGCATGATCTCGCGCACGTGCGGGTCGTCCAGGCAGACCACGGCCACACCGTAGAAGGGCAGCCGCTGGGTGAACTCGACAAAGGCCTGCTTCAGGCGCGCGAAGTCATGGTTGTAGGTCTCCATGTGATCGGCGTCGATGTTGGTGATGACCTCGATCACCGGCATCAGGTTCAGGAAGGACGCATCCGATTCATCGGCCTCGGCCACGATGAATTCACCAGTACCCAGCTTGGCATTGGCGCCGGCGCTGGTGAGGCGGCCACCGATGACGAAGGTCGGATCCAGCCCGCCTTGCGCCAGCACGCTGGCCACCAGGCTGGTGGTGGTGGTCTTGCCGTGGGTGCCGGCAATGGCGATGCCCTTCTTCAGGCGCATCAGCTCGCCCAGCATCACCGCACGCGGGACGATGGGGATGTGCTTCTTGCGCGCGGCCAGCACTTCCGGGTTGTCGCCCTTGACGGCGGTGGAAGTGACGATGGCGTCGGCGCCGTCGATGTGCTCGGCCGCATGGCCCTGGCGGATGATCGCCCCCAGCTGCGCCAGGCGCTGGGTGGCGGCATTGCTGCCCAGGTCGGAACCCGAGACGCCGTAGCCGAGGTTCAGCATGACTTCGGCAATGCCGCTCATGCCTGAGCCGCCGATGCCGACGAAGTGGATGTTCTTGACGCGATGCTTCATGGTGTTACCAGTCCTTCCAGCACCTGCGCGATTGCCTCGTTGGCATCGCGCCGGCCTTGTTCGTACGCCGCCTGCGCCATCTCATGGCATGCAGCGCGGTCCAGTTGCTTGAGCAAACCGGCCAGGTGATCCGGCGTCAGTTCGCGTTGCGGCAGATGAATCGCCGCCTTGTTCTGTGCCATCCAGCGGGCATTGTCGATCTGGTGCGAGGTGGTCGAGACCGCCAGCGGCACCAGGATGCTGGCCACACCGGCCGCCGTCAGTTCGGACACCGTGATGGCACCGGCACGACAGATCACCAGGTCGGCCTCGGCATAGCGGCGTGGCATGTCGTCGATGAAATCGACCACCTCGGCCTGCACGCCGGCCTTGGCATAGGCAGCACGCAAGGCCTCGATATGCTGCTTGCCGGACTGGTGCGTGACCAGCGGGCGCTCGGCTGCCGGCAGTTGGGCCAGCGCAGCGGGCAGGTTGTCATTCAATACCTTGGCGCCCAGGCTGCCGCCCACCACCAGGATCTTCAGCGGGCCGCTGTGGCCGGCGTAGCGCTGGGCCGGCTGCGGCAGGGCGATGATCTCCTGGCGCACCGGATTGCCGGTCACCTCGGCCTTGCCGGCGGCACGGCCGAAATCGGCCGGGAAGCCGAACAACACCTTGTTCGCCAACGGTGTCAGGGTCTTGTTGGACAACAGCAGCGCCGCATCCGCATTGACCAGCACCAGCGGCTTGCCGCGCAGGCGGGCCATGGCGCCACCGGGTACGGTGACGTAGCCGCCCATGCCCAGCACCACATCCGGACGACGCTGGCCGAGGATGCTGAAGCATCGGAAGAAGCTGGCCGCCAGGCGCCACACGCCCTTGACCGTATGCATCAGGCCCTTGCCGCGCAGGCCGGCGAAGACGATGCTGTCCATTTCCACACCGTGGCGCGGCACCAGCTCGCGCTCCATGCCGTGGGTGGTGCCCAGCCAGCTGACCTGCCAGCCACGCGCACGCATGGTGTCGGCAATGGCCAGGCCGGGGAAGATATGGCCGCCGGTACCGGCCGCCATGATCAACAGTTTGCGCGGTGCGCTCATAGGCGACCTCCGCGCATCAGGACACGATTCTCATAATCGATGCGCAACAGGATGGCCAGGCCGACGCAGTTCAGCAGCACGCCCGAACCGCCATAGCTCATCAGCGGCAGGGTCAGGCCCTTGGTCGGCAGCAGGCCCAGGTTCACGCCCATGTTGATGAAGGCTTGCACGCCCAGCCAGATGCCGATGCCCTTGGCCACCAGGCCGGCAAAGGTCAGGTCCAGGGCGATGGCCTGGCGGCCGATCTCGAAGGCGTGCTTGACCAGCCAGTAGAACAGCAGCACCACCACCATCACGCCGACGAAACCGAGCTCCTCGCCGATGACGGCCAGCAGGAAGTCGGTATGTGCCTCGGGCAGGTAGTGCAGTTTTTCCACGCTGCCGCCCAGGCCCACGCCGAACAGCTCGCCGCGCCCGAAGGCGATCAGCGAGTGCGACAGCTGGTAGGCCTTGCCCAGGGCGTTTTCTTCTTCCCAGGGATTGAGGTAGGCGAAGATACGCTCGCGCCGCCAGGGCGAACTGATGATGACCAGCGAGAACACCCCCACCAGCGTGGCGCCGATGCCGCCGAACCAGACGCCATTGATGCCGCCCAGGAACAGGATGCCCATGGCGATGCAGGCGATCACACCGAAGGCGCCCAGGTCGGGTTCCAGCAGCAGCAGCAGGCCGGCCACGCCCACGGCCACGGCCATCGGCGCGAAACCCTTGAGGAGCTTATGCATCACGGCCTGCTTGCGCACCGTGTAGTCGGAGGCGTAGAGGACGATGAACAGCTTCATCAGCTCGGAAGGCTGCAGGTTGATGATCTTCAGCGAGAGCCAGCGCTTGGCGCCGTTGACGCCCTTGCCCACGCCGGGAATCAACACCATCAGCAGCAGGATCATCGTGATGGCGAACAGGTAGGGCGCCCACTTCTGCCAGGTCTCGATGCGCACGCGGAAGGCCACTGCACCGGCAATGATGGAGAGCACGATGAAGATGGCCTGGCGGGTCAGGAAGTGATAATTCGAATACGCGGCGTACTTGGGTGAATCCGGCAAGGCCACCGAGGCCGAGTAGACCATCACCATGCCAAACAGCATCAGCAGCAGCACCACCCAGATCAGCGGCTGGTCGTATTCCATCATGCGCGAGCGCTGCTCGAAACCGACACTGCCCGATGCGCTGCCACGGCCGGCGCGCACGCGCCCGGCCGCTGCCGGCGCGGCTTCCTTCAAGCCGCCCAGCCAGTTGCGCATCGAAGACAGGTTCAGTTTCATACCAGCACCTCGCCGCGTGACAACGCCACTTCGCGCACCGCATCCACGAAGACCTCGGCGCGATGGGCATAGTTGCGGAACATGTCCAGGCTGGCGCAGGCCGGGGACAGCAGCACGATGTCGCCCGCCTGCGCGATGGCGGCAGCCTGCTCCACGGCCTGCTCCAGGCTGGCGCAATCGACCAGCTCGACACCGCTGTCGGCCAGCGCCGCGCGGATGGCCGGGGCGTCGCGTCCGATCAGCAGCACGGTGCGCGCGTACTTCTGCACCGGCAGGTCCAGCGGCGAAAAGTCCTGGCCCTTGCCATCGCCACCGGCGATGAGCACGATGCGATTGGGACGACCGCCCAGGCCCAGGCCGTTCAGGGCCGCCACGGTGGCGCCGACGTTGGTGCCCTTGCTGTCGTCGTAGTAGTCCACTTCCTGGATCACGCCCACCAGCTCGACCCGGTGCGGCTCGCCCGTGTAGTCGCGCAGGCCATGCAGCAGAGGCGCCATCGGCAGGTCGACGGCGCGGCACAGCGCCAATGCGGCCAGCGCGTTCATGGCGTTGTGGGCGCCACGGATCTTCAGGGCATCGGCCGGCATCAGGCGCTTGACCGTCACCGGCGGCGGCAGCATCTCCTTCTGCTTGCGGCGGCGCTTGCCTTCCGGCACTTCGTCGTCTTCATGGACGAAGGCATTGGCCAGCCACAGCATGCCATTGTCGTTGACCAGGCCGAAGCTGTTGGGGGTCTCGGGCTCGTCCAGGCCGAAGGTCGAGACGGGTGCGGCAGCCGTCGTCATGTCCATGACCAGTGCATCGTCGCGGTTGAGCACGCGCACGGTACCCTGGCCGAAGATGCGGGCCTTGTCGGCAGCATAGGCCTCCATGCTGCCGTGCCAGTCCAGGTGGTCCTGGGTCAGGTTCAACACGGTGGCGGCATCGGCCTGCAGGCTGTGCGTGGTATGCAGCTGGAAGCTGGACAATTCCAGCACCCAGGCTTGCGGCATGGAGCCGCGATAGACCGGTTCCGGCGGCGGAGGCGGCGGCACGTCGGCCAGCGCGTCCTCTTCGGCGGTGCGGGAGACTTCCATGAAGTCGCCCAGGTTCATCGCCTCGCCAGTGGTGGCGGGAGCTTCCGGCTCGGCTTGCGGCACCACGTCGGAGGCCACTTCCAGCGTCGCCTCGACGGCCGGATCGATGCACTCTGCGGCAGGCGCATCGGCATCCGTAGCGGCATGATCGTCGGCGCCGGCTTCTTCGGAGGCCTGCAGCAATTCCAGCTGGGGAACGGCCTGCTCGGCCTGCTCAACTTGCCTGGCCTCTTCGGCCACGGCAGCGCGTCCGGATGTGACGACCGGAATGGCGATGGCAGCGGCTTCCTCGATACGGGCGGCGGCACGGCGATGCTTCTCTAGCTCGGCGGCCTGCTGGGCATCCAGCACGGCTTGCTGTGCTGCCTGCGCCTCGGCCTCGGCTTGCGCCTGGGCGGCGGCGATCGCATCCTGCTCGGCCAGTTCGACCAGGAAGATCTTGTCCCTGATCACCGCTTCACGCAGCACATCCAGCGCGGCCGGGCTGATATTGCCGGCCACCTGCACCGACAGGCCGGCGCGCTGGCACAACAGGCCAGTCAGGCGGGTCACCGTGGTCTTGCCGTTGGTGCCGGTGATGGCCAGGATCTTCGGCTGGTACAGGGTCTCTTCACGCAGGGCCGCCAGGGCCTGGGCGAACAGTTCGATCTCGCCCCACAGCGGCAGGCCGCGCTCGGCGATGGTCGGCATTAGCGGTGCCAGTTCACCCTCGGGCGCCAGGCCCGGGCTGACCGCGACAAAGTCCACACCCTCCAGCAAGGCCGGCGACAGCGGCTGGCCCAGCACGGCCTCGGCCGCAGGGGCGTCGGCGCGCAAGGCGGCCAGGCGCTCGGCCAGCGCCGCTTCGCCACGGGTATCGGCCACACGCACGCCGGCGCCGCAGTAGACCAGCCACCGCGCCATTGCCAGGCCGGACTCACCGAGTCCGAGCACCAGAACGTGTTTGCCCGAATAATTCATCGTTGTTTCCAAACTCACTTCTCTAGGACACCAAAAAACAGCAACACCTACAAACCCAAAGGGCGCCACCTGGCAAAGATCGCTAGGGGCGCCGTTTACCCTGTCCGGGCCGCGCCGTCAGCGCAGCTTCAGCGTCGACAGGCCCAGCAGCACCAGCATCATGGTGATGATCCAGAATCGCACCACCACCTGGGTTTCCTTCCAGCCCTTCTGCTCGTAGTGATGGTGCAGCGGCGCCATCAGCAGGACGCGACGGCCGGTGCCGAAACGCTTTTTCGTATACTTGAAATAGGCCACCTGGATCATCACCGACAGCGTCTCCACCACGAAGATGCCGCCCATGATGAACAGCACGATCTCCTGGCGCACGATCACCGCGATGGTGCCCAGCGCGCCGCCCAGCGCCAGCGCGCCGACGTCGCCCATGAAGACTTGCGCCGGATAGGCGTTGTACCAGAGGAAGGCCAGGCCCGCGCCGCCCATGGCGCCACAGAAGATCAGCAGCTCGCCAGCACCGGGGATGTGCGGGATGAACAGGTACTTGGCATAGCTGGCGCTACCGGTCAGGTAGGCGAACAGGCCCAGCGCCGCGCCCACCAGCACGGTCGGCATGATGGCCAGGCCATCCAGGCCATCGGTCAGGTTGACAGCATTGCTGGTGCCGACGATGACGAAATAGGTCAGGGCGATGAAACCCCACACGCCCAGCGGATAGCTGACGGTCTTGAAGAAGGGCACGATCAGGTCGGCCTTGGGCGGCAGGTCCAGGCTGAAGCCGGAACGCACCCACGCCACGAACAGGTCGAGCACCTTCATGTTGCTCACTTCCGAGACCGAGAAGGCCAGGTAGAACGCGGCCACCAGGCCGATCAGCGACTGCCAGAAATACTTCTCGCGCGAGCGCATGCCCTGCGGGTCGCGATAGACCACCTTGCGGTAGTCATCGACCCAGCCGATGGCGCCGAAGCCGAGCGTGACGATCAGCACGATCCAGACGAAACGGTTGGACAGGTCGGCCCACAACAGCGTGGAAATGCCAATGCCGATCAGGATCAGCACGCCGCCCATGGTCGGGGTGCCGGACTTGATCAGGTGGGTCTGGGGACCGTCGGTGCGCACCGCCTGGCCGACCTTCATGCGGGTGAGCATGCGGATCACGGCGGGGCCGGCGATCATGCCGATCAGCAAGGCCGTGAGGGTGGCGAACACCGCGCGGAAGGTGATGAAGTTGAACAGGCGCAGAAAGCCTAGGTCCTGTTGAAAATTCTGAGCGAGCCAGACCAGCATGCTAATGGGTCTCCTGTTGATGTTGCGTGTTGGATTCAACGTTGACCAGATGCTGTACAACTCGCTCCATCTTCATGAAGCGTGAACCTTTTACCAAAACGGTCGCACCTTGCGGCGCGGCCTGCGCCACCGCGGCATTGAGGGCCGCGATGTCGTCGAAATGTACTGCCTGTGCTACACCTTGCCGTGCATCGCCATACGCATCGACGGCGTGCTGCGTCAATTCACCCAGGCCGAAGAACAGCGGGATACCCCGGCTGCGCGCGTAGGCGCCGATCTCGGCATGGAACTGCGGGCCCTGGTCGCCGACTTCGCCCATGTCGCCCAGCACCAGCAGGCGCGGACCCTCGATAGCAGCCAGCACGTCGATGGCGGCGCGCACCGAGTCGGGGTTGGCGTTGTAGGTGTCGTCGATCACCAGCGCACCACTGACGGCCTGCTTGCGTTGCAAGCGGCCATTGACCGGGGCAAAGCTTTCCAGCCCGCGCACCACGGCCTCGACCGGGATGCCCGCGCCCAGCGCGCAAGCGGTGGCGGCCAGCGCATTGCGCACATTGTGTTCACCCACGGCGGCCAGCTCGACCTTGAACTGCGCCGGCGGTACTGCCTGGCCCTTGACCGTGACCTGCAGCGTGCTGCCGAAAACGCCTGACTGGTAGCGCGCGCTGACATCGGCGTGCGTCGACAGTCCGAAGGTCAGCACGCGGCGCGCGCCGGATTCCTCGCGCCACAGCGCCGTGAAATCGTCATCGTCCGGGAACACCGCCACGCCATCGGCCGCCAGGTGACGGATCACCGCGCCGTTTTCACGCGCCACGGCTTCCACCGAGGTCATGAATTCCTGGTGCTCGCGCTGGGCATTGTTGACCAGGCCCAGCGTGGGTGTGGCGATGCGCGAAAGCACCGCGATCTCGCCCGGGTGGTTCATGCCCATCTCGATGACGGCGGCCTGGTGCTGTGCCTGCAGGCGGAACAGCGTCAGCGGCACGCCGACCTCGTTGTTGAAGTTGCCGCGCGTGGCCAGATAACCATCTTCACCGAAGGCCGCCGCGAGAATGGCGGCGATCATTTCCTTGACGGTGGTCTTGCCGTTGCTGCCGGTCACGCCGATCACCGGGATCGCGTGCGCAGCGCGCCAGCCGTGGGCGATCTGGCCCAGGGCAGCACGGCTGTCGGGGACCACGATGGCCGGCACGGCCAGGCCCGCCGGCACCCGCTCGACCACCACCGCCGAGGCGCCCTGGGCGACTACGGCGTCGAGGAAGTCGTGCGCGTCGAACCGCTCGCCGCGCAGGGCGACAAATACATTGCCGGGCTTCACGGCGCGGCTGTCGGTGACGACGTCATTCAATTCAAGCACACCGGCCGGAGCGTTGACCACGCCCGGGGTGACGTGCGCGGAGGCGGCGGCTTCGGCGGCGCGGATCCAGTCCAGCATCTGGTGGAAATCGAATCGCATCACGCGCCTCCCATCATGGTCGACCGCGCGGCCAGCGCCAGGGCGACATGGTCGGCATCAAGGAAGGGCAGCTTCTTGCCGGCGATTTCCTGGTAAGCCTCGTGGCCCTTGCCGGCCAGCAGGACCACATCGGTCTTGGTGGCGTGACGGATGGCCCACAGGATGGCCCCGGCGCGGTCGGGCAACTGGACCGGCTCGACGCGGCTCATGCCGGCGCGGATCTGGTCGATGATGGCTTGCGGATCTTCGCTGCGCGGGTTGTCGCTGGTCAGCACCACATGGTCGGCCTGCTCGGCGATCTGGCCCATCTGCGGACGCTTGCCCGGGTCACGGTCACCACCACAGCCGAACACGCACCACAGCTGGCCGCCACGCTGGGTGGCCACCTGGCGCAGGGTGGACAGAGTCTTGTCCAGCGCGTCCGGAGTATGAGCGTAGTCGATGACGATCAGCGGCACGTCGGGACCACCAAATTGCTGCATGCGGCCGGGCGCGGCCGTCAGTGCGGCAGCGGCACCGACCACGGTCTCCCAGGCCAGGCCCTGCGCGAGCAGCACGCCCATGATGCCCAGCACGTTGCTGACATTGAAGCGGCCCACCAGCGGGATCTTGACCTGACCGCTGCCGAAGGGCGAATCGACCTGGAACACGGTGCCGGCATGACTGCTGCGGACGTGGCTGGCCAGCAGCGTGGGCACTTCGGTGATGGGCTGATCGGTCGTACCCGGGGTTGCATCCTTGGCGCCCTTGGCGTCCTTGTGTTCGCCGGCAATCGCATAGCCGATCACCGGCACCTGGCGCTGCGCCAGCAGGGGCAGCAGGCGCACGCCCATGGGATCGTCCAGGTTGACCACGGCATGCTTCAGGCCCGGCCACTGGAACAGCTGACGCTTGGCGTCTTCGTAGGTCTGCATGTCACCGTGGAAATCCAGGTGATCACGCGTGAAATTGGTCAGCAGGGCCACGTCGACATGCATGCCATTCATGCGTCCCTGGGCCAGGCCGATGGAGGAAGCCTCGATGGCCAGCGCGCCCACGCGGGCCTTGGCCAGTCGCGACAGGCTGCGCTGCAACAGCACCGCATCCGGCGTGGTGTAGCCGGTTACGTCGAATCCTTGTGGCTTGCCGCCCTGGAAGATCCCCACACCGAGGGTGCCGATCACGCCGGCCAGAGCAGCCTGCCCGGCACCTGCCAGGCGCGACAGCGCGATGCCCAGCCAGTAGGCGCAGGAGGTCTTGCCGTTGGTGCCGGTCACGGCCACGGTCAGCATGCCCTGGTCGGGCTGGCCGTACCAGGCGGCAGCGATCTCGCCAGCCTGGTTCTTCAGGTCGGTCACGGCCAGGTGCGGCACGTCGATCTGGGCCGGCCAGGCATAGCCGGCGGCTTCATAGACCACGGCGGCGGCACCGCGCTCGACGGCATCGGCGATATAAGAGCGGCCATCGGCATCGCCCACGTAGGCGAAGAACACGTCACCCGGTGCCACGCGGCGCGAGTCGGAGGTCAATTGCGCAGCAGGTGCGGCCTGGCGCAGCCAGGCATCGATCTCTTGGAGGGTGGGAACGCGCTCAGGCATCACATGCTCTCCTCAAGCGGTTCTTTGGGAATGATGATATTGGTCACGCTGGAATCCGGCGCTACGTTCAGGGCGCGCAGCGCATTGGCGGCCACGTTGGCAAACACCGGACCGGCCACCGGGCCGCCGAAGTGCTGGCCTTGCGGCTCGTCGATCATCACCGAGATGATCAGGCGCGGATCCGACATCGGGGCGATACCCGAGAAGGAGGCCACATACTTGCGCACATACTTGCCGCCCTCGATCTTGTAGGCGGTACCGGTCTTGCCGCCCACGCGATAGCCCGGCACCTGAGCCTGGGGCGCGGTTCCACCCGGCGCCACCACGGTTTCCAGCATGCGGCGCATCTGCAGGGCGGTGTCGGCGGCGATCACGCGCTGGCCGATGGGCGAATCGGTCACCTTGGTAAAGGACAGGGGAATGATGTCGCCATTGCGGGCGAAGATCAGGTAGGCATGCGCCAGCTGGATCAGCGACACCGAAATGCCATGGCCGTAGCTCATCGTGGCCTGCTCGATGGGCCGCCAGGACTTGTACGGACGCACCCGACCAGCCACCGCGCCGGGGAAGCCGAACTTGGGCTGCTGACCGAAACCGACGGTGGTAAACATTTCCCACATCTCTTCGGGCGGCATGCCCAACGCGATCTTGGCGGTGCCGATGTTGGAGGACTTCTCGATGATCTGCGCCACCGTCAGCGGGCCATGGGCGTGCGAGTCGCCGATGGTGGCGGTGCCGATGGTCATCTTGCCGGGCGCCGTCTGGAACACGGTGGCAGGCGTGACGCGGTGGGTATCCAGCGCCAACGCCACGGTAAAGGGCTTCAGGGTCGAACCCGGCTCGAAGGTATCGGTGACGACGCGATTGCGCAGCTGCGCGCCGGTCAGCACCGAGCGGTCATTGGGGTTGTAGGTGGGCATGTTGGCCAGGGCCAGCACCTCACCGGTCTTGGCGTCGACCACGATGATGCCGCCGGCCTTGGCCTTGAACTTGTCCACCGCTTCCTTCAACTGGGTGAAGGCGATGTACTGGATCTTGCTGTCGATGGACAGGGTCAGGTCGCGGCCATCATGCGGTTCGCGGATGGACTCGATGTCTTCCACCACGCGGCCCAGGCGGTCCTTGATGACGCGGCGGCTGCCGGTGACGCCGGCCAGCGTCTTCTGCGCGGCCAGCTCCATGCCATCCTGGCCGGCATCCTCGATGTTGGTGAAGCCGACCACGTGCGCCATCACCTCGCCTTCGGGGTAGAAGCGCTTGTATTCCTTGCGGGTCTCGATGCCGGGAATGCCCAGCTTGACGATCTTGTCGGCGGTATCCTGCTCGACCTGGCGCTTGAGGTAGACGAAGCTGCGATCCGAATCGAGCTTCTTGCGCAGGTCGGCGTCGCTCATCTCCAGCAGCCTGGCCAGCTCGACCAGCTTTTCCTTGGGAGCGGCCTGCACGTCTTCAGGGATGGCCCAGATCGCCTTGACCGGTACCGACGAGGCCAGCACCTGGCCATTGCGGTCGGTGATCTTGCCGCGCGTGGAGGGCAATTCCAGCGTGCGCGCGTAGCGCGAGGCGCCCTGCTTCTGCAGGAAGTCGGTGGAGATGCCCTGCAACCAGAAGGCCCGCGCCACCAGCGCCACGAAGGCAACGAACAGGGCAAACATGACGAAGCGCGAGCGCCACGCCGGCAGCTTGACCTGCAGGATGGGATTGGACGAGAAGGCCACCCCCTTGGAGGCCGCCACGCGCGCGCCTGAGACATTGGTGCGGGGGGGCATCTTGGTCATTTAGCCCCCACGGTCAGGTATTGGGTGCGCGCCGCAGTCAACGGCACCATGCCCAGGTCGCGCCGGGCCAGTTCCTCGATGCGGGCATTCTTGCCCAGCGTGGACTGGTCCAGCTGCAATTGCGCCCAGTCCACGTCGAGCTGGCGGGCAGCGCTCTGGGAGCGCTCCAGTTCGATGAACAGGCTGCGTGCCTTGTACTGGGCGCTGACAACCGACAGCGCGCAACCCACCAGGATGATGGTCAGCAGAAGGCACAGGCGCCCGGTCATGCCCGGGCTCCAGGTAGGGAAACGACCGGGGTGACGCGCTCAAGGCCGCGCATGACCGCCGAGCGGGCACGCGGATTGGACTCGACTTCGGCGTCGCTGGGCATGACCCGCGCCAGCAGGCGCGCGTCGGGGCGCGGCAGGTCGACGGCGCGGATCGGCAGGCGACGGTCGGGCTGCGGCGCATGGGCCTTGGAGGCCATGAACTGCTTGACGATGCGATCTTCCAGCGAGTGAAAGCTGATCACGACCAATCTCCCGTGCTGCGCCATCTGCCGGTACGCTTTTCCCAGCCCTACTTCGAGTTCTTCAAGCTCTTGATTGACGAAAATCCGTACAGCCTGAAATGTACGAGTGGCCGGGTCTTTGCCTTTCTCGCGGGTTTTGACGGCTTGTGCCACGAGCGCGGCAAGCTGTCGTGTGCTTGAAATTGGCTCGATTGCCCGGCCAGCAACAATCTTCTTTGCAATCTGAACAGCAAACCGTTCTTCCCCATAATCTCGTATCACCTTTGCAATCGTCTGTTCGTCTGCCGTTGCCAGCCAATCCGCTGCCGACATGCCGCGCGTGGTATCCATGCGCATGTCCAGCGGGCCATCCAGGCGAAAGCTGAAGCCGCGTGCAGCGTCATCCACCTGCGGCGACGAAATGCCCAAATCCATCAATACCCCGTCGACCTGCGCAATGCCGCGCGCGGCAAGGGCTTCATCCATGGTCGCGAAGCTGTCGTGGACGATGCTGAATCGCGCGTCCTCGATCTTCTGCGCCGTGGCGATGGCCAACGGGTCCTTGTCAAATGCGATCAGCCGGCCATGCGGGCCCAGCCTGGACAGGATGGCGCGGCTGTGACCGCCGCGACCGAAGGTCCCGTCCAGATAGACGCCGTTGGCGCGCTCGCCCTCGATGGCCAGCGCGTCCACGGCTTCTTCCAACAGCACGGTGCGGTGCTGCAGTTCGGGCACCGGTTGCAGATTCATCTTGTGCGGCCGTCAGAAGGAAAAATTACTCAACACATCCGGCATGCCACCCGCCACGGCCTCGGCTTCGCTTTCGGCCAGCTTGACGGCATCCCAGATCTCGAAATGACTCCCCATGCCCAGCAACATCACGTCGCGCTGCAGACCAACGGCGGCGCGCAACTCCGGTGCGATCAGGATACGACCGGCGCCGTCGAGCTCCACATCCTGGGCATTGCCCAGGAAGATGCGTTGCCAGGCGCGGGCCGACATCGGCCAGCCGGCGATCTGTTCGCGATGCGTCTCCCAGGTCGGACGAGGGAAGAACAACAGGCAACCATGCGGATGGCGCGTGACGGTGGCACGGCCCTCGCACTGCACAATCAGGGCGTCACGATGCTTGGCCGGAATGGTCATCCGTCCTTTGGCATCGAGATTGAGTGCTGACGCGCCCTGGAACACTGTCGTTTCTTCCTTCGCCGGTGGCGAGCGAGATTGCTGATCGGGGGGTGTTTTTTCAGCGTCTTGTCATTCAGACAAATGCAAACGAATTTGCAAAATGCCCCACAAAAAAACACTTTTTGACACTGCCGCCCACTTTAGAGGATGCACTATGACAGGTCAAGCGGTATACGTGTCGAAAAACCGGGATTTTGCCAATAAAGTCAAAGACTTAGCGCAACTCCTTAAAAACCCGCTTCTTGAAGTTTTTCGAGGAAAATGAAGGACTTAGGATTTACATTAAAGGTGCAACCTGAGATATACACATGTGTTTATCGTCAAAATTGCGTAACGGCGGGCATTTGCGCGCCATGGCCGAGCCGGCCTGCACGCTTTCCGGGCATCAATGGACTAGCGGAAACGGCACCCGGATGGCGAGTCGGATTTGCGAGTGGAAAGAGAAATCGACATGGATTTTGCGCTGCAACTTTAGTTTCAGGAGTGTGAAAAAAATCTCCGGTTTCCCTTGGTCAATCCGGATCAAATCGTCGAGAAATCCGAGGCTGCATGCGTTTTTGCTTTGACTTCTCCGTCAACCTACTTTTACTATCCGTGTCTTTGGGAATATCGATAAGCCAGCCGGTTTTTTTCCAGGCCGTGCGCCAGCGCTGAAAAGCACATCGATTTTTTTCAATCGAGATCGGTTCCGATCAGGTCAAATCGGCTGAAAACGCTGATAGGGCTTGCTGATCCGGCTCATTCCGGTGCTAAAATCTCGGCACCTTAACAGTGAAAGGAATTTAAAAGTGAACAAATCTGAATTGGTTGACGTTATCGCCGCCGACACCGAGATCTCCAAGGCTGCAGCCCAGCGCGCGCTGGACTCCGTCATCGAGAACATCATCAAGGCCGTGACCAAGGGCGATACCGTGCAATTGGTTGGCTTCGGTTCCTTCTCGACCGGCAAGCGTGCTGCCCGCACCGGCCGTAACCCGCAAACCGGCGAAGAGATCAAGATCGCAGCTGCGACCACCGTCAAGTTCTCGGCTGGCAAGGCTTTCAAGGAAGCCGTGAACAAGAAGAAGAAATAATTCCCGAATTTGAATGCCATGAACCTCGTTCAGGGCATTCAAATCCGAGGCCGGCCCGCCAGGGTTGGCCAGTTGCCCCCTCCCCCTGCAGTCACCGGCCATCCCCCTCCCGCAGTACCGACCTCCCCGCTTCCAGTACAGTTGCCACGCATGCTGGCGCAACCGCGCCGACTTCATCACCGGCCGGACCGAGATCGTCAGCTTCCTCACCCGCAAATGGGTACGCGAACAGCAATACCGGCTCATCAAGGAAGTCTGGGCGCACGAAGGCAACCGCATCGCCGTGCGCTTCGCCTACGAATGGCACGACGATTCGGGGAACTGGTTCCGTTCCTATGGCAACGAGAATTGGGAATTCGATGAGCATGGCCTGATGCGTCTGCGCCATGCCTCCATCAATGACCTGCCGATCAGCCAGTCCGAGCGCAAATTCCACTGGGACCGCTCGGGATCGCGCCCGGCCGACCATCCGGGACTGTCGGACCTGGGCCTGTAAGCACGGCCCAGGCCGTTTTTGGCCGTTTTCCCCGGCGACTGCGCCTCAGGCGCCCAGGTCGGCCAGCGGATGTTCCTGCGCCGGCCAGGGGGCGGCGAAGAAGCCTTCCACCCACTGCGGCGTGGCCTCAGCCAGCGACGCCGGTCGCCATTGCGGCTTCTGGTCCTTCTCGACGATCAGTGCGCGGATGCCCTCGACAAAGTCGGGACGCGCCGCGCAATGCAGCGACACCACGAATTCCAGCCGGAACACCTGCGCCAGCGACAGATGGCGCACCCGCTTCTGCAGGGCGTAGCCCAGCCAGGCCGAGCCGGGCGAACCCGCACGCAACGTGGCGATGGCCTTGAGCAGCCAGGGGTCCTCGGTCTGCAGCCCCAGGATGCCCTCGACGATCTCCGGCAGGCTAGGCTGGCGGCACAGCGCCTCGATCTGGTCGAAGTGGCCCCGCAAGTTGGACGGCGCAAACCCGGCCCCACCCTCCTGGCTGGAGCTCGCCTGGGCAGCCGCCAGTACCCGGTCCAGCAGCTCGGCATCCCGCCCCTGTCCCCAGTCCTGCGACAGCAGCGCATCGATCACCGCCGCCTTGGCCGCATGCGCCACGCGATAGTCGGCCAGGCCGGCGAAGAGCGCATCATTGGCATTGAGGTTGGCCCCGGTCAGGGCCAGGAACACGCCGGTCTTGCCCGGCATGCGCGCCAGGAACCAGCTGCCGCCCACATCGGGATACAGGCCGATGGTGATCTCGGGCATGGCCAGGCGCGACTTCTCGGTGACCACCCGATGGCTGCAACCAGCCATCAGGCCGATGCCCCCACCCATCACGATGCCATGGCCCCAGCACAGGATAGGCTTGGCGAAGCTGTGGATAAGATAATCCAGGCGGTATTCATGCTCGAAGAATTCGGCCGCATAGCGGTTGCCGCGGATATCGTCGCGATCCGGCGCGGCATGGTGCTCGCGCATGGCGCGGTAGAGATGCTGCAGGTCGCCGCCGGCGCAGAAGGCCTTCTCGCCCTGGGCCTGCAGGATCACCATGGCCACGCCAGGATCGGCCTGCCACTGGCGCAGCTGGGGCGTGAGCAGCTTGACCATCTCCAGCGAGATGGCATGCAGGGTCTTCTCGGAAGCGAGCGTGGCCACGCCGATGCGACGGCCATTGGCGGCCGTCAATTCTTCAAATACCACGGGGGCAGCAGATGCAACGGGGGCAACAGGTGCGGCAGATGGGTTCATGGGGCTCCTGGGTGTCTCGCGCGGAACCCGCAGTGCCCACGGGCCGCAGTCTTGTTATGAAGGGGATGAATTCAGTGAAGCAGGCCGGTAGGCCGGATTCTGTTACGGCGGAAACCCGCTATGACAGCCATTCCTCTAGGCGACGGATTACCCCGCCGCTCAAGCTTTCTACCCGCACGCTCCGCGAGCCACATCAACGCGTGCCTATTTGAAATTGCTCCGGGTGGAGGTTACCGCGTTTCACCGTAACTGAATACGCTCGTCTCTGTGGCCCTATTCCTCGCCTTATACCGGCTTGCACCGGCTTTCGGCGGACGGTCGTTAACCGTCACCCTGCTCTGTGGAGTCCGGACCTTCCTCCCGCCCCATCCTTGCGAACGGGGCCAGCGGCTGTCTGGCCTGCATCGGGCGCTATTGTAGCGCAGCATGGGCACTTCCCGGTCATCAATGCTCGCAAAACGGTTTTGCAAGTGCGCACAAGTTCATGCCGATTCGGCATGTGACACCCGTGCGGCACTTCGGTAGTCTGTTTCGACCGATGCGGCCTGGCCGCCGGTTCTTCACTGACTTTGACGAAACACCATGCATATCTGCGTAATGGGCGCCGGCGTGATCGGCGTGACCACTGCCTACCGTCTGCTCCAGGATGGCCACCAGGTCAGCCTGATCGACGAGCGCGACCAGCCCGGCGCCGGCACCAGCCAGGGCAACGGCGCCCAGCTGAGCTACTCCTATGTGGCACCGCTGGCCGACCCGTCGGTCTGGTCCAAGTGGGCTTACTACACCTTCAGCAAGGACTCGCCGCTGACCCTGCGCCCCACGCTGGAGGCGGCACAGTACCGCTGGCTGTTCGAATTCCTGCGCTGCTGCAATGCCCAGCGCGTGCGGCGCACCACCATCGACCTGCTCAAGCTGGCCTTCTATAGCCGCGACCAGCTGACCCAGTGGAATGCCGGCCTGGACCTGCAGTTCGACTACCTGCGCTCAGGCAAGCTGGTGATGTTCACCGATACCGAGGGCCTGGACGCCGCCGCGCAGCAGGTGCAATTCCAGGCGCAATACGGCTGCCAGCAGGAAGTGCTGGACGCAGCCGCCTGCATCCGCATCGAGCCCGCGCTGGGCCGCTCGCGACGCGACTGGGCCGGTGGCGTCTACACCCCCAGCGAAGAAGCCGGCGACTGCCCGCAGTTCTGCCGTGCGCTGGTGGCGGTGATGCAGGCCGATCCCAACTTCCGCTTCCTCGGCAATACCCGCGTGACGGCAGCACGCCTGCAGGAGGGCAGCCTACAGGCCGTCCAGGCCGGTAGCGAATGGATCCGCGCCGACCGCTTCGTGCTCTCGCTGGGGGCTGAGAGCGCCGACTTCGCCCGCCAGGTGGGACTGTCGCTGCCGCTTTACCCGCTCAAGGGCTACAGCATCACCGTGCCGCTGGAAGACGAGGTCAGCCGCGCCGCCGCGCCGCAGGTTTCCATCACCGACATCTCGCGCAAGATCGTCTACGCCCGCCTGGGCCAGCGCCTGCGCGTGGCGGGCCGCATCGAACTGGTGGGCCGGGACCACAGCATTCCCCAGCGCGCCATTGATGAACTCAAGAATGGCATGGGCGAACTCTTCCCCGACTGCCGGCTGGGCGAAGATGCGACGCTGTCGCCGTGGACCGGTTTCCGTCCGGCCACGCCCAGTGGCGTGCCCATCGTCGGCGCCTCGCCGGTGGGCAATCTCTACCTCAACCTCGGTCAGGGCGCGCTGGGCTGGACCCTGGCCTGCGGCAGCGCGGCGCTGCTGGCCGACCAGATCGCCGGCCGCAGCCGCGCCATCGACGACGCACCGTTCCGCTACGCGGCCTGATGGCCTGAAGAGTTTTCATGCGTGCTCGGCGCGTTCGGACTTAACATGGCACATCGCCAGCCGCAGCGCTGGCACAACCATGGAGACGGAACATGCGGGAAAACCGGCTACGCACCCTGTTCGCACAACAGACCCTGGCCCTCTCGGGCTGGATATCGATGGGCAATTCGTTGCTGGCCGAGGTAGTGGCCCACAGCGGCTACGACGCCGTCACGGTGGACCTGCAACACGGCCCGTTCTCGATCGAATCGGCCCTGCCCATGCTGCAGGCCATCTCCAGCACCCAGGCGGTGCCGCTGGTGCGCTGCTCCGAGAACGGCCTGGGCGAGATCAACAAGCTGCTCGACGCCGGCGCCTATGGCGTGATCTGCCCGCTCATCAACACCGCCGACGATGCCGAGCGCTTTGTGCGCGCCTGCCATTATTCACCGCGCGGCGGACGCAGCTATGGCCCGGCACGCGGCTTCCTCTACGGTGGGGCGGATTACTTCGCCCACGCCAACCGCACCATCCTGACCCTGGCGATGATCGAGACCCGCGAAGGCTATGCCAATGCCGAAGCCATCCTGCAGGTAGCCGACCTGGACGGCATCTTCATCGGCCCCAGCGACCTGGCCATCGAACTGGGCCTGGCCCCGGACGCCTACGACCACCCGCGCCTGACCGAGGCCATCGATTCCCTGCTGGCCCAGGCGCGCGCACTGGGCAAGTACGTGGGCATCTTCGCCGGCACCATGGAGATGGCCCAACGCATGAAGGCGATCGGCATGGACCTGGTGGTGCCGGGTACCGACATCCAGCAGATCAAGGCGGAGAGTGCAAGGCGCATTGGCGCGCTGCGTTGAGGCACCTGACTCGGTCCTGTTTGGCAGCATGGACAGATGGTCCTTTCGGCAGTAGGATTAAATCTTATCCTCAGGGAAGGAGTCCGCCATGCGAACAACCCAGCAAATGAGCATCACCCTGCCCAACGAGATGGCGGACGTGGTCAAGAGCAAGGTGCGTAGTGGTGAATACGCCAGTGAAAGCGAAGTGATACGCGACGGATTGCGTACCTTGCTGGCGCGCGATCGCGCCGTGGAAAACTGGTTGAACAATCAGGTTGGCCCGGCCTATGACGCCTTGAAGGCTGACCCTTCACGCGCCATCAGCGCCGACCAGCTACGCGCCCGCCTGGCCGCCGAGCATGCCAAGACGCGATGAATTTTCGCGTTGTCTTCAGCCCGGAAGCCCAGGAACAACTTGTCGAACTGTACCGGTACATTGCGCAGGCCGCGTCACCAGAGCTAGCGGCCCGCTATACCGACGCCATCGTGAACTACTGCGAAGGCCTGTGCACACTTCCCCTCCGAGGGATACAGCGAGACGATGTGCGAGCGGGCCTGCGCCTCACCCACTACAAGAAGCGGACAGTCATCGCCTACGATGTTGCACCGGAGCTGGTCTCCATCATCGGCATCTTCTACGGCGGGCAAGACTTCGAGAGCCTCTTGCGCGATGACGATGCGTAATCGCCTGTCCTTGTCGTCAATGCTGCCCCGTGCGCTTCAACAGCCGCGACATCACCACCGCACTGGCCAGCAGCAGGGCCGCGACGAAATAGAAGGCGTAATCCATGCTGCCGGTATAGGTCTTGATCTGGCCGATGATCCACGGCGTGATCATCCCGCTGGACACCCCGATGCTGCTGACCAGCGCAATGCTGGCCGCCGCGCCCGCGCCACGGAACACGGTCGACGGCACTGCCCAGAAGATGGGATGGGCCCCATAGATCGACACCGCCGCCACCGCCAATAACAGCAGCGACACCAACAGGCTGGCCGGATGCAGGGTCATGACCACCAGCGAGATCGCCGCCGCGACGATGGACAAGACGAAGTGCCAATGCCGCTCGCGTTGCCGGTCCGAATGACGCGCCAGCAGGATCACGCCAACCGCCCCCACGGCATTGGGAATGGTGGAGTACAGGCTGATCTGGACGATGTCCTGGATCCCCAGATCCTTGATCATGGAAGGCATCCAGAACAGCAGCAGCAACAGCCCCGAGGTCAGGCAGAAGTAGACGAAGGCAAAGCCATACACCATGGGATTGCGCAAGGCCGCCAGCGCGGAATGATCGTCGCTGCCTGGGTGAAGCGCCCTCTCGGCGGCCAGCTCGTTCTGGATCAGGTGCTTCTCGCTCTCCTGCAGCCACTGTGCATCGGCGGGACGGTCCTTGAGCACCACCAGCGCCAGCAACCCCAGCACGACGGCCGGTGCGCCTTCCAGCGCAAACATCCACTGCCAGCCGTAGTAGCCGGCCACGCCGCCCAGGTGACGCATGATCCAGCCCGACACCAGTCCGCCCAGCACACCTGCCACCGCCACCCCCGCATAGAACCACGACAGCACGCCGGCGCGGCGCTTGCCCGGGAACCAGAACGTCAGGTAGAACACCACCCCGGGGAAGAATCCTGCCTCGAACACCCCCAGCAGGAAACGCAGGAGGTAGAAATGGGTGGTATCGCTCACCAGCACCATCAGCACCGATGACAGCCCCCACAGCACCATGATCCGCGCAAAGCTCAGACGCGCGCCGAACCTGTGCAGCAGCATGTTGCTGGGTACCTCGAAGAGGAAATAGCCGACGAAGAAGATCACGGCCCCCAGGCTGTACATCGCATCGGTCAAGCCCAGATCCTGCTTCATCTGCAATTGCGCGAAACCGATGTTGTTGCGATCGAGGATGGCAATCACATAGGAAACGAACAGGAAGGGAACGATACGTCGCCACACCTTGCGATAGGTGTGTTCTGCTGCGGCCGTGCTGGTGGTGGATGGATTCGTCCCCGCCAAGGGCGAATTGGACGCCTGAATGCTCATGCTGGTCTCCGCAATCTTGTTGTTGTGCAAGACCTTCGCCGCTCTGCGACGGCATGGAAGGTCGACGTGCCGCCGCCATCATGGGCGCAGCGCGTTAACCATAAGCGAACTTATTTGTTATTGCAAAACATATCGAATTCATCCGGCAGCAGCGTCGCGGGCTGGCAACTCCCGACACCATTGCACCATGGCGCTAGTGCAGCGGGCGAGCGGATACCTGCCTGCGCGCCCGGAAGCGCCCATCAGCGTCGGCAACGGGAATGAGAATGGAGGGGGGAGACGATGCCGCAGCGCCCTCGGCACGGACGTGGATGACAGGGGCCGGCCCGGCGCCGGCCCCCATGTCTTGCAAGGGGTGGATCAGCCCCGCGCCACCCGTCCGAAGAACGGATAGTTGGGATCGTTGTAGCCATGCGTGGAAGCATGACCGGGCGTGACCAGGCTATCGACCAGGGCCTCTTCCTCGGCGCTGATCGCCAGCTCGGCGGCGTCGTAGTAATCCTCCATCTGCGCCAGCGTGCGCGGGCCGGCGATGACGCTGCTGATGGCCGCATTGGCCAGCACCCAGGCGGTGGCGAACTGGCCCAGCTTGATGCCGCGCGCCTCGCAATGCTGTTGCAGGCGTTGCGCGATCAGCAGCGACTCTTCACGGAACTCGGTTTCCATCATGCGCTTGTCGCCACGGCCGGCACGCGTGTCTTCAGGCGGCTTCTGGCCCGGCTGGTACTTGCCGGTCAACACGCCGCGCGCGATCGGGCTGTAGGGCACCACACCCAGGCCGTAGTGCGCGCAGGCCGGCAGGATTTCCACCTCGGGCTGGCGGTTCAGCAGGTTGTAGTAAGGCTGGCACACCATCGGCAGCGGCACGTTGTTCTTCTCGCACAGGCGCGCGATCTCGGCGATGCGCCAGCCACGGAAATTGGAGACGCCAAAGCCACGGATCTTGCCGGCGCGGATCAGGTCGCCCAGGGCTTGCACGGCTTCTTCCAGGTTCTCGTCCTGGTAGTCGCGGTGCATGTAGAGGATGTCCAGGTAGTCGGTATCGAGACGGCGCAGGATATTGTCGGTCTCGCGCAGGATCCAGTTGCGCGAATAGTGGGATTCGTTGGGCTTGCCGCTCATCGGATTGCCCAGCTTGCTGGCCAGAACCCACTCATGGCGCTGGCCGGCCAGCAGCTTGCCGACGATCTCCTCGGACTTGCCCTTGGTATAGACGTCGGCGGTATCGATGAAATTGACGCCGTGTTCGCGTGCCGACGCGACGATGCGGCCAGACTCCTGCAGGTCGGTCTGGTCACCGAACATCATGGATCCCAGGCACAGGGCCGATACCTTGAGATTGCTCTTGCCGAGGCGACGATAATGCATGCTGTCTCCGTTGAACGTGGATGATGAAAGCGTGTGGATAAGATAAAACCGGACAACGATTCTAGCGCTGCCCGTCATCTCGTGCTGGCGGCCTACAGGAGTGGCGCTTCTTCCTCCTGCCAGCGGCGCTTGTCGCGCAGTGGCGGCGCGCCGAACAGGCGACTGTATTCGCGGCTGAACTGCGACGAACTCTCGTAGCCCACCAGGTGCGCCGCCGTGGCCACGCTGGCGTCGGCGGTGAGGATGAGCTTGCGCGCTTCCTGCAGGCGCAGGTTCTTCTGGTACTGCAAGGGGCTCATGGCCGTCACCAGCTTGAAGTGATGGTGCAGCGAGGACACGCTCATGTGGACATCACGCGCGATCTCCTCCACCCGCAGGGCCTGGTCGTAGCCGTCGCGGATCAGGCGGATGGCCTTGGCGATGCGGTTCATCTGGCTATCCTGCAGCACGGTCTGGCGCAGCAGCGCGCCCTGGCCATTCATCAGCAGGCGATAGAGGATCTCGCGGCGTATCATCGGCGCCAGGATGGGGACGTCGCGCGGCGTCTCGTGCAGCCGCAACAGTCGCAGCACCGCATCCAGCAACTGCACGTCGAGCCGGTTCACGTACAGGCCGCGCGCGGCGCTGTCGATGCTGACCGTACTGGCGGCCAGCGGCAGGTTCTCGTCGCCGATCAGGGCGCCGATCTCCAGGGTATCGAGTTCCAGCCGCAGACCCAGGTAGGGCTCCTCGGGGCTGCTCACCATCACCTTGCCCACCACCGGCAGGTCCACCGAGGCCACCAGGTAATGCATGGGATCGTATTCGTAGACTTCGTCGCCGATGAGCAAGCGCTTGGAGCCTTGCGCAATGACCGCAAAGACCGGGCTCTGCACCGCATGCTTGGGGCCGGTCGGGCAGGTGATGCGGTAGATGGCCATGCCGGGAATGGCGGTATCGAGTATGCCTTCGATGCCGGTGGTGTAGTGCTCCAGCAGGTGCAGCAGTTCCTGCTGCATGGCTTCGAAGCGGGGATCGTCGCCGACCTGGGCTGATGGCGTGATCGTGGCGGCCAGGTCCAGGGCGGGATCGGCCAGCGGGGCGGGGTCGTGGACGGCGTGCAGGTTCAGATCCATGTGGCTCTTTCAGTCAGGGGTGGCGCGAGCTTAACGCGGCCACCGGCTTGCCCGATTCTCCGCCCGACACCCTTGGAGGATCAGGCAATAAATCAGCAGGATTAGGTATGCCGTCATGCCTGGCTGGCAAGCCGACCGCTGCAAATCCGCCACGCCCGCTGGCGCACCCGGTGGTGCAAAGCAGCATCAACGGAGAATCGGGCAGGAAATCGGCAGCTTTCGGCACGCGGAAAATGCGACTGGCGTCGCATAATCCACAGCATCACGACAAACCCATCCCCCTCAGAACACGCTCTCGGCGATGTTGTACTGCTCCACCACGGTACGCACCGTGGTCTGCTCGGCCTTGTTGACGAAGCGGCACTCGTCGTCTTCCATGCCCATGGTGCAGGCCTTGTGCAGCGGGCAGGTGGAGAACAGCTCGGCCACCCAGTCGACGAAGGCGCGCACCTTGGGCGAGAGATGGCGGTTGTGCAGGTAGACCACCGAGATCGGCAGCGGCGCCGGCTTCCATTGCGAGAGCAACTCGACCAGGCGGCCTTCCTCGATGTGACGCGTGACCATGTAGAGCGGCGCCTGCACCATGCCGAAACCCTGCAGGGCGCATTCCACGTAGGCATCGCCGTCGTTCACGGACAGCTTGCCATCCATCTTCACCTCGCGCGTGACGCCATCGACGACGAAATCCCAGTCGATGGTGCGGCCGGTGCGGCTGGAGAAATAGTGGACCGACTTGTGCTGTTCCAGGTCCTCGATGGTATGCGGCACGCCATGGCGCTCCAGGTAGGACGGCGCGGCACAGGTGACGGTCTGGAAGGTGCCGATACGGCGCGCCACCATCGACGAATCCTGCAACTCGCCGATACGGATCACGCAGTCGACCGCCTCCTGCACCATGTCCACCGGGCGGTCGCCCATGCCCATGACCAGTTCGATGTCCGGGTACTTGGTATAGAAGTCGCACAGGTTGGGCAACAGCAGCAGGCGCCCCACCGAGCCCGGAACGTCGATGCGCAGCCGCCCCTGCGGACCGCGCGTGACGTTGCGGAAGGATTGTTCGGTTTCATCCACGTCGGCCAGGATGCGCACGCAACGCTCGTAATAGGCCGCGCCATCGGGGGTGAGGCTGATGCGGCGGGTAGTGCGATTGAGCAGGCGCACCTGCAGCATGCTTTCCAGCCCCTGGATCAGGGTGGTGACGGTGGTGCGCGGCAAATTCAGGTTGTCGGCAGCTCGTGTGAAGCTGTTGGCATCCACCACGGCGGTAAATACCTGCATGGCCTGGAAACGGTCCATTGCTCTCTCCTTGGCGCCATCTCCCCGGGATGGCCGGGGCGGCAGACGGGGGCAGGACAAAACGCGGTATGGAACGAGGCGCCGCCCCCGGCGCGCCGACTTGCCATGCTGGATGGATGCGGCGAACAAGCGCCAAATCCATTTCAATTTAAACCAAATTACATCAATTCCAAGGAAATTCGCTGTATCACCCCATGCTCGGGACCGGCTTTTCGCAGGTCCCCCGGACGGGCTGCAGCGGCATTTCCATCGCTATCGGGAGCCCTATTGTGAAGATTGTGAAGAATTTCCTGGCCTTGATTGTTCTGACCTACCGAACAGTGTTGTTGGATTATAGGTGTTTATTTGAGACCCTGCTGTGGCGCACAATCCGCTTCACTCTTGGACAAGTGGCTTCGGCCCAGGTGCACATCATGCAAGGCTCGCATTCCGTCAACATCCGCAATTTCTTCGTTCCCGGCCCGCTGGGGCGCATTCCGGTGCGCCTCTACCAGCCGGCGCGGGAGGCCGCCGATGACAGCAAGTTGCCGCTGGTGATGTACTTCCACGGCGGCGGTTTCGTCAGCGGTTCGCTGGACGACGCCGACACGCCGGCACGCTTCATCGCCCAGCACGGCCAGGCCGTGGTGTTGTCGGTGGGCTATGCGCTGGCCCCGGCCAAGCCCTTCCCGGCCGCGCCCGAAGATGCCTTCGCCGCCGCCACCTGGGCCTGCAAGCATGCCGCCGAGATCGGCGTGGACCTGGCCCGCATGGTGGTCGCCGGTGACGATGCCGGCGGCGGCCTGGCCGTGGCCCTGACCCTGATGACCCGCGACCGCTGCGGCAAGCCGCTGGCCGCGCAGATCCTGATCAGCCCCATGCTGGACCCGAGCATGCGCATGATCGGCGACGCCGGCCGCCTGCAATCGGACCTGACCGTGGAGAAGTGCGCCGCCAGCTATCGCCAGTACCTGCCACAGACCATGCAGCGCCTGCATCCCTATGCCGCGCCGCTGGAAGTGAGCCGCCTGGCGGGCTTGCCGGCCGCCTTCATCGCCACCGCCGAACGCGACGTGCTCTGCCCGGAGGCCGAGAAATACGCCTCCAGCCTGATCCGCGCCGGCGTACCGACGCAGGTCTCGCGCTTCGCCGGCATCACCCATGGCGCCTTGAGCACGCATCTGCCCCTGCTCAAGGAAATCGTCAATTTCCTGCGTTGCCGCTTCGCCAGTCTGCAAGGCAACGATGACCACCACCCTTACCAGCCCTTCAAGCTCAACCCCTCCACTGCCCTCTGAGGATAAGAAAATGCAAACTCCAGCCCCCCTGCGCAAGCGTTTCGCCCTTACCGCCACTGTCCTGGCCGTCATCGCCCTGTCTGTCGGCGGCGCCATCTCGGTGGTCGGCCTGTCGGCCAATGCCAGCACCGGCCCGGCCGCCGCTCCGGCGGCACCGGTCGATGTGGCCGAGGTCGTCAACCGCCAGATCATCGATTGGCAAGCCTATTCGGGCCGCATCGAAGCGGTCGATCGCGTCGAGGTGCGCCCCCTGGTGGGCGGCACCCTGACGGCCGTGCATTTCAAGGATGGCGCCCTGGTCAAGAAGGGCGATGTGCTCTTCACCATCGACCCGCGTCCTTATGAAGCCGAAGTGGCCCGCGCCGAAGCGCAACTGGCCGGTGCCGAGGCACGTGCCGGCTATACCGCCTCCGACCTGGCACGCGGCCAGCGCCTGCTGGGCGACAACGCCATCGCCAAGCGCGACTTCGAGGAAAAGCAGAACGCCTCCCGCGAAGCCAGCGCCAATGTCGCCGCCGCCCGCGCCGCCGTGCGTGCAGCGCGCCTGAACCTGGAATACACCCGCATCACCGCGCCGGTCTCGGGCCGCATCTCGCGTGCCGAAGTGACGGTGGGCAACGTCGTCAATCCGGGCGCTGCCAACGCCCCGCTGACCACGCTGGTCTCGGTGGCCAAGGTGTATGCCTCCTTCGATGTGGACGAGCAGAGCTTCCTGAAATACGTCAACCCGGCGCGTGCCGCCGGCACCACCGTCCCGGTGGAACTGGGCCTGGCCAATGAAGACGGCTACTCGCGTAAGGGCCGGGTCGGCTCGGTGGACAACCGCCTCGATACCGCCTCCGGCACCATCCGCGTGCGCGCCGTGTTCGACAACGCCGACGGCCAGCTGGTCCCGGGCCTGTATGCCCGCATCCGCCTGGGTGGTGGCGAGCCGCATGCGGCCGTGCTGATCGATGAAAAGGCGGTCGGCACCGACCAGGACAAGCGCTTCGTCATGGTGGCCGACAAGGACAACCACGCCAACTATCGCCAGATCCGCGTGGGTGCCGGCCAGGATGGCCTGGTAGTGGTCGAAAGCGGCCTGAAGGCCGGTGAGCGCATCGTCGTCAACGGCCTGCAGCGCATCCGTCCGGGTGACGCCATCACCCCGACGGTGGTGCCGATGCAACCGCAGGCCGCCAACGCTGCCGCCGGCAAGGCCTGATACCGCACCAGTCCTCTCGCATTCAAGGAAGAACAAGTCGCGGGGGCACATCGCCCCACCGCAAGGGCGTGTGCATCCCGACGACTGACAAGGAACCTACATGAATATCTCTAAATTCTTCATCGACCGCCCGATCTTCGCGGGTGTGCTGTCGGTACTGCTATTGCTGGGCGGTGTGCTGGCCATGCTGCAACTGCCCATCTCCGAGTACCCGGAAGTGGTGCCGCCCTCGGTGGTGGTGCGCGCGCAGTATCCCGGTGCCAACCCCAAGGTGATCGCCGAAACGGTGGCCTCGCCGCTGGAAGAGCAGATCAACGGCGTGGAAAACATGCTCTACATGCAGTCGCAGGCCAATAGCGACGGCAACCTCACCATCACCGTCAACTTCCGCCTGGGCGTGGACCCCGACAAGGCCCAGCAGCTGGTGCAGAACCGCGTCTCGCAAGCCTTGCCGCGCCTGCCGGAAGACGTGCAGCGACTGGGCGTGACTACGCTGAAGTCCTCGCCGACGCTGACCATGGTGGTACACCTGATCTCGCCCGACAACCGCTACGACACCACCTACCTGCGCAACTACGCGGTCCTGAACGTCAAGGACCGCCTGGCGCGTATCCAGGGTGTGGGTGAAGTGGGCCTGTTCGGCTCGGGTAACTACGCCATGCGCGTCTGGCTCGATCCCAACAAGGTCGCCCAGCGCGGCCTGACCGCCTCCGACGTGGTGCGCGCCATCCGCGAGCAGAACGTGCAGGTGGCCGCCGGTGTGATCGGCGCCTCGCCCAGCTCGCCAGACACCCCGCTGCAGCTGTCGGTGAACGCCCAGGGTCGCCTGAAGACCGAAGGCGAATTCCGCGACATCATCCTGAAAGCATCGCCGGATGGCGCCACCACCCGCCTGGGCGACGTCGCCCGGGTGGAACTGGCGGCCTCCGAATATGGCCTGCGCTCGCTGCTGGACAACAAGCCGGCCGTGGCCATCCCCATCTTCCAGGCCCCTGGCGCCAACGCGCTGGATGTCTCGACCCAGGTGCGTGCGGCGATGAAGGAATTGTCGGCCGACTTCCCCAGCTCGGTCAGCTACAGCATCGTCTATGACCCGACCCAGTTCGTGCGTGCTTCCATCGAAGCGGTGGTACACACCCTGCTGGAAGCCATTGCCCTGGTCGTGATCGTGGTGATCATCTTCCTCCAGACCTGGCGCGCCTCGGTCATTCCGCTGCTGGCGGTGCCGGTGTCCATTATTGGTACCTTCTCGCTGATGCTGGGCTTCGGCTACACCATCAATGCGCTGTCGCTGTTCGGCATGGTGCTGGCCATCGGTATCGTGGTCGATGATGCCATCGTGGTGGTGGAGAACGTCGAGCGCAACATCGGTGCCGGCCTCTCCCCGCGCGACGCCACCTATCGCGCCATGCAGGAAGTGTCGGGCCCCATCATCGCCATCGCCCTGACGCTGGTGGCGGTGTTCGTGCCGCTGGCCTTCATGACGGGCCTCACCGGCCAGTTCTACAAGCAGTTCGCGATGACCATTGCGATCTCCACCGTGATCTCGGCCTTCAACTCGCTGACGCTCTCGCCGGCACTGGCCGCCATGCTGCTCAAGGGCCATGGTGAGAAGCCGGACTGGCTGACGCGCCAGATGGACCGCTTCCTGGGTGGCTTCTTCATCCGCTTCAATCGCTTCTTCCAGCGTGCCTCCGACAGCTACGGTGGCGGCGTGACCGGCGTGATCAAGCGCAAGGGTGCCACCATGGGTGTGTACGCCGTGCTGCTGGCCGCGACCCTGGGCGTTTCCTACATCGTCCCCGGCGGCTTCGTACCGGGCCAGGACAAGCAATACCTGGTGGCCTTCGCCCAATTGCCCAACGGCGCCTCCATCGACCGCAGCGAAGACGTGATGCGCAAGATGAGCGAGATCATGCTGAAGGAACCGGGTGTGGCCAGTGCCATCGCCTTCCCCGGCCTGTCCATCAACGGCTTCACCAACAGCTCCTCGGCCGGTATCGTCTTCGTGGGCCTGAAACCCTTCGAGGAACGCAAGAGCAAGGAACTGTCGGGCAATGCCATCGCCGCCTCGCTGAACAAGAAGTTCGGCGGTATCAAGGAAGCCTTCACCGCCGTCTTCCCGCCGCCGCCGGTGATGGGCCTGGGGACGCTGGGTGGCTTCAAGATGCAGATCGAAGACCGCGATGCACTGGGTTATGCCGAGCTGGACAAGGCCGCGCAAGCCTTCATGAAGGCCGCTGCCAAGGAACCGGCGCTGGGCCCGATGTTCTCCAGCTACCAGATCAACGTGCCGCAGCTGGACGTGGAACTGGATCGCGTCAAGGCCAAGCAACTGGGCATCCCGGTGACCGACGTCTTCAACACCATGCAGATCTACCTGGGTTCGCTGTACGTGAACGACTTCAACCGCTTCGGCCGCGTCTACCAGGTCCGTGCCCAGGCTGACGCGCCCTTCCGCGCCAAGGCCGAGGACATCGCCCAGCTGAAGACCCGCAACGAGGCCGGCGAGATGGTGCCGCTATCGTCGGTGGTGAAGGTCAAGCAGACCTTCGGCCCGGAAATGGTGGTGCGCTACAACGGCTACACGGCCGCCGACATCAACGGTGGTCCGGCTCCGGGCTACTCGTCCGACCAGGCCCAGGCCGCCGCCGAGCGCGTGGCTGCGGCGACCCTGCCGCGTGGCATCAAGTTCGAATGGACCGACCTGACCTACCAGAAGATCCTCGCAGGCAATGCCGGCGTGTGGGTGTTCCCGATCAGCGTGCTGCTGGTGTTCCTGGTGCTGGCGGCGCTCTATGAAAGCATGACCCTGCCGCTGGCCGTGATCCTGATCGTGCCCATGAGCATCCTGGCGGCGCTGACCGGTGTCTGGCTCACCCGTGGTGACAACAACATCTTCACCCAGATCGGCTTGATGGTGCTGGTGGGTCTGTCGGCCAAGAACGCCATCCTGATCGTCGAGTTCGCCCGTGAACTGGAGATGCAAGGCCGCACCGCCGTGCAAGCCGCCATCGAGTCGAGTCGCCTGCGTCTGCGCCCGATCCTGATGACCTCGATCGCCTTCATCATGGGTGTGGTGCCGCTGGTGACGTCCTCGGGTGCCGGTTCGGAAATGCGTCATGCGATGGGGATCGCGGTGTTCTTCGGCATGCTGGGTGTGACCCTGTTCGGCCTGTTCCTCACGCCCGTGTTCTATGTGCTGCTGCGTACCCTCAACCGCCGCAAGCTGCACTCGGCCTCGCATCACGAAGCCCCGATGACCGCTGGCTCGCACGTGGCGCCCACCACGCACGCCCTGCCCGGTTCGCAGGATGACCGCTGATCCCCGCGATCAGCCAATGAATGGAGCAAGAAAAATGATGACTCAATCGATGACCCGCCTGCTGCGCCCCGTGCGCATCGGCTCGGCCTTGCTGGCAACGTTGCTGGTGCTGGCCGGTTGCTCGGTGGCACCGACCTACGAGCGCCCGTCGGTGGACACACCGGCCGCCTTCAAGGAAGCCGCCCCCGCCACGCAAGCCGGCCAGAACGGCAGCCAGTGGAAGACCGCCCAACCGGCCGAAGACATCGCCCGAGGCCAGTGGTGGAAGATCTTTGGTGACGACCGCCTCGACACCCTGGAAGAGCGCGCCCAGCAAGCCAACCAGGACCTGAAGGCTGCCGCCGCCCGGCTGGGCCAGGCGCGTGCCCTGACGCGCGATGCGCGCTCGGGCTACTTCCCGCAGGTCGATGCCGGCGTGGGCGCCACCCGCCAGCGTCCGTCCCCGGCCTCGCAAAGCCTGCCGGCCGATGCCAACACCCAGCCCTTCACGCTTTACCGGGCCCAGGTCAACGTGGCCTATGAAGTGGACCTGTTCGGCCGCGTCGCCTCCACGGTGGATGCCGCCACCGCCGATGCCCAGCGCAGCGAGGCCCTGTTCCATTCGGTACTGCTGGCCCTGCAGGCCGACGTCGCCCAGCAGTACTTCCTGGTGCGCGAACTGGATGCCGCCAGCGAGCTCTACCGCGGCACCGTGGACCTGCGCCAGGAATCGCTGCGGCTGGTACAGCGCCGCTTCGATGAAGGCGACATCAGCGAAGTCGACGTGGCACGCGCCAGGTCGGAGTTGGCCTCGGCACAATCGGAGGCACTGGGCATCGCCCGCCAGCGCGCCATCGCCGAGCATGCCCTGGCGATCCTGCTGGGCAGCACCCCGGCCGAGTTCTCGCTGCCGCCGCAAGCGCTGGCCCGCATGACGCTGTCGGTCCCGGCCGGCCTGCCCTCGACGCTGCTGGAACGCCGTCCCGACATCGCCGCCGCCGAGCGCGCCATGGCGGCGGCCAATGCCCGCGTCGGTGTAGCCAAGTCGGCCTTCTTCCCCAGCCTGAACCTGACGGGTGGACTGGGTTACGAATCGGCGCAACTGGGTGACCTGTTCAACTGGTCCAGCCGCACCTTCCTGCTGGGCCCGCTGGTGGGTACGGCGCTGTCGATGCCGCTGTTCGATGGCGGCCGCCGCCAGGCCGGTGTGGATCGCGCCCGCGCCAGCTATGAAGAGCAGGTGGCGACCTATCGCGGCACGGTCCTGAACGCCTTCCGCGAGGTGGAAGACAACCTGGCCAACCTGCGCATCCTGGACGACCAGAACCGCGCCCAGGACGAAGCCGTCGCCGCCTCGGCACGTGCGGCCAAGCTGTCACATACCCAGTACCGGGAAGGCGCGGTCAGCTACTTCAGCGTCATCGACGCCGACCGCACCGTGCTGCAACAGCAGCGCGCCTCGGTCACGCTGGATGGCGAACGCGCCCGCTCCACCGTCAACCTGATCCGCGCACTGGGCGGTGGCTGGGGTAGCCCTGCCGCACCAGCCACACCGGGTACGCAATTGTCGTCCACGCAGTAAGCAATCGCCGTAAAAGTACGTTGCGCCCGCTCCCCTGACCGGGGACGGGCATCGATCCACTCACTCCCAGAACCATCGAGAACGCCATGTCCATCACGCTCTATCAAGTCAGCATCCCGCTGCTGATCCGCGGCCTGAACAACCTCTCCAGCCTGCTCGAAAAAGCCGAGCAACACGCCGATGCGCAAGGGCAGGAACACGCCGGCCTGTTGACGGCGCGCCTGTACGAAGACATGTTCCCGCTGACCTCGCAGGTGCAACGCGCCAGCGACACCGCCAAGGCCACCGCCAGCCGTCTCTCCGGCGTAGCCGCGCCGCCCTTTGCCGACGACGAGACCAGCTTCGACGAATTGCAGGCACGCATCAACAAGACCATCGTCTTCCTGGAGAGCATCCCGGCCGAGGCCGTCGATGGCCAGGAACAACGCCCGGTGACCATGAAGCTGCGCGGCGAGGAACGCACGCAAAGCGCGCAGGAATACCTGATGGTGTTTGGCCTGCCCAATTTCCTGTTCCATGTCACCACGGCCTACGACATCCTGCGCCACAAGGGCGTGACGCTGGGCAAGATGGATTTCCTGGGCCTGTGATGCCCGGGCGGTGACACCGACAAACGCAAACCGCCCCGCATCCAGCGATACGGGGCGGTTGCGGAAATGATTTCCCGTGGTACTTCAGCCCGCCTCGCTCCCCCCGACGGCGGTTTTTTTTATGGTGCGAGGATGCCGACGCACTACGGCAACGCCAAGGCGTGCCGGATCAGCTGCTGCACGCAGCCATCATCCCGGAATCCCAGGCGGCGTGCGACGCCATCATCGAGAACGGGATAGCGGCCAAACACGGCCTCGACATGTTCCTGCGGCGCATAACTCACCAGCGCCTGGCCATCCACGTCCATCACGTCGGCCACCGCATGTACCACCTCTTGCATGGACAATCGCAATACCGGCAACTGCCACACGCGTGCCTGCTCCCCCACGGCATCATGCGCCGGATGCATCACGGCGCCATGGATCAGATTCTCGGCGCAGCAGCGGGCCGACATCCACCAGGCCGTCGCCTGCGGCGAGACCGGGCAGGTAAAGCGCTCCCCCGCTGCCAGTGCATGCAACAGCTCGCTCATGAACGCCGAGGCCAGCCCGGAGGGGCCACGTGGTCGCGCAACAATGCCCGGCAGGCGCAACGCGCGACCATCCAGCAGACCACGCCGGGTGGCGTCGGCCAACAGGATTTCACAGGCGCGCTTGTGCGCGCCGTAGATCAGTGCGGGATGACTGGGCGTGAGTGGTGTCACCACGTCAGGCAAGACCCTGCCATAGACCGCGATGGTACTGGCATAGACCACGACAGGCGGACGCGCCGCGCTGGCGCCACATCCACCCAGTATCTCGAACAGATCGAGGGTGGCATCGAGATTGACACGCCGGCTCAAGGCCGGGTCGGCCTCCGCTGCGCCACCAGGCAGTGCCGCCAGATGGAAGCACAGGTCGGCGCCGAAGCGCGCGATGGACGCCTGCACGGAGGCCTCCTGCAGATCGCCTTCGATCTTCACCACATCGTCCATCGTGCCAGGCAACTGCCTGTCCAGCGCAGCCAATTGCGCGATACGCACGCCGCCGACCTCGCCGCGCTGGCGCAGCATGGCCAGCAAGGTGCTGCCGATGAAACCGCCGGCACCGGTCACCAGGACTCTCATGACGACTGCACCACACGCTGCTGCAGCACCCCGAAGGGTCCATCGCGGCCATCGGCAAAGCGCGCCTGCATGCGAACCTCATCGCCGAAGCGCATGAAACCGGTGCGGATCTCACCCAGATCGATCTTCTCGATGACGCGCCGCTCCGCGATACAGGCAGACCCGGCTGCGCGCGACTGGTTGGACACCGTGCCCGAGCCAACGATGGTCCCCGCCGTCAGGCGCCGGCTGCGCGCGGCATGGGCGATCAACTCACCGAAGGAGAAATTCATCTCGCCGCCGTGGGGTTGACCAACGTGCGCGCCATTCCACGCCACCTGCAACTGCATCTGCACGCGGCCATCGCGCCAGGCATCGCCCAGCTCATCGGGCGTGACCGCAATGGGCGCGAACGCCGTCGACGGCTTGGCCTGCAGGAAGCCGAAGCCGGTCTTCATCTCATGCGGTCCCAGTGCCCGCAGGCTCCAGTCATTGATCTGCACCAGCAGGCGTATCGCCTGCTGGGCCTGCTGCGCGGTCGCCCCCATCGCCACCGGTCCCAGCACCACGCCAAACTCGCCTTCGAAATCGATACCGTCGGTTTCCGCAGGCAAGGGTACGTCCTGGCAAGGACCAAGAAAATCATCGCTGGCGCCTTGATACATCACCGGCACCGTCTCGAAATGGGGAATGGGTGGCGTCTTGAATGCCTCTTCCATCAAGCGGCCATGATTGAGAAAGGCCGACGCATCCAGCCATTGCGGGCTGCGTGGCAGCGGCGCCCTGCATTGCTGCGGCGTGAAGCTCACCATGCCCGGCGCCCTGGCATCGTTGAGGGCCAGATACTGCTCTTGCAGTGCCGCCTGCACCTGGTCCCAGCGTTGCACGGCATCCAGCAGGCTGGTGGCAATCTGCGGTACGGCCAAGGCGCGTTGCTGGTCGCGCGAGACCAGGTGCAGGGCACCATCGAGGGTGCCGTCATCGAAGGTGGCGAATTTCATGTGTCAGTTCTCCCCGGCCAGTTTTGCCGCGACCGCCGGATCATAGCGACCATCGACCAGGATGAAGAGCATGCGGCACGGCTTGCCCGAGCGATTGGCCCAGGCGTGATTGGTGCCGCGCTGGACCACCACGCTGCCGGGCTTGAGTGCGACCTCGCCACGATCCAGCACCAGGGTCATCTCGCCCTCCATGACGATGCCGTAGTCCACCGACTCGGTGCGATGCATCAGCGGATGAGGCGAGTCATCCCTGACAGTGCTGGCCCCGGCCTCGCCAATCTGGCTGAAGGCTTCGTGCATCCGGTGCTGGGCGTTGGTGAGGAATTCGTCGGTATCCGGCGGGATATCCACGAAGCGCAAGCGCGTGCCGCCAGCGGGCGGCGACAGCACCAGCGGACCCAGCGTCGGGTCGCCATCGTTGCCCACCTGCGCGGGGGTGTGGGAGGTGTTCCAGACTTCGTGGAACAGGGTGCCGGGGATGGCGGCGATCTCCACGACGGTGGGCAGCGGACCCTCACTGCTGACGACAGATCGGCCTTGGCCGTCGTGGCCGGTGACGACGCGATGAATGGAAGGAAAGGACATCAATGGCTCCGGAATGAAAAGACGGGTTCAGGCATCGTCGAAGATCGCCACCGCCCGCGTCCATCCGGCGCTGGCGCCGCGGATCTTGTGGGGGAAGCAGCTGATCATGAATCCGTGGGCAGGCAGGGCCTCCAGGTTGTGCAGCTTCTCCAGGTGGCAATAACCGATGTCGCGACCGGCCTTATGCCCTTCCCAGATCAGCGCCTTGTTGCCGGTCTCGGCCACGCGCTGGGCCGTATAGGAGAACGGGGCATCCCAGCTCCAGGCATCGGTGCCGGTCAGGCGCACGCCGCGTTCGAGCAGGTACATAGTGGCTTCGTACCCCATGCCGCAACCTGCGCCGAGATAGTCGCGCTGGCCATAGCGCGCACCGGCGCGGGTGTTGACGACCACGATATCGAGCGGTTGCAGCACATGGCCGATGCGCTTCAATTCGGCCTCGACGTCGGCGGCAGTCGCCACATAGCCATCGGCAAGATGCCGGAAATCCAGCTTCACGCCCGGCTGGAAGCACCACTCCAGCGGCACTTCGTCGATGGTGATGGACGCACGCGCACCGCCATTCTTGGCATCCTGGGTGGAATGGAAATGCCAGGGCGCATCCAGGTGCGTGCCGTTGTGCGTGGTCAGGGTGACCCACTCGGCGGCAGCAGCCTCACCGTCGGGATAGTCCTCGGGCTGCGTGCCGGGCAACATGGCCATGAACTCGGGCAAGGTGTCGGCATGCTTCTGGTAGGTGATCTTGGGCGCCAGCGGCGGCGGATCGGAGAGCACGTCATTCTCCAGGTAGATCGACAGATCGACGAAGCGATGACGTGGGCGGGTCTGACTATTCATGCAAGCACCTCCTGGGATGACACGATGGCGACGCGCGGCAGGCGCGAGAAACTCAGCGATGCGATGATGGCCAGGCCAATGGCCACCGATCCCAGGCTGGCATAGCCCCAACCCTGTACCAGCGTGCCGCCGAGGAGGGGGCCGATGGCCGCTCCGGTCATCAACATGGCCGGGGTCGCGGCCATGGCACGGCCACTGCGGTCCAGCTGAGCCATCAGGCCGAAGGCGAAGGTATGGGTGAAGATCATGACGGCCGCGAACACCGACGCCGCTGCCGCATAGGGGGCGAACTGCGTGGACGACATGATCAACACCACCAGCAGCCCCTGCAGCAAGGGTCCGGTGATCAATACGGCACGGGCGGACAGGCGCTTTTCCAGCAAGGCCGCCAGTGGCGCCGGGAACAGGTTGACGAAGCCCAGCGCGATGAGCACACCGGTGACGGCAGACAGGCCAAAGCCACGCTCACTGCCTACGCGCTCCAGGAAACTGAAGGTCATCGACTGTACCAATCCCATGCAGGCGATGCCGACGATGCCATACCAGACCTGACGCGGCACCGGCTGCCGTGTGCTCTCCACCGGCCTGGAGATACCGGCACCGGACTCCGGACGCGGAAAGGCCAGCGCACACGCCAACGCACCCAGCGCCATCACGCCCGCAAACAAGCAGAACAATGCCGGCCCGCCATGGCTGGCGACCACCGGCGGTGCGCTCCCGAGGAAGAGGATGGCGAACACGCCCAAGGCCATCCCCACCAGGGCGAAGCCGCGATGCGGGTGGCTGCCACGCGCCAGCGTGCCGTGGGTCACGCTGAGCGCCATGCCGGTGCTGGCGCCGCTGGCCGCGTGCAGTACGGCCAGCAGCACGAATTGAGGCGTCAATGCCGCCAGCCCAAACAGCAAGGCCGACAGGCTGAAGCCCAGCGTGACAGTGCGGCGCGCCCGTGCGGGGTCGAACCGGCGTGCCAGCGTGACACTGGCCAGCACCGCCCCCCCCAGGAAGAGCGAGGCCAGCAGTCCGGCCTGTTGCGCGTTGAAGTGATAATGCGCCACCAGGGTGCCGATCCAGACCGGCAAGGCCACCAGGTCGAGCATGCCGGCGCAATGCGCCACCATCAGCGCCAGCAGGGCGCGCCGGGAATAGGTCGTGATCATGTCATCTCCTCGCTGCAATGCGCGTTCAGATCGGTTCCGCCAGGGCGGCATGCGATTGGCGCATGATGCGCGCGTGCTCGTCCTTGTCGCCGCCCTCGACCTCGATCTGTCCCAGGCGGGAAGAGTTTTCCACCACCATGCGGCAGCGCTCCCAGCGGCGCTCCTCGAAGGCGGCCAGCGCTGCGGGTAGCGTGCTGCCCGCACGATCGAGCTCGTCCGCCAATACCAGGGCATCCTCGATACCGATGCAGGCACCGGAGGCCAGATGGGGCGTGGTGGCATGCACGGCATCGCCGATCAGCACCACCCGTCCTTGCGACCAGGGACGCGGCAGCAACAGGCCTTCCAGCGGCCGGAAGATGATGTGGGAGTGCTCGCCCAACTGCGCGCGGATGGACTGCAGGACCGGCGCACTGAAATCGGCCAGCAGGCCACGCAGATGGCTCACGAAGGTCGCCGGATCCACATGTTCGTTGAGCGGCCGTGGCTCGGTGACGAACAGGTACATCTCTTCCCGCGAGACCGGGTTGACACCCGGCTTGATGCGCGGGCCCAGCCACATGGTGGCCGTCTCGATCTCCGGCGGACGCGGCAACACCGCGCGCCAGACTGCCTGCCCGCTGTAGCGCGGCGTGGGGGCATCGGCAAAGAGTGCCGCGCGCACCTTGGAATAGAGACCATCGGCGCCGATCACCAGGTCATAACGGTGACGCTGGCCATCACTGAATTCCACATCGACACCCGCCTCATCCTGATGCAGGGCGGTGAAGGTGCAGCCCAGGCGTACCTCGGCTCCGGCCGCACGCGTGGCCTGGGCCAGGATACGCGCCAGTACCGGGCGCAGGATGGCACCGCCGCCCGGCACATCCGGTCCGGCCAGGCGCGGCGTGGGCAACTCGGCCACCTGCGGTCCGTGCGGCAGGCACAGGCGCACGCCATCGGCGGCCGAGCCATCGCGCAAGAAGGCGTCGAGCACACCCAGCTGACGCAATGCACGCAGCGTGGCCGGCCCCAGGCTGATACCGGCGCCATAGTTGCGCCACTCGGCGTCGATTTCCACCAGGTCGACCTGGGCGCCACGGCGGCGCAGGTCGATCGCGGCGGCCATGCCGGAAAATCCGCCACCGATGATAAGGATGCGTTGGGCTGCGATTGTCATGAAGAGGTCTCCTGATTGTTATTTGAATGCGGGATGGGGGGGACGATGTCGTCGACGCCCAGGTAAAGGCCGCCATCGTCTGCCACCTGCAGCGGCACCGGCGTGAGCGCATCGCCCAGGCAGGGGCCGAGCGTACACACGCCGGTGAGCGGATCGAACAGCGCGCCGTGCGCGGCACAGACCACATGCTGGCCGCTGGCATCGAGATAGGCGTTCTTGCGCCAGGGCAGCGGCGTGCCGTGATGCGGGCAGGCATCGCGCCAGGCGCGCAGCTGGCCGGCATGCCTGAGCACGAAGATGGTGGCCTGGCCGACCCCTTCGGTATCAACGCCCAAGGCGCCACCCTCAGGCAATTGCTGCAGATGGCACAGGTACATGGCCGCGCCGCCTAGTGCCCGGCACCCGGGGGAGGTGGTCCGCCCGGCGCCCATTTCTCGCGATGCTGGAACAGGAACAGCTGCGACGCATCGGCGCCCATCGGCGCTTCCCGGGCGTTCCAGCAGTCGTCGTGCAGGTCCATGTCGGCATCGTATTCGACGTGACAACCCAGGGGCGAGTTGAAATACCAGAACCAGTTGCTGCCGAAGCGATGGCGGCCCGGCCCCCAGAAACTCTGATACCCCTTCTCCACGAAACGGCTACCGGCCAGCAAGACCTCGGTAGGGCCGCCCATGTGGAAGGTGAAGTGCTCGCAGCCTTTCATGAAGGGCGGCGTCTGGATCATGAACAGGGTGTGGTGATCCTGGGTCCCGGCCGGACGCAGGAAAGGCCCCACGCCGGTAAACCGATCCGTACAGACAAAGCCCAGGCGCTGGTAGAAGGCCTCTGCCTTGTCCGCATCGGGCACGAAATAGACCACATGCGACAGCGAGCGCGGCAGGGCCGGCAATTCGGCGGGCAGGCCCAGCTGGTTGGGGCCGCGCTGCGCCATCTCACCCGGCGCGTTGACACGTTCCGCCGCCAGCGTGATGGGACGACGCACGCTGACCTGGAAGGCCAGCGCAAAACCCATGTCATCGACGCTGCGCACCACGCCGTCGCGACGGCTGACTTCGCGATCGCGATGCAGTTCGGTTTCGATGGCCTCCAGGGCGCTGGCATCGCTGACCCCGTAGACGGTTTCGCGCAGCAGGCTGGCGGTGCCCATGGCCGGCGGCAGAGACGGATCGTCCTTGGCACGCAGTACGATGGCGCTGCCATCCAGCGCCTCGAAACGGTCATGGCCGGCTTCCTTGAGACCGTAATCGAGCAGGTACTGGCGACAGGCCGGCAAGTCATCGACGCCGAAGACCAGGGCGTCAAGTCCGATGATGTTCATGTGGTTTCCTTCCGTTGCAATAGATGTTCAGTAACGGGTGCGCGCACCCAGGGTTTCGGCGACCCAGTCGGCGATGTAATGGCCGGCGTTGATGGAGTTGTCGAAGCTGGCGTGCTGCACGCCGCCCTCGCGCTCGGTGAAGATCTTCAATTCGCGCTTGGGACTGTTGGTCAACTGGTCGTAGGTGCGCTGCGCCCACTTCAGGGGGATCTGGCTATCCTTCTCGCCGTGGGTGACCAGGAAGGGCACGCGGATCTTCTCGACCACGCCATCGAGGTGGACGTCTTCGGCGATGCGCATGAAATCGTCCACGTCCTTGGCGCCCCAGACCCAGCAGACGTGCTTCCAGTAGTGCGGCACCGGGAAGTCGCCCTCCTTTTCCAGGCGTCTTTTCTGTACGTCGCGCCAGTCGTGATTGGCGCCCCAGACCACACCGGCGCAGAAGCGCGGTTCCATGGCGACCACGCGTGGGCAGTAGTAGCCGCCCAGCGATACGCCTTCGCAAGCGATGCGCGCGGCATCGACATCGGTGCGTTGCACCAGCCAATCCACCACGCGACTGGCCCAATGCTCGGCATCGTAGCGGGCGGTCATGCCATGCAGGCGCAAGGCCTCACCGGTACCGGGCTGGTCGATCACCAGCGAGGCTACGCCACGCTCGGCCAGCCAGGCCGGCAAGCCGACCAGGTACTTCATCTCCTTGGTCGAATCCAGGCCGTTGAGCTGGACCAGGATCGGTGCCGGTCCCTGTACGTTACGAGCACGCACGTACAGGCCCGAGATCACCTTGCCCTCATACGGGATCTCGACACGCTCGCAGTCGTCGCCACTCAAGGCCAGGCCACGCTGGAAGGTCTCGAGGAAGCGCTGGTACAGCGCCATGCGACCGGGTGCGCCGTGCGCCTGCAGACGCTCGCAGGTCAGCAGGTAACTGGCGGCGCGCTTGTATTTCGCACCGGCCGACAAGAGCCGCCCGCGCATTTCATCTTCAGCCGCCAGGCTGCACAGCTTCTCGGCCATGTCCGCCCAGGTGGCGCGAAAGGCCGCGGTACCTTCGGCATCAGGCTGCTTGGCCGCCTCCTGCAGGGGCGCGCACATGGCTTCGATTTCGCCGATGCGCGCACCCATCTCGATGGCCAGGTCGACGGAGAGATTCCAGACATAATTCGTCGGGAAGTAACGGAACATGGTGAAACTCCTTTGATGATGACGGTGTTCTCAATGCCCTCCGCCCATCCACAATGGCATGGCGAAGTTGATCCAGATGGCATCGCTCTTGGCCGTATTGGCAGCGTAGATGCCTCGCTGGTAATTCATGTTGATGCTGAAGGGGCCGGCGTTGTAGGCCACCGTCGGACCCAGTGCGAAGGTGCGCGCGCGGTTGCCAGTGATATCGGCGCCATTCTGGCGGTCGTCGGTGAACTGGTTCATGTACGACCCGGTGAGGCCGAACTTCCACTTGCCGACGTTCCAGCCGCCGATGAAATCGGCCACATAGGCGCTACCGGAGCGGTAGTGGGTGGAACCGTTGATGTCGTTGACCAGCAGGCGATTGGAGATGCCCAGGTCCAGGCCTTCCGGGTTGTTGTGACGGATGGCCAGCACCGGTTGCCAGGAGGTATAACCGACGGCCACGCTGGTGCGTGCCGGGTTGTAGGAGCCGGTCTGCAAGGCGATGTCAAAGCCGAACGTCACATTGGTATGCGCAGCCACATCCCAGCGCAGCAGCACGGGTGTGACGGTGACGTTGGAGAGGCCATTGTGGGACTCGCCATGACCGGCCACTTCCGTATGCAGGGACACCACCGGCAACACCAGTTGCGAGTACACCTTGGCGCCCAGCCACTCTACCCCGTAGGAGGCCAGCAGCCGCGTGGTGGCCGAGGTGGCCGATGAGCTGAAGGGAACCGGCAGCTTGTTGCCCTTGTTGTCGTACAGGCCGCTGGAGGAGCTGTAATTGAACTGCTCGACCGCGAACAGGCCGGGGATGGGCGGCAGCGCCGCAATGTATTCACCGGTCGACCCGGTGGGGAACGGCGCCACGCCGCCTTCGAACGCCTGGGCCGCCTGCATGCCGAGCACACTCAGCAGGGTGCAACCCGCCAGCCGGCAAGCCGGCACGAATCCTCTCTTCACTTCTGTCTCCTTGTCTCCAACCCCGCCTGGCGATGTGTTCGCCGTCTCGGCGTGTTTTACTGGCCAGGCCGATCAGCGGTGCATGGGATGCACTACCGGCTTGCCGCGCTGGCCCTTTCTGGTGGGACCATGTAGCGGATGAGTGAAGGTTAAGAGCAGGCTTGATATTGATCAAATGGATTGTTTTGATTCATGATATGGACGGCATCAATACATTGACCACCCCACATCCAACACCAAGAGGGCCGGCAAGCCAGATAAAACAACGGAGACAAGCGCCATGCGTTTCAACAAGCTCGACCTCAATCTGCTGGTCGCCCTGGACGCCCTGCTGACGGAACTCAACATCAGCCGCGCCGCAGAAAAGATCCACCTGAGCCAGTCCGCCATGAGCAATGCCCTGGCGCGCCTGCGCGACTATTTCGATGATGAACTGCTGATCCAGGTGGGGCGTCGCATGGAACCGACACCGCGCGCCGAGGTATTGCGCGATGCGGTCAATGATGTGCTGCGGCGTATCGAGGGGTCCATTGCGGCCCAGCCGGCCTTCGTTCCGGCCGAATCGACCCGCGAGTTCCGCATCTCGGTCTCCGACTTCACGCTCACCGTCCTGATGCCGCACGTCCTGGCGCGTGCCCATGCGCAGGGCCGGCACATCCGCTTTGCCCTGATGCCGCAGGTGCAGGACCCGACCCGATCGCTCGATCGGGCCGAAGTCGACCTGCTGGTCATGCCGCAGGAATTCTGCACTCCCGACCATCCTGCCGAAGAGGTGTTCCGCGAGCGCCATGTCTGTGTGGTGTGGCGCGACAGCCCGCTGGCGCAGGGTGATCTGACCATGGAGCGTTACATGCAGGCCGGCCATGTGGTCATGGTCCCGCCGGGGGCCAATGCCACTTCGGTGGAGGCCTGGATGGCGACCAAGCTGGGCTTTGCACGCCGCGTGGAGGTCACCAGTTTCAGCTTTGCGTCATCGCTGGCGCTGGTGCAGGGTAGCGATCGCATCGCCACCGTCCATGGCCGGCTGGCGCGTCAGATATCGCCGCAATTGCCCGTGGTGCTCAAGGAGAGTCCGCTGGCACTGGGAGAGATGCACCAGATGATGCAATGGCACCGGTATCGCACCAATGATCCGGGCATCGAGTGGCTGCGCGGGGTATTCCTCGACAGTGCGCGGGAGATGGATGCAGCCTTGGCCGGCTAGGCTGCGGGCAGCCCGGGTTGGTGTGGAGATGAGCGCAGTCAGGCCACCTGCGGCAATCCCGCCCGCGCCAGCAACTGGCCGCAGCGTTGCGACAAGGCCGTCACGCGCAGTTGCTTGCCGGCACGCTCATAGCGCGTGGCCAGCGTCTGCACGGCGGCGATGGCCGAATGGTCGGCCAGGCGCAGGTGACGGCAATCCAGCGTGACCTGCTGCGGGTCGCGCTGCGGATCGAACAAGGCCAGGAAGTGCGTGGTCGAGGCAAAGAACAACGTGCCATGCGGCAGGTAGGTGCGGCTGCCATCGTCCTCGTCGGCGACGTCGGCGCGTATCTCGCGCGCATGTTGCCAGGCGAAGTTGAGCGCGGCGATCACGATGCCGCACAGCACCGCCACGGCCAGGTCGGTCAGCACGGTGATGACGGTGACGGCGACGATGACCAGCGCATCATTCTTCGGCACCTTGCCCAGCACCCGCAGCGAACCCCAGGCAAAGGTCTCCTGCGCCACCACGAACATCACCCCGGCCAGTGCCGCCAGCGGGATGCGCTCGATGGCCGGCGACAGGAACAGGATGAACAGCAGGATCATCCCCCCCGCCACCACGCCCGACAGGCGCGAGCGCCCGCCCGAGCCGAGGTTGATCATGGTCTGGCCGATCATGGCGCAGCCGCCCATGCCGCCGAACAGCCCCGAGACGATATTGGCCGCACCCAGGGCCAGGCATTCGCGATCCGGCTGGCCACGGGTGGCGGTGATCTCATCGGTGAGGTTGAAGGTCAGCAGCGTTTCCAGCAAGCCGACGATGGCCATCAGCACCGCATAGGGGCCGATGATGCGCAGCGTCGCCAGGTCCAGCGGCACCACTGGCAAATGCCATTGCGGCAGGCCACCGGCGATGGCGGCCATGTCACCCAACGTGCGCGTGTGCAGGCCGCTGGCGTAGCTCAGCACACCCACGCCCAGGATCGCGGCCAGCGCCGGCGGGATGGCGCGCGTCACGCGCGGCAGCAGCCAGACGACCAGCATGGTGGCCAGGGTCAGGCCGACCATGACCAGCAGGGGCGTTTCCGGCAGCCATTGCGGGCCGCCCGGGCCGTTGGTACGGAAATGCTCCAGCTGTGCGGTGGCAATCACGATGGCCAGGCCATTGACGAAGCCCAGCATCACCGGATGCGGCACCATGCGTACCAGCTTGCCCAGGCGCAGCGCGCCGAAGGCCAGCATGATCAGCCCCGACAGCACTACCGTGGCCAGGAAATACTGCGGCCCGTGCTGCACCACCAGCGCCACGATCACCACCGCCATCGATCCGGCCGCGCCGGAAATCATGCCGGGACGGCCCCCGAACAGGGCCGTGATGGTGCAGATGAAGAAGGCGCCATACAGGCCCATCAGCGGATTCAATTGCGCCACCAGGGCGAAGGCGATGCACTCGGGGACGAGGGCAAAGGAAGTGGTCAGGCCGGCCAGGACGTTCTGGCGCAGCGCGCGCAGGCGCGAAGAGGTGGTGGTCATGGTGCTCATGGGCTGGACAAGCAGGCAGGCACGGCAGGCCTGCCGGAACGACGGATGCTTCAGGGAAGGGCCTGGCGCCAGGAACCGCCAGGGGAGCAGCGCGCAAGCAGGGATGGCGCTATTTTACCGCATCGCAACATCGACTGCTGGCCGCCTCGCCGGGCTCACTGCCGCGAGTACAGCACCCGCAGCGCGACCCGGCGCGTCTCCGGTGGCAACTGGTTCAGCGCGCGCAGGTAGGCGATGGAGGCATCACAGGTCCCTTCCGGATCCTGGGCCCGGCGCAGCGGCGAGGACAACAGCTTGAGCTGCTCCTGGGTCAGCGGCGCCAGCGCCTGGCGGATCACGCGGGTACGTTCGGCCAGCGTGAAGCGCGCCGCATTGGCGGGATCGGCGTCGCGCATCAGGTGCTGGGTCATCACCTGCTCGCGGTTGGCGAACTCCTGCGGCAGCACCGCCTGCGGCGCCTCGCGCCCGGCCGCGGCATCATCCCGCGAACGCGGATAGATCAGTTCGGTGCAGGCGGCCACGCTGATACCGCGCAGGGCTACCGCCTGGTCCAGCAGCAACTGCTGGAATTCGGCCAGCGATTCGTCGGAGGCGATCGGCAGCAGGTGGCGGCTGAGGATGCCGACCTGCTCGCGCCCGACCGCCAGGATCGCCGCATCCGAGGCATGCGCCTGGACCTTGGCCCAGGCCAGGTCGATGGTGCGGGCAAATTCCCTGGGGTGGTAGCGCGCCATGATGTCGAACAGCGCCCCCTTCTTGAATTCGGCTTCCAGGATGTCGCGCGAGGTAGCGATGGTGGCGATCTGCGCCGTCTCCCCGCCCGGTGCCAGGCGGGTGAGCACGCCGGCCTGCAGCAATTGCCCCAGTTCCGGATACCAGCTCTGGCTGGCCGGCGTATTGGCGATGCGCTCGATGAAGTCATGTGGCAGACCCAGCTTGCCGTAGGTATCGAAGGTCAGCTTGCGGTCGAAGCTCTTGTTGATGCGGTCATCGCCACCCACCGTATAGAGCGTGTGGAAACCGATATGCGCGCGCGGATCCATGGCGCGGTCGCGCCCGGCCATGAAGGCCAGGGTGCAGGAGGACGAGCATTCCTGCTCGACATAGGTATTGAGCTGGTGGCGGCGGATCACGTCACCGACCAGACGGCCTTCGCGCACCCAGCCACCGGCCGAGTACAACACCACTGTCTTCACCGAGGGCGACTGCTGCAGCATGCGCTCCAGGCCATCGGCGGCGCCGTCGTTCATGCCCCCTTGCAGGAGGATGGACTTGCCATCCACACGCAGCTGGTACACCACCGGCGGTCCCAGCTGCCGGCCCAGGGCGATATCCATCTGCTCATGCAGCGATGGAATCGCACGCAGGGTGCTGGTGACCATGCTGATGACACCGCAGACGATGAGGAACTTGACCGCCACCTCGGCCCAGCGCCTGCCACCGCGCGCCACATGGTGGCTGGCCGAGCGCCAGCAGCCGCATACCCCCCAGGTCCAGGCCAGGTAGCTGAAGGCGGCGATGCCCAGCACGCCGGCCATGCCATAGCGCGCCGGCATGTCGTTGGTCAGGCGTGCCAGTACCGAGATGGCCAGGGCCGGCACCAATGAGCTGAGCAGCACCGTGTGCAGCCAGTAGGAGCGGCCCAGCGAATAGTCCCCGCGCCAATGGCGGCTGAAGAAACTGGCGGATGGGCCGGCGGGGGGAGATGTGCGGATTACTGCCTCAGACACGTGTTGCTTTTCCTCGATGCGCTGTCATGCCGCGGCCAAGGCCGCTGGTCCAGACTCAAGCATACCCCATGTCGGCCGCGCGTTTCAGGGCGCATGCCCCGGAATGCGCGACAGGTCGACTTCGTCGATCTGGCTGGGATGCATAAATTTCTCGGCGTACTTCTCGTAGATGCGCTCGCGCACGAACAGGTCGAAGAGGTCCGGATCGATGTGGTTGCGGGCCTTGAAACCGGCCAGGATCTCCACCGCCTCGTTGAGCGAATTGCCGCGCTTGTAGGGCCGGTCTGCAGCGGTGACGGCCTCGAAGATGTCGGCCACGGCCATGATGCGCGCCGGCACCGACATCTGCTCGCGCGTGAGCCCCTTGGGATAGCCCTTGCCATCCATGCGCTCATGGTGACCACCGGCGTACTCGGTGACCCGCGCAAGCTGCCTGGGCCAGGGCAGCGACTCCAGCATCTTGATGGTGATCACGATGTGGTTGTTGATGATCTGGCGCTCAGCGTCGTTGAGGGTCCCGGCACGAATGCGCAGGTTGCCCGATTCCTCATCGTCCAGCAGCGCGCGCAACTGGCCGTCCGGACCACGCCACTGGCGCGCGGCGATCTCCAGTACGCGTTGCTGCTCTTCCGGCTTCATGCCTTCGGTACCGATGTTGATCTTGCGCAGGAAGGCCCGTTCATCGTCCAGCTGTACCCGCTGCGCCTGCAGGCGGGCATCCAGTGCGGCCGCGTGCGCCGGCGTCAATGCTGCGCCCAGGGCCAGCTTCTCCTGCAACACGGCGATCTCGGCATCGCGTTTGAGGACTTCGATACGGGTATCGACCAGGTGGATGCGGTCGAAGATGGTTTCCATCTTGGTCGACTTTTCCACGATATGGGTCGGCGTACTGATCTTGCCGCAATCATGCAGCAGCCCCGCCAGCCACAGCTCGCGACGGTCGGCCTCGGTCATGCGGAAGTCGGCCAGCGGTCCCTCGGTCACCTCGTGGGCGGCCTCGGCCAGCATCATGGCCAGTTGCGGCACCTGCTCGCAGTGACGGCCGGTGTGCGGCGATTTCTCGCCGATGCCGATGTTGATGAGCTTGATCAGGCTTTCGAACAACTGTTCCAGGCGCTGGATCAGTTGCTGGTTGGTCATCGCCATGGCCGCCTGCGAGGCCAGCGCTTCGATGAAGTGCTGGTCGGTCTCGGAGAACGGCACCGCCTCCCCGGTGGCCGGATCGATGGCATTGATCAGCTGCAGCACGCCCACCAGTTCGCCCTCGTGATCCTGCATGGGCACCGTCAGGATGGACTTGGAGTGGTAGCCATACTTCTCGTCGAACAGCCGCATGCCGTTGAAGTTGAAGCCGCTGGCCTGGTAGACATCAGCAATGTTGACGGACTTTCGGGTGTTGGCCGCATACGCGGCCACCGCCGCCAGGTTGGGCTGGCCATCGGGCAACGTCAGGGCGATGTCGGGAATCGAGATCGGCTTGCCACTGCTGCCGCCCTGGTGCATGCCCAGGGTATTGTTGACCGAGATATAGAAGCGCAGGTTGCGGCCGCTGTCATCGGCGCGATAGAGCGTGCCGCCATCGGCTTGCGTGATCTCCTTGGCGGTCAGCAGGATGCGTTCGAGCAGCAGGGGGATATCGCGACTGCTGCCAAGCTCCCGGCACAGTTCGGTGAGACGTTCCAGCCGGAAGGCGATATCGCGCTGCGGGCCGGGAGTCGACGTCTGGTCGGGATGGTTCATGCAGCAATCTCCGCAACGCGGCAGGAAGCGCGAAGGCAGGCGTAGGCGGCGTCATAGACTGCTAACAACATTCTGCTCCTGATGCGTTGACGTGGGCAAAGTGGACTGCGTGGCCACGCCCGGACTGCGGCAGACCTGCGCTTTTTACAGATGCTTTTTCGGCATTTTCGCGATTCTAAGGCGAGCCAGGGGCGCGTCTTGCCGCGAGCTTGAGGGGATTTGGGCTGCAATTCTGCGCTTGCCATGGCCTGGCAGAATCGCCCATCAATACGACAAGACCAGGCCCCGTGAGAACCTGATTGATTTGGATGCGTGAATCCCTTAACATCCCCAACTGTTGCATAATTCGCCACACTTCCCGACAACGCAGTACCGGCGCGGGTTTTCAGGCCACCCCGAGCTCTGCAGGTCGATCCCACGGAGCGCTGGCGGGCAGGTCCAACCATTTGAGTGGCATTGATGATGCGTGTAGAAATTCTCGGCTGCAGTGGCGGCATCGGTGGCAACGGCATGCGCACCACCTCGCTGCTGGTCGATGACGATATCCTGATCGATGCCGGCACCGGCGTGGGCGATCTGTCGCTGGAGCGACTGGCCGCCATCGACCATGTCTTCATCACCCATGCCCACCTCGACCATATTGCCTGCCTGCCCCTGATGATCGACAGCGTGGGCGACATGCGCAGTACCCCGCTCACCATGCATGCCACGCCGGCGACGCTGGAGATCATCCGCAAGCACATCTTCAACTGGCACATCTGGCCTGATTTCAGTGAGATCCCGACGGCCGAGCAACCCTTCCTGCGCTTTGCCACCATCGAACCCGGCCAGACGGTGAGCATCGGCCAGCGCAGCATCACACCGCTGCCGGCCCTTCATACCGTACCGGCCGTGGGCTACCAGCTGCGCAACGACGCCAGCGGCGCATCGCTGGCCTTCAGCGGCGATACGTCCATCTGCCCGGCGCTGTGGGAAACGCTCAACCGCATCGACGCTCTGCGCTACCTCATCATCGAAGCCGCCTTCGCCAACCGCGATCGAGAACTGGCGCTGCTCTCCAAACACCTCTGCCCCAGCCTGCTGCTGAAGGAACTGCAACAACTGCAGAGCACGCCCGAGGTACTGGTCACCCACGCCAAGCCCGGCCAACTGCAGGAGATTGCCAGCGAGATTGCCGCCGGCACCGGCATGCATCGTCCGCGCATGCTGGCCACCGGTACCGTACTCGACGTCTGACGCCAGCCTTGATGTCACTGCCCTGGGGATGGTGATGTTGCTGTCAGTACCACCGCCCTACCCGGCCTTGACGGCATCGTAGGCGTTCTTGCCAGAAAATCCGATATTGGCCGCCGCCAACACCTGCATCAGTCCATCTATCGTGCTCTCGGCTGCTCTTTTCTCTGCTGAACGGTCTGAATCGCTGAGCGGATTGGGCTGGTGATTTGCAAGGCTCTGGCACAGATTAGCTACCGATGATTACCTTACGATTTCTCAGCAGTCGCCCCCTTGTAGCGGAGAAGTTGAGCGAATTACTCAATCCGAAAACACTAACCTTTTAGAATAGTCGCGGCAAACTCACATAATTTAAGATGTCTTCAAATAAGAGAATGAATCATCAAGAACCTCCCCTGTGAACACCGCTGTCGTAGGCATCATGTATTCAGAGTCATTTAATATAAATAATTTTCCTCACGACATTATTTAATTCTTAAGTCGTATCAAACAGTACCAATCTCGTAACGCCTAGCGACTTGAACATCTTCCACAAGACACTCCGGATAGATCCATTCACCCCATTTCTTAATTAACCAATCTTTCGAAATGGCACGCCCCCCGCAGTCAGCCTCTAATGGCAACCTTATTAAGACGCGGCCAGCTTTCATCCCTGTGCAAACGACAAGAGTATGCGTACTGTTTTCACTGGGAAGATACACCAACATAAAATCTACGATTTCCTCATATGGCCATTCTGCCTTTACTCGAAAGACCGATCCCGCAGCGACTTCATCTGTCTCTTTTGTAATTAAATTTTCCCACTTCATTATTTCACCTAAATAGTGCCCAGGCTGATGGCCAGGTTGATGCCGCCTACCTTGTCGGCCGCCGCAAGGATGCTGATCTTCTTGGCCAGGATATCGATATCCCCCTTTGGCGCCAGCACGTTACTGCCCGTCTGCGCATTGGCATTATCAGCATTGATGGCAACCTTGCACTCGGCACTAAGGGTCAGGGCGGCGCTGTCGATGACATTGCTGGTGCCGGCATCGAGCTTGCCGCCGGTGTTGGTGATGGCCAGGGTCCGGCCGGGATCGCTGGTGTCGGCACGGCGATCGGCGATCTTCAGGGCGCCACCGGAGGAGACCACGCCGGCGCTGTTATCGACGCTGCCGCTGGCGGTCAGGGTGGCGCTGTCCTTGGCGAGCATGGTGCCGCGCGTGTTGTCGATGGTGTCGGCGTCCACGGTGAGGCGGTTGGCTTGCAGGCCCTGATGGCTCGCCGTGGTGTCGGTGTTGGACACACGGGCGGCCTTGATGGAGAGTGCGGCACTGGTTTCGATCAGGCCACCGTCGTTGCTGACGGCCAGGTTACGTGCGGCCACGACATCGTTGCGGTCGTCGATGGTGACACCGCCGCTGGCCGAGATGGCGCCGGCACGGTTGTCCACCGTCGCCGCGGCGGTGATGCCGATGCTGTCATCGGCGCGCAGCTTGCCACGACGGTTGTCGATGCGGTCGGCGTCGAGACTGACGGTCTTGCCGTGGATGCCCTGGGCAGCGGCGAGGGTATCGGTGTTGGCGATGCGGGCAGCCTGCACGGTGAGCTTGGCGTTGCTGTCGATCTGGCCGCCGGTGTTGCTGAGGACCAGGGCACTGCCGCTGATCGACAGGGGACCATTGGCGGAGATCACACCGGCGCTGTTGTCCAGGCTGCGTCCGACTTGTAGCGTCTGGGTCGCGCTGGCCAGCATGGTGCCGCGCTGGTTGTCCACGCTGTCGGCTTGCACGCTGATGTTCTGGCCGTGGATGCCCTGGTTGCTGGCGCCGGTGTCCTGGTTACCGAGGCGGCCCGCCTGCAGGGTGAGTTGGGTGCCGGTCTCGATGAGGCCACGACTGTTCTCCAGCGTGCCGCTGCCCAGCCTGACCTCGATATCGCTGCTCGCTTGCAGCTTGCCGGCGCGGTTGTCCAGCCCGGTGGCGGTGATGCTGGCGCTCTGCTTGGCCTGGATCTTGCCGCTGTTCTCGATGTGCCCCGCGGCATTGATGCGTACTTCGCCCGCCGCCGCGCCGATGCTGCCGGCATTGCGCACGCCCACGCCGGCCTCGGTGCCGACCAGGATGATCTTGTTGGCATACATGCCGCCCAGTTGCGCCACGTCGATGGCGAAGGTGGGTGTGCTGTCGTCGCCGTCCTGCTTCTGGATGACCTGGTTATCGGCATCGACACGATTGGCGCCGGTGGTCACGCGCAGCTCGCGGCTCCAGAGGCCGGCATTGATGCGGGTGGCGCGGGCAATGATGTGGGTGTAGTCGGACTGGCTGGCGTCCAGGCCATCGCCCTGCACCGTGACCGTGCCGCGCCGGACCACGAAGCCATCCAGGTTGCCGCCATTCATGATGGCCATGCCGGTGGTCAGCGTGGTGCGGCTGGCATTGATGAAGCCGCAGCCGTCGCAGGTGATGCCGGAAGGATTGGCGATGACGACCTGGGCGCGGTCGCCAGCCACTTCCACGTAACCGCGCAGCAAGCTGGGGTTGCTGGAATTGACTTCATTGAGGATCACGCGCGCGGTGCCGGTGGCCAGGTTGGGATTGCGCTGCACCCAGCCGCCCAGCTGGGTCTGGACATCGCTGCGGGCGTTGTTGAGGATGGCGCCGGGCTTGTTGACGTCGAACTGGGTATAGGTGTTGCGCGATACCCCGGCCGCGCTGGGCGTGGTGATGTTGACCTGCGGCAGGCCATTGGCGGTGTTGAGCACCACCGGCTGCTGCGAACGCGGTGCGGACGGATCGGCGATGATCTGGGCGTGTGCCAGCGGCAGGGTCAGCAGCTGGGCGCCGCTCAGCACCAGTACCGCGAAGGCCAATGGATGCAGGCGCGCAGCGGCCACGGCGGCGATGCCGGGAGCGCTACCGTCCAGCATGCCGGCACTGTGGCTGCGACCCAGTTCGGAGACGGCCATGAGCAGGCCGCGGGCCTTGTTGAAGATGACGCGATAACGACGCTTGTTCATGGCACAGACCAGGCAAGAGGATGGAGGGGAAGGGGAAGGCGAAGGCGAAGGCGGGACGGCGGGCGCAGACCTGTCATTCATGCAGATTTTCTGCCTGAGGTCGGGAGGATTCCGTCACGGCAATCGACGGTCCCCGAGGCAATATACGATGCAAGGGGAGGAAGAAGAGGATGGCGGAAGTAAAAATTCAGTGCAGCAAAAGTACTGCAACATGCTGCAAAACTCCTCATCCCAGAAGGTGGAAAAAAGGAGACAAGGTGAGCAGCAAGATGACCGTGAATGGGCTGCATCAGTTGATGCGGCCGCACCGCTTTCACACCAATGATCCCCGTATCGGGGGTAGTGGCAGGTGTTCCCGAAAAGTGCAGCGAAGATGGACGAGGAACAGACCTCTTGATTTAACCGGAACGCGGCGGTCAGTAAATCTTATGAAAAATAAGTAGCAACTTCGCCATTGACGAAAGAAAAAAGCATTCGGAACGACTTGTGCATCACTGCGTCACGCACGCATCCAGCTTGGCTGCACCGATCTTCTGGGTACCGTTGTTGCCATTGCTGCTGATGGCCGGCGGCATGGTCACCGAGAAACCCTGGTTGGGCGGCACCGGCGCGGGCGCCTGGGTCGGCCCTGCGACATAGCCGAACTGGCCGGCGTTGAATAATGCGCTGCCACCGGCATTGCTGACCAGGATCGCCCCCGTCAGCACATCCACATGCAAGCCATCGGTGAGCGGCTGGCCGTTCGGTGTAGGAATGCCGCCGCAATCGTTCTGACAAAACAGCGCCCCGAAATGGGTGCCACGAATACCGATGGTGGCCGTGGGCGTATCGAAGTTGACCGCATCGTGGTTGCGCTTGCCGACCAGGCCGGTCACCGCGCGCAAGCCGCCCTTGACCAGGCCGATGGCCACCGAGTCGTTCTGCGGTTTCTTCTCGTCATAGACGTACTTGCTGACCGCCACTTCGGTGCCCGGGCGCAGCACGATCTCGGCATCGTCCACGAACTTCACGCGGGCGTAGGTCTCGCGCTCGGTGATGAGACTATCGCCTTGCTGGATGGCCGACTTCACGGCCAGCACCGCACGCGTGCCATCGGCATGACGCGCGGTCAGCACGCCCGAGAGATGGGTCACCTGCCCCACCACCTGGGCCTGCGCCAGTGGCGCGCCCTCCAGCATGAACAGGACCAGGCCCAGGGAAAACAGGCCATGACGGAGCGCCTGCGACAGCTTCGGTATAAACAATTTCATGATGTCGTCGATCTCGCTGGCTCAGGTACACATGGGCAGAGGTTTCTTGGCTTGCTTCTTGTCGCCGCCCTCGTCGCCAAAGTTGTCCGCGGTACCGCCCACGGTCTGTCCACCCACACTGTTCTGCTGCACCACATTGCCCCCCGACTGTGCTGCCGTATCGGCCAGCTGGGCGTTGCTGAGCGTGCTCTGCAGGTTCTGGGTCTGCTGGTTCTGCTGCTGCTGCACTGCCTGGTCGGTCTGGCTGGTGCTGCTGGTCGTCGTGACGGGCACCGGAATGCGCGTACCGTTGGCATCGGTAATGCTCACGCCCTGGGCGTAACCGATCACCGCCCCCGAATCCACCGACAACAGGGCCACGCCCGGCGGCGAGGTGGAGATATTGGCATTGATGGTCATCGAATCGCCGGCGCTGAGCGTGATGTTGCCGCCCAGCGAGACCAGCACGCCATTGACGATCAGGTTGTCATTGGTGCCGCTGGAACTCCCCGCCGTGAGCACGATATTGCCTGAAGCGCTGACGCCGCCGCCGCCGATGGTCAACGGGCTGTGCGTGACCAGGCTGACCGAACCGTTGGCGCTCTTGACCTGGCCGTTGGTCGTGATCCCCAACGTGGCGAGCCTGCTGGCGACCGTCACGGCAGGCCCATCCGGATTGGCGGGCAGGCTGGCCAGGAAGTTGGCGCTGCTGCCCAGCGCTGCCGTCGCCATGCCGCCGGTATTGTCGACCGTGATATTGCCGCGTGCCGTATAGAGGCCATTGAGCGTGACCACGCTGGCATCGGTGGTATTGAGGCGATTGGTCAGCGTGATGTCACCGGTGCCACGATTGTAGGCGGCGAAGCCTGCAATCTGGTTACCGGTCTGATTGAACGAGATGCCGGTGGAGGCCGAGGCCAGCAATTGCGTCGTCACATGCAGGCTGGTCCCGCTGTTTTGCGTGATGTTGCCGTTCTGCGCCTCCAGCACCAGGTGATTGGCCGTGATATTGCCCACCGCCAGCGCGCCACTGGACTGCGACAGGGCCGCGTCAGCCAGGTTCAGGCTGCCACCGGTCTGGGTAAAGCGTTCCGAGACCGACAGCTGCGAACCGGTATTGCCGGTGACCGTGCCGTTGGCCACGGTCAGGGTGGCGAAGCGGGCGCCGCCGGCCAGGGTCAGGTTGCCATTGTTGAGCTGCACGTTCAGGCTGGCCTGCGAGGCATTGGCAATGGTGACATTGGCGTCGCCTACGGGCATCTCCACGTTCCGGTTAGGCGAGTCGTCGTTATCGTTGTTGACGCTGGGTACACTGCCAATGGTGATGGTGCCATTGCCGGTGCTGTTGCCATTGAGCGTGACATTGCCGGCGGACACATTGAGGGTCCCGGTGATGTTGCTGCTACCACTGGTGGTCAGCGAGCCGCCGCTGAGGATCACGCTGCCGGCCAGGGTGTTGATGCCATTGAGGGCTAGGGCGCCGCCGCTGACATTGGCGGTACCCGCGATGCTGGAGTTGCCCGACACCGTCAGGTTGCCGGCCTGCTGCCGCAATTCACCACCACTGTTGACCTGCAAGCCGCCAATCAGGTCGTTGCCGGCATCATGGACGGCCACCACGCTGCTGTTGACGACCACCGTATCGACCTGGGTCGGGAGATAGGTACGGATGCTCTGGCCGCTGGCATCCTGCCAGGATGCAGTGCTCCCCCATCCGCCCTCGGAGTTGACCGCGTAGAAGTTCTGGCCGGCCATGAAGGACAAGCTCAGTCCGCCATCGCCATCGTAGACCGCCTTGACCATGCTGGGCGCGCCATTGACGGTGATCACATCACCGCTCACATAACGGAAATAGCTGCTACCGAAGCCGGCAGCGGCGATCAGCGGCCTGACACTGGTATTCAGGGTCGGCACATAGCTGGCCAGCAGGCGCGTCTTCAGGGTGCCACCCAGGTTGAGCGAGGTGCCGCCGAAGGTGATCCGGTCGGTGAGGTTGTCGGATGCGATGTCGATCATCATCACCCCCGTGGCGCCCTGGGTAAAGTTGCCGGTGATGGTCATGTTGCCGGTGGTGCCATCGCCACCGGGCGCCAGCTTGCCATTGTTGCTCACCAGGTCCGACGCCACCAGCGTGCCGTTGCCGGCGATGGTCGCGTTCTGGTTGTTGGTGATGTCATAGAAGGACAACGTGCCGCCGCCCAGGGTGACCGTGCCATTGTTGGTCAGGCTGCCGGTGTCGGTGGCCAGCAGCGTGGCACCGTTGCCGACCGAGAGATTGCCGTTGTTGATCAGGCCGCCCTTGCTGGACAGATTCACCGTCTGGCCGCTGCCACTGACGCCGATGGTGCCGTTGTTGACCCATTGGCCGTTGCCCGCGGTCGTGAAGCTGGCCTCGGTACCGTTGAACAGGATCTGTCCGCCGGCATTGTTGTTCACACCCAGGCTGGTCTGCAGCCGGCCACTGGTATTGACGTAGATGGTGCCGTTGTTGTCGAGGCCGTTGGCCACGCTGATGTTGTTGTAGCCGCTGGCGAGCCGCACGGTGCCGTCATTGCTCAGCGAGTTGAGGTTGACCTGGGCATTGTCCAGCGTGAGCGTGCCGGCGCTGCCCAGTTGCAGGCTGCGCGCCGTCAGCGCGCCACCGGTCCCTAGACTGAGCGTACCGTTTGCGATGGACAGGTTGCCCGACCCCTCGATGCCATCCCACACATTCAGGGTGCCGCCATTGAGCAGCACCCGCGCGCCGTTGCCGATGGTGCTGATGCGCGTGGCGTCATTGCTGACATCCTCGCCGGCACCGGTATGCAGGGTCAGGCCCAGCGTACTGTTGGTACTGGTGATGTTGGCATTGATGCTGATGTTGTTGGCGGCATTGAGCGTGAGCGTGCTGCTCACGTTGCCGGTCTTGGCGATGTCGGCACTGACGGTGATGTTGCCGGCCTGGTTGCCACCAGTACCGGTGGCCAGGGTCACGTTGACGCCGGCATTGAGCTGGCCGGCGATGGTGTTGGCACCGATCTGGGAGACACTGCCCGAGGAAGTGACGGCGTAGCAATTGCACTCGTTCTGGTCGGAGGCATCCACAGAGGTGCCGCCAGCGACGACTTGCAGGTCATAGGGATCGATCAGCCAGCTACCGCCCGAACCGACCTTGGGTAGCTTGACCACATCGAGCTTCTTCAGGCCCGAGGTCTCGACGTAGCCCCCCTGGCCCGGTGCGCCAGTGGCCGAGACATCGCCATCGATGAAGGCCTGGTTCTGCGCCACCAGGCTGATGTTGCCACCGCTGGTGCCATCGGCGCTGATGTTGGAACTGGCCGTGGTCGTGAGGTTCTGCGAAGCGCGCAGGAAGATCCGTCCACCTTCGCGCACCACGCTGGAGGCGTTGATCACGCCGCTATTGGTGATCAGGCCGGCGGCCACGCCGATACGGCCAGCCTCTGCGGTGATGCTCCCCAGGTTGGTCACGGAGGCCGTGCTACCGGTCACGTTCACCGTCACGCCGGGTGTGGCCGTGTCGGCCAGGGTCACGGTCTGGCCGGCGGCCAGGATGACCTCGCCCTGCGGGCTCCTGATCACGCCGCTGTTGGATACGTTGGCGCCGATCAGGTAGACGCTGCCACCGGTGGCCGACTGGATGGTCCCCTGGTTATCCACCAGGCCGGCACCGCCCTGGCTGGCGAAATTGAGCTTGCCGGCCAGGAAATCGCTATCGCTGATGGCCAGCGAGGTAGCGATGAAGCGCCCCGCATCGATGGTCCCGCTGGGACCGACCACCACGCCATTGGGGTTGTACAGCACCACGGTGCCGTTGGCACTCAGGCGGCCATAGATCTGCGAGATATCACCGCCGCTCACCTTGGCCAGCAAGGCCGAGGTCGTGCTGGGCTGACTGATGTTGACAGCCGCGCCCGAGCCGATGCTGAAGGAGACGAAACCGGCAATGGCCTGCGGCGAAAGCTGGTTGATATTGAGCGTGGTGCCGTTCTGGGTGAAGGTGACATTGCCATTGATCACACTCCAGCCGGTAGGCAGGGTGCCGGCGGCAGGCGCGGCCGCCAGCACCGGCGCCTGCCAGGCGCCACACACGGCGGCTGCAGCAATCGAAATCCGCAGGACCGGGGCCAGCAGGCTGCGCCATGAGCGACGCAACAGGCCCGCCAACAATGGCGACAAGGGCTTGCGTACACGCCAGGACAAGGTCAGCCGGTGCTTGCCGACACGCACGATGATGGAAGGCAGCAGCAGTTCCACCGCCGGCTGTGGCTTAGGCTGCGGCTGGAGCGGAGTGGATGTCGGTGTCATGTCAGAACCCCAGGGTTGCACTCAGGTGGGCGTTGAGATCGCCTCTTTGTTCGGTCGCGGAATTGCCGTTGAGCAGTACCCGCGCCACGTCCAGGCGCAGGTTGAAATCGCGTCCCAGCGCATAGCGCAGGCCCGCGCCGATGCTGGCCAGGGTCAGCGTGGAGGGCACTGATGAACTGGCCGTGACATTGTTGTTGGCGCCACGACCGGCATCGACGAAGGCCAGCAGGCGCATCGACCCCTTCAGCTCGCGCTTGGCCAGCAGGTCCGGCGTATAGAGTTCGCTGTTGATCACCACGCCGCTGTCGGCCGCCACCGCGCGCTCGGTGAAGCCGCGCACCGCATTGGCGCCGGCCAGGCCGAACTGCTCCACCGGCGGCAGTGCATGGGGCGACACCTGCATGGTGCTGGCCAGGCGCATCTGCCAGTCGTCGGCCAGGCCCTTGAACCAGGAGGCCCCACCACGGATGACGATGAAGTTGTCCATAGCCTGGCGACCACCGGTAAAGAGCGAATAGCGATCGGTGACCTGCAAGGTATCGCTGTAGCGTGCCTGGCTGATGGCCATGTTGCGGGCGATGCCGATGTTGTAGTCGATGATCTGGCCCACGCCCTGGCGCTGCGCGCTGTAGGCGACCGACAGGGGCAAGGTGGAATACGGCTGGCAGGTATTGATCGACGCCCCCGTCAAGGCGCCGCCATTGATGGCGCAAGACGAATCGACCTTCTTGTAGTCGGCCCCGAAGACCAGCTTGCTGCCCCACTCGCCGCTGCGGGCGAAGTAGTGGTTCCAGCGCAGCGCATAGACCTCGCCGCGTCCGGTGATATCGAGGGTGGAATTGACGGCCAGGGTCTGGCCCGAGCTGACGTTGGACTTGCCGTAGATGAAGTCGATGCTGTCGCCCATCGCATAGAGCGGCACGCGATAGCCCAGCGAGTACAGGTCGACCTTGGCGCCGGAGGGGCTATCGGGCGAGGTGGTATAGGCCACGGTCGCCACCTGGTCGCGATCGAACAGGTTGGAATGTTGCAGGGCCACGCCGGTGCGCCAGTGGCCAGTGTCACCGGTACCGGTGTTGTCGATGTTGACCATCAGCCGCACTGGCGGCTCATCCTTCACCGACACGGTGGCATCGATCTGGTCGGTCGCCTCGACGGCTGTCAGCGTGACATTGAGCTGCTTGGCCGGATTGTCGTTGGCCAGTTGCACCGACTCGGAAATGCGACGCAGGTTGGGCGCCTCGCCCTCCTTCAGGCTGGGGATGCTGGCGCGGATGTTCTTTTCGCTGAAGTGGTGGTTGTCGCTGACGATCACCTTGCCGATCACGGTCTCGACCACGTCCAGGCGCACGTCGCCCGAGGTCAGCTCCTGTTCCGGCACGCGTACCTGCACGGCGGTGTAGCCGGCACTGCGATAGGCGTTCTCGAGCGCCTCCAGCGCGCGCTGGATGTCACCGTAAACACGCCCCTTGCCCCTGAAGGGCGCCACCGCTTCCTGCACCTGTGCGACCGACAACAGGGTATTGCCCTGGACGACGAAGGCACGGATATCGAAACGTTCTTCGGTTGTGGCTGTGATCGCCGGTGCGGGCTGCGCCGCCACACCTGCGGTTGCGGCGAGCAAGACCATGCCCACCACGTAATGCTGCAAACATCGTTTCATCTGCTGTGCGGAGCCGCCCCGGTGCGGCCCTCCCCCGATTATTCAATCCCCCGATGCACCGCCAGAAAACGATGCGCCTCCCCTTGCGCTCTCCCTGTGCGCCCTGACGCGAAGGGGGAAAGATCGCCAAGAATCCCCGGCTGCCAGCTTGTCCCGATGTCGATGCACCGCTTCTTGGAAAGAGACGTGCAAGCACCGGAAAAGCCTTGTCAGCCCCTTGTCAGATCCAGTCAGGCAATGTCTGCTTGATGGCGATTAACGCCTGTAAAGTATAAAGACGCCGTTTGCATGCGTCGATAAGAATTGCTGGAAAACCGCGTGCAGCAGCCGTTTGCGCGATATTCCCCACACTTCAATTTCCTCCCGGAAATTATTTTGCATGCCAATGTATGCAATTTCAGCGCAAGGCCATCGGACTGCACACTTGTCCAGCCGGCAGCCCCCACGCTTCATCGGCAAGCGGGTGGAATGACCCGGCGAAAGCTGCTTACCCCGTGCGGCCAATCCCACCGCATTCGCGTGGCAAACAAGTCCCTCATCCACGCCGCTGCGGCATCACTTGCTCTCGAACGTCGTCACCCCATCCCAATCCGCTGGCGGCGGCGCATTCCGGTAATGTGCAATGCGCTCCAGATAGAGCCCATACAGCCCGCGCGGCCGCAGCGCCTGCAAGTCCTGCAGGGCCGCTTGCGCCTCATCCCATTGCTGCGCGCGGACCTGCCCCAGTGCCGCATGCCATCGCTCGACCTCGCTACGCAGGGCCGCATCCAGCTCACTCTCCAGGGCCAGCGGCTCGTAGATGGGTACCGGTTCGTTCTTGCCCTTGACCCGTACCCGGTCCAGTTCGCGATAGGCAAATTGCGGCGCAGCCTGGCGCGTGGCCTGGCCGACCAGTACGCCCACGCCATAGACCTTGGTGATCGACTCCAGGCGCGATGACAGGTTGACCGCATCACCCATGACCGTATAGGCCCGACGTATCTTGGAGCCCATGTCGCCCACGCGCATCTGGCCGGTGTTCAGGCCCACGCCTATCTTCAGCGGCGGCCAGTTGCGGCGGGTGAATTCCTCGTTCAACAGCAGCGTGGTCTGCTGCATCTTCAGGGCGGTGGCGACCGCCCGCGCGGCGTGGTCGGGCAGTTCCAGCGGCGCTCCCCAGAAAGCCATGACGGCGTCGCCGATGTACTTGTCCAGGGTGCCGCGATTGCCGCGGATGTCTTCCGACATCGCGGTCAGGTAGACGTTGATGTATTCGCGCAGCTCGTTGGGTTGCAGGCTCTCGGAGATGGTGGTGAAGCCGCGCACGTCCGAGAACATCACGGTCAGTTCGCGGATCTCGCCATCCATGTTGTAGCTGGCCGGATTGGCGGCCATCTCGGCCACCAGCTCAGGGGCCACGTATTCGCCGAACAGGTTGACGATGGCCTTGCGGTTGCGATATTCGAACAGGTAGCCCCAGCCCAGGTTGCAGATGAACAGCGCGCCCACCAGCAACAAGGCGGTGGCCAGCGGCAGCACCAGGCCGGCGCTGTTGTAGAGCCAGAAGTTGAGTCCGCCCAGCCCGGCCGCCGTGGCCAGCGTCAACATGATGGACCACAAGGGCCCCAGCAGGGGCAGCAGCAAACCCAGCACCAGGCCCACCGCCAGCACCTGCAGGAGATCGAAGCCCTGGGCGAAATCGGGCCGGGCCTTGAAGTCTTCGTCGAGGATGGAGGCCACCAGGTTGGCGTGGATCTCCACGCCCGGATAGACCGGGCTGACCGGTGTGGCCCGCAAGTCGTTCAGGCCCGGTACGGTGGTGCCGACCAGCATGATGCGGCCATCGAGCTGGTCGTGCGGATAGGTGCCACGCATCACGTCGATGGCCGACACATAGCGGAAGGCTCCGCCATTGGGACCACCATGCCCACGGTAGGTGACCAGCGTGGTCAGCTGGCGTTCGACCGGGATGAACAGCGGCTGCGGCCTGACCTCGACGGCAATGCCGGCCAGCGCGCCGTAGTCGCGTACCTGGTCGCCGGAGAACACGGTTTCGTCCCGCAGGAAGATGGGCTTGACGCGCTTGCCGTTCAGGGCCACCCGCGCCGTGGCCAGCGCCAGCGATTCATAGAAGTGCTCGCCCAGCTGGGAGATCAGCGGTACGGCGCGGATCACGCCATCGTCGTCAGGCACGGGATTGAAGAAGCCACCGGCGCGCGCCGCCGCCTGCAACTGTGGCAGGTTGGCGCCATAGGCGCGCCAGCCGATCACGTCCAGCCTGCGTCCGCCCAGGTCGGCGAGATCGAAGATGGGGGCAGGCAATTGCCCCTTGGCGATGGCGCCGGGGTCGTTGGAGAGGTTGTAACCCAGTACCACCGGCTGGCCTTGCAAGGCCTCGGCCAGGCGCGCGTCATAGTCCATCTCGGGCTTGAGCAGCTGCAGCTGGCGGGCCAGTTGCGGCACATCCTTCAAGGCCCCGTGGGCCAGGTCCTGCAGGCGCCCATAGCCGGAACTGGTATCGGGCTCGGCGAAGACCACGTCGAAACCGACCGACTGCGCCTGGTAGGTCTGCGTCATCTGCCGCACCAGTTGTGCCACCACGTCACGGCTCCAGGGCCAGCGGCCCAGCGCGGCAATGCTCTTCTCATCGATGTCGACGATGACGATGCGCGGATCGAGGTCGGGCTTGGTCACCCGCATGCGCAGGTCGTAGAGGAACAGGTCCAGCCGCTCCACCAGCGGACGGGGCAACATGCCCGTGACTTCGGCCCCCGCGACACCAGTCAGCACCAGCGCCAGCAGCCAGCGGGCCCAGTGCCTGGCAAAGGCGGTACGCAGACGACGCAGCATGGACTTTCCCCCGGAATCTTATGTTGGCAGCGATCATGCCAGTAGTTGCCGCCCGCCACAATGTGCCGGCGCGTCGGGCTGCCGGCATTGCCATTTGGCATCATCTGCTCACGATGTGCGCTGCGTGATGTGACGAAGGCAAAAATGCGTTCTAATGATCCCCCGCCCTGTCCACGCCGAGGAGTCCATCCCATGAAGCCGATCCCGCTGATCACGCTGCGCAATGGCGACCGTGTGCCTGTCCTGGGACAGGGCACCTGGAACATGGGGGAATCCGCGACGCAGGCCGCCGCCGAGGTGTGCGCGCTGCAAGCCGGGATGGCGCTGGGCATGACCCTGATCGATACGGCCGAGATGTATGGCGAGGGCGGAGCCGAGCGCATCGTCGGGCGCGCCATCGCCGGGCACCGCGATGAGGTCTACCTGGTCAGCAAGGTCTTGCCACACAACGCCAGCAAGCGCGGCACCATCGCCGCCTGCGAGGCCAGCCTCAAGCGCCTGGGGACCGACCGCATCGACCTCTACCTGCTGCACTGGCGTGGTTCGCATCCGCTCGCGGCCACCATCGAGGGCATGCAGGCGCTGCAGGCACAGGGCAAGATCGGTGGCTGGGGGGTGAGCAACCTTGACGGCGACGACATCGATGAACTGCTGGAAGAACCGCAGGGCGACAAGTACCTGTGCAACCAGGTGCTCTACAACCTGTCGCGGCGCGGTATCGAATTCGACCTGCTGCCGCAGTCGCTGGAGCGGGGGGTGGCCGTGATGGCCTACTCGCCCATCGAACAGGGCCGCATCCTGAGGAACGCCGCCCTGGCGGCGGTGGCGCAACGGCATGAAGCCACGCCGGCCCAGGTGGCGCTGGCCTGGGTGCTGCGCCGACCGGGCCTGATGGCCATTCCCAAGGCTGCCGACGAGGCGCATGTGCAGCTCAATCGCGGCTGCCTGGAGATTGCACTCACCGATGCCGATCTCAAGGAGCTGGATGCGGCCTTCCCGCCGCCCCGGCGCAAGCAGCCGCTGGCGATGCTGTAGGCATCTGCGGCTTCAGGCCGCCTGCTGCGTCTGCAAGGCCTTCAGCAGATGACGCAGGGCGGCCGGGATGGGGGCAATCACCGGCACCGTGAAGCGCCGCGCCAGCGCAATGGCGGCCTGGCCCAAGGGGCCGCCGCCGATCACCACGGCCTCGGCGCCATCGATGTCCACGCACTCCCGCACTGCCTGGGCCAGCGCGTCTTCCAGGGCTTGTGGATCACCCGCCAGCACGCGCGGATCGCCCGCAGTCAGGCGGATGCCGGTATAGAGACTGCCCACTCCAGCCTGTACCGCTTTCTCGCCAATGACGCCGGCCAGTTCGGGCGTGACTGTCGCCACGCCGAAGCGGCGCCCACCCTGCGCTGCCTCCAGCATCGACGCTTCGCACAGGCCGGCGATCGGCCTGGCATCGAGCGCACGCAAGCGCTCGATGCCGGGGTCGCCAAAGGCACTGATGATCGCCCCTGCACTCTGCCGCCCCGCCTCGCGCCAGTTACGCTCGACCTCGGGCGCGGCGGCGTCGAGTTCTGCGGCATTGACGATCATCCCCGGTCCCTGCCCCGCGCTCACGCCGGTGATGCGATAGCCCGGTGGCAGTTCGGCACTGGCGATGGCCACCATCATGGCGGTGGTGGCCTCGGACGAATTGGGATTGATCAGCAGGATATGCGGCATGCCAGTCTCGGTAGAAAAAAGGATCAGCTGCGTGCCGCGACCGCCTGCGCCGGCGCGGTCGGGGCGTCGTCCTGCAGGGGCGCGTCGGGCGATTTGCCATAGGTTTCAGGCACGGTGCGCACGGCCAGCGTGAAGATGCCATACATGGCAGCGATCATGCCGAACACGCCAGCCAGGCCGAAGGCGTCGAACAGGCGCCCTGCCACCAGCGGCATGAAGGCGCCGGCGGCGGTGCCGGTGGCCAGGATGAAGGCCGTGCCGAAGGCGCGCACCCGGGTCGGATAGAGTTCTGGTGCATAGATCCAGATGGTGGTGTTGAGCAGCAGCACGAAGAACTGGAACACCGCACCGGCGGCCAAGATCAGCACAATGCTCTTGGCCAGGAAACCAATGGTCAGCGCCGCCAGGCAAGCCCCGATGGCGCCCGCTGTCAGTACGCGCTTGCGCGGCAGGTGGAAGCCGAACGCCGAGGCCGCCAAGGCGCCCAGGAGGCTGCCGCTTTGCATCACCATGGTAAACAGCAGGCTCTTGGACATGCTGTAGCCCAGGCTCACCAGGATGGTCGGCATCAGGGTCAGCACCGAGATCTGCGCGCCATAGGTCATCCAGATGGCGATGCACAGCGGCAGTGTGCGGCGTGCCAGCGGACCGCGGAAGATTTCCATGGAGCGCACCTTGACCGGCGTGGCCTGCTCGCGGCGACCATCGTCGCTGATCCAGGCCTGGCCTTGCGGTGCCGGGCCAGACAGCCTGCCGCTGGCCAGGCGCGCCAGCACCTGGTTGGCTTCGGCGATCTTGTGGCGCGACAGCAGGAAGCGCGGGGTCTCCGGGATGTAGCGTCGATAGAAGGCGCCCAGCAGGGCCGGCAACATCAGGCAGAAGAACAGCCAGCGCCAGCTGTTCTCCCCCGGAAAGAGCGTAAAGACCAGCAGGCCGAAGGCCGGCGCCAGGAAATTGCCCATGCCACCGGCACCGACATTGACCAGGCCCACGGCCGTGCCACGGAACTTGCTGGAGCAGAACTCGGCCAGCATGGTCACGGCAATGGCAATCTCGCCACCCAGGCCGAAACCGACGATGGCGCGACCGATGGCCATCACCGTCAGGTCCGGGGCCAGCGCGCAAATACCTGCGCCCAGCGTGAACAGCAGCAGGTCAAGGCTGAGCATGACGCGGCGACCATAACGGTCGGCCACCAGGCCCGAGACGATGCGGCCGATGGCCGCGCTGGCAAAGGTGACCGTATTGAGCAGGCCGATGTCGGTGGCCGAGAGTCCCCATTGCTGCTTCAGTAGCGGGCCGACCAGGCCGATGGCGTTCTGTTCGAAGCTGTCGAACAGGCAGCCGATCAGGATCAGGAAGATGATGGTGTGGTGCGAACGGGTGACGCCGATCTTCTCCAGCGCGCCGTCCAGCTCGGCGACGCGCGGCGAATTCGGGATATCCGGTGACGACAGTGTGGGTCCAGCCATGGTCTGCTCCTCTTGCGTGGGGACGGCATATGAATGCTGCTCGTTGGGCGGATGATGCAAGGCTGTGGAACCCGGTGGGTGTTGCACGTCACCGTGTGGATAGCTTAGTCCAGCATGCCCATGAATGGAATATTGATTTCAAATTATATTAATCACTGAAATCACAATTTCACTCAATGAAGGGCATTAGCAATCGCCGTGCCAGGCGAGGACCCTGGCTGGAACAGGCTTGCATGGCAAGAGCCACCGGCTGCAAAGCGGCCATGGACAAGGAAAAGCCGCATCACCGCAGTCTCGCAGCGGCCGGCTGGTAGTTGTCTTTCGATACACTGCGCAACAGCGGGATGCGCCTTGACAGGGAGGCCTCAGTGACCGGCGCACCGGCAAGGAGCGCCGAGCGCAAGAAAACAGGGCGCCAGAAAGAGCTAAATCATGAAATCAGGATTTCATCATTGCAGCCAGGCAATTCAATCGAAATCGCCCAGCTCCTCATGCTCCTGCTCCACTGCCGCCAGGCGCTTGCGTCCCGGCGCGCCACTGGCATCGATCACCAGCGTGGACAGCAGGTCGCACAGGGCCATGACGGCGACGTGGTTGTCCAGCGGCCCGGGGCCACGGCACTGCGCCTGCAGCGACCAGGTGGCATCGGCATAGTCAGGCGAGGCCTGGTCGCTGATGTAGAGAATGCGGGCGCCGGCCCGCTTGGCCGCCTGCAGCAGGCGATCCATCTGACCGGTCTGGCGCCGCGTACCGAAGACGATGACGCAATCGCGCTCGCCCAGGCCGGCGGTGTATTCGGCCAGGGTCTCGCCCGCGCCGGGCAAGGCCGTCACGCGTGGCAGGACCTGGATGATCTGCCAGCGCAGGTAGAGCGCAAAGGCCTGGCTGCTGCGACTGCCGAAGATCAGCACATGGGGTGCGCCGGCAATGGCGCGGGCGATCTCGGCCATGACGGCGTCAGACAGGCGTTCGAAGGTCGCCGCCAGGTTCTGCTGGGATTGCTGGAAGTGCGTCGTCACCGAGCGCAGCTGGCGTGCCGTGCCGGCGCTGCTGCTGTGGAACAGCGGCGAACCTGCCTCCTGTTCCTCGCGCACATGGCGACGTGCCTCATCGTAGTTCTCATAGCCGATGCGGCGGATGAAGCGACTCACGGTAGAAGGGGATACCCCGGCCAGCTGGGCCAGTTCGTTGCCCGCATAGCTGGCCAGCTCGCCCGGGAACTCCAGCAGGAAGTCGGCCAGCTGGCGCTCGGTGCTCGACAACTCGTCCAGCTTGCTACGCACGCGGCGCACGAAGGATTCGGATGAAGGTCTCATGGTGGTGCGGGCCAGGCCCGCGCTGTCGGTCGATTCGGTCAGGATCGCCGCATTGTATAGCAGCGGCCCGTCTCAGCCGAACTTGCGGGCGGCATCGATGGCCAGGCCACTGCCGATGCTGCCGAACAGGTCGCCTTCCACGTGGCGTGCGTTGGGGGCCAGCGCCGCGATGCGTTCACGCAGCAGGCGCACGCCGCTGGAGCCGCCGGTAAAGAAGACGCTGTCGATATCGTCGGCCGTCAGGCCGGCCTGCTTGAGCAGGGCCAGCACGGTCTGTTCCACCGATTGCACCAGGTGATCGACGGCAGCATCGAAGTCGGTGCGCTGCAATTGCAGTTGCTCGGGCTTGCGCAGGCGTTCCAGGTCCAGCAGGGTGCTCTCGGCGCTGGACAACGCGATCTTGCCGCTCTCCACCTGCAGCGCCAGCCAGTGGCCGCAGCGTTGCTCCACCACATCCAGCAGGCGCGCAAAGCGCTCGCGGTCGGCCACTTCGCGGCCGACGTCTTGCAATTGCTGCCAGACCTTGCGGGTATAGAGCTGGTTGATGGTGTGCCAGGTGGCCAGGTTGTAGTAGTAGCTGGAGGGAATCTCGGCGTTGCCCTGCAGGCGACCGCCCAGGCCCAGCAGCGGCATCACGCAGGCCAGGCTGAAATACTTGTCGAAGTCGGTACCGCCGATGTGTACGCCGCCATTGGCGAGGATGTCGTCGCGGCGCTCCTGGCGAGCGGCGCGCTGGGGCGAGAGGCGTACCAGCGAGAAGTCGGAGGTACCACCACCGATGTCAACGATCAGTACCAGCTCTTCCTTGTCGATACGCGATTCGTAGTCGAAGGCGGCGGCAATCGGCTCGAACTGGAAGGCGATTTCCTTGAAGCCGACGTCGCGGGCGATCTCTTCCAGCGTGTCCTGGGCCAACTGGTCGGCGGCCGCGTCATCGTCCACGAAATGCACCGGACGCCCCAGCACCACCTTGGAGAACGAGGTACCGGCGGCACGTTCGGCGCGTTTCTTGAGTTCACCGATGAATTGCGAGAGCAGACCGCGATAGGGCAAGGCCCGGCCGCCCACCTCGGTCTGGCCATCGATGGCGCCGGAGCCCAGCAGGCTCTTGAGCGAGCGCATCAGGCGCCCCTCGTAGCCCGCCAGGTACTCGCCCAGGCCGGCACGGCCATAGCTGAATTCGTTCTCGTCGGCATTGAAGAACACCACCGATGGCAGGGTCGCACGGCCTTCTTCCAGCGGCAGCAGCAGGGAATCCCCGGCATCGGGGCGCAGCCAGCCGACGGTGGAGTTGGAAGTGCCGAAGTCCACACCGCACGCATTCGCCATCGATTACTCCTTCTTTTCGGGCCGGCAATCATATAGAAAAGCACCGTGCTTGTCTGCACGGCGCACTGGCAGCGTTTGAAGCAAGCAACATGCCTTGCGGGAATCATTGCCTAACAGACAATTAGACAATGCCAGAATGACAAAAACGCCGGGCGGCATCGCTGCCGTCCCGGCGCCTCTTCAGGCGGCCTGTGGAAAACTTAGAATTCCTGGGCCACCGGGCGCAATACCACTTCGCTGATATCGACGTTGGCCGGCTGCTCGATGGCATAGGCGATGGCGCGTGCCACCGAGTCCGAGGAGATCTGGTTGGCTTCGTACCAGGCCAGCACGGCGGCGGAGGTCTCGGCGTCGCTGCTGTGGGTCTTCAGTTCCGAATCGACCGCGCCCGGCGAGATGATGGTGGTACGCACGCCCTGCGGTGCCTCGGTACGCAAGCCTTCGGTCAGGGCGCGCACGGCGAACTTGGTGGCGCTGTAGACGGTACCCATGCCGGCGAAGACCTTGATGCCGGCCACCGACGCCAGGTTGATCACATGGCCCGAACCCTGCGCGGCAAACCGTGGCAGCACGGCGGCCACGCCATAGAGCAGACCCTTGATGTTGACATCGATCATGCGGTCCCATTCATCGACCTTGGTCTTGATCATCGGTGCCAGCGGCATGATGCCGGCATTGTTGACCAGCACGTCGATACGGCCGAAGTGCTGCTCGCCCTTGGCTACCAGGGCTTCCACATCCTCGCGGCGCGCCACGTCGGTGGTCACGGCGATGGCCTGGCCGCCAGCGGCAGTGATCTCGGCCACCAGTTGCTGCAGGCGTTCGGTGCGGCGCGCGCCCAGTACCAGGCGGGCGCCCCGGTCGGCCAGGTGGCGTGCGGTGGCTTCGCCCAGGCCGCTGCTGGCGCCGGTGATGACGACGACCTTGTCCTTGATGTTGTTGCTCATGATGTAGTCCTTTCCAGTGGATGAATGCAGCGCGCCATCGGCAGTGCCGCGGGTTGATGGAAAGGATTATGGGGAGCGCGACTATGCCAAACAATGGAAATGTTAGACTTTCACAATTCCACTTTATGGAACCATCATGCTGAACCGATTGGACATGTTGCGCATCTTCTGTACCGCCGCCGATACCGGCAGCTTCAAGGATGCTGCCATCCGCCTGGGCATTTCACCGCAGGCCGTCACCCGCGCCATCCAGGAACTGGAGCGCCTGCAAGGCGAGATGCTGTTCCATCGCAATACCCGCCAGGTGCGCATCACCAGCTTCGGCGAGGCCCTGGCCGAGCGCGCCCGCGCCAGCCTGCGCGAGCTCGATGGGCTCTTCGACGACCACTCGCCCGGCCCCGCCGATGAGATGAGCGGCCTGGTACGGCTGGCTGCGCCCTCGGCATTGGGACGCAATCGCCTGTTGCCCATCGTGGAAAAACTGGCTAACGAGCATCCGGGCTTGCGCTTCGACCTGCGTTTTACCGACCAGCGTGCCGATGTGGTGGGCGAGAAGATCGATATCGGCATCCGCGTCGGGGCGCTGCGCGACAATCGCTTCGTGGTGCGGCGACTGGGCAAGACCCGCTTCCACGTCGTGGCCACGCCGCGCTTCCTGCGCCAGCATGGACGGCCATCGACCCTCCAGGAGCTGCAGGCCCTGCCCTGCACCGGCATGCTTGATCGTGGCACCGGCCGGCTGTGGCCGTGGATGTTTTCAGGGGAGCGCCAGATGAGTGCCGAGCAAGCCCGCTTCCAGTGCGATGACTCGGACGCCGAATACCGGCTGGTGCGCGATGGCGTGGCCATTGGCCAGATTGCCGGCTTCCTGTGCGACGACGACATCGCCGCCGCACGCCTGGTCCCGGTCATGACCGACCATGAGCCCGAGCCCTGGGACATGTATCTCTATCGTCCCCAGCGCGGCCCGGTGCCGCCACGGCTGCGCCTGGTGTTCGACCGGCTGGTGCAGGAACTGTCGGACTGATGCCCCGGCGACGGCGCTTGCGCCTACCAGCGGCAGTCGTGATCCATCAGCACTTCGGCGCTGCCCTGCTCCTGCAAGTCGAAGTTCACCGGCATGTTGATGAGGAAGAATCCGGCGCTGCCATCGGCAAAGCGTGCCCCGGTCAGCAGCAGCGATTGCGAGGCCATGTTGGCCGCCGCATAGTCGCTGCGGCTGGCCGCCAGCTTGAAGGGATCCTCGTGCGCCAGGGCAGCGGCGGGCAGGCGCATGACCCAGTAGCGATGGCCTTCGAAGTACCAGGCGCGCCATTGCCGCCAGGGATCGTCGCGATGATCGCCCAGGCTGGCCGCCACATCGCGGCGCATGCAGTCGATGTGCAGGTGCAGGTGCAATTGCGAGCGGCCCGCGGCGGAATTGATTTCCACGCCCAGTTGTTCATCGCTGCGCGGTCGTCCCAGCGCCTGCGCCACGCGCGTGCGCTGCTGCCAGGCGTAGGCCCAGTAATTGGGAGCCTCCGGCACCAGCAGTTCGGGACTCTCGATGCCGCTCAAGCGACGGGTGGGCATCAGCAGGTATTGCGCCGGACCGACGATGTCCTTGAGGATCACGAAGCCATGTTCCAGGTCGACCAGCGCACAGGGCTTGGGCTGGCCCTGGGTCTGCATGCCGGGCACGCACTGCTGGCTGACGATCTCCCACAGCTTGTGCGGATCGGCGGCGCGGGCCGGGGGCGCCAGACAGGAGAGCGTCAGCACACTGGCAAGAAGAAATTGATGGACGGTACGCATGGAAGGAATCCGGTGGAAGCCGACGGTGCGGCTGGACAGCTGGGCAGCTTAGCAGTCCTTCGTGTCCTGTGGATGACAGCCTGCCATGACAAGCCGGCCTCGGAATAGGACGAGCTGTGGATCAATCAGCACTTGCCTTCCTGGACGGGGCGGCATTCTCTATACATAAAGTCTAAATTTAGATAATATGTATTTCATGAAATCCCGCCCCCGCCAGAAAAAACCCACCCGTCCCGACCACGAACTGTTGCTGTCCCAGCTGCAACAGGTGGCCCAGGGGCTGGGCGATACCTTCGCTCCCTTCTGCGAGGTGGTCCTGCACGACCTGCGCGATGCCGACCATTCCATCGTCGCCCTGCACAACAACCTGTCCGGGCGCGCGGTGGGCGACGCCACCACCGAACTGGGACTGGCGCGCATCGCCGACCACAGCTATCCGCAAGTGCTCTCCAACTACGCCAACACCCTGGCCGACGGACGCCAGGCCAAGAGCACCTCGATCGGCATCAAGGATGCCGATGGCAAGTATGTGGCGGCGCTATGCATGAACATCGACCTGACCCTGTTCGGCGCGCTGCAAGGCATGCTGCGCCAGTTCGGCGGCATCGACGGCGCGGTGCGTGTGGCCGAGACGCTGGAGCCGGCCGGTGCCGACGCCCTGCGCAGCCGCATCGATGCCTTTGCCGCGCGCCTGTCGACCACGCCGCGCAGCTTGAAGGCCGATGACCGCCGTACCCTGATGCGCGAACTGCGCCAGGCCGGCTGCATGGATGTACGACGCGCCGCCGAGATCGTGGCGGCGCACCTGGGCGTCTCGCGCGCCACCGTCTACAACGACGAGAAGCCCTGAGCCGGCGCGTCACACGATTTCCGATTGCCTCTCTCTTTGCCCATCCACAGGAAGCCCCATGATCCCCCTCTCCTCCGCCACCGAATCCCCCACCTTCGCCGACGTCCTGCTGGCCGCCGAGCGCATCAAGCCCTGGGCGCACCGCACCCCGGTACTGCGCTCACGCACGGCCGATGCCGAGATCGGCGCGCAGGTCTTCTTCAAGTGCGAGAATTTCCAGCGCATGGGAGCCTTCAAGTTCCGTGGTGCCATGAATGCGCTCTCGCAATTCAATGAGACCCAGCGCAAGCATGGCGTGATCACCTTCTCCTCCGGCAACCACGCGCAAGGGACGGCATTGGCGGCGCAGCTGCTGGGCATCCCGGCGGTGATCGTCATGCCGCTGGACGCACCGGCTGCCAAGGTCGCCGCCACGCGCGGTTACGGCGCAGAAGTGGTGACCTACGACCGTTATACGGAAGATCGCGAAGAGATCGGCGCGCGCCTGGCCGCCGAACGCCAGATGACCCTGATCCCGCCCTACGACCACCCACACGTGATGGCCGGCCAGGGCACGGCCACGCTGGAACTGCTGCAGGAAACCGGTCCGCTGGATGCGCTCTTCGTCTGCGTGGGCGGCGGCGGCCTGCTCTCGGGTGCGGCGCTGGCCGCGCGCGCGCTGTCGCCCGCCTGCCAGGTCTATGGGGTGGAACCGGAAGCCGGCAACGACGGCCAGCAATCGCTGCGCAGTGGCAAGATCGTCAGCATCGCCACCCCCAAGACCATCGCCGACGGCGCGCAGACGCAACACCTGGGCCACTACACCTTCGATGTCATCCGCCGCAACGTCGACGACATCCATACCGTCAGCGATGCCGAGCTGATCGCCTGCATGCGCTTCTTTGCCGAGCGCATGAAGATGGTGGTCGAGCCGACCGGCTGCCTGGGCCTGGCGGCGGCGCGCAAGTTCAAGGAGCAGTTGCAGGGCAAGCGCGTGGGCGTGATCGTCAGCGGTGGCAATGTCGACCTGGGCAAGCTGGCGGGATTCCTGGCCGGGTAATTATTTCTACCGATTACGCCCTCGGGCGTTTTGGCTTACATTGCCCTTTTTCACTCAACAGCAAGGACTGGAACCGCCATGCCCCATCTTGTTCTGGAATACAGCAGCAACCTCGCCCTGGAAGTGCAGCCCACCCTGCTCAGGCTCAACCAGGCCCTGGTGGCCAGCGGCCATTTCGAGGAGAACGCCATCAAGTCACGCGCGGTGCGCCTGGACGACTACCTGGTCGGCACCCAGCCGCAGGCACGTCGTGCCTTCCTGCACCTGCGCCTGGCCATCCTGACCGGCCGTACCCTGGACGAAAAGAAGCAGGTCGCCGACATCCTCGGCGCCGCCGTGCAGAAGGAGCAGCGCTGGCCACAGGAGACCCAGGTCCAGGTCACGGTGGACGTGGTCGACATGCAGCGCGAGACCTACTTCAAGCTCAGCCTGCAATGAGCGCACGCGCGCGCTAGCGGCTGCCACACGGCCGCGCGCACGTACGAGAGCCGACCGGTGCGATCCCGGTCGGCTTTTTCTTTTCTGCTGATGGAAAGAAGGGGGCTCAGGAAGCCAGGGCGACCTCGGGCAGGGCCTCGCGGAACTGCACCACATTGCCTTCCGGATCGAAGCCATCGCAGGCCCGGAAACCAGGACCATCCCAGGCTGCCGACTCCGGTTTCATGCCACCACCCAGCCGTTCGGTGCTCAGGCGCGCCTGCGCCAGCGAGCGCACCGGCAGGAACAGCTTGACCGGCGCATTGTCGCGCAACACCGGCGGCGTCGTGATCTCGACAGCGGCAGACACGGCCGGCGGAACGGCGTGGATCACCAACAGGGAATCCCCTGTCTCGATCACCACCTTCTCGGGATGGACATGCTTGGGAACCACCGCCAGCACCTGCGCGTAGAACGCTGCGAGGCGGGCGACATCTTTGGCGAACAGGACTGCGCCTGCTTTGGGCTGGGTCGACATCTCTGCTTTCAAAAACGTTGAACGGATCACTTACGGAACGGAAGAGTTTATTTTCCATGGCAGCGCTTGGCAAGCATTAATCGTCACCTGGCGGCGACAGCATTTTGTCGCCATGTGGCGACGCCCATCGATCACCTATTGCGGGGCTATGTAGGAAAGCGCTGACAGGCTAAACCGGCGGTATCCGATATTAGTTTTCAGTGCATTTCGTTTATCCTCGTGACGCTGGCAGGCGACGCTGTCAGCACGTCAATTGTCAGCATATTCAGTCAAGATCGTGCATTGTGATCTGAATGGCATTGTTTGCCGGTAGAAAGCGGCCTAAATTGTAAGAGGATGTTCCAAAGCTGTTTACTTAGGAACCTGATCTGCTAACTTGATGTCGCAGGGCAACAAGATGTGCAAGTGACGAAGAACAAAAACAATACCGGACATGTGCATCGACAAGCCACGCCGTCCTCCCTCGGCATTGCGCGATACGCGTGATGCAGGCGGCACCTCACGACAACGACCCGACACTATCGAACAACACGCGCCATGACCATTCGAGACCTGCACACACGGCACAAGCCCGGATCCCCCTCACTGCAACGCGCGTTGACTGGCTCGCGCACCACCCTGGCCCCTGTCGACAGCTCGGCAGATGCCTGGCTGGAACCGACCCTGGCCGATTTCATCTCGCTGGCCACCAGCCTGTGCGACATGCCCATGGGCATGGTCAGCCAGCTGCACGCCGACATCGGCCTGCAGCATCCGAGCATCTCGGTGGTCAATGGTCACGGCGACCTGCGCAACCAGTGGTGGCGCTTCCCCGGCCAGAATGGCGTGGCGCGCACAGTGGTGGATTTTGCGCTGTGCCAGTACGCAGCAAGCCACCCGCGCGAACTCACCGAACTGAGCGACCTGCAAGCCCATCCGCGCTTTGCCGAGAGCGCGCTGGCCAATGGCAATCCGCGCGTGCGCTTCTATGCGGCGGTATCGCTGGTGTCGTCCAATGGCGACATCCTCGGCACCTTGTGCGTGATGGACACCCAGCCGCGCATGCTGACCGCGCCGCAGCGCGATGCCTTCCTCAAGCTCGGCCGCCAGCTCGAAGCGCAACTGGACAGTCGCCGTGCCATGCAGAAGCTGGAACAGCAGACGCTCACCGATGCCTTGACCGGCATCGGCAACCGCCGCAGCTTCGACCTGCGCCTGCGCGAGGAATGGACGCGCCACCTGCGCAATGCGCAACCGCTGTCGCTGCTGATGGTGGACGTGGACTATTTCAAGCAATACAACGACACCTACGGCCACCCGGCCGGCGATGCGCTGCTGTCGCGACTGGCCGGGGTATTGCGCTCGCCGCTGCGCGCCAGCGACTTCCTGGCACGTTATGGCGGCGACGAGTTCGCACTGATCCTGCCCAATAGCGATGAAGTCGGCGCCCACCACGTGGCCGAGCGCATCAAGCAGGCCGTGGCGCGGGCGAAGTGGCCGCATACCGACATCGAGATCAGCCTGGGTGCAGCCACCGTCACGCCATCGGCGATGTGCGATTTCAGCGCCTTGCTGCAGGCCGCCGACCAGGCCATGTACCAGCGCAAGCATGGGCGTAACCCCGGACATGCCTGAGCCCCTGGAGCCATCAGCCTGCCGGCGACACACTGGACGAACCCGAACGAACGCCGCTGTCATCCCAGATGACGGCGGCGTTTGCATTCAGGGCAGGTTCATCGGCCCGCCTCACCTGGCGGTGTACTGCGCATGAGCCGCAAGGCCACCACCATCGCCAGGCCGACCGCGACCGCGCCGGCCAGATAGACCGCCGCTACCCCACGGGCGCTGGCCAGCGCACCGGCCAGGGGACTGGTGATGCCCAGCGAGAGATCGAGGAAGGCGACATACGCGCCCATGGCCAGACCGCGGGTCTGGGGCGGTGCGCGGCGCATCGCCTCCACGCCGAAGCCGGGGAAGGCTAGCGAATAGCCGAAGCCGGTCAGCGCAGCGCCAAGGTAGGCAATGGCCGCCGTATCGGCCTGCCAGATCAGCAACTGGCCCAGCGCTTCGATGACCACGCACACCAGCGCCACGCGCGCACCACCCAGCTTGTCGGGCAGGTGGGCAAACAAGAGCCGGGCGACGATGAAGGCAACACCGAAGGCCGAAAAGGCCAGCGCGGAATCGCCCCAGGACCTGGCCGCAAACAGCAGCGCAATGAAGGCCGTGATGACGCCAAAGCCGACACTGGCCAGCGCCAGTCCCATGCCCGGCACCCACACCGCCCCCAGCACCTGGTAGAAGGGCGTGCGACGACTTGCGCTGGGTGGCAGCGGTCGCAGACCGGCCACCACCATCAGAGCCAGCAAGGGCAGTAACAGGCTCACCGTCGCAATGCCGGCAAATCCATACGCGCGGCTGATTGCCACGCCCACCGGTGCGCCCGCGCCGAAGGCCGCATAGATGGCAATGCCCAGCCAGGCCATCACCTTGCCGCCATGCTGTGGACCGACCAGGCCGATGCCCCAGCTCATGGTGCCGGTGACGATCAGGCTTTCGCCCAGTGCCAGCGACAGGCGTCCGATCAGCAGCACGCCCACCGAGGCGACAGGATGATCCAGCAGCCTCAGGGAAGCCAGGTACACCAGCCCCGACAAGGAGGCTGCGACGAAGCCGGCAACCACGGCGCGCTTGGCGCCGCGCAGGTCGGCGAAGTTGCCGGCCCAGGCGCGTGTGAGCAGGGCAGCGGCAAATTGCGCGCCCACCACCGTGCCGATCACGGTGGCATCCATGCCCAAGACATCGTGCAGGTGCAGTGGCAATACCGGCAACTGCAAGCCAATGGTGAGGAAGGCGACGAAGACGGCCAGCGTCAATGGCGCCAGCTTGAGGAAGACAGTAACGCCGGGACTGGCCAGCGGCGTTACGGGAGAGGGCTTGTCAGCCGGTTGCGTGCTCATGGGAATCCTGTGGAAGAAATGCGGAAACGGGAGATCGATGGATGCCTTGGCACCGATCCGGTTAGAATGCGACTAATTCGTCATATCGCGTCGAACGGCAGTATGCGACGAATCCGTCAGGTTTTCTATTCGCGTTCCTTATGGCCGATTCCATCCCCATGTCCAAACCCCGCCGCCCCCAGATTTCCCTGCGCAAGCAGCCACAGCAGGCACGTTCCACCGAGCTGGTCAGTGCCATCCTCGAAGCCGCTGTTCAGGTTTTGACCAAGGAGGGCGCGCAACGCTTCACCACGGCCCGCGTGGCTGAGCGGGCCGGCGTATCGGTCGGGTCGGTGTACCAGTATTTCCCCAACAAGGCGGCCATCCTGTTCCGCCTGCAGGCCGACGAGTGGCAACAGACCACCGCGATGGTGCGCCGCCTGCTCGCCGACGACAGCAAGCCACCGCTGACGCGGCTGCGCGAACTGGTACACGCCTTCATCCGCAGCGAGTTCGAGGAAGCCAGGGTGAGACTGGCACTCAATGACGCCGCGCCGCTCTATCGCGACGGGGTCGAGGCACAGGAGATGGACCATGCCTGGGATGACATCATCGCCAGGTTCATGCGCGAGGCCTTGCCGCAGGTTGCGCCCGGGCGGCGCAAGCTGGCCGGTGAGCTGGTGCTGACCAGCCTGGCCACGGTGGGCGAGCATCTCTCCCGCACCGAGCGCACGCCACGCGCCATCACGGCCTATGGCAACGCCATGGCCGACATGTTCTGCGCCTACTTCGCCAGCCTGCAGGCCGGCTGACCTACCTACGGACGTGGCGCTGCCGTGGACGCACGCTCCACCAGCTGCGGCGTGGCGGTCACGCGCATCACCGGCGAAACGCTGCGGCGCTCGATCAGCGCCAGCAGCAATTCGATGGACATGCGGGCTGCCTCATCGGTGGGCACCGCCACCGTGGTCAGGGCCGGCCGTGAAAATCTTGCCCACTGGATGTCGGTGATGCCGATGACCGAGATGTCGCCCGGCACTGTCAGGCCCAGGTCGGCGATGGCATTCATCGCCCCCAGCGCGGGCAGGTCATTGCTGGCGAAGATGGCCGTCAGTTGCGGATGCTCGCGCAGCAACTCCATGGTGGCCTGGTAGCCGCCTTCCACGGTATCGCGGATGTAGCGGGTGCGCGGCAACGGGTGCTTGTGGCCGGCGGCGGCACAGGCGCCAGCAAAACCCCGGTAACGCTCGGCGTGGATGCCGCTCTTCTTGCTGCCGACCAGCGCGCCGAACTGGCGATGTCCCAGCGCCAGCAGGTGACGTCCGGCAATCGCACCGGCCTCGTGGAAGTCCACCGCGATGCAGGGCAGCTCGGGCGGGGCATCGGGCTTCTCCCACATGCACAACACCACCGGCGCGCCGCGCTGCTCGGTCTTCTTCAGCTCATCCATGGGCAGGTTGGCATTCATGATCAGCATGCCGTCGGACAGGGTGCCGGCGATCTGGTCCAGATAGGCGCGGCCGGTATCGGGATCGTCGTTGGTATTGCACACGATCAGGAAGCGCCCGTGCGCCCGCGCGGCGCGTTCGGCTGCCAGCGCGAACTCGGGATAGAAGGGGTTGGCGATGCTGGAGACCACCAGCGCCAGCGTCGGCGCACGCCCTTCGGCCAATGCACGGGCCGTCAGGTGCGGGCGGTAACCCAGTTGCGCCACGGCATCGAGCACGCGCTGGCGCGTCTGCTCGCCGACCTTGCCACGCTGGCGCAGGACGTTCGATACGGTGGCCGAGGTAACACCGGCCAGACGGGCGACTTCGGATAGGGTAGTCATGGAGGCAAGGAGTTGGAAGCCCTCGCATTCAATCCTCTAATGCAGGGCTTGTCAACGCACTACCCCGGCCCATCCCATGCTGCCGCCGCGCCCGTGGGCAAGGCGTTCCTGACAAAATGCTGCCGGCTTCCCGTTACAGGATTCTTGTTGCACGCCCTATCCAAGATGGGTATGATCAACCCACAAATTTTGCCGCCCCGATGTGGCAACACGATCAGAACAACGACGTGGAGACAACCCCGATTGCACTCAGGAACAACCAGGCGATCTTTTTTTTGGATCGATTGATTAAGCGCTTAACCTTACGCCAGCCCTGCCTTAGCGGCTGCCTGATGTGTGATTCTTCTTGTTAGGAATACGTGATGGCCAGCATTACCTTGCGTGCAGCACAAAAAGCCTACGGCGATGCCCCGCCGGTGATCCGCGATGTCGACCTCGCCATCGGCGAGCATGAGTTCTGCGTCTTCCTCGGCCCTTCCGGATGCGGCAAGTCCACGCTGCTGCGGGTGATTGCCGGACTGGAAGACCTCAGCAGCGGCGAGCTCTACATTGGCGACAAGCGCGTCAATGACGTCCCCTCGGCGCAGCGTTCGGTGGCCATGGTGTTCCAGAGCTATGCACTGTTCCCGCACATGACGGTGTATGAAAACATGAGCTTCGGCCTGACGCTGGCCAAGCTGCCCAAGGCCGAGATCGAACAGAAGGTGCGCGAGGCCGCACGCATCCTGCAGCTGGAAGAACTGCTGCAGCGCAAGCCCAAGGAATTGTCGGGCGGCCAGCGCCAGCGCGTGGCCATCGGCCGCGCCATCGTGCGCCGTCCCGGCGTGTTCCTCTTCGACGAGCCGCTCTCCAATCTCGATGCCACCCTGCGCAGCCAGACCCGGGTGGAAATTGCCCGCCTGCATCGCCAGTTCGAACAGGCCAGCGTGGTCTATGTCACCCATGACCAGGTCGAGGCCATGACCCTGGCCGACCGCATCGTACTGCTGCATGCCGGCGCCGATACCCAGCGCTTCGGCAGCATCGCCCAGGTCGGCAGCCCCATGGAGCTCTACCATCATCCGCGCAACCGCTTCGTGGCCGGCTTCATCGGTTCGCCACGGATGAACTTCATGCCCGCCCAGGTGGTGAGCACCCATGACAACGGCATCCTGGTACGCCTGCCCGCCACCGGCGAAACCCTGCTGGTGGCCGCGCAAGGCAATAGCGTGCTGCCGGGCCAGGACGTGACACTAGGCGTGCGCCCCGAGCACATGGAGATCGGCCAGCAAGGCAGCCACGCCATCACCCGCGAAGTGGTGCTGGTGGAACGCCTGGGCGAGCAGACCTACGTCCACCTCGATGAACCCGCCGGCCAGCCGCTGGTGGCCAAGGCGCCGGGCGACGCCCGCATCGCCCGTGGCGAGCGCCTGCGCGTGGCCATCGCGCCGGCCTGCGCCTACCTCTTCGATGGCGACGGCGTGGCGCTGGCGCGCACGCAAGTCCACGGCGCACTGGCGGTGGCGGCCTGAACGCCGCACCGGCTCCCTCCCCTCTTCCACGCATCACCAGATCAAGGAATCAACATCATGTCGTTACGATTGGGCGTTTGCTATTACCCCGAACATTGGCCCGAGTCCATGTGGGACAGCGATGCCCAGCGCATGAAGGCGCTGGGCATCAAGCAGGTCCGCATCGGCGAATTCGCCTGGAGCCGCATCGAACCCTCGCCCGGCGACCTGCGCTGGGATTGGCTGGACCGCTCCATCGAGGTACTGGCCAGCCACGGCCTGGAGGTGGTGATGTGTACGCCCACGGCCACCCCGCCCAAGTGGCTCATCGACCGCCATGACGACGTGCTGGCCGTCGATGCCAATGGCCGCGCACGCGCCTTCGGCTCGCGCCGCCACTATGATTTTTCTTCCGACTCCTACTTCGAGGAATCGCAACGCATCGTGCGCCTGCTGGGCGAGCGCTACGGCAAGCATCCCGCCGTCACCTCCTGGCAACTGGATAACGAATACGGCTGCCACCAGACCGTGGTCAGCTATTCGCCCTCGGCACTGCGGCGCTTCCGCCTGTGGCTGCGCCAGCGCTATGGCAGCATCGACGCCCTCAATAGCGCCTGGGGCACGGTGTTCTGGAGCATGGAATACCGCAGCTTCGAGGAGATCGATGCGCCGGTCGGCACCGTCACCGAAGCCCATCCCTCGCATCGCCTGGACTATCGCCGCTTTGCCTCCGACGAGGTGGCGCGCTACAACCGCATGCAGGTCGAGATCCTGCGGCCCTTGTCGCCGGGCCGCCTGATGGTCCACAACTTCATGCAGATGTTCCTGGACTTCGACCACTACCCGGTGGCGGCCGACCTCGATGTGGCCAGCTGGGACAGCTATCCGCTGGGCGCACTCGAAGTGATGTGGTTCGACCAGGAGACCAAGGCGCGCTGGCTGCGTACCGGTCATCCCGACTTCGCCACCTTCAACCACGACCTGTATCGCGGCATGTCGGCCCAGCCCTTCTGGGTCATGGAGCAGCAGCCCGGCCCGGTGAACTGGGCGCAGTGGAATCCGCATCCGCTGCCGGGCATGGTGCGCCTGTGGAGCTGGGAAGCCTTCGCCCACGGTGCCGGCTGCGTCTCCTACTTCCGCTGGCGCCAGTGCCCGTTCGCCCAGGAGCAACTGCATGCCGGCCTGAACCGCCCCGACAACCGCCTCGACGTGGGCGGCAGCGAAGCCGAACGCGTGGCCCGCGAGATCATCGCCGTCGAACAGGCCCATGGCGCACTGGCCCAGCCGCGCGGCAAGGTGGCCCTGCTGTTCGACTACGATGCCAAGTGGCTGCTGGACATCCATTTCCAGGGCATCGATTTCGAATACCAGCGCTTCGCCTTCTCCTACTACTCGACCCTGCGCGGCCTGGGCCTGGACGTGGACATCCTGCCCCTGCACGCCAACCTGGCGGGCTACGCCATGATCGTGGTGCCGCCCCTGCCCATCGTGCCGGACGACCTGCCCGGTCGCATCGCCGAAAGCGGTGCGCACACGATCTTCGGGCCGCGCAGCGGCTCCAAGACCGCGTCCCTGCAGATCCCGGCCACGCTGCCGCCCGGCCCCCTGCAGCAATTGCTGCCCATGCGCGTGTGGCGGGTGGAATCGATGCGCCCCAACATCAGCGAACCGGTTTCGCTGGGCGGCCACGGACGCCACTGGCGCGACCTCATCGAAAGCGACGGCCCCGGCCTGCAGACCGTGGCCAGCTTCGCCGACGGCCATCCAGCCATCGTGCGCAAGGACGGCGTACACTTCCTGGCCAGTATCTTTGATGCGGCGCTGACGACCACCTACTTCGAGCAGGTCGCCCGCGAAGCCGGCCTGGCACCGCAACGCCTGCCGGACAGCCTGCGCCTGCAGCAGCGCGGCGGCCTGCAGTTCGCCTTCAACTATGGCGATGCACCTGTCACGCTACCGCAGTCGGAGGGTGCGCAGTTCCTGGTCGGACAAGCTGCCCTGGAACCACAGGGCGTGGCCATCTACCGGATCACGCAACGCTAGAACAACCGCAACACGCCGGCCTCACTCTGGAAGACTGCACGGCGGCCGACGCCGCCGATGCACAAGCGGGCAAGAGAACCTGCGAGCAATACCAATGACCAAGCTGTTTTGAACCCAACATTCGGAGACAACAATGAACAAGATGATTCGCATGGGTGTGATCGCCGGCTGCCTCGCCGCCACGGCCGCCTGGAGCACCCTGGCCAGCGCCGGTACGCTGGCCGTCAGCATCGCCTACAAGGGCGCCGTGCAACGCGCCGTCTGGCAATCCACGCTGGATGAATTCAAGAAGGCCAATCCCGACGTCGACATCAAGGTCTCCTTCGTCGAGGAAGAAGCCTACAAGGTGCAGCTGCCCGGCTGGCTCTCGACCCAGGCCCCGGACATCATCAACTGGCACAACGGCGAGCGCATGGCCTTCTATGCCAGCCGCGGCCTGCTGGAAGACCTGAGCGGCGACTGGAAGAAGAACAACTGGGATAGCACCTACGCCTCCACCAAGGAAGCCTCCTCCTGGCAGGGCAAGCAATACTCGACCCCGACCGTCTACTACTCGTGGGGCATGTTCTACCGCAAGGACCTGTTCAAGAAGGCCGGCATCGCCGCCGAGCCCAAAACCTGGGATGAATTCCTGGAGGCCTGCAAGAAGTTGAAGGCCGCTGGCATCGCCCCGGTTGCCGTCGGTGGACGCGACGCCTGGACCCTGGCCGGCTGGTTCGACTACCTGGACCTGCGCATCAACGGCAATGCCTTCCACCAGCAACTCATGGCCGGCGACATCGCCTACACCGATGCCCGCGTCAAGAAGGTCTATACCGCCTGGAAGAGCCTGATCGACAACAAGGTCTTCATCGACAACGCCCTCTCCTATGACCTCGACGGCGCCCAGCCCTTCCTGTTCCAGGGCAAGGCTGCCATGATGCTCATGGGCACCTTCATCGCCAAGGGCTTCCCGGCCAAGCTGGCGCCGGAGATGGGTTACTTCCAGTTCCCCATCATCGATGCCGCCGTGCCCACCGCCGAGGAAGGTCCGACCGAATCCATCCACATCCCCGCCAAGGCACGCAACAAGGCCGAGGCGCATCGCTTCATCGCCTTCGTGGGAACGCCCGCCATCAGCGCCAAGCTGGCCGAGGGCCTGGGTTCGCTGCCGGCCAACAGCCAGTCGCCAGCCCCGACCGATCCGATCTCGCGCACCGGCTTCGAGATCCTCTCCAATGCCAAGGGCGGCATCGCGCAGTTCTATGACCGCGACATGACCAAGGAAATGGCCGACGAAGGCATGAAGGGCATGCAGAAGTTCATCAGCGACCCGAGCAAGATCGACGACGTGCTCAACGACCTGGAACAGAGCCGCAAGCGCATCTACAAGAAGTCGTGATCCCTGCCCGCCCATCCTGCCCCCGGGCGGGGTGGGCGGCATGCCTGAACACCGCTGGCGTCTCGACGCGGTGAGATACAAGGAGTACCCGTCATGCTCTCTCCCAGTTCCACGATGCAGCGATCCACCGAGGCCGCTGACAGTGCGCCCGCCAGCGCCACGGCTGCCCGCCAGACCGGTGGCCGCAGCGCCGCGCGCCGCAACCGCGCCGCCTTCTGGTTCTTGGCACCGGCCTGCCTGATGACGCTGGTCTATGTGCTGTACCCCATCCTCTACACGATCTATCTCAGCTTCTTCAGCTGGGATGGCATGACCACGCCGCAGTTCGTGGGCCTGGCCAACTATGTCGAGCTGTTCCATGCGTCGACCTTCTACACGGCCCTCAAGAACAACCTGGCCTGGCTGCTGATGTTCCTGCTGGCGCCGCCCATGGGCCTGGCCATCGCCCTGTACCTGAACCAGAAGGTGCGCGGCATGCGCGTGATGAAGTCGCTCTTCTTCGCCCCCTTCGTGCTCTCGGGGGTGGTGGTGGGGCTGATCTTCAGCTGGTTCTATGACCCCAGCTTCGGCCTGCTCTCGCTGCTGCTGGGGCATGGCATCCCGATACTGGGCGATGCGCGCTATGCCACCTTCGGCATCATCTTCGCCGCGCTCTGGCCGCAGACTGCGTATTGCATGATCCTCTTCCTCACCGGCCTGACCGCATTGAACAACGACCAGGTAGAGGCCGCGCGCATGGAAGGCGCCCGTGGCTGGAGCATGCTGCGCTACGTGATCCTGCCGCAGTTGCGCTCGACCACCTTCATGGCTTTCGTGGTCAGCATCATCGGTGCGCTGCGCAGCTTCGACCTGATCTCGGTGATGACCAGCGGCGGCCCCTATGAAAGCTCGACCGTGCTGGCCTACTACGCCTACGACCAGGCCATCAAGTATTACCGCCAGGGATACTCGGCAGCGGTGGCGGTGACGCTGTTTGCCATCATGCTGGTGTATATCGTTTATCAATTGCGCCGCATGCTGCGCGCCGAACGCTGAGAAGAAAAGGGATCGCCATGTTTCCGATGCCGATAGAAAAATGGACGCCAACCCAGCGCCTGCTGTATCGCCTCTCCCTGCCGGTGGCGCTGGGAATCTGGCTGTTGCCGATGCTGGCCGCGCTGGTGACCTCGATACGCTCCAACGACGAACTGATGGCCGGCAACTACTGGGGCTGGCCGCAGGATTTCGCCATGCTGGAGAACTACCGCGAAGCGCTGACCGCTTCGCCCATGCTGCATTACTTCTGGAACAGCTGCCTCATCACCGTCCCCTCGGTGATCGGCGCCATCGCTCTGGCGGCCATGGCCGGCTTTGCGCTGTCGACCTACCAGTTCCGTGGCAATGCGGTGCTCTTCGCCACCTTCGTGGCCTGCAACTTCGTGCCGCAGCAGATCCTGATGATCCCGGTACGCGACCTGTCGCTGTCGCTGGGCCTGTTCAACACCATCACCGGGATGATGCTGTTCCACATCGCCATGCAGACCGGCTTCTGCACCCTGTTCCTGCGCAACTTCATCAAGCAGCTGCCCTTCGAGATGATCGAGGCGGCGCGCATCGAAGGGGCCAGCGAATGGACGGTGTTCTATCGCATCGTGCTGCCGCTGATCCGCCCGGCGCTCGCCGCGCTGGCGGTGCTGGTCTTCACCTTCGTCTGGAACGACTACTTCTGGGCGCTGGTGCTGACCCAGGGCGATGACGTGGCCCCCATCACGGTGGGCGTGGCGGCCCTGCGCGGCCAGTGGACCACGGCCTGGAACCTGGTCTCAGCCGGTTCCATCCTGGCCGCACTGCCCTCGGTGATCCTGTTCTTCGTGATGCAGAAACAGTTCGTGGCGGGCTTGACCTTCGGCGCCAGCAAGGGCTGATCCCGTCACCCACGAAAAAAGGGGATCGATGCTGCCATCGATCCCCAGGGAGAGCCACCACACTCAGGCAGCGTACTACTCAGGTCAAACAACAAACCACAAACTACACAGAGAGAGACAACATCGGTACTCAGGGCATGGGCTGGAACTTCAGTTCGCTCATCGGTGCGATCTTGTCGCTGCGGGTGATGCCGTAACGGGTATCGGGACCCAGCCACTTGTTCCAGATCTTGTCGAATTCGCCGCTGGCATCCATCGCCATCAAGCCCTTGTTGACGGCGGCGGCAAAGGCCGGCTCGCCCTTGCGCATGCCGGCGGCAATCGGCTCCAGCGCCATCGGCTCGCGCAGGATGGCCAGCTCGCCGGGCGCCCCCTTGGTTTCCTGCGAGTACTGGATGGCCGTCATCAGGTTGGTGACGAAACCGCTCACCTTGTTCTGCTGCAGGGCCAGGTAGGCCGAACCGGAATCCTGGAAGGTCACCGCCGCGCCGTTCTTGATCGACATGTAGATCGACTGCTCCGAGGTGGAGCCCTTGGCCGCGCTGATGCGCTTGCCCTCGAAATCGGCCAGGGTCTTGGCGGCATCGGCCTTCTTGACCAGCAGCACTTCCTTGGTGCTGTAGTAGGCGTTGCTGAATTCGATCTGCTCGCCGCGCGTCTTGGTATAGGCCAGGTTGGCGATGACCAGGTCGACCCGGCCCATCTTCACTTCCGAGATACGCGCTTCCACCGACAGCGGCTTGAGGGTCGGCTTGAGGCCCATTTCCTTGGCCAGGGCATTGCACAGGTCCACGTCCATGCCCACTAGCGCACGCGTCTTGGGATCGGGATAGGAGAACGGCACCACGTCGGCATAGACGCCGCAGACCAGCTCCTTGCGCGCCATCACATCCTGCAACTGGTCGGCCTGCGCCTGCGGGATGAGGCCAAGGCCAAGCGTGCCGCTGAACAGGAAGGCACAGGCGATGCGTTTGAATTTCATGGGTAAGACTCCTCGTTTTTTCTTGGAACGGTCTTGATGAATGCCCCGGCCCGGCCAGGGCTGCAGATGCGAATTCGCTTGATCAGGTCGAATCCCCAGTAAAGTCAGTGCGAACGCAGGTCCGACAGGAAACGCTGCGCCCGTGGATGCTCGGGACGGGAGAAGAACTTCTCCGGTGCGGCCTTCTCCAGGATGGTGCCGGCGTCCATGAACCAGACCTGGTCGGCCACCTCGCGGGCAAAACCCATCTCGTGGGTCACGCACATCATGGTCATGCCCTCGCGCGCCAGGCTCTTCATGACGCTGAGCACTTCGCCCACCATCTCGGGATCAAGCGCCGACGTCGGCTCATCGAACAACATGGCCGGCGGATCCATGGCCAGGGCGCGTGCAATGGCCACGCGCTGCTGCTGGCCGCCGGAGAGCTGGCCGGGATAGGCATCGGCCTTGGACGACAGACCCACCCGCTCCAGCAGGCCCATGGCCTTCTCGCGCGCGGCGGCGCGCTTGAGACCATTGACGCGGGTGGGCGAGAGGATGATGTTTTCCAGCACCGACAGGTGCGGGAACAGGTTGAACTGCTGGAACACGAAGCCGACCCGGGTACGGAACTTGTTGAGATCCAGGCCCGAGGCATTGACGTCCTGGCCGTCGAAGGCGATCTGGCCCTGCTGGATGTCCTCCAGGCGGTTCACGGTGCGGATCAAGGTGGACTTGCCCGAGCCCGACGGCCCGCACACCACCACCACCTCGCCGCGCTTGACCTGGGCGCTGACGTTGACCAGGGCGTGATAGTTGCCATACCACTTGTTCACATCGCTGAAGATGATCATGAGTTTTCCTTGCTTGCGGCCGTTGCCGGCAGGGTGACGAAAGGCAGGCCGCCGGTGGCCTTGCCGCTGTTCTTGCGGGCCCGGCCGGCACGCTTGCGGGTGATGCGCCGTTCGATGTAGTCGGCCAGCTCGGTGAAGGAGAAGCACAGCACGAAATAGATCAGCGCCAGCAGCGAGAACACCGCCAGTGGCTGCGTAAGCAGCTGGTTGTTGACCTGGTTGGCGGCGAAGGTGAGCTCGGGCACATTGATCACATAGCCCAGCGAGGTTTCCTTGATGGTGGAGACGAACTGGCTGATCATGCTGGGCATCATGTTGTAGAGCGCCTGCGGCAGGATCACGAAACGCAGCGTGCGGAAGTAACCCAGGCCCAGCGCCCGTGAGGCTTCCAGCTGGCCCTTGGGCAGCGCCTCGATGCCGGCGCGGATCACTTCGCACAGGTAGGCGCTCTGGTAGATCACCAGCGTACAGAGCATGGTGGTGAAGCCGGTGATGGTGCGACCGATCAACAGCGGCAGGAAGAAATACACCCAGAAGATCACCATGATCAGCGGGATGCCACGGATGGTATAGACCAGCATCGTGGCCGGCACGCGGCAGATCGCCATCGGGCTGATGCGCGCCAGCGCCAGCAGGATGCTCACCGGAAAGGCCAGGCCCAGTCCCAGCAGCGAGAGGATCAGCGTGATCGCCAGGCCGCCCAGCGCGCCGTGGGGGTATTGCCCCATCAGCAGCAGTTCCCAGTAGTTGTGCAGGATATCGAACATGATTTAGCGGCTTCCTGGAATCTTGTAGTGGCGGGAGAGCAGCGCGCCGGCGCCCATCAGGGCTAGCGACAGCGCGAGATAGCCCAGGCTGGCAATCAGGTAGGCCTCGAAGGTACGGAAGGTGTAGTTCTCCAGCTGGCGCGTGGCATAGGTCAGCTCGGCCACGCCGATGGCCATGGCCAGGCTGGTGTTCTTGAACAGCAGCACGGTATGGTTGATCAGCGGCGGCACGGCGATGCGCATGGCCTGCGGCAGGATCACGAAACGCATGCTGCCGATATAGCTCAGCCCCAGCGCACGCGAGGCCTCGAACTGGCCGTGCGGGATGGCGCGCAGGCCGCTGCGGATATCCTCGGACACGTAGGCCGCCATGCACAGGCCGATGGCGATGACCGAATACAGGAATTCGCCATTGAACTGGTTGATCCACATCTGCGCGTCGTCGGGCAGCAACGAGGGCAGCGCGAAGTACCACATCATGATCTGCACCAGCATCGGCACATTGCGATGATAGGCCACGAAGGCCGACACCACGGCCTTGGCACTGCGCTTGCCGCTCATGCGCAGCGTCGCCAGCAGCGTGCCCAGCATCATGGCCAGCAGCCAGGAGGCCACCGTCAGCTCCAGCGTGAGCACCAGCCCCTTGACCAGCAGGTCGGCATATTGCCCCTGCAGGACGGCGGCGAAATTGAGGTTCAGGTTGATGATCGTTCTCCCTTATCGATGCGACCGGATGCTGGCCTGCGACGACGATGACTTGGTATCGGTACAGAATACGCGCTTCAAATTTGATAAGAAAAGACGCTTTTCCTCTGATCCGATAAGTTTCTGGCATGGTGGTGCAGGCACTGTCGCTGATGGTGCAGGCAGCCCTGTTTTGGGGCTCGCCCGACCACCACCTGCCTGTCCCTCCATGCCGCAGCGCAACCGGCCATGGCGCTCTGCAAGAATCGCGCATGGCCGGATGGCGCCGCCATCGGAGGTCCGGTTCAGGCGCGCAGGCGCGCCGGTTCGTTGAGCAACTGGGGATTGACGGGCGTCGGCGGAGTCGGCGCTGCGGGGTGGATCGCAGCACAGATCGCCTCCAGGTTGCGTACCGCCAGCAGGGCCATGGCCTTGCGGGTCTGCACCGAGGCGCTGCCGATATGCGGCGTGAGCACGACGTTGTCGATATCGAGCAGTTCGGGCCGCACATTGGGTTCGCCCTCGAACACATCCAGTCCGGCAGCGGCGATGACACCCTCGCGCAGGGCCGTGGCCAGCGCAGCATCGTCGATGACACCGCCACGGGCGATATTGACCAGGGTGGCGCTGGGTTTCATCAGGCGCAGTTCGGCCGCGCCGATGGCGTGATGCGAAGAAGGCGAATAAGGCAGCACCACGATCAGGTGGTCGGCCTGGGCGAACAGGGTTTCCTTGTCGACGTAGGTAGCGCGGCATTCGGCTTCGATGGCCGGGTCCAGGCGCGAGCGGTTGTGATACACCACGCGCATGTTGAAGCCGTGCGCGCCGCGCCGGGCGATGGCCTGGCCGATGCGGCCCATGCCGAAGATGCCCAGGGTGGCGCCATGGATGTCGCCGCCCAGCAGCATGTCGTAGATGCCGGTCTTGTTCCACTGGCGCGCGCGCACATAGCGGTCGGATTCGGCGATGCGGCGGGCAGTCGCCATCAGCAGGGCGAAGCCGAAGTCGGCGGTGGTCTCGGTGAGCACGTCGGGCGTGTTGGTCACCAGCACGCCGCGTGCCGTGCAGGCCTCCACGTCGATGTTGTTGTAGCCCACGCCGACATTGCAGACGGCCCGCAATTGCGGACAGGCGTCCAGCAGGACGGCGTCGATGCGGTCGCTGCCGTGGGTGATGGCGCAGCTCTTGCCCTGCAGGCGGGCAATCAGCTCGGCCTGGCTCCACAGCACGTCATGCTGGTTGTCGAGCACGTCGAACTGGGCGCGCAGGCGCGCCAACACGTCGGGGAAGGTGGCGCGGGTGATGGCGATGGATGGCTTCATGAGGTGGTCTCCAGTACTGTTCTAGTTGTCACCGCGCGCCGCGCCAACCAGAACGAAACGATGGTGGCGGCGTGCGCGCGGTGTGCGCGTCGAGGCGCTCAGCCTGCGCTGTTGGCTTCCAGGGCGTCGATCCAGGAACGGTCGTAGCGACCTTCGCGGATGGCCTGCATGGTATCGGCCTCGCGCTGGATCTGCTGCAGGGCCTTCTCGATGAGGTACTCGGCTTCCGATTGGGGGAAGGCGACGATGCCGTCATCGTCGGCCACGATGATCTCGCCCGGGTGGATCACCAGGCCATCGATGTTGACCGGCACGTTGATCTCGCCCGGGCCGCACTTGTAGGGACCCTTGTGGGTAGCACCGCGGGCGAACACCGGGAAATCCATCTCACGGATGGCGGCCACGTCGCGGATGGCGCCATCGATGACCAGGCCGGCGATGCCAATGGTCTTGGCATAGGTGGACATGATCTCGCCCAGCAATGCCTGGCTAGTGTCGCCGCCGCCATCGATGACCATGACGTCGCCGGGACGGCAGAAATCGAAGGCGCGGTGGATCGCCAGGTTATCGCCACGACGCACGCGCACCGTCACGGCAGTGCCCACCAGCTGGCCGCCACGATGCATGGGGCGCAGGTTGGAGGTGCCAGCGATGCGGCGCATGTTGTCGCTGATGAGGGCCGAGGGAATCTTGCGCAGTTGCTCGATGAGGGCCGGGGCGGCTTGTGCAGCCGAGGGATACTTGCGGGCGCCGATGTGTTCCATGATGTGCGGTTCTTTCGAAAAAGGGTGGGCTCAGGCTTCTGGCTTGATGGTGGTCAGGCCGCCCGGCACTTGCAGGGTCGGCAGGATCTCGATGTTGCTGATGTTGACGGCGATCGGTGCCGAGATGGCGAAGGCGATGGCGTCGGCGATGTCGGAGGCCTGGGGCAGTTCGAAACCATCGATGAACTGCTTGCGCGCCGCCTCGATGTCGCCATGGACGTGGCCGAAGATGTCGGTGGCCACGCGGCCGGGGCAGATCTCGGTGATGCGCACGCGCTTGCCGGTGGCATCCACCCGCAGCTGGCGCGACAGCGCATGGATCCCGGCCTTGGTGGCGTGGTAGATCGAATTGCCGTTGAAGTTGTAGATGGCGGCAATCGAGCTGATGTTGACGATGTGGCCGCGGTCGCGCGCCACCATGCCCGGCATGATCAGGCGCACCAGGTGCAGCACGGCCTGCAGGTTGATCTCGACCTGGGCATCGACATCGCTCTCGCTGGCGTCGAGGATGGAACCGGGGGTGGAGATGCCGGCGTTGTTGACCAGGATGTCGAACGCGTTCTCCTGGGCCAGGCGGGTCAGCTCGGCCAGGTTGCGCACGTCGGCCACGTGCGGGATGCAGCCGGTGCGCGCAGCCAGCTCCTTGAGCGCGCCTTCGCTGCGGGCCAGCGCATGCACCTGCAAACCCTCCTTGCAAAAGCGTTCGACGATGGCCGCGCCCATGCCGGTGGATGCGCCGGTGACCAGGGCGGTCTTGTAATCGGAAAATGGCATCAGAGGTCTCCAGTGTCAGCGAGGGAGGGACTGCCTCCCCCGGAAATCAATATAACTGCCCCCACGCCGCACCGCTAAGAGGGATTGGCTTTGAGGGGATAAGCACTACTTATGCATGGCCCGCGCCGGCCTGCACCAGCCGGGCCACCGGCTCGACGCTGCCGCCGGCATCCTCGATGGCCTGGCGGATGGAACGTGCCAGCGCCACTGCGCCGGGGGTATCGCCATGCACCAGGATCTGCTTGACCGGCATGGGCAATGTCTTGCCGTTGATGGAGCGGATGCTGCCCTCGCGCAACAGCTCGATCACGCGCTGCAACACGGCATCCTTGTCTTCGATCACCGCGCCCTTGAGCTTGCGCGACACCAGCGCGCCCTCGTCGTCATAGGCACGGTCGGCCAGGAAGGCGGTAGCGCAACGCAGCCCGTGACGCAGCGCGGCACGCTCGATGGCGGTATGGGTGGAGACACTGATGATGAGCTTGCGATCGAATTCGGCGATGGCCTGGATCAGCGGCTCGGCCAGGGCATCGTCGGCGGCGGCCATGTTGCCCAGCGCACCGTGGAAGCTCATGTGGGTGACCTGGCAACCGGCGGCGCGTGCCAGGCCTTCCAGCGCGCCCAGCTGGTACACCACGTAGCGGGCCAGCTCGACGGGGTCGGCCTGGATCACGCGGCGACCGAAGCCCAGCATGTCGGGGAAGCCGACATGGGCGCCGATATCGATGCCGCGTGCGGCGGCCAGGCGGATGGTGCGGTCCATGATCACCGGATCGCCGGCGTGGAAGCCGCAGGCGATGTTGGCCGAGGTGATGACGTCCATGAGCGCTTCATCGTCGCCCATCTTGTAGTGGCCGAATCCTTCGCCGATATCGGCATTGAGGTCGATCTTCATCGGGATGTCCTTGTGGTGGCGTGCGCTCAGGCAGAGAGCGCACGGATGTCGAAGAGCGGCGTGCCGTAGCCCACCAGGGTGTCGTCGGGCACCAGGCGGGTGGCGGCACCAGCGGCGGGGCTGACCACCGGCAGGTACAGCTCGTCCACCCGGATCAGTCCCAGCACCTGGCCGGCCATCACCTGCTCGCCATCGGCGGCCAGTGCGTTGCTGCGCACCGGATGGCGGCTGCTGAAATAGCCGAAGCCGGCCGCCGTGGCTTGTACCGGGGCAGGAGCAGGGGCCGTCGTGGCCAGCGGCGCAGCCGCCATGGCGGCAAGCGCTGTCGGCAGCCCGCCTTCCAGTCGCAGGCGCCCGTCGGGACCGCGCAGCTCCAGCCTGCCCAGCCCGCCCTGTTCAGCCAGGCGGATCAGTTCGCGCACTTGTTCGATTTCCATGCTTTGCCTGTCAGTTGTTCCAGATCTTGCGTTGCAGTTGCACGGCCTGCTGCAGCTGGACGAGGTAGCGTTCCTTCTCTTCCAGGGCCGCCGTGGCCTGGGCATGGTCGACCTGCACGAAGCGCAGCGACTGGCCGATGCGGGCCTGCCCCAGGCGCCACAGGTCGGCTTCGATCACGGTCCCGACCTTGGGATAGCCGCCCGAGGGCTGGGCATCGCGCAGCTGGATGATGGGCTGGCCGCTGTGCGGCACCTGGATCACGCCCGGCACGATGCCGTGCGAACGCAGCTCCATGCTGCGCGTGGTCTGCAGGCCTGGCCCTTCCAGGCGATAGCCGTAGCGGTCGCTCTGCGGCGTCACCCGCCAGGGCTGGCGCCAGAACTGCGCCAGCGACTCGGCGGTGTAACTGTCATATTCGGCCGCCGGCAGGACCCGCACGGCAATCACCTCTTCCTGGCCGGACGGCAGCGGCAGGCCCAGCTCCGGGGGACGCACGCCGAAGCCGCTGGCCGAGATGGCCGAGACCGGCGTAGCACCCTCGGCGCGCGCGACGATGGCCAGGGCATCGCCCTTCTTCAGTGGACGTCCTTCGAAGCCGCCGAAGCCGCCGCGCAATTGCGTGCTGCGCGAACCCAGCACGGCTGGCACATCCAGCCCGCCACCCACGGTCAGGTAGGCGCGCGCACCGGAGCGTGGCACGCCCAGGGCCAGCACCTGGCCACGACGCGCATGCAGGCACCACCATGGCGGCACCGCCTGGCCGTCGAGTGTGGCCACGCAGTCGGCACCGGTCAGTGCAAAATCGGTATCGGTGTCGAAGCGCAGGCGAAACGGCAGGATCGGCACTTCGATGCCGGCCGCATTGCCGTCATTGCCCAGCAGGATATTGCCCACGGCCAGCGCGATATCGTCCATCGCGCCCGAGGTGCCCACGCCGAAGCGCAGCACGCCGAAGCGGCCCAGGTCCTGCACGGTGCTCAGTGCGCCGGTGGCAAGGATTTCTATCATTTGATGACCTTCGCGATGCAGAAACGGATGGTATCGCCCGGGGCCAGCAGGGCTGGCGGTTCGCGGCGGGGATCGAAGAATTCCATCTCGGCATGGCCGATGGTGTTCCAGCCGCTGGGGCCGGCCGAGGCCGACACGCCGGTCTGTTCGCCGCCGATGGAGACCGCACCGCCCGGCAGGCGCACCACCGGCACCTTGCGCCGTGGCGTGGCGATGCGGGGATCCATGCCGCCCAGGTAGCAATAGCCGGGATGGCTGCCCAGGGCGTAGACGGTATAGAGCGGCGCCGCATGCAGGTTCACGATCTCGTCCACACCCAGGCCGGTATGGCTGACCACGTCGGCCAGGTGCGGGCCACCCTCGCCGCCATAGACCACCGGCAAGTCGATATGGCGACCTTCGATGGGCAGGCCGGCGCATTCGTCCCAGGCCTGGCGCAAGGCATCCTGCAGGCGGTCGAGATCAGCCGGCGGCGTGTGGAAGGTCAGCATCAGATTGCTCATGCCCGGCACGGTCTCGGCCACGCCCGGCCAGCGGTCGAAGCGCTGCGCCAGTTCCCAGATGCGGCGCTGGTGCGGCAGGTCCATGGCGCCAGGCGCCTCGAACAGGATGGCCTTGGCGCCCAGCAGGCTGATGCGCATGGCGTGCGGCGTACCCTGCGGCGCCGGCAGGTCGGCGATTTTCTTCAAGTTGGTCTGTCGATTCACGATGCGTTCCGTTGCCCCAGCCAGTGTTCCAGGTGATGGATGTTGACGCCGCCGGCGGCAAAGCCGGCTTCTTCCAGCAGTTCGCCATGCAGGGCCAGGTTGGTGCGCACGCCCTCGACCCGCATCTCGCCCAGGGCGGTACGCATGCGCGCCAGCGCCTCGGCACGTGTCGGTGCATGCACGATCAGCTTGGCGATCATGGAGTCGTAGTAAGGCGGTACCGTGTAGCCCACGCCGGCATGCGAATCCACCCGTACGCCATTGCCGCCGGGCAGGTCCCAGGCGCTGATGGTGCCGGGTGAGGGCATGAAGCTGTACGGATCCTCGGCATTGATGCGGCATTCGATGGCATGGCCTTCGCAGCGGATATCCTCTTGCCGCAGCGCCAACGGCGCGCCGCCGGCGATGCGCAACTGCGCCTGTACGATGTCGATGCCGCTGGTCAGCTCGGTGACCGGATGCTCCACCTGCAAGCGGGTATTCATCTCGATGAAGTAGAACTGCCCTTGCTCGTAGAGGAACTCGAAGGTACCGGCACTGCGATAACCGATCTTGCGACAGGCCTCCACGCAACGCTCGCCGACCTGCGCCAACAAGTCCGCAGCGATACCCGGTGCCGGGGCTTCTTCCAGTACCTTCTGGTGGCGCCGCTGCATGGAGCAGTCACGCGCGCCCAGCCACACTGCGGGGCCATGGTGGTCGCACAGTACCTGGATCTCGACATGGCGCGGCTGCTGCAGGAACTTCTCCATGTACAGCTCGGGATTGCCGAAGGCGCGCCGCGCCTCTTCGCGGGTCAGTGCCACGGCCTCGGCCAGCTGGGCGGGCTCATGCACCACGCGCATGCCCTTGCCGCCACCGCCACCGGCGGCCTTGACGATGACGGGATAACCGATACCGCGCGCCAGTTCCTGTAGCGCGGATTCCTCGGCCGGCAAGGCGCCTTCGGAACCCGGCACGCAAGGAACGCCGGCGGCCAGCATCGCCTGCTTGGCGGCGATCTTGTCGCCCATGGTGCGGATGGCGCTGGCCGGCGGGCCAACGAAGACCAGGCCGGCATCCTCGATCATCTGCGCAAAGGCCGCATTCTCGGAGAGGAAACCGTAGCCGGGATGGATGGCATCGGCCCCGCACAGGCGCGCAGCCTGCAGGATGGCATCCTTGTTGAGATAGCTGCGGGTAGGATGGGCCGGGCCGATGCACAGGGCCTGGTCGGCCAGGCGCACATGGCGCGCGCCGGCATCGGCTTCGGAATACACGGCCACGGTGGCAATGCCCAGCTCGCGGCAGGCGCGCTGGATACGCAGGGCGATTTCACCCCGGTTGGCGATGAGGACTCTCTTGAGCATGACCGTCCTCAAGCCAGGCGCAACAGTGGCTGGCCCAGTTTCACCTCGGTGCCGGGCACCACCAGGATCTCGGCAACGCGACCGGCGGCGTCGGCTTCGACGGTGTTGAACATCTTCATGGCTTCGATGACGCAGATCACCTGCTCGGCGCGGATCTCGTCGCCGACCTGCACGAAGGGCGGCTCGCCAGGGGCCGGGGTCAGATGCAGGATGCCCTGCATGGGCGCATGGATCACGTGACCGCTGGCACCCGACGGTGCCTGCGCCACCGGCGCCACGGCCGGCGCGGACGTTGCGGACACAGCGGACGCGGCGGACACAAGCGGTACCGCACCACCCTGCCGTTCCAGGCGCAGCGTATGCGCCCCTTCCGCCAGTTCCAGCGCACTGAGGCTGGAGCTGTTCAACAGGTCGATCAAGGCTTTTATCTTGGGGAGATCCATTGCTTTCCTTGCCTTCGTGGCGGCGTCTTTATTCGGGAGTCCAATATAACTTCCACCCCCGAAATGGGATAAGACGGATTGGCTTTGAAGGGATAAGGGTGTCTTATGGATTCCCCGGCCCGCCCGTGATGGGCGGGCCGGACGCCGCATCAGGCATCGAAGGCCAGCGGTTGGCCACTGTCGCGGGCCAGGTCCTCGACCAGCTCCAGCAGGATCTCGCGCACCGCGTGCGCCGGTTCGGACAGTGGCAGGTGGTCCGATTCGCACAGCGACAGCGGCGCCAGGATGACCGGATCGATGATGCGCGAGAGCGTCGCATTGCCCGAGGACGCAATCACCCGCGCCGCCGACACCGGCAGGATGGTCGCGCCCAGTCCTGCGCCGATGGCCGCCGACAGGGTGGCGGCCGATTCGATCTCGGCCACCACGCGCGGCACCATCTGCGCGCCCATGAAGGCTTCGTTGACGTACTTGCGCACATAGTTGTAGGGACGCGGCAGCAGCAGCTCGACATCGCGCAGCTCGCGCAGGCTGATTTCCTTTTCGGGGAAGTGCAGGCAGGCCGGCGCTACCAGGTACAGGTCTTCCTTGAGCAGGGGCTTGTAGGAGAGACCCGGGAAGGATTTCTCGCCATACAGCACGGCCATGTCCATGCGGCCGTTCATGATCAGCTCGCTCAGCGTGGTGCCGAAGTTCTCGTTGATATAGAGCAGCACGCCGGGATGGCGCGCACGCACCGTCTGCAGCAGCGGCAGCGACAGCGCCGAGGCGGCCGTACCGGGTGACAGGCCCACCGAGACCTGGCCCGACAGGGCCTGGCCGGATTTCTTGACGTCGTTCTGGGCCTGCTCGACCTGGCGCAGGATGATCTGGGCATGGCGGTACAGGGTGCTGCCGGCTTCGGTCGGCGTCACACCGCGCTTAGTGCGCACCAGCAGCTGCTGGCGGCACTCACCTTCCAGCGTGGCCAGTTGCTGGCTCAGGGCCGGCTGGGCGATATGCAGGATCTCGGCGGCCTGGGTCAGGCTGCCGATATCGACGATCTTTACAAAGTACTTGAGGCGGCGCAGGTTCATGATTCATCTCCTTCATGCGGGGCCGGATGCAAGAATCACGCCATTGTCTCCTTCCATCTCGCGGCCCCGGTTTTTATTATTCGCTTTTATCGCGGGACCAATGATAACGCTATCACGGCAGATGAATTTTGTATGATGCGCGCCGTTGTGCGATCCACACACTGCCCTGCGGAAACGATTTACCCGCCGCCACTGCCCAGCCCGCGTCCGTGCTGGTGCGGCGAGCGGGGCCACGAGGCCATCCATAAGGCGAGGTTATTTTGCCAGACGAAAGTCGTCTTATCGGAAAAGGACCCGCACGCTTACCGTGAGCGCTCTTATTCGTTTTTGGAGAGCCAGTGTGACTTCCTCACGTATCGCCGACCGGGTCCGCCGCATCAAACAATCGCCCAGCAGCGCCGCCGCCGAGCGCGCGGCTGAATTGCGACGCCAGGGCAAGGACATCGTCAACCTGGTGGTGGGCGAACCCGACTTCGACACGCCGGCCCACATCCGCCACGCCGCCGCCGCCGCCATCGAGGCCGGCCAGACCCGCTACACCGCCACCGCCGGCACGCCCGCGCTGCGCCAGGCCATTGCAGCCAAGTTCAAGCGCGAGAATGGCCTGGACTACGCCCCCAATGAAATCATCGCCACCTGCGGCGCCAAGCACGCCATCTTCAATGCCCTGGCCATCACGGTGCAGAGCGGTGACGAAGTGCTGGTACCGGCCCCCTACTGGGTCTCCTATCCCGACATGGTGCTGGCCTGCGATGGCACGCCGGTGATCGTGCCCTGCGTGGAAGCGGATGGCTTCAAGCTCACCCCGACCACGCTGGAGCGCGCCATCACGCCGCGTACCAAGTGGCTGATCCTCAACTCACCCAGCAATCCCACCGGCGCCACCTACACCATCGACGAGCTGCGCGCGCTGGCGGCCGTGCTGGAACGCCATCGCCAGGTGCTGGTGATGACCGATGACATCTACGAGCACATCCGCTTCGGCGACCAGCCCACGCCGCACCTGCTCAATGCCGCACCGGCATTGCGCGAGCGCACCCTGCTGGTCAATGGCGTCTCCAAGACCTATGCCATGACCGGCTGGCGCATCGGCTATGCGGCCGGCCCGGCCGACCTGGTCGGCGCGCTCGACATCCTGCAATCGCAATCGACCAGCAATCCCAGCTCGGTGAGCCAGGCCGCCGCGCTGGCGGCACTGACCGGCGACCAATCCTTCGTGGCCGAGTTCGCCGAGGTCTACCGGCGCCGCCGCGACCGTGGCCTGGCGCTCATCAATGCCATCCCCGGCCTGAGCTGCCGCACGCCCGATGGCGCCTTCTACCTGTTCATCAACTGCAGCGGCCTGCTGGGGCGCACGACGCCGGAAGGGCGCGTGCTGGAGAGCGATATCGACGTCGTCATGTACTTCCTGGAGAGCACCGGCGTGGCGCTGGTGGCCGGCACCGCCTATGGCCTCTCGCCTTACATGCGCATGTCCATTGCCACCTCGGTGGAGACCATCGAGGAAGGTTGCCGCCGCATGGCCGGCGCGGTCGCCGCGCTGCGCTGATCCAAAGAACAAGGGCCGTTAAGACTGACATCCTGGCGGCCATTGCCGGGAGGCGGCGCCACGCCGGCTCCCGATGAGTCTGAGGTAGAGGGTGTAGTTCCAATCAACCACTAAAGGGAGTCGTCAATGAAAAAAATAGCCATGTCGGCTGCGGTCCTGGGGGCCGTCAGCTGTGGCGCACAGGCGCAGAGCAATGTCACGATCTACGGTATCGTCGATTCATCGATCCGTTACAGCACCAATGAAAATGCCGCCGGCGGCAGCAAGGTGCAACTGGCCGGTGGCCCGCTGTCGGGTAGCCGCATCGGTTTCAAGGGGACCGAGGACCTGGGCGGCGGACTGGCCGCGCTGTTCTCGCTGGAAACCGGCTTCGGCACCGATACCGGCGCACTGCAGCAGCAACCGACCAGCGGCACCCGCCTGTTCGGTCGCGAATCGCTGGTGGGCCTGCAAGGCGGTTTCGGCAAGGTGACGCTGGGTCGCCAGTATGCGGTGATCCACGACATGGTGGTCAGCTATGACATCTATGCGCTCTCCAATGTCACCCAGACCATCGGCTTCCAGGGCGGCAACTACACCATGGGCGCGCGCCTGGACAACAGCGTGCGCTACGCCGGTACCTACAAGGGCGTGACCGCCACCGTGGGCTACAGCGCCGGTGAAGTCGCCGGTGACATCCACAACGGCGAATCCAAGGCCGTCAGCCTAGCCTATGACGATGGCCCGTTGCACGTCGGCGGTGCCTGGCAGGTGCTCAACAACTCGACCACCTATTTCAGCTCGGCCATCAGCGCCAACAGCAAGCAGACCGCCTGGTCGCTGGGCGGTACCTACACCGTCGGCCCGGTCAAGTGGTACCTGGGCTACATCAACAACAAGCTCGATATCGCCGACTACCAGAACAGCTCCTACTCGGCTGGCTTCAAGTGGAACATCAGCGGCCCGTGGAGCCTGTGGAATGCGGTCTACTTCGACCGCCTCAAGCACGCCGGCACCAGCGGAAACCGCCTGACCATCGCGCCCACGGCCCTGTATGCCTTCAGCAAGCGCACCGACGTCTACCTGACCGTGGACTACACCAAGCTCACCGATGCCTGGAAGACCCTGGGTTCTTCCTCCGGCACGCTGTTCGGCAACCGCCTGGGCGTGACCACCGGTATTCGCCACCAGTTCTGATGCAGCACATGGGGCCCTTGTAGCGCCGCCGTGCTGCGGGTGCCCCACCGCGCTGGATCGCAAGCGCAGACCAAGAACGATAACAGCAGGAGCAAGCAATGATCATAGGCATTCCCGTCGAAACCCGGCAGGGCGAAACGCGCGTGGCCGCGACCCCGGAGACGGTGAAAAAACTGATAGCCGCCCGCCATGAAGTGCGGGTGCAATCCGGCGCGGGCCTCAGCGCCAGCATCCCGGACGAGGCCTACCTCGCCGTGGGCGCCGGCATCGACAGCATCGAGGCGGTCTGCGGCGCCGACATCGTCCTCAAGGTACGCGCCCCCGACGAGGCCGAGCGCGCCCGCATCAAGCCCGGCACCGTCGTCATCGGCATGCTCAACCCCTTCGACGCCGACAACATCGCCGCCATGGCCGCCGCCGGCCTCACCGCCTTCGCCCTCGAAGCCGCGCCCCGCACCACCCGCGCGCAATCGATGGATGTGCTGTCTTCGCAGGCCAACATCGCCGGCTACAAGGCCGTGCTGATGGCCGCCAACACCTACCAGCGCTTCATGCCCATGTTGATGACCGCCGCCGGC
>QFZN01009480.1_pt1 | contig 226372 bp, 200 predicted proteins | sample 1740101 | NCBI WGS metagenome assembly QFZN01 (sample SAMN09210849, study PRJNA391713) | Ciliate metagenome, whole genome shotgun sequencing project. | isolation source: combination of 50 Heterometopus sp. ciliate cells from an enrichment culture... | host: Heterometopus sp. ...
ACGCCCACGCGTTGATCGCGTGTGACGCCCTGCGCCATCAGCCACTGTGCCAGGGCATTGGCGCGGCCATTGAGCTGGCCGTAATCGAGCACCTGCCCGGTCTGCGGCACCCGCAAGGCGACTCGTTCGGGGTGCGCCTGCGCCTGCGCTTCGATCAGATCCAGCACGTTGCCGGCCTGATTGACTTGCGGATTACGCGACCAGGCCAGCATTGCCGCCTGTTCAGCCTCGCCCTGATAGGTCAGTTCGGCCAGCGGCCGGTGCAGGTGTCCGGCCAGTTGCAACAGCAGCGACTCGGTCAGCTGGCACAATGCCCGCGCGCTGGCCGGCGCAATGAGCGCGGTGTCATAGCGCCATTCCAGCTGCAGCCGTTCGGTCAGCGTGGCGATCAGGGTCAGCGGATAATGGGTCTCCTCGCGGTTATGCAGCACCTCCAGACGCAGGCCCTGCTGCTGTTCGGCCTGCAAGGCCAGATCCAGCGGATAGTTCTCGAACACCAGGAGGCTGTCGAACAGCGATTGTCCCGCCAGCCCGGCCCAGGCCTGGATGTCGTAGAGCGGTGTGCTGTCGAACTCGCGCACGGCCAGATTGCAGGCCTGCAGCGTCTGCAGCAGGCTCTGCACCGTCATCTCCGGTTGCAGGCGGATCACGATCGGTACGGTATTGATGAACAGGCCCAGCAGATCCTCCGCACCTTCCAGTTCGCTGGGACGGCCCGCGACGGTGGCGCCGAAGACCACGGTGGCCTGGCCGCAATACCGCCCCAGCACCAGGCTCCAGGCCGCCTGCACCAGGGTATTGAGGGTCCACTGCTGTTCGCGCGCGAAGCGCTGCAGGCGTGCTGTGGCCAGCAGGTCCAGCGTGGCATGGCAACTGCCCTGGCCCCGGCCCGGCTGTTGCAGGGGCGGCAGGGCATGGACCAGGCTGGTCGGGCCTTCCACGCCCGCCAATTGCGCCCGCCAGAATTGCTCGGCACTGCCGGCGTCCTGCTGCTGCAGCCAGGCGATATAGTCGCGATAGCGCAGCGTCGGGGTGGGCAGCACCGCACCCCGGTAGAGCCGCAGCACTTCGCCGATCAACTGCTGGGTGCTCCAGCCGTCCAGCAGCAGGTGATGGCGGGTCCAGATCAGGTGATGCACCTGATCGTCCACCCGCACCAGGCTCAGGCGCATCAGCGGCGGATGCTGCAGGTCGACACCGCGCGCGTGTTCGGTCGCGGCCAGCGCCTGCAGGGCGCAATCCAGATCGCGACGCTGGCGCCAGTCGTGTTCGTCGATGGCCAGCACGGCGTGCTGGGCCACCCATTGCAGCGGCTGATCGCCCTGCATGAGGAAGCCGCTGCGCAGGATGTCGTGACGTTCCAGCACGGTCTGCCAGGCCTGGCGGAATCGTGCCACGTCCAGATGGTGCAGTCGCACCTGCAACTGGTTGAGATAGGCGCCGCCCTGCGGTGCCAGCATGGCGTGGAACAGCAGACCTGCCTGCATCGGCGAGAGCGGATAGAGATCGGCGACACGTTCGGCCGGCAGGTTGTGCATCAGGGTGTCGAGCTGGGACTGTTGCAGGCGCGCCAGCGGGAAATCCGACGGCGTGGCCAGGCCGCGTACCTCGGCGCAATGGGCCAGCAGCGCCCGCAGGTTCTGCAGGTATTGCTGCAGCAATGCGGCGATGGCGGGCTGTGGGTGTAAGGCGCTGCAATACAGGCATTCCAGATGGAGCTGGCCATCGGTGACCATGGCCGTGAAGTCCAGCAGGCAGCGGCGCAGGCTGGCCGGATCGCGCTCCAGGTCGGCCAGCGCCGCCGTGCGTGGTAGAAGCTGCCAGCCAGATGCCTCGGGCAGCGCATCGAAGCGGCCCAGGTAATTGAAGCTCACCTGCGGCTGTGGACCGGCCTGCCCGCTCTGGCTGCGCCAGAGGCCATAGCCCTGGCCCTGGCCCTGCACGGGCCACTGGCGCAACTGCTCCTTGGTCTGGGTCAGCAGGAGGGCCGGCGCACTGCCGGAAACCGTGAGCCGCACCGAGGGCAGATCCTCGTCAACTGTCGATGCCAGTGCCTGCCAGTGAGCCTGCTCCACCCTGCCCAGGCGGGCCGCCGCCACTGCGCTGGCCCAGGCGCTGAAACCGCTGCTGCTCGCGGGCAAGGCCGCGCCTTGCATCAGACTCAGCAAATCCTCCAGCAGGATGCGCCAGGACACGCCATCGACCACCAGGTGATGTGCGATCAGCACCAACATGCCGTGCGACTGGCGCGGCCGCGTGAGCCACAGCACCCGCCACAGCGGTCCCTGCGACAGATCGAAACTGCGCTGGGCGCGCGCAATCGCCGCCTGCTGCGCAGCCGTGTCAGCCACTTGCAGGGCCTCGAAGCATTCACCTGCTTGCGGCGCCACCGTTTGCTGCCAGACACCGGCATCGCTCTGGTGGAAGCGCAGGCGCAGCGCTTCATGCAGACGGCCCAGCTGGTCGACGGCATGGCGCAGGCGATCGACCGGGGTGTCGGCCGGGCCTTCCAGCTGCACGCTCTGGTTCCAGTGGGCCGGCGGCAGCGCGTGATGCCGGAAGAACCACTGCTGGATCGGGGTGAGCGGTAACGCGTGCGGGCCTTCCGTTGCGGCTGCCGGTGCCGCTGGAGGGGCACTGGCCTGCCCCTCCAGCGGCACCGCCAGCGCGGCGACGGCGGCCAGGTCCTGCGTCTGCATCAGCTGGCGCGGCGTGATGCGCCAGCCGGCCTTGCGCAGGCGTGCAACGATCTTCAGCGTCAGGATGGAATCGCCGCCGAGGGCGAAGAAATTATCGCGGCGGCTCACCTGGGCCACCCCCAGCACCTCCTCCCAGATCGCCGCGATCACGCTTTCGGCCCCCTCTTGCGGGCTATCCTGCGGGGCCAGTTCTGTGCTGCTCTGGCTGCCCTCCTGCGGCAAGGGCAAGGTCTTGCGGTCGATCTTGCCGTTGGCCGTCAGCGGCAACTGCGCCAGCGTCATGAAGTGGGCCGGCACCATGTAGTCGGGCAACATTGTCGCCAGCGCGCTGCGCAGGGCCGCCGGATCGGCGCTGCCGACCACATAGGCGCACAACTGCAGGCGTTCCTCGGGACCCGGCAAGGCCAGCACTTCCGCCGCACTCACGCCCGGCTGGGCGCGCAGGACCGCACCAATTTCCTGCGGTTCGACACGGTAGCCGCGAATCTTGACCTGATCGTCGATACGCCCCAGGAAGACCAGCCGTCCGGTGCGATCCAGCCTGAGCTTGTCGCCGCTGCGGTAGAGGCGCGCGCCGCCGCCGGCCGGATCGGCGATGAAGTGCTCGGCCGTGGCGCCGGGCTTGCCGTGGTAGCCGCGTGCCAGGCCGGCGCCACCGATATACAGTTCGCCCGCCGCCCCCTGCGGTACGGGATTGAGATCGGCATCGAGCACCTGCAGGCTCAGCTGCGCCAATGGCTGGCCCAACGGCAGCGGCAAAGGCTGATCGGCGCCCAGCAGCTGGGTAAGCACGCCCACCGTGGTTTCGGTCGGGCCATAGTGGTTGATCACCCTGCAGTCCGGGCGCAGCGCACAGATATGCTGCAGCAAGGCCGGGCTGGTGCTTTCGCCACCCACGACCAGCGTATGGCGCGGCAGGATCTGCGCGGCCTGCGCAGATTGCAGCAGCGCCTGAAGATGGCTGGGCACGATCTTGAGCACATCGACGACACGCTCCTGCATGAACGCGGCGAACTGCGCCGGATCGAAGGCCGCCTCGGCCGGCAGCAACTGCAGCGCGCGGCCGGAACACAGGGCGCCGAAGAAGGTGGTATGGCCCAGATCGGCCGCCACCGTCGACGCCATGGCCATGCTGCGCACCTCTGGCGGCAGCGCCAGGCGGGCCAGCAGCGCCTGCACGTAATTGCCCAGCGCGCCACGGCTCACCGCCACGCCTTTGGGACGGCCGGTGGAGCCGGACGTGTAGATCAGATAGGCAGCCTGTTGTGGGTGCGCTGCGGGCCAGTCCGCCGGTGGCGTCGGCCCCTCGGTGCCGACAGTGGCGGCGGGAATGGCCAGGAATTGCGCCGGCGCACCCGGCAAGCTGCGCAGGCGCGCAGCCTCGGGCGTGGCCAGCAGCAGGCAGGCGCCGCTATCGGCGAGCTGATAGGCCAGGCGCTCGTCCGGCAACTGCGGGTCCAGCGGGACATAGCAGGCGCCAGCGCGCAGACAGGCGAGCACGGCAACGACAAACTCGACCTGGCGGCCGCTTGCAATGGCCACCCTGTCTTCGGCGCGCACACCCAGCGCGCGCAGCTGGTGCGCCAACTGTTCCACCTGGGCGCACAACTGCTGCGCGTTCAGGCTGACCCGTTCATCGGCCACGGCCAGTGCCTGTGGTGCGTGCCCGGCATGGGCCAGCCAGAGCGCAATGACATCGTCCTGAAGGTCGACGGCCGCGCACTCGGCCTGCGGCGCCACCAGCGGCGCCGGCGCCGTCGGCCAGGACAGGCGGGCCAGGGGCGATGCCGGCGCAGCACAGACCTGCACGGCGAATCTGTCGAGGGCGGTGGCCATCTCCCTGATCTCCTCCTGCGTCCAGCGCGTGCTGGCGTAGGCGAACAGGCAGTGCAGTGCCTCGCCCTCCAGACTGAAATCCAGGCTCAGATCGAAGTGGGCCTCGCCCCCGCTCAATTCCTCCAGCTGCAGCGACAGCGCGCCCGCCTGCCACGCCGGCAAGGCGTCGCGTTCGGTGCACTTGACCTGGCACAGCGGATGCACGTGCGGCTGCCGCTCCGGTTGCAGGGCCTGCACCACCATGTCGAAGGACACATCCTGATGCTGGCGCGCCGCCAGCACTGTCTCGCGCACCTGGTGCAGCAAGGCATCGAAGCCGAGCAGGCTGTCCAGGCGGGTGCGCAGCACCTGCAGGTTGAGCAGATAGCCGATCATGGCGTGCGCCTGCGGATGGCTGCGTTCGGCCATGGGCGCACCCACACGCAGATCGCTGCAACCGGTGGCGCGATACAGCACCAGGTCCAGCAAGGCCAGCATGCCCATGTAGAGCGAGCAGCCCTGTGCCGAGCACAATTCGCGCAGTGCCCGCGTGGTGTCGGCCGCTAGCGTGAAGGCATGGCGCGCCTCGGGCAGGCCCTCTGCGGGGCCAGCCTGACGGCGGCCGTCCGGCAGCGGCAGGGCGTCGTGCTCGCTGCCCAGCTGGGTACGCCAGTAGTCGAGCTGGCGCGCGATCTCGGCGCTGTCCAGCTGCTGCTGGCGCCATACGGCGTAATCGCTGAACTGCAACGCCGGCGCGGCCGGCAGTGGCCGGCCCTGGCTATGTGAGGCATACAGTGCGCACAGGTCCTGCAGCAATACCGGCAGGGATTGACCATCGGCGGCAATGTGGTGCAGCGTGATGCCCAGCGCATGACGCTGTTCATCGATGCGCACCAGGCAGGCGCGCAAGGGCAGCTCCTGCGCCAGTGCGAACGGCAGACGGGCGCGCTGCTCAAGCCATGCGCGTGCCTGCTGCGCATCGCCGGACACGTCGCCCAGCACTTCCAGTACACCCGGGTGTAACGACATCGGCAGCGGCAGTGCCAGCTGTACCGGTATGCCGTCGGACTGCACGCGGTACACGGTGCGCAGGATCGCATGGCGCGCGACCAGGTCATCGAGGCTGCGGCGCAGCGCCGCCACATCCAGCCTGCCTTGCAGATGCAGGATGCCCGGCATGTTGTAGGCCGGACTGTCGGGGTCGAGCTGCCAGGTGGTCCAGAGCGAATGCTGGCCCGCCGACAGCGGCAGGCCCGCCTGCCGCTGGGCCTCGCTCAGGGCCGCGATGATGCCAGGCGCCTGGCGCAGCGCGCTCTGGCGCAGGGCCTGCACCTGTTGGACCAGTTGCTCCAGTTGCGGGCATTCGAAGATCAGACGCACCGGGAAATCGATCTGCCAATGCTCGCCGATGGCTGCCGCCAGCTGCACCGCCTTGAGCGAATTGCCGCCCTGGCGGAAGAAATGCGACTGTCCGGCCAGTACCGGGGTGTGCATCACCCGCTCCCACAGGCTGCGCAGAGCGACGGTGTCCAGGCTGTCGCCAGTGGCCGCAGGAGCAAGGGTGGGCGTTTGCTCCGGGCTGCCCTGCAGCTGGCCGAAGGCCTGGATCGCATAGGCATCCAGACTCTGCATTCGCCAGCCCTCGCGGCAGGCGCTGCGTTGCAGCTTGCCGCTGGAGGTCTTGGGCAAGGCGCCCGGATGAAGCAGCACGATGACACTGGCAGCCTCGTTGCAGGCCTGCACGATGCACTCCTGGAGAGCCTCCACCAGTTGCTGTGGCGTGACCATCTTTTGCACGCTACGCGAGATTTCCAGCGCCACACCGATCCCTTCCACGTCCTGCGGATGCCAGTGGCGCGGGATGGCGAAAGCCGCCACGCGCCCCTTGCGGGTCAGTTCGACCTCGCTCTCGATGGCGCGCTCGATGTCCTGCGGATATACGTTCTGACCACGCACGATGATCATGTCCTTGCTGCGGCCCGTGACGAACAAGGCGCCGGCGCGACAGAATCCCAGGTCGCCCGTGCGCAGCCAGCGCTGGCCGTCCTGGTCGACGAAGGCGTGAGTACTGTCGTCCGTGCGGCGCCAGTAACCGGCAGCAATGCTGGGGCCTGCGGCCCAGATCTCGCCGACCTGGCCGTCGTCCAGCGCGGCACCGGTGGCCGGATCGGCAATGCGCACGGCATGGCCCGCTGGCGAGATGCCACAGGCCACCAGATGGACCACCTCCGCTGCCGGCTCGACGACATCAATGACATCGGCACGCCCTTGGCGCAAGCCTTCGGCATCGAACGCAGCGACCTGCATGCCCTGGCCGCGCTGGCCACCGGTGACCAGCAGTGTCGATTCGGCCAGGCCATAGCAGGGATAGACGGCATCGGCAGCAAAGCCGATCTTGCCGAAGCTGTCGATGAACGCTTGCAAGGTATCGTGGCGCACCGGTTCGGCGCCCGAGAACGCCACGCGCCACGAGGACAGGTCCAGCCCCGCCGCACGCTCGCCGCGGACGCGCTCCACACACAGCCGATAGGCGAAATCGGGACCGCCGCTGATGGTGCCGCGATGGCGTGCAATGGCTTCCAGCCAGCGCACCGGACGCTCGAGGAAGAAGGCCGGCGACATCAGCACCACCGGGATGCCGCGATACAGCGGCTGCAGCAATCCGCCGATGAGGCCCATGTCGTGGTAGAGCGGCAGCCAGCTGACGAACACATCATCGCTGCCCACGCCCAGGCGCTCCTCGATGGCGGCCTGGTTGGCCATCAGGTTGGCGTGGGTGACCATCACACCCTTGGGACGCGAGGTGGAACCAGAGGTGTATTGCAGGAAGGCGACGTCAGCGGTGTCGATCGCGTGTTCACGGAAGACGCCCTCCCCGGCCAGCGGCGCATCGATGGCCAGCATCGTGGCCTGCTCGGCCATCGGCGCAGCTGCGGCCTGCAAGGCGTCGCGCACGGCGGCGGTGACCAGCCAGCAGGCGGCGCCGGCGTCCTCGGCGATGCCACTCAGGCGCTGGAGGTGCTGCTGGCGCATGGATTCCGGGCGGTGCAGCGGCACCGCGATCAGGCCCGCCGCCAGGCAGGCGAAAAAGGCGATGACGTAATGATGGTCATTGTCCAGCAGCAGCAAGGCGCGTTCGCCCGGCGCATGGCGCTGTTGCAGGCGCGCGGCCAGCGCGCGCACGGCGTCGGCCAGCTCGGCGTAGGCGAAGGCGCGCTCGGCCGGAAAACGGCGTTCTGGCGTGGGCCACCAGCATGTTGTCGAGCATCAGGACGTCGCCCGGCTGCCACGGGAAGATCACCGTCTCGGCAGCCAGCACCTCGCGCACCTGATCGAGGATGGCGTCGTCGATGGGGCTGCCATCGGCCCAGCAGACGTTGCGCGGCAACTGGTCTTCGCCGACCAGATCGATCAGCGATGCGCGCACCTCCGGCGCCAGGTTGGAGGCATGGAACAAGTGCGCCTGGTTGAACCAGACCATCTCGCCGGTCACAGGGTGACGCTCCACGCCCTGGCAGCGCTGGCGCGTGCGCAGGCCATCGTCGTCCAGCCACTGCCACTCGATATGCTGGCGGCGGCAAAAGGCTTCCACTTCGGCACGCGTCTCAACGCCGAAGACGTCCTGCCACGGCAGGTCGAAGTCGTGGCTGTAGTGGCGCACGTAGAGCAGTCCCTGGGAGAAGCGTTCACGAATGGCGGCGGGCATCCTGCGATAGATCGCGCGGCTGTCGGCAATCGGGGTTTCGCCCCCTGCCGGCGATGCGGTCACGCAATGGAACCAGATGCGCATCGGCCATTCACGCGTGTAAGCCTGTTCGTTATGCAGCGGGATGTGCTGGTGGGCCGGATATTCCGTGGAGGTATAGATGCCGTTGGCCACCGACGAACGTGGTGTGGACGCGAATTCGTAGCGCAGCAGTGGATCTCCGAAGCTGGCAGCGAATTGCTGGAAGTCGGCCACGGCGGGCACTTCGAAGCCGCGCAACAGCACCCCGCCGACATGGCGAAGATGCGCCTCGATCTGGCCCGAGAGTCCGTCCCTGGCGTCGGCCAGCGTCTGGCCGTGGTGCAGCGGCTGCAGCAGTACCGGCAAGGCCTGCCTGCCGGCATCGGGACAGGGATGGCGGCTGAAGGTCAGCGGCGCCGGGGGATAGGTATCGATGGTGGAGGGATTAGCGGTGCTCAAGACGATTCTCCGGAATCAGGCGTCGATCCAGGCCAGCGCGGCGGCGTGGCCGGGCCAGGTGGGCAAGGCGCGGGCATGCAGCCGCGCGGGCGCGGGCCAATGCGGCTGCTGGTGGAAGATCTGGTAGCGCGGGTGCGCCGCCAGGTCGATGTGGATGGATTGCAGGTGCTCACCGATACCCAGGCCCAGCGCCTTGAGCACGGCTTCCTTGGCAACCCAGTGGCGCAGGAACTGTGCTCCATCCAGCCGGGCTGGCAATGCGGCCCACTCAAGCGGACTCAGCACCTGCCTGGCCATGCCGAGCAAGTCTTCTGCTCCGGCAGTGAGGCTGCATTCGACGTCAATGCCCAGCGCCAGACCGGGGGCGATGGCGAGCAGCCCGATACCGTCGGCATGCGAGACATTGAAGGACAGGCCGCCAGGTCCACCCAGTTGCGGTTTGCCATGGGCGTTGCGCACCAGCGGCACGGCTTGCGGCGCGCAATCCAGGCGCTCGCCCAGCAGGCGGCGCAGTCCTGCACGCATGCAGCGAAAGCGGCGGGCATCATCGCGGCGGCGATAGCGGCGTGCATGGGCTTGCTCCTGTGCGCTCAGCACCAGCTCATCGCCGGCATCATCGCCATGGGCCAGGTCGAAGGCGACCTGCCACAGCTCGATCTGCGCCGGAATACCGTCAGGCGTGGGCAGGCGCTGCAGCATGATCGGCGTGGGGGGAAGAATCGGTATGCACCTGAAGATGGCGCCGCAGACGGGCCAGCAGTGCGCCCTGCTGGGCATGCAGATAGAAGTGACCACCGTCGAACCAGTCCAGCGTGGTGGGTCCGCAGGTTTCGTGCTGCCAGGCCTGCAGCGATGCGGCGCCCACCGGGTCGCTGATGCCGCCGTAGACATGGACGGGCAGATCGAGCGGGGCGGCCATTTCACCGGCCGGACGCTGTACCTGGAAACTGGTGCATACGCGGTAATCGGCGCGCAGTACCGGCAGTGCCAGCTCCAGCAGCTCGGGGCAGTCGAAGACTTCGTCGCGGGTGCCGCCCTGGCGGCGCATGGCCATGATGAGCGCGGCATCGGAGTCATCCGGGGCGACCCACTCACGCGCCAGCGGCGCAGCGCAGGCCGATACCATCAGGGCGCGAGGCGCCGGCCAGCCGCGTTGAGGAAGCGCCCGCACCAATCCCTGCGCCAGCAGGCCGCCCATGCTGTGGCCGAACAGCACATAGCCGGAGGATGGCGCCGCAGCATCGGTCAATTCATCGGCCAGTTGCTCTACCAGCACGGCATAGTCTTGCAGCAGCGCCTCGCGGATGCGGCGGCCACGGCCGGGCAGCTCGACGGCCTGCAGCCGCGCCGTGCCTTGCAACGCGACCTGCCAGGGGAAGTACATGCTGGCACTGCCGCCGGCGCAAGGCAGGCAGAACAGCGTGATCATGCCTGGCCCTGGCCTTGCATGAATTCGCGCAGGCTGCGCGGACGCATGTCGGTCCATACCGATTCGATATGCTGCAGGCAGGTCTGCTTGCTGCCGCTGACGCCGGTATCACGCCAGCCGCCGGGGATGCTCTTGTAGTCGGGCCACAGGGAATACTGTTCTTCCTCGTTGACCAGCACACGAAATACGCTGTCTTCGCGATCAAAGCTCATGGTTCGCCTCATCTTTCCTGATTCGCGGTGAACCTGCTCGGACTGTTCACCAGGTTTGCGGAATATTCACATCGCAATATGCAAATGCGAATCACTCTTGTTTATTGAGACGAATCACGACGACATAAATTTATCGTTTCCTGGATGGAGGCAGGCACGGATGCCCTGGCGTCTCAGACGGCCTGCTTGAGACAGCATTGCATCGCATCGCGGATCATGAAGTTGACCAGCGTGGTGGAGACGCCCAGGCGCTCAGCCACTTCGCGCTGGGTATAACCATCCAGGCGGTGCAGCTCGAAGGCCCGCAGCGTGCGCTCCGGCAGAGTCGACAAGGCGCGGGCAACGCTCCCAAGGGCCTGCCGCGAAATGCTTGTGCCCTCAGGCGTTGCCTGGGGACAGATGACGTCCATGCCCTCCTCTTCCTCCGCGAACACGAAGGATTCAATCGTCATCCGGCGCTGACGATCGATCGCCAGATTGCGTACGACCTGAAACAGGAAAGCCTTCGGATAGCGGGCGGAGAAATCATCAGGCAACTCGGCGATCTTGAACCAAGCGTCTTGCACCACGTCCTCCGCACGTTGGCGACATCCGAGAATGCGGGCAGCTGCATCGCGCAGTTGCGCACGGCAAGCGATGAACTGCAGGTGCAACTCCATCGGATCGGTAGGCTCAGACATAGCGCTTCTCCTCTACACGAACACACACGTGTGCCCCGAGCGCGGCACGATAGCGGCGGCATGGAGCGTGTTCTGATTGATTGGATGGCTAACGACCGTCGATCGCGGCAAGGCAGGATCGAGGCTATGGCTGTCTGTTTGGCGGGTTGTTTCTCAAGTGCATTGTCACGATGGCTGGCGAATAACACCGATAGACGCTGGATACGTACGTTGCAACCTTGAATTTCAATTACACTCAAATAATAACAAGAACCATTATCAATTGAAAGGGCTGCCTGTCCTGTTTTGTGGGGCCTGGCCCTGTCGCTATCGACGGCAAGGCTTGTGCTGCTCGGCGTCCCTGCCAATGAGCGCAATCGCGTCAACCTACAACATCCGGTTGAACGGACGACCCGATGTTCTGTCTGTTCCTGGCCATGGCCAACCTGCCGACAATGGCGTCAAGTTGCCCATCCCATGGGCAAACATTGTTGCATGGCAATCAAATAAGCTGATGCTTTTGAGCAACCCGGACTTGGCCTGCTCGAAGCAGAAGGCTTCACCTACCCGGCCCCAAATAGGAAGTAGATAAATTGTTGACTAAAAACGGAACTTTCCTACGGATCAGCTCTCCACGCGTTGCTCAAGACTCCTTAAATCGTTAATATTAGGTTCACAATGTTAAAGAAAACATAAGTCGGCACGCGGGTGCCGGCTGCCAACTGAGCGTCTAATCGGGCGCGCACCAGCCGAGGACGTGCACTCTCATAGGGGTACCAGCGATGACAGCTTTCCCAGATTTCAAGAATCCTGAGGGTAGAGCGGACATATCCCTATCGGACGCTCAGGATTATGATGAGCGCGAGAATATGACGCCCTCACAATTAGAGGACGTAATCGTGAACAACGATTCGTATGGAATTCGACTAACTGATACGGCAGCCGGGCGAAGTTCGGCCAGTCTGCTGATCAACAAGATGTACGCGTGGCGGGGTTACCCCGGCACCCACCAACTGACCGATGACCCCAATCGCATCACCTTGACCGCCACGGACAAGGGCGAGGTCGTGGGCACGCTCACCATTGGTATTGACTCCAAGATCGGCTTGATGGCCGACCAGATTTTCAAGGAAGAGCTGGACGTCCATCGCCGTCGCGGTGCCCGCCTCTGTGAATTCACCAAGTTTGCCTTCGATCCCTCGGTGCGCTCTAAAAACGCGCTCGCCAACCTGTTCCACCTGGCTGTGATCTATGCCCGTAACATCTACGATTGCACCGACATCGTGATCGAAGTCAATCCGCGCCATCGCCGCTTCTACGAGCGCATGCTCGGTTTCGAGCAGGAAGGCGAACTGAAGATCAATCCGCGCGTCGATGCCCCGGCTTACCTGCTGCGCGTGAACTTCGAGTACGTGACCCGGCAAATCGAGAAATACGGCGGCACCTTCGACGCCGAGGGCGGCATCACCGAGCGCTCCTTCTATCCCTATTTCTTCTCGCCGCGTGAAGAATACGGCATCATCAATCGCCTGCTGCGCATGGATGAACTGCACGCCGCCTGACCTCCTCAACCCCTCTTATCTCCCCCGCATCGATGAGCATTTCTTTTAGCTATGAAAAGGCGTTCTCACGCAATATCGGCTGGGTGACTCCTCAGGAACAACAAATCCTGCGCAACAAACGGGTTGCCATCGCCGGCGGTGGCGGCGTCGGTGGGGTTCACTTGCTGACCCTGGCCCGGCTGGGCATCACCAAATTCCACCTCGCCGACTTCGACTCCTTCGACATCCACAACTTCAACCGCCAGGTCGGCGCGATGATGTCGACCGTGGACCAGCCCAAGTCGGAAGTGCTGGCGCGCATGGCGCGCGACATCAATCCCGAGATCGAGATCAGGATATTCCCCGAGGGCGTCAACCAGGGCAATCTGCACGAATTCCTGGCCGGGGTCGACTTGTATGTGGATGCCCTCGACTTCTTCGCCTTCGACGCACGCCAGCAGACCTTCGCCATGTGCGCCGAGCTGCGCATTCCGGCGACCACGGCGGCGCCCCTGGGCATGGGGGCGGCCCTGCTCAACTTCCTGCCGGGCGGCATGAGCTTCGAAGAATATTTCCAGTGGGGCAAGCTGCCCGAGCTCGACAAGGCGATCCGCTTCGTGGTGGGCCTGGCCCCCGCCGGCTTGCATCGTCCCTACCTGGTGGTGCCGGAGGCCGTGAACTTTGCCGAGCGCCGCGGCCCTTCGACCATGATGGCTTGCCAGCTGTGCGCCGGCGTGGTGGGCACCGAGGCCTTGAAGATCCTGCTCGGGCGCGGCAAGGTCCTGGCCGCGCCGCATGGCGTCCAGTTCGACGCCTACCGCAACAAGCTGGTGCGCACCTGGCGCCCCGGCGGCAACCGCCACCCGCTGCACCGCCTGATGATCGCCATTGCCGGCAAGCAGATGCGCAGTGCGCTGGCGGCGCCGACGCCGGCTGCCCGCCGTAGTGACGCCACCAAGGTGGATATCCCTCCCGCCATCTACCGCATTCTTGAGCTGGCGCGCTGGGCGCCCAGCGGCGACAACACCCAGTGCTGGCGCTTCGAGGTGGTCGCACCCGACCACCTGGTAGTCCATGCCTATGACACCCGCGCCGACACCGTCTACGACCTGGACGGTCATCCGAGCCAGATCTCCATGGGCGCGCTACTGGAGACGATCTCCATTGCCGCCAGCGCCCAGGGCTTGCGCACGACCTGCACGCGGCGTCCTGAGAGTCCGGTTGAAAAACCCCTCTTCGACCTTCGCTTCGCGCACGACCCCGGTCTCGCGTCCAGCCCCTTGCTGGATGCCATCGAGAAACGCAGCGTGCAGCGCCGTCCGATGAGCACCCGGCCCTTGCGCGAAGAGGAGAAGCAGGCGCTGCAAGCGGCGGTGGGGCCGGACTATGTGATCGACTGGATCGAAGGCTTCGGTCCCAAGCTCAAGACCGCGCGGCTGATGTTCAACAATGCCAAGCTGCGCCTCACCATGCCCGAGGCTTACGAGGTCCATCGCCGCATCATCCATTGGAACGCAACGCGCAGCCCGGACAAGGTGCCGGACCAGGCCCTGGGCGTCGACAAGATGACCCTGAAGCTGATGAAATGGGCCATGGTGAGCTGGAAGCGCCTGTCAACCATGAATGCGCTGATGGGCACCTGGGCCCCGCGCCTGCAGATGGATCTGGTGCCCAGCCTGGCCTGCGCCGCGCACTTCGTGATCAAGGCCAGGCGCGCACCGCAAGGCATCGACGACTATGTGGAGGCGGGACGCGCCTTGCAGCGCTTCTGGTTGACCCTGACCCGGCTCGACCTGTTCATGCAGCCCGAAATGACGCCCCTGATCTTTTCGAAATACGTGCGCGATGGCCGCTCCTTCACCACCGTGCCTGCCTTGAACGAACGTGCGCGTCGGCTTGCGCAGGAAGCGGCTCCCCTGATCTTCACGGATCAGTTCTTCCCCGTCTACATGGGACGGCTGGGAGCCGGCGCCGCACCCACCGCCCGCTCGGAGCGACTGCCGGTGGAACAACTGCTCTACCGGCCGGACACAGACACCTCCCCTGCTCCTTAATCCAGCAAGTTGCAGCGCATGCCGCCCATGCGGAAGTGGCGGATCAGGTCGACGATATCGGCCTTGTGCCATTCCGGCAGGTTGCGCTTGAGCGTGGCCAATTGCGCCTTCAGCTCGGGCGCCGCACCGCGCCGCGGTGCGCTCTTGAGCGCCATCATGAACTTGAGCAGGCCGGTCGAGTACAGGCTGGCCCGCCCTTCCAGTGGCTTCACGGCCGTGCGGAAGTCTTCCGGATAGAAGGCCGCACGCAAGGAGTTGTAATAGTCCTCGGTGAACAAGGCTGGCTGCCGGTCCGCGTACTGGTAGGCGAAATAGTTGATCGAGCGCTCCGCCTTGAGATGGCCGAAATCGACCATATACACACCGCCGTCCGGCTTGAGAATACGCGCCACCTCTGCATAGGTCTGGCACAGCATGCTGACCGTAGGCAGGTGGTGCAAGGCCATGGTCGACATCACGGCATCCACCGAGGCGTCTGCGAAGACGCTGAGGTCGGTGATGTCGCCGTGCCGGAATTCCACGTTCTCCAGGCCCATGCTGGCCACCAGTGCGCGTGCGTTCTCCAGCATCGGCGCCGACAGGTCGACCCCGATGAAACGGATATCGGGGTTGAGCCGCGCCACCATGGCCAACTGATTGGCCGGTCCGCAGGCCAGGTCGACCACCGTATCGCCTGGTCGGATCACTTCACAGATGTTCGCGCAATGGAAAAGATAGACCGGCGCCATCACGGCATGCTCGCGTCCAGCCTCCACATAGGCGGCAACATTGTCGGGATCGTCCATGACAAGGTCGGGTTCGGTGAGCCGCGGGCTCTTCTCGCGCGAGAAAATCTCGCGAACTACTGTTCCTAGCAATTGTGCATTTGGCATGTTGTTGATCCCCAATGAATGAATAGTGGCAATTTCATGTTGTCGAATTTCCTTACACTTCTAGCCAAAAACCCAGGATTCCATTGTGATATTTTTTAATAAGTAATTGATTTTAAAGTGAAAAAAATAACTGGCATGTTGATTGCTTCATACTTTGCGTCGTCGATAAACACGCTGCTATTCAAACAAGAGTTTAATGTTTAATCGCCACTTTATCGCGTGACAAAGTAAATTTTGGCAAGGGCTGTCGCAGAGCTGAATGCCTTAATTGGGATGTCATCGTTTTTTAACCCGACTCTCGAAGCTCACGTATTTTTGTTCTCATCTGGAGACTAATATGATCAGCACTAAGACACTGCGCTCCCTCACCGTTGGGGCTGTCATGACTGTGGCAGCTGCCGCAGCCCACGCTCTCCCGACGTTCACGGTCAATCCGAACAGCAATGGCCTGGCCACGCAAGGCAGCATCTTCACCGCTGACGCGTTGAATGGTGTGTCGTCCGCGCGTATCAGCTACACCGGTAACGGCAGCACCTTTACCTATACGGGTGTCGGCTATATCGACTACACCTCGTTCAGCCTGAATGACTCGGGCATCAGCGCGGCGATCACCCGTGATAACTTCGATTACGGCGTTTATGCCACCTTTACCCAGACCTTCAGCTGCGGTTCCTTCCTGGCGCCGGGCGTAAGCTGCGCGGTCACCTCGATCTCGCTGAGCCTGTGGGCTGATCCGGGTGATGACAATGTCTACAACAAGGCCACCGTCAGCAACGACGCCAGCGTGACCACGGTGGGAACCCAGGTTCTGCTGGGTACGGTGACCCAGGTTCTCGCCGGTGCCGCCGGTATCGACTCCCTGGGTGGCGCGTTCCAGAACATCAACACCGACTTCGTCCTCACCGCCGCTGGTCAGCAGTTCTTCATCTCGCCGGATCCGTTCTACCAGTTTGCCTTCAGCGCCTTCAACAACACCTCGCAAGGCTTGACCTGCAACGGCAATACCAACGTGAACACGGGTGGTGCTACCAATGGTTGCGCTGGCCAGTTCACTGCCATCGCGATCAACAACGAATCGGGTATCACCGACTTCAACAACATTCCCGAACCGGCTTCGCTGGCTATCTTCGGCGCCGGCCTGATGGGCTTGGTTGCCCTGCGTCGCCGCAAATCCTGATTCCGGACAGTCGTTCCAGCCTTGCCTGACGGCCCGGTCGCTTACGCGGCCGGGCCGTTTGTATTGGTGCTGTTCGCGTACAGGCCTACATGACTGAAGGCGCTGGATTTTCCCTTCATTTCCCGAGCAGATCAGCCATCTCGAATAAAATGCGCGCCTTTATCGATTTCTGGAGGCAGGACATGCATCCCCAGTCGTGAGGATCAACAGTGCGCACTTGACGAACCTTGTTCTGTTCTGCGAAATTGCCTTGTGGAATCTTCACACAATGAAGATGGATCCATTTAATTATCAATATGGCAATGCTGGCTGGCCGGTACATTGGCGCAGCATCAAAGGAATGGCGCATGGGGATGACAAGAGCAGGCAACCGGGCCGCCCAATTCAGATGGGGGCGCACGGCGCTCGCCCTGGGTCTGCTGTTGACGCAGTACGACGCGGTGGCACAGGAAAGCGCGGACAGGCAGGCCGCCATCGTCAAGGTGTTGCATGGTGACGTGCAGACTCAACGTGGCGGCAAGATGACGCCACTGGCAATTGGCGAGCGCCTCTACGAGGGGGACCGCATCGTCACCGCCGCCGCCAGTTCGGTCGGCTTCACATTGCGCGACGATACCCTGATCTCGCTAGGCCCGAACAGCCAGTTCGTGCTCGAACAGTTCGTCTTCAACGAAAAAACCGATGAAGGCAATATCGCCGTGCGCCTTGCCAGAGGCACGCTGCGCTATGTCTCGGGCCTGATCGGCAAGCATGCCCCGGAGCGCCAGCAATTCTCCACGCCCACGGCGACCATCGGCATCCGCGGTACGGACTTCATCGTCGAGGTGGTCGATGAATAAATGCATGATTCCCCTCGTCTTGGCCCTGGCCGGCTGCGCCGGTCCCAGCGAACGATTCTTGTTGTTGCCGCAGGCCGACGGTTCGGCCAGTAGCATCGTGGTCAAGACCGCCACGGGTCAGACCGCTCTGGACACACCCTATGCCTCGGTGGAAACGTCCCGGGGCAAGATCGACAAGCCCCAGACCCTGACCAGGCCAGACGTGGAAAAACGTTATGCCGACGTCCTCGGGAGCCTGCCCGCGCGCCCGCGCAGTTACGACCTGTTGTTCGAATTGGGGACCGATCGCCTGACGCCCGCCTCGCTGGAGTTTCTGAAGAAGGCGATTGCCGAGATCAAGGACTTTCCCGCTGGCGAATTCGTCCTGATCGGACATGCCGACAATATCGGCAGTGACGCCTCCAACGATGCACTGTCGCTTCGCCGTGCCCGCTTGATCGAACGCGAACTGCAGCGTGCGGATGTCAAGGTCTTGAGCATCGAGGTCATCGGCAAGGGCGCACGCGATCCGCGGGTAGTGCAGAAGCGCGGCGTGGCTGAACCACGCAACCGCTTTGTCGAAATCAAGATCCGATGAGTCGTGCGAATGGCCGATTCGGGATTGATGAGCCTGATCGATAAGTCCTAGATGAGCCCGGTTGTACTGGCTTGTGGCGCTCCTGCCCAGGCCATGGCGCTGGACCGCCGATAGCGTTCAGCGCGGCAACTGTGCCAGCTCCGGCCTGGCCAGGTAGAGCACCTGGTAAGCCGCGCCGGCATCCTGATCCAGTTCGGATTCCGAGAGCAGGATGCGGCTCACCCGCCATTGCTGCACGTCCACGCCGACCGCGCCGGCGACGATGGCCGGGCGGGCGACCTGGGCCTGGTTGCGCGCCGCTTCCTCGGCCAGGACGGCGGCCAGGTCGGCGTCACGGGCGATGTCGATATCCTGGCGATAGGCGAAGCGCGCCACGGTGCCGTTGCCGCGACGAGCATCCAGTGCCAATCGGGTCTGGATCTCGGGGCGGCCGAAGCTGTCGGTCACCGAGCGGAAGCGGCTGCTCACGAACTGGGTCAGCGCCTGGGCGTGCCGCCACAGGTAGAGCGAGGAATAGCTGTGGCCGGTGGCGCCGTGGCGTCCTGATTCACGGAGGAGAAAGGCCTTGAAGTAGAGATCGCGGGTGTCGTCCCAGAGCTGGCCGCGCTGGGCAGCCCTGGCGCGGATGCGTTCGAGGTCGTAGTCGGCGGGAAGGCGATGTTCGTAGTGGGCGATGATCATGATGGCGATGGGTAGGAGTGTGGGTGACAAGGCGGCTGGCCACCATGTGGATGACGCCAGCCTGTTGACACCTTAGTCCTCTGGGATCGCCGGCGGCAGATACAGAGCCGGCGATTTCGAGGCGCAACTCATCGCGACACGCCTTATGCATTGGGCGCATAAGGCGTAAAACCCGGCCCTTCGCGGCCTAGGCCGCAAAGCGCCGCTGCAACTCCTCGAAGCACACCAGTTCCCCCGCGATGGCGCTGGCCGGGGCCCGAGCGTCCGGGGAAGTTGCGCGACTGCCGCTGGATCACCGGCAGGCCGATGATGGCTTCGATCTCGGTGATGCGCCGGCTCACCGCCGAGGGGGCGATGAATTCCCGTTCGGCGGCGCGGGCGATGTTCTTTTCCTGGCAGACGGCCACGAACAGGCGCAGCGAGGTCAGGTCGATTTTTCTCAGCAGATTGTTCATGGGACGGCTGGTTCAAGCGCAGATCGCTTCGCATTGTAGTGCCGTTTGTGGCCCACTTCACTGAAACGGCAGGTTTTCGGCATTGCGGACAGGCAAGTCCGGGGCCAGCTGAAGCGTCGATCTCATTGAATCCTCCCAAAGTGATATCCTTGGCAGGTTGTCGGCGTCGTGGAGCGCCGATGCCTTACTCAACCAGACACAGCGTGCAATGACTACCCAGAACTTCTTCTCGACGCAACATTCCATCCAAGTCGCCACCGATGTGCGCGAAGCGGCCATGCAGAATCCCGGCTTCGGCAGCGTCTTCTCGGCCAACATGGCATCGGCCCGCTACACCACCGCAGACGGTTGGCATGATGGCAAGATCGTCCCCTACGCCCCGCTGAGCATCGCCCCCAGCGCCCTGGTATTCCACTATGCGCAGGAGATCTTCGAAGGCCTGAAGGTCTATAGCCTGGAAGACGGTGGTTTCTCGCTGTTCCGTCCGGACGCCAATGCCCGCCGTTTCGTGAAGTCGGCCGAGCGCCTGGCAATGGCCCCGCTGCCGGTGGAACTGTTCCTGGAATCGGTCGAGAAGCTGGCCAAGACCGACAAGGACTGGATCCCCAAGGCACGCGGTTCCTCGCTGTACCTGCGTCCGGTGATGTTTGCCAACCAGGCCGCGCTGGGCGTGAAGCCGGGTTCGGAATACGCCTACTACGTGCTGGCCTGCCCGGTGGGTGACTACTTCAAGGACAGCAACTCCGGCATTTCGCTGTGGGTGTCCGAGAACTACTCGCGCGCCGGCATCGGCGGCACCGGCGAAGCCAAGTGCGGCGGCAACTACGCCGCCAGCCTGGCCGCGCAAGCCGAAGCCCAGCGTCAGGGCTGCGACCAGGTGGTGTTCCTGGACAGCCGCGACAAGACCTGGGTGGAAGAACTGGGTGGCATGAACATCTTCTTCATCTTCAAGGATGGCACCATCCAGACTCCGCCGCTGGGCGGCACCATCCTGCCGGGCGTGACCCGTGACTCGCTGCTGACCCTGGCCAAGAGCCTGGGCATCGAAGCCCGCGAAGAACCCTATTCGATCGAGCAATGGGAAGCCGATGCCCGCAGCGGCAAGCTCACCGAAGTGTTTGCCTGCGGCACCGCCGCCGTGATCACCCCGATCCGCCACATCAAGCGTGCCAAGTCGGAGTTCACCATCGGCGATGGCCAGGCCGGCAAGACCACCCTGCTGCTCAAGAACGCCCTGCTGGACATCCAGCAAGGCCGTGCCGAAGACAAGTTCGGCTGGGTCAAGCGTCTGGGCTAAGCGCCCGTCTCATCCTGGCGTCGGCATGGGGCGCAGTTCTGCCCCATGCCAGCCTTGTTCATACGCAGGGCAAACAAGCTAAGAAGAAAATCGCAGTTTGGCCTGCTCGTGGCTGCCCCTATGATGTCTGCATCCCATCAACAACGATGCCACTCATACAGGACACGCCCTCATGTCTGCCTTCCCCGCCGAACTGCTGCAACGTATCGCCGATGGTGCCGCCCAGCGCGATGCCCAGCGCGAGCAACCCTTCGCCCTCATCAACGAGATCAAGGCCACCGGCTTCGGTGCGCGCCGCCTGGCGGCCCGCTACGGTGGCGGCGGCGCCAGCCTGGTCGAGACCCTGGATGCCGCCATCACCCTGGCCCAGGCCGATCCCAACATCGCCCATATCTGGCGCAACCACCATGTGGCGCTGGAGCGCGTGCTCAATACCTCCTCGCAGCACCCGGCCCTGCGCCATCTGCGCGAACAGGTCGCGGCGGGTGCGCTCGTCGGCGCAGCCCATACCGAACTGGGGCAGGACCAGATCGGCGGTGCCGGGCCGCTGTCCACGCGTCTGGTGCGTCAGGGCGATGACTATGTGGTCAACGGCCAGAAGTTCTATTCGACCGGCTCGCTCTTTGCGGACTGGCTACATATCACCGTCTCCGTGGAAGATGGCGCGCGCGCCATCGTGCTGCTGCCCCGGGACAGGGAAGGCGTCAAGACCGTGGACGACTGGTTCGGCATGGGGCAACGCCTCACCGGCAGCGGTACGACGCTGCTGGAGAACGTATTGGTGAAGGCCGATGAAGTGCTGCTGCCCCATGAGGTACCGGTGCGCCAGGCCGTGTTTGGCTCGACCATCGCGCAGCTGTTCCTGACAGGCGTCATTGCCGGCGTGGTGAGCGCCATTGCACGTGACTCGGCAGCCTTGCTGGGCAAGCGCAAGCGTAACTTCTACTACGCCCCAGCGGCGGCGGCCTCGCAAGATCCCATCCTGCTGGCGGCGCTGGGCGAGCGCGAGGCCGATGCCTTCGCCACCCGTGCCATCGTGCTGGCGGCGGCCGCCCAAGCCGATCGCGCCTATGCGGCCCTGCAGGCCGAAGCCGCCGACGTCGACGACCAGGTCCAGGAGGCAGCCGCTGCCGCCGCCAAGGCCAAGGTCACGGTGGATCGGATCGCCCATCACGCGGCCACGGCCCTGTTCGACGTCGCCGGTGCGTCTGCCACCCTGTCCCACCTGAACCTGGATCGCCACTGGCGCAACATCCGCACCGTCTCGACCCACAACCACACCAGCCACAAGGCCTATGCCCTGGGCAACCTGAGTGTGAACCAGGTACGCCTGCCCACTCTGGGCTTCTTCTAGCCAAAAGCCGTCGGGTAGCGTCAGCGTATTTAATTCTTTCAAATCAGCCTGATCCCAGTAGAATTGGTAAAAAACTAATTCACTCTGCATTCAGGCGGTATGAAGACACTGGCAAACTACCTGACAGCAAACCGATCTGTTCGTGCTGGTGGCCTCGCTGCCAGGGCTGCCGTTTCGGTGCGCCCGATGCCGCTGTGGAGCCTGTTGCTGGCCCTGCTGGCGTCGTTGTGCGTGTTTGCGCAGGCATACGGCGCTCAGCGCGAGCTGAAGGTTGGCGTCTACCAGAATCCCCCCAAGATCTTCTTCGATACCGCCGGCCAGGCCAGCGGGATCCACATCGACTTGCTGCGCCAGATCGCCGATCGCGAAGGCTGGCAACTGCATTTCGTCCCCTGTGATTGGCAAGCCTGTCTGCGCGGCGTGCAGTCCGGGTTGATCGATCTGCTGCCTGACGTGGCCTATTCGGAGGAGCGCGACAGGCTCGTCCAGTTCTCAACCGTTCCGGCGCTATATGGCTGGTCCGTCCTGTATCGCAACCCAGGGGTCGCGATACAGTCGGTCTTCGACCTGAAGGGCAAGAAGATCGGTGTGCTCGACAACGCGGTGCAATCGAGCTACTTCCGCAATCTGATGGAAAGCTCGGGGATCCAGGTCAGCCTGGTCGGCCTGCAGGAGCTGGAAACCGGCTTCCGCATGGCGGCGGCCGGCCAGATCGATGGCGTGATCGCCAGCCAGCAGGCCGGCGACATGCTGGCCGACCGCCATCACTTGAGCGCGACCAACATCGTGTTCCAGCCGGTGAAACTGTTCTTCGTCAGCGGCAAGGGCCATGACCTGGACACCCTGGCCACCATCGACCGATACCTGACGCAATGGCAGGCTGATCCACGCTCGGTCTATTTCGACATCCTGGGTAAATGGGGGCCGGTCAACAAGGGTGTCCCCCCGTATGTGTGGTGGTTGCTGGGGGGCGCGCTGGGCCTGCTGGCCTGTGCCAGCCTGATGGCGGCTTACCTGCGGCGGGAAGTGGCACGCCGCACGCACAAGCTGATGCAAAGCGAAGCCTCCTTGCGCATCGCCGCCACTGCTTTTCATTCGGCCGAGGCGATCTGGGTCATGGATGCCCAGCGCCAGATACTGGAAGTCAACGCTGCCTTCACCGAGCTGACCGGCTACCACCTGGCGGATCTGGCCGGCCAGGCCATGCCGCCATGCCGTCTGGAAAACACGCTGCCGGACTTCCGGCTCCAGCTCTGGGTGCTATTGCATGGCCATGGCAAATGGCATGGTGAGCTACTGGTGCGCAAGAAGGATGGCAGCGAATTCTTCGCCGTCGTCACCGTCACCGCTGTGGCGGCGCCCAATGGCGAGGTGAGCCACTATGTCGGTACCCAGCTCGACATCAGCGCCCAGAAGGCGTTGCAGGAAGAGACGCGCCAGCTGGCCCTGTACGACCCCCTGACCGCCCTGCCCAATCGCCGGCTCTTGCTGGAGAAGATACAGGCTGCCGTCCTGCAGGCCCGTGGTGGCCCGACCATAGGGGCGCTGTTCTTCATCGATGTCGATAACTTCAAGGATCTCAACGACGCCCTTGGTCATCCCATGGGTGACCTGCTGTTGCAGCAGATTGCCGTGCGCCTGCTGGTGCTGGTGGCAGAGAGCGGGATGGTGGCACGGCTGGGTGGCGACGAATTCGTGGTGCTGTTGCACGCGCTGCCGCGTGCAGAGGCCACGCACAAGGCCGCGTATTTCGCGCAACAGATCATTGGCTGCATGGAAAGACGCTTCGAGCTGGAGGGCGTAGGGCATTTCTCGACCTGTTCGGTGGGCGTGGCGCTGATGCAGGATGAGCACGCCGACGTGCAAGACCTGCTGCGCCAGGGGGACCTGGCCATGTATGCGGCCAAGTCCAATGGTCGCAACACCTATTGTCTCTTCGACGTGGAGATGGAACATGTGCTGCACTTCCGCATCGGCCTGGAAGCCGACATGCGGCGGGCCATCGAGGCGGGCGAATTCGACCTGCATTACCAGCCGCAACGCGACCTGAGCGGCCGCCTGATCGGTGCCGAGGCGCTGGCGCGCTGGACCAGTCCCCAGCGCGGGCCGGTCTCGCCGGGCGTGTTCATCCCGGTGGCCGAGGCATCCGGGCTGATCCTGCCACTGGGCCAATGGGTGCTGGAGCAGGCCTGCCGCCAGGCGGTGCGCTGGAACGGTCAAGACGAGAAGGGCGCGGTAGTCATCGCCGTCAACGTCAGTGCGGTGCAATGGCGCCAGCCGGACTTCGTGGACAATGTCCTGGAGATCCTGGCGCGGACCGGTGCGCGTGCTTCGCATCTCAAGCTGGAATTGACCGAGTCGGCCATGGTCGACGACATCCAGGCCACCATCGTCAAGATGCTCGAACTCAAGCGCCACGGCCTGGCACTGTCGCTGGACGACTTCGGCACCGGATATTCGTCGCTGTCGCTGCTCAAGCGCCTGCCCATCGACCAGCTCAAGATCGACCAGTCCTTCGTGCGCGAGCTGCTGGTGGCGCCCAGCGACGTGGCCATCGCCAAGAGCATCATCGCGCTGGCCGAGGCACTCGGCCTGGAAGTCATCGCCGAAGGCGTGGAGACGCTGGCGCAGCAACAGTTCCTGGCAGCGCTGGGATGCAGCCGCTACCAGGGCTACCTGATCGGCCGACCGGTCCCGCCGGCCCAGTTCGACGAACTGAACCGGGCGGCCTAGCGGCTCGGGAAGCCGGGGCAAGGCGTCAGTTTTCGTCAAGACCGGCGAAGCATCGGCAAATTGGCTAACATCGGGCCTGTCTCTTCCCGTCAACCGCCCCCTCACTGCTCAAGCTGCCATGATCCTCGCGTCTCTCCTTGCTCGTCTGCGCCTGCCATTGGCCGGCGTCCTGCTGGCGACTGCCCTGCTCCCTTCGCTAGCCCTGGCGGCCACCGATGAGGCCGGGTCGGCCCCGGTCTATGGCGCCAGGCTGGAAGGATTCGAGTATCCCTATCCGGTAGCGCAGTTCCGCTTCCAGTCGCAACGCCAGGCGGTCGAGATGGCCTACCTCGACGTCGCACCAGCAGCCGGCACGGCCAACGGCCGCACGGCGGTGCTGTTGCATGGCAAGAACTTCTGCGCCGGCACCTGGGGCCCGACCATCGATGTACTCAGCCGCGCCGGCTATCGCGTCATCGCCCCGGACCAGATCGGTTTCTGCAAATCCAGCAAGGTGGAGAACTACCAGTTCAGTTTCCAGCAGCTGGCCGCCAATACCAACGCCCTGCTGCAATCGCTGGGCATCCGCGAGGCCACGCTGATCGGCCACTCCACCGGTGGCATGCTGGCCATCCGCTATGCCCTGAGCTATCCGCAGCAGACCCGGCAACTGGTGCTGGTGGACCCCATCGGCCTGGAGGACTGGCGCGCCAAGGGGGTGCCGCCGGTATCGGTGGACCAGTGGTATGCACGCGAACTGGGGACCACCGCCGAGCGTATCCGCAACTACGAGCGCAATACCTATTTCGCCGGTCAATGGAGCCCGGCCTACGAAGCGCCGGTGCAGATGCTGGCGGGCATGTATCGCGGGCCCGGCAAGAACCTGGTGGCATGGAACTCGGCCCTGCTCTACGACATGATCCTGACGCAGCCGGTCTACTACGAGCTGGCGCATCTGCAGACGCCGACCGTGCTGATGATCGGCGACCAGGACACGACCGCCATTGGCAAGGAGTTCGCGCCGCCCGAGCTGCGCGGCGCACTGGGCAACTATGCCGAGCTGGGACGACAGGCCGTGGCACGCATCCCGCATGCCAGCCTGGTGGTCTTCCCCGGTGCCGGCCATGCGCCCCAGACACAGATGCCCGAGGCCTTCCATGCCCAGTTGCTCAAGAGCCTGGAGCCGGATCCCGCGCTGGTGAAGCAATTTGCGCCGGGTGGCGTGCTGCGCGCCTCCATCAACCTGGGCAATCCGGTACTGGCCAACATGGACACCGGCAGTGGCCAGGCGGTGGGCGTGTCGGTAGACCTGGCACGCGAACTGGCGCGTCGCCTGGGCGTGCCGCTGCAACTGGTGGTGGGCAAGACGGCGGGCGGCTCGGTGCGCAATCTTGAAGACGGACAGGCCGATATCGGCTTCTTCGCCATCGATCCCAAGCGTGCCCGCGAGATCCACTTCACCCGTCCCTATGTGCTCATCGAAGGCTACTACGCCGTGCGCGCCGACTCGCCCATCACCGGCAATGCCCAGGTGGATAGGCCCGGCGTCACCGTGGCCGTGGGCCAGGGGAGCGCCTATGACCTGTTCCTCTCGCGCGAATTGAAACAGGCCCAGTTGGTGCGCACCCCGACCTCGGCGGCGGTGGTCCCGACCTTCCTGGCGCAACGCCTGGAGGTGGCCGCCGGCGTAAAGCAGCAATTGCAGGCGGACGCCGCCAAGGTCGGTGGCCTGCGCATCCTCGACCAGCGCTTCATGGTGATCCGCCAGGCCATGGGCCTGCCTACCGCCCGTGGCCAACAGGCGGCCGACTACCTGGCGGCATTCGTCGAGGAAATGAAAGCCTCCGGCTTCGTGGCGGCCGCCCTGGCCCGTCATGGGATAGAGGGCGCGCTGGTGGCCGGCCCGGCTGACTGAACACGACCTCTCCCCATCCTCTCTGAGCATGGAAGCGATCCGGGCAGCATACGATTTCCGCACAAGACCATGCGCATTGCTTCGTACGACTATCCGGCTGCCTTATGCGGCAGGCCGGTTCATTCAATGCAGGAACTTGCGGTCGCTCACGACCAGGTATTCGGCGTGCAGGTGGGCGGCCTCCAGCACGTGACGGAATTTTTCCTTCTCCAGCGGCAGCAGCTCCAGTTCGTGCTGCAGCAATTCCTCGATGATCTCGGCGGCGTCCGCCGCCTCCGCACCTGCGGCCTGCATGGCCAGCAGGCAGTTTCTGACCGTGGTGCGCACCAGCTCGTCCACCGGTTCGTCGTGCTCCGACATGTCGCCCAGCCGGGCAATGATTTTCACATGGCGAAGCGCAATGCTCATGGCATTGGTACACATGATCCCCTCCCTTGTTATGAGGGGAAAGATAGGCGCTCTGCGGGCCCGCCACCATCGGGGGTTTCCTGATTGCAAGACAGGCAAGGCGCCGCAGCGCCCGGCCTCACTTCTCACTTCTCACTCCTCGGCGAAGCCCAGGATGACGCCATGGGTGTGGGACGGCGGCACCACCAGCTTGTCGCCCACCGACAGCACATCGGACAGGCCATTGGCTTCCAGCAGCGTGCGGGTGGCCCGGGTCGATGCCACCCGCACGGTCAGGCCGACAGCGCGTTCTATGCCCTGCGGCACCAGCGATACATCCACGCCGTAGTGCTGCGCCACGCCTTCGCGGCTCAGGTACCAGATGGCCGTCTTGCCGGCCTGGAAGCGCACGCCATGCCGATGGCGGGTCACCGTGTTGCTGCCGAAGGCCTGGCTCAGGATGCTTTGCGCCGCGCTCGGATCCAGCGCCAGGTAGACATATTCAGCCAGGCCGGTGGCACCGTTAGGATGGGTTTGCCAGGGCGCGCGCCAGACCAGTTCGGGCGTGCCGTGCTCGCAGAAGAACACGCGCCCGTTGGGGATGCGGTTGGCGGCAATGCGCAAGGTGCGGAAACGGGCGTCGCCGAGGTGCTCGCCATCGACCACCACCGGACGATGGAAGGATTGTGGCACGCCCTCTTCCAGCGGCACACCGCGCTCGGCCAGGTGGCGCCAGGTATGGTCGGCGTCGCTGGTCTTGAAGACCAGCCCGGCCAGGCCTCCGGGATGGCCCCAGCGCAGCGAGGAGCGCTGCGGCTCCACGCCCAGCAGCTCCAGGTAGTCATCGCCGAAGACGGCGAGATGGTTGCTGGTGCCCTTGGAATGGTGGCCGCGCGGCGTCAGCGCAAAGCCCAGCCGGGTGTACTTTTCCTGGGCGTCGTCGAGGGCGTCCTCGACGTGGATGACCACGTGGTCGATGCGTGTACTCATGCTTGTCTCCTGGTGGATGCTTCAGCCCTCGCGGGCTGCTTCTCGATGCCACTGCCGGCCCGGGACGGACTCCAGCAACTGGCGGGTATAGGAATGGACCGGCGCGCCGAAGACCTCGGCGCAACTGCCCTGCTCGACCACCTGGCCATCCTTCATGACGGCGATGCGGTCGCAGATCTGCGCGGCCACCCGCAGGTCATGGGTGATGAAGAGGATGGACAGGCCCAGTTGCTCGCGCAGCCGCGCCAGCAAGGCCAGTACCTGGGCCTGTACCGACACGTCCAGCGCCGACACCGGCTCATCGGCCAGCAGCACCTGGGGTCGCAGAGCGAGGGCACGGGCCAGGCCGATACGCTGGCGCTGGCCGCCGGAAAACTCGTGCGGATAGCGTTGCCAGGCATTCGGGTCCAGTCCTACCAGTTCGAAGAGCGCACGCGCTTCTGCCAGGGCCTGGCTGCGCGGCACCCCCTGCTCCAGCGGCCCCTGGGCGACGATTTCGCCGACCCGGTGGCGCGGATTGAGGGAGCCGTAAGGATCCTGGAACACCATCTGGATCTTGCGTGCCCGCGCGCGTCGCTGCCCGGCACCCTGCGGCAAGGGGCTGCCGCCCACCTGCACCTTCCCGCTATCGGGCGCCAGCAGGCCCAGTACCAGCCGGGCCAGGGTGGACTTGCCGGAGCCGCTTTCACCCACGATGCCCAGGGTGGCACCCGCTGGCAGGATCAGGCTGACATCATCCACCGCCGGTCGTGGGGCCGCGTGACGCTGGAACCAGCCACGCGGGCGATAGGTCTTGCTCAGACCGTGCAGTTCCAGCGCGGGCGGCGCAGCGCTGGCACTCAGCTGGCGTGGTGCCGGCGGCACCAGGGTCGGTACTGCTGCAATCAGGGCTTGTGTGTAGGGATGCCGGGGCTGGCCCAGCACCTGCTGCGCCGGCCCCTGCTCGACCAGTTGGCCACGCTGCATGACGGCCACCCGGTCGGCGATCTCGGCCACCACGCCGAAGTCATGGGTGATGAAGAGCACCGCCGTACCGCGTCGCCGCTGCAGGTCGTGGATCAGGTGCAGGATCTGCGCCTGGGTGGTCACATCCAGCGCGGTGGTGGGTTCGTCGGCGATCAGCAGCGCCGGTTCCAGTGCCAGCGCCATGGCGATCATCACGCGCTGGCGTTGGCCGCCCGAGAGTTCATGCGGATAGGCGCGCAGCGTGCGCGCCGGGTCGGGGATCTGGACCGACTCCAGCAAGGCCAGCACGCGCGCCTGGATCTCGCGCCGGCGCAGTACCGTATGCACCTCGAAGACCTCGGCCAGTTGGCGGCCAATGGTGTGCAAGGGATTCAGGGCCGTCATCGGCTCCTGGAAGATCATGCCGATGCCCTGCCCGCGCAGGCGGCGCAGGGCTTGGGGCGAGAGTGTGAGCAGGTCCTCGCGCCCCTGCCAGATGGCCTGCCCGGCCACCGTCCTGACGCCCTCCGGCAGCAGGCCCAGCAAGGCATTGGCGGTGAGTGATTTGCCCGAGCCGCTTTCGCCGACCACGCACAGCACTTCGCCGGCATGCAGCGCGAGCGAGACATCGTCCAGCGCCAGGGTGCGGTCGGCGCCCTTGGGCAGGGCGATCGACAACTGTTTGACCGCCAGCAAGGGAGCGGCATCCGGAGGCGTCTGCAGCGCCGACGCAGGAATGGGGTGGGGAGCGTTCATGAGCGATGCAACCTTGGGTTGAGGGCGTCGTTGAGCCCCTGGCCCACCAGCGAAATGCCCAGGACCGTCACCAGGATGGCCACACCGGGAATGGCCGAGACATACCACTGCACCCGGATCACGCCGCGTCCGGCACCAATCAGGTTGCCCCAGGATGGCACGTTGGGGTCGGACAGGTTGAGGAAGGCCAGCGCACTCTCCAGCAGGATGGCCACGGCCATGATGACGCTGGCGTAGACGATCACCGGTGGCAAGGCATTGGGCAGGATCTCGCGGAAGATCAGCTTGGCATCGCCCACGCCCAGGCTGCGTGCGGCCTGCACGAACTCGCTATGGCGCAGCGCCAGAAATTGCGCACGTGTCAGGCGCGCCACCGGCGGCCAGGACACCACGCCGATGGACAGCACCACGGTACTGATCTCGGAACCGAACACCGCCACCAGCACCAGCAGGAGCAGAAAGTTGGGCAGGATCTGGAAAGCCTCGGTGACACGCATGAGCAGGTCGTCGATCCAGCCCCCATAGAAACCGGCCACCGCCCCCAGCACCAGGCCGATGATGGCGGCAATGGCGGTGGCCACTACGCCGATGCCCAGCGAGACGCGAGCGCCGTAGAGGATCTGGGCGGCGATATCGCGCCCGACCTGGTCGGTGCCCAGCAGGAAGCGGCCGCTGTCGCCCGGCCATTGCAGGGGACGGCCCGCCAGCGACAGCGGATTGCGCGGATACACCCAGCCGGCCGAGAGTGCCGCGACCAGCACGGCCAGCAACAGCAGCAGGCCGACCACGGCGGCGGGATTGTTGAGGTAACGTTTGAACAGATTCATGAATTCAGATCATCAGTGCGTGCCATTGATGCGCGGATCCAGCCGCGCATACAACAGGTCGACCAGGAAATTGATGGCGATGACCAGCAAGGCCGAGACGAACACGATGCCCAGCAAGGTGTTCAGGTCGCGCTGCACCACCGCCTCGTAGGCCAAGCGGCCCAGGCCGGGCAAGGCAAACACGGTTTCCACCACCACCGAGCCGCCCAGCATGGTGCCGGCCTGCAGCCCGACCAAGGTGAGCATGGGCAAGAGCGCATTGCGCAACATGTGGCGCACCACCACGGCGGTCTCGCCCACGCCCTTGGCGCGCGCGGTACGCACGAAGTCCTGGGTCGAGACCTCCAGCATGGAGGCGCGCATGATGCGCAGGTATACCGCCAGGAAGATCAGCGACAGCGTCACCGTCGGCAAGGCCAGGTGCCAGGCGATATCGCTGACCCGGGCCAGGCCATGCAGCGAGACATCGATGGATTCGAAACCACCCGAGGGCAGCCAGTCCAGCCAGATGGCGAAGACGAAGATGCCCATCAGCCCGAACCAGAACGAGGGCGTGGCATAGAACACCAGTCCCAGTGTGGAGATCAGCGTATCCGGCCAGCGCTTGACCCGGCGCGCGGCCAGCACGCCCAGCGCCATGCCGAGGGAAAAGGCGATCGCCAGCGCCGAACCCATCAGCAGCAAGGTGGCCGGCAGGCGTTCGGCGATCACCAGCGCCACCGGCTTGCCATAGATTGCCGAGTGGCCCAGGTCCAGGTGGACCAGGCGCCACAGGTAGTCGCCCAGGCGCACCGAGACCGAATCATTGAGCCGGTAATACTCGCGCAGGCTGGCAATCATGGTGGCGTCGCCGCCGCCCATCTGCGCCACCAGCGCATCGACGGTATCGCCCGGAGCCAGTTGCAGCAGCAGGAACAAGCCCGCCAGGATGATCAGCAAGGCCGGCACCGCCGCCAGCAGGCGGCGCGCGGCCAGGGCAAACAGACGCATGGCGTGGCTCCTTATGCCTTGAGCCAGGTGTCGTGCCAGCTGCTGGAGGGCCAGCGGGCATTGTTGTGGCCGTTCTGCACGTTGCGGCTGACCACCGAATAGAACTCGCGCTCGGTGGCCATCCAGATCGGCAGTTCGTCGTTGACCGCCTGCACCCATTGGGCATACAGGGCGCGACGCTTGGCCGGATCGATCTCGCTGGCGGCGTCGTCGATGAGCTTGTCGACCTTGTCGGATTTCCAGCCGTACTGGTTGGTCCAGGGGGCGCCGGCCGGGCTGCCGGAGCGATACCAGACGGTGGTGGACACCGCCGGGTCGCCACGGAACTGGTGCCAGCCGGTGGCGATGTCGAAGTTGCCGTCCTTGTAGATGGCGGTCAGGGCACCGGCGATATCGTACTGGACGATCTCGACCTTGATGCCGACCGTCTCCAGCGATTGCTGGATGAAGGTGGCCAAGAGCGGCACATCCTCGCCGTTCTGGATCGGCACCAGCTTCAGCGCAAAGCGCACGCCGCCCTTGCCGCGCTTGTAGCCGGCTTCGTCCAGCAAGGCCTCGGCGCGCTTGGTATCGAAGGGATACGGCGGCTTGGCGCCCTTGGGCGAGAACGACGAGGTCGAGGGAATCGGCCCGTTGGCCGGCTTGCCCAGGCCATAGAGGAAGTTGTCGATGAAGTAGCCGATATCGATGGCATGCACGATGGCGCGGCGCACCCGTACATCGGCCAGTTCCTTGCGGCGGAAGTTGAATTCCAGGGTGTTGTTGAACTGGTTGGCCTCCAGCCCCTTGCTGCGCACTTCGAACTTGGGGTTCTTGCGCAGCCGGTCCAGGTCGGCCAGGGCCAGTTGCGAATAGGCCGACAGTTGCAGCGAGCCGGTCTCCAGCGCGGCGGTGGCGGCGGACTTGTCGGTGATGATGCGCCAGACGATGCGGTCCAGGTATGGCAAGCCCTTACGCCAGTAGTCGGGATTGCGCTCGGCGATGATGTACTGGCCGCGCTGGTACTCCACGAAGCGGAATGGACCGGTGCCGATGGGGGCGGTATTGGCCGGGTTTTCCAGCACATTGGTCTTTTCATAGACGTGGCGCGGCACCACGTAGCCGAGATCGGCCAGTGCGCGCAACAGCAGGTCCAGCGGCATCGGCCGCTCGTAACGGAAGACCACGGTGTGGGCGTCGGGGGTGTCGACCGCATGCAGGTAGAGATGCAGGGCGGTGGCGTAGTTGAGCTGCTTCTTCCACAGTTCCAGCGCGTTGTACTGCACATCGGCAGCGGTGAAGGGCTTGCCGTCGTGCCACTTCACGCCGTCGCGCAGCTTGAAGGTGATGGTCTTGCCATCGGCCGAACTGCGCCAGGAGGTTGCCAGTTGCGGTACCGGCTTGCCGTCGGCATCGAGGTCCACCAGCGACTCGACGATCTTGCTGGTGACGATGTAGACGCCGGTGGAGGCGCGCAGCGATGGATTGAGGATCCGCTGCTCCGAACCGAGATGGACGTTGAGCACGCCACCACGGCGCGGTTCGGTCTGCGAGAAGGAAATCGAGGGCCAGGCAGTGGAGACCAGCAGGGCTCCGGAAGAGAGCAGAAATTGACGGCGGTTTGCGCGCATTGTTTTTCCCGAGAGGATGTTGAATTGAAACACCCGCGCAGCGTAAGACAGGCAGCGCTTGTGCCGGAACGACCGATTTCGCATTTGTTAATGCGTTTGTCGTCCTGACATCAGGCGGCGCGAGCGGCTTCTTTCACAGGCTGCTTTCTTATGCGGTTTTCGCATTTCAAACTTCCCTTTTATTCGTTCACCAAAGCGGGGCCCGGTCTTAGAGTGAGCCCATGGATTGCCGTCTATAGCCATCAAATGGCGGCAAGTGCTACCACCCCGTTCATGGAGAATTTCAATGTCGTCCCTGAGTGCCATCCCCAAGCCCACGTCCCAACAACCGGCCCGCGAGTTGCCACCCGAACTGGCGGCCATCCGCGAGCAGGCGGCGGCTGCCGGCCTGCCCTATGCCGGTGGCATCGCCCCGCAGGCCGCGTGGGAGTTGGTGTCTGCCGGCAAGGTGTTGCTGGTCGATGTACGCAGCGCCGAGGAACGCAAGTTCGTCGGCCATGTGCCGGACAGCCTGCACGTGGCCTGGGCCACCGGCACGGCGCTGTCGCGCAACCCGCGTTTCGTGCGCGAACTGGAGAGCAAGATCGGTGGCAAGGACGTCCCGGCGCTGCTGCTGTGCCGCAGCGGCACGCGTTCGGCGGCAGCGGCCGAAGCGGCCAGCAAGGCCGGACTGACCTGTATTTTCAATGTGCTGGAAGGCTTCGAGGGCGAGATCGATACCACGCAGCAGCGCGGCAAGGCCGATGGCTGGCGTTTCCATGGCCTGCCCTGGGTGCAGGACTGAGCGCCGGATTGCAGGCATCGATCTCCCCTGCCCTCGTGCAGCCGCCGGCTTGAACAAGAAAAATCACGACTCTCCCATGGCCAATTTCGATATCCACCAGATCGTCCAGTCCCTGCATGAAGCGCGGGTGGACTGGCGGGTCACCCAGCGGCGCAACAATGATTCCAATGGCCGCGAGTTCCCCTCCCGCGATGCCCTGGACGGCATCGTCAACACGCTCAAGGGCGTGCTCTTCCCGATGCGACTGGGCCCGCCCGACCTGCGCCAGGAAAGCGAGAACTTCCACGTCGCCCATGCCCTCGATGCCGCCCTGCATGCACTGCTGGAACAGGTACGACTGGAGCTGAAGTACAGCGCTGGCCTGCTCGGGCAGGCCACGCCCACGCTGGACGAGGACGCCATCTCCATCACCCGCGCCTTCGGTGCCTCGCTGCCGCAGATCCGCAGCCAGCTCGATACCGACGTGCTGGCGGCTTACCAGGGTGATCCGGCCGCACGCAGCGTGGATGAGGTGCTGCTGTGCTATCCCGGCACCCTGGCCATGATCCATTACCGCCTGGCCCACCGCCTGTACCAGCTGGGCCTGCCACTGCTGGCGCGCATCATCGCCGAACTGGCCCATGGCGCTACCGGCATCGACATCCATCCCGGGGCGCAGATCGGCGCAGGCTTCTTCATCGATCACGGTACCGGCGTGGTGATCGGCGAAACTGCCATCATCGGCAACAACGTGCGTATCTACCAGGCCGTGACCCTGGGAGCCAAGCGCTTCCCCACCGATGCCGACGGCAAGCTGGAAAAAGGCCGGGCTCGCCATCCCATCGTCGAGGATGATGTGGTCATCTATGCCGGGGCCACCATCCTGGGTCGTATCCGCCTGGGACGGGGCGCAGTCATCGGCGGCAATGTCTGGCTCACGCATGATGTTCCCGCTGGCGCCCATATCTCGCAAGCGGCTTCGCGCGAGGATGCACTCTCGCTGGTCAGTGCGGCGGCAGCATGAGCGGCGCCCCCACAACGGCGCGCACGGCCGACGAGGAAGCGCTCTCCAGTGCCCTGGTACAGAGCTTTGGCATCGGCGTGCGCCAGTTGCGACGCGCGCGGGGCTGGTCGCAGGAGCGGCTGGCCGAGAACTCCAACCTGAACCGCTCCTACATCGGCGAGATCGAGCGCGGCACCGCCATCGCCTCGCTGGTGACGGTGGAGAAACTGGCCACGGCACTGACCCTCTCGCCCTCGGCCCTGGTCACGCATGGAGAACACATCAACCAGCAGAACCTGGTGCGCGGTCTAAAGTTGATGGCTATAGCATGTTGAGGCCCACGCCCGTAGCCGCGACACTTCGCCTGCCCTTTTTGAAGCACTGCCCGACCTATTGAGCACGCGCCCTGTGCGCACCCAGCAGTCCCCGCAACCTTACCCTACGGAGTCCAGATGTCCGCAACTGTCGGCGGTACCACCGCACTCGGCGATAACGCAGCACGGCAACTTGCCAATGCCACCAAGACCGCACCCCAGCTCGACACCATCAGCCCACGCTGGCTGACGCACCTGCTGCAGTGGGTGCCGGTCGAAGCGGGTATCTATCGCTTGAACAAGGTCAAGAACCCGGAATCGATCAAGGTCACCTGCACCGCCCGCCAGGAGGAAAACCAGCTGCCGCGTACCTTCGTGGACTACGAAGAGCAGCCGCGCGAATACTTCCTCAATGCCGTCTCCACCGTGCTGGACGTGCATACCCGCGTCTCCGACCTCTACAGCAGCCCGCACGACCAGATCAAGGAACAGCTGCGCCTGACCATCGAGACCATCAAGGAAAACCAGGAAAGCGAACTGATCAACAATCCCGACTACGGCCTGCTGGCCCAGGTGACCGAGGAGCAGCGCATCTTCCCGCTGACCGGCGCGCCTACGCCGGACGACCTGGACGAGCTGCTCACCAAGGTCTGGAAAGAACCCGCCTTCTTCCTGGCGCACCCGCTGGCCATTGCCGCCTTCGGCCGTGAAGCCACCCGTCGCGGCACGCCGCCGCCCACCATCAGCCTGTTCGGCTCGCAGTTCATCACCTGGCGCGGTGTTCCGCTGATCCCCTCCGACAAGGTGCCGGTGGCCGATGGCAAGAGCAAGATCCTGCTGCTGCGCGTGGGCGACAAGCGCCAGGGCGTGGTCGGCCTGTACCAGCCGGGCCTGCCGGGCGAACAGAGCCCGGGCCTGTCGGTGCGCTTCATGGGTATCAACAACCATGCCATCGCCTCCTACCTGATCTCGCTGTATTGCTCGCTGGCCGTGCTCACCAGCGATGCGCTGGCGGTGCTGGACGATGTCGAGATCAACAAGTATCACGACTATCCCGATACCTACAAATAAGAGGTCGCCATCGTGAGCATCCTCACTTCCGCATCCGAGGGCGCCGGCTTGCCGGGCCAGGACGCGTCGGCGGCGCCGTTCGATCCGGCCCTGCTGGCGCGGCTGGCCACCGAGCTGTTCGCCGCGCCCTCTTTCCCCGGGCCTGCCCGGGTACCGGGGGCACAGCCGCCGGCCAACTTCACGCCACCGGCCTCGCCTCTGTCCAGCCCGGCCGGCACCAGCCAGGGCGTACCGGGCACGGCTATCCCGCAGGGCCTGGCGCCGGGACTGAACCTGATCCCGTCCTCGCCACACCAGGTGCTGACGCTGGGTAACCGTGTACCCGCGCTGGCGCCGGCCGCCGCCGCTGGCAACGGTACCCCCGACAAGGTCTTTTCCACCCTGCCAGCCTATGAGCCGCGCCTGGGCGGCGCGGTCACCGGTGCGCCACAGGCAGCACCGGCGGCCATCCCGACGGCACCCTCCACGGCCGGCTATTACTTCCTCGATGGTGGTCATGGTCATCCGGGTGCGGCTTCGTCAGCCCCGGTTGCCAGCACGGAACCGCAGTACTACTTCCTGCACGCAGTGGAGCTGCCCAGCGGTTACGTGACGCCAGCCAAGCCGGCGCCGCATGCGGTACACCAGCCTGCTGGCGCCAGCCAGTCGGCGGCCTTCGACGTGCATGCGGTACGCCGCGACTTCCCGATCCTGCAGGAACGCGTCAATGGCCGCCAGTTGATCTGGTTCGACAACGCAGCAACCACCCAAAAGCCACAGGCGGTGATCGACCGCATCAGCGAGTTCTACCGGCGCGAGAATTCCAACATCCATCGCGCCGCGCACGAACTGGCCGCGCGGGCCACCGATGCCTATGAAGGCGCTCGGGAGCGGGTGCGCGCCTTCCTCAATGCGCCCGATGTGAACGAGGTCATCTTCGTGCGTGGCACCACCGAGGCCATCAACCTGGTGGCCAAGTCCTGGGGCGGCAAGCACGTCGGCGCGGGCGACGAGATCATCGTCTCGCACCTGGAGCACCACGCCAACATCGTCCCCTGGCAACAGCTGGCGGCCGAGAAAGGCGCCAGGCTACGGGTGATCCCGGTGGACGATTCGGGCCAGGTGCTGCTGGATGAATACGCCAAGCTCTTGAACGAGCGCACCAGGATCGTGGCCGTCACCCAGGTCTCCAATGCCCTGGGCACGGTCACCCCGACCCGCGAGATCATCGAGCTGGCCCGCCTGGCCGGGGCCCGCACGCTGGTCGATGGCGCGCAATCGGTGTCGCACATGCGCACCGACGTCCAGGCACTGGGGGCGGACTTCTTCGTCTTCTCCGGTCACAAGGTCTTCGGTCCCACCGGGATCGGCGCCCTGTGGGGTCGGCGCGAGGTGCTGGAAGACATGCCGCCCTGGCAAGGCGGCGGCAACATGATCGCCGACGTCACCTTCGAGAAGACGGTGTTCCAGCCGCTGCCCAATACCTTCGAAGCCGGCACCGGCAATATTGCCGATGCCGTCGGCCTGGGCGCGGCCATCGACTACGTCAATCGCATCGGTATCGAGAACATCGCCAGCTACGAGCATGCCCTGCTGGAGTATGGGATGCACAAGCTGGGCGAGATTCCCGGCCTGCGCCTGATCGGCACGGCGGCCCACAAGGCCAGCGTGATGTCCTTCGTCCTCGATGGCTACAGCACCGAGGAAGTGGGCCGGGCACTGAACCAGGAAGGTATCGCGGTGCGGACCGGCCACCATTGCGCCCAACCCATCCTGCGCCGCTTTGGCGTGGAAACCACGGTACGACCCTCGCTGGCCTTCTACAACACCTTCGAGGAAATCGATTGCCTGCTCACGGTGGTGCGACGCCTGTCGGCCCAGCGTGGACGGCACTGACCTGGAGACCTGCAGTACCCGACGGCCGCTTCATGCGGCCGTTTTTCTTAGTTTTACGCGATGATGCAAAAATCGCATAAGCACATGAAAAATGGGCGCAGCGCGATCACCGGGGCTGTCTTAGTATCGATTCCATTGCCTTGTTTACTATGGAACTGCGATGCCAGAATCGACTTCGGATATTGCCATCGTCGGCGGTGGTTTCGCCGGCACGGTCACGGCCATCAAGCTCTTGCGCGCCGTGACCGCTAGCGGCCAGCACGCGCCGCTGACACTGACCCTCATCGAGAGCCGCGCCGAGATCGGCCGTGGCATCGCCTACAGCACCGACAATCCCGACCATATCGTCAATGGCACGGCGCAGCTGTTCGGCCTCTATCCCGACCAGCCCACGCACCTGCCGCAATGGCTGGCCCGCCATGCCCAGCGCCATGGCTGGACGCCGCCGCCCGGCGTGGCCGAGGCCGGCTTCCTGGATGCCTTCCCGCCGCGCCGCCTCTACGGCAGCTACCTCCAGGATGAACTGCGGCAGGCCGCGCTGGATGCCGGAGCGCTGGTACGCCTGGCGACTCTGCAAGGCCGTGTGGTCGACCTGCTGCCGCAGGGGCAGACGGCCGGTCATACGCTGTTGCTGGAGGACGGTCGCCGCCTGTCAGCCCGGCGCGTGGTGCTGGCACTGGGCCTGTTCCGCAAGGCCGAGGTCCGTTTCGTCGGCTCGCCCGAACAACGCCGTTCGTTGGGCGATCGTTATATCGATGACGTCTGGAATGTCGACGCCTGGCAAGGCGCCGCGCAGGACGAGGATATCCTGCTGATCGGTTCCAGCCTGACGGCACTGGATGCCGCCTTCAGCGCCGAGCGGGCCGGCTTCAAGGGGAAATTCCACGCCTTGTCGCGCCACGGCCTGCTGGTACAACCCCGCCGCGCACAGCTCCCGTGGCCCGATGTGCTCGATGGCCAGCGCCTGCCGGCCACCCTGCGCGAGCTGCTCAGGACCACCCGCGCGGCGCGCCGGTCCGTACGTGCCGCCGGCGCCGACTGGCAGCACCTGCCACCGGCCATCCGGCCCCATGTGCCGGCCCTGTGGGCCAAGGCCAGTGCGGCCGATCGCCGCCGCTTCCTGCGCCATCTGCGCCCCTTCTGGGAAATCTCCCTGCACCGTGCCGGCCCCGAATCCAGCCGCAAGCTGGCCGGCTACCAGCAACAGGGTCGTCTGCGCCAGCTGACCGGTCGTCTGCATGGCTTGCAACGGGTCGGCGACAAGGTCGCCGTGCAATGGACGCCACGCGGCCAGGACACCGTCCAGACCCTGCAGGTGGACCGCGTGGCCAATGCCGCCGGCTACGAATTCGACTGGCAGCACATCCGCGATCCGCTGGTGGCGGCCCTGCAGCGTCGCCAGCTGGTACGTCGCCATGGCACCGGTTTCGGCATCGATGCCGATCCGGGGACGGGCGCGCTCTATGGCGCCGACGGACAATTGCAGGAGGGCCTGTTTGCGGTCGGCCATCCGCTGCGCGGCGTGAACTGGGAGTCCAACGCCATCGGCGAACAACTGGCCGGCGCCACGCTGACCGCCAATGCACTGGCAGCCGCACTCCACGCTGCATCGGCGGCACTGCAGCCCGCCGAAAGCCTCTGATCCTTCATCCTCACCATCATGACCCAAGCCAAACAACAACTCGCCCTCGGTGCCTTCCTCATGCAGACCGGCCACCACATCGCTGGCTGGCGCCATCCCGAGGCCCAGGCCGATGCCGGCAGCCATTTTGCGCACTACGTTGCGCTGGCACGCCAGGCCGAGGCGGCCAAGTTCGATGCCATCTTCATCTCGGACTCGGTGGGCGTGCGCAACCGCAACCTGGCGGCGCTCTCCCGCACTGCGCGCGCGGACCAGTTCGAGCCGCTGACACTGCTCTCGGCGCTGGCTGCGGTGACCGAGCGCATCGGCCTGATCGGCACGGCCTCGACCTCCTTCAACGAGCCCTTCAACATCGCCCGCAAGTTCGGTTCGCTGGACCAGATCAGCGGTGGCCGGGCCGGCTGGAACCTGGTGACGTCCAGCGGCGACGGCGAGGCCGAGAACTTCAACCTCGATCGCCACATCGACCACGCCCTGCGTTACGAGCGCGCTGCCGAGTTCCATCAGGTGGTCCAGGGATTGTGGGATAGCTGGGAGGACGATGCCTTCCTGCGCGACAAGGAGAGCGGCCAGTATTTCGATCCCGACAAGCTGCACGTGCTCAACCACAAGGGCAAACATTTCTCGGTACGCGGCCCGCTCAATGTGGCCCGCTCGCCGCAGGGCCGGCCGGTACTGGTGCAGGCCGGCGCCTCCGAGGCTGGCCGCGACCTGGCCGCACGCACCGCCGAAGTGGTCTTCGTGGCGCACCAGACCTTCGACGAGGCGCGCAGCTTCTATGCCGACATCAAGCAGCGTGCCGCCGCCTATGGCCGCGCGCCCGAGGAGATTCGCATCATGCCGGGCGTGTTCCCGGTGGTGGCGCCGACCCGCGCCGAGGCCGAGGAGAAATTCCAGGCCCTGCAGGAACTGATTCCCACGGTCGTGGGCGTGAGCCTGTTGTCGCAGATGGTCGGCGTCGATCTCTCGCCCTATCCGGTCGATGGGCCGCTGCCGGAACTGCCTCCCACCAATGGCGCCAAGAGCCGCCAGCAACTGATGGTGGACCTGGCCCGGCGCGATGGCCTGTCGATCCGCCAGACCTACCTGCGCATCGCCGGTGCGCGCGGCCACCAGCAGGTAGTTGGCACGCCCAAGGACATCGCCGACCTGATGGAGTCCTGGTTCCGGGACGGTGGCGCGGATGGTTTCAACATCATGTCACCGGCCCATCCGGTGGGCCTGTCGGACTTCATCGCGCTGGTGCTGCCGGAGCTGCGCCGGCGCGGCCTGTTCCGCACCGACTACCAGGGCCGCACCCTGCGCGAGCACCTGGGCCTGCAGCGTCCGGCCCATCCGGCAGCGCGCTGACCGATGCGTGCCTTGCAGGAACGCCCGCCGGGCTTGCTGGCGGACATCCGCTTCGTCCTCACCGACATGGACGAGACGCTGACCTGGCGCGGCCGCTTGTCCGCCGCCACATATCTGGCGCTGGAGCAGTTGCAGCAGGCCGGCATCCGTGTCATTCCGGTGACGGCGGCACCGGCCGGCTGGTGCGACCAGATGGCCCGCATGTGGCCGGTCGATGGTGTCATCGGCGAGAACGGCGGCTTCTTCTTCCGCCGCGAAGGGGAGCATGGACTGGTCCGCCGCTTCTGGCATGGCGACTATGCCGATGCCGTCCTGCAGCAGTTGCGCGACAAGGGGGCGCTGGTGCTGCGCCAGGTCCCCGGCGCCAGGCTGGCGGACGACCAGCCGTTTCGCCTGACCAGCCTGGCCTTTGCGCGTGATGGTGACGTCGCGCGTGAGCAGGCGCTGGCGGACTCCCTGCGCGCCTTGGGGCTGGATGTCACCGTCAACAACCTGTGGGTGCTGGGCTGGATAGGCGGCTATGACAAGCTGGCCGCTGCCCGCAAGGTACTGGAAGAGGACTACGGCGTCAGCGACGAGCAGGCGCAGCGGCTGCTGGCCTACAGCGGCGACTCCCTCAACGACGCCCCCATGTTCGGGCACTATCGCCATACGCTGGGTGTGTCCACCATCCGCAGCTGCCTGGCGGACTTGCCACGGGCGCCGGCCTGGATCAGCGCGGGGCCGGGGGGCGCCGGCTTCGTCGAGTTCGCCCAGGCCATCCTGGCCGACCGTGCCGGGCGTGATCGCGATCAGTAGAGTCCGGCTTCGGTACGCTGCGGCAGTTCGCGATCGTAGGCCGCACCATCGACGACACCACCACTGAGGCGATGATGCATCTGGCCCGGGCTGGGCAGGCTGGTACGCGCCACCTGCGCCTCGGGCGACCACAAAGCCGAGCGCACGATGGACTTGGAGCAGTGGAAGTAGGCGGCATCGATCTCCACCACGATCACGCTGCGTGGCAGCTTGCCGCGCATCTCGAAGCGCGCCAGCAGGGCTGGATCGATGGAAATCGTGGCGCGTCCGTTCACGCGCAGTGTCTCCCCCACACCCGGGATGATGAACAGCAGCGATACGCGCGGATCCGCCAGGATATTGCGCAGGTTGTCGACGCGATTGTTGCCGGGGCGGTCCGGCACGGCCAGCGTGCGCTCGTCGAGGATATGGACGAACCCGGCCGGGTCGCCCTTGGGCGAGCAATCCAGCCCCTCCTCGCCGACGGAGGCCAGCACCACGAAGGGCGAGGCGCGCACAAAGGCCTGGTAGTCGGCATTGAGATGATCCAGTTCCTTGACCAGGGCGCGCTCGGTGGGCTTGCCGTAGACGGCATCGAGCTGCGCCAGGGTGGTGATGCGATGACTCACGACACGCTCCTTCACGAAAAGAGGGAGCGCCAGTATAGCGGCAAGAACGATTCCGGGCCGCGCCGGTTTTCCGCATATTCAAAGGTGGAAATAGTCGTTCCTCATCGTGCTCCCCCTTCCTATACTCGCTCCCATTTGGTGCATGTTGCACCAGATCGCCATGCCCGCACCTGCCCGGTTCGCCACGAGCACCGATGCAGGCCTGCGCGGCGGCGGTGCTGGGGATGCCGCGCCGGCAGGTGCTGCGCTACATCATCCGGCCGAGGTGTTCCTGCTGGTGGGCTTGCTGTATTTCATCCTGTGCTCGGCGCTGGAGCAATGCGCCCTCCGGGTCGGTCGCTACTACCAGCCGGCAGGCCAGATTGGAACACGCTGATCTGCGCTAAACGCATAAGGATATCGATTTTTATTCGTTCCGCGCAGCTTGCCCCATTCATTAGAGTGAGCGACTTCCACGCAACAGGAATGAACCCACTCCATGAGCAAGTCCACACTCTCCGCCTTCTCCCCAAGCCGCATTGCCACCGCCGTGGCCAGCACCGCCGTCCTGCTGGCCGCCGTGCCGGCACACGCCGATGCCACCCTGGACAAGATCAAGAGCCGCCACAAGATCGTGGTCGGCGTGATGCTCTCCGGTGGTCCCTTCGGTTCCATCGATCCGTCCAACCAGAAACCGGTCGGCTGGAACGTCGAGCTGGCCCAGGACATTGCCCGCCAGCTGGGCGTGGAACTGGAGACCGTGCAGGTGCAGCCGTCCAACCGCGTGCAGTTGCTGCAACAGGGCAAGGTCGACCTGCTCATCGCCGGCATGGAATGGACCCAGGAACGCAACGAGATCCTCGGTTTCGCGCCCACTCCCTTCTATCGAGTGGGCGGCATCGCCATCGTCCCGGCCGACAGCAGCATCCGCCGCTGGGAAGACCTGCGTGGCAAGGAAGTCTGCCTGTCCCAGGGCAGCAACTACGCCAAGCCGTTGGCCAATGACTATGGTGCCACGCCCAAGGGTTTCAAGGGTTCGTCGGAGTCACTGCTGGCGCTGCGCGGTGGCAATTGCGTGGCGGCCGTGCATGACGCCACCTTGCTCAACCCGCTGGTGGCCACCAATCCGGAATGGAAGAACTACCGCACCATCGCGCCCGAACTAATCCCCGGCAACTCGGTGGTGTGGACGCGCAAGGGCGAGCAGGATACCGCTGCTGCCATCGACAAGATCGTGCAAGGCTGGCACAAGAGCGGCTGGCTGATCGCCACCGAGAAGAAACTGGGCATCACCCCGCCTTCGCCGGCCCTGCCCGAGCTGCACAACAAGTTCAAGAGTGCCTGAGCCAAAGGCATGACGATCTCGCAGTGGCCCGAGGCGGCCGTGGCGGCCATCAAGGCGGCCGGCCTCAACTATGAATTCCTGCTCGCGGCCAGTGAGCGCACCTCCTTCCTGCAAGGACTGGTGGTGACGATCGAGCTGGCGCTGGCAGCCATCGTCTGCAGCCTGGTGGCCGGCCTGTTGCTGGCGGCCATGCTGGTGTCGCGCCGGCGCGCGCTGGCCTGGCTGGCACGCGGCTTTGTCGAGCTGACCCGCAACACGCCCACGCTGGTGCAGCTTTATTGCGCCTTCCTGGTGCTCAACATGCTGCTGACCGACGCCCTGAAGCTGTCTGGCGGCAATCCGCTCACGCCCTTCATCTGGGTGGTGATCGTGATCTCGCTGCACAAGGCCGCCTTCCATGCCGAGTCGCTGCGCGCCGGCCTGCAGGCGGTACCGCCGACGATGCTGGAGGCAGCGGCCTCGCTGGGCTTTTCGCCCACGCGGCGGCTGTGGCTGGTGCAGTTCCCGCTGGCCTTGCGCTTTGCCCTGCCCAGCCTGGTCAACAACCTGGTGGACCTGGTCAAGATGACTACCGTGGCCTCGGCCATCGCCGTGGGCGACGTGACCTACCAGTCCATCATGATCTGGAGCCAGCGCGACAACGTGCTGGAGCTGATGCTGCTGATGCTGGTCTTCTTCGGCGTACTGACCTGGCTGGTCAACCAGGCCGGACGCGTGCTGGAACAACACTGGAGGATGCCTGGCTATGGCCGATAACAGTGAACTGACGGCCCCGATCGCCCTGGCGAGCGGGCGCACCCTGCGCAGCATCACCTTGCCAGCGCTCGGCGCCGTGGCGCTGGCGGCATTGCTGGCGGTGTTGGTGCTGTGGCTGATCCCGGCCTGGCAGGGCTGGCCGCTGGCCGCCCACCTGCAACGCTGGTTGCCGGCGCTGCTGTGGGGCATGCTCTCCAACATCCAGATCAGCGTGCTGGCCATTGCCATCGGCACGGTGGCGGGCCTGTTCGTGGGGGCGCTGCAGCTCTCGCCACTGGCCCCGGTGGCGCGCCTGGCACGCTGGTATGTGCAGGTGTTTCGCAATGCGCCGATGCTGATCCTGATCTATTTCAGCACCTACGTCTTCCCCTTCGAACTGCACCTGGGCAGCCATTACGTGGCCTTCCCGGACTGGATCAAGGTCACGCTCGGCCTGGCCCTGCCGGCCAGTGCCAATGTGGCCGAGATCTTCCGTGGCGCCATCGGTTCGATCCCCTCGGCGCAGTGGGAGGCTGCGGCCCTGCTGGGACTGCGCCGTTCGCAGGCCTATCGCTGGGTGATCCTGCCGCAGTGCCTGCGCCGCATGCTGCCGCCCTGGATGAACCTGTACGCCACCATCACCATGGGCACCGCTCTGGCCTCGCTGGTTGGGGTGAAGGACCTGCTGGACACCGCACAGATCGCCAGCAGCACCGTCAACCGGGTCGATTTCACGGTAGCCGTGTACTTCCTGACGCTACTGATGTTCTTCCTCTACTGCTATCCGATTTCGCGTTTGACGCAATACCTGGAAAAGAAACATGCCTTCCATTGACTCCCCAACGAGTGCACAGCCCCTGGTCAGCCTGCGCGATGTGCAGCTGACCCTGGGCGGCAATGCCATCCTGCGCGGCATCGACCTGGAGGTGCAACGCGGGCAGGCGGTCTCCATCATCGGCCCCTCCGGCTCGGGCAAGTCCACCATCCTGCGCTGCGTGACCGGGCTGCTGCGCCCGCAGGCGGGCCAGATCATCCTCGATGGCGTGGACATCCGCGCCCTCAAGTCCGAGGCGCAACTGGCGCAATTGCGCCAGCGTGTGGGCTTCGTGTTCCAGCAATACAACCTGTTCCCGCACCTGACGGTGCTGGAGAACCTGGTGATGGCGCCGATCCGCATCCTCGGCCTGGACCGAGCCAGCGCGCGTAGCCGTGCGCTTTCGCTGCTGGAACGGGTTCGCCTGGCCGGCAAGGCCGACGCCTATCCGGGCGAGCTCTCCGGCGGCCAGCAGCAGCGCGTGGCCATTGCCCGGGCGCTGGCCATGCAGCCGGAACTGATCCTCTTCGACGAAGTGACCTCGGCGCTGGACCCGGAAATGGTGGGCGAGGTGCTCACCGTGATCCGCGAACTGGTGCAGGACGGCATGACCTGCGTGCTGGTCACCCATGAAATGCGCTTTGCCGAGGAAGTCAGCGACCAGGTCTATTTCATCGAAAGCGGTCGCGTCATCGAGCATGGCCCGGCGCACCACATCTTTAGCGAACCCGACAACGAGCGCACCCGCGCCTTCCTCAATCGCGCGCTCAATGGCGAGCGTGCCACGGCACGCAATACCTTCGCCCCCATCGACTTCAAGCAGTTGAGCTTCTCGGTCTAGCCGCTCCCCCGACACCAGATACAGACTACAGACAGGACATCCTCATGAGCATCGCCCAAGAACGCGCCACCGCCGTGGCTTCCACCCTGGCCCGCATCCGCCAGATCGAACAACAGCAGGGCGAACAGGGCATCAGCCGCGCCGCGCTGCAAGCCATCACCGAGGTTTTGCAGGCGCTGGCCGAGCGCCGCGACCTGTTCAGCTTCGCCGATTTCCCGCCGCCGCAGGCCGACAGCGGCGCCACCTCGACCCGCTACTACCTCAACCACGAGGGCGCCGATACCGACAAGGACGACATCGCCCTGTATCTGAATTCCATCATCCCCGGCAAGACCACCTTCCCGCACAACCATGACACCTGGGCGGTAATCGTGGCCGTCAGCGGCCAGGAACTCAATCGCCTCTACGAACGCGAGGATGACCGCTCCGACCCGGAACAGGCGCGCATCCGCCTGGCCCGCGAGCTGGTGGTGCAGCCCGGCACACCGATCAGCTTCCTGCCGGACGACTTGCACAGCATCCACGTACAAGGTGATGCACCGACCCTGCACTTCCACCTCTATGGCCGCCCGCTGGATACCTTGACGGGCCGCATCGGCATCGATCCGCAGACCGGGCGCATCCTCAACTACAACCAGAACTTCTTCAACCGTGCGGAGAAAGCCGCATGAGTCGCCACCTGCATACCGAACTGATCCACGCTGGCACGCCGCCGCTGGCCGCCGGTACCGGCCCGGTCAACGTGCCGGTGGTGCGCACCAGCACCCTGCGCTATGCCAGCACAGCCGAATACGACGACATCCACCAGCGCCGCGCCGCCGGCGAGAACGTGGCCGCCTATGGCCGCCACGGCCTGGACACCCACCGTGCGCTGGAGAGCGCCATCGCCACCCTGGAAGGCGGCCGCCATTGTTTCCTGGCGCCCTCTGGCCTGGGCGCCATCACGCTCACGCTGCTGGCGCTGCTCTCGCCGGGCGAGCATGCGCTGGTGCAGGACAGCGTCTACTCGCCACTGCGGCGGGTAGACCATAGCCTGCTGAAGCGCTTTGGCATCGAGCTCAGCTATTTCTCGCCCTCGCGCGACGACGTCGCCAGCTTGATCCGGCCCGAGACGCGCCTGCTCTACCTGGAGGCGCCCAGCTCGCTGCTCTACGAGATCCCCGACCTGCCGGCGCTGTCAGCACTGGCGCAACGCCACGGCGTGATCGTGGCCACCGACAATACCTGGGCCTCGGGTTACCTGTATCGCCCGCTGCAACTGGGGGCGCAGGTATCCATCCTGGCGGCGACCAAGTACATCTCCGGCCATTCGGATGTCATGCAGGGGGCCGTGGTGGTCAACGACGATGCGCTGGCGCAGCGCATCCGCGAGACCAGCGACAGCCTGGGACTGGCGGTCAGCCCGGATGACGCCTACCTGTCCCTGCGCGGCATCCGCACCCTGCCGGTGCGACTGGCGCAGCACCAGGTCAATGCCTTGCAGGTGGCGCAGTACCTGGAGTCGCATCCGCAAGTGGAACGCGTGTTCTATCCGGCGCTGTCCTCCGACCCTGGTCACGCCTTGTGGAAGCGCGACTTCAGCGGTGCCAATGGCTTGCTGTCGTTTGCTTTCCGCCAGGCCGACGCCGAGCAGGCCCGTCGCTTCATCGATACGCTGGAACTGTTTGCCATCGGCGCCTCCTGGGGCGGCTACGAAAGCCTGGTGCAACTGGCCGCGCCGGCAAGGCTGGCCGAGCACAGCTACTATGACGGCAGCCAACCAGTAGTGCGCCTGCACGTCGGACTGGAGAATCCCAACGACCTGATCGACGATCTCTCGCGCGCCTTCCAGGCGGCCCTTGCACACTGACCGGATACCGACATCATGGCTGATCTCATCTCTTCGACGACCCTGAAACACTGGCTGGACGAGCGCGCCGAACTGGCGCTCTTCGATGTCCGCGAAGCCGGTCAATTCGGTGAAGGACACCTGTTCTTCGCCACCCCGCTGCCCTATGGCCGCCTGGAACTGGATGCGCCCCGCCTGGCCCCGCGCAAGGAAGTGCGCGTAGTGCTGGTGGACGACAACGACGGCGTCGCCAGCCGCGCCGCCACCCGGCTGGAAGCCCTGGGCTATCGCCAGGTACTGGTGCTGGACGGCGGCGTGTCGGGCTGGGAGGCGGCCGGCCATACGCTCTTCAAGGGCGTGAACCTGCCCTCCAAGACCTTTGGTGAACTGGTCGAGCATGCCTATCACACGCCCCACATCAGCGCGCTGGAACTGGAACAATGGCGTCGCGAAGGCAAGCGCTTCGTACTGCTGGATGGCCGCACGCTGGAAGAACATTCCAAGATGACCATCCCCGGTTCGGTGGCCTGCCCCAATGGCGAACTGGCCTACCGCATCGCTGCGCTGGTGCCTGATGCCGACGTGCCGGTGGTGGTCAACTGCGCCGGCCGCACACGCAGCATCCTGGGCGCGCAGACCCTGCGCAACCTGCAACTGGCCAATCCGGTGCTGGCGCTGGAGAACGGCACCCAGGGCTGGTACCTGGCCGGCCTGCAGCTGGAACATGGCAGCCAGGCGCGCTATCCCGACCAGGTCCCCGAGGACCTGACGGCTGCCCGTGGCGCCGCCGAACGCCTGCGCGCGCATTTTGCCATCCCGCGCCTCGACGCGGCCCAGGCCCAGGCCTGGATTGATGACACGTCGCGCACTACCTTCGTACTGGATATCCGCAGCGAGGCCGAGTACCGTGCCCGCACCTTGCCCGGCGCAGCGCATGCGCCCGGCGGCCAGCTGATCCAGGTCACCGACCAATACGTGGGGGTGCGCAACAGCCGCCTGATCCTGCTGGACGACGAGCAGGTACGTGCGCCGGTCGTGGCCAGCTGGCTGTATCAGCTGGGCTTCGACGTGGCTGTGCTGGAACAGGGCATTGCCACCCCGCTGCGCCTGCCGGCGGTACCGGTGGAGCGCTGGGCCTTACCTGCGGCCAATGCGCAACTGGTCACCCAGCAGCTCAAGCAAGGACGCGCCAGCCTGCTCGACCTGCGTAGCAGCGCTGCCTATCTGAAGGAACATGCGCTGACCAGCCAGTGGCTGGTGCGCGGACAACTGGCGGGATGGATCAGGTCACAGGAGGTAACGCCGCACACGGTCTACCTGATCGCCGACAGTGAAGCGCTGGCCGGGCTGGCCGCACGGGACTTGCGCGAGGCCGGCGTGGGCGAGATCGCCTGGCTCGCCGGGCTGGAACCCTTGCGCCAGGCCAATTGGCCCACGGCCGTGGATGCTGCGGCGCTGTCGCCGCAGCAGCGCGTCGACTACCTGTTCTTCGTGCATGACCGCCATGAAGGCAATGCCGAAGCGGCACGCCAGTACCTGGTCTGGGAGACGGCATTGATCGCGCAATGCCGCGAAGGGGAACTGGATGCCTTCCGGCTGGACAGGTTGCCGGCCTAGTCCAGGATGGCCTGCAAGCGGGCCAGGGCATCATCGATCACGACCTCGGGGGCCTTCTCGATCTTGCGGGCGCCCCTCGCTTCCAGGTCCATCATGCGGATCTGGTTGACCAGCGCCGCGCCTTGGGTCCGGGTGCCGGTGCCACTCAGGCTGACGGCGAAACCGGCGTGACGGGCAAAGTCACCTCCCTGCGTGATGGGTGCCACCAGCACCGTGCCCATCACATTGAACACCGACGTCGACAGGATCAGCGCGGGGCGATGCTCGCCGCGCTGTTCGTGACCCTGTGTCGGCTCCAGGTTGACGACCACGATGTCGCCGCGTTCAAACTTGACGCGCCTCACCATGTCTCGCGACCTACCGGCTTGAGCTTGCTCCACGCAGCCATGTCCGCCGGTTCAGCGGCCTTGACGTCGCATTGAGCGACCAGGTCTTCGAGCGCATAGGTGTGGCGCTTGGGCTTGAGCAGCGCGCCTTCTGGGCGGATATCCACCGTGAGCTTGTCGCCCAGCTTGACATTGAGCAGGCTGAGAAATTCGGTCGACAGGCGCACTGCCGCGCTGTTGCCCCATTTCTGGATCGAGAGTTCCATGCATATCTCCGTGATGTAGATACATTGTATAAACATGTATCCGGCGGTTCAAGTATTGCGTAGATACAATGTATCTACCATCTTGCGTGTCATGGGATTTTCGCACGAAGCGCCTGCGGTGATGCTGAGCGTGCTGCAGGAGAGCGCATTGAACTTGCAAATATCGTCGAAATTCTTTGCGCCAGCGACGCTGCCTGCCTATCCGGCGGCGCTTCGATGCCAGCCGCCGGGCACCGCATAAGCACATACGAATTCATTCCTTTCCGAGGCCAATTTCCCCTTTCTATACTGGTTGGCGCTGTTGTTGTACCCCTCTCCACGCCACGGTTCAGAAAGGACCTCCATGCAATCGGATCGCCGCGACCTCCTTAAACACCTGGCGCTAGGCAGCGCCGCCCTGCTCACCCTGCCCGCGCTGCCCCTGCGCGCCGCGCCGGCCAGGCCCGATGTCATCCGCATCGGCGTGGCGCAACCGGGCATCGGCAATCCACCGGTGTTCTCGGGCAGTTCGGCGGCGGTGGCCAATGCCAAGGGCTGGGTCGAAGAGGAATTCAAGGCCGACGGCATCAAGGTCGAGTGGTTCTTCTTCAAGGGCGCCGGTCCTGCGGTGAACGAGGCACTGAGCAACCAGCAACTGGACTTCGCCTTCCAGGGCGACCTGCCGGCCATCGTGGCACGTTCCGCTGGTCTCAAGACCAAGCTGGTGCTGGCCACCGGCGTGCGCTCCAACATCTACCTGGCGGTGCCACCGGATTCGCCGATCCAGTCGGTCAAGGACTTGCGCGGCAAGCGCGTGGCCATCTTCAAGGGCACCAATGCGCAGTTGCCCATCAACCGCGTACTCGAAGCCAACGGCCTGCAGGAGCGCGAGCTGCGCTCCATCAACCTGGACCAGGCCACCACGCTGGCGGCGCTCTCGACCAAGGACATCGATGCCGCCTTCGGCAACATCAACCTGCTGCGCCTGCGCGACAAGAACGCCGCCCGCATCGTCTTCACCAGCAAGGGCGCCTCGCCCATCTTCACCACCCAGTCGCATGTGCTGGTGACCGAGCAGTTCGCCCAGCACTATCCCGACACCACGGCGCGCGTGGTCAAGGTCTTCGTCAAGGCGGCCAAGTGGGCTTCCGACGAGGTCAACCGCGATGAGGTGCTGCATCTCTGGGCCAGGGCCGGCACGCCCTACGAGCACTGGCGCGAAGACTACGACGGCCAGCCGCTGCGGGTGCGCATCAATCCCAACTTCGATCCCTTCCTCATCGCCCGCTACAAGGACTCGGTGGAACAGGCCTATCGCTTCAAGCTCAGCCGCGCGCGCTTCGATGTGGATCAGTGGATCGACCAGAGCTACCTCAAGGCCGCCCTGAAGGACTTGAAGCTGGAGAACTTCTGGCCGGTGTTCCAGCCCGATGGCAAGATCCTGGGAGCCTGAGCGATGAGCACGCCACCGGCTGCCCTGGCGGCCACACTTCCCACGACCGGCGCTGCGCCGGGTGGCAACGCCTACACGGCCTTCTTCGGCCGCCACGCCACGTTCTGGCTAGCGCTCCCCTTCCCGCTGGGCTTGCTGGCGCTGTGGGCCGTGGCCGCGCAACTGGGCTGGGTCGCGCCGCAGGTGCTGCCCTCGCCGCAAGCGGTACTGGCCACCTTCATCGACCTGGCGCAATCGGGCGAACTGCTCGACAACCTGGGCATCAGCCTGCTGCGCGTGTTGCTGGGCTTTGGCGTGGGCGTGGCCGGCGGCTTGCTGCTGGGCGTGGTCATGGGCCTGTCGCCGCTGTTCAAGGACTATGTCTATCCCTTCTTCAAGGCCTTCAGCCAGGTGCCGGTGCTGGGCTGGCTGCCCTTGCTGATGCTGCTGGTGGGCATCGACGAGGCGCTCAAGATCATCCTCATCGCCAAGGCGGCGCTGGTGCCCATCGCAGTCAACACCTACAAGGGTATCGAGAACGTGCCGGCCCGCTATGTCGAGGTGGCGCGGGTGCTGCGCTTTTCGCGCTGGCAGCTGCTGTGGCGGGTGATCTTCCCGGCGGCGCTGCCGCCGATCTGGAACGGCGTGCGCTATGGCTTCACGCATGCCTGGCTGGCGCTGGTGGTGGTGGAGCTGCTGGCGTCCTCCGAGGGGCTGGGCTACATGATCGTGTTCGGGCGCCAGCTGTTCCAGCTGGATGTGGTCATTGCCGCCGTAGCGGTGGTGGGCGTGGTGGGTTACCTGGGTGACCAGGTGCTGGCACGTATCGAAGTGATCCTGCTCGGCTGGCGCCGCAGCGGTTTTTGAGGAGACGCCATGCGTACCTCCCGACATGACCGTCACCCGGTGCCGCCTGCCTTGCGCGGCTGGGTGCTGCCCATTGCGCTGGTGTTGCTGTGGTGGCTGGCGGCGCGCCTGCACTGGTCCAGCTCGCCGCTGCTGGTGCCCCCGGGCAAGGTGTGGGACACCGCCGTGCAGCAGTTGCTCAGTGGCGACCTGGTCCGCGCCCTGGCAGCCAGCCTGCGGCGCGACCTCATCGGCCTGGCCATTGGCGTGACGGCCGGACTGGCCTTCGGTATCGCCTTCGGCCTGTCGCGGCTGTTCGAACGCATGATCGGGCCGACCTTCCATACCGTGAAGCAGATCTCGCTGTTTGCCTGGATCCCGCTGCTGTCGGTGTGGTTCGGCCTGGGCGATGCGGCCAAGGTGGCCTTCCTGTCGCTGGCGGCGTTCTTTCCCGTGGTGCTCAACACCTTCGAAGGTATCCGCAGCGTGCCGGGTGAACTGATCGAGGCCGCCCGCGTGCTCAAGTTCAGCCGCCGCCAGTGGCTCACCAAGCTGGTGCTGCCGGCAGCCGCGCCTTCCATCCTGGCTGGCATCCACCTGGCCCTGGTGTATGCCTGGCTGGCCACGCTGGGCGCGGAATACCTGCTGGTCTCTGGCCAAGGCATCGGCAACACCATGATCGACGGGCGTGAACTGTTCCTGATGGATCTGGTGATCTTCGGCGTGCTGGTGGTGGGCTTCGTCGGCTTTGCCCTGAACTGGCTCGCCGCGCGCATCGAGCGCCGCCTGCTGGCCTGGCGCGGGCGTTCGGTAGCGCAATTCTGAAAATTCTGAATTTTCCAAGGAGAGAAGATGGCCCAGGCCGGTACGCTGGAAATCCAGCACCTCAGTAAATCGTATGCCGTCAAGGACGGCGAGCTGGCCGTGCTGGAGGATGTGACGCTGCACATCGCACCGGGCGAGTTCGTCAGCATCGTCGGCACCAGCGGTTGCGGCAAGTCCACCCTGCTGCGCCTGATCGTGGGACTGGAAGACCAGTACCAGGGCCAGGTGCTGCTGGATGGCCAGCGCATCGTGGGTACCAGCCTGCAGCGTGGCATCGTGTTCCAGGAGCATCGCCTGTTCCCCTGGCTGACGGTGGAAGGCAATATCGAACTGGGTCTGCTCAATGCGCCCGGCACGGCTGCGCAAAAGCGCGAGGCGGTGCGCGAGCATATCGCCCTGGTGGGCTTGCAGGGTTTCGAGACATCCTATCCGCACCAGTTGTCGGGTGGCATGGCGCAACGCGTGGCCATTGCCCGCGCGCTGGTGAGTAAACCCGAGATCCTGTTGCTGGACGAGCCCTTCGGTGCGCTTGACGCCATGACCCGCGCCTACCTGCAACAGGAGCTGCACCGCGTCTGGCAGGCCGAGGGCATCACCATGATCCTGGTGACCCATGACGTGGAAGAAGCGGTCTACCTGGGCGACAAGGTGGTGGTGATGGAACCGCGCCCGGGCCGCGTGCGCCGTATCGTGCCGGTGGCGCTGGCCCATCCGCGTGACCGCGCCGACCTCGGCTTTGCCAGCGTCAAGCAGCAGGTGCTGGACGAGTTCTCGCACGACAGCGCCAGTCTGGCCGAGCCGCCGCTCAAGCCGGAACGCGCGCTAGCGCCGCCCTTGCCGGCCGCCTTGTGGCAATTCGCGGTATGAGCCAGAGCCTGATATTCCCACTCGCAACGCCCATCGTTCCAACCAACAAGGAGATCCGCCATGTCTGACACCCTGCTTGAGATCCATCCGGTCGCCGGCCGCATCGGCGCGGAAGTGCGCAACATCCGTCTGTCGGCCGATCTGGCCCCGGCCACCTTTGCCGCTGTGCGCGCCGCGCTGCTGCGTCACAAGGTGCTGTTCTTCCGTGGCCAGCACCACCTCGACGATGCCGGCCAGGAAGCCTTCGGCAAGCTCTGGGGCGAGCTGGTGGCGCATCCCACGGTGCCGGTGCGCGACGGCACCGGCTACCTGCTGGAGCTGGATTCCGAACACGGCGGGCGCGCCAACTCCTGGCATACCGACGTGACCTTCGATGTGGCCTACCCACAAGCCTCGATCCTGCGCGCGGTGGTGATCCCGGCCGCCGGCGGCGACACGGTCTGGGCCAATACCGCCCAGGCCTACCAGGACCTGCCACCGGCGCTGCGCCAGCTGGCCAACCAGTTGTGGGCGCTGCATACCAACGACTATGACTATGCCGCGCGCTTCAATACCACCGAGGCAGGCCTGAAACGCTATCGCGAAGTCTTCACCTCCACCCTCTACGAGACCGAGCATCCGGTGGTGCGGGTGCATCCCGAGAGTGGCGAACGCACGCTGGTGCTGGGCCACTTCGTCAAGAAGCTGCTGGGTTACCCGACGCCGGATTCGGAACACCTGCTCAAGCTGCTGGAAAGCTACATCACCCGCCTGGAAAACACCGTGCGCTGGCGCTGGTCGGTAGGCGACGTCGCAATCTGGGACAACCGCGCCACCCAGCACTACGCCGTCAACGACTACGGTGACCAGCATCGTGTGGTGCGCCGGGTCACGGTGGCTGGCGACGTGCCGGTGTCGGTGGATGGGCGCTCCAGCGTCTCGCGCAGCGTGCAGCGCAAGCCGGCCGGGGCGGTCGAATCCGTCCGGGTGCCGCAGCCAGCAGCCGCACAGCCTGCGACGGTGGCACCATGAGCGCGCCGCGCAAGCAGATGAAGCTGGGCGCCTTCGTGATGGCCACCGGCCATCATGTGGCGGGCTGGCGCCATCCCGGCGCGCAGCCCGATGCCGGCCAGAACATCGCCCACTACCGGCAAATCGCCCAGGCGGCCGAACGGGCCAAGTTCGATGCGCTGTTCCTGGCCGATGGCGTGGCCATCCGCGCGCACGACCCCGAAACCCTGCACCGCACCGCCCGCGCGGCTTCCTTCGAGCCGCTGACGCTGCTGTCGGCGCTGTCCCAGGTGACCGAGCATATCGGCCTGGTGGCGACCGTCTCGACCACCTACAACGAGCCCTATCACGTGGCCCGCAAGTTCGCCTCGCTGGATCACCTGAGCCATGGGCGCGCGGCCTGGAACGTGGTGACCTCCTGGTCCGAGCATGAGGCCCGCAACTTCAATCTCGACAAGCATCCCGAACACGCTGCCCGCTACCAGCGCGCCGAGGAATTCGTCGACGTGGTGCGGGGGCTCTGGGATAGCTGGGAAGACGACGCTTTCCTCTATGACCGCGAAGAGGGCCGGCTCTTCGACCCGGCCAAGCTGCATGAGATCGACCATCGCGGCACCCATTTCTCGGTCAAGGGGCCGCTGAACGTGGCCCGCCCGGTACAAGGCCATCCGGTGATCGTGCAGGCGGGTTCTTCCGACTCCGGCCAGGAGCTGGCGGCGCGCACAGCCGAGGTGATCTTCACGGCGCAGCAGTCGCTGGCCGATGCCCAGGCCTTCTATACCAGCCTGAAGTTACGCATGGCGCGCCATGGCCGCCATCCCGACCAGTTGAAGATCATGCCTGGCGTGTTCCCGGTGGTCGGCCGCAGCCACAGCGAGGCGCAGGAGAAGTATGAGGAGCTGCAGTCGCTCATCCACCCCAGCGTGGGCGTGTCGATGCTGCAACATCACCTGGGCGGCATCGACCTGTCCGGCTACCCACTGGATGGCCCCTTGCCAGAGAACCTGCGCGAGCCCAACGGCTCCAAGAGCCGCTTCCACCTGGTGACGGCGATGGCGCGGCGCGAAGGCCTGACGCTACGCCAGCTCTACCTGCGCGTGGCCACGGCACGCGGCCACTGGTCCCTGTATGGCACGCCGGAAAGCATCGCCGACGAGCTGGAAGCCTGGTTCACCCAGGGTGGCGCCGACGGTTTCAACATCATGCCGCCGACCCTGCCGGCCGGGCTGGACGACTTCATCGCCCTGGTCCTGCCGGAGCTGCGTCGGCGCGGCCTGTTCCGTAGCGAGTACGAGGGCAACACCCTGCGCGAGAACCTGGGACTGGCGCGGCCGGCTTACCAGCCTTACCGGCAGGATGGGAGGTGGCAGCCCAAGGTGGCTTGATGGGCCGGCGCGTGAGCACGACTCATTTTTGATGTATATATGCATCAAAAAATGGTTTATGATGCATATATGCGTCAAAAAGCCGACTTCACCTCTGCCGCCGTCCTGGATGCGCTCGCCAGCCTTGGCGCGCGCATCCGTCGTGTACGCCGTGCGCGCAAGCTCTCGCTGACCGACCTGGAGCAGATGACGCGCATCCATCGCAGCACGCTGGGCCGGCTTGAACAGGGCGACGCGGGTGTCTCCATCGGCGTCTTCCTCACGGTATTGGAAAGCCTGCAGGAACTCTCGGACATCGCCTTGCTGGTGAGCCATCCGGAAACGCCACGGCATCTGCGCGTAGCCGCCCCGCCGGAACTGGATCAGGATTTCTGACATGCACCAGACCGCCTGCACCGTCTTCGACTGTTCCGACCCTGCCGCACCGAGGCCGGTGGCGGGTTTCGCGCTCGATGCCGATGGCAATGGCCTGCTCGGCTACGGCAAGCGCTATGTACTGCAGGAGGATGCTTTTGCGCTGGATCCGCTGCACCTGCCTCTGGACATCGCGCCGCAAGCGGTGCGCCGACGCCGCGACGGCTCCTTTGGCGTGCTGTCAGACGCCGGACCCAATACCTGGGGTGTGCGCCTGACCAGCAGCATCAACCGCAAATTCGGGCGCGCCCAGCCGGTGACGCCCGTGGACTGGTTCGTCCATTGCTGGCAATTCGGCTCTGGATGCCTGGGTTTCTCGCCGCATCACAGTATCCCGCCGCAGGCCGGCCCTGGGCCGCAGCCGCTATCACGCCTCGACGCACGGCAGGCCCTGGCCATCGAGACCCTCACCGGCGACGCTGATGCCGACCTTGACGAGGAGGCCGCGCGGCTGTTCTTCCCCGGCGCCAGCCTGGGCGGGGTACGCCCCAAGACGGTGGTATTGCATGAAGGCCGGGAGTACATCGCCAAGTTCAGCCGGCTCGATGACCGCTTCGACGTGCCGTCGGTGGAATATGCCACCCTCCGCCTGGCCCATGCGGCCGGCATCGACGTGCCGGATTTCGAACTGGTCACGCTAGGCCGCCATTCGGTGTTGCTGGTTGCGCGCTTCGACCGTACAGAGGATGGCCAGCGTATCCACTACCTGAGTGCCAACAGTCTCATCGATATCGACCAGGTCGAACCGGAGCACTACCGCTCCCGCTATTCCTATGCCGGCATTGCCGAGGCCCTGCGGCCACTGGACGACCAGGCGCAAGCCGACAGCCACGCCCTGTTCCGGCGCATGGTGTTCAATATCCTGGTCGGCAATGTCGATGACCACATGCGCAACCATGCCCTGCTGATGGGCCAGGATGGCCGCTACCACCTCTCGCCGGCTTTCGATCTGCTGCCCCACCTGGATGCCGCCTACCTGCCGCAATCGATAGGCGTGGGCAGCGATGGGGCGGCCAGCACCTTGTCCAATGCGATGTCGCAATGCCGACGCTTCCTGCTCAGGGAGGGGGAGGCACGACAGATCATCGACCAAGTGCGTGCGGCGCTGTCGACATGGGAGCAGGTCTTTGCCGAGTCCGGTGTCACCCGCACCGGCATCCGCATGCTTCGCCCCTGCTTCGCCCAGCTCGGGCAGGCCTGAGGGAACACTCGCCTGCCGTGAAAAGGCGCTACCCGGCCGCCATGCTGAAACGACCGTCCAGAACAGAATTCTGTGCGGTTTGCCCGCCTCAGTTCAGGTGAAACGCCTGCCCCTCCCGCCGTATTCTTGATAGCCAATGCCAGGGCCATGTACTCCTGCGGCCTTGCGCTTACCCCTCCCGATTTGCCGTTTTCCCCTTTCCATCCCGCACCGGAGCAAGACATGGCCCTAAAAGATTTCAAGGTACTCACGTTTGACGTCGTCGGCACCCTCATTGACTTTGAAGGCGGCATGCTCGCCTACCTGCGCCAGGCGGTCCCGGACAGCAAACTCTCCGACGAGGATTTCCTGGCGGCCTATCGCGCCGCGCGCAGCGACGGCAACACCGGCTGGTATCCGGATGATCTGGAACGCTGCTGGCACGTCATCGCCCCCGGCCTGGGCCTGCCTGATAGCGACGAACTGGCGCGTGGCCTGCGCGAGTCGGTGGCGCAGTGGCCGGCCTTCCCGGATTCGATCGCGGCGTTGCAGCGCCTGCGCAAGCACTTCAAGCTGGTGACCATGACCAACGCCCAGAGCTGGGCGCTGCAGCACTTCGCCCGCACCCTGGGCGAGCCCTTCGACATGCTGCTCAGTTGCGACGACGCGCTGTGCGAGAAGCCCGATCCGCAGTACTTCGCCTATGCCCGGGGCCGCTTCGAAGGCCAATGGGGCTACCACCAGGCTGACAACCTGCATGTGGCGCAGAGCCAGTACCACGACATCGGCGTCTCCAAGGCACTGGGCATCACCACCTGCTGGATCGAACGACGCCACGGCAAGGCCAGCTCCGGCGGCACCATCGCCTCGGCCCACACGGTGCCGGATTACCACTTCCATACCCTGGCCCAGCTGGCCGACGCCGTCGAGGCCGGCCGCTAAGCCGCCATCCCATTCCGCCACCCCACAGAGGAGCAGCATCATGGACGACAAGAACAAGAGCAGTCTGGACCACCTCATCGGCGCCGACGAAAGCCAGCGCCTGATGACCTGTATGCAGCGCGGCGCCACCCGCCGCGACATCCTCAAGATCCTCATGGCCGGGGGCATGCAGGCCACCCTGGCGGGCGGGCTGGCGAGCACGGCCATGACCGCCCATGCACAGACCCCGCGCCGCGGTGGCCGCATCACCGTGGGCAGCGATACGGCCTCGGTGAGCGATACGCTGGATCCGGCCAAGCAATCCAACAAGACCGACTACTGCCGTGGCACCATGCTCTACAACGGCCTGACCACGCTGGACGCCAGCCTCACGCCACAACCGGCCCTGGCCGAGTCGTTTGCCACCAAGGATGCCAAGGTCTGGGTATTCAAGCTGCGCAAGGGTGTCAGCTTCCATGACGGCAAGGCCCTCACGCCGGCTGACGTGGTCTTTTCGATCCTGCGCCACAAGGATCCGGCCACCGCCTCCAAGGCCAAGACCCTGGCCGACCAGATCGAGAGCGTCAAGGAAAGCGGCCCCGGCGAAGTCACCATCACCCTCACCTCGCCCAATGCCGACCTGCCGGTGATCGTGGGCACCTTCCACTTCCATATCGTCAAGGCCGGCACCACCGACTTCAATGCGGGCATCGGCACCGGACCCTACAAGCTCAAGGAATTCAAGCCCGGCATCCGCTCCGTGATGGTGCGCAACGACAATTACTGGAAGCCCGGCAAGCCCTACCTGGACGAGATCGAACTGGTGGGCATCGGTGATGAAAGCGCGCGCGTCAATGCCCTCCTGGCCGGTAGCCTGGACCTGGTGGCCAACCTCAACCCGCGCTCCCTCGAGCGCATCAAGGGCAGCGCCGGCTATGCCATCCTGGAAACCCAGTCCGGCGCCTATACCGACCTGATCCTGCGCAAGGATGTGGGGCCCGGGGCCAATCCGGATTTCGTGCTGGCCATGAAGTACCTGCTCGATCGCGAAGTGATGAAGAAGAACATCACCCTGGGCCATGCCGTGCTGGGCAACGACCAGCCCATCGATCCGACCAACCGCTTCTACCTGGCCGGACTGCCGCAACGCCAGATGGACCTGGACAAGGCCAAGTTCCACCTGCAGAAATCCGGCATCACCGGGCGTGTGCCGGTGGTGGCATCGACCGCTGCCATGTATTCGGTGGATATCGCCACCGTGATGCAGCAGAGTGCCCAGCGCATCGGTCTGGAACTGGAAATCAAGCGCATGCCGGCCGAGGGTTACTGGTCCAACCATTGGCTCAATAGCCCGGTGGGCTTTGGCAACGTCAATCCACGCCCCAGCGCCGATGTGCTGCTGACGCAGTTCTTCCAGTCGGCAGCGCCCTGGAACGAGTCGCGCTACAAGAGCGAGAAATTCGATCAGTTGCTCACCGGCGCCCGTGCCGAGATCGAGGTCGGCAAGCGCAAGCAGATGTATGCCGACATGCAGACCATGATCCATGAGCAGGCCGGCATCGGCATCCCGATGTTCCTGGCCAGCCTGGATGGCCATAGCAGCAAGCTCAAGGGGCTCTCACCCATCCCGCTGGGCGGGATGATGGGCTACTCCTTCGCCGAGAGCGTCTGGCTGGACGCCTGAACCCGTGATCGGCAGGCACGCCGGGGTTGGTCGTTGGCCATCCCCGGCGTGTCTCTTTTCGCTTACACTCTATCGCCATTGGCAGGCAACTGCCCAAGGCGAGACGATGAGAATACTACTGGTCGAAGACGACCCCATGATCGGCGACGAAGTGCGCGCCGCCCTGAAGGATGCCGGCTACGCCGCCGACTGGACCCGGGATGGCCAGGCCGCGCTGGCGGCGCTGGCGCACCAGTCCTATGACGCCATGCTGCTGGACCTGGGCCTGCCGGGCAAGGATGGCCTGGAGGTATTGCGGCAATTGCGTACGCGCCTGGACACCCCGGTGCTGGTCATCACCGCCCGCGACGGTGTCGAGGATCGCATTGCCGGCCTGGATGCTGGCGCCGACGATTATGTACTCAAGCCTTTTGCCATCGGCGAGCTGCTGGCGCGCCTGCGCGCGGTGCTGCGGCGCAAGTCGGGCGTGGCCACCGACCTGCTGTCGAATGGCACACTGGAGCTCGACGTGGCAGCCAAGACCGCGCGCTGGCGCGAGCAGGAAGCCACCCCGCTGTCGGCGCGTGAATTTGCCCTCCTGCATGCCTTGATGGTGCGGCCCGGTGCCATCCTCTCGCGCGGGGAACTGGAGGAACGCATCTATGGCTGGGGCGAGGAGGTGGAAAGCAACGCCGTCGAATTCCTCATCCATTCGCTGCGCAAGAAGCTCGACAAGGACGCCATCAGGAACGTCAGGGGGATGGGATGGCTGGTCGCCAGGGAACCATGATCACCTCGCTGCAGTGGCGCCTGTCGCTGACGCTGACGGCGGCCATCCTGGTGGTGGCCGTCGGTGCCGGCTGGCTGGGCTTCAGATCGGCGTATGACGACACCATCGGCCTGCAGGATGACCTGCTCATGCAAGTCGGGTCCCTGCTGGACCGGCTGGAGGTGGCGCTGCCAGAGGAAGGACTGGTCGGTGGCTATCCCGGCGCCGACCACGAATCCCGCATCACCCTGCAGCGACTGGATGGCGGGGGGCATGCGCAGTCGTCGCAGGAACATATGCTCAGTTTGCCGGCGGATCTGCCGGAAGGCTTGCAGACCGTGTTGGCCCATGGAGAATATTTCCGGATCTATGTCCGCACCTTGCACTCCGGGGTCCGCATCGCCTTGTCCCAGGAAACCGATGTGCGCGAACGGGTTGCCTATCGCAATGCCTGGCGCGCCATCCTGCCCTTCCTGGCACTGGTGCCGCTGCTGTTGCTGGTGATCCATCGCCTGGTGCGCAGCCTGCTGGCACCGGTCAACACGCTCAGCCAGGAGATCGATGGTCGCCGCGACGACGACCTGCACGCCATCGCCACGGCCACGCTGCCGCGCGAGATCCGGCCCTTCGTCGACGCCATCAATCGCCTGTTGCAGCGGGTGGCCGATACCCTTGCCGTGCAGCGACGCTTCGTGGCCGATGCCGCCCACGAACTGCGTACTCCGCTGACGGCGCTGTCGCTCCAGGCCGAGCGGTTCGAACAGGCTGAACTTAGCAGCGACGGTCGCCAGCGCCTGGCGCGCTTGCGCAGCGGCATCGATCGCGCCAAGGCCCTGCTGCACCAGTTGCTCACGCTGGCCAGGACACAGGCAGCACCACCACGGGAGAGCACCGTCTTCGCCGTGCGCGAACTCATCCGCCAGGTGCTCGAAAACCTGCTGCCGCTGGCCCAGCAAAAGGACATCGAGATCGGGGTGGATGCCTGCGGCGATGCCCGCCTCTGTTCCAGCGAGCTGGAACTGGCGCTGGTGCTCAACAACCTGATCGATAATGCGATCCGCTACACCCCGCCTGGCGGGCGCATCGATATTGCGGTGCAGGAACGGGCAGGCCAGGTCAGGATTGTGATTGCCGACAACGGCCCCGGCATTCCGGTGGCGCAATGGCAACAGGTCTTCGAGCCGTTCTATCGCCTCAATGGCAACCAGGAACCGGGATCGGGGCTGGGACTGGCGATCGTCAAGACGATCGTCGATCGCTTGCACATCGATATTGCGTTGGCTTTTTCCGACCAGGATCAAGGAACTGGCTTGCAGATCAGTCTTATCATACCGACAGCCACCCCGCCCGATCCCGGGCCAGCTCTAAGGCCGGCCTAAGTTTGGGCCCGTACCATCGGGGGCGCCAGCAAGCCGCTGGTCATTTCTTTCCAGGAAAGGAGCCAAGCATGACATCTTCCATCAGTGGTCTGTCCAGCAACTGGAGCGTACCGACCCACGTCGGCACCGCCCCACCAAGCAGGACCGGTATCGATAGTGACGGTGATCGCGACAACAGCACGCCGGGTGAAGTCGAGAAGCCCAAGGCCAGCTCGGGTGCGCTGGGGACCATCGTCGACACGCACGCCTGACCCGTCTTGCTGGCCATTGCCGCATGGATGGCCAGTGTTTCACCGGAGACTCCCGGAAAGCCGAACCTGCCATGAAACGAACTCACTACCATCCTCTCTCGGTCACCCTGCACTGGGTGATCTTCCTGCTCTTCGTGGTGGCGCTGGCCACCATCGAATATCGCGACGGCATTCCCAAGGGCGATCCGCTGCGCGACCTGCTGCGCACCATCCACATGCATGCCGGGCAACTGGTGCTGATCCTGGTGCTGCTGCGCATCCTCGCGCGCCAGCTGCTGGGCGTGCCGTCCGAACTGGCGTTGCCCAAGCTCCAGCGCTGGGGTGCGCAGGCGGTACACCTGCTGCTCTACCTGGTGATGATCGGCCTGCCCATCACCGGCATCCTGTTCACCCAGGCCGGTGGCCGTGACGTGGTGTTCTTCGGCACCACCCTGCCGGTGCTGCTGGCCAAGAACGACGCATTGCGCGGACCCATCAAGGACGTCCACGAGCTCATGGGCAATGCCGTCTATTTCCTGGTGGGCCTGCACATCCTGGGCGCGCTGTGGCATCAGCTCTTCGACAAGATGCCTATCCTGCAGCGCATGTCGTGGAAGTCGTCGCGCAAGCCTTGAGTTCGTCCGCAAGGGAGTTTCCTGACCCCGCCTGACCGTCTTTTGAAGGCGGTCAAAACGGCGCGCATGCTGCCCGCCAAAGGCCTTGAGCCACATCAAACAATGCCCGTCACGGGCCGCAGGCCAGTCGTGACCGGAGTGCTTAAATGCTGCCCCCCAACAGCATGGCATCGCTCCGGTGACGATCATGATTCTGCATCGCTGGCTAGGCTTCATTGTGCTCCTGGCCGTGTTGACCCGGCTGGTCGACGGGCTGACACCCGCTCCTTCCGCTCCTCCCGGCCTTGCCCGGCCACACGCGCCCACCCCGTCCTCCCATGTGCTCCTGGATGCCTTGTTGCCGCCGCCGCGGCATTGGCTTGACGACGATGCCGGCATGGCACGCTGCCTGGCCGGCGTGTCGGGCAAGGATCTCATCGAAGACCCTGCATGGCTGGCCCGCATCCTGCTGTGTCATGACGCAACACCCTGCGCAGCTTGTCGCGGGCCGTCGGGCCACGCACACACGGAGGAGCCGGATCGCCCCGCCGACCTGTCGACATGGGAGCAGCCTGGCCTGGAACGGCATGCCTTGTCCATTGGCGCTCCCGTACCGCCCTACCTGCGCCAGGAGGGCCTGGATGTCTGGAAACCCCTGGCGACGACCGAATTCTTTATCCGCCCTCCGCACCAGGTGGCGCATGTCAAGAGCAGGGCATGGCCAGCCTCCTGGCAACCGGAGGGAGTCGCGCGCGCCGACCGGCCCAATCAACCCTGACGCGTTGTGCCGTTCTCTGGACGCCAGCAAAAAAAAGGCAGGCATGTCCGACAGATGAGTTGATGGACATCAAGACGGCGCCAGTGCAGTTGCCATGTCGAGGGGGGCGAGCTGCTCCAATTGCACCATTCCCGCTGCCCATCGGCAACTCTACCTGACGTGACACCATGAAAACTCTTGCTTTGCGCCCCAAGATCCTTCGTCCACTTGGCCATGCCTGCCTGCTGGCCATGCTCCTGCTACCGCTACAACCGCCCGCACAGGCGGCGGAGTCCGCCAGTGCCAACCCGGCGCAGATGGCAGGCATCATCGATGACCTGCCCGCGGTGCTGACGCCGTCACTCGATGCCGCCACGCGCGAGAAGATCCTGCGCGGTCGCTATGTGGCCCGCCTGGGCGATTGCGTGGCCTGTCATACCCACGACCGCAGCAAGCCGTTGGCCGGCGGCTTGCCGCTGGAAACACCCTTCGGCAAGCTGTACTCCACCAACATCACACCGGACGTCAAGACTGGCATCGGCAGATACAGCTTCGCCCAGTTCGATCGGGTCATGCGCGAAGGGGTGGCCGCCGATGGTCACCATCTCTATCCGGCCATGCCCTACCCCTCCTATGCGCGTATTTCCGAGGAGGACATGCAAGCCCTCTATGTCTACCTGATGCGGGGTGTGCGCCCGGTAGAACTGGTCAACCAGCCGCTGGGCATGACATTCCCCTTCAACCAGCGCTGGGGCATGGCGGTGTGGAACTGGGCGTTCCTGGACAAACAAGCCTTCCAGCCGGACATGAGCCAGAGCATGCAATGGAACCGCGGCGCCTACATCGTCCAGGGCCTGGGCCATTGCGGTGCCTGCCATACGCCACGGGGTCTGGGCTTCCAGGAAAAAGCCATGTCCGGGGCCGGGCGCCGGGGTGCGTTGTTCCTCTCCGGCGAAACCGTGGAGAACTGGCGGGCCCTGAGCCTGCGCGGTCTGTGGCAGCCCGCCGACGTGGCGCAGTTGCTCAAGACCGGCAGGAACCGTTTCGGCTCGGTGGCGGGCAACATGGTGGATGTCGTCCAGCACAGCACCCAATACCTGACGGACGAGGATCTCCTTGCCATGGGCGTCTACCTGGCCGCGCTGCCGCCGTCGTCGGCGGACCTGCCGATGACGATGCCCCCCACCACGCCCTCGCTGCCGTCGGACCTCTACACCACGCGCGGCGGATTGGGCTACGTGCAGTTCTGCGCGGATTGCCATCGCCCCGATGGCGGCGGAGTCAGGGATGTCTTCCCCAGCCTGGCGGGCAACCCGGCCCTGCAGTCCGAAGAACCCTCTTCGCTGATCCACATCATGCTCACCGGCTGGCGCTCGGCGCGCACGCAAGGCGCTGCGCATGTGATGACCATGCCCGCCTTTGCCGCCCTCGATGATCGCGAAATCGCCGAGATCCTCAATTTCGCCAGAAGCCGTTGGGGGCAAAGGACCCAGGCCAACATCGATGCCGCCCGGGTGCGCCGCATGCGTGCCGAGCTGGCCGTTGGACAGGCCACACCCGCGACCTTCGTGACTCCGCGCCTGGCCGACATGCTGGCCGAGAAGAACGCTGCTCAACTGGCACTGGGCGCACGCCTCAATATCGAGACCCGGCAGATGTTGCCGGGCCATGTCGGCAATGCCCTGAACTGCGCCAGCTGCCACCTCAACGCCGGCACCGTGGCCGATGGTTCGCCCTATGTGGGCGTATCGGCCTTCTTCCCCACCTATGCCGCGCGGGCCGGCCGCATCATCACGCTGGAAGAGCGCATCAATGGCTGCTTCCAGCGGTCCATGAATGGCAAGCCCCTCGCGCTGGATTCGCAGGAGATGAAGGCCATGGTGGCCTATTTCGACTGGATGCGGCGTGGTACGCGGGCTGAAGACAAGGTGGCCGGGCGCGGCGTGGGCAAGATCGATGCGCGCCTGGTACCCGATGCAGGGAACGGCAAGCGCGTCTACGCCGCCCAGTGCGCGCTGTGCCATGGCGCGCAGGGTGAAGGCATCAAGGATGCTGCCGGTCACTGGGTCTATCCGCCACTATGGGGTGCGCAGTCCTTCAACATCGGTGCCGGCATGGCGCGGACCTATACGGCCGCTGCCTTCGTCAAGCGCAACATGCCCATCGCCTTCCATGAGCGCTTCCCCCTGGGTCAGGGAGGCTTAAGCGACCAGGAAGCGCTGGACGTGGCCGAGTTCTTCACGCACCAGCCGCGACCGGACTTTGCGCCCAAGGTCAAGGACTGGCCGCACGACAAGAAGCCTGCCGATGCGCGCTACTGAGCATGGCTATCGTCAGGCGCTGGGGGGCTTGGGAAAACGCAGCGTGAATTTCGCACCGGTGCCATCGCTGCGGTTGCCAAAGAGGATGGCGGCGCCATGGCCCTCCAGGACCGCCTTGACAATGGCCAGGCCCAGGCCGGCACCACTGGTCTGCTCCAGTTGTGAGGCGTGTCCGCGATAGAAACGTTCGAACAGGTGGCCCAGGTCGTTGGCGGCAATGCCCGGCCCACGGTCGGCCACCACCAGGGTGGCGCCCTCGGCGTCTTCGCTGACGGTGATCTCGACGGCGGATTGCGGAGGCGAGAACTTGATCGCATTGTCCAGCAGGTTGTTGAGCACCAGCATGGCCGCGCGCTGCCCCACCCTGGCCTGCACCGCTTGCTCCGCCTGCAGCACCAGCGCGATGCCACGCGCCTGGGCGGCACCTTGCCACTTCGCCACGCCTTCGCTGGCCAGCTGGTCGAGCCGGATGTGTTCGGCGGTGCGGGTTTCCTGGCCGGCATCGAGCCGGGCCATCAGCAGCAGTTCTTCCACCACGCTGGTGAGACCGGCGACTTCTTCCAGGCAGGAGTGCAGGGTTGCCACATAGTCCTCGCCCGAGCGCGGCCGACGCAGGGATAGCTCGATCTCGGTACGCAGTCGCGACAAGGGCGAGCGGATCTCGTGGGCCGCGTTGGCGGTGAAGTTGCGCTGCAGTTCGAAGGCCCGTTCCAGCCGTTCCAGCATGGAGTTCAGGGTCGCGACCAGGTGGCCGATCTCGTCGTCGCTGCCGGGATGGGCCAGCCGCTCTCCCAGGTTGGCATCGCTGATGCGGCGCGCCTGGGCGGCGATGCGCTCGACCGTACCAAAGAGGTGCCGGGTCAGTAGGGTTCCGGCTGCGGCCAGGGCCAGCAGCAGCGCCAGGGCCAGTCCGCCAAACAGCAGTGCGGCCGACTGCAGGGTACGATCGGCATCATCCAGGGAGCCGGCCACCTGCACGGCGAACTTGCGGTCGCCCACCCGCACCGGTACCGAGACCATGCGCAAGGGCTCCTCGCTGGTGTGCGGCAGGGTCTCGAAGACGGTCTGGCCCTGCTCCATGCGCTTGAGCAAGGTCATCGAGACCGGCAGCACGCCCACGCCCAGGTTGCTGCTGCGCCCGACGACGTTGCCGTGGGCATCAATGACCTGCACCAGGCGGTCCAGGCGCACCAGCGAAGGCGGCGCCGTGCCGGGACTGGGTTCGTGGACACGGACATCCTCGGGCCGCCCCTCGGCGATCAAGCCGGCCTCGGTCTCCCCCAATGCCAGCAGGGCCGCATCGAGCTGCCCCAGCACCGATTGCGACAACAGCCACCAGCCGGTGGCCGCCGCACAGGTGACGATCATCACCACCGCCATCAGGTGGACCAGCAGCAAGCGTTGCCTGAAACCCATGACGATCAAGACCTTTCCTGGCGAATGACGAAGCCCTGCCCGCGCAGGGTCTCGATCTGCACGGTCTGCCCGTCGGCGGCGCCGGTATCGAGCTTGCGGCGCAGGTTCTTGAGATGGACGTCGATGAGGTTGTCGATGGCAATCAGGTCGGCATGCCAGACTTCCTCGGCCAGTTGTTGGCGGCTCACTACATTGCCGGCATGACGCACCAGCAATACCAGCACCGCATATTCCTTCTGGGTCAGGTCCAGGCGCTGGCCACCGCGTACTACCTCATGCGCCAGCAGGTCGATGCGCAGGTCGGCCAGTTGCAGGTGCGTCACCTGCATTTCGCTGGGGCGACGCAGCAGCGCATGCAGGCGCGCCAGCAATTCCTCGAAGGCAAATGGCTTGGCCAGGTAGTCATCGACACCGGCATTGAGTCCCTCGACCCGATCAAGCAGGGCATCGCGTGCCGTCAGCATCAGGATGGGCCATTGCACGCTCGCCTGGCGTACGCGCTGGCACAGTGCGATGCCATCCATGCCGGGCAGCATGCGATCAAAGATGGCGACGTCGAAGCGTTCGCCAAGATGCGACAGCGCTTGCTCGGCACCGTGTACCACCGTGACCGTGAAGCCTTCTTCCTGCAAGCCCTGGGCCAGCAGCCGGGCGGCTTTCTTGTCATCTTCCACTAGCAGGATCTGCATGCCGTCCTAGTTCCATCCATCAATAAAACCATCGTCGAGAATCCCTCTTTCCTGAAGAACAATTCAGGAAGTGCTTCATACAGCCCACCTATCATAGCGAAGTTTTCTGCCGCTCAACAGCCTGGTACCGGCCACGCTGCTGCGGCCTGCAAGACATGCAGGTGGTGTCGCCACAGGGGCGACGCCACCGCCCCTCCGTCTCCGCACAATCTGCACGATCTGCACAATCCGCACAGCCCACGGTGCCACCATGAAAAACAGAATCTCCACGACCAGGAAGCTGGTCGTCCTGCTTGGCGCAGCCGCCCTCATTGCCATCGCCGTGCGCGGCGTCATGCCGCTCATGGCCGGTGAAGTCAAGAGCAGCGTGGCCAGCCCCATCCTGACGCATGAAGGCCAAGTCATTGTCATCCCGGCCGAATCGGCCCTGCGCGACACCTTGAAGACCGCCGTCATCGAACAGCGTGACATCGCCATTCCCTTCAGCCTGCCGGCCTCGGTCGAAGCCGATCCGGCGCGCCTGGCCAGGATCCTGCCGCCGACCACCGGACGCATCGTCGCCATCCAGAAGCGATTGGGTGACGACGTCAAGGCCGGCGACATCCTCTTCGAGGTGGAATCCTCCGACCTGGCGCAAGCCATCAGCGACGACCGCAAGGCCCAGGCGGCCCTGGCGCTCACGCGCCGCAGCCTGGAGCGCCAGCGTAGCCTGGACCAGGCCAACATCTCGGCACGCCGCGACCTGGAACAGGCGCAGAGCGACTATGAACAGGCCGACAGCGAAGCGGCCCGCAGCCGCGCCCGCGTGGCGGCTCTGGGAGGCGTGCGCGGCTCTGGCGGCGGTTCTCGCCTGGCCGTGCGGGCGCCTGTCAGCGGCCACGTCATCGAACTCAATGCCGCCGTGGGCAGCTTCTGGAATGACGCCACCGCCTCCGTGATGACGGTGGCCGACCTGTCCTCGGTCTATGTCACCGCCAGCGCCCAGGAAAAAGACCTCGCGCGCGTCTATCCCGGCCAGGACGCCGAGCTGGCGCTGGATGCCTATCCCGGCCAGATCCTGCAGGCCAAGGTCCGCTCGGTGGCCCAGGTGCTCGATCCCGATACCCGTACCGTGAAGGTCCGCATCCTGGCAGCCAACAAGGATGAGCGGCTCAAGCCGGGCATGTTTGCCCAGGTGACCCTGCGCGATCGCGCGCATGCGGGCATGCTCATGCCGATGTCGGCGGTGGTGCAGACCGGCTTTGCCAATCGCGTCTTCGTCGAGGTCGCGCCCTGGAAGTTCGAGGCCCGCAAGATCAGCCTGGGCACCCAGGTGGGTGACGATGTCGAAGTCACTGCCGGCCTGCCATCGGGCGCACGGGTCGTGGTCAAGGACGGAGTGCTGCTCAATGATTGAACGCCTCGTCACCCTGTGCTTCCAGCGCCGTGGCATCGTCAAGCTGGTGTTCCTGCTGGTCGGTCTGTATGGCTGGTACTGCTGGAACCAGCTGCCCCTGGAAGCCTATCCGGATATCGCCGACGTCACCTCCCAGGTGGTCACCCAGGTCAACGGCCTGGCCGCCGAAGAGGTCGAGCAGCAGATCACCATCCCGCTGGAACGCCAGATCATGGGCACGCCGGGCATGCATGTGATGCGCTCGCAGAGCACCTTCGGCCTGTCGCTCATCACCGTGGTCTTCAACGACGGCGCCGAGGACTACTGGTCGCGTCAGCGCCTGCAGGAGCGCATTTCCGCCGTCACCCTGCCCTACGGCGCCCAGCCCGGGCTGGATTCGCTGACCTCGCCCATCGGCGAGATCTATCGCTATACCCTGCAATCGAAGACGCGTGACCTGCGCGAGCTCTCCGAGCTGCAGTTCTGGAAGGTCATCCCGCGCCTCAAGCAGGTCTCCGGCGTGGTGGACGTCTCCAACTTCGGCGGCCTGACCACCCAGTTCATGCTGGAACTCGATCCCAACAAGCTCATCAAGTACAACACCTCCCTGAACCAGATCAGCCAGGCCATCTCGAACAACAACGCCAATGCCGGCGGCAGCATCATGAAGCGCGGCGAACAGGGCCTGGTCATTCGTGGCGTGGGCCTGATCCGCAGCCTCGATGACCTGGGCAATATCGTGGTCTCGCAAAAGAATGGCGTGCCGGTGCTGGTCAAGGACCTGGGCCGGGTCGTACTGGGCAACCAGGAACGCCATGGCATGCTGGGCATCGACGAGCAGTCCGACGCCATCGAGGGCATCACCCTGCTGCTGAAGAACGAGAATCCCTCGCGCGTCATGGAAGGCGTGCATGCGGCTGTGCAGGACCTCAACGAACACATCCTGCCCAAGGACGTCAAGATCGTCCCCTACATCGACCGCAGCAAGCTGGTCGAGGCCACCGTCCATACCGTGGGCAAGACCCTGATCGAGGGCATGGTGCTGGTTTCGCTGGTGCTGTTCCTGTTCCTGGGCAGCCCGCGCGCGGCGGCCATCGTCGCCATCACGATCCCGCTGTCGCTGCTGACGGCCTTCATCCTGATGCACCACTTCAAGATCCCGGCCAACCTGCTCTCTCTGGGGGCGATCGACTTCGGCATCCTGGTCGACGGCGCCATCGTGCTGGTGGAAAGCATCCTGCGCCTGCGCGAAGAACGCCCGGAAGGCGAGATCACCGGCGAGGACGTGCTGCAACTGATGCGCCAGCTGGCGCGTCCGATCTTCTTCGGCATGCTGGTCATCATCATTGCCTACCTGCCGCTGTTCGCCTTCCAGCGCATCGAGTACAAGCTGTTCTCGCCGATGGCCTTCGCGGTGGGCTTTGCGCTGCTGGGCGCGCTGCTGGTGGCCTTGCTGCTGACCCCTGGCTTGTCGTGGCTGGCCTATCGCCGTCCGGTGAAGATATTCCACAATCCGGTGCTGGCGTGGCTGGAACCGCGCTACCGCAAGGTGCTGGGCCGCCTGGTGGGGCGCTCGCGCTTCGTGCTGGCGCTGACCGCGCTGACCCTGGCCGCCATTGGTGTGCTGGGGGCGACCATCGGTCGCGATTTCCTGCCCTACCTGGATGAAGGGTCGATCTGGCTGCAGGTGCAGTTGCCGCCGGGCGTGTCGCTGGACAAGGCCGGCGAGCTGGCCGACCGCCTGCGTGCGGCCACCCGCGAGTTCCCCGAGGTGGAGCACATCGTCACACAGGTCGGCCGCAACGACGATGGCACCGATCCGTTCACGCCCTCGCACATCGAATGCGCGGTGACGCTGCACCCCTACTCGGAATGGCAGTCCGGCTGGACCAAGCAGGAGCTGATCGCCCACATGTCGGAACGCTTCAAGAAGCTGGCCGGCATCGAGGTCGGCTTCACCCAGCCCATGATCGATGGCGTGCTCGACAAACTCTCCGGTTCGCACAGTGACCTGGCCGTCAAGATCTACGGCAATGACTTCCGCGACATGCGTACCCTGGCGACCTCGGTGCAAGGCGTCTTGCAGGAGGTGCCGGGTGCCGCCGACGTGATCATCGACCAGGAACCGCGCCTGCCGCAGGTGCGCGTGAATGTCGATCGTGGCGCCGCCGCCCGGCTGGGCATCAACGTGGCCGACATCATGGCCCTGATCCAGACCGGTATCGGTGGCAGTCCGGTGACCCAGGTCTTCATCGAGGAGCGCAGCTACAACGTGGCCGCCGTCTTCAACGGCAAGGCACGCTCCAACCCAGAGGCGCTGGGCAACCTCACGCTGGTGGCGGCCAATGGTGCCCACGTGGCGCTCTCGCAGGTGGCGCGCATCACCATGGAAGATGGCGAAACCACCATCACCCGTGAAATGAACCGCCGCCACCTGACCGTGCGCCTGAACCTGCGTGGCCGTGACCTGGCGTCCTTCCTGGACGACGCCAAGGCGCGCATTGCCCAGCAGGTCCATTACGACCATGCCCGCTACGAGATCGCCTGGGGCGGCCAGTTCGAGAACCAGCAACGTGCCCAGGCACGCCTGGCCCTGATCGTGCCGATGGCGCTGGCCTTCATGTTCGTGCTGCTGTTCGCCGAGTTCAAGAACCTGCGCCAGCCCGCGCTGATCCTGCTGTGCGTGCCGCTGGCCACGCTGGGCGGCCTGGTGGCCCTGCACCTGCGCGGCATGACCTTGAATGTCTCCTCGGCGGTGGGCTTCATCGCCCTCTTCGGGGTCGCCGTGCTGAACGCGATCATCATGATGTCCAACCTGAACCGTTGGGTCAGCCAGTCCGGCCTGCCCTTGCGCGAGGCGGTCATCGGCGGTGCGCTCGAACGCATGCGCCCGGTGCTGATGACCGCCACCGTGGCCGCCCTGGGCCTGGTGCCGGCGGCCATCGCCCACGGCCTGGGCAGCGACGTCCAGCGTCCGCTGGCCACCGTGGTGGTGGGCGGCCTCATGAGTGCCACCATCCTGACCCTGGTGCTGCTGCCGGCCCTGTACTACCTGGTCGAGACGAAGATGGCGCAGCGCGCAGGCGCTGCCGCCGACAACCATGCCAATGCACATTGAGGACGACCCCGTCATGTCCCTGAACCTGTACTCCTCCACCTTCATCGCCCTGCGCTGGCGCGGCCTGGCAGGCTGCGCCGCGCTGGGCCTGGCGCTCGGTGGCTGCGCCGTCGGCCCCGATTTCAAGGAACCCGAGACTCCCAAGGTCAGCGCCTACACCGCCGAGAAGGTCGAGACGGCCAAGAACATCGATGGCCAGCGCTTCGTGGCCGGCCAGGATGTGCCTGGCCAATGGTGGAAGGCCTTCGGCTCCCCGGCCCTGGATGCGCTGGTCGATGACGCACTGACCAACAATGCCGACCTGCAGGCGGCCCAGGCGGCCCTGCGCTCGGCGCGCGAGACGGCGGCGGCACAGGGTGGCGCGCTCTTCCCCAGCGTCGACCTGCATTTCATGCCGACGCGCCAGAAGGTCGCCGATACCCTGGCCAGCCCGCTGGCCGACAACAGCTATATCTACAACCTGCATACGGCCCAGCTCAACATCTCGTATGCGCCCGATATCTTCGGCGGTACGCGCCGCCAGATCGAGGCTGGCCGGGCGCAAGCCGAGGTGCAACGCTTCCAGCGCAATGCCACCTACCTGACCCTGGTCTCCAATGTGGTGCTGGCGGTGGTCAACGAAGCCTCGCTGCGCGACCAGTTGCAGGCGGCCGAAAAGGCCGAGGCGCTGGCCGCGCAACAGCTGGAACTGGTCCGCAAGCAGCGTGCCCTGGGCGCATTGGGCCTGGCCGATGTGGCCGCCCAGGAAAGCCTGCTGGCCCAGGCACAGACGGTCTTGCCGGGCCTGCGCAAGCAGCTGGCCCAGCAGCGCGACCAGATCGCGGTGCTGGCCGGTCGCTTCCCCGGCCAGGGCGGTACGCCCCAGGTGCAGCTGTCGGCCCTGACGCTGCCGACCGAACTGCCGCTGAGCCTGCCCTCCACCCTGGTGCAGCAGCGCCCTGACGTGCGCGCCGCCCAGGCGCAACTGCAGGCAGCGTCGGCCCAGGTCGGCATCGCCGTCGCCAATCGCCTGCCCAGCTTCACCATCACCGGTGCCATTGGCAGCTCGGCCCAGGAGTTCTCGAAACTGTTCACCTCGGGGCCAGGCTTCTGGACCCTGGGCCTGGACCTGGCCACGCCGATCTTCCACGGTGGCAGCCTGCAACACCAGCAGCGTGCCGCCGAGGCCGGGCTTGACCAGGCCGGCGCGCAGTACCGCAGCGTGGTGCTGGGCGCCTTCCAGAACGTGGCCGACACCCTGCATGCGATTGCCGCCGATGCCGATGCGCTCAACGCCGCCACTCGCGCCGAGGGTGCCGCCCAGCGCAGTTTCGACGCGGCCCAGGCGCAATGGAAGGCCGGGATTGCCGGCTATCCGCAAGTGCTGCTTGCGCAGCAGAACCTGCTTTCGGCCAGCCAGTCGCGGGTGCAGGCACAGGCGCTAAGGCTATCTGACACCGTGGCGCTGTTCCAGGCGCTGGGCGGCGGCTGGTGGCACCAGGATCTTTGAACCATCCACCAACAAAAAAAGGGGAAAGGCGGCCAACGAGCCGCCGACATGAGAGATGAAACGCACTCTGCTTGCGGCCTTGCTGCCGCTACCTGTCCTGGCCTTCGCCGCTGATGACGCCGCCGACCTCGGCGACGAACCCTGGAACATGCACGGCCAGGCCACCTATATCTGGCAGCGCAAGTCACCCTTCAACGCCGCCTATAGCGGCCCCAACAGCCTGTCTCCCCGGGCGGAAAAATCCTATTCCTTTTCCGGCACGCTGTTCTTCGGCTTGCGACTGGCGCAAGGTACCGAGGTGTACTTCGATCCCGAAGTCGTGCAGTCGGTACCGATGTCTGGCCTGACCGGCCTGGGGGGCATGATCAACTCGGAGCAACAGAAGACCTCCGGCCCCAATCCGACCTTCTATCGCGCCCGCCTGTTCCTGCGCCAGACCTGGAACCTGGACGGTGAAACCACCCGGGTGGAGTCCGACGCCAACCAGCTGGCCACCAGCATCAGCGCACGCCGGGTGGTAGTGACCGCGGGCAACTACGCCATCACCGACATCTTCGACAACAGCGCCTACGCCCATGACGGCCGCACCCAATTCCTGAACTGGTCCCTGCTCACCCATGGCGCCTTCGACTACGCCGCCGATACCCGGGGCTATACCTGGGGCGCGGCCATCGAGTACTACGACAATGACTGGGTCTATCGCTATGGCCGCTACCTGGAGCCGCAGGAGTCCAACGGCCAGGCGCTCGATTCGCGCATCATGCGCCACTACGGCGAACAGGCCGAGATCGAGCACGCCCACGAGATCGCTGGCCAGCCGGGCAAGCTGCGCCTGCTGGTGTTCCACAACCGCATGGTCAGCGGCAGCTTCCGCGATGCGCTGGCGGCCGCCAATGGCGCTACGCCCTCGGTGGCCGATGTGCGCCGTGAGCAGGACAAGTACGGGCTGGGCGTCGCCGGTGAACAGAACCTGAGCTCGGATATCGGCGTGTTCTTCCGGGCCAGCTGGAATGACGGCCAGACCGAGACCTATTCCTTTACCGAGGTCGAGCGTTCGGTCACGGCCGGCGTCCAGGTCACCGGCCAGCGCTGGGGCCGCGCCGACGACGTGCTGGGGATCGCCGCCATCGTCAATGGCTTGTCCAAGGCGCACCAGGACTACCTGGCGGCCGGCGGCACCGGCGTGTTCATCGGCGATGGCCGCCTGAACTATCGCCCCGAGCAGATCGTGGAGGCCTACTACAACCTGCGCGTGACCAAGTCCACGACGGTGGCCCTGGACGTGCAGAAGATCTTCAACCCGGCCTACAACGCCGACCGTGGGCCGGTGCTGGTGCTGGGCGCGCGCCTGCATACGCAATTCTAAAAATGGGCGGCCAGCGATGCGTCCCTGAGCCAACCGCCCGCCTATATTGGAGACACTGCCATGAAGCTGTCCTGGAAAACCGGCGTAGCGACGCTGGCCCTGCTGGGCCTGTCGGCCTGCGCATGTATCGATCCGCATGAGCATCATGATGCTGCCGGCACGGTGGAGCGGTTCATCGACCAGCAGGCCCAGCCCGACCAGCTACCACCCTGCCTGGCTAGCCGTATCGCCCAGATCCACGGTGGTAGCCGCTTTGCCGCCATCCGTTATCGTCATTGGGCCAGCCATTTCCGATCCGTCGTATACGCAGTGGTGCCTGCCGGCATGAACCTGCAACTGCATCAGGAGGTGCGTATCGAACCTGGCCAGTGTTCGCACGACGAGCTGGCCGTTATCATGCAAGATGATGTGCTTTCCAACAGAAAAGGAGCCATGTGATGGGTGACAAGACCGCCAAGGCAGACAAGCCCGCCGTCAACTGGCTGGACCAGCCAGAGGAGCACGACTACCCGGCTGCCCAGTCCTATCTCAACCTGCTCTACGACGACAAGAAGACCGCAGACCTGGTGCGCCGCCTGCGCGAAGCGCCGATGGCGGCCTTCAAGGCCAAGGACATCCTGCGCGCCTCCGGCCTGTCGCCGCTGGGCATGAGCAATGCCCACGTGGAAAAGGACCTGAAGAAGCTCCAGTCCGGCACCCGCATCTCGCCCCTGCTGCTGGTGCGCCAGGACGGCCAGCGCACCGTGGTGGCCGATGGCTACCATCGCCTGTGCGCCCTCTACAGCGTCGACGAAGACACCACCATACCCTGCAAGATCGTCTGATCCCGCGATCCTCCCCGTTCAGTGGGAGTGCTGGTGGTGGCTGTCCGGGAAATGGGCATGCGCATGGCGGGTGGCGGCATGCCGGTGGCCGTGGCGATGGACCACGCCCGGTGCTACCGGCTCGGCATGCTCGTGGGCGTGATGCAGGTCGTCGTGGCGATGTTCATGTTCGTGCTCGATCTCTTCATGCTGGTGCTCATGGACATGCGTTTCGGTCAGGTGCAGCCAGATGCCCAGGCCCATCAGCAATCCCGCCGTCACCAGTTGCTCGCTGAGCGCCTCTCCCATGAGCAGGGCCAGCACGGCCCCCAGGAAGGGCGCAGCCGAGAAGTAGGCGCCGCTGCGCGCCGTCCCCAGGTGGCGCAGCGCCACCACGAACAGGCTCAGGCTCACGCCATAGGCCAGCAATCCCAGCACGGCCGTGGCCGCCATGACCAGCAGCGGCGGCAGGTGCGCACCCAGCGCCAGTGCCAGCACCAGGTTGGTGGAACCGGCCACCAGGCCCTTGACGCTGGCGATCCAGGTACCGTCGGAGAGCGATACCTTGCGCGTGAGGTTGTTGTCGATGGCCCAGGCCAGGCAGGCGCCCAGGATGCACAGCGTGGGCAGCAGGTCGGCCGCATCGACCTGGCGCGGCCAGGCCAGCACCACGGCGCCGGCCACGATGGCGGCCATGCCCAGGGCGACGCGGCGATCGACGTTCTCGCGGAAGGCGAACCAGGCCAGCAAGGCCGTCAGCACGCCCTCGGCGTTCAACAGCAAGGCCGCGCTGGAGGCCGGTGCGGCGCGCAATCCCAGCATCAGCAATACCGGCGCGATTACCCCGCCGGCCAGCACGGCAGCCCCGAACCAGCCGGCGTCGGCGCGTGGCAGGCGCACGCTCGGTGCGCGCGTCAGGCGACGGAAGATGAACAGCCCGCTGCCCGATCCCAGGTATAGCAAGGCGGCGATGACCCAGGGCGAGTTGTCCGTCAGCAGGGGCTTGGCCAGCGGCGTGGCGGCCCCGAATAGCAGAGCCGACAGCAGGGCTGCCCTGACGCCGGGATGTCGTAGTGTGTTCCAGAGTTGCATATGCGATTCTCCTGCCGGTGGCTGCCTCTGCGGTCGTGTGGACAGCCGCTGCGCAAGCTTAGCCGATCACGCCGGCGGCATCATGACAATGCGCTGACAGCGGCCTCAGAACCAGTGATTGGCCTGTTTCAGGTCGGTGCGCAGTTCGCGGAAACAATGGTCGGTCCAGTGGCTGCGACTGACTTCGTTGCGCCGCATGAGCACGATCTTGCGCTTCAGGGTGGGCTGGCGCAGGGGCGCCACGTGCAGGCTGTCGTCACGCAGGTAGCTGGTATAGAGGCTGGGCATGATGCCAATGGCGATGCCCGAGCGCACCACCCCGTACAGGGATTCGCTATGCACCACCTGGTAGCGTCGCGACGAGGCCAGGCCATGCTGCATCAGGGCCGCCGAGGCGAATTCCCACACGCTGCCCTGGGTAAACATGACGATCTCCTCCCCCGCCATCTGCCGCCATTGCACTTCCTTGGCGCCGGCCAGGGCGTGATGGCGCGACACGATCAGCACCAGCTCATCCTCGAACAGGCTCACCGTCTCCAGCGTCTGCGAAGACAGCGAATCAGGCGGCTTGATGCCCACGCAGAAGTCCAGCTTGCCGGAATGCAAGGCGGCCAGCAGGGCATCATTGGGCATGTCCTGTAGCAGAATTTCCACATGCTCGTCATGCGCCTGGTTGTAACGGGCGATCACGGCAGCCGTCAGCGTCACCGCCGAGGGGATGGCACCGACCCGGATACGGTGGCGTCCGGTCCCGATGGCGTGCTCGATATCCTCGAAGATATTGCTGGCCGTATTGAGCAGGTGGCGTGCGTATTCCAGCACCACGCCGCCCTGGGCGGTCAGGCTGATCTGGTGCGTGGTGCGGTCGAAGAGCCGCGTCCCAAGCTGGTTTTCGAGTTGCTTGATGGAGGCCGACAGGGCCGGCTGGGTCACCGCCAGGGCATCGGCGGCGCGGCTGAAACTGTTGGTCTCGGCCAGCGTGACCAGCGCCTGCAGGTGCCGCAGCGTGACTTTCTGGTTGAGTTTGATCATAAGAAATGGACAAGCCGCCAGAATCGCGCCGCCTGGTTATAAGTTGGATTTATGAAATTATAAATATAAACAAATTATATTATTTCATCACTTGTCCTATGCTCCACCCGTTCGCAGCGAATTCCAACAATGAACGGTCGCAAGACCATGAACAAACCACAGGGGCAGGCATGAAAAAACATTGGATGATAGGCGCGCTGGCCATTCCGGCAGCGCTGGCAGGCACGCAGGCGCAGGCGCAAAGCAAGCTCGAGATCTACGGCCTGATCTCGGGCGGCATCGGTTACCTCTCCAACCAGGGGGGGCCGCACAATCTGGAGGCGCTGTCCGGCACCAACCAGAATCCGCGCATCGGCTTCCGTGGCCAGGAAGACCTGGGCGGTGGCAACAAGGCCATCTTCACGCTGGAAAACGGTTTCAACATGATGACCGGCGCCGCGGCGCAAAGCGGTCGCCTGTTCGGCCGCCAGTCCTGGGTCGGCCTGTCCTCCAACACCATGGGCACGCTGACCCTGGGCCGCCAGTATGAAGCGGTCAAGGATTACCTGGGTCCGGTGGTCATCGCCAGCAACGGCGTACACATCGGCGACAACGACAACGGCTACAACAACCTGCGTGTGCAGAACTCGGTGAAGTACGTCAGCCCGTATTTCAACGACTTCAACGTCACCGCCCTCTATGGCTTCGGCGAAGCCGCCGGTGACACCAGCACCAACCGCGTCATGAGCATCGGCTCGGGCTACAAGGGCGGCAACTTCCGCTGGGCCGTGGCCTATACCCAGATGGATACGCCCAACAGCAGCAAGAGCCCCGATGGCGCCATGGGCAACGACTACGCCAGCTCGCTGCTGATCTTCAACAAGAGTGCGGTCAACAGCGCCTTCGGCGTGCGCCGCCAGCGCATCGCCGGCACCGGTGGCTTCTACACCGTGGGCAATACCGACTTCGGCGCGATGTACAGCAACGTCAAGTATGAGTACCTCGACAACACCAAGCTGACGCTGCAGAACGTCGACATCAACCTGGTGCACCACTACACGCCGGCGCTGAACCTGGGCGCGTCCTACTTCTACACCACCGGCAAGTACGACACCATCAACACCAATCCGAAGTGGCACCAGATCAACCTGCAGGCGGATTACTTCCTGTCCAAGCGCACTGACGTGGCCATCACCTACAGCTACCAGCTGGCGGCCGGTGACGCCAAGAACGCCACCATCTTCGGCTTCCCCTCGTCCAGCGACAAGAAGCAGGCCGTGCTGATGCTGGGCATGCGTCACGTGTTCTGATCGTTCTCCCCAGGCCTGGCCGCTGGCTCCCTCGGCGGTCGGGCCTACAATACAAGTCTTTTGTCGGTTCCAAGGATAGTCATGTTGAACAAACGTTTCCCGGGCGCACGCGCCGCCCTCGCCACCGTCGGTCTCGGCCTGGCCTTGCTGGGCAGTCCTGCCCATGCGGAAAAACGCACGCTGGTGCTGTCGGCCTACCCGATCTCCCAGCCGCTGTTCAACAAGCTGGTCTATGCCCCCTTCAAGGAAAGATGCGGCTGCGAGATCGTGGTCGAGACCGGCAACAACGCCGACCGCATCGCCAAGCTGGATGCCCGCCGCAACAATCCGGTGGTGGACCTGGTGCTGCTGTCGGACTTCGGCATGCTCGAAGCCGCCCGCAAGGGCTTGGTGCAGCCACTGGACTACAGCCAGCTGAAGAACTACGGCCAGCTCTATCCCTTCGCCCGCAATCCCATCGGTGGCAACTATGCCGTCGGCTACACCATCTACTCGGTGGGCCTGGTCTACCGCAGCGACAAGACCGCCGCGCCCAAGTCCTGGAAGGATCTCTGGAACCCCGAGCTCAAGGGCCGCATCGCCCTGCCCGATGTGAGCACCACGCAAGGCCCGCTGGCCCTGCAGATGGCCGACCTGGCCTGGGGTGGCAAGGGTGGCGACTATGCGACCGGCATGCAGAAGATCCTCGCCATCAAGAACAATGTCGTGACCTTTACCAAGAACAGCGCGCAATTGTCGTCGCTGTTTGCCCAGGACGAGATCTGGGCCGCGCCGGTGGCGCGCTTCACCTGGGCGCAGCTGATGAAGACCGGCATGCCGCTGAAGTGGGCCATTCCCGCCGAGGGCCAGGCCGCCGGCATGAATGTCATGGGCATCGTCGCCAAGTCGAAGAATGCCGACCTGGCCTACCAGTTGATGGACTTCTGGCTGTCCAGGGAAGTGCAGACGGCGCTGGCCATGGAACTGGTCGATTCGCCCGTCAATACCCAGGTGGTGCTGCCCAAGGACAAGGCCGAATTCAATACCTATGGCGGCGAGCACATCGCCTCGCTGAAGTTCGTCAAGCCCGAAGACCTGCTCAAGCATCGCTCGGGCTGGCTGGAGCAATGGAACAAGGGCATCAGCAAGTAAGACGCTGACGCCATCGCGTGACGCCACGTCCCTGCCGGAGGTGGCGCCGCCTCTCCTTTTCGACACCTGTTTGCGCACCATGCTCGCACAATCCAAAACCCGCCTCGGCCTGATGCTGGTCATGCCGGCGCTGATCTTCACCGTGGTCTGCTTCCTGCTGCCGGTCGCCGCCCTGCTGCTGGACGCCTTCCGCATCGGCGGCCCGGACAGCCTGGACGGTGGTCCGCTGCAATGGAGCCTGGCCCGCTTTGCCGATTTCTTTGCCGAACCGCTGCACTTGCAGGTGCTGTGGCGCACCCTGCGCATCGCTGCGCTGGTGACTCTGTGCTCCGCCCTGCTCTGCTATCCGGCGGCCCAGGCCATTGTGCGCGTGGCACCGCGCTGGCGTGGCCTGGTACTGGGCATGATGATCCTGCCGCTGATGGTCTCGCCGATCGCCCGCACCTATGCCTGGATCGTGCTGTTCGGCCGCAATGGCGCGGTCAATGCCGTGTTGATGCACCTGGGCCTGGCCGACGAACCGCAGCGGCTGCTGTTTTCCGAGATGGCCGTCTTCGTCGGGCTGCTGCAACTGCTGTTGCCGCTGATGCTGATGTCGCTGGTCAGCGCCATGGAAAACATTTCCGCCGACCTGGCGCTGGCCGCCTCCACGCTGGGCGCCAATGCCTGGCAGGTCTTCACCCGCGTGACCCTGCCCCTGACGCAGGAAGGCCTGATCGTGGGCGGTACCCTGGTCTTTACCGGTAGCGTCACCGCCTACGTCACCCCGGCCCTGCTGGGCGGACCCAAGGTCTTGATGCTGGAGACGCTGCTGTACCAGAAGGTCAGTGTGGAAAGCGATTTCGGCAGCGCCAATGTGATCGCCGTGATCCTGGTGGCCATGACGCTGGTGGTCAACGCCGGACTCAAACGTATTGCCGCTCCACGGAGGACGACATGAAACAAGGACTGTTCCCGCGCCTGGTGCTGTGGGCCGTGATGCTGTTCCTGCTGGGGCCGTTCGTGATCGTCTTCCTGGCCGGGTTCAGCGGTGGCGAGACGCTGGCCTTCCCGCCACCCTCGTATTCACTGCGCTGGATCGTGGCGGTGCTGCAGGCCGACGAATTCCGCCAGGCCTTCGGCACCAGCCTGGAGATCGGCCTGCTGGCGACCGCTATCGCCCTGCTGCTGGGCGTGCCGGTGGCCTATGCGATGTCGCGCACGCCGCCGCCCGGCATGGCCGTCATCAAGCAGGTGCTGACCTCGCCGCTGATCATCCCCGCCATGCTGGTAGGCCTGGGCTTGCTGCGCCACTTCGTGCTGCTGGTCGATGCCCCGGTGTTCCTGGGCCTGCTGGTGGGCCATGTCGGCCTGTTGACGCCCTATGCGGTGCGGGTGGTCTATTCCAGCCTGGCCAACCTGCGCATGGATATCGAGGAAGCCGCCATCACCCTGGGCGCCACCCGCGCCCAGACCTTCCGCCTGGTGGTATTGCCCAATATCCGCGGTGCGGTGATTGCGGCCTTCTTCCTGGCCTTCGTGACCTCCTTCAACCAGGTCCCGGTGTCGCTGTTCCTCACCGGCCCCGGCATCAGCACCCTGCCCATCGAGATGCTGGGCCATATGGAAAACAGCTTCGATCCCTCCATTGCCGCGCTGTCCACGCTGCTGGTGATGTTCACGATGGCCTTTGTACTGGTCACCGAGAAGCTGCTGGGCATTTCCAAATACATGTGATGTGAGAACGTGATGAGTTACCTGAAATTGCAGCAAGTCGCCCTCGGCTACGGCAATGCCAAGACCGCCGTGCAAGGCCTGGACCTCGAGGTGGCGCGGGGCGAACTGATTTCCCTGCTCGGCCCCAGCGGCTGTGGCAAGACCACCACCATGCGCGCCATCGCCGGCCTGATCGAACTGCGCGGCGGCAGCATCACCCTGGATGGCCGCGACATCAGCCGACTGCCGCCCAACAAGCGGGATATCGGCCTGGTGTTCCAGTCCTATGCGCTGTTCCCGCACCTGAACGTGTTCGACAACGTCGCCTTCGGCCTGCGCCTGCGCAAGGTGCCGGCGGGCGAGCTGCGCCAGCGCGTGGAACAGGTGATCGCCGCCGTCGGCCTGGCCGGCTTCGAGGCGCGCCTGCCGGCCCAGATGTCGGGTGGCCAGCAACAGCGCGTGGCGCTGGCGCGCGCCATCGTCATCGAACCCAAGCTCCTGCTGCTGGATGAGCCTCTCTCCAACCTCGACGCCAAGCTGCGCGTGCAGATGCGTGCCGAGCTGCGCCGCATCCAGCGCGAGCTGGGCATCACCATGCTCTACGTCACCCATGACCAGGACGAAGCCCTGGCCATGTCGGACCGCATCGTGGTGATGAATGGCGGCAAGATCGAGCAGCTCGATACGCCGGAGCAGTTGTTCAATGTCCCGCGCACCCGCTTCGTGGCCAACTTCATGGGCTTCGAGAACCTGTTCGACTACCGCGACGGCCAATTGCATGGCCCCGCCGGGCAGTTGCCCCTGGCCCTGCTGCCGCCCGGTACCGCCTGTGCCGCCTGGCGCGTGCCGCAGGTGCCGGTCGGTCGTGGCCCTTACCGTGGCCGCGTGCTCTCGCGCGGCTTCCTGGGCGAGAGCGTGGAATACCTGCTCGATACCCCGCTGGGCCAGGTGCGCGGCATGGCACCGGCCGCGCTGGCGACGGCGCGTGAAGGCGAGGACGTGGCCTTCGACCTGCCGGCCGGCGAGGCCCTGCTGCTCGATGCCTGAATGCCTGAGACCGGGCACACCCCCGATAACACAACCCTGCAAGACAAGAACAATGAAAAAGATCTGGCTTGATACCGACCCCGGCTTCGACGACTGGCTGGCCATGCTGATGCTGTCGGCCAACCTCGACGTGAGCTGGCTGGGCGTCTCGGTGGTGGCGGGCAATGCCCCGCTGGTGACCACCTATGACAATGCGCTGCGCATCAAGCAGCATTACCGCCTGGACGTGCCGGTCTACGCCGGCTGCGACGCGCCGCTGGCCGGCGCCATCGAGACCGCGCAATCGATCCTGGGCGAGGCCGGCATGGCCACCACCGGTGAGGCTTTGCCGCAGGTCGATATCGCCGCGCTGGAAGCCCAGCAGTCGGCCCGCCTGCAACGCTCGCCGCTGCCGCACGCGGTGGATGCGCTCATCGAGGCGATCCGCCTGCATGCGGGCGATATCACGCTCATGTGCATTGCGCCGCTGACCAACATCGCCATGGCCTTGCAACGCGCGCCCGAGATCGCCTCCATGGTCAACGAGATCATCCTCATGGGGGGCTCGGCCGACCAGGGCAACCACACGGCGGCCGCCGAATTCAACATCTTCGCCGACCCCGAGGCGGCCGACGTGGTGTTCCAGTCTGGCATCCCGCTACGCATGTTCGGCCTGAACCTGTGCCGCCAGTTGCTGGTGACCTCGGCCGAGGTGCAGCAGGTGCGCGAGCTGGGCACGCCCCGGGCCAAGTGGCTGGCCGGCTACTTCGACGCCTACCTGCGCATCCGCAGCCCCGACGGTTCGGTGCCCATGCCCATGTACGATCCGGCGGTGGCGATCTGGCTCAAGCGCCCGGAACTGTTCAGCTTCCAGCCGGCACGGGTGGAGATCGAACTGCAGGGCCGGCTCACGCGGGGCATGACCGTGTGCGAATTCCGCGTGCCGCGCCGGGCGAAGCCCAATGCGCAGGTGGCGATGACCGTGGATGGCCCGCGTGCCATGCAATGCATGATGCAAGAACTGCTGGGCAGCCTGTCGTGAAGGGCTTGCAGCCCCTCTTTCAAGATTGATCTTTATGACCCTGTTTGAAGACGCAACCTCAGGACCGCTTTCGCTCGAACAATTCGTGCGCGCGCTGCCCAAGGTCGAATTGCATTGCCACCTCTTCGGCGCCGTGCGCCGCCAGACCTTCAGCGACCTCTCGGCGCGCGCCGGCCATCCGGTGAGCGAAGAGGATATCGAAGCCTTCTACACCCGTGGCGAAAAGCCCGTGGGCGTATTGCGGGTGCTGCGCGCACTGGATGCATCGCTGATCCGCCAGCCCGACGACCTGCGTCGGCTGACCTATGAATACCTGGAAGACGCCCATGCCCATGGCGTGGCCTACAGCGAATTCTTCTGGAACCCGACCGGCACCGTGCGCATCTCGGGCATTACCTATGACCAGGCCCAGGACGCCATCGTCGCCGGCATCGTGGCGGCCGAGCGCGACTTCGGCATCATCGGTCGCCTGATCCCCAGCATCGACCGCGAGGCCAGCCCCGAGGAGGCCGTGGCCATGGTGCAGTGGATGCTGGCCCACCGCGCGCCGCAGGTACTGGGCATCGGCATGGACTATCGCGAGAACGACCGCCCGCCCGAGCTGTTCGAGGAAGCCTACCGGCTGGCGCGTGCAGCGGGCCTCAAGACCACCGCCCATGCCGGCGAATTCGGCATGCCCTGGCACAATGTGGCCACCGCCATCGACCTGTTGCAGGTCGACCGGGTCGATCACGGCTATACCATCGTCGACAACCCCGCGCTGCTGCAACGTTGCATCGCGCGCGGGCTGGTCTTTACGGTGGTACCGACCAACTCCTACTACCTGCGCACGCTCGCACCGCAGCGCTGGGCCCAGGACCATCCGATCCGCCAGATGCTGGCAGCGGGCTTGCGCCTGCATCCCAATACCGACGATCCGACGCTGCACCTGATCACGCCCACCGGCGCCTGGATGATGATGCTGCAGCTGGGCGCCAGCGTGGATGACTTGAAGGGTTTCATGCACAACGGTCTCGATGCCGCCTGGATGGATGAGGGCTTGCGGCAGCGCTGGCACGCGCAATGGAGTGCGCAGTTCGATGCGTTGAGACAGCGCCTGCAGGCGTAGCGGCATCACCGCGCGGGGCCCCGATCCGGCATTTCGGCCCCGCGCCAGCAGGAATCCTGGCGAACGGTCACAATAGCGCTCTTTGCCCTCCCCGCAGTCCCTTCCCATGAGCACATTTGCCCCGCCGGCCGCCAAGCATCCGCCCAATCATCCGCGCTTCCTGCTGTTCCTGATCTGCGCCTTTGCCTCGGCCGGACAGCTGGCCATCGACATCTATGTCCCGGCGCTGCCGGTGATGGCGCATTACTACGAGACCTCGGCCCAGGCCATCCAGTCCAGCGTGACCGGCTACCTGATCGCCTATGCTTGCGGCCAGCTGCTCTTCGGCCCCATGGCCGATGCCTATGGCCGCAAGCGCATCCTGGCGCTGGGGCTGGGCATGTTCACGCTGGGCTGCGCGCTGTCGCTGGCCGCGCCCAACCTGGAGACCTTCGTCGCGGCCCGCGTCCTGCAGGGCTTCGGCATCGCCGCCACCAACCTGCTGGCCAAGGCCATCATCACCGACTCCTTCACCGGCCAGGAACTGGTCCACGCCTATACCTACATGGCCACCGCCTGGGGCCTGGCCCCGATCATCGCACCGGTGATCGGGGCGCACCTGCAGGAAGCCTTCGGCTGGCGCTCCTGCCTGGTATTCCTGCTGGTCTATTCCTTCGGCATGTGGGCGGTGCTGTGGCGCTATCGCGAGACGCTGGCGCAGCCGGTGCGACTGCATCCGGCCACGCTGTTCAAGAATGCCCGCAAGGTGCTGGCCAGCCCGGTGTTCCAGAGCTGCTTCCTGGCCCAGGGCCTGTGCTACAGCATCCTGCTGGTGTTCAACATCGTCGGGCCCTTCATGGTGCAGAACACCCTGCATGAGCCGCCGACCTTCTTCGGTTACCTGGCGCTGGCCATCGGGGTGATGTACTTCCTGGGCGGCATTTCCAATCGCCTGCACCATCCGCGCCTGCCTACACCCGAACAGCGCCTGCGCATCGGCGCACGGGTGATGACCGCCGCTGCCTTCGCCATGCTGGCGCTGGCCCTGACCGTCGGCCTGCAGGTCTGGACACTGATGGCACCGGTGCTGGTGATGGCCTTCTGTGCCGGCGCCATGTATCCCACGCTGATGGCCAAGGGCAACTCCATCTTCCCGCATATTGCCGGTTTGACCAGTGCCATCCTGGGCTTTGCGCTGCTGCTGGTGTCCTCGGGGATGATGGGGCTGGCCGGCTTCGTGTCCATCCACAGCCTCACGCCCCTGGCGGTGTTCTTCTGCATCGTCGGCCTGACCGTCATCGTCATGATCGGCAAGCTGCTGCAACACCTGCAGCCGCCTGCGGCTGAGCTGGCCAAGTCGGCCGCCAGCCGCTGAGAGGCAAACCCGCCACACCCTGGCAGGTAGTACTGGCGACGCGCGCCGAATCCGGCGACAATTGCCCTCTGGCATCGCTGCCAGCAACATCCCGGATCCGCCTTGAGGGAGGCCGATCCGGTTGTTGTCAGGTCGCACATCAGAAAAACCCTGATAGGCGACCCTTTATCCGGGGAATAGGATGAGGCCATCGAATCTGGTCTTGTCCACGAGAGGGAAACATGAACGTCATCCAAAGCCTGCTGCACTACGGTAGCTATGCCGTGGCTTTCTACGCACTCTATTTTGTCGTCGCTGCAGCCGCGTCGTCGCTCTATGTGTGGCAACGCGTCTATCGCAAGCCCGAACTGCAGCCGGTGCCGGTGCGGGTCCGTCGTGACTTGCGCGACCTGCGCGATCAGGACTCGCGCCTGCGCTGACGGCAGGCCCCGGGCGGGCCACGCATTACCAGCAAAGGGGGCCGGTGATGACCGGCCCCCTTTCTTTTTTCATTTTCCCGATCAGAACAGTTCCTGCTGGGGCGAGGTCACGGCGCCAAAGCTGTCACCGACGAACACCAGGATGGCGTCGGCCACCGGCGCCAGCTGGCGTTCCAGGTAGTGGGCGTAGTCGATGGCGGCACTGCGCTTTTCCAGCGGTTCGGGGCCGGCGGTGGTCATCACGTAGTTGATCCAGCCACCCTGCTGGTATTGCGGCGGTCGCCCATCTTCCTGGTTGACCAGGTCGGCCATGCGGGCGGCCCGCACATGGGGCGGCACGTTCTTTTCATAGTGATCGAGCTGGCGCCGCAGGCGTTTGCGGTAGACCAGCAACGCATCCAGACGACCGGCCAGCAGGTCAGCCACATACTCGGCGATATAGTCGCGATACGGTTCCTGCTTGAAGATGCGCAGATACAGCTCCTGCTGGAAGCGCTGCGCCAGCGGGGTCCAGTCGGTACGCACCGTCTCCAATCCCTTGTAGGTCACCTTGTCCTCGCCCGCCTCGGTACGGACGTAACCGGCATAGCGCTTCTTGCTGCCGGTATCCGAACCGCGCACATTGGGCATCAGGAAGCGCTGGTAATGCACCTCGAACTGCAGTTCCAGGGCGCTCTCGAGTCCGTACTCGCCGGCCAGTTTCGGGCGCCACCAGTCATTGATCAGCCCCGCCAGCTCCAGCCCGATGTGGCGTGCCTGCTGGTCGTCGTGCGCGCGCTTGAGCCAGACGAAGGTGGAGTCGGTATCGCCATAGATGACTTCATAACCCTGCTGTTCGATCAGCTCGCGGGTGTGATGCATGATCTCGTGGCCGCGCCGGGTGATCGAGGAGGCCAGGCGCGAATCGAAGAAGCGGCAGGCCGTCGAGCCCAGCACCCCGTAGAAGGAATTCATGATGATCTTCAGCGCCTGTTGCAGGGGCTTGTTGCCCTGGCGCTTGGCCTCTTCCCGGCCTTGCCAGATCTGCGCGATGATGGCCGGCAGGCTGTGGCTGCGACGCGAGAAGCGCGCACCGTTGAAGCCCGGCACGGTCTCGGCCTCGGGCTCGTTGACGGTGCCATCCACCAGCCCCGCCGGGTCGATCAGGAAGGTACGGATGATGCTGGGATACAGGCTCTTGTAGTCCAGCACGATCACCGAGTCATACAGGCCCGAGCGCGAATCCATGACAAAGCCGCCGGGACTGGCGATGGGCTCGGCATCGCCCAGGTTGGGCGCCACATAGCCCTTGCGATGCAGCTGCGGCAGGTAGAGATGGGTGAAGGCCGCCACCGAACCGCCGCTGCGGTCGGCCTGCAGGCCGGTGACGCTGGCGCGCTCCAGCAGGAAGGCCAGGATCTCGGTCTTCCCGAAGATGCGCGTGACCAGTTCGCAATCCTTGAGGTTGTAGGTGGCCAGGGCGGCCTTGTCCTCGGCGAACATGCGGTCGATCTCGTCCATGCGCTGGTATGGCGTGGCAATCGCCTTGCCTTCGCCCAGCAATGTCTGGGCGACGTTCTCCAGGCTGAAGGAAGGGAAGTTCCAGAAGGCCGAACGCAGGCTTTCGATGCCGTCGATCACCAGCCGTCCCGGTGCATTGACCAGCAGGTGATTGGCGCGCATGCCGTTCTCGCGCCACTCCAGCAGGCGTCCGGCGCGGCCCAGGCGCAGCTTGGCCTGGTATTTTTCAGCCTGTTTCTGCAGCACGTTCAGGTCGAACTGGATCAGGTTCCAGCCGATGAGCGCATCCGGATCATGGCGCGCCATCCAGTCGTTGAGGCAATCGATCAGTTGCGCGCGGGTCTCGCAGAATTGCAGCGTGAAGTCCACCTGCCCGAACGCTCCGCTGGCCGGACCCAGCGCGTAGACATTGCGCTGCCCGCAGCCCTCGATGGCGATGGAATAGAGTTCGCCATGCCAGCTGGTCTCGATGTCCAGTGAGGCCAGCTTCAGCGGCGGCCGATAGCCGGGCAAGGGGCGGATGCGGGCCTCGACCAGGACGCCATGTCCGTCATCCACGCCGTGGAAGGCCAGCGGCGCATTGATGAAGCGCTCCATGAGGTAGCGCTCAGGCGGCCGGATATCGGCCTCGTAGACAGGAATGCCGGCGGCCAGCAATTGCTTTTCCTTCTTCAGCAAGGCGCGATAGTGGCGGGCATAGAGTCCCATGGCCGGCCGCTGGCTGAAATCCTTGAGCGCGTCGAGGGCACGCAACTCGAAGCCGCGCTCGCCTTCCAGCAAGGCATTGATGCGTTCCAGGTCCGCCTGCGGGACGAAGGCCACCGCCTGCTGCGGCGGCAGGCGCAGGCATTGCGGGCCGTCGTCGGTGGCGACCCACAACTCGATCTCGACACCGGCTGGCGTATCGCGCCAGTGGCGGCTGAGGATGAAGCCGGCGCGCTCGCCTGGGCGCAGCTCCGGTGCTTGCCTGCTCTCCTGCATGGGGGTGGTGATATCCGTTTTTACATCAAGAACGCGATTCTACTTGGATGTCCCGGTGGCTGCGCGGGGTGATTGTTAAGAAGTCCGAACACGCTTTTTCAGCTGCAAAGATTTTAAAAAATTTCCGTTTCTTATCCTCGTTTTGCCTCTGCATGCGTGGTGCCATGCTGGCGCCCATCGCATTCTCGCAACACGGAACGGATCGTCATGAAAACTCTCGCCTACGCCGCAGCCCTGGCCACTTTTGGCGCTCTGTGCGTCACTCTTCCCTCTTCCTCGCAGGCTGCCAGTTTTGATTGCAGCAAGGCCGGATCAGCCAACGAAAAAGCCATCTGTGGCGACGCCGAACTCTCGGCGCTGGACGACAAGCTGGGCCGCGCCTTCCGCCGGGCGCGCCAGGCCGCCACCGATCGCCGCAGTTTCCGTGCCGAGTCCGATCTGCAATGGCGCTGGCGTGAACAGAACTGTCACGACCGTGCCTGCCTGCTGGACTGGTACCACCGCCGCCAGGCTGAACTGGAGGCACTGGCGCCAGACACCCTGGCCGACGCCAGCCGCCTGCCCCAGAAGACCACGCGCAGTCCATCGGCATCGGTGCCAGCCCTCGCACTGGCCGCTGTGACGCCGGTGCAGTCCGCGCCGGTCGCTGTCCCTGCCGCTATGGTGTCGGCAGCGCCGGCAGCGCCCGCGACACCCGTCGCTACGCCGACCGGCCCGACACCTTTGCAACTGGGCCTCAATACCGCACAGATCGCCGGCGTAGCACCGCTGGGCAGCATGCCCTGGCCCCACTACGTGCGCATGGACCGGGGCGAGTATTTCTATGAAGACCCGCAGGCGCCGGATCGCCAGCAACTGGTGGGGGTGCGCTACTACGGCGTGGAGAACGGCCAGTACATCATCGAAGCGGTACGCGGCGATGCCGTGCTGCGCTATACCTGCAGCGCCGATTGCGCCTACATCGGGCAACTCAAGCTGCCCGGCGATATCGAGAAGGACATGGTGATCGTCAAGAACGACCGCGCCTCGCTGCCCTCGATCATCGTCAACGATGCGGTCAATGGCTTGCTGGCGCAGTCCGGCGTGCGCTGACCCGCCGGCGCCTCAACCACTCTCGCGGCCACCGGGCTCCCCTTCCGGTAGCCGGCTAGACCACCACCTCGCGCGATCCACGCCGGTGTGCCAGTTCGGCCAGCCGGCGCAGGGCATTGACCAGCTCGAAACGGCTACGCGAACGCCCCAGCGAGATGCGGATATGAGCCGGCGCCGGCAAGACCGCCCCGGCCACGGCGAAGGATTCCTGGGCGATGACGTGAAGACCTTCGCGACGCGCCATCTGCACGAACTCCGGCGCACTCCAGTGCGACGGCAGCGCCTGCCACAGGTGGATGCCGCCCGATTCAGCCACGCCCGGCGCGCCCAGGCTCCGCAAGGCCAGTGCCTGGCGCGCCCAGGCTTCGGTACGGATGCCCTCCAGCAGGGTCGCCGCCGTACCGTCATGGATCCACTGCGTGGACAGCGCCGTCATCAGCGGCGCGGACATCAGCACGAAGGAGCGCATCGCCCCCAGCACCTCATCCTGCGCCATGCCCTCGGGCATCACCACATAGGCCGTGCGCAAGCCCGGCAGCAGGCACTTGGACAGCGTCGAGACATGGAACACATGACGCGGCGCATAGTGCGCCAGCGGTCGCGGCGCGCGGGTGGCAAAGCGCCAGTAGGGGTCGTCCTCGATGATGCGCAGGCCCATGCGCGTGACCACGGCGGCAATGTCGGCGCGCCGACTGGCCGGCATGGTATGGGTGGTCGGATTCTGCAGCGTCGGATTGAGATAGACCAGGCGCGCCCGGTGCTGGCGCACCATGCTCGCCAGCAGGTCGGGCCGCATGCCTTCGCCATCCACGCCGACGACCACCACGCGCCGGCCCAGTTGCGCGGCCACCGACAACAGACCCGGATAGCAGAGCGGTTCGGCCAGGATCACCTCACCCGGCTGCGTCTGCGACAACACCAGCGCGGCCAGCGCCGCTTGTGCGCCAGGACTGGACAGCACCCGTTGTTCATCCACCTGGCCCAGCATGGGCGCCAGCCAGAGCGTACCGGCGGCGCGGTCGGCACTGCTGCCACCACCCAGGTGATAGGTCATCAGCAGGTCCGCATCGCTATGCAGCAACACTTGCGACACGCCCTGACGCAGGAGGTCGTCCAGGTCGATGCCGGCGGGTGGCGGCGGGATGTTCATCGACAGGTCGATCGCCTGGCTCAGGTCCACCTTGGGCGCGGCCACGAAGGTGCCGGCCGAGCCGCGTGCCTCCAGTAGGTTGCGTCGGCGCGCCTCGGTGTAGGCGCGCGTGACGGTGGTGAGATCGACGTCCAGCCGGTCGGCCAGCAAGCGCTGCGGGGGCAGTCGGTCACCGGGCCGCAGGCGGTCGTCGGCAATAGCCTGCTCCATGAAGGCCACGATCTGCAGGTAGCGTGGTCCGCCATTGGCGGAGAACTGGCTGATCCAGTCCAGGGAGAGTCCCGATCGGTCCATTTGATGGGGGGGATGAAGAAGGTTTGTATGGATTTCATCTGGCTTGTTGCACCATTTTACGGATGTTAGTATGGATTTATTGAAAATACAAATCCATACATCCGCATGCACTCCGGCAAGCCGATGTTGGTCGCCTCCTTCTCATCATTCATCACTGATCAACGGAAATACACCATGGCCAATTTCCTCCTCATCCACGGCGCCTGGCAAGGCAAGTGGGTATGGCCGGCGGTCAGCGCCGAGCTGACCATGCGCGGCCACGAGGTACACAGCATCGACCTGCCCGGCAGCGGGGCAGACGACACACCCCTGGAGCAGGTCTCCCTGGCAATGTATGCGGATGCCATCGCACGCGCCGTCAAGGCCATCGGCAAGCGGGTCACGCTGGTGGGGCACAGCATGGGCGGTATCGCCGTGACGGCTGCGGCCGAACAGGTGGCCGACCGGCTGGCGCGCATCATCTACCTGTGCGCCTTCGCGCCGCGTGATGGCGATTCGCTCACCTCCCTGTCGGACCTGATGCCGCCCGGCCAGCTGCCACCGGTACAGACAGAGGCCGATGCGGTCTCTGCCCAGGTCCGCCCCGCCTCCCGAGTGGATACCTTCATGCAGGACGCCCCCTATGCAGTGGCCAGCTGGGCCGCACCGCAGTTCCGCCCACAGGCGCTGGCGCCCATGGTCACCCCGGTGGCGCTGACCGGTGAGCATGTTGGCCAACTCTCCAAAAGCTACATCGTCTGCACCCGCGACCGCGCCATCGACCCGGTGCTGCAGCGGGTGATGGCGGCCCGCGCGGGCTGCGGTCGCATCAAGGAACTGGAGAGCGGGCACTCGCCCTTTCTCTCGCACCCGACCGAGACGGCCGAGGTGCTGCACCGGTTGGTGACGGAAGCCTGACCCGGGTGCATCAACCCGCTGTCGCCCAGGCCTGGGCATCTTCCCCGGCCGGGATACGCATGGGGGCGGCCGGGTCGGTGGCGGCCTGCCAGACGGCCTCGGCCACGTCCTGGGCATGGGTGATCTGCGACACATCCTGGAAGTTCTCGAACACCGTCGCTGCCAGTGGCGCATAGGGCTCGGGAATGGTGTTCGCCATGCGCGGGCGGGCGTTGTCGGCAAAGCGCGTCCCGGGTGCCCGCCCCGGCAGCACCAGGCGCGCCCGGACATCGAAGGCCGCCAGTTCCAGCGCCAGCGATTCGGTAAAGGCATTCACCGCCGCCTTGCTGGCGGTGTAGACCGACAGCAGCGGTAACGAGCGCAGGGTCACCGAGGACGTCACATTGACCACCACCCCGGCGCGACGCTGGCGCATCTGCGGCAGGACCGCCTGGGTCAGGGCGATGCTGCCGAAGGTATTGGTCTCGAAGATCTCGCGCACCTGCGCCATGTCCATGCCTTCGAGCGCCCCAAGCGCGCCGATGCCGGCATTGTTGACCAGCACATCGATGGGGCCCGCCGCCGCCACCGCCTGCGCGATGCTGGTGGGGTCGGTCACCTCCAGGAGCAGCACCCGCAGATGGGGTGAGGCCGGCAACAGGTCGGTGCGCGGGGTACGCATGGTGGCAATGACCTGCCAGTCACGTTGAAGGAAATAACGGGCGATTTCCAGGCCGAAGCCGGACGAACAGCCAGTGATGAGGATGGTTTTCATATGCAACTCCTTGCAGTGGTGAGGGAACAAGGCGAAGAATAGGCCGTCGACGCCGGACTTGCTACAATCCACAGTCCACAATTCATTGGCAATCGTCCAGCCATGTCTGATCTCAACGATCCTCTCACCGAAGTCGTTACCCTGCTCCAGCCTGCCGCCCGCTATACCAAGTACGTACAGGGCGCCGGTGGCTGGCGGGTGCGCCGCAGCCGCCCGGAGCTGGCTTTCTATTGCGCGGTACTTGAAGGAACTTGTCGGATCTTGCATGACGATGGCAGGGAGATGACCCTGGATGCCGGCGACTTCGTCCTGGCACCGGCCCTGCAGGGTTTTGCCCTGGTCAGCCACCAACACTACGATGGCCCCGACCTCGACGAACACCACCCGCCACCCCGGCTACCCGACGGCCAATACCGCCTGGGCGACCCTGAGGGGCCGCCGCAGGTGCGGCTGGTGGTGGGGCATTGCGTATTCGACTCGCCCGACTCGGCGCTGCTGCTCTCGCTGTTGCCGGACCTGCTGATGGTACGCGCCCATCCACGCCTGGCGACGCTGGTGCAACTGGTCGGGGACGAATCGCGCGCGCAGCGACCGGCGCGCGAGATGGTCTTGTCGCGCTTGCTGGAGGTGCTGCTGATCGAGGCCCTGCGCTCAAGCCAGGACCCGGATGCCGGCGCGCATGCCGCGCCCGGCTTGCTGCGTGGCCTGGCCGATGCCCGGTTGGCGATGGCGTTGCGCTCCCTGCACGCCCACCCTGCCGCGCCCTGGAGCATGGCCAGCCTGGCCCGCGAGGCGGCGCTGTCGCGCTCCTCCTTCTTCGAGCGCTTCCGCCGCGAGGTCGGCGTGGCGCCGATGCAGTACCTGCTGTCCTGGCGCATGGCACTGGCCAAGCGCCTGCTGCTGCGCGAGCAGGCCAGCCTGGTGGAGGTGGCGCAGCAGGTCGGCTACAGTTCGGCCAGCACCTTCAGCGTGGCCTTCAGCCGCCATGTGGGCTTGCCGCCCTCGCTGTTCGCCCAGCACCAGCGCGCCCTGCCTGCCGCCTGACGGGCTCAGGCAGCCACGAATCCCACCCGCTCCATCGTGCCGATGTGCATGCTCAGCAATTGCACGGCACGGTCGGTCTTCTTGTCCTTCAGAGCGTCGATGATGAGCATGTGGTCGTGATCCGAACGCGGCTGCCAACCCCGCTTGAAGCCGGTCGAGAACAGGTAGCGCGAGTTAGTCAACTGCAGCTGCTTCAACACCGCCTGCAGGCGCGGCATCCCGCATTCGCTGGAGAGGATGTCGTGGAACAGGTTGTTGGCGGCATCCCATTGCACCAGTGATTCGGCCTGGGCGCAGGCCTCCTGCGCCTGCTCCAGGCGGCCGATGTGCTCGGCGCTGAACTTGCGGGCGCCGTGGCGCAGGGCGAGGATTTCCAGCGAACCGCGCATTTCGGCATTTTCCTTGACCGCGGCCCGGTCCACGGTGGTCACCCGCACCCCGCGACGGGGCAAGGTGAGTACCAATCCCTGGGCTTCCAGCTGGCGAAACGCTTCCCGTACCGGGACGTGGCTGGAGGCGAACTCCTGGGCCACATGATCCTGCCGCAGCGCCGCCCCGCCGGCGATTTCGCCCCGGATGATGCGCGTGCGCAAGACCTCGGCGATGCGTTCGACGGTGCTGGGATGCTCGTTTTTGAGGCTGCTCATTTATAGATAATCTATAAAAAAAGAAATTGTTAAAAGAAATTGACCGAAGATAGAATCCGCCAAAACGCAATTCTAAGCTTTTTAACCCTTGCCTCGGATTTTATCTATGAGTCATTGCGATACCCCCGCCCACGGCCAGGCTTGCGCCCCGCTGCGCTTCGTACCGTCCCGGCAGCCTGCGGACGCCACCGATTCCCCCACCCTCAGCGCCACCGAAGCCCTCTTCGCGCTGCCTTTCCTCGACCTGCTGTACCAGGCCCAGGGCGTGCATCGCCGCCATCACCCGGCCAATGAGGTGCAATTGTCCAGCCTGCTGTCGATCAAGACCGGTGGCTGCGCCGAGGATTGCGGTTATTGCTCGCAGTCGGCGCATCACAAGGACACCGGGGTTCCGGCCGGCAAGCTGATGGCCGTCGACGAGGTGGTGGCCGCCGCCCGCGCCGCCCGCGAGCAGGGCGCGACCCGCTTCTGCATGGGCGCAGCCTGGCGCAATCCCAAGGAACGCGACATGGGCGCCCTGACCGACATGGTCCGCGAGGTGCGCGCCATGGGACTGGAAACCTGCATGACCCTGGGCATGCTGGAACAGGCGCAGGCCGACGCCCTGAAACAGGCCGGCCTGGACTACTACAACCACAACCTCGATACCGCCCCTGACTTCTATGACCAGGTGATCTCCACCCGCAGCTACCAGGATCGCCTCGATACCTTGCAACGGGTGCAAGAAGCCGGCCTGAACGTCTGCTGCGGCGGCATCATCGGCATGGGCGAGAGCCGCCGCCAGCGCGCCGGGCTGATCGCCCAGCTGGCGAGCCTGCCAGTGCCGCCGCAATCGGTGCCGATCAACCACCTGGTGCCGATCGCCGGCACGCCCCTGCAGGATGTGGCGCCGCTGGACGAATTCGAGTTCGTGCGTACCGTGGCGGTGGCCCGCATCGCCCTGCCGCATGCGGTGATCCGCCTGTCGGCCGGACGCGAGAGCATGAGCGACGCCACCCAGGCGCTGTGCTTTGCGGCCGGGGCCAATTCCATCTTCCTGGGCAGCAAGCTGCTGACCACGCCCAACGCGCCGGTGTCGTCGGATCTCGACCTGCTGGGCCGCCTGGGACTCAAGCCGGCCCCAGCGGCGGCCTGATGTCGGTCCAATGGAGCCCGGCCCATTGCGGTGGCGCCTGGGTCATCAGCGGCTACGATGAGGTGGCCGGCGCCCTGCGCGATCCGCGTTTTTCAGTGCGGCGCGCGGCGCGCTGGATCAACAGTGGCCTGGGCGAGCATGCGGACAAACCGGCCCACACCCCGGCGCAGCAGCGTTTCAAGCGCATCTTCTCGCGCTCGCTGCTGTTCCTGGATGGGCGCGCGCATCGCCGCTTGCGTGGCATCCTCCATCCCGGCTTCAAGCCGGCCGAACTGGAGCGCCAGCGCGGGGCCATCGCTGCGCTGGCCGGGCAGCTGATCGCCGACATCGTGGCCGATGACACGGCACGCCAGGGCTTCGATTTCGTAACGCGCTTTGCCCGCCCCCTGCCGGCGCTGGTGATTGCCACGCTGATGGGCTTGCCCGAGCGGGTGCCCAATGCCTTCATCGGCTGGGCCGCCGACCTGGCCGCCTTCATCGGCAGCCCGACACCGGACGCCACCCAGACCGTGGCCGCGCAAGCAGCGCTGGAGGCGCTGTGCGACTACTTCGAGGAAGTCCTGCGCCATCCGCAAGACTTGCCGCCGCACTGCCTGCTGGCCAATATCGTGCAGGCGCGCCAGCAGCACGCCCTCACCCAGGTCGAGGTGCTGGCCCAGTGCAGCACCCTGCTCTTCGCCGGTTACGAGACCACCCGCAACCTGCTGGGAAATGGCTTGCTGGCGCTGCTGCGTCATCCGGCGCAATGGGCCACGCTGAAGACGCAGCCACAGGCCTTGCGCAGCGCCGTGCGCGAGATGCTGCGCTATGACAGCCCGGTGCAATACACCGGTCGCCGCCTGCTGGCCGACATCACACTCGATGGTCAGCCGCTACGGCGGGGTGACCTGGCCATCTTGCACATCGGGCAGGCCAACCATGATGCGCGCCGCTTCAGCGATCCGGCGCGTTTCGATATCGCGCGCGACCAGGGCATGCACCTGTCCTTCGGCCAGGGCGCGCACGTCTGCCTGGGCGCGGCGCTGACGCAGATGGAAGCCGAGATCGCCTTCACCGCCCTGATGCAGGCCATGCCCACGCTGGCGCTATCCACCGAAGCGCCGAGCTGGCAGCCGGCCGGGGCTTACCGCGCGCTGCAACGATTACCGCTGGTTTTCCAGGAATAAACACCATGATCGACTTTGACGATGCGCTGGCCGACCTGGCCAGCCAGGGACTCTTGCGCACCCGGCGCGTGGTGGATGGCCCACAGGGGCCGCTGCTGACGGTGGAGGGGCGGGAGTTCCTGTCCTTCTGCAGCAACGACTACCTGGGCCTGGCCAACCATCCGCAGATCGTGGCGGCGGCGCAGGACGCCCTGCGTGACTATGGCATGGGCGCGGCCGCCTCCGCCCTCATCAGCGGCCACGGCATTGCCCACGAACAGCTGGAGCATGCGCTTGCCGCCTTCACCGGCTGGCCGGCGGCGCTCTCCTTTAGCAATGGCTACATGGCCAATATCGGTGTGATCGGCGCGTTGGTCGGCGCCGGTGATACGGTGGTCGTGGATCGCCTCAGCCATGCGTCGCTGATCGATGGGGCGCGCTTGTCCGGAGCCAGCCTGAAGGTGTTTCCCCACAACGATGTAGCCCGGCTGGAACAGGTACTGGCACGCTGCAGCAGCCCGCGCAAGCTGGTGGTCACCGATGCCGTCTTCAGCATGGATGGCGATGTGGCGCCACTGGCGGCGCTAGCGGCAAGCTGTGCCCGCCACGGCGCCTGGCTGCTGGTGGACGACGCCCACGGCCTGGGCGTGCTCGGTCCGCAGGGACGCGGCAGCCTGGCCCATGCCGGGATCACGCCAGCGCAGGCACCCCATGTGCTGCTCATGGGTACGCTGGGCAAGGCTGCCGGTGTGGCCGGTGCCTTCGTGGCCGGTGAACGCAGTGCGATTGCATGGATCATGCAGCGCGCCCGTACCTACATGTTCACCACCGCCCATCCACCGGCCCTGGCGGCGGCCACCTCGACCAGCCTGGGCATCATCGCCCGCGACGACTGGCGGCGCGCCCGCCTGCGCGAGCTGGCCGCGCAGTTGCGCTCGAAGCTGGCGGGACTGCCATGGACGCTGCTGCCCTCCGACACCGCCATCCAGCCCCTCATCGTGGGGGACAACCATGGCGCCCGCAGCCTGATGCAGCGCCTGCGCGAACAAGGCCTGTGGGTACCGGCGATCTGTCCGCCCACCGTGCCCAAGGGCAGCGCCCGGCTGCGCATCAGCCTGTCGGCGCTGCACACCGACGAACACATTGCGCGACTGGCCGACGCACTGGCCAGCGCCGCCCGTGAAAGTACCGCATGAATACCGCCACCCATTCCGATACCGATACCAGCCTGGTCGCCCGCAGCCTGCGCAGTGTCTGGCATCCCTGCACCCAGATGCGCCGGCACGAGCACGCGCCCCCCATCGCCATTAGCCACGCCCACGGCGCCTGGCTCCACGACAGCCAGGGCCGCCGCTACCTGGACGCCATCAGCTCCTGGTGGGTCAACCTGTTCGGCCACACCCATGCGCGCATCAATGCCGCGCTGGTCGACCAGTTGGGCAAGCTGGAGCACGCCATGCTGGCCGGTTTCACCCATGAGCCGGTGGTGGCCTTGTCGGAACGGTTGTCGGCCCTGACGGGCCACGCGCTGGGGCATTGCTTCTATGCCTCCGATGGCGCCTCGGCCGTGGAGATCGCGCTGAAGATGAGCGTGCATGCCTGGCGCAATGCCGGCCAGGCCGACAAGAACCAGTTCATCTGTATCGCCGGCGGCTATCACGGCGAGACCGTGGGCGCCCTGGCGGTGACGGATACGCCCCTGTTCCGCCAGGCCTATGAAGCCTTGCTGCGGCCGGCCCACATCGCCGCCTCACCGGACGCCCGCCAGGCCCGACCCGGTGAAAGCGCGGCCGACGTGGCCGCGCGCGCGCTGGCCGATGTCGAGCGGCTGTTGCAGCAGCAAGAGGGACGCATCGCTGCCGTGATCGTGGAGCCGCTGGTCCAGTGCGCCGCCGGCATGGTCATGCATGATCCAGCCTACGTGCGCGGCTTGCGCGACTTGTGTGACCGCCACGGCGCGCACCTGATCGCCGACGAGATCGCCGTCGGCTGCGGGCGCACCGGCAGCTTCTTCGCCTGCGAGCAGGCCGGCGTGTGGCCGGACCTGCTGTGCCTGTCCAAGGGCATCAGCGGTGGCTACCTGCCGCTGTCGCTGGTGCTGACCAGCGAAGCGATCTACCAGGCCTTCTATGATGACGATGTCAGGCGTGGCTTCCTGCATTCGCATTCCTACACCGGCAACCCGCTGGCCTGCCGGGCCGCGCTGGAGACCCTGGCCATCTTTGCCGACGAGGATGTGCTGGCACGCAACCGCGCCTTCGCGCCGGTGCTGGCGCAGGCCATGCAGCCGCTGGTGCAGGAAGCCTATGTGTACCATGTGCGCCAGACGGGCATGATCTGGGCCTGCGATGTGCTCATCGACGATGCCCAGGCGGCGGCCACGTTCTCGCGACGGCTGGCCGCCGAAGCAGCCCGGCGCGAACTGCTGGTACGGCCCATCGGCACTACGATCTACCTGATGCCGCCTTATGTGCTCAATGCGCAGCAGGCCCACTGGCTGGGCCAGCAGTTGCATCAGGCCGTGGTGGCCGTGATGGCGACCGCATGAACGGCAGCCTGTTCGTCACCGGCACCGATACCGGCGTGGGCAAGACCCTGGTGGCATCGGCGCTGGCCCACCTCTACGCCGCGCAGGGCCTGCGCGTGACCGGCATGAAACCGGTCGCCTCGGGGGCCTTCCAGGAAGATGGACAATGGTGTAACGAGGACGTGCAAGCCCTGCAGGCCGTTGCCAATACCGCCCTGCCTGCGGCGTGGGTCAATCCCTATCTGCTCAAACGCGCCACGGCGCCGCATATCGCCGCCCGCGAAGAGAATGTGCGTATCGACATCGACCACCTGGCGCATTGCCACGCGCAATTGCGGCAGCGCTGCGACATGGTGGTGGTGGAAGGGGCCGGCGGCTTCATGGTGCCGCTGGATGAACACAGCAACAGCGATGACCTGGTGGCGCGACTGGCACTGCCGGTGGTACTGGTGGTGGGGGTGCGACTGGGCTGCATCAATCACGCACTGCTCACGCAGCAGGCCATCCGGGCGCGTGGCTTGCACCTGCTGGGCTGGGTCGCCAACGAGATCGATGCCGCCGAGCCCTGCCGGAACGCCATGGTCGAGAGCCTGCTCTCGCGCCTGCATGCGCCCCTGCTGGCGCGCCTGCCCTGGCGGCCGGGCATGGAGGCGCGCCAGGCCGCCGGCTATTTCGATAGCGCGCCGTTGCCGCCCGAGGGCTAGCTCACGCCGGTCGCACCATCCAGGACGATGCGGATCTTGCGCGCCAGTTCATCTTGACGATAGGGCTTGTCGATGACCGGGAATTCGCCATCGGCACCATGCCGCTCTATCGATTCGCTGGCGTAGCCGGTGGTCAGCAACACCTTGATGCCCGGTTGCAGGCGTCGCGCTTCGCGTGCCAGCACCACGCCATTCATGTTGCCGGGCATGATCAGGTCGGTGAACAACAGGTCTATCGGTCGGCCGCTGCGTAGCAGCTGCAGGGCCTCCGCCGGCGCATCGACCATACTGACCCGGTAGCCCAGGCTCTCCAGCATGGTCTGGGCCAGCTCGGCCACTTCGAGGCGGTCATCGACCACCAGGATGTGTTCGTTGCCGCCCTGTTGATGCTGGCGGCTGTCGTACTCGAAGACGCCACCGACCTGGTCCTGCGTGGCCGGGAAGTAGATCGCTACCCGCGTACCCTCACGCTGGCCCGAGGTAATGCGCACCGAGCCCCCCGACTGCTTCACGAAACCATAGACCATCGACAGCCCCAGTCCGGTCCCCTTGCCTTCGTCCTTGGTGGTGAAGAACGGGTCCATCACCCGTGGCAGGATCTCGGGGGGAATGCCGGGGCCATCGTCGCTGATGACGATGGAGACATACTGGCCGCGCTTGAGCCCCAGCTGCAGTGCGCGCTCGTCGCTGTCGAGATCCTGGTTGGCGGTCTCGATGTACACCCTGCCCCGGCCATGCATGGCATCGCGGGCATTGATGAGCACGTTCAGCAGCGCCACCTCCATCTGGGTCGGATCGACGCGGCAGTTCCACAGGTCTGGCGCCAGGTGCGTCTCCACCGCAATATCACCGCCCAGGGTACGCCGCACCAGGTCGGTAAAGCCCTCGGTGAGGGAATTGAGATTGATGGTGCGCCCTTCCAGGCGCTGCTTGCGGGCGAAGGCCAGCAATTGCTGGGTCAGCATGGCGGCCTTGCCGGAGGCCTTGCGGATGCTGTCGGTGCTGCGCGCCACCCGGCCGAGGTCGGGAACCTCACTGCGTAGGGCCAGCTGGATGATGTCGAGATAGCCGGTGATGACTTGCAGCAGGTTGTTGAAGTCGTGCGCAATACCCCCGGTCAACTGCCCCAGCGCCTCCATCTTGCGGGCCTGGCCCAGCGCCTGCTCGGCGTCGCGGCGGCGACTGATGTCGAGCTGGGAGCTGAAGAAATACTTGAGCTCGCCACGCTGGTCATAGACTGGCGAGATGAACAGCGCATTCCAGAAGGTCGAGCCGTTCTTGCGATAGTTCAACAACTCGGTGGCGATCTCGCGCCGTTCGGCGACGGCCTGGCGCACCTGCGCCACCACCGCGCGATCGGTCTCCGGCCCTTGCAGGAAGCGGCAGTTACGCCCCATCACCTCGGCCCTGCTGTAGCCGGTCATGTTGATGAAGGCGTTATTGACGAAGACGATGGGATTGTCGGGCTCGCGCGGGTTGGACACGATCATGGGCATGCGTGTCATTTCCACGGCGGCAAAGAAGATATCGTTGGCGTCCTCGCCCACTGCGACCTTGGCCAGGTCATTGCGGATGCCGGCGTCGTTGCTGTCGTCGGCAGGGCAATGCAGGGGCGCGCGCTTGATTGGATTGCGCATCTGATGTTCTCCGTATGGCTGGGCTTGCGCCCCCTGCCATACAGCGGCGGGCGACAAGCCTTGACTACGGATTGGACACAAGCAGGCTCAGCGGTTCCGCCGTAATTGCAACAGGGCTGAAACATATGGCGGCAAGCCGCGTCAGAGGCCGGATTCCCATTGATGAGCTTGTACGGAAGCCAGCGTTCCCTGGTGCCGTACATGGCCCAGATCGAGCAGATAGGCGCGGTCACTGACGAGCTGGGCAAAATGGAAATTCTGCTCGCACAGCAGGATCGCCATGCCGGCCCGCTTGAGCTTGACGATCATCTCGGCCATCTGCTCGACGATGAGCGGGGCCACGCCTTCGGAGGGTTCGTCCAGCAGCAGCAGGTAGGGATTGCCCATGAGCGTGCGGGCGATGGTGAGCATCTGCTGCTCGCCGCCGCTCATGCGTCCACCCAGCCTATCGGGCATGGCACCCAGGTTGGGAAAGAGGTCGAACAGGGCCTGCGGTGACCACTGCGCTGCCCCGGGGCGCGCAGGCTGGCGGCCGGTTTCCAGGTTCTGCAGCACGCTCAGTCCGGTGAAGACGCGCCGGTCTTCCGGCACGAAGCCCAGGCCCAGCCTGGCCCGCTGGTAAGGCGCCAGCCGGCTGATATCGCGGCCATCGAAATGACACTGACCTCGCGTGCCGGGCAACAGGCCCATGATGGCCTTGAGCGTGGTGGACTTGCCGGCGCCGTTGCGGCCCATCAGCGCCACCACTTCGCCACGTGCCACCGTGAGATCGAGATCGAAGAGGATGTGGGCGCGGCCATGGAAGGCGTGCAAGCCCTGTACCTGCAGCAGCGGCGCGCTCATGCCTGGTCTCCAAAGGTGGCGCCCGAGCCGAAGTAGACCTCGCGCACACGGGCGTCGGTGCGCACCGCCTCGGGCTCGCCCTGGGCAATGAGCTGACCGCGCGCCAGCACGATGATGCGGTCGGCAAAGGCGAAGACCACATCCATGCTGTGTTCGGTGAACAGCACCGACAGGCCATGGTCGGTAACCAGCCGGCGTGTCAGGGCCATCAGCGCATGCCGTTCGCGCTCGGCCATGCCAGCGGTGGGTTCATCCATCAACAGCAGGCGCGGCGCATTCGACAAGGCCATGGCCAGTTCCACCCGCTTGATGTCGCCATAGGCCAGTACGCCACAGGCACGACGCGCCTGGGCCGCCATGCCGACCTGTTCCAGCAGGTGCATGGCTTCCTCGCGCAGGTAGCTGGCCGCCGGACGCCAGAAGCGCCACAGCTGGCGTCGGTGCGACAGCAAGGCGGCCTGGACGTTTTCCAGCACCGTCATGGAAGCAAAGGCGGCCGACACCTGGAAGGTGCGCCCCACCCCGCGCTGCCAGATACGGCGGGCGTCGAGGCCGGCGATGTCCTCGCCATCGAGCAGCACGGCGCCGGCATCGGGCGCCAGCTGGCCGTTGATGACATTGAAGCAGGTCGATTTGCCGGCGCCGTTGGGGCCGATCAGCGCCAGCATCTGGCCGGCCGGCAGATCGAAGGAGACCCCGTCCAGGGCGGCCACGCCGCCGAAGGACTTGGTGAGATGGCGTACGTTCAGGAGGCTCATGCCTCCTCCTGGCGGTGCCGCCGGAATACGCCGGCCACGCCCCCCGGGAAGAGCAGCACCAGCAGCAGGATCACGCCGCCCAGCAAGGCGCGCCAGTAATCGGTCTCGCGCGCCACCAGGTCTTGCAGCCAGGTGAACAGCGAGGCGCCCAGCAAGGGGCCCAGCAGGCTTTGCACGCCGCCCAGCATGACCATCACCAGGCCGTCGACGGAGCGGCTGACACCGGCGACCTCGGGAGAGATGCTGCCCTTGGAGAAGGCAAAGAGCACGCCGGCCAATCCGCAGAACAACCCGGCCACGGCAAAGCCACCCCATTGCAGCGAACGGACATCCATGCCCAGCGCCTCGGCGCGTGGGGCAGCATCGCGGGCGGCGCGCAAGGCCAGGCCGAACGGCGCATGGATCACCCGCCGCAGCAGGTAGACGCCCAGCACGGCACAGGCCAGCGCCAGGTAGTAGTAGGCCAGTGGCGAGGACACGGCCTCGGCGGGACGGATGCCGACCAGTCCGTTGCTGCCGCCGGTGAAGTCATCCCACTGGAAGATCAGGGCCCAGACGATCTGGGCAAAGGCCAGGGTCAGCATGGCCAGGTACACGCCGGACAGCCGCACGCAGAACCAGCCGAACAGCAAGGCGCCCAGCATGGCCGCCAGCGCACCCGCCGCCATGGCAGCGGGCATGGGCCATTGCAGCTTCAGCGTCACCAGGGCCGCCGCATAGGCGCCCAGGCCGAAATAGGCGGCGTGGCCAAAGGACAGCATGCCGCCCGGCCCCATCAAGAAATGCAGGCTGGCGGCGAAGAGCACGGCCACCAGGATCTCCACCATCAACACGGGCAGATAAGGGAAGGACCCAGCCAACAGCGGGAGCGCCAGCAAGGCCAGCATCAATGCCCATCCCGCCAGCCGCGCGCCGCGACCGGCGACGTGCAATGGTGCTTCCTGCAGGCCGCTGGCACGCACGGCCGTCGGCGCCTTGCCGAACAGGCCCCAGGGCCGCACCACCAGCACCACCGCCATCACCAGGAACTCGACCACCAGGGTCAGCCGCGACAATGAAATTTCCATGCCGAACAGGGAGACATTGCCCAACGCAATGCACAGGGCCTTGACCTCGGCGATCAGCAAGGCGGCCGCGAAGGCGCCGCCGATGGAACCCATGCCGCCGACCACCACCACCACGAAGGCATTGCCGATGGTGTCCAGGTCGACGGCCAGGTTGGCCGGCATGCGCGGGCCCTGCAATGCGCCGCCCAAGCCGGCCAGGAAACAACCCAGCGCGAACACGGCCGTGAAGAGCCAGGCCTGGTTCACGCCCAGCGCACCCAGCATTTCACGGTCCTGGGTGGCGGCGCGGATGAGCGTCCCCCAGCGGGTGCGATTGAGCAGCAGCCACATCAGGGCCAACACCAGGGGGCCGATGAAGATCAGCAGCAGGTCGTATTGCGGCAGGCGTCGACCCAGCAGGTGGACCGCCCCGGACAGGCCAGGGGCGCGTGGGCCGAACAGGTCTTCCGGCCCCCACAGCCAGAGCGCGCCATCCTTGATGATCAGCACCAGGGCAAAGGTGGCCAGCAGCTGGAACAGTTCCGGCGCCCGATAGATGCGCCGCAGGACCAGCATCTCCACCAGCGCCCCCAGCACCGCCACGACCACGGCAGAGAGCAGCACCGCCGTCCAGAAACCCAGCGGCGTGGCGCCGATGGCGTTGACCAGGGTGTAGGCCAGGTACAACCCCAGCAGGTAGAACGAGCCATGCGCGAAATTGACGATGCGCGTGACACCGAAGATCAGCGACAGGCCGGCCGCCACCAGGAACATGGCGGAGGCATCGGCCAGGCCGTTGAGCAACTGGACGGTGAGGCTGGCCAGGGTCATGGAATCAGGCGGGATCAGTCTGCCGGACGCAGCTTCCTGACCTCGGCGTCGGGCGGTTGCAGGGAGGCGCCATCGACATAGCTGAAGCTGGTCATGATGCCCTTGCCATCCTTGACGCCGGTGCGGCCGACGAAGGCGCCCAGGGTCGATTGATGGTCCTGGGCGCGATAGACGATGGGGGCCACGGGCGTGTCGACCTTCAAGCCCGAGAAGGCAGCGGCCAGCTTGTCGGCATCGGTGCTGCCGGCCTTGCGGATACCGGCGGCAATCGACATCAGCGCGCTATAGCCCACCAGCGAACCGTTGCGCGGATAGTCGTTGAATTTCTTGCGATAGGCATCGACGAACTTCTTGTGTTCGGGGGTGTTGATGGCGTACCAGGGATAACCGGTCACGATCCAGTTCTGCGGGGCTTCGTTCTTCAGCGGATCCAGGTATTCGGGTTCGCCGGTCAGCAGCGACACCACGTCGACGTCCTCGAACAGGCCGCGGGTATTGCCTTCGCGCACGAACTTGCCCAGGTCGGCGGCGAACAGGGCGTTGAAGATGGCATCCGGCTTGGCATCGGCCAGCGCCTGGGTGACTGCACCGGCATCGATCTTGCCCAGCGGCGTGGCCTGCTCGGCCACGAATTCGACATCGGGCTGGGCCTGTTTCATCAGGGTCTTGAAGCTGGCCACGGCGGACTGACCATATTCATAGTTGGGATAGACGATGGCCCAGCGCTTCTTCTTCAGCCTGGCCGCTTCCTTGACCACCGAGGCCACCAGCATGTAGGTGGACGGCCGCAGGCGATAGGTGTACTTGTTGCCGTTCTGCCAGACGATCTTGTCGGTGAGCGGCTCGGCGGCGAGGAAGAAGACCTTGTGCTGGCGCGCGTAGTCGGTCAGCGCCAGGCCGGTATTGGAAAGGAAGCCGCCAAAGAGCAGCGCCACGCGTTCGCGCGCCATCAGTTCTTCGGCCACGCGCACCGAGTCGCCGGGGTTACCGTTGTCGTCGCGCGCCACCACTTCCAGCTTCTTGCCCAGTACGCCGCCGCTGGCGTTGATTTCGTCCTGCGCCATCTCCCAGCCCCGGCGGTACGGCTCCAGGAAGGCCGGCTGGGCCTTGTAGCTGTTGATCTCGCCAATGCGGATGGTGTCCTGGGCAATGGCGCCGCTGGCGACGCTGGCCAGGAGGGTGGCAGTCATGGTCCACAGGATGCTGCGCTGGAAGTTGAACTGGTTCACGTCATTTCCTTCTGGTGAGGTTGCCGGGCGAGCCTGGCGGTCGGCAGATGCAATCGCGGGCGTAATGATAACCGCTGGCCGTTGCTGGCGCAGGACCCGGTGTGCGCCAGGTCATGCCGCCGCGACTTGCTGGACGGCTGGCCGCCCTACTTGACCCGCTGCTTTTCCAGCTTGCGGGCCAGGGTACGGCGGTGCATGCCCAGTCGGCGGGCGGTTTCGGAGATGTTGAAATCGGTGTCCACCAGCACTTCGTGGATGCGCTCCCATTCCAGGGTCTTGATGGAAGTGGCGCGCGCCGACAGCTCCACCTCGGCCAGTCCTGCGATGTGGCCGAAGGCGGCTTCGATGTCGTCGGTATTGGAGGGCTTGGCCAGGTACTGGCAGGCCCCCAGCTTGATGGCCTCGACGGCGGTGGTGATGCTGGCGAAGCCGGTCAGGACCACGATCAGCATGGTCTCGTCATGGGCGTGCAGCATCTGCACACAGGCCAGGCCGGAGGCATTGCCGCCCAGCTTGAGGTCGACCACGGCATAGCCGGGTTGATGCTGTTTCAGGTGGTCGGCCGCCGCTTCCTGGTTGGCGGCGAGCAGGACGGTGTAGCCACGACGTTCGAACGAACGTCCCAAGGTGCGTGCGAAAGCGGCATCGTCCTCGATGATCAAAAGCAGGCGATCAGCCGGCATGTTGCATTCCCTATTTCTTCTATCTACTTTCCCAGACCGCTATTGTAGTGCGAGTCGGGCCCGGGCATTGGCGCCGTTACAAGAAAAAGGGAATGATCCGCATCAAACGCCCGCCCGATGCGGCTTGAGGCAGGTCAAGCACTGCCCGCAAAACCGTTCGGGTGGCTGCCCAGCGCGGGATCGGCGGGCTCTTCCAGGCTGATCGAGGACAGGGGCAATTCCAGCGTGACGCGCGCGCCGGCGGTGGGCAGGTTGCTGGCGGAGACGCGCCCGCCCAGCTTGCGCGCCACATTGACCACGAAGAACAGGCCCAGGCCACGCCCCGGCTTGCCCTTGGTGGATTGATAGGGCTTGCCGATCTGGTGGATCATCCAGTCCGGGAAACCGGGGCCCTGGTCACTCACCTCCATGACCAGCGACTCCTCTTCGCGGCGCACCTCCAGCGACAGCCAGCGTGGCGAGACCTCGAAGGCATTGTCCAGGACATTGCCCAGCATCTGCTTGACGGCCGAGTCGAAGGCCACCGGCAGGTCCTGCTCGATCAGGTTGCGGTAGTCGAAGATTTCCACCGGGCGCGACTTGCGCCAATCCTCGGCGACGCTGTCGAGGAAGGTATTGAGCGTAGTCTTGATCGAGGATTCGCCGCGCGCCTGGCCTGCCGACAGCAGGACGCCGCTGACGATGGATTTGCAGCGTTGCAGCTGGGCTTCCATCTCGGCGATGTCGTCGAGCATGTCGGGGCGCTGGCTGATGTCAGGCATGCGCTTCCAGTCGCCCAGGATGACCGAGACGGTCGCCAACGGCGTACCCAGCTCGTGGGCGGCACCGGAGGCCAGCAAGCCCATGCGCACGATGTGGTCCTCTTCGGCGGCACGCTGGCGCAGGTCGGCCAGCAAGGCGTCGCCGGCGCGCAGGTTGCTGCTGATACGGGTGATGAAGAACACCATCAGCCCTGCATTGAGCAGGAAGCAGATCAGCGTGCCTTCCACATACAGGCTCAGGAGGCCGGCATTGTGGTCCGGCGGCAGTGCCAGCGGCTCGGAAAACAGCGCCAGCCCTGCCAGGCAGGCCATGGTCACGCCGACGATGGCCCAGCTCGACCAGGGCTTCAGGAGCACGGCCGAGAGGATGATCTGCATCAGGTACAGGAAGGCGAAGGGATTGGTGAGCCCGCCGCTGAGATAGAGCTGGAAGGTCAGCACGCCCACGTCCACCAGCAAGGCCAGGAACAGCTCGGCATTGGTGGCGATGCGCCGCTCATGCCAGCGCAGGTGGCTGGCGATGTTGAAGGCGATCAGGCAGGACAGCACCTCCAGCATGTGCGGCAACGGCAGGTGCAGGTCGAACACCAGCACCACGAAGGCGATGGTGGAGACCTGCCCCAGCACGGCCAGCCAGCGCAGCTGGATCAGCAGCAGCATGTTCTGGTGGCCGGCCGGGTTCTGCTCGCCCTGGCGCAGGCGCTGCCAGCGCTCGCGGAGCGTCTTGCGTTTGGCGACGGTATCGGCGGCGGTCATGATGTCGGACGGCTCAATGTTGCCCGGTCCGGGACTGGCTGTCGCGGATACGCTCGCGCCAGCGGCGTTCGTCGCGGATCACCCAGTAACCGGCGCCGGCGGCCATCAAGGCCAGGGCATACCAGGTCAGGGCATAGACCAGGTGGCTGTTGTGGAAGGCGATCACCGTCAGGCCGCCGACCGGCTTTTGCGCATCGGGCGCCACGGCTGCATTGGCTTCGGAGGAGGCCTTGTCGGCATCGACGAAATACGGTGCCACCGCCTCCTGCGACAGGCCACGCGCCTGCGCGATGGCACGCACATCACGCGAATACCAGCGGTTCTGCGCGGCGTCGTTGCTGCGCAGGAAACCACCGCCCTGCTCGCTCATGCGCATCAGGCCGGTGACCTGCACGGTCTGTGCGGCCTCGCCATCGGGCAAGGCCAGATCGGTCAGCTTGACCGGCGAGATCGCCACGAAACCACGGTTGACCAGTACCAGGTCGCCCGCAGCAGTCTGCAGCGGCGTCATCAGCCAGGCGCCGGCACCGAGGTCGGTACTGGCCTGCACGGCCGTAGTCTTGCTGTAGAGATAGCGTCCGACCAGGCTGACGCGGCGATATTCATCCCCCTCGACCGTGACCTGCGGCCAGGACTGGCGAGCGGGTGCGGGTACCGGAGCGGCATGGATCCGGCTATCGACCTTGGCGATCAGGTCCAGCTTCCATTGCAGGCGATAGACCTGCCAGGTTCCCAGCGCGACGAAGACCAGAAAGAAAAATCCCGCGCAAAGGGTCAGCAACAGCAGGCTGGCCTTTGAGCGGGATACCGGGGCGGCTTGCGCCGCCCCCTTTTCTTTGCCGGGCGTCACGCTATTGCGTGGCGTCGGGTTCATTTCGATTGCGCTGCCTCTGCAGGTTGCTGCTGCATGCCGTGCATGCCCTGCATCGATTGCGGGACAGTCTCGGTCGGCATGTTTTCCGGCGACATGGTCGGCATCATGTTGTGGTTCATGTGATACATGACCCACTGCGAACCGGACAGCGTGATGACCACCAGGATGATGGTGAAGATCATCGCCAGCATGTTCCAGCCGCCTTCGGACTTGCCGTTCATGTGCAGGAAGTACCTGATGTGGACCACGATCTGCACGGCCGCAAAGATCAGCAGCACGATACCCAGGGTCGCCGTGTTGGAGATGGCCTTGTTGATGACCAGCCAGAACGGGATCGCGGTCAGGATCACGGCCAGCACGAAGCCGGACACGTAGTCCTTCATCGAACCGTGCGGGACGTGCTCCTCGTGACCATGACCGTGGCCATGGTCATCGTGTTGGCCCATCGGACGGGCCGGGTGTTCTTGGTGGCCGCGGCTCATGGCAGGACTCCCATCAGGTAGACAAAGGTGAAGACGCCGATCCAGACCACATCCAGGAAGTGCCAGAACATCGACAGGCACATCAGGCGGCGGCCATTGGCCTCGGTCAGGCCATGCTTGTTGATCTGGAACAGCAGCACGATCAGCCAGATGATGCCGAAGGAGACGTGCAGACCGTGGGTACCGACCAGGGCGAAGAACGAGGTCAGGAAACCGCTACGGGCCGGGCCGGCGCCTTCGTGGATCAGGTGCATGAACTCATAGAGTTCGAAGTAGATGAAGCCGGCGCCGAGCAGGCCGGTGATGATCAGCCAGAAGATGGTGGCCTGCTTCTTCTTGGCTTGCATCGTCAGCATGGCGAAACCGTAGGTGATCGACGACAGCAGCAGCAGCGCGGTGTTCAGCGCCACCAGCGGCAGGTCGAAGAGTTCCGCACCGGTCGGACCGCCGGCGTAGTTGCGGCCCAGCACCGCATAGCACGCAAACAGGCAGGCGAAGATCAGGCAATCGCTCATCAGGTAGATCCAGAAGCCCAGCAGGGTGCCGTTCTCCGGATGATGATGGCGGACGAAGTAGCGCGAGCTTGGCGTCGCGTCGGCCGTGTGGTTAATTGCTTCAGACATGGCTATTCAACAGGCGAGTGCGCTCTGCTTCGACACGGACGACTTCGTCGGCCGGGATGTAGTAGTCGCGGTTGTAGTTAAAGGTGTGAACGATGGTGGCCACGCAGAGTGCCACGAAACCGGCCACGGCGGGCAGCCACATGTGCCAGATCATGGCGAAACCAACCGCTGCCGACAGCGCAGCGATGATGAAGCCGGCACCGGTGTTCTTGGGCATGTGGATTTCCACGAAGTCACCCAGGGGACGCTTGTAGTCATGCTTCTTCATGTCGGCCCAGGCGTCGTTGTCATGCACGACCGGGGTGAACGCGAAGTTGTAGGCCGGCGGCGGCGACGAGGTCGACCATTCCAGGGTACGGGCATTCCACGGGTCGCCGGTGACGTCGGCCAGTTTCTTGCGGTCACGGATCGAGACGGCGATCTGGACGAGGAAGGAACCGATGCCCAGGGCGATCAGGCCGGCGCCGACGGCGGCGGTGACGAACCAGATCTGCAGCGACGGATCATCGAAGTGGCTCAGGCGACGGGTCACGCCCATCAGGCCCAGGACGTACAGCGGCATGAAGGCCAGGTAGAAGCCCACGAACCAGAACCAGAACGAGCACTTGCCCCAAAAGTCGTTGAGCTTGAAGCCGAAGGCCTTCGGGAACCAGAAGTTGATACCGGCGAACATGCCGAACACCACGCCGCCGATGATGACGTTGTGGAAGTGGGCAATCAGGAACAGCGAGTTGTGCAGCACGAAGTCGGCCGGGGGAACGGCCAGCAGCACGCCGGTCATGCCACCGATGACGAAGGTGATCATGAAGCCGATGGTCCACAGCATGGGCACTTCGAAGCGGATGCGACCACGGTACATGGTGAACAGCCAGTTGAAGATCTTCGCACCGGTCGGGATCGAGATGATCATCGTGGTGATGCCGAAGAAGGAGTTCACGCTGGCGCCCGAACCCATGGTGAAGAAGTGGTGCAGCCACACCAGGTAGGACAGGATGGTGATCACCACCGTTGCGTACACCATGGAGGTGTAGCCGAACAGGCGCTTGCCGCTGAAGGTCGAGACGATTTCAGAGAAGATGCCGAAGGCCGGCAGCACCAGGATGTAGACCTCGGGGTGGCCCCAGATCCAGATCAGGTTCACGTACATCATGGCGTTGCCGCCCATGTCGTTGGTGAAGAAGTTGGTACCGAAGACGCGGTCCAGGGACAACATCGCCAGCACGGCGGTCAGCACCGGGAAGGCCGCCACGATCAAGACGTTGGTGCAGAGCGAGGTCCAGGTGAAGACCGGCATCTTCATCATGTTCATGCCCGGGGCGCGCATCTTGACGATGGTCACCACCAGGTTGATGCCGGAAAGCAGCGTCCCTACCCCGGCCACCTGCAAGGCCCAGATGTAGTAGTCCACCCCCACGTCAGGGCTGTACAGGATGCCCGACAGCGGCGGGTAGGCCAGCCAGCCGGTGCGGGCGAATTCGCCCACGAACAGCGAGGCCATCACCAGCAGCGCGCCGAAGGTGGTCATCCAGAAGCTGAAGTTGTTGAGGAACGGGAAGGCCACGTCGCGGGCACCGATCTGCAGGGGCACGACGTAGTTCATCAGGCCGGTCACCAGGGGCATGGCCACGAAGAAGATCATGATCACGCCGTGGGCGGTGAAGACCTGGTCGAAGTGGTGCGGCGGCAGGAAGCCGGCGTTGTCACCGAAGGAGATGGCTTGCTGCGCACGCATCATCAGTGCGTCGGCGAAGCCACGCAGCAGCATGACGATGGCCAGCACGATATACATGATGCCGATGCGCTTGTGGTCGATGCTGGTGAACCAGTCGCGCCACAGCATGCCCCACAGGCGGTATTTGGTGAGCAGGCCGAGCACGACGGCTCCACCCAGCAGCACCATGGCGAAGGTACCGATCAGGATGGGCTCATGGTATGGAATCGCTTCCAGGCTGAGCCGCCCGAAGATCAGCTTTATCAGATCAAAATTGTCAGACATCTTTACTTCCCGGGGAAAAAGGAAATTGGGGCGCGGCAATGTGCCGCCGCGCCAATACGACTACCAGACTCGCAAACTCAGTCTTGCTTCTGCTGGCCGGGCTTCACGTTCAGGTCCGACGCCATCATCTTGTCCAGGCACACCGTGTTGGCGGCCACGCAACGGTTCAGGATGGCATGGAACAGGCCGGGCTCGACGCTGCCGAACAGACGGGCGGGCTCGCGCTCGCTGGGCTGTTCCAGCTTCAGGTAATCGGCGCGCTGCATGGTGCCCGGCTCGGCCTTGGCCTTCTTGACCCAGGCGTCGAAATCAGCCTGGCTCATGCCGTGGAACTTGAAGCGCATGTGCGAGAAACCGGCACCACTGTAGTTGGACGAGAAACCCTCGTACTCGCCCGCCTTGTTGATGACGCCGTGCAGCTTGGTCTGCATGCTGGGCATGGCGTAGATCTGGCCAGCCAGTGCTGGGATATAGAAGGCGTTCATCACGTTGGAGGCCGTGATCTTGAATTCGATGGGCACGTCCACAGGCGCAGCCAGTTCATTGACGGTCGCAAAACCTTGCTCCGGGTAGATGAACAGCCACTTCCAGTCCAGCGCCACCACTTCCACGGTCAGCGGCTTGACGTCGGCCGGCAGCGGACGCTGGGCGTCGATGCGCGAGAGCGGACGGTACGGATCCAGCGTGTGGGTGGTGATCCAGGTCAGCAGACCCAGGGCGATGATGATCAGCAGGGGAGCGCCCCAGATGACCAGCTCCAGACGGGTCGAGTGATCCCAGTCCGGCTCGTAGGGTGCGGAAGTGTTGCCCTTGCGGTAACGCCATGCGAACAGCAGGGTCAGGATGATCACCGGGACGATGATCAGCAGCATCAACGCAGTGGAGATGACGATCAGGCGCGCTTGCTGGTTGGCAATGTCGCCGGAAGGATTCATCACGACGGTGTTGCACCCAGCCAACAAAAGCGCAGGAAGCAAGAGCAGTCCGCGACGGAGGATTTGAGAAACCATGGAGGAAATTTCCAGTCGTATGTATCAGAGCATGGTAATGTAACGCCAATAAAGTGTGTTGGCGATTGGACGTTTTGTCCCACCCTGTCACTTGCCACCTGCCAGGTTGGGATTAGTAGTACGTACTGCGACTAAACCTCTAACAGTGGGAGACAAAACCATGGCAAGTACCAGCATCCACAACAGTCACGGTTCGGGTGAAATGAAGCAGAACCCCGACCATCCTTCCACTTCTCACGACCACGGTCATATCGAGCCGGGTGAAATCGCCGTGGGCGTCGTGCTCGGCCGAGCGGGCGAATATTTCGACTTCTTCGTCTACGCCCTGGCATCGGTACTGGTGTTTCCGACGGTGTTCTTCCCAGACTCCCCGCGACTGGAAGGCACCCTCTACGCATTCGTTGTCTTTTCCTTCGCTTTCCTGGCCCGCCCTATCGGCACCACGATCTTCATGGAGATCCAGAAGACCTACGGACGGGAAGTCAAACTGACGCTGGCGCTGTTCATGCTCGGTTTCTCGACTGCGGGCATTGCGTTATTGCCAACTTTTGAACACATCGGTGTCTGGGCCATCTTGCTGCTCTCGCTGCTGCGAGTGGGACAAGGCATTGCGCTGGGCGGGGCCTGGGACGGATTGCCGTCGCTGCTGGCCATGAATGCCCCGAAACACAAGCGCGGCTGGTATGCCGCGCTGGGCCAACTGGGGGCGCCTCTGGGTTTCGTGGTGGCGGCCAGCCTGTTTGCCTACATGCTTTCAAATCTTACCACGGCTGACTTCATGGATTGGGGCTGGCGTTATCCTTTCTATGTGGCTTTTGCCATCAACGTGGTGGCCCTGTTCTCGCGTTTGCGCCTGGTGTCGGCCCCGGAATACGCCAAGCTGCTGGATGAACGCGAGCTGGAGCCGGCCGGTGTCGTCGAGCTGGCCACGACGCAAGGACGCAACATCATCATCGGTGCCCTCGCCGCCCTGGCCAGTTATGCACTGTTCCACCTGGTGACGGTGTTCCCGCTGTCGTGGATCAAGCTGTATTCGCTGCGCGACGCCGCCGACTTCCTGGTGGTGCAGATCTGGGGTGGCGTGATCATGGCGGTCGGTATCGTCGTCTCCGGCCTGGTCGCCGACCGCTTCGGCCGCCGCAATACCCTGGGCGCGATGGCCTTGCTGATTGCCATCCTGTCGGCCTTCGTGCCGACCCTGATGAATGGTGGCGAGGCCGGCCAGAACACCTTCATCCTGGTCGGCTTCGCGCTGCTGGGCCTGTCCTATGGCCAGGCGGCCGGTGCCGTGACAGCCAACTTCCAGAACCGCTATCGCTACACCGGTGCGGCGCTGACCCAGGACCTGGCCTGGCTGGTCGGCGCCGGTTTCGCTCCGCTGGTGGCACTGGGCCTGTCAGCGCACTTCGGCATGGCCTATGTGAGCTTCTACCTGCTCTCGGGTGCGGTCGGTTCGCTGGCGGCGCTGAGCCTGAACCGGGCGCTGGAGGGACGGGACGACTGAGCCCGCCTTCCTGCAGCGAAGCAAAGCAAAAACCCCGGAAGCCAGCTTCCGGGGTTTTTCGTTTCCGCCCACCCCAGGCCTGGGTTATGCCGGCACCTTGTCATCCCCCACCCTCACCTCCCCGATATCGCCATGGACCACGGCATGGACAAAGCACAGCTTTTCCAGCACTGGCGTCGTCAAGGTGAAGGGATAGGAATCCGGCATACCGATGCTGCGGTTGAGGCTGTTGAGCACGTAGGTCAGCGCAAACCACTCCCGCACCAGCTCGTCGAAGGAGCCAGCCGCCACCGGCGGCGCCTGGATGACCAGTTGCTGCTCCCCGGCGTGACGGGGTTTCAGTTGCACGCCGCAGGCATAGGCGGTCTCCAGGGTATCGAACATGTGCAGGTAATGCGCCCAGGTCTCGGCCCAGTCTTCCCAGGGATGGCTGCTGGCGTAGGCGCTGACGAAACGCTCCTCCCAGTCAGGCTGGGGGCCGTTCTCATAATGGTTTTTCAGCGCCTCACCATAGTCCTGGCGCTCATCGCCGAACAAGGTACGGAAGGGCGTAATCCAGTCTGACGTCGCCACCAGCCGGTCGAAGTAATAGTGGCCGCTCTCGTGGCGGAAGTGTCCCAGCAAGGTCCGGTAGGGCTCCGCCATTTGCTCGCGCGCCTGCTCGCGGTAGGCCGGATCAGCCTCGGCGATGTTGATGGTGATGACGCCATCGGCATGGCCCGTCAGCACCCGCTCGCCGTGCGGCAAGTCCTGCAGGAACTCGAAGGCCAGGCCGGTTTCCTCATCCTCCACCTTCGGCACCGGCTGCAGGGCCAGCGTCCACAGGGAATGCAGCAGGCGGCGCTTGGCCGTCTCCAGACGACTCCAGAGTACGCGATTATTGCCCTCGTCCAGCGTCGGAATCACCCGGGTGAGGCGGCAGGAAGCGCACAGGTCGTGTGTTTCCTGCTCATCGAGCATCCAGTTGCAGATGTTCTCGCGCCAGTAGTTCAGGCATTGCCTGAATACCCTGCCCTCGTTTTCCGGCTTGATGCTGCGCCAGCGGCCTGGCCCCGGCTCAACCGACTGGGCCTGCGCAGCTGGCGCTTCCAGCAGCAAAAAACTGGCAATGGCCTGCAAATCGGGTTGATATCCCAGTATCCACCCGCAACTCCCACACACCGTATTCTCGAAGAAGACCTGGCTACCGCAATTGTCGCAATGGAAGGTGTTCATCTATCCCCCTTGTTTCATGATCATGGCCGCCCATGGTGGACGGGTGTGTCAGGCACTCATTGGAAGAGTATCGCGCTGATACGTTCCAGAGCATTCTTCAGATGAAATCAATGGAAGCTGAATACCCGATACCAGGTGCTATATTCAGGATCTTTCCTCTTCTGGAGTAGCGCCATGCTGTATCTGCTCATGTACGACTTCGTCGACGACTATCTGGAGCGCCGTACCGCGCTGCGCCCGGAGCATCTGGCATTGTGCCGGCAGGCCGTCGAGCGTGGCGAAATGCTGGCCGGCGGCGCGGTCGGCAACCCACCCGAGAGTGGATTGTTGCTCTTCCAGGGTGCGGCCGAGCATGCCGAGAAGTTCGCGGTGGCGGATCCCTATGTGACCAAGGGCCTGGTGAAGCGCTGGCAGGTCAAGCCGTGGACCACGGTGGTCGGGATTGCAGAGCTGGCCCCCAATCCACTCTGAGTGACACTAACGACTCAATCCCGCTCTGCATGGGCGGGTTCGTGACAAGCTCCCGCAAGCCCATGCTACCCCGCCCTCACCGATTAAAAACATTCATCAGCACAGCCCTTCCGAACGCGCGATAATTCTGCCTACTGAATACAGATCGACGGCCAGACAAGGCCGCATACCCGCGACCGCAGCCGACACTGCCCAGGAGACCGCATGCCAGCGCCACAAGCCTTTGCCCGTACCGTCCGCCATCCCGGCCAACCCGAGCCTGAACGCATCGTCACCCTCGAAGGCCAGGCCATGCAACTGGATTTCACACTGGAAGCAGGCCTGACCCTGCGCGACGCCATGAGCATCCCGCTCTCCCGCGCCGGGCTCGATGGCGGCACCGTGCGCTTCGCCAATCTGCCCATCGCCGAACTGCATTTCCTGATGCCGGCGCTGGCGGTGGACGACCAGCATGCCGCCTTCTACAGCGCCCCGCAAGCCATGGAGGAAGGCACCCTCATCGAATATGCCTGCGCCACCTATGGCCGCAAGGATGGCGAACCCTTCGTGCATTGCCACGCCGTCTGGCGCGGACGTGACGGCCAGCGCCAGGGCGGCCACCTGATGATGGACAAGACCATCGTCGGCGCCGCCACGCCGGCCCAGGCCTGGGGCTTGCACAATGCCACCATGGCCACCCGCTATGATCCCGAAACCAACTTCACCCTCTTCTACCCGACCCGCCTGGGCGATGCGGCACCCGCCGCCAGCGGCAAGCGCGTGGTGCTGGCCCGCATCCGTCCGGACCAGGACCTGACTATCGCCGTCGAGCAAGCCTGTGCAGCCCACGGCATAGCCCACGCCATCGTACGCGGCAGCGTGGGCAGCATCATCGGCGCCGAGTTCGAGGATGGCCGTGTACTGGACGACCGGGCCACCGAGATCCTGATCCTGTCAGGCGAGGTGCGACAAGGCCGCGGCCGCCTGGAAATCGGCCTGATCAACCCGCAGGGCCAGGTCTGCGAAGGCGTGCTGGCCCGCGGCAGCAATCCGGTGCTGATCTGCTTTGAGCTGGTCCTCGAAGAACAATGAAAAACGGCAGCCCGCCATGGGCTGCCGTCCTCCCCCCCTACTCCCCTGCAGATCAGGCGCCGACCAGCTTCTTGAAGGTCGGCAGCACGGCCTCGCCCTTGAAGGGCTTGACGATCCAGCCCTTGATGCCAGCCGCCTTGCCGCGTTCCTTCATGATGGGCGAGTTCTCGGTGGTCAGCATGATGATGTTCACGCTGGCGTTACCCAGTTCGCTGCGGATCTTCTCGGCCATGGTCAGGCCATCCATGTTGGGCATGTTCACGTCGGAGACGACCAGCTTGATCGACGGATCGCCCTTGAGCTTGGCCAGGCCATCACGGCCATCGACGGCCAGCGCCACGTCCAGGCCATTCTTCTTCAGGAAGTCGCCCACTTCGGCGCGCACGGTGCTCGAATCGTCCACTACCAGGATTTGTGCCATGTTGAATTCTCTCTCTCGATGATGAAGATGATGTGTCGTTGATGGGGGCGGATGGGCTCAGAACAGCTCCAGCTCACCCGATTCGAACAGGTCCTCGACCGATGCCTGGTTCTCGGAGAAATCCTCGGGCGACCAGGAGAGGTTGAAGATGAAACGTTGCAGCAGCACCAGGGGCGCGCCATCGTCACGCCGCAACACGTACTTGAAGCACAGTTGCGCATCGTCCGAGCCGAACGAGATATAGCGGTGCTGGTGGTTGATGATGATGGGTACCTGGCTCAACTGCTGGATGGGCTGGCTCTGGTTGATGAAGCGGTTCTTGAACCAGCCCCAGATCAGGTTGGTCAGCTCGCCCAGGGCATTGTTGAGCTCGCGGAAATCGCCCGCCTCGCCCGGTGCCAGCGCCTGCAGGCTCTTCTGCTCGGCTTGCAGCATCATGTAGCCACGGCACCAGCTGCTCTCCAGCGGAATGAGCGTAAACACCTCGCCGAAGATGATGCGGTCGCGCACCAGGTAAGGCTGCTCGATCTCCACCCTGGCGCCGGGGAACTGGTTTTCCAGCACCATGCGACTGATCTCGGCGATGCCGCGCACCAGTGCATTCGGGTAGCGCAGGCTGAAGATCGAGGCCTCCAGCGCTGGCGCCAGGGCATCGATTTCCTCGATGCGATAGACGGCACAGAACAGTTCGCTCTCGCCAGCGCCCAGTGGTGCGTCCGGCGCCTCACGGCGACGACGCAAGAAGATCGGCAGCTCCGGACGGATCTCGCGGATGCGGCGCGCCAGGCCACGCCCATCCTCGCCCAGCCCGGCCAGGCTTTCAGAGAGCATGATGCCACCCAGGTCGACGTTGCTGCGCAAGACCGCCATCACATGCTCTTCATGCGCCTTCAGGCCGACCAGGTTGTGGCGCTCGCAGAAGGACTTGATGGTGTCGTAGCAATCGGCATCCTTGTCCAGTACGAGAACCTTGCTGGTGATGGCCGTATCCAGGCTGGCGACTGTAGCTTCCATGGTGGGACGTTTTCCTTGCTTCGTTGATGTTGAAGTCGATATTGCGGCTGCCTGCTTCGGCTAGATCGGCTAGAACAATTCCAGCTCGCCGGTGGTATCGACCTGCTCTTGTGCCGACACGGCGAAATCCAGCGTGTCGTACGCCGAGACACAGAGCGACACATATAGGCGAGGAGAATCCGGCATGTCGATGGCCAGATGCCGGATATGCGCGCAATTGAGCCGTTGCAGATAGACCGCGCATTGGCGGTCGATCACGTTGGGCGTGGACATGCCCAGGTGCGGGAAGAAGCGTCCCAGCTCGCGGTTGAAGATGCCGCAGCACAGGTTGCCGCTTTCGGCGATGGCATCCATGAAGCCCTGCTCGCCCATCTCGACCACGCTGCTGCGGCTGAGACGGGCAAAGTGTTCCCGCGTCGGCGCGTCGGGGGTGAAATGGAACATCACCATCAGCCGGAACAGGTAGGACGAGATGGTCAGTACCACCATTTTCTTGCCATCGATGTCGGCAACGTCGTCGATCACGACGATCTCGGCACCGCTGTCGGAAGGGATCAGGCTGGCGCGCAGCGACTGCTGCAGCAACATGTCGAAACCCTCGCGCGCGGAGGCCGAGATCGACTCCTCCTGGATCAGGTCATCCATGTTCAGGCTGCCTCGGCCAGGGTTTCCCTGGTTTTCCTGTTGATCAGGTCCAGGCCGATGACCGCGCCCATGATCATCTTTCCGCCTGCCTGCAGATCCTGGAAGGTGGTGGTGGTGATCAAGTCGTTCTGATACAGGTTGGCGCGATAGCTCTTGGAGAGCTTTTCGGCGCGCTGTGCCAGGTCGCGCACCTCGGAAGCCACCACGGCAAAGCCGCGTCCGTGCGCACCGGCACGGGCGGCCTCGATGGAGGCATTGAGCGCGACGATGATGACCTGGTTGACGATGAGCGCGAATTCGTCATTCTTGTGATGCATCTCGCGGTTGTGGGTGATGAGCACGTTCATGTCATCGTGCCAGCGCTCGAAGGTGCGCACCAGGCCCAGCAGCTTGGCAATGGTGCCTTGCGAGTCATCGCAGTTCTGCATGACACGCGTCAAGCTGTCGGACTGGCGCTCTTTGAGGCGTGCCACCATGGTTTCGCTATCACGGTGCATCTGCGCCAGGTGCTGCTCGGCGGCGATGCGCTCCTCTTCCATGTGCTGCTGGCGTTCGTCCCACTGCGCCTGCTGTTGCGCCAGCGCTTCCTGGGCAGCTTGCCTGACGCCCTCCATCTGCGCCAGATCGATCATGCGCAAGGCGCGCATCTTCTGCCGGCGCCACATCCAGGCCATGGGTGCGCCCGCCAGCAAGGCACCCAGCGCCACCAGGAGTATTGAATTCAACATGTCTTTGCGTTCCTGCCTCTGGTTCTTGCTTGGGGTTGGCGATCTCAGGCCACCTGCGGATCGCCACCTTGCAGCAGGACCTGCGGCGTAGCGATTTCGTGGGCGCCCACCGGGTAAGGCACATCGATACCGTCGACTTCCACCGCCACGCTCTCGGGCAGCATCACGATGATCTGGAAGGGGCGCAGCGGCGCGCCTTCGGCGGTATCGGTGAAGCGGATCTCGATCTTGCCGTGTTCGCGTGTCACGAAATCCAGCACCGCATCCATGCCCACGCCACGGCCGGAGACATCGGTCACTTCGCTGCGGGTGGAGAAGCCCGGTTGCAGGATCAGGCGCGCCAGTTCGACGTCGCTCAGGGCCTGGTCGACGGTGATGAGATTCTTCTCGACACCGATCTGGCGCACTCTTTCCAGCGCCAGGCCGCGACCGTCGTCGGACAGGGCCATCTGGAACATGTCATCCATCACGCCCATCTCCAGCTTGATGGTACCGGCCTCCGGCTTGCCTGCGGCCTGGCGCTCGGCGGCGTCTTCCAGGCCATGGTCCATGGCATTGCGGATCAGGTGCATGAAGACGTTCTGCAGCAGCGACGAGGCAAAGCTATGCACCACGTAACCGTTATCCTCGATCTGCACTGCCGGGGCGTGCTTGCCCAGTTCGGCCGCCAGGGCCGGCAGCGAATCGGTTACCGGTGCCAGCACGTCCTGCACGGTCTCGGTACCGAGCAGGCGCAGCGTGCGGCGTACCTCATTGCGCACGGCCACCAGTTCGTGCAGGTTGGCGGTGTTGACGTTTTCCAGGCGCAGCAGGCTTTGCTGGATGTGCTTGCGGTCGATCGTCAGGACGTGACGCTCATAGCCCGGCAGTACCTGTTCGACAACAGCCGAGGCACCGCGTCCCAGCGTGACATCGTTGATACGGGCATAGCGATCGATCACGTCGCGCGCCTGGGCCAGTTGCAGCAGCAGTTGCTCCTGGTTCCAGGCTGCACCGCTGTCGGCATGGCGCAGGTCGTCGTAGTGCTGCTCGGTGTGATGGACCACGTTGGCCAGGTGCAGCAGGCCATAGGTACGGCCATTGCCCTTGATGGTGTGCATGTTGCGGAACAGCTTGGCGATGGCGAAGGCCGTGGCCTCTGGATTCTGGTGGACGATCTGCTCGTTCTCGTCCAGGAAGTTGCGGGCGCTGGCAATGAATTCGCCGAACTTGGCCGGTGCCACGGCCAGGATCTCGCCGATCATTTCCAGTTCGCGCTTTTGCTCGTTGGCTTCGGCGGCCAGCTGGCGCAACTCGGTCACGTCGCGCACGCACAGCATCAGGCGGATCACCATGTCTTGCTCGTCGGTGATCGGCGACCAGGAGAGATCAAGGATTTTCTTGCTGCCGTCGGCCGTCGTCTTCTCGATCTCGCCCACCATCAGGTGCTCGTTGAATTCGAAGTTCATGACATCTTCGCCGATGCAGGCGCCGCCGATGGCCTCGATCTGCGACAGCGTGTCGGCCCCCAGGTTGGTGTCGGCAAAGACCAGTTCCATCACGTTGCGACCGGCGATATCGCTGGTCCCGAAGACGGTTTCCAGGAAGGCCGAGTATTCCGGATGGATGGTGTTGCCCTCGACGATGGTCAGGATGCCCTGCGGAATGTTCTGCAGCATGGCCTGCATGTCGGCGGTCTTCTGGCGCACCTGGGCCGACGCCAGCTCGATCTTCTCGACCATGCCGTTGAAGGCGACGATGGAGTGGCCCACTTCATCCATGCGTTGCACCGGCAGGCGGCGGGTGAAGTCCTGGCTGGTGGCGATCTCACCCATCATGCCCGCCATACGGCTGATGGGGCCGGTGATCTGGCGATACAGCAGGAAGCCGATCCCGCCCAGTAGCAGCACCGCCACCACGGTGACGATGCTGATGGTGGTGGTGGTCTGCGCCAGCTTGCCATTGAGCGAGGCAATGGCGCCGTCCTTGAAGCGGTTCTTCTCGATGCGCAGGGTATTGACGATGCCTTCGAGCTCGGTCTGGTACTGCATCACGCCGCCGAAGAACTGCGCCTGGGCGATCTCGTTCTTGCCGGCCAGCTTGAACTTGGCCACGGTGTCGATGGCGCCGAAATAGTTGTCCAGGCTTTCCTTGGCCTGTTCGATCAGGCCGCGCTGGGCCACGCCTTCAGCTTGCTGTGCCTGGGCTTCCAGGGCTTTCTCCAGCACCGCCTTCTTCTCGGCCAGCTTGCCGTTTTCCTGCTCGACCAGTTGGGCGTCGCTCTCGGTGGCCATGACCATGGCGGCCAGTTGCACGTCCTTGAGCTGGCCCATCAGGTCCGACGACGCCAGCACGCTGGGCATGACCCCCTCGGTGACCGAGCGGACCTCGACGGCGCTGCTGCGAGACTGGTACATGGCGTAGCCACCGATACCGGCGATGGCAATGAAGGTCAGTATCACCAGAAGCGTGATACGCATGCGAATGGTCATGGAATTCCCCTTGAGATGGCGGAGCGTGGCGCTGTTTCACTTTCTTCCCTGGAATGTGAACAGACGACCAAGCCGGTCTGGATGCGGGGCGAATTGTTGCACTCAAGTATTACTGGTGCATGACAGCAAGACGCATTCTTTCCAGCCGCGCAGGGGCTCGCATTACTGCGTGCGGCAGGCGTCAGGGGGCTACTTGATGTGGGAACGCGCCTGGCGGCGCGCGGGGAATGTCGACGTGAGGGTGGTGGTTGGTCAGCGCAGGCGGCGCTTGCCGCTCCACAGCTTGATGGCCAGTGCGACCCAGATCAGCAGGAAGAGCATGTTGCCGGGCAACCAGATCATCTGGGTCCAGACATAGTCGCTGGCCCAGAACGCCAGCACGTCGCGGCAGCCGCAGACCTGGTCGGCATACAGCCATTGGCCGCCATTGCGGGCGGCCGCAAACTGCAGCCACAGGAAGCCCAGCAAGACCGGAATGACGACGAAGCCGGCCATGCACCAGCGCCGTGTGTGCCGGTGGCGCCGGCACCAGTCTATCGTGCGTGCAATATCATCATTGCCGCCGGATAAGGTGCTGCCCGCAGCCGAGCATTCCTGCATCGCTTCGCTGTGCATATTTCCCCCTTGCACTTGCATGTGTGTGTACCCCTGAGCTGCCGCACCGCCGTCACCAGGACGCCCAAGTGCGGAACGGCAACCGTTACCCGGCCTCCCTCGCGGGAAGCCAGTCAAATCTGTCCATGGTGAACGTAGGTATGGAGTTGGCCTGCCAGTGCAGACCAGACGGGAGAGAGCAGCCGCGCCATTGCACGACTCGCATTCCCATTGGGCGATTCCGTCGCTCTTCTTCCGAAGGCGAGGGAATGGAAGTGACACCTCAGGCGCCATCAAGCGTCATGCAAATCGCCGCCGTTTTTTCACGACCATCAATTTCTTGACGCGATAGTTCACTTGCCCAGAACCAATACGATACGTTTCGTCTCGGATTCTAGGTGTAAATTATCTGCTACTCAACAAAATTTACGCTTGTTGACTCGAAATTTTACTAGTCGCCAAAAAAGGTTGGGAAAGCGAGATGCTTCCGAGTACCAGCTTCAGTTGGGACTGGATCTGGCGTTCATCGATGTCGGCGCTGCCGGTCAGGAGGCGCTGCAGCAAGGGGGCATACAGCAGATCGAAGACCAGGTTCAGGTCGGCATCGTCCCTGAACTCGCCGCGTTGGGCACCGCGGCGCAGCACATTGACCAGCGCCTCCCGGCGCGGTGCGAGGTAATTGTCATTGAAGATGCGCATCGTCACGTCATCGAACTGGGCCAGCGCGATCATCTCGCGCACCACCCGCCCCGACTTGCCACGCAGCAACTGCGAGAACTGCATCATGTGCAGTTCGATATCGGCACGGGCCAAGCCACAATCACCGATCGGCGGTGTCGGCTCCACCGCGCGCAGCAAGGCTTCCATGGCCAGGGCGCTCTTGTTGGGCCACCAGCGATAGATAGTGGCCTTGCCGACGCCGGCACGCGCCGCCACCCCTTCCAGGGAGAGCTTGTCGAAACCGATCTCCTCGAGCATCACGTAAGTGGCATCGAGGATGGCGTCATGACTGACGGCATTCCTGCGGCGACCGGTGGCCGGATCGGAGATGAAGGTGAGAGAAATGATGTGCTCCAGATGGCAATTGCATGTTTTCCGTGTCTGGTAACGGCATGCTTTGCGACAACTTGAGCGATTGACAGCAAAAAAACGAATATATTTGATCCGGCAGCCAGATCAGGACCGATTATCTCGTCGCTTGCTGCCCGGTTTTATTGTTGCTTTGCCACCGGGCTCGCGAGGGCAGACTTGTCCAGCAGGCGTCCAAAGCGTTCGAAGCGAGGCCGGTAGGCATTGTCCGTATCCAGGGAAAAGGCGATCCGGGTGGTCCTGCCCATGAGCTCATTGCGGGCAAAAAAGCCGAAATAGCGTGAATCCATGCTGTTATCGCGATTATCTCCCAGCATCATGTAGTGATCCGCCGGCACCACCACCGGCCCGAAGCTGCTATGCAGGCTGGGATGGGATTGCGACAGGCGCACCAGGTGGTTCATGGGGCCGAACTGCTCGTCCCGATACGCGGCCTGGTCTGTGCCATCGCCCGACTGGGCTGGCAAAGCGGCCTGGCCATAGCTTGCCGGCTGGCCATTGATGTAGAGGGTATTGTCACGCAACTCCACCACGTCACCCGGCAGGCCGACGATGCGCTTGACCAGCAGCTCCCCGGCCTGGCGGGAGTCGACCGTGACGATGTCGCCGCGCTGTGGCTCGCCCATGCGCAGCAGGCTGATATGGGTCAGCGGCAGGCGCAGGTCATAGGCCATCTTGTCGACCAGGATACGGTCGCCGATCATCACGGTGGGCAGCATGGAGCCACTCGGAACCACGTTGTAGTCCGCAATGGCGCTGCGGAAAACGATCATCAGTGCGATGAAGGCGATGGTTCCCTTGTTCTCGGTCAGCAGCTTGCGGAATGTGCTCATGATGTCCTGCGCAGGGGTAAATGGTCAAAGCGGAGGATTATAAGACGCCTGTCAGCGAGCAGCACAGGCGTAATTTGTGACAATTCCTAACACCGCAATCAAATCAGTTTCCCGCCTTCCAGCGTGCAGGACTGGAGCGCAATGGCGACGCCGCTAGATCCCAGCGTAGCGGCGCCCCCGCCACCTGCAACGGCGCCAGCAATCGATGGGCAGGTCCCCAGACAGTACGCTCCACAGCAGGATCGAGATCGGCTGCCACTTCCCCGCCCAAGGCAGCCTCCTCACTGCCTTCCGGCATCGGATAGTCGGCCAGCAGACGCGCCGTACGCGCCAGCGAGAGCCGCGCCTGGCTGCCCGCGCCGACCAGTTGCCTGCGCGTCAGTCCTCGCAGGGCGGCCGCTGCCAGCAAGTAGCCGGTCGCGTGATCGAGCGCCTGCACCGGCAAGGGCACGGGCTTGTCGGCGCCACGCCGCTGCATGCCGGTGTGGGCCATGCCGCTGCTCATCTGCACCAGGCTGTCGAAACCGCGCCGGCCGGCCCAGGGGCCGCTCCAGCCATAGGCGTCCAGCGACACGTCGACCAGTGCCGGATTGAGTTCGCGTCGTCGCGCCACGCCCAGCCCGAGCTGCTCCAGCGCCTGCGGGCGATAGGCTGGATCGATGCGCAAGACCTCGGCGCCGAACCCCGCCAGCAAGCGTGTGGCAGTAGGGCCAGCCAGCACCCGCGTCAGGTCCAGCACGCGAATCCCTGCCAACGGACGGGTGGCATCGATCACCTGCCCCGGCCTGGCACCGGCATCCCAGGCCTGCCACCCCACCAGCGGCTCGGCGGCCACCGCCGCGCCTTGCGGATGCAGCGCCCATTGCGCCTGGCTGCGCATCTCGGCGGCACAGCCGCCGTTGGCGACGATGGCGCTTTCCAGCGCGGTGCCGTTCCAGCGCTGTACCGCCTGGGCTACCTCTTCCCGCGTGGACCGTTGCGGATCCAGATCCAATACCTGCAACGCAGCCGCGCGATGGTGCGGCGCATTGGTGTGCAGCCGTATCCAGCCATCGGTACTGCGATAGTCGCCGGCCACCGAATCCCAGAGTGCGGGCGGGGTCCAGCCCTGCGCACGCAGGGAGCTGGAAAACCACATCGACGCCAGGCGCCGGTCGCAGTGTACCGTCGGCAAGCCAGCCCCACCGGCCTGCATGAATTCAGCCAGCGCCAGTCCGGCCGCCGCCACCGAGGCTTGCGCCAGATCACTGGTGGCGAACACCGACGGCAAGGCGCCCTTGCCCTGCAGGCGGACCGCTGCCAGCAGCTCGGGAGTGCCGCCGAGGGCGGACCAGATCCGGGCCAGCATGGCGTGATGGGGGGCTGCGGTGTGTTCGTTCGTGTGCGCCGACATGAGCACTCCTTGTGCGAGACAGATGAGGTGAAAGGAAAGGGCTTGAATGGCAGCTTACTCCGCTTGAATTAATCGTCAATATTGATTAATTTAATCAACCTGTCGACTTGCCAAGTGATCCGCCATGACGACCTACCTCTCTTCGGCCGAAGCGGCCACGCGCCTGGGCGTTTCGCGCCAGACCCTGTATGCCTACGTCAGCCGTGGCCTGCTGCACGCCCATCCGGGCGAGGAGCAGCGCGAAAGCCGCTACCTGGCCAGTGAAGTGGAACGTCTGGCCACCAGCCGCACCCGCGGTCGCAAGCCACGCGAAGTCGCCCGGGCGGCACTGGACTGGGGCTTGCCGGTGCTGGAATCGGCACTGACCCTGATCGAGGAGGGTCGCCTGTACTATCGCGGCCAAGACGCCGTCGCCGTCAGCGCCGAAGCCAGCGTGGAACAGGCCGCCGCGCTACTCTGGGACTGCCGGGAGGAAGAGGCCTTCGGCCCGCAGGCAGCGACCCTGCCCGCGGGCGTCGATGCCCTGCGCATCCAATGGGGCGGCCGCCGTGCCGAACAGACCCTGCTGCCGCTGTTCGCCCTGGCCTGCGGCGACGACATCGGTGCCCAGTGGCGCTTGCCTCCCGAACGGCAGCTGGCCAGCTGCGGCCTGCTGGTACGCCGCCTGGCCGCCTGCCTGCTGGGGATCGCCCCCTCGGCGACCCCGATCCACCTGCAATGCGCGCAGGCCTGGCAACTCGATGCCACGGGGGCCGACCTGGTCCGGCGCGCGCTGGTGCTATGCGCCGACCATGAACTGAACGCCTCCGGCTTCACCGCCCGTTGCATCGCCTCTACCGGCGCCAACCTGCAGGCGGCCGTCATCGGCGGCCTGGCGGCCTTGAGCGGCCCGCTGCACGGCGGCACCACGGCGCGCGTCGAGGCCTTGCTGGATGAACTGGATGCCGCAGCCGATCCGCGTGCTTGCCTGCGTGACCGCCTGGCACGGGGCGACGACCTGCCCGGCTTCGGCCATCATCTCTATCCGCAAGGCGATGTGCGCGCCAGCGCCCTGCTGGCCGAGCTGCTGCCCCTGCGGCCACACTGGCGCGCCGCCATCGAGGTGATGCGCGAGCTGACCGGTCATGCGCCCTCGGTCGATTTCGCCCTGGCGGCGTTGCGACGCCACCTGGGCTTGCCGCCTGGCAGCGCCTTCGGCCTGTTCGCGCTGGGCCGCTCGCTGGGCTGGATCGCCCATGCCCTTGAGCAGGGCCGTACCGGCAGCCTGATCCGACCACGCGCCGCCTACGTTGGCATGATGCCCAATCGCTAACTGACAGAATTGTCATATTGGCGTCAGCGTGATGTCGACCGGCAACGATTACAGTGGCACCCAGTAGCAGCAGTGGCCGACGCATTCGCGCTGAGGGGCGCAGATGGCGGCCTGTCCGTCATCCGCAGCCATTTCCGTGAGCCTTATGGTCGTCCCGTTCCGCCGCAGCGCCGCCAGTACCAGCACGCGTCATTTCACACATCCCCAACATCAATCCCCCTTCCGCGCCGCAAGGGGAATGAGCGTGCTGTTGCTGGCGGCACTGCTGGGCGGATGCGCGGTCGGTCCCGACTATGTGCGCCCGCGCATGGACCTGCCAGAGGCCTACAAGGAAAACGGCCCCTGGAAAGTCGCCACGCCGCGCCAGATCGATGACAGCCAGCGCTGGTGGGAAGCCTATGGCGACCCCATCCTCAACGACCTGATCACCCAGGCCAACGCCGCCAACCAGTCCATCCTGCAAGCCGCCGCCCAGTATCGCCAGGCCCAGGCCACGGCCCAGGTGGCGCGTGCCAGCCTGTGGCCCACCGTCGGCCTGCAAGCCGGACCGACCCGCGCCCAGACCAATACCAATGGCGTGCAGCGTCTGGCCGACACCTATGCGGTAGGCCTGAATGCCTCCTGGGAAGCCGATATCTGGGGCCGCATCCGGCGCGGCGCCGAGGCCGGCGATGCCACTGCCCAGGCCAGCGCGGCCAGCCTGGCGGCGGCGCGACTGTCGATCCAGGCCACGCTGGCCCAGGATTACCTGCAACTGCGCGTGACCGACCTGCAAAAGGATCTCTATGGCCGCACCGTGGAGGCCTATGCGCGCTCGCTGCAACTGACCACCCACCAGTACGAAGCCGGCACCGCCCTGCGCTCCGACGTGGCCCAGGCCGAGACCCAGCTGCGCGCCGCCCAGGCCCAGCTGATCGACCTGGATGCCACCCGCAACCAGCTCGAACACGCCATCGCCATGCTGATCGGCAAGGCCCCGGCGGCCTTCTCGCTGGCGCCGGTCTTGCCGGCCTCGGCCAGCGACAGCGCCATGGACGCCAACGCCCAGCGCCTGCAAGCCAGCCTGCCGGTGATTCCCACCGGCCTGCCCTCGGACCTGCTGGAGCGTCGCCCCGACATCGCCAATGCCGAACGCCTGGCGGCCGCTGCCAACGCCAATATCGGCGTGGCGCGCGCCGCCTACTTCCCGACCCTGACCATGGCCGCCAGCGGCGGCTACAGCAGCCTGGCCTTCTCGCAACTGTTTGACACGCCCAGTCGCGTCTGGTCGCTGGGCGCGCTGCTGGCCGAGACACTCTTCGACGGTGGCGCCCGCAGCGCCCGCAACGATTCGGCACTGGCCGCCTACGACGCCGCCGTGGCGCAGTACAAGCAGACCGTGCTCGGTGGCCTGCAGGAAGTGGAAGACAACCTCTCCACCCTGCGCGTGCTCGACCAGGAAAGCTTAGTCCAGGCCCAGGCCGTGAAATCGGCCCAGCTGGCAGAACGCCTGGCACTGAGCCAGTACCGGGCCGGCACCACCACGTATCTCTCGGTGGTGACGGCCCAGGCCACCTCGCTGACCAACCAGCGTAGCGCCGTCACCTTGCTGGGCCGCCAGCTGGTGGCCAGCGTGGCGCTGGTCAAGGCTACCGGCGGCGGCTGGCAGGCGACCCAGGTCGACCAGGCGGCCACCGCAGCAGCGACTCCGATGGCCGCACGCTAACGGGCTTCCATCCTCCATTGCGACGTATTCCGATTTACCCAGCGATCATTTCAGGACGAGTTTCAGGCATGACCACATCCTCCCAAGCTCCCAAGCGCTCTTCTACCGCCGTCGCCGTGGCAACGGCCCTGATCCTGGCCGCCGGTGCCGGTGGCTGGCTGCACATGCAGCGCGCCAGCGCCGCCGACCAGGCCCCGGCCAAGGCCGCCCCGCCGGTATCGGTCAGCCTTACCACCGTGCAGCAACGCGACTTGCCGCTCTACCTGGCCGGCGTCGGTACGGTCACCGCCAACGCCAGCGTGACGGTCAAGACCCGCATCGACGGGCAGCTCGACAAGGTCGGCTTCAAGGAAGGCGAAGACGTCAAGAAGGGCCAGTTGCTGGCCCAGATCGACCCGCGCGCCCTGCAGGCCCAACTGGCCCAGGCCGAGGCCCAGCGGGCCAAGGATGCGGCGCAATTGCTCAATGCCCGCCTGGACCTGCAGCGCTACACCACCCTGCGCAGCCAGGATGCGGCCACCCAGCAGCAACTGGATACGCAAAAGGCCCTGGTGGCCCAGCTCGAAGCGGCGGTCAAGACCGATGACGCCCAGATCGCCTATGCCAAGGTGCAACTGAGCTACACCACCATCACCGCCCCCATTTCGGGCCGGGTCGGTGTGCGCCTGGTCGACCCGGGCAATATCGTCCATGCGGCCGATGCCAATGGCCTGGTGGTCATCAACCAGATCGATCCGATCACCCTGCTCTTCACCCTGCCTGAAGAAGCAGTCGGCACCATCAACCAGGCCCAGCGCGACAGCCAGCATCCGCTCAAGGTGGTGGCCTATGCCCGCGACTCGCAGGACACCCTGGCCACCGGCAAGCTGGTCTTGCTGGACAACCAGATCAATACCAGCAACGGTACCGTGCAACTGAAAGCCCGCTTCGACAATGCCGACCACAAGCTGTGGCCGGGCCAGTATGTCAACGCCCGCCTGCAGATGAATACCCATGGCGAGGTACCGACCCTGCCGGCGGCGGCCATCCAGCGCAACCAGCAAGGCACCTATGTCTACGCCGTGGATGCCCAGGACCAGGCCTTCGTGCAGCCCGTCAAGGTCGAGCGCATCCAGGATGGTATCGCCGTACTGGTGGCCGACGCGGCCCTCAAGCCTGAACTGCGCGTGGTGCTGGACGGCCAGTACAAGCTCAAGCCGGGCGCGCGCATCGTGGAAAGCAAGCCGGCTGCCGCCAAGCCGGCCACGGCCAATGCGGCCAATGCGCAAGCGAAAGGAAGCACCAAGTGAGCGTTTCCGCAGCCTTCATCAAACGCCCCATCGGTACCACGCTGCTGGCCATCGCCATCCTGCTGGTGGGGGTGGCGGTCTGGCCGCTGCTGCCGGTGGCACCGCTGCCGCAGGTGGACTTCCCGACCATCCAGGTCACCGCGCAGTTGCCCGGCGGCAGTCCCGAGACCATGGCCTCCAATGTGGCCCAGCCGCTGGAGCGCCAGTTCTCGCTCATTGCCGGCCTCTCGCAGATGACCTCGCAGAGTACCCTGGGCAGCACCCAGATCACCCTGCAATTCGACCTGAACCGCAACATCGATGCCGCTGCACTGGACGTGCAGGCCGCCATCAATGCGTCGACCGGGCAATTGCCGGCCAACCTGCCCAATCCCCCGACCTTCCGCAAGATCAACCCGGCCGATTCGCCCATCATGATCATGTCGGTGCAGTCCGATGAACTGCCGCTGACGGTGGTCAACGACTATGCCGACAACATCCTGGCCCAGCAGATCTCGCAGATCTCGGGGGTGGGCCTGGTCAACGTCAACGGCCAGCAGAAACCGGCCGTGCGCATCCAGGTCGATCCGGCCAAGATCGCCACGCTGGGCATCAGCCTGGAAGACATTCGCGGTGTCATCGCCACCACCACCGTGAACCAGCCCAAGGGTACGGTCGATGGCGCCAACCAGAGCTTCACGGTCTATACCAACGACCAGTTGCTCAAGGCCGATCAGTGGAATGACATGGTCCTGGCCTGGCGCAATGGCGCGCCGATCCGCGTCAAGGACATCGGCGTGGCCGTGGACGGCCCCGAGAACAACAAGATCGCCGCCTGGGCCTTCTCCGGTGCGGCCGCCGGCAGCGACCACAGCATCACCAATGGCCGCTCCATCGTGCTGGCCATCACCAAGCAACCCGGTGCCAACGTAATCGAGACCGTGGGCCGCATCAAGGCCGCCATGCCGCGCCTGCGTGCCGCCATTCCGGCCGCCATCCACGTCAATACCCTGATCGACCGTACCCAGACCATCCGCGCCTCGGTCGAAGACGTCGAGTTCACCCTGGTGCTGACCATTGCCCTGGTGGTGATGGTGATCTTCGTGTTCCTGCGCAACGTGGCTGCTACCCTGATCCCCAGCGTGACGGTGCCGCTGGCCATCATGGGCACGGCCGCCGTGATGTATGTAGTCGGCTACAGCCTGGATAACCTGTCATTGATGGCCTTGACCATCGCGGTGGGCTTCGTGGTGGACGACGCCATCGTGATGCTGGAAAACATCTATCGCTACGTCGAAGAAGGCATGTCGCCGATGGAGGCCGCCCTCAAGGGCGCGGGTGAGATCGGCTTTACCATCATCTCGATCTCGGTCTCGCTGGTGGCGGTGTTCATTCCGCTGCTGCTCATGGGGGGCATCGTCGGCCGCCTGTTCCGCGAGTTCGCCGTGACGGTGACCCTGACCATCGGCGTATCGGTGATCATCTCGCTGACGCTCACGCCCATGCTGTGCTCGCGCTTCCTCAAGAGCGAACACGCCAACCAGCACGGCAAGCTGTATCAACTCTTCGAACGCGGTTTCGATGCCATGCTGCGCGGCTACAAGCGCGGCCTGGACGTGGTGATGAAGCACCAGTTCATCACCCTGATGAGCTTCATCGCCACCGTGGCACTGACGGTGGTGCTGTTCATCTTCATCCCCAAGGGCTTCTTCCCGCAGCAGGACAACGGCGTCATCGTCGGCTTTGCCGAATCGGCCCAGGACACCTCCTCGGCGGCCATGCAGAAGCGTCTCCTGAAGGTGGCCGAGATCGTGCGCCAGGATCCCGACGTGACCGGCTTTGCCATGAGCGCCGGTTCCACCACCTTCAATACCGGCCAGTTCTTCATCGCCCTGAAACCCAAGGATGAGGGACGCACCGCCAACGCCGACGAGATCATCACGCGCCTGCGCCCCAAGGTGGCTGGCGTGCAAGGGGTGAACCTGTTCATGCAGGCCAGCCAGGACATCAACGTCGGTGGCCGCCTGGCGCGAACCCAGTACCAGTACACCGTCACCGATACCGACCTGGACGAATTGAACGTGTGGGCACCGCGCATGCTGGAACGTTTCCGCCAGTTGCCACAATTGACCGACGTCGCCTCCGACCAGCAGAACCAGGCCGCTGCCGCCGTCATCACGATCGACCGGGCGCGCGCTTCCAGCTTCGGCATTTCACCCTCGCTGATCGATGCCACCATCTATGACGCCATCGGCCAGCGCCAGGTCGCCCAGTACTTCACCCAGATCAACAGCTATCACGTGGTCATGGAAGTCACGCCGGCGCTGCAAAAGGACCCGGCCCTGTTCGACAAGCTCTACCTGACCTCGCCCCTGACCGGGCAGCAGGTGCCGCTGTCGACCTTCGTGAAGGTCGATACGACCAAGACCTCCTACCTGTCGATCAGCCACCAGAGCCAGTTCCCGGCGGTGACGATCTCCTTCAACCTGGCCAAGGGCGTGTCCCTGGGCGAGGCCGTGGATATCATCAACAAGACCAAGGAAGAGATGGGCGCGCCGCAGACCCTGGTGGGCAACTTCCAGGGCACGGCCAAGGCCTTCGGCGATTCGCTCTCGTCGCAACCCTACCTGATCGCAGCGGCCCTGATCGCCGTCTACATCGTGCTGGGCCTGCTCTATGAAAGCTACATCCACCCGCTGACCATTCTCTCCACCCTGCCCTCGGCCGGCGTGGGGGCGCTGCTGATCCTGATGGCGGGCGGCTACGACCTGTCGGTGATCGCCCTGATCGGCATCATCCTCCTGATCGGTATCGTCAAGAAGAACGGCATCATGATGATCGACTTCGCCCTCACCGCCGAACGCACCCAGGGCATGAAGCCGGAAGAAGCGATCTACCAGGCCTGCCTGCTGCGCTTCCGCCCCATCATGATGACCACCATGTGCGCCCTGCTGTCGGGCTTGCCGCTGATGCTGGGCCACGGTGCCGGGTCCGAGCTGCGTCGCCCGCTGGGCTTCTCGATGGTGGGTGGCCTGGTGCTGTCGCAGGCACTGACGCTGTTCACGACGCCGGTGGTGTACCTGTACCTGGATCGCGCACACTACTGGTACATGGACAAGAAAGCGGCACGCCAGGCACGCAAAGCGGCCCGGCTGGCCAATGTGCAGCCGCCAGGACATTGATGACCGAAAAAAGCCGGACAGGTAGAATTCCGGCTAAGCCGCAACCGGGGAGTCCTGCCCCGGCACGGCAGGTGGAGACCGCATGAAGATCCTGATAGTCGAAGACGAGCAAAAGATGTCCGAATACCTCTGCAAGGGCCTGACCGAGCAGGGATGCGCGGTCGACCTGGCCTCCAACGGGGTGGACGGGCAGCACCTGGCGATCCAGCATGATTACGACGTGATCGTGCTCGACGTCATGCTGCCGGGACTGGATGGCTTCTCGGTACTGCGCTCGCTGCGTACCATCAAGCAGACCCCGGTCATCATGCTGACCGCCCGCGACAGCGTGGAAGACCGCATCAAGGGCTTGCACGAGGGCGCCGATGATTACCTGATCAAGCCCTTCTCCTTCCTCGAACTGCTGGCGCGCCTGCAGGCGCTGACCCGGCGCGGACGCGCGCAGGAGCCGGCGCAGTTGCGCATCGGCGACCTGCAGATCGACCTGCTCTCGCGCAAGGCCTTCCGGGGCGGCTTGCGCATCGACCTTACCGCCAAGGAATTCGCCCTGCTGGCCGTGATGGCGCGCCGCCAGGGCGAAATCCTGTCCAAGACGGCCATTGCCGAACTGGTCTGGGACATGAATTTCGACAGCAATACCAATGTGGTCGAGGTCGCCATCAAGCGCTTGCGCGCCAAGATCGATGCGCCCTTCGAACAGAAACTGCTGCATACCGTGCGTGGCATGGGCTACGTGCTGGAGCCGCGCGCGGCCGGCGAAGCCAGCGACGACTAAGCATGAACGATCCCGCCCAACCGCGCCCACCCTGGCTGCGCCTGCCGCTGCGCCAATCGATCACGGCCCGGCTGGTGCTCATGTCGGCGGCCTCGGCACTGTTCATCTTCGCCCTGGCCGGGATCGTGCTCTACACCGTGCTCAAGGGCGAGCTGATGCGCCACGAGCGCGACGGTCTCTTCACCACCCTCAATGACATCAGCTACCAGATCAGCCGCGCCGGCAATACCGAGCGGTGGGGCCGGGTGCAACTGAAGCTGGCCACCCTGACCCAGGCCGACCAGCACGTCTCCTTCTGGATCGATGGCAAGGATCCACGCTTTACCTTCGGCGACCTCACGCACCTGCATGCCAGCCACATCACCGAGGACGACGGCAAGTCGGTGGGCCGCCTGCACCTGCCGGGGCGGCAGTATCCGGTCCACATCATGACCCGCACCCTGCCGGCCTTCGAGGAGAGACCCGAAGTGCAGGTCACTGTGGGCGTGGATGGCGCTCCCTACTTCGAGATGCGGCGCACCTTTTTGCTGGCCACCACGGTGTTTTCACTGCTGGGGATCGTGCTGGCCGTCATCTCCAGCTACTGGATCGCCCGGGCCGGACTGGCGCCCTTGCGGCGCATGTCGGCGCGAGCCCAGAACTTCACGCCGCGCAAGCTCTCGGCGCGCATGCCGGTGGAGTCGCTGCCGGAAGAACTGTCGGTGCTGGCCGACGCCTTCAACGGCGCCCTCGGCCGCATCCAGGAAGCCTATACCCAGCTGGAAGCCTTCAACGCCGACGTCGCCCATGAATTGCGCACGCCCCTCGCCAACCTGATCGGCGAAACCCAGGTGGCGCTGGCACGCGAACGCAGCGCCGGCGAATTCAAGGGCGTGCTGCAATCGAACCTGGAAGAACTGGACCGCATCCGTTCCATCATCAACGACATGCTGTTCCTGGCCCGCTCCGACCAGGGCGAGGCGGCGACCGCGCGGGTGCCGGCGCGCCTGGCCGACGAGGTGCAGAAGACCGTGGATTTCTTTGAATTCCTGCTCGATGATGCCAGCATGATCATCACGGTCGCCGGCGATACCGACGCCACCGCGATGATGGAGACGGCCCTCTTCAAACGCGCCCTGAGCAACCTGATCCAGAACGCCATCCAGCATTCGCCGGTCGGCGCACTGATCCGCATCGATATCGCCAGCCAGGAAGAGACCGTGCGCGTGGCCGTCACCAACCCCGGCGCCGCCATCGACGAGCAGCACCTGCCACGCCTGTTCGACCGCTTCTATCGCGTCGACAGCGCCCGCCAGGACATCAATGGCAGCCATGGCCACGGCCTCGGCCTGGCCATCGTCAAGGCGGTGGCGCGCATGCATGGCGGGCGGGCTTTCGCCTACAGCACCGGTGGGCACAACAGCATCGGTTTCACGATCGCGCGCGACTGAGGCACGCGGCACGCACTATCCTATCGCCTGGACCGATCAGTAGCCGCGCTGGAGATCGACGTTGGCGGGGATCTCGCCAGTCTGGCGGTAATGCGCGATATTGGCCGCCACGATGGCCGAGGCGGTCTGGCAATCGGTGGGGGCCGAGCAATGGGGCAGCACGGTCACGCCCGGATGCGACCACTGCCAGGCCGTCGACGGCAAGGGTTCGATGGCGAACACATCGAGCACCGCATGACGCACATGCCCCGCATCCAGGGCCGCACGCAGCGCGGCATCGTCGATGATGGGGCCGCGCGCGAAGTTGATCAGTTGCGCCTGCGCCGGCAGCAGCGCCAGGCGCCCCGCACCCAGCAAGCCCCGGGTATCCTCGGTCAGGGGCAACAGGCAGACCAGGATATCGCTCTCTTTCAGCAGCTGATCCAGGCCCTCCATGCCGCTATAGGTCTGCACGCCCGCCACGCTGCGCGGGCTGCGGCTCCAGCCGCTGACCGGGAAGCGCGCCTGGCGCAAGGCCTGTGCCGCCGCCTCGCCCAGCGCACCCAGGCCCAGCAGGCCGATGCGGCGCTGCTCGGGCAGGACGTAGTCGAGCGCATGCCATCTGGCCTCACGCTGCTGGCGCGCATAGGCCGGCATGTCGCGATGCAGGTAGAGGGTCCAGGCCAGCACGGCCTCGGCCATGGTCGCGGCCAGGCGCGGATCGACCAGGCGCGTGAGCTGCAGGCCGCTCTCGCCCAGGTCGGCCACCAGCCGCTCGACACCGGCCCAGACGCTATGTATCCATTGCAATTGCGGCAGCAGCTTCAGCTGCGCCGGATCGGGGTTGGCCACGATGGCCAGCCGGCATTGCGCGCGCTGCGCCTCGTTCAGTGCCGAAAAGGCCAGCAGTTCTTCGTCCGGCATGGCCGACCGCAGGGCCTGCAACCAGGTCGCCACCGACGCGGCATCGCCCTGGCTGACGAAGGGAATGGGGGTCTTGCCGCTCATTGCGCGTAGACCTGTTGCAGGTCCTGGAAGCCCTTGACCTCGATGGGATTGCCGAAGGGATCCAGGAAGAACATGGTGGCCTGCTCGCCTGGTTCGCCGGCGAAGCGGATCTGGGGTTCCAGCACGAACTTCACGGCACCGCTGGCGGTGAGCGTATCGGCCAGCTGCTGCCAGTCCTGCATCTGCAGGATCACCCCCAGGTGCGGCATCGGCACCATGTGCTTGCCGACCTTGCCGGTATTGCTCACGGCAAAGGGCTCACCCAGGTGCAGCGACAACTGATGGCCGAAGAAGTCAATGTCGACCCAGGTGTCAGTGCTACGGCCTTCCTCGCAACCCAGCAGGTCGCAGTAGAAGCGGCGCGCCTGGTCGAGGTCGCGGACGTGATAGGCGAGGTGGAAGATGGATTTCATGGGATCTGTTCCGGTGGCGGTGGAGATGAACAATGGCACGGCAGCCCATGCCCTGCATCGGTATGGCTGGGAGGGGGCGGCCTGATGTGATCCTTTAGCATAGCGATCCACAGCGGTTCCATCGCCGATGCCGCGCGCAGCGAACACCTTACCGCTGCCGCCATCAGCCAGCGCATCCAGGCGCTGGAACGCGAACTCGGCTGTGCCCTGCTCTCGCGCGCCGGCCACGCGGCCCTGCCCACCGAGGCTTGCCTGGCGCTGTTGCCACGGGCCCGTCGCATCGTGCGCGAAGTGGCGCTGCTGGCCGGTGACACCGATGACGAAGGCCTCACCGGCGTGCTGCGCATCGGCGCCATCTCCACCGCCCTGACCGGGCTGCTGCCGGCGGCGCTGCGCGCCCTGACGACACAGGCGCCGGGCCTGCGCCCCACCATCGTGCCGGGGACCTCGCGCGGCCTGTACCAGGCGCTGCTGGCCGGGGAGCTCGATGCCGCCATCCTGGTGGCGCCGCCCTTCGCCCTGCCGCGCAGCCTGCAAGCCCGCCTGTTGCAACGGGAAGAGCTGGTCCTGGTGGCGCGCCGCAAGTTGCGCGGCGACATCGACGACTTGCTGCAACGCCAGGCCTATATCCGCTACGATCCGGCCGCCTGGGGGGGCCGCCTGGCCCAGCGCTACCTGGACGACCAGGGCCTGCGGCCCACCATCCTGTGCGATCTCGATGCGCTGGAAACCATCGCCATGCTGGTCGCCGATGGCGTGGGCGTGAGCCTGGTACCGCGCTGGAATGGACTGGAGAAGCTGGCCCGGACTTGCCGTGTGGAAGCAGTCGAACGCGCGCCGGGAGATCTCTACACCCGCGACATCCTGCTGCTGAGCCCGGCCCAGGGCGAACGCCCGACCATGCTCAGGGCGCTGGCCGAGGCGCTGCCGGCCGCATGACGGCACTCGCAGTCGATATGCCGGTGGTGCTTGACGTGCGTCAATGCGCCTGTGAATTGGAGTGGACGACCTGACGGGCAAGGCCTAGTCTCGACATATGGCATCGCGTTGTGGATGCCTCCCCATCCGAACCTCCCGAGGAGCTAGCATGAGCTACAAGTCCATCCTGGTCCATGTCGACCAGTCGCGTCACGCCGCCCAGCGCATCCGTATCGCCGCCGAACTGGCGCGCGACCAGCAGGCCCACCTGATCGGTAGTGCCGTCAGCGGCATCTCCAGCTTCATCACCATCGAAGGTGCCGCCTATGTGGCCGCGCAGATGGATGGTTTCCGCGACCGTGCCCTGGCTGCCCTGGAGAACTTCGACAAGATCGCCGACAGTATCGGCGTACCTTCGCACGAAAAGCGCTTCGTCGACGACGACGCCGAAGGTGGACTGGCCCTGCAGGCCCGCTACTCCGACCTGGTGGTAGTGAGCCAGGCCGATCTCGACGATGCCGACGACAGCTTCCTCACCGACCTGCCGGAATACGTGATGCTCAACTCGCCCCGCCCGGTGTTGATCATCCCCAGTGCCGGCGAATTCAAGCATGTCGGCAAGAACGCCCTGATCGCCTGGGATGGCAGCATGGAATCGACCCGCGCCGTCACCGCCGCCCTGCCACTGCTGCGCCAGGCCAACAACGTGACGGTGGTCATTTTCAACTCCGACAAGCGCCTGGGCACCCACGGCGAGCAACCCGGTGCCGACATTGCCCTGTACCTGGCCCGTCATGGCGTGAAGGTGGAAGTGGCCCAGGAAAAGACCACCCTGGACATCGGCAATGCCCTGCTCTCGCTGGCGGCCGACAAGGGCTCCGACCTGCTGGTCATGGGCGGCTACGGCCACACCCGCTTCCGCGAAGTGCTGCTGGGCGGTGTGACCCTGACCATCCTCAAGACCATGACCCTGCCGGTCCTGATGGCGCACTAAGCCAGCTGTTTCAGCGCAGGTCTGCCACCGGCCCCTCGCGGGCCGGTGCCATTTCGGCCTTGAGGCGCGCGCGTTGCTGCAGGCGCGAACGACGCTTGCGCACCCAGATGATCACGCCGGTGACCGACAGCATCGCCACCAGTGCGCCCATGAAGGAAATCAGGATGCGCCCCGGCAAGCCCAGGATGCGCCCCGAATGCAGGGGAAACTGGGCCTGCAGGAAGAGATCGCCGGCACTGCCACGTCCTGGCACCCGGCCACCTGCGTAGGCCCCGGTATTGGCATCGAAGTACAACCAGGCATTGCCCAGCCCGACGTCACCATGATCGTTGCCCGGCTGGAAGAAGCCCACGCCATAGACCCCGAACATGCCCGAATAGAACACGCCACCGACCGGATCGGCCAGCCCCATCCGGCGGCCCTGCTCGGCCCCCAGCGCGACCGCCTGCTCGCGTGAGATGCGCGGCTCGCCCACCTTCTCGGGCGCCACCGGCGTACGGGTATCAAAGGGACCGGGCGTGAGCGTGGACACCGTTTGCAGCAGGGGCCGCATGACCTGGCGCTCCAGGTTCATCGATACCGAGGTCACCGCCAGGACCAGCAGCAGCAACCACACCCAGACACCCCCCGAACGATGCAGGTCGAAGTTGAGCTTGTGGCCACCGTCACGCCAGCGGAACGCAAACGATTTACGCCAGCTGCGCCAGTTGGGGAAGGACAGGTAGAGCGCGATGAAGCAATCCAGTGCCCACACGATACCGATGAGACCCATCAACCAGATCCCGGTCTCGATGCCGCCGACGTCGGGCAGGTGCATCGTGTAATGCAGCTTGTAGAGGAAGGGCAGCAGGTTCTCGCGCGACAGCGAGATCGCCCCCCACATGCGGCGCCCCTGGATCTCGGCCGTCACCGGATCGACGGCGATCTGGTTGTAGTCCAGCGCATAGGGCTTGCCGGTGGCGGCATCGATGCGCGGTTCCACCATCATGCCGATGGTGTGACCGGGTTCGCTGTCGGTGAGCACATAGGTCACGCGCAAGCGTGGCTCGGCCTGTTCGACCAGGCGGGCCAGCGCCAGCCCCGGTCGTGGCGCACCGGCACCAGGCTGGTCGGCGCTGCGGGCGTGGAACAGTTGCGGGTTCAGCCAGGCATCGAGCTCGTGGTCCCAGGAAATCACCGCGCCGGTGGCGCCGGCGATGAACAGGAACACGGCCACGGCCAGGCCGAACCAGCGATGGAGGAGGACTAGCGATGCGCGCATGGAGATCTGTAGGGCTGAATTGGCGAGTAATGAAAGCGCTGGACGAATCAATATCTGGACGGACATTGCCCGCTGCGAGTTGAGTCACCGGTCCACAGAAACAAAGGGCCGGGGCAAGCCAGGCAGCCTTCTCGCAGGCAAACGAGATGGCTGATGCCGCTTTCCATTGGGATGGCGAAGCTTCTGTTTCTCTTTCCCAGCAGGTCAATGAAAGCGCTTACCTGAAGGCTTGCGTGATCAAAAACTTCCCTTCAGCGCCAAAATATTAAATAAGAACGAGAATGGTTAGCATTAATTGTAAGAAATATGAAGGCAAAAGGAAACCACTGTCACCAGTTTTTTACCGCTGCCCACGCCTCTTCTCCTCGTCAGCTTGCTCGAACTCATCGAATCGATTCGAACCCGGACTGCAAGAATTACCGAATTCCCACACTTCCTTCAGCGCCCGTGACAGCGGACGGGGAGATGGCGATACCGTCACTGCTTTTTGTTGAATGCGAAGGAGCAGGACATGCCAAAAGCCATCATTCGGGCGGGAGACCCGACCTCCCACGGCGGGATAGTGAAGGACGGGTTTCCTCATTTCAAGCTGTACGGCAAACCGGTAGCGGGCGTCGGCCATGGCGGCTATTGCCCGCAGTGCAAGCGCGATTTCCTGATCCTCGCCGGCGTAGAGAGCTTCCGCCATATGGGACAGGAGGTCGCTGTCGAAGGCATGCAGACTTCCTGCGGCGCCATCTTGCAGGCGACCCAGCAGCAAGCAAAAGTCGCGGCCGGCAGCGGCCGTCGAAAGGCGGCGGAAAGTGGCGTCCATCTGGCCAAAGAGAATGTACCGGCCTATCAGGATCGCTTCGTCATCAAGGACCAGCATGGCGAGCCGCTCGCCCATGCCGAATATGCGCTCATGATCGCCGGTTCCGCACCTGAATTCGGTACCAGCGATGCCTTCGGACGCACGCACCTTTCCGCCACGGTTGCGCAACAGCATCCGGTGGACATCTTCCTGGAGGGCTGAGCATGGAGAAGCAGCTCAGATCGCCCAGCACAGGCGTGACCTTACGTCAGGTCGACACGCGGACCTTGACGCCGGTCTCCGATACCAGCTAGAAGACCGTCACGGTGCAACGCGAATTCGTGGAAGTGATCTTTGGAGATTCGCGGATCTTCAGCCTGGGGTCGCAGTGGGGACACGTCGCCATCGTCGTTGATGACACCGTCTATACGCGCGCGCATGACGAGTACGTCGTCACGTCAAAGAACGTCTATCTGTACGGAGGGGAAGTCCAGAAAACTCTTGAACCACTAACAATTAAAGGGCAAGGCTTCCGTGACAGCGTCGGCTTGGTGCTATGGCTATCGACAGAGGAAAAGCGAAAGGTGGAAGCTGAACTGAAGCGGAGAGTGGAGCAGGACAGACGACTGATCCGGGAAACCAGAGGCAGGCGAAGCAGCTATAGCCTTCTCGACAATTCCTGTTCGACCAACGTTGCTGACGTTCTCGAACTGGTCGGAATCCTGGCGCACGATCCCAGGTGGCCTCCCACCCCGGTAACGCCCGCAGAACTCATCGCCGTACTGGAAAAATCCAGGCGCCTGGTCAAAAAGAACTTTTATCCCCGGAGATGACAATGACGCTTCCCCAATGGTTAAAGGGCGTCATCCTCGGATCACTTGTCAGCTATTTCGGACACGCGCTCCTGATCGATCCACGGTTTCATTTCTCAACCATCCATCTGGAGAGAGTGCAGTACGTATCAGAGCGAATCAATATTTTCAAAACCAAGGATTCCAAGGAAGTGGCATTTATCATCTCAAAGGAAACGGAATGCTACTGTCTTGACGAAGAAACCTGGTCCTTCGGCGTATTCGACCCAAAGGACGGAATGACACGGGAAGAGTTCATCATCTGCCCGGGCCTTGGTGCGGGCTGGAGACGAGGCGGTATATGAATTTCTCTTGCCTCGCCCCTTGATCCGACTATCCAGCCCTACATCATCGCGAGCGAATCCATGAAAATAAAATCGCTATTGATCGGCGCCGCCATCGCCGCTCCCATTGCGCTCTACTGCAAACTGCTCTTTGTCCCTCCCGACTTCTGGCACGGGCCAGTCGACGTGGTGGCTTTTCGCATCGTCTCGGAGAAGATCACCGTCTTCAAGAGCCGGCACTACAAGCAGGCTGCGTTTGAAGCAAGCAAGGGCATGCTTTGCTACCGCCTGGAAGATGACTCCCATTCCTTTGAGATAGTGGACTTCAAGGATGCAACGGTAAGAGAGTTCCTGATGCTGTGCCCGGGCTACGGGGCAGGCTGGAGCAGAGACGGCATTTGACTGAACCGCGTTCGACATTCGTCAAGCGACATATGTCACGAGTTCGATGATGAAAACTCGTCGTTCTCGCGCCGCGATCCTAAGGCGGGATGGCGCTGGAAGCTTTCGTATTCTGCCGGATCGGCACAGGATGGACGAGGGGACGTTGACGAATGGAGATGATGTGATGATGAAGCTTCCTCAATGGCTAAAGGGTGTCATCCTTGGATCGCTTATCACCTATTTTGGACACGCACTGCTGATCGATCCACGATTTCACTTCTCGACTATCTATCTGAAAAAAGTGGAATTGGTCTCGGAACGGCTCAAGGTTTTCAACACCCAGACTTCCAAGGAAGTGGCATTTACCGTCTTCAAGGAAACGGAGTGCTACCGTCTTAGCGAAGCAACCTGGTCCTTCGGCGTGTTCGACCCCAAGGACGGAACGACCCTGGAAGAGTTCATCATCTGCCCGGGCTTGGGCACGGGCTGGTTACGAGACGGCATCTGAGACCCAAGCGAACTCTTCAAGCCATCGCAATCTTCGTCAAGATCTCCTGCAACTGGTCGATATCGTAAGGCTTGGGCAAGGAGTACGAGGGGAAGCCCACATTGCGTGCCACCATCGCCCCATACCCCGATGCAAAGATCACCGACATCTCAGGGAACCGTGCCAGCACCCCCTTGGCCAGTTCCACCCCGGACATACCGGGCAGGTTGACGTCGGTAAACAGCACGTCGAACTCCTGCTTCTCCAGGGCCTGCTCGGCGTCCTCGCCACTGGCAACGCCATGGGCGCGATGACCCAGTGTTTCCAGCAATTCGCACACCAGTTGCTGGGAGTCGATATTGTCTTCCACCACCAGCATGCGCAATCCCGAGGCTTCTCCTTCGCCCGATGGCCCGGACGCACCAGCCAGGTTTGCGCCGCCGCCACTGCCATCGGTAGTGCCATAGGCCTGCCGCTCCAGCTCGGCCGGCAGCACATCGGCCTGGCGTTGCCGCTCTGCCACCGGCAGCTTGTGGATGGTCGCCGACTCCTGCTCGCGCACGGCCTGCGCCAGACCGCTGCGATGGGCCCGATTGGACAGCAGATGGCGGATGCGCCGCGCCAGCTGATTGACGCGATACGGCTTGGACAGCAACTCCACCCCCGCATCCAGCCGCCCTTCATGGACGATGGCATCACGCGGATAACCGGAGGTGAACAGGATCTCCATGTCAGGCAACAACTGACGCGCCTGCCGTGCCAGTTCGGTCACGGCAACGCTGCCCGGCATCACCACATCGGTAAACATCAGGTCGATCGGCATGCCGCTTTGCAGGATGGCCAGCGCACGCTCGCCGTTGTCGGCCTTGAGTACGCGATACCCCAGCGAGGAAAGCGTGTCGATGACCGTCAGCTGCAGGTTGGCATCGTCTTCCACCACCAGGATGGTTTCATCGCCGCCACGGACCTCCATGTCGCGCTGATCCTCGATCAGCACCTCCTCATCGATGCACCGCGGGAAGTAGATGCGGATCGTGGTGCCCTTGCCCGGCTCGCTGTGCAGGCTGATGTGGCCCTTGCTCTGCTTGACGAAACCATAGGCCATGGACAGGCCCAGGCCGGTCCCCTCGCCTTCGCGCTTGGTGGTGAAGAAGGGCTCGAAGGCCCGCTCGCGCACCTCCGGTGACATGCCCGCGCCATTGTCGGAGATCTGCAGTTCGACATAGTCGCCGGCCGCCAGGTCGGCCTGCGACAGGAAGCCCGGGTCGCTCAGCTGCACATTGTCGATCTGCACCGTCAGGCGACCGCCGGTGGGCATGGCGTCGCGCGCGTTGATGGCGGTGTTGATGATCAGGTTCTCGACCTGATTCGGATCGAGCATGGTATTCCACAGCTCGCGCGTGACCATGGTCGAAATCTCGATGTGCTCACCCACGGCGCGACGCAGCAGGTCTTCCATGTTCTGTACCACGCGTTCAAGATTGATGCTGCGCGGCTGCAGCGGCTGCCGCCGCGCGAAGGCCAGCAGTTGCGACGACAGCTTGGCGCCGCGATCGACGGCACCAGTGGCGATGCGGATGCGCTGCCGGCCACGCTCGTCCAGTTGCGGATCCGATTGCAGCAATTGCAGGTTGCCACCGATGATCTGCAGCACATTGTTGAAGTCATGCGCCACGCCACCGGTGAGCTGCCCCACCGCCTCCATCTTCTGCATCTGCCGCAGGGCGGCTTCGGCGCGACTGCGCTCGACGATTTCCTCGACCACGCGCTGCTCCAGCGTGTCGTTCAATTCACGCAGCGCCTCCTCGGCGCGGCGCCGTTCGGTGATGTCGGTGGAAACCGCGATCATGGCTTGCGGCCGACCCTCGGCATCGACGATGCGGCTGATGTCGCTGGACACCCAGAACGTCGAGCCATCCGGACGCAGGTAGCGCTTCTCCAGGGTGAAGGAGCGACCATCGACGATGCTGCGATTGAACAGCGACATGTTCATCGGCACGTCATCGGGATGCGTGACGTCGGCCAGGGTCATCTGCAGCAACGCTTCTTCGCTGCGGCCGAGCATGCGGCACAATGCCTTGTTCACACGCAGATAGCGGCCATGCAGGTCCAGCTCCGAGAAGCACACCGAAGCCTGGTTGAAGATGGCCGTGAGACGATTTTCGCTCCAGGACAGCGCCTGCATGCCACGCCGGCGCTCGGTCAGGTCAATGAAGGTACACAGCGCGCCCTGCAAGCGGCCATCCTGCCAGACCGGATGGGTCTGGTATTGCACCGGGAAACTGCTGCCATCCACCCGCAGGAAATTCTCGTTGTCCGCCTGGGCACTCACGCCCTCGCGTGCGGCCTTGAGCACGGCGCATTCGCTGCGGCCTGCCGCTGCGGTCTCGGCAGGAACCAGGATCACTTCATGCAGCCCGCGGCCCAGCACCTCCTTCTCGCTGGCATAGCCCAGCATGCGCAGGAAGGCGGCGTTACAGAGCGTGATGGTGCCATCACGGTCGATGGAGAAGAAGCCCTGGTCGGTGGAGTCGAGCAATTGCCGCACAAAGGCATTGTTGGCCCGCACGCTGGCCTCGGAGGCCGCCAGCGCCTGCTCCATCAGCTTGCGTGCGGTGACATCGAAGACCACCCCTGCATAGCGCGGGCCGGACCGCGGATCGTCCTGCACCATCTCGCCCTTGCGGGCCAGCCAGCGTTGCTGGCCGTCAGGACGGGTGATCTGGTACTCGGTGTATTCGAGCGGATTCTTGCGTGCTGGCTCCTTGATGGTGGCCGTCCCCAGGTTGGGATGGAACTGCTCGTCGATCATGGCCACCAGTTCAGCAGAACTGACCTCGCCACTCGGCGCCAGACCCCACAGCCGGCGAAAGCGGTCCGATACCGACAGCTTGTCCGTCTGGGGAAACCACTCGAAGATGCCGATGCCGCCGGCGCGATCGACGATGCGCAAGCGCTCTTCGGCAACCACACGCTCGGTGATGTCATGACCTTCGATGAGTATGCCCTCGACCTGCCCGCCGCCATCCGTGATGGGCTGCAAGGCCACTTCCAGCACGACGCCGGCGTAGGGTGTATCGTCCGCGTGACGCAGGAACAGGCGCAGTCCATGCACCAGATGAGCTTGGCCACTTTCGCGCACCTGATCCAGCAGCTTGAAGAGTTGCCCATCCAGGAGTTCGGGCAAGGCCTCGCGCGCTGGCAGGCCCACCAGCGCACGTTGCCCCAGCAGCCGGGCACAGGCTTCGTTGACGCTGTCGAACACATGCTGCGCACCACGCACCACAGCCTTGAAGCCAGGCGAAGGCCCCATCAGCGCGTGCAATAACCCCTGCTGGCACACCTGTCCTGCTTCGCCATTCGAGGCCACGCCCTGCCAGGTACACAGCACGCCAGCTGGGACGCCAGCATCGTCCTGCGGGATGGGCATGCAAGAGAATTCTTCGGATACCTGGCCGGTGCTCGCAGCCGACATGACGGTACGCTGTTGCTGGCCACTGGCAAAGACGGCGTCGATGGTGGACCTCAGCAATGCCTCCATGCCGCTGGCATCGTCGCCCCACAGGGGCGCACTGCCAAGCGGCGCTCCGAAGACCGCCGGATGCGCACTGCCCAGCCGCGCAGCCAGGGTATCGTTGTAGAGCATGTTGCGGGCAGAGCCCCAGACCAGCAGCATCGGTGTGGAGGATTGCAGCGTGATGGCCAGCGCAGCGCGCAGCGCCGGCGACCAGCCTGCCGGATCACCCAGCGCGTTTGCCGTCCAGTCGGACGTGGAAAGAGTGTGCGCGGCCAGGCTACCGTCGCGCAACCAGGAAAGTTCAGCCATGTCGTGAAACGTACCTTTTGCCTTGCGTTGAGCATTGAGGTCTGTTGATGGCGGTCTCGCACCATCCTGCCTGCGCATGTTCATGGTTGTTGTATGCGTCCGTGTCCTCATCCCGGTATCACCAGGCGAGAGAACCTCTCTCCGGGACCGGTATAGCCCTGCGAAGCATCACCGGTCTGACACCGGCGCGCTCGATTATACGGGAAGCAGGTGGCGCGGCACGCCCCCTGTCTCAGCCCGCGAAAAACACCGTGATGATGGCAACGTCAGTCCTGTAAAGGCTTTGCGGCAGCTTCCAGTTTTCCTACGAGACGTTGCGCCACTCTCCTACGCGCGCGCCCGGGGCATTGCCGACGTCACGCAGGGCGGCGCTCAACCGGATTTCTTTTTCTGGGCCCGCTCTTCACGCAGCAGGCGATTGAGCTCAGCCAGTTCCTGTACCGCATCCTGCGTCAGGATCACCGGTTCGTTGGCATGATAGGCACGGCCGCCAAGCCGGCCATTCATGCCGATGTAGGCACGCGCACAGCGGCGCCGGTAGGCCAGGATATCTTCTTCGCCATGCAGTGGCGGGCCGGCGGCATCCTGGCCTGGATCAGGATAGGCGACGCGCGTATCATCCTCGCGCTCGTCGATCCCGTCCGCTTCCCGGGCATGCCCGGCCTGGGTGGGAATGTGGTTGCCGATGTGGTTGCAATACGCCGTCCAGTCGCCTTGCTGGATGGCGATCTGGAGTTCGGACGAATGGGCGGAATCAGACTTGTCCATGAGGCTACCCTGCTCAAAGTACCGGCACATGCAGCGTGCGCCGGGCTGGTTGCAACGTAAGCTTGACAGATACGGCACCGCACCTGATCCCGCAAGGCAAGCGCGCATCACCAGCGTGGTGCGCAAGCCGCGCGGAGGGTCCGGCACGACGATCGATTGCTTCCCTGAACTTCATCGCCAGCATACTGATTGACTCCCTGTGCTATCCGGTACGCTGCGCTTTCCGACGACTTCATTTTATCCCGAACGCGCAAAACTGGAAGAGCGTCGTGAAGGACACATCGCATGCGCAGTGCCTGTTTTTTCTTCGCATCATCATCGGACGTTTCCAGCCGGCAGCATGACATCGGGCTTGCACCGTTCCGGTCTGCCGGCACGCAGCGCCACTATCCTCCAGATCGCTACACAATGACGGTGATTTCCACGGCGATATTAGGACCTGGTACGGATGAGTCCTATCGGACGCCGCCGGATAAACGTGTAGGACAAAGCGAAAGCACAGGCACTGGCGAGACACGACGGATCGCCCTGTCCCGCTCAGCTGACGATTAAAAATGGATCGCTGACGCACGCAAACAACATGGCATGCCTGTGGTGCCGTTTCCCTGCGACAAGGAGGGCTGCTGCCCCGCTACGAGGCCGTCGGCCACCACGATTCAAGACGACGGCGACGGGTCGTCCGACAGCCGGGGCAGGCTGACATGGAAGCTCGCCCCCTGGCCGTGGCCTGCGCTCTCGGCGCGCATGCGCCCGCCATGCGACTCCACCAGCTGGCGCGCAATCGACAGGCCCAGTCCCAGCCCGCTCGTATTGCGCACACCGTGATCGTTCTCCTGGCTGAAGCGCTCGAAGACATGCGCCAGAAACGCCGGTTCGATGCCCTCGCCGTTGTCGGCCACCACCAGTTCAAGTTCATCACTGCGCCGGTGCAGCGCGACCGAAACCTGCCCCTGTCGCGGCGTGAACTTGATGGCATTGGCCAGCAGGTTCCACACCACTTGTTGCAGGCGCGCCGGATCGCCCAGCACCAGACTGCCAGCGACCAGCTCGGTGCTGATGCCGATTTCCTTCGCGTTGGCAGCCGCCTGCACCGTGGCGATGGTCTCCAGTACCACGGCCGCCAGATCCATGCGCTGTACTTCCATGCGCAGCTTGCCGGAGAGGATGCGACTCATGTCCAGCAATTCCTCCACCATCTGCGACTGCGCAATGGCATTGCGTTCGATGACCTCCAGGCCGCGGCGCAACTGTTCCGGATCGGATGCGTCGCGCAGCAGGTATTGCACCCACCCGAGGATGGCGTTGAGGGGCGTGCGCAATTCGTGCGACAGCGTCGCCACGAACTCATCCTTCAAGCCGATCATGCGCTCGACCTGCAAGCGCGTAGCCTGCTCCGCCTGCCGCTGCAGCGCCAGCTGCTGCAGCACGCGCTCGACCGCCTCGGGCAGGTAATCCAGGTAATCGCTGGTCTTGGGCAAGACATCGGCCACGCCAGCGCGCAGGGCTTCGATGATGCGCAACTCGTCCGACACCCCCGAGACCATGATGGCGGGAATGCCGATCCCCTCGGCCCGCAGGCCCCTGAAGAAATCCAGGCCGCTATCGAGTGCCTGCAAGTTGTAGTCGACGATGAGCAGGTCCGGCACCTCCAGCGCCACGGCCTCACGCGCCGCCTCGGACCGGGCGACTGCGGTCACGCGATGACCATGCTTGCGCAAGACCCGGCTGGCCAGCGCCAGCAAGCCATCATCGTCTTCCAGGATCAGGACATGGGCAGCACTGGCGGTCATCGTGACTCGGTTCCCTTCTGGCTGCCCGCCAGCAGCGGCAGCTTGACCACCTGCAGGAAGAAGCCCAGGCGACGTACCGCCTCGATGAAGTCGTCGTATTCCACCGGCTTGGTGATGTAGACGTTGCAGCCATACTCGTAGCAGCGCCCGATCTCGCGGGGATCATCGGTGGTGGTCAGCATGATGACGGGAATGGCACTGGTACTCACATCGTCCTTCATCCGCTTCAACACCTCGACCCCGTTGACGCGGGGCATATTCACGTCCAGCAGCACCACGACCTGCTGCAGGTCACCGCGACTGGCACCGCCCTCGAAGAAATGATCCAGCGCCTCCTGGCCATCCCTGAAGCGCATGAACCCGTTGACCAGGCCGGCGCGCCGGAGGTTCTTCTCCACCAGGACGGCATGGCCGTCGTCGTCTTCGACCAAGATGATATTGACGCTCTGCTCAGTAGCCATGATGTCTCTCCCACTCCCCATGATTGATTGTCCGTCCGGCCATCAGGATGAGGCCGGCGCCTGTGCCTGCAGGGCCACGAAGAAGCAACTGCCCTGCCCCTGCACCGACTCCACCCAGATACGCCCTCCATGCCGCTCCACCACACGCTTGACCAGCGCCAGGCCGATCCCCTCGCCTGGCGCGGCATTGCCGTGCAGGCGCTGGAAGGCGATGAACATCTTGCCCATGTAGGCCGCCGGGATACCCAGGCCGTTGTCACGCACGAAGAAGGTCACCAGTCCCGGTTCGGCCGCCGCCTGTTCGCCCTTGGCGAGACCGAGCGTGATCTGGCCGGGTCGGGCGGGGTCAAGGTAGTTGACCGCATTGCCCACCAGATTGCCGAAGACCTGCTCAATGGCCGTCGGGTCGCCCCAGGCCGCCGGCAGGCCGGACGCGATCTCCACCACGGCGCCCTTGGCACGTATGCTGCCGCTCATGGCGGCGATGATGCGCTGGCCGATGGCATTGATATCCAGCAGCACCGGCTGGAACTCCACCCGCCCCATGCGCGAGAGCCGCAGCATGGCGTCGATGATGCCGGCCGAACGGGTGACCGCATTCTGGATGAAGCGCAGCGAAGTATCGATATCATCCTGCACCAGCATGCGCAGTCTGTCCTTGTCGGCCTCGGGCACGGCCAGGCGCTCCACCTCCGCGACCAGGTCGCGGGTGGCATGGGTGATCTCCTTGCTGAAGCCCTGCAGGTTGACCAGTGGCGAGCGCAGGTCGTGGGAGACGCTGTAGATGAACATCTCATTGTCCTGGGTCTGCTGGCGCAGGTCGGCATTGATCTCGACCAGTTCGGCGGCGCGCTGCTCCAGCTCGGCGCGATAGATCAGCGCCAGCCGGGAAGCCTCGTTGAGGCGCTCGCTGCTGCGATGCAGGGCATTGTCGAGCTGGCAGATCTCGTCGTCGCCACCAACCCGCGCGGCCAGCACCTGCCCATCGGCCAGTCGCTGGGCATTGTCGGTCAAGATGGCGATGCGGCCACCGATACTGCGGGTGAAGGCCAGCGAGGCCATTCCCGCTGTCACGATGGAACCCACCACGGCGACGATCAACAACCAGGTCTGGGAAGTCCGCGCCGCCTGTACTGCCTCGTTGCGCAACGCGCCCAGGTGTCGTTCTTCGGCGAGAAAGCTATTGATGTGATTCAGGAAGCCGGTGAGCCGGTGTGGCCCCTGGTCATCACGCAACTGGCGCACCAGATCATCGCGCTGCCCCCGTTGCATCAGGGCGCGCGCGCTGTCGGCCCAGCTGCGGTATTGGCCGATGGTGGCGTGGATCTCGCGTACCAGCGCCGACTGCGCAGGATTGTCGGACACCAGCCGGGCCAGCTCGCCGACCCTGATCTCCAGGTCCGCCCACATCTCGGGACGGCCGATCGGCTCCGATTGGTCGAGCAGGATGGCATTGCGAATGCGGGCTGACTCCACCAGCATGGGTTCACGCACCTCGGCAGCCTGATTGATCACCTGCGCCGAATGCGAGGCCCAGCGCTCGGCCTCCGCCGCATCTGCCTGCGACTTGAACAAGGCCGCCAGCAGCAGCACCTCGAACAGGCTGGGAATGGCAACGATCAGCAAGCCCTTGGTCAGTAGTTTCATATGCCCTCGTCCGCTGGATAGCCTGCTCTCTGGCGCGGCCCTGCCTGCTGCCCAGCGCCCCCCTGTCGGCAATTGCTGTACCGCTGCACGCATCGTGCCACCGCGCCGGACCTGCAGACCTGGCAGATCAGTATCCTGGCGGGTGCATTTTCGGTAATCAATTATTACGGTTAATTATAAACTCACAAAGATCCACTGCGTCCATGGCGTAGCTGTCTGCTGATCGCGTAACGAAAAAAAGCCCGGAGACACGGGGTCTCCGGGCTGACAGGCATGCTCTGGCAAGCAAATGAACGGGCGCTATGTTCCTGTCACGGCAGTCGCCTGTGCCGTGCGCGCGCTATCAGGCAGCCCTGGCTTGCGTCCCCCACGGACGGTTGCTGGCGCGATAGCGGTGGATCAGGGCATTGGTGGAACTGTCGTGATGCAGGGGCTGCTGGTGATCGATCAACTGGCGTGCCGTGCGCTTGGCCAGTTGCTTGCCCAGCTCCACCCCCCACTGGTCGAAGGAATCGATATTCCAGATCACGCCCTGGGTAAAGACGCTGTGCTCGTACAAGGCCACCAGCGCCCCCAGGCTATAGGGCGTGAGGCGATCGATCAGCATGCTGTTGCTGGGCCGGTTGCCATCGAAGACGCGATGTGGCACCAGCGCCTCGGGCGTCCCCTCTTCGCGCACCTGCTGGGCGCTCTTGCCAAACGCCAGCGCCTCGCCCTGGGCGAACATGTTGGCCATCAGCCAGTCATGTTGCTGGCCCAGTGCTTCCAGCGGGCGGCAGAAGCCGATGAAATCGCAAGGCACCAGTTGCGTCCCCTGATGCAGCATCTGGTAGAACGAATGCTGGCCGTTGATGCCATTGTCGCCCCAGTAGACCGGCGAGGTCTGGTAATCGACCTGCTGGCCGTTGACGCTGATGTGCTTGCCGTTGCTCTCCATGGTCAGCTGCTGCAGGTAGGCCGGCAGGCGCTTGAGAGACTGGCTGTAAGGCAGCACCGCCTGGCTGGCCGCGCCAAAGAAATTGGTGTACCACACCGTGAGCATGCCCAGGATGGCCGGCAGGTTGCGCTCCAGCGGCGTGCTGCGGAAATGTTCGTCCATCGCATGAAAGCCCGCCAGCAAGTCACGGAAGTGCTGCGGCCCGATGGCGATCATGGTGGACAGGCCGATGGCACTGGTCATCGAATAGCGCCCACCGACCCAATCCCAGAAACCGAACATGTTGCGTGGATCGATGCCGAAGCGGCTGGCCTCCTCGATATTGGTGGTCACGCCCACGAAGTGGCGGGCCACGGCCTGCTCGTTACCCAGTTGCTGCACCAGCCATTGACGCGCGGCGTTGGCGTTGGTGATGGTTTCCAGGGTCGTGAAGGTCTTGGAGCAGACGATGAACAGGGTCTCCTGCGCCGGCAACCCGCGCACGGTTTCCAGCAGGGCCGCGCCATCCACGTCCGAGAGGAAATGCAGCGACAGCTCGCGCTGGCTGTAATGGCGCAAGGCCTCATGCGCCATCATCGGCCCCAGGTCGGAGCCCCCGATGCCGATATTGACCACATGACGGATCGGCCGCCCGGTATGACCCAGCCACTGGCCATTACGTACCTGCGTGGCAAAGGCTTCCATGCGTCCCAGCACCTCCTGCACCTGGCTCACCACGTCCTCGCCATCGACCACCAGATGCTCCTGGGCCGGCATGCGCAAGGCGGTGTGCAGCACCGAACGGTCCTCGGTGTGATTGATGCGGTCGCCCCGGTACATGGCGTCGATACGATCCTGCAGACCGCACTGGCGCGCCAGTTGCATCAGCAGCGCCATGGTCTCGCTGGTGACCAGGTTCTTGGAGTAGTCCAGGTAGATCCCCACCGCTTCGGCGGTGAAGCGTTCACCGCGTTTGTCATCGGCGGCAAACAAGCGGTCGAGGCGAAAATGGCGGGCGCGCTCGCGATGATGTTCCTGCAGCGCGATCCATGCGCTCTTGGCCGTCAGGTCGTCCTTCTGGGCATACACGAACAGCGGCAACTGCAGATCGGCGGCGGGTAATGTGGTCATGGGGAGGGCTCCTTGGGCTGGATGTCCACGGGGCGTGAATGCGCGATTTCTGGTGCGGCGCATCAGCACGCCTGTCAGGCTGCATCAACGTCAGACATACGCACAACATCACTACGCCTGGCGACATCGGGTGGCGTGAATCACCCGCTACGCGCCCAGCCAGCGGGGCGGACGGCATGCAGGGCTTGAGCGATGTTAGCGGTGGTCCGGCGCCAGCCAACATAGGACTGAGGCCCATTTGCCTGTAGGAAAAGCGGCAATTGCTGCTTTGCAACAAGCCATCCGACACACACTTCCGACAAGCCAGGAAAACGCTTGTCAGCCCTCGACAGCATTGCCTTTCCGGAGGTCAGCAAGTGGCAGCCTTTTGGCATTTTTAAAGACTACTCTCCACGCATTGGCGAGCAATGGTGCCGCCATTTCCGAGGAGATGATCGTGTTCATGAATCCGGTATCCATGAATAACGTTACCGCCGCGTCGCCACAAGTCCCTGCGCCTGCCGGCATCACGCCCGGTGCAGCGGCAAAGACCTCATTTCAGCTCCAGCTTGATACGGCGATAGGTGCGCCAGCCATCGCGAACAAAGGCAATTCCGGCAACGATGAGCCCAAAGTCTCACTCTCCAATGCAGGAATTAAAAAACAAGCCCAGGAACAACAAGTTCAGCCAGCCGAGAAGACTCCGTTCAAGCCATGGGATGCCGGATGCTTCCCACCATGGGTAGATGCTTTCGGTCTCTCCCTACCCGTCATTGGCGAATCGGCGCTCGAATATGACCGCCGCAATGCGAAATACCTCTCGTTGAGTGGCGATGAAAAACAAAGCTTGTACGAAGGAATCGCGAAACATTTTGGTGAAGTCCTGGAAGAAAACAATCTCTCCAGCGACAACCCCAGGAGCCACGAGCTCCTGTTCGAAAACAAGGTCACCAGCGAGCAATACCACCAGCAATATAAGCAACGTGTGGATGCCGACCCCAAGCTGCTGGCCATCCTGGTCAAGCTCGGCCTCAGGACTGCGAAGGCGGGCTGAACCTGAGCGTCGCAACACCGGGAAACAGATCGTCGCAGCCCCTTCAATCGAGGCAAACATGAAAGCCCTTTTTGCACTTCACGCCTACTGTTCTCTGGCCATGTTTCTTCCATCGCCCCAGTCGCTCAAGAGCATGGCGATCGTGAAGGCTCCGGTGGCAGTGCAAGCACCTGCCACCGAGTTGCCCCACCAGGAGGCGCGCGCGGAAATCGTCCATGCCGGCCGGCATGACTGAACGCCCGTATCGCGCAAAAAAATGCCTTGCTCTCAAGGAGATATCCATGAACAAGAGTCCCACCTCGCCGACACAAGCCCGGGCATCGCGCGACATCACCCCGAGCACAGAGGCCTCGATGCCGTCAGCGGCTAAACCCTGTTTCATGCCGTGGTTCGGAAAATCCGGGGAATTGCCCTATTGGCTCGACTTCTTCGGCGTTCCTCTTCACCCAGTCGAAGCCCGATCCGAGAACGCATTCATCTTGGCCTGGCGGGTCGCGGTGTTTGCCCAGGAGCGATTTCGTGACCTGGACAAGCCCGACCAGCTCTATCTGAGCGATGGAATCATGAGCCGCTACCTCGCCGTCCTGGCCGCCAACAATCTCTCAGACGACAACCCCAGGAGTCGGGAACTGCTGCTCCTGAACGAACAAACCAGCAAGCAATACCACCAGCAGTACAAACAAAGCGTGGATGCCGATCCCAAACTGGTCGCCATCCTGGTCAAGCTGGGGCTGAGATAGGCATCAGCAATGTGCACCACCCGCGCAACGTGCCAGGACAGCCGACTCACTTGCTTACCAGTCTCTAACAATAGACACCCCATGCACGCCTCCCCTCCCGTCGCCAGGCTCGCCAGCCTGGCGCTGCTGGGCTTGTTCTGGACGGTCTCGGCACCTGCCGACACGCTCTACACCAAGTCCGGCGACAGCATCTCCGGCCAGTTGCTCTCCCTGCAGGATGGCCTGTGCCTGTTCAAGACCCGCTATGGCGTGCCGATCAGTCGCGCAGCAGCCACTCACTGATGAACGTGGGCTACTTCCAGATGTCGGGCCAGAATTCGACGCAGCTGGAATGGGCTGCCACGGTGCGCGCCGGCCTGGTGCAGGATCTGGAGGCCTGGCTGTCGCTGCCGCTCACCCATACCACCATCGAACAGGTCTCCAGCAACGAGTACGTGCGCAGCAGCCGTCAATGGGCGCTGGGGGACATCAGCGCCGGCCTGCAATACCAGTGGCTGCAGGAAACCGCCGCACGACCTGCGCTCTCCCTGTCGCTGACGCTGACTGCACCGACCGGCAAGAAGCGCTACTACGCCCCCGAAGACAGCTGGCTGGATCCGCTGAGCAATGGCGCCGGCCACTGGAGTATCGCGCCCGGCCTGGCCTTCGTGCGCACCAGCGATCCTGCCATCCTCTTCGGCGGCCTCAGCTATCGCTACTCCTGGGAAAGCCGCATCGATGGCTATCGCGTACAGCCGGGTCCTGGCCTGGCGGGTTACCTGGGACTGGGATTTGCGTTGAATGAGCGGCTCTCGGTGGGTTCGCGGATGTCCTTCGCGCATTACCGCAACATGCGTGCCGATGCGCAGGAGGTCGCCGGCTCCGGCAAGGATCCACTGGACCTGTCGCTGTCGGCGTCCTACCGCGTCTTCGACCACTGGACCATGACGCCGCAAGTCAGCTTCGGCCTCAACGATGAAGCCGGTCCGGCCTACCTCAGCCTGCGCATGAACCGGCGCTTCGAATGAGATTGCCCATCCGCTCGCTGGCCTGGCTGGCCCTGCTGCCCTGGTCGTTATGCTCGCCATATGCAGCCGGACTGGGCGAGCTGAGTTCGATGCGGCAACGCCAGATGCAGCAGATCGAGCGCCAGACCCTGGACTATTCCTGTGGCGCGGCCGCCTTGGCGATCCTGTTGCGCCTGTACTTCGGCCAGGAGATCGAGGAGCAGGATGTGCTGGCCGATCTCATCACCCGCCTGCCCAGGGACGAACTGGCTGATCGCATCAAGGCGGGGTTTTCGATGCTGGACCTCAAGCGCAGCGCGCAACGCCTGGGTTATGCCGCGGAGGGGGCAATGCTGACGCCGGAGCAGGCCACGCGGCTCCAGGGACCGGTCATCCTCCTGCTGCATCGGGGCACATTGAAACATTTCGTGGTGTTGAAAGGCGTGCGCGAAGGCCGCGCCTTGCTGGCCGATTCAGTACGGGGACACGTGCGCCTGCCCTGGCACGAGCTGCTGCAGGAGTGGCACGGCGAGACCCTGATCGTCGGACGCGCCGGGTTCGGCCTGCCGCACGACCATCCCCTTGGCCTGCCCGCCAGCGACGGACTGGCACCGGAAAGGGACAGCGTACGCGCGCTGCGCCACCTGCCGCTCAACTGAGCTGCAAGGCCAGCAATTCCACCGGCAGGCTGCCCAGGATCTCGCTGACCGCGATGGTTCCGCCGCGCTCGCCATCGGCCATCGCACATTCCTCCAGCCGCCCCTGGCCGCTGGTGAGGACGCTGCGCCACTGCCGCATTCCCGTGCCACCGATATGGGAGAGCTGTGCCGGCAGGGCGATACGCGTATCGCCCCAGGCCTGGGCGGCCACCAGTGGCAGGGCCTCGTCGCGCGGGCCTTCGAAGGACAGCAGATGTCCGGCCAGCCGGGTGCAGACCACCACCAGTACCTGCCCACCCTGCTCGGCTCCTGCCGAGGACCCTGGAACGCCGGGCAGCATACGAGCGAAGGCCATCACATGCCGGGCCAGCTTGCCGTGCGTGGCCAGGGGCACATAGGCGCCCGTGGCAAACACCTCGGCGTGCTGACGCCGGTACTGCAGGACTGCATGGATCAACTGCTGCTTGGCGCCACCATCCTGCCAGTCGCGCAGGGACACCGGCCGCGGCATGGCCGCGTCCAGGCGGCGACTGCGCAGCGCGAAATCGACTGGGCGACGATTGTCCGGGTCCACCATGCTGAAATCCCATCTCTCGCAGCCCTGGTAGAAGTCCGGCACGCCGGGCGTACACAGCTTGAGCATGGTCTGCGAGAGGCTGTTGATGGCCCCCAGTGGCGCCAGCCGGCGCACGAACTGTTCCAGCTCGATGAGGAAGGGATGGTGGCGCGGGTCCAGTCCCGGGTCACACAGCAAGGCCCGCGTGAAACGCTCGCACGCGGCTTCGTAGGCGTCTTGCGGGGCCACCCAGTCACTGCGCCGCTTGGCCTCGCGCAGGGCCTTGCGCTGCCAGGCGACGATACGCTCGGCCAGTTCTTCCAGGGCTGCCAGGTCATCGTCACCGACGCGCAGTCCATCGGGCCAGGCGCCCACCAGGGTCTGGTAGAGCAGGTATTCGTCAACGGCATCGATGGCGCCCTGCGCACCTGCCGTGGCGGCGACGACAGGCGCATTCATCTGGTGCCAGTGGTGCAGCACGGTGGACCACTCCTCGGCGATCTCGGAGAGCGCCGCCAGGCGCATGCGGCCATCCTCGCCGCGCTTGTGGTCGTGGGTGGCGGTGGCCAGCAGGCTGTCCGGCGTCGCGCGGGCGCGGCGCGCCGCAAGCTGGTGGAATTGCGCCACTGGCAAGGCCAGCCGGGCGGGCTCGGCCCCCACCTCGTTGCGGGAAAGCAGCCGGCCATAGCGATAGAAGGCCGTGTCTTCCATCGACTTGGCGGTCAGGGGCGGTGTCAGTTGCTGGAAGCGTGCCATGGCGCGCAGTTGCAAGGCGCGGCGGGCTTCATCGCCGCGATCAAGCAGCAGATCCCCGCCCAGCCAGCCCTCCAGCACGTGCAGGGTCACGTGATCGACCGGGTTGAGCGTGGTACCAGCCACCTGGATGGCATGCGCCAGCAGCTCACGGTCGGCGCACGGCATGCCGCGCTCGCTGGCATAGGTGCGATAGACCGGAAAATGCACCAGCAACTCAACCATGCAGCGCCGGATCGACATCAGCGACAGGTCGCGCGTCTGCACGGCACTACGGGCGAGCGCATGCAGGCAAGACGTGAGGGCATTGAATTCGGCAGCAAAGTTGCGCGCCAAGAAGCCACGACGCGCCTGCCTCACCATGCCCTCCACATGATTCAACTCGATCTCCGCGACAGGCGATACGCCCTGTACGGCAAGTTCACCAACGATGTCGCGCCAGAGTTCATCGAGTACGGCCTCGCCTTCGCCGTCATGCAGCACCGCCGCGCACTGGTCCATGAACTCGTAACCAGTGGTGCCATCCAGTCCCCAGCCAGGTGGCAGGCGTTCGTCACCGGCGAGGATCTTTTCGGCCACCAGGTAGGGCTCATGTCCCGGGCGCAGCGCCAGCAGTCTCTCGCGCAGGCGCAGGCAATAGCTGGCAGGATCGGTGAGGCCGTCGATGTGGTCCAGCCGCAGGCCGTCGATGAGGCCCTCGGCATACAGGCGGAAGATTTCCGCATGCAGGGCCTCGAAGATCTCTGCGCATTCGACCCGCATGCCCACCAGTTCGCTGACCTCGAAGAAGCGGCGCCAGTTGATCTCGTCGGCGGCATTGCGCCAGTCACAGAGGCGGTAATGCTGGCGCTCCAGCAACTGGTGCAAGGCGCCGCGTCCCTGTGGCTGGGCCACTGAAAACGCCGCCAGGGCGGCATCGATGTCGGCCACTGCCTCGGGGTCACAGGCCAGTTCACGCAACTGCTCGCGGGCCTGTTGCGCCTTATCGTCCTGACCAGCCTGCTCTGGCTGCAATGCCTGGAAGGCCTGGATCACGCCATGCAGGCGCTGGCTGCCGGCGGTGTCCAGCACCACGGCATGGTCAGGCGGGCTCAGGGGAAAGCGATGCTCGAAATGCGCCACATACAGTTCTCCGTGCTGCGCATCGAAGCGCAGGACCAGTTCGCCATCCTCCAGCGCCTGGGCGTAAGGCTGTCCCAGGAATGGCAACAGGATCTTGCCTGCCAGCGCGGCGTCAGGACTGTGCCAGTCGATGTCGAACCAGTGCGCATGGCGGCTCCAGCGTCCCCAGCGCAAGACGTCCTGCCACCAGGGATTGTGCTGTCCCACGGCCATGTGGTTGGGCACGATATCGACGATCAAGCCCATGTCATGGTCCTGCAGGCGTCGGCACAGGTGGCGCAGGCCGCGCTCCCCGCCCAGCTCGGGATTGACGCGGGCGGGATCGACCACGTCATAGCCATGCGTGGAGCCGGGACGCGCCATCAGGATGGGCGAGACATAGAAATGGCTCACACCGAGGCGGTCGTAGTAGTCCACCACCTCGGCGGCCTGTTCGAAGCCAAAACCGCCATGCAATTGCAGCCGGGCCGTGGCACGCACCAACGGGGAGCGTGGGCGCCGGCAATGGCCCTGCCTCGGATCGGGAATGACGGACATCAACCCTCCTTGGGCGAGCCGCCGCGCATACGGCGTAGCCGCTCCAGCCTGGCGCGGGCGACATAGGATGCAAACAGTTGCGGGGTATCGACGGGCATGCGGCGACACCAGTTGGGATGCGGCTCGGTCAGGCCTGGCAGGTTGGCTTGCTGGCCCAGGCCGAGTAGGTCTTCGAGCGGCACCACGACCAGCGGGGCCGGCGTGGCGGCGACGAATTCCAGTGCGGCATCGACGGCGATGGCGCAGGAATCGGCGGCCTGCGCCTCCTCCGCTGCACTGCTTTCCTCCAGCGACGGCGCGGCCACGCCGGGGAGCGGGCCGCTGGCGCAGTCCTGCTCCACCAGCGCCTGCCAGAGTTGCTCGCGGTCCCGCTCGCGCTGCGCCTGGGCCTGCGGCAGTCCCTGCTCCAGTTGCCCCAGGCGGTCACGCCAGGCCAGGTCGACGCCACGCCACCAGCCGGCCACCGTGGGCAGGTCGTGGGTGGTGGTGACGGCGATGGCGTGTTCAGGCCATGCCGCTGGCGGCAGGAAGCCTTGCTGGTCGCGCTGGAACCAGAGTACCCGGATGCCGGCCACCCCCGACTGTTCCAGCACATCGCCAAAGCCGGGCGGCACCGTGCCGAGATCTTCGCCGATCACCACGGCCCGATGCCGCCAGGATTCCAGCGCGATCAGGCGCAGCATGTCCTGCAAGGGATAGCGCACGTAGGCGCCCGACGCGGCCCCCTCCCCGTGCGGCACCAGCCACAGGCGGTTCAGGCCCAGCACATGGTCGATGCGCACACCACCGCCTTGGGCAAAGCAGGCCCGCAGCATGGCCAGGTAGGCCTGGTAGCCGGTGCGGCGCAAGGCCAGCGGCGAAAACGCACCCAGCCCCCAGTTCTGGCCTTGTGGCGCCAGCCGGTCTGGCGGCGCGCCCACGGTGAGTCCGGCGGCGATCTCGCGCTGATGGCTCCAGGCCTGGCTACCGCCATTGTCGGCGCCCACGGCCAGGTCGGCGATGAGGCCGATGGCCATGCCCGCCTCACGGGCGTGCTGCTGGGCGTGGGCCAGCTGGCGCGCCGCCTGCCATTGCAGGAACAGATGGAATTGCACCTCGGCGGCGTGTTCCTGGGCGAAGGCGCGCATTTCCGGCGTCTGCGGGTGCTGCCCTGCCGCGCCCCATCGGCGCCAGTCGCAGGCGTCGCCTTGCTCATGGATACTGCGCCAGTGACTGTGCGCCTCGTAGAGCGCATGCGCATGCAGCGCCGCCCCACCCTCCGCCTGGAACGCGGCAAAGGCCGCCTGCTGGGCCGCATCGCCCGCATGCTCGGTGCGAAACAGCGCATGCAGGCGCCGCAACAGGGCCAGCCGGTGCGACCCGGCACGCCCCCAGTCGATCAGGCGGTCTGCTTGCAGCCGCTCATGGGCGGCAATCATTTCCGAGCCGCCTTCGGCAAGCACCTGGGCTTGTGCGGCTTCGCCCAGGATGCCGGCCGGGTCGACCAGCAAGGTGTTGCGGAAGAGCCGACTGGAGGGTGAATAAGGACTGCTGCGTCCCGGATCCGCACTGAACATGGCATGCACCGGCGACATGGCCAGCGCGCAGGCGCCCGCCTCGGCGGCCAGGCCGGCCAGTATTTCCAGCGCCGCGAAATGGCCGATGCCACCGTCGCCATAGACCTTGCGCGCCGGCTTCCTGCTGTCGCTGCGCAGGCCATAGAGCTGCGCGGCCAAGGCCCAGCCACGTTGCTGTCCATGCTGCTGCAAGGCATCGGCCAGCGTGAAGCAGCGTGCCGGCGCAATGGCCAGCGTGAGAATGTGACCGGCCACCAGCAGGCGATGGTAGCCGATCACGTCAATGGGCGGCAGCATGGGTGGCTGGTTCAGGTCTGACGAGATCAGCAGGCTCAGGCGCGCGCCATTGTCCAGTTCGAGACGACAGGATTGTCCATGCAAGCGGGATAGCGGTGGCAATGGCACTGGCAGATGCTGCACGCCCGTGAGCAAGGGCGGCAGGTAGCCGATGGCGTCCTCGCGCTCCAGCTGCGCCAGGCTGGCACGGCAGTCGTCCGCATTGGCGCATGACAGGCCAAGAGCGGCCAGGATGGCGCGCAAGGCGTCATCGCCGACCACCTGCGGCTGGTCGTAGGCGTCGGTCCAGTGGACCGCGACACCGGCCCGGCGGGCCAGGCGATGCAACACGTGGTCCGTCGCGGACGCGGTCGCGCCGATGATCGGGCCCTGGCCGAGAATGGCCGTGCTCATGATGGTCGCTCCACAGTCGTAGCGGGCTCACGCAGGGCCAGGATGGCATGGCCCGGGAACTGCCCGTTCGCCAGGGCATCCCGTGCAGCGCCGCTGTCGAAGAGGACATCGGCATCGGCAGGTCGGGCCAGTGGCTCTAGTGATTCGTGCAGGCCTTCCTCGGCCAGGTTGACGGTGATGTTGAGCACGCTGCCATCGGCCAGCCGCCAGCGCGCATGGACCGCCTTGGGCCCGATGACACGGGCGCCCAAGGCACGGACCTCATGCAGGAAAGGGGCAATGTGCCGCTTGCGCAGATGCAGCAGTTCGGCCACCCGGCGCAGGCAGGTCGCCGAACCCGGCGCTGGCCCTGGCTCGGGGATGGACGAGACAAAGGTGGCGAAGCTGTTGGGATCAGGGATCTGCTCCAGCAAGGCCGGATCGGAAAACTGCGGGAAGCGCGCAAATTCACGCCGCCGCCCCTGCCTGACGGCTTGCACCAGCGCTTCGTTGCGATGGCTGGTGAAATAGAGGAAAGGTTGTACCGCGCAGAATTCCTCGCCCATGAACAACATCGGGATCTGCGGTGCCAGCAGGATCAGCGCCTGCGCCGCATGCAAGGCCAGCGGATGGGCCAGGACGGTCAGGCGTTCTCCGAAGGCACGGTTGCCGATCTGGTCGTGGTTCTGCAGGAAGTTGACGAAGGCCGTGCTGGGCAGGCCCGCGCTGGGCTCGCCGCGTGCCTCGCCCGAATAAGGAGAGACTTCGCCCTGGTAGACGAAACCCTGCTGCAGGCAACGTGCCAGCTTCTCGGCGGGCGCGTCGGCATAGGCGGCGTAGTAACCGCTGTCTTCGCCGGTCAGCAGGACGTGCAGGACGTGATGGGCGTCGTCATTCCACTGTGCATCGAAGACATGGCTGGACTGCGGGCCGGCGGCAACTTCATCGATGGCCGCGCCGTAGCCCAGCAGGTGGGCGGCATTGCCGTCATGCTCCAGCACCAGGTGGACGTGGCGCTGCGTGCCGATCTCGGCGCGGATACGCTGGCCCAGCGCCGGCAGCCAGGACGGTTCACTGATAGCATGCACGGCATCCAGGCGCAGGCCGTCGAAGCGGTATTCCTGCAACCAGTACAGCGCATTCTGGCTGAAGAACTCAGCCACTTCGGGGCGTCGGAAATCGATGGTCGCGCCCCACAGGGTGCGCATGTCATGCCGGAAGAAATGCGGTGCATAGCTGTGCAGGTAGTTGCCGTCCGGCCCGAAATGGTTGTAGACCACATCCAGGAACACCATCATGCCCAGCCCATGGGCGCTATCGACCAGGGCCTTCAACTGGTCGGGGGTGCCATAGCTGGCATCGGGTGCAAAGGGCAAGACCCCGTCATAACCCCAGTTGTGCGCCCCCGGGAATTCGGCCACCGGCATCAGTTCGATGGCGGTAACGCCCAGCTCGGCCAGCTCCAGCAAGCGCTGGAGGATGCCGGCAAAGCCGCCCAGGGCGCCGGGATGCAACTCATAGAGCACCGTCTCCTGCCAGGGCCGGCCGCGCCAGTTCGGATGGCGCCAGGTGTAGGCCTGGGCATCGACCACCATGCTGGGGTCGAAGACATCGCCGGCCTGCCCGCGTGAGGCTGGATCCGGAACGAGCACTTCGCCTTCGCTGGCGGTCTGGAAGGCATAGCGGTAGTGCGCGCCGACCTCGCAATCTACTTCCACCTCGAACCAGCCCTGCGCCTGGGGTTGCATGGGAATGCGCTCGCGCCCGATGATGTCGACCACCGCCGCCTCGGCAGCCAGCGCCCAGACCCGGAAGCGCACCCGCCCCGGTGCGATCACCTGCGCGCCAAAGGGCAGATCGTGGGAAAAGTGTGCCGTCATGCCCGTTCTCCCCATTCGTTGCGTGTGATCCATTCATTGGCGGCCAGCGGATAGATGGCCGATGACAGGTGCAGTGGCCGGTTGGCGAATACCTGCAGGCTGTGTGCCGGCACGTCGACGGTGGCATTGCCCTCGACGGTGATCTTGCTGTTCGCCTGCCCAGGCATGCCGGTGGCCTGGCTGCTGTCGAGCAGCAGGCAGTACTGGCCCTGCGTGCGCGGGAACTGGAAGCGGATGGGCGCATCGCCGGCATTGACGAAGATCAGCAGCAGGTCCGGCGTGGACTCGGGCAACTCACCCGGCGTGTCGGCATTGGCGGTGTCATGCAGACGCGAGCTGAGTTGCTTGTGGGGCTCCTGCCGCTTGCCCGCCAGCTGCAGGGTGATCGCGCGCGCCACCGGATTGCGCCAGTCCTCGCTGGAGACCGGACGCGCCGCTTCATCGAACCAGGCCACGTCCTGCAGGCCCTCGGCGACCTGCTGCTGCCCGTGCAGAAAATACGTCGCGCGCAAGACCTCGAAATCGCGCCGTATTGCCGTCACCCGCCCGACGAAGGCGGTCAGCGCCTGCCCTCGCTCACTACGCGCCTGCTCCCAGTCCACCCAGGAGATCGCATTGTCCTGGCAATAGGCATTGTTGTTGCCGCCCTGGCTGCGGTGGAATTCGTCACCGGCCAGCAGCATGGGCGTACCCTGTGCCAAGAGGGTCGAGGCCAGCATCGAGCGCTGTACACAGGCACGGACATGCTCGATGGCGGGATCGTCACTGGCCCCTTCCGCGCCCCAGTTGTAGCTGGCGTTATCGTTGTGGCCGTCGTTGCCGTTCTCGCCGTTGGCCTCATTGTGCTTGCCGTTGTAGCTGACCAGGTCGCGCAGGGTGAAGCCATCATGCGAGGCGATGAAATTGACACTGGCCCAGGGCTTGCGGCGATGATGTTCGAACAGCTCGGCCGAACCCAGCATGCGCTGGGCAAAGCCGCCGCGCATGTTTTCGTCGCCTTTCCAGAACTTGCGCAGGTCATCGCGGAACTTGTCGTTCCATTCGGCGAAACGGGCCGGGTGATTACCGAGCTGGTAGCCACCGGGACCGATATCCCAGGGTTCGGAGATCAGCTTCAGGCGCGACAGCACCGGATCCTGCAGCAACGCATCGAAGAAGCCCGAACCCGGATCGAAACCGTGCGGCTCACGTCCCAGCGTACTGCCCAGGTCGAAACGGAAGCCGTCGACATGGAAGGATTGCGCCCAGTAGCGCAGCGAGTCCAGCACCATCTGCAATACACGCGGGTGCGACAGGTTCAACGTATTGCCGCAGCCGGTGTCGTTGATGTGGTAACGCTCCTGGCCGGGCATGAGACGGAAATAGCTGGCATTGTCCAGCCCCCGGAAGGACAGCGTGGGGCCCAGTTCGCTGCCGCAACTGCTGTGGTTGTAGACCACGTCGAGGATGACCTCGATGCCGGCACTATGCAGGCGGCGCACCGCCATGCGCAGCTCGTTGGGGTCGCCCATGGAGAGGTAGGCCGGCTCGGGGGCGAAATAGCCCAGCGTGCTGTAGCCCCAGTAATTGTGCAGGCCGCGCTCGAGCAGGAAACTGTCCTGCAGGAAGGCATGCACCGGCATCAGCTCCAGAGTGGTGACCCCGAGACGCAACAGATGGTCGATGAAGGCCGGATCGGCCAATGCGGCGAAGGTGCCGCGCTCGTGCGGCAGCAGGTCGTCGCGCAGGCGGGAGATGCCACGCACATGGGCTTCGTAGATGACGGTCTTGTTCCACGGCACCTGCGGCAGGCGGTCGTGCTCCCAGACGAAGGCATCGTCGGTCACCACGGCCTTGGGCATGGCGGCGGCACTGTCGCGGCGGTCGAAGGAGAGGTCGGCACGCGGCGAATGCAGGCGGTAGCCATACAGGGCATCGGTCCAGCGCACCTGGCCCACCAGACGCTTGGCGTAAGGATCCAGCAACAATTTGTTGGGATTGAAACGATGCCCCTTGCTGGGCTCGTAAGGCCCATGCGCACGCAGGCCGTAGACCAGGCCCGGGGCGGCGCCGGGCAGGTAGCCGTGCCAGACTTCGTCGGTGCATTCGGGCAGCGGGATGCGCTTGAGTTCACGCTTGCCGGAGGGGTCGAAGAGGCAAAGATCCATGCCGGTGGCATGCGCCGAGAACACGGCGAAATTGACGCCCAGGCCATCGGAACTGGCGCCCAGCGGATACGGCAGGCCTGGCAGCAGGCGCTCGGGGAAGGCGGTGCTCATCTCAGGCCTCCCGTCGCAGGATCAGTGTGGACAGCGGCGGCAGGCTCAGTTCGATGGACGCCGGTTGACCATGCCACCCCAAGTCCTGCACCTCGACCCGGCCCAGGTTGCCCAGGTTGCAGCCGCCGTAGACGGCCGCATCGGTATTGAGCACTTCGCGCCATACGCCAGGCTGGCCCGGCGCAATGGCCGGCACGCCGATGCGATAGCTGGCACGCGGCTCGGGCGTGAGGTTGACCACCACCAGCACCGGTGGCCCCTCGTCGGCGTAACGGAAATAGGCCAGCACGCTATTGACGCTGTCATCTCCCACTGCCCAGGAGAAGCCGTCGGCACGGCAATCGCGCTGGTGCAATGCGGGCTCGCTGCGATAGAGCTGGTTCAGGTCGCCCACCAGCTGGCGCAGCTGGCGGTGCTCGTTGCCGTGCTCGCCCTGCTCTTCCAGCAAATGCCAGTGTGGCGACTGGTCGTGGTCGAATTCATCAGGCTGGCCGAACTCGCTGCCCATGAAGAGCAGCTTCTTGCCCGGATGGGTCCACATGAAACCGTAATAGGCGCGCACATTGGCAAAACGCCGCCACTGGTCGCCGGGCATCTTGTGGAGCAAGGCGCGCTTGCCGTGGACCACCTCATCGTGCGATATCGGCAAGATGAAGTTTTCCGAGAATCCATATAAAAGACCGAATGTCATGTCGTGGTGGTGGTAGCGCCGGAACAGCGGGTCATGCTGCATGTAGCGCAGGGTGTCGTTCATCCAGCCCATGTTCCATTTGTAGTGGAAGCCCAGGCCGTGGTGGTCGTCCTCGTCCTTGATGCTGGAGGTCACGCCAGGCCAGGAGGTGGATTCCTCGGCGATCATCAGTACGCCCGGGCAACGCTGGGCCACCACCGTATTGAGCTCGCGCAGGAAGGCCACGGCTTCCAGGTTCTCGCGCCCGCCATGGACGTTGGGCACCCATTCCCCGGCCTTGCGGCTGTAGTCGCGATAGAGCATGGACGCCACTGCATCCACGCGCAGGCCATCGACGTGGAAATGTTCCAGCCATTCCAGGGCACTGGCGATGAGGAAGCCCCGTACCTCGTGGCGACCGAGGTTGAAGATCAGGGTATTCCAGTCCTGGTGGAGGCCTTCGCGCGGATCGACATGCTCATACAGCGCGGTGCCGTCGAACTGGGCCAGACCATGCTGGTCACCCGGGAAGTGCGCCGGCACCCAGTCCAGCAATACGCCGATGCCCGCCTGGTGGCAGCGATCGACGAAGGCGGCGAAGCGTTCCGGCTTGCCGAAGCGCGCGCTGGGCGCAAACAGGCTGATGGGCTGGTAGCCCCAGGAGCCACCGAAGGGATGCTCCATCACCGGCATGAGTTCGATGTGGGTGAAGCCCATCGCCACCACATAGGGAATCAGCTGCTCGGCCAGCTCGTCCCAGGTGAGGTTGCGGTGGGCCTGCTCCGGCACCCGGCGCCAGGACGCAGGGTGTACCTCGTAGATGGCGATCGGTGCGGCTTGCGACTGGCGCTGCGCGCGCTCCCCCATCCATTGCTGGTCCTGCCAGACATAGGGACGCACATCGGCCACCACCGAGGCGGTGGCCGGCGGCGCTTCGGTGGCGCGCGCCACCGGGTCGGCCTTCAGCGGCAGCAGTGTGCCGTCGCGGGCGAGGATTTCATACTTGTAGACGTCACCGGGACCGATGCGCGGAATGAAGAGTTCCCACACACCCGACTCATGACGCAGGCGCATGACGTGGCGACGTCCGTCCCACTGGTTGAAGTCGCCCACTACCGACACCCGCGCCGCGTTGGGCGCCCACACCGCAAAACGGGTGCCGGGAACGCCATCGATCTCCATGGGACGTGCGCCCAGGCAATCGGCCAGCTGGCGATGACGACCTTCCTGCAACAGGTGCAGGTCCAGCTCGCCCAGCAGCAGGCCGAAGGCATAGGGGTCTTCGGTCTGCTGCACGCTGCGGCTGCCATCGGGGATGCGCCAGTCCACCTCCAGCACATAGGGAATCTGGTGCCGGCCTTGGTCCAGCGCGCTCACGGGGCCGCAGAAAAAACCACTGGGGGTGCCACCGAGCAGCACTTGCGGCAACTGCCCCAGCAACGCGCCGCTGTGGCGGCAACGCACCCGCACGGCATCGGCACCAGGATGGAAGGCACGCACCGTCGCCATGCCACCGGCTTGCGGCACATAGCGCGGACCGAGCAGATCGAAGGCTTGCGCCAGGCGACCGGCCAGCAGCGCTTGCAACAGCCCCTGCTCTTCGCGGGAGAGTGCGTGCAAGGAAAGGGTGGGCGGCTCCTGGCAAAGAGGCTTGGCCGCAGGGAGAGACGTACTGGCGTCGGAAGACGGTTCCATTGACTCCCCACGCTCGCTATAGGCCATGACAGACAGACCGGACATGCACACTCCTGTTGTTGTGATCGCAGTTGATCAAGACATTGTGTTGGCGAACGCGCCAGGCCGGACTCAGGCCGCGACACCTGTCGGCACGACCACCGCATTGGCCAGTGCCGCGGCAATGGCGGCGACCGGCTTGGCCAGGCGCTCATGCGCTACGTGGGTGGCGGGCCGCTCGACCTGCTGTGGGCGCGGTGCAAACAGGGGACGTACCGCCGCGTCGGCGACATCGGCGTAGGCCGCGATGTAGGCGCGGGTCGGCCCGGACCAGTCACACTCCACGCCCATGGCATTGCGCTGCAGGGACTGCCAGCGTTCGCTGTCGGCATACAGGTCAAAGGCGCGCGCCACGGCCTGCTGCATGTCGTCGACGGTATCGCCATCGAAGAGCACACCGGTGGCGCGCTCCAGGTCGAGATCGGCATCGCAGATGGTATCGACCAACCCGCCCACGCGTGAGCCGATGGGAATGGCACCGTAGCGCATGGCATACAGGGGCGTGAGGCCAAAAGGCTCGAAGCGGGTCGGATGCAGCAGCATGTCGCTGCCGGCATGCAGTGCATGGGCACGCCGCTCGTCGTAGCCGATATGCACGGCGATGCGGCCGGGGTAGCGTTGCGCCAGTGCCTGGAAATCCTTTTCGTACTCGTGGTCGCCGCAGCCCAGCACCACTACCTGCAGCCGTGCATGGCGTGCCACGATCCCCGGCAGCGACTCGATCACCACATCGGCCATCTTCTGGTGCGAGATGCGGCTGCCCAGGCCCATCACGGGCGCGAAGGGATCGACCGGCAAGCCGAACAGCTTTTGCAGGTCGCGCTTGCAGGCGGACTTGCCCTTCATGTTGCCGATGCTGAAGGGGCGGGCGATCAGCGGGTCGTCGGCGGGGTTCCACAAGGCGGCATCGATGGCATTGGGGATGGCGCGCAGGTCCAGCTTGCGGAAGGACAGGATGCCATCCATGCCGCAACCGAAGCGCGGCGTCATGATTTCGTGGGCATAGTTGCGGCTGACGGTGGAGACGCAATCGGAGAAGCGGATCCCGGCCTTGAGGAAGGACAGCTTGCCCCAGTACTCCACACCATCACCCGTGAGCAGGTGCTGTGGGATCCCCACCTGCTCGGCCGAGGACAGGGCGAAATTGCCCTGGAAGGCCAGGTTGTGGATGGTCAGCATGGTGCCGATGTGGTCCAGCCCGCGCAGCTTGAGCAAGCAGGGGATGAGACCGGCATGCCAGTCGTTGGCATGCACCACATGCGGCACCGGCAGGCTGGTCTCGCCGGCGCAGATGGCCACGGCCGCATGCGAGAGGTCGGCAAAGCAGACCGCGTTGTCACCGAACTCGGTGCCATCGGTATCGAGATAGGGATTGGCGCCACGCTGGCGGAAGCGCGCCGTGTCCAGCAGCAGGACGGGCACATCGGTAGCGGGGATGGTGCCGCGCAGGAGTCGCCCGGCGCCGCCGGGCAAGCCATTCCTGAGCCCGATCTGCACGGTTTCGCCGAGCTTGCGCACGGCTTCCGGATAGGCGGGCATGAGAATGCTGGCATCGATGCCGGCATGACGCAGCGACACGGCCAACGCGGTGATCACGTCGGCCAGGCCGCCGGTCTTGACGAGCGGCACGGCCTCGGAGCTGACTAACAGAACGCGAGCTTGCAAGATGAACCCCTAGATTGTGAAAGCACCTGACTGAGATGGAAAGCACCCTTGGCTCGTCGCAGTGACTGTCGCCTGCAGGCAAGACGACCCAGGCTGGGCCGCCCGCCGATGAGGCAGGCATGTCCGTGTTCTTGTTCTTGTCTTGGAATGGACGGTCTGTTGAACGCCGATGATTGTTGTTATACGGATCGGGGGGCGTCGCCACTATCGGACAGCGGCCCGAGATGGCGTAGGATGAATCCTACTGCTGCATCGCGGCGAAAAGCAGGCGGGAGAAGGCTCTCCGACCCGAGGCATTGCCGTTATTCCTACACGTAAATCAGCCGGGAGCCACCTGTTGCAGTGCAACCAGAACAGTTACCCTGCCCTCATCTTCCGGCCCGCTCGCCGACGATGGCAGACGGACCGGCATGGCATTTTCATCCCTTGGAGATCATCATGTCGCAACCCAAGCATCGTGACCACGGCGTCCTCGCCACCCCCACCGCGCCCGCCGCGATCCTGCCAGAACAGGCCGCCAACGCACCGGACCAGGAACTTGAGCACGTCAACGAGGATGTCGCTGCGGCGCGTCACCTGACAGCGATCCGCATCCGTGGTCAGCTGGCAGAGCCAGACGGCGAAGGAGCTGCGGCCTGATCTCCGCAGAGCGAAGTCAACGCAAACCAAGCCGCCGCGCCAGCCGGTTGAGGTTGGCCCTATCCAGCCCCAGTTCGCGGGCGGTGGCGGCGAGGTTGCCGCCATGGCGCTGCAGGCTCTGCTCCACCAGCCCGCGTTCATACCCCTCGACCCGCTCGCGCAGGCTCCCTGACGGCATCGGCTCCCCCTCCTCTGGCACTGCCGCACCGGGCTGTGCCACCGTATCTGCCGCGTGCAATTCCAGCGCGGTTGCATCCAGCGTCAGGATCGCCGGCCGCGTCTTGTGCGCCGCCAGTGCCCGCAAGGCGCTGCGTCCCACCAGGTGTTCCAGCTCGCGGATATTGCCCGGCCACGGATAGGCTAGCAACGCACGCTGCGCATCGGCCGACAGGCGCAGGCTGGCCAGGCCCAGCCTTGCGCGGTTCTCCTCCAGGAAATAACCCGCCAGCAACAGCACGTCACGGCCGCGCTCCCGCAACGGCGGCACACGGATCGGGAAGACCGAGAGCCGATGATAGAAATCGGCCCGGAAATGACCACGCTTGACCTCCTCGGCCAGGTCGCGATTGGTGGCGGCGATCAGGCGCACATCGACGCGATGTTCGCGGTCCGAACCGACCCGCTGCAACTGCCCGCTCTGCAATACACGCAAGAGCTTGGCCTGCACGGCCAGCGGCAACTCGCCCACTTCGTCGAGGAACAGGGTGCCGCCATCGGCCATCTCGAACTTGCCGCGCCGGTCAGCCACTGCGCCCGAGAAGGCGCCCCGCACGTGGCCGAACAATTCGCTCTCCACCAGGGTATCGGGCAAGGCCGCGCAGTTGAGGCTGACCATGGGCTTGTGCGCCCGCGGCGAGGCTGCATGCAGGGCATGCGCGACCAGCTCCTTGCCGGTGCCGGTCTCGCCCGCCACCAGCACGGTCATGTCGCTGGGGGCGGCCATGCGGATCTCTTCCATCAACTGGCGATGCGCGGGGCTCTGCCCGATCAGCTCGCGCTTGCCCTGGCTCTCCTCCAGTCCCTGCCGGTAGAGCTCGGCGCGTTGCCGTGCCTGCTCGCCGGCCTGTGCGAGATCGCTGATGCGCTCGGCCACGTTGACGGTGGCGGCGGCCAGCGCCGCGAAGGCCTGCAGCGAGGCCATGTCGACGCCATCGAATCGCCCGCGCCCCAGGGCATCGAGGGTCAGCAGCCCCCAGGGCCGACCATTGACGGCCAGCGCACATCCCATGCAGTCATGCACTTCGAGCTGGCCGGAGTGGACATCGTTGAGGCCATCGACCAGGCCATCGTAGGGGTCGGGCAGCGGCGAATCGGCGGCAAAGCGGGTCGGCGTGGCATGGGAGAGCAGGATGCCGAAACGCGGATGGTCGGCCACCCGGAAGCGGCGGCCCAGCGTGTCGCCGGCCAACCCATCGATGGCCAGCGGCACCAGGATCTCGCCCTCCAGGCGCAACAAGGCCGCCGCGTCGCAGGGAAAGAGCGTACGCATGGTGTGCAGCAGGCGTCGATAGCGCTCGCGGTCATCGATCTCGCGCGAAAGATCGGCCACCAGTGGCAGCAAGGCATCCAACAACACTTTTGAAGTCATTTTGACTACCAATCTCAAGATAACAAGTCATTATGACACGAGTCCATCTGACTCCATGCTGATGCAAGTCATTGATTCATAAGGAGCACAGGCATGGCACGGCTCTTGTAATAGTAGAGGGCAGACCGGACCGCCGGCCTACCCTCTCCACTACTACTGAAAGGCCTAGCATGCTTACCGATGCCCAACTCGCCATCGTCAAATCCACCGTTCCCCTGCTGGAGTCCGGCGGCGAAGCGTTGACCACGCATTTCTACAAGCTGCTCATGCGCGATTACCCGCAAGTGCATCCGCTGTTCAATCGCGCCCACCAGGCCAGCGGCGACCAGCCGCGCGCACTGGCCAACGGCGTACTGATGTATGCCCGCCATATCGATCGCCTGGAAGCACTGGGTCCGCTGGCGGCACAGATCATCAACAAGCACGTGGCAGTGCAGGTCCTGCCGGAACACTACCCGATGGTGGGCGACTGCCTGCTGCGCGCCATCCGCGAAGTGCTCGGCGCCGAGATCGCCACCGATGCCGTCATCGATGCCTGGGCAGCAGCTTACGGCCAACTCGCCGACATCCTCATCGGTGCCGAACGCCAGCAATACGAGAACCTGGCCCAGGCCCCTGGCGGTTGGCGCGGTGCGCGCCATTTCGTGGTCACGCGCAAGGTGGCCGAGAGTGATGAAATCACCTCCTTCTACTTCGCCCCGCAGGATGGCGGCGAGCTGCTGGACTTCACCCCCGGCCAGTACATCGGCCTGCGCATGGTGGTCGATGGTCTGGAACAACGTCGCCAGTATTCGCTGTCGGCCTTGCTGCGCCAGCCGGGACAGGCGCCGCAGTACCGCATCAGCGTCAAGCGTGAAGCCGAGGGCAAGGTGTCGCGCCAGCTGCATGACCAGATCCAGGTCGGCTCGGTGGTCGAGCTGTTCCCACCGGCCGGCGAATTCACCCTCACCGAGGGCAGCAAGCCGCTGGTGCTCATCAGCGGCGGCGTCGGCATCACGCCGATGATGACCATGCTGGCCGCAGCCCTGCCCAGCGGACGTCCGGTGCATTTCATCCACGCGGCGCGTCATGGCGGCGTGCATGCCTTCCGCCAGCAGGTAGAAGAACTGGCCGCGCACTATCCTCAGCTGCAGGTCCATTTCTGCTACGAGCAGCCGCGCACGGATGATCCGGCACCGCAAGCCACCGGTTTCATCGACCGTGACCGCCTGCAGCAGTGGCTGCCCAAGAGCAGCGACGTGGATGCCTACTTCGTCGGTCCCAAGCCCTTCATGAAGGCCATCAAGCGCTATCTCGGCGAACTCGGCGTGCCGGCCGCGCAAAGCCGTTATGAGTTCTACGGTCCGGCTGCGGCGCTGGAATAATCCGGACGGCATATCCATCATCACCAGGTCATATCAGCAACAGGAATCACAATGAATCTAGACAAGTACCGCCGCGAACACGCGGACATCCTCGACCATGTGCAACAACTCAAGGCGCTTTCCGCGCAAGGCATCGCCGCGCAGGCGGTGGCGATCGCCCGCGTGGTCATCGCCATGAGTTCGGTCATCAAGCTGCACCTGTCGGTGGAGGATCGCTTCCTCTATCCGGCCATGCAGCAGGCTGATGCAACGCTGGCGACCAAGGCACGCCAGTACCAGGAAGAGATGACCAGCATCTCGACCGAGTACGTCCAGTTCTCCCGCCAATGGAACGACGCCCAGCGCATTGCCGAGCGGCCCGAGCATTTTCGCAGCGAAGCCAATCGGGTCCTGAAGATGCTGTTCGAGCGCATCGTGCGTGAAAACCGCGAGTTCTATCCGATGGTCGAAGCAGCCTGATCCATGGGGCAGCGAAGCCTGGCTTCGCTGCCCTGCAGCAGTTTTTTGCTATCTTTCACAAATAATTAACAAAAGTGCTTGATTCAATTGGATTAAATTGACCTCCAACAACTTTCGGCACCGCAGCAACTGCTAATCTGCGGTTAATCTGTACTCCCCCTCTTCCGCCGAAAGACCGTCATGCGCGAAAAACTGGGCGCCGAGCGCCACACTCCCGATGAGCTGACCCAGGAGCTGGAAGCCCTGGACATGGAAATCGTGCGTCATGCGGTGATCTGCCAGGTCCGCCTGTTCGATCCCGGTGTGATCGACAACGTACTGAGCAACAATGCCGTGGTTTGTGGCGAAGAGCATCCGACCGCTTTCCAGAGCCTGCGTGGGCTGCTCTACCTGCATTTCGAACTGCACCGGCAACTGGCCGAAACCTATGGACAGGCCGATGCCAGCGAGATCATCCAGCGCGTGCGCCAGCATCTGTTGCCGCGCATCGGCGAACAGCTCGAATCGCTGTTCAACCGTCACCATCCGGGCTTCTGATCTGATCACGCCACCAGGCGCTCTCCCAGGCTGGCACCGGCGGCAAAGTCATCCAGGTTGTCGATGGTGGTCTGCATGATCTGGCCGATGGCTTCCTCGGTGAAGAAGGCCTGGTGTCCGGTCACGATCACATTAGGGAAGGACACCAGGCGCTGGATCACGTCATCAGTGATGATGGTCGAGGACAGGTCCTGGAAGAACAGGCTGGCCTCCTGCTCATAGACATCGATGGCCAGGCCACGCAGGTGCCCGCTCTTCAGGGCGGCGATGGCGGCCTCGGTATCGACCAGGCCGCCACGGCTGGTGTTGACCAGGATGCAGCCGGGCTTGGCGCTGGCCAGCGTGTGCGCATTGACGATATAGTGCGTGCCTTCGGTCAGCGGACAATGCAGCGAGATCACATCGCTGGCGGCAAACAGGTCGGCATTGCTCACGTAGCGTCCCCCCAGCGCCTCGAAATCGGGATTGTGATGCACGTCGCTGCCCAGGATCTCGCAGCCGAACCCGGCCATGATGCGGGCAAAGAGCGTACCGATCTTGCCGGTGCCGATGACGCCCACGGTCTTGCCGTGCAAATCGAAACCCATCAGGCCATCCAGCTCGAAGTTGCCTTCGCGCGTGCGCATGCTGGCGCGGGCGATCTTGCGGTTGACCGCCTGCAGCAGGCCCACGGCAAACTCGGCCACCGAATAAGGTGAGTAATCGGCCACCCGCGCCACCGTCAGCCCCAGTCGTCGTGCCGCCTGGATGTCGATATGGTTGAAGCCGGTCGAACGCGTGGTCACGAAGCGCACCCCCAGCGCCGAGAGGCGTTCCAGCACCGGGGCGCCGAGGTCGTCGTTGACGAAAGCGGCCACTGCCTCGCAGCCGGTGGCCAGCTGGGCGGTATTGACATCGAGGCGATCCTGCAGGAACACCAGTTCGTGGGTGCAGCGGGCATTGGCGCGTGCCAGCAGGATCTGGTCGTAGCGGCGAGCACTGAAGACGGCTGTTTTCATGAATACCTTTCCCATCGTTGCGAAGCGTTGATGATGCCGACAGCATCGATGTGGCATTGCACCATGATTGCGCCGGGTACGCATTGACGCAACGCATCTGGTGGCGCCAATGCGGCTTTTTCGGGCGTTTTTCCTTCCGAAGCTTTCATCCAGCTATCGAAAAAACCGAAATCTGCATCACGGCCCCCTCCGACCTGTCCATGTGCCGGAATTCGGGGATAGAATCGGCGGCGCAATAGCTGTCCAACAAAAAAGATCCTGACACAACCTGCCGACCGGCTGGACGAGACAGGCGCAAGACCGGAATCAACACGGTCCGCCCACACCATAAATGAGGCACATATCATGAGTACATCCACTTCTTCGCAATCGAAGTTTTCCACTGTGCTGCGCGTGACCAGCGGCAACTTCATGGAAATGTTCGATTTCTTCCTGTTCGGTTTCTACGCGACCCATATCTCGAAGGCCTTCTTCCCCGGCGATAACGAGTTTGCTTCGCTGATGCTGACCTTCATGACCTTCGGCGCCGGCTTCCTGATGCGTCCGCTGGGTGCCATCATCCTGGGCGCCTACGTCGACCGCGTCGGTCGTCGCCAGGGCCTCATCGTGACCCTGGCACTGATGGCGCTGGGTACCATGCTGATCGCCTTCGTGCCCTCCTACGCCACCATCGGCGCGCTGGCCCCGATGCTGGTGCTGGTCGGTCGCCTGCTGCAGGGCTTCTCGGCTGGCGTGGAACTGGGCGGTGTCTCGGTCTACCTGGCCGAAATGGCGACGCCGGGCAACAAGGGCTTCTATGTGAGCTGGCAGTCGGCCAGCCAGCAGGTCGCCATCATCGTCGCAGCCGCCATCGGCTACATGCTCTCGACGTCCCTCACGCCGGCGCAAGTTGGTGACTGGGGTTGGCGCGTGCCCTTCTTCATCGGCTGCATGATCGTGCCGGTGCTGTTCGTGATCCGTCGCTCGCTGCAAGAGACTGAAGAGTTCATGCGTCGCAAGCATCGTCCGACCACCGGCCAGATCTTCCGCTCGATGATCGAGAACTGGAAGCTGGTGATCGCCGGCATGATGCTGGTGTCGATGACCACCGTGTCCTTCTACCTGATCACGGTCTATACCCCGACCTTCGGCAAGAACGTGTTGAAGCTCTCCACCGAAGCCAGCCTGATCGTGACGCTGTGCGTGGGTGTGTCCAACTTCATCTGGCTGCCCATCATGGGCGCGCTGTCGGACCGTATCGGTCGTCGCCCCATCCTGGTGGTCTTCACCGTACTGACCATCCTGACCGCCTACCCGGCCGTGAACTGGCTGGTGCATGATGCCAGCTTCTCCAAGATGCTGATCGTGGAACTGTGGCTGTCCTTCCTGTACGCCAGCTACAACGGCGCCATGGTGGTCGCGCTGACCGAAGTGATGCCGGCCGATGTGCGTACCGCTGGTTTCTCGCTGGCCTACAGCCTGGCCACCGCAGTGTTCGGCGGCTTCACCCCGGCCATTGCCACCGGCCTGATCGAGTACACCCATGACAAGGCGGCGCCTGGTATCTGGATGAGCATCGCCGCCGTGTGCGGTCTGATCGCCACCCTGATCCTGTATCGCAACAAGGCGGCGCGCCAGGCGGCCGCTGCCTGATACGGCGACTTACCTGCACTAGCTATTGGACGGGCCGCGCAAGCGGCCCTTTTTTATTGGCGGCGCTGCACGCCTGCGCGCATCAGGCCGTCCGGATCTCCTCCAGCAGGTCGGGATGCCGGTCCAGCAAGCGCAACAGCTTGACCAGCGCCAGCGGCGGCTTGGTCTTGCCATTTTCGTAGCGAGAGAAGGCGTTGACTCCGCCACCGAACAATTCGGCCGCCTGCCGCTGATCCAGGTCGAGCTTGCGGCGCACCCGGGCAATGTAGTCGGGGTCGACGTAGGCAGCATTCACCTGGCGCTGGAAGCGTCCGATCCGCTCGCTATAGCGGTCGCCATGCTCGCGGTTGAGCAGGACTTCGCCGCACGCGGGACAGTAGTCACCCGTGACCGCCTCGATGATCGTCACCTGCCCTTTGTAGGTATACGGCAGGTCACGCGTATCACGGACCAATCCGGCCGCACCACAGTTTGGACATTGCATTTCATAACTCCTTGAAGGACACGACAAGCAGGTCGTCGATGACCGTCAGTTTCAGATAGACCATCCGGCCACTAAGCAGCCGAGTGCGATAGACGTCCTGCCACAGGCGATGATCAGCATGTGTGGTCATGCTTTTGTGGAAGTCACGCGGTGCCAGCCTGAGGACGACCTGGCACATCCCATCCAGGTCATCAATGCCCAGCGCACGCGCTCCCTGGTAGGCCGTCATGGTGGCCCTGACCCGGCCGGCCTGGATCAACGACCTGACGACGCTGAGCCGACAATGCGGCGTTGCTTTTTCCATCGCGATTGTAACCTAGGAGGTTTTTAAACCTAAAAGGTTAAATAACGCACCATGCAATGGCAAACTGGCAAGGCCAAGATCAAGGCCAACATAAAAATTTCTTCAACTCTTATATAAGAGTTGAAGCTTTTCCGTCCGCTTAGGAGTAAACTACCGCTGTTTTTTGCCGCGGCCTCCAGGCACCAGTACGCCGGGATGTCGCCACCGGAGACGAGTTTCCGCGCAGCAAGCCGACAAGGAGATGGGCGATATCCAGGCCGCAGAGCATGGGTAGCCCATCCGGCACCGCGCGGATCGCACCAACGCATATCAACACACCAACGCAAGGACATCATCGTGACTACTGGCAACCCGACCATCATCTATACGCTGACCGACGAGGCACCCTATCTGGCGACCCACTCGCTGCTGCCCATCGTCAAGAAGTTCACCGCCCCGGCTGGCATCGACGTCGTCGAAAGCGATATTTCGGTGGCCGCGCGTCTCCTGGCGGAATTCCCCGAGTTCCTCACCGATGAGCAGAAAGTCCCCGACAACCTGGCCACGCTGGGCGCACTGACCCAGAGCCCGGACGCCAACATCATCAAGCTGCCCAACATCAGCGCCTCCATCCTGCAGCTGCAAGCGGCCATCCGCGAACTGCAGGCACGCGGCTACAAGCTGCCCGACTATCCGGAAAACCCGTCCACCGACGAAGAAAAGGCCCTGCAGAAGCGCTACGCCAAGATCACCGGTAGCGCCGTGAACCCGGTCCTGCGTGAAGGCAACTCCGACCGTCGCGCCCCCAACGCCGTCAAGAACTACGCCCGCAAGCACCCGCACTCGATGTCCAAGTGGTCGATGGCCTCGCGCACCCACGTGGCGCACATGCACGGCGGCGACTTCTACGCCGGTGAAAAGAGCCTGACCCTGGACAAGGCCGTCGACGTCAAGATGGACCTGGTCACCAAGTCCGGCGAAACCATCGTCCTGAAGTCCAAGGTCTCGCTGCAGGCCGGTGAAATCATCGACAGCATGTTCATGAGCAAGCAAGCCCTGTGTGCCTACTACGAAGAACAGATGCAGGATGCCTTCGCCACCGACCTGCTGCTGTCGGTACACGTCAAGGCCACCATGATGAAGGTCTCGCACCCCATCGTCTTCGGCCACGCCGTGCGCACCTACTACAAGGACACTTTCGCCAAGCACGCCGCCCTGTTCGCCGAGATCGGCGTGAACCCGAACAACGGCATGTCCGGCGTCTACGAAAAGATCAATACCCTGCCCGACGCCAAGAAGGCTGAAGTGCTGGCCGACCTGAAGGCTGACGAAGCCAAGCGTCCGCGCCTGGCCATGGTGGACTCCGCCAAGGGCATCACCAACCTGCACGCCCCCAACGACGTGATCGTCGACGCTTCCATGCCGGCCATGATCCGCGCAGGCGGCAAGATGTGGAACGCCGCCGGCAAGACCGAAGATACCAAGGCCCTGCTGCCGGAATCGACCTTCGCCCGTATCTACCAGGAGATGATCAACTTCTGCAAGACCAACGGCGCCTTCGACCCGACCACCATGGGCACCGTCCCCAACGTCGGCCTGATGGCTCAAAAGGCCGAGGAATACGGTTCGCACGACAAGACCTTCGAAATCGCCCAGGCCGGCGTGGCCCGCATCGTCACCCTGGATGGCCAGGTGCTGCTGGAGCAGAACGTCGAAGAAGGCGACATCTGGCGTATGTGCCAGGTCAAGGACCCGGCCGTGCGTGACTGGGTCAAGCTGGCCGTCACCCGCGCCCGCCTGTCGGGCATGCCGGCCGTCTTCTGGCTGGACCCGTACCGTCCGCACGAAGCCGAACTGATCAAGAAGGTCAACACCTACCTGAAGGATCACGACCTGACCGGCGCCGATATCCAGATCATGTCGCAAGTGCGCGCCATGCGTTACACCCTGGAACGCGTCATCCGTGGCCAGGACACCATCTCGGTGACCGGCAACATCCTGCGCGACTACCTGACCGACCTGTTCCCCATCATGGAACTGGGCACCTCGGCCAAGATGCTGTCGATCGTCCCGCTGATGGCCGGTGGCGGCATGTTCGAAACCGGTGCCGGCGGTTCGGCGCCCAAGCACGTGCAGCAGCTGGTCGGTGAAAACCACCTGCGCTGGGATTCGCTGGGTGAGTTCCTGGCCCTGGCCGTGTCGATCGAAGACGTGGGCATCAAGACCGGCAACAACCGCGCCAAGATCCTGGCCAAGACCCTGGATGCTGCCACCGGCAAACTGCTGGACAACAACAAGTCGCCCTCGCCCAAGACAGGTGAGCTGGACAACCGCGGCAGCCATTTCTACCTGGCCATGTACTGGGCCCAGGAACTGGCCGCGCAGAAGGACGACGCCGAACTGGCCAAGCAATTCGCCGCACTGGCCAAGGCCCTGACCGAGAACGAGCAGACTATCGTCGCCGAACTCAATGCGGTGCAAGGCAAGGAAGTCGACATCGGTGGCTACTACCTGCCGGATCGTGAAAAGACCTTCGCCGTGATGCGTCCTAGCGCCACGCTGAACAAGGCGCTGGAAGCCATCTGATCAGTGATGACGCCATAGCGGCCTGAGCCATACCGCGCCGCCGCAGGAAAAACCAAGGGCCGCGAACGCAAGTTCGCGGCCCTTGGTGTTGTTGGCCTGGGTCGATACGCCGCACTCATGACTACCGTTCGGACTGAGTAGCGGCTTGCCGCGTATCGAAGATTCACCGTCCCTGCATCTTCGATACGCCGCACAAGTGCGGCTACTCAGTCCGAACGGTCCTCAGGACATCATGCCATGACCTGGCAATGGACAGTTTCAGGCGCCGTCGAGCAAGAAATTGCGGCGCACATCCAGCTCCGCGCCCTCACCAGCGGTCTCATCCTTCAAGGCCACGCCAGACAGGCTGCGCCGGTGCGCCTGCGCCATCAGGTAATGCAGCTTGTAGGCGGCCTCGGGATAGGGCAAGCCTTCGGGTCGCACATTGGAGATGCAGTTGCGGCTGGCATCGCTCAAGCCGCGCGCAGGCATCCAGGTCAGGTACAGGCCCATGCTGTCGGGCGAACTCAGGCCCGGACGCTCGCCAATCAGGATCACCACCAGCCGGGCGCCGAGCAGTTCGCCGATTTCATCGGCCACCGCCACCCGTCCCTGCTGCACGATCACCGGCGGCGCCACCGACCAGCCTTCGGGCGCGATACGGCGCCTCACCTCGGCCAGGAAAGGTGCCGCATTGCGCACGATGGCCAGCGCCGACAAGCCATCAGCGATCACGAAGGCCAGGTCGTAGCAGCGTTCGGTCATGGTGCCGAAACGGTCAAGCAGTTGCTGGCGCGAACTTTCGCACAAGCGCCGCCCCAGGTCTGGTCGTTGCAGGTAGACCTGGCGGTCGCTCGCCGCACTGTGTACGTCGAGCACTTCCTCGGCATGGCATACGCCCTGCACCTGCAGGGCCATGCGCAGGGCCGGCACGTCCAGCGGCAGGTGTACCGCATCGCGCGCCTGCGCATGCGCCAGCTGGAAAGCCAGTTGCGGTTGCGTCGGCAGGCTCACGCCGCTGCGGCCCAGCGCGATGCGCGCAGCCGTATAGCGGCGCAGTGCCTCCCAGGGATTGGCCGTGACCGGTTGCGCACCGGGGCTGATGTTTTCGGCACCTTGGCCGCTGAGATCCTTGTCGTCCATGGTCAATGCAAGCGCAGCAAGGTATCGCGAAAACCGGGTGGCATATCCGCATGCAGCCTGAAGGCGGCCTCCTCGCCGCTGCGGTTGAAGATCTGCATCCGGTGCAGCCAGTCCTCGAACTCCGGCGCCGGGCGCGAGCCCAGCACGCGACGCGCATACAACGCATCGTGGAAGGACGTGGTCTGGTAGTTCAGCATGATGTCGTCCGAGCCGGGAATGCCCATGACGAAAGTACAGCCGGCCACGCCCAGCAGGGTCAGCAGCACATCCATGTCGTTCTGGTCGGCCTCGGCATGGTTGGTGTAGCAGACGTCGCAGCCCATGGGCAGGCCCAGCAGCTTGGCGCAGAAATGGTCTTCCAGTCCGGCGCGGATGATCTGCTTGCCGTCGTAAAGATATTCGGGACCGATGAAGCCGACCACCGTATTGACCAGCAACGGCTTGAATGCCCGCGCCACCGCATAGGCACGCGCCTCGCAGGTCTGCTGGTCGATGCCGTGATGGGCGTTGGCCGACAGGGCACTGCCCTGCCCGGTCTCGAAATACATGACGTCCTCGCCCATGGTGCCGCGCTTCAGGGACAGCGCCGCTTCGCGCGCCTCGCCCAACAGGGCCAGGTCGATGCCGAAGCCGCGATTGGCCGCCTCGGTACCGGCAATCGACTGGAATACCAGGTCCACCGGCGCACCGCGCTCGATGGCGGCGATCGTGTTGGTGACGTGGGTCAGCACGCAGGATTGCGTGGGAATCTCATAGCGCGCAATCACATCGGCCATCATGCCCACCAGCTTGACCACCTGCGGCACATTGTCGGTGGCGGGATTGATGCCGATGACGGCGTCGCCATTGCCATACATCAGGCCGTCCAGCATGCTGGCGGCGATGCCACTGGCATCATCGGTGGGGTGATTGGGCTGCAAGCGGGTCGAGAGCCGCCCCGGCAGGCCGATGGTATTGCGAAAGGCCGTGACCACGCGGCACTTCTTGCCCACCAGGATCAGGTCCTGGTTGCGCATGATCTTGGAGACGGCCGCGGCCATCTCCGGTGTGATGCCCGGTGCCACTGCCGCCAGCACGACGCTGTCGGTATCGTCGGCCAGCAGCCAGTTGCGGAAATCCCCCACCGTCAGATGGGCGATGGGCGCAAAGGCAGCACGGTCGTGGCGGTCGATGATGAGCCGGGTGATCTCGTCCTCTTCATACGGGACCAGCACATCTTCCAGGAAGGTCTTCAGCGGCAACGCCGCCAGCGCCATCTGGGCTACCGCCCGCTCCTCGGCACTGGCGGCGGCCACGCCGGCCAGCAGGTCACCCGAACGGGCCGGGCTGGCCTTGGCCATCAGGTCGCCAAGATCGCGGAACACGTAGGTGGTGCTCCCCACGCTATGCCGGAATCGGTGTTCGGCCATGCTCTTGCTCCTTCTTTTGCGAGACCAGGGCCAAGCCTGGCCCCGGCGTTGCCCGTCAGCTGGTCAGCAGCTGCGGCGTGGTCTTGCCGTACTTGATGCTGGTTTCCACCGGCAGCCAGTTGCCGGTGGATTCCTGGCGTCCCTGCAGCAGGAAGCGCGGCTTGCCGGCACTGATCTGGTCAGCTGCCAGCTTGGACAGTTCGCCGATCTTGCCATTCTTCATGCGGTTCACGATGAGGCCATATTGCGTCTCGGGGAAGTCCCTCAGCATATCGTAATCGCCATCGCTGTCGCCGGCCACGAAGAGCGGACCATACCCCTTCTGCGCCACCAGCACCTGCTTGATGGCCACCGTCTTGCCCGGCCCCCAGGTCAGCGGCCAGTCCTTCAGGTAGGCGTTGCGCAGGCGCTCGCCATTGCGTTCCAGGCGCAGGCCGATGACATTCTCGCGGGCCACGTCATAGCCATACTTGGGCTGGGTGGCAAAGACCGCCACCACGTCTTCCAGCGAAGCGGTACAGACATAGACGTCGATACCGTTGCGACGCAGGCTGTCCATCAGGGTGGCGACTTCGGTACACAGGCGGATGCCGTGGAAATGCGACACGCTCACCACCCCGGCGCGGCCGGGACGTTCGGCCGGACTGGTGTACTTGACCTTGGTCAGCGATGCACCCAGGGCGGCGTCATTGGAAGCCTCGGCCAGCGCACTCACCTCGGCCACGCTCATGTTGGCAAAGAAATAGATCACCCAGGGATAGCCGACATTGACGCCATGGGTGTCGTTGACGGCTTCGTAGAGGTAGTAGAGCTTGGCGCGGAAATCCTGGAACTCGACGCTGCGGCTTACCTCTTCCAGCGACTGGCTGCCCGCCATGCCCTTGTAGCTGGCGTGCAGGTAGGCGTAGTCGGCATCGAGGTCGGCGCAGATCGCATCAAGATCGACGATGCTGCCGGCGGCATTCTTGAAGTCCTTGCTGAACGGGCCCGGTGGCACGTTCTGGCGGATGATGGACGCGAACTCGGACGGCGTGAGCTTGAAGGACAGCGTATTGATCTGGTACATCAGCAGCGCCTCCTCGCAGTCATTCATGATGCTGGTGTTATCCCAGTCGAAGACTGCATAGGGACGCTTGCCGGACTGGTAACCCGGCGCCAGCCGGCCATGCTCGGCGATCATCTGCGCCACCAGGTCGTGATTGCGCATGGCCCACTTGGCACGGTCCAGCGCCACCTCGGCGCGGGCGGCGGCCTGCCCGGGGGTGGCGATGGTCGCCAGCGCACCGCCGGCTGCCGTGGCCAGCAGGCTACCCAGGAAGCCACGGCGCTTGAGCACGGGAGCAGGAGACGCGGTCGTCGGTTTGTGATGCTTGTTCATGATGGCCCTTGTTCGATCAATGGAATGGAATACGTCGTCCAGCAATGGCGCACTATCGCGCCGTCAGAATTCAGTCACCGGTGCGGCGCGCTCGGCACGCTGTCGCCGGGTCGCCAGGAACCAGGCGTAGCCCAGTGCCAGCAGGGCTACGAAGATGCCGAAGATCAGCGGGTTGTAGTAGATCATCGTCGCCATGCAGACCAGCGCGCCGAACAGCGCAAAGGCCGGGAAGTACGGATACAGCGGCGCGCGGAACGGCCGCTCCAGGCCGGCTTCGTTACGGCGCAGGCGGAACAGCGCCAGCATCGACAGGATGTACATCAGGATCGCGCCGAACACCGACATGGTGACGATATTGGCCGTCAGCGTCTGGCCGCCGATGGTGATGAGCTCGTCGCTGTAGATGGCGGCGATACCCACCACGCCGCCGGCCAGGATGGCGCGGTGCGGGGTCTTGAAGCGTGGATGCACGCGGGCGAAATAGGTTGGCAGGTAGCCTTCGCGGGCCAGTGCAAAGATCTGGCGCGAGTAGCCCAGGATGATGCCGTGGAACGACGCCACCAGCCCGAACAGCCCCAGCCACACCAGCATGTGCAGCCAGTTGCTGTTGCTGCCGACGATGAGCTTCATGGCCTGCGGCAGCGGATCGTTGATGTTGGCCAGCTTGGTCCAGTCACCGGCACCACCGGCAAAGAGCATCACGCCGATGGCCAGCACCACCAGGGTCAGGATGCCGGTGATGTAGGCGATGGGGATGGAGCGCCGCGGATCCTTGGCCTCTTCGGCGGCCATCGCCACGCCCTCGATGGCGAGGAAGAACCAGATCGCGAACGGGATGGCGGCAAACATTCCCGGCACCGCTGCCATGCTGAAACCGTCGCTGCCCGACCAGCCGCCCTTGGTGAAGTTGGCCAGCGAGAAGCCCGGCGCCACCACGCCCATGAAGACCAGCAGTTCGAAGATCGCCAGGAGCGTCACGAAGAGCTCGAAGGTGGCAGCGATCTGCACGCCCACGATGTTGAGCGTCATGAAGACCAGATAGGCGCCCAGCGCGGCCAGCTTGGGATCGAGCGCGGGGAACTGCACATTCAGATAGGCGCCGATGGCCAGCGCAATGGCCGGCGGCGCGAAGACGAACTCGATCAGCGTGGCTGCCCCGGCGAGGTAACCGCCCACCGGCCCGAAGGCACGCTTGCTGTAGGCAAACGGACCGCCCGCATGCGGGATGGAAGTGGTCAATTCAGTGAAGCTGAAGATGAAGGTGGCGTACATGGCCGCAATGAACAGCGCCGTCACCGTAAAGCCCAGCGTGCCGGCGCTGGCCCAGCCATAGCTCCAGCCGAAGTACTCTCCCGAGATCACCAGCCCGACCGCGATGGCCCAGAGCTGGAGGGTGGACAGGACCGGCTTGAGGGTATGTCCCTGCCCTGATGAGCTTGCATCCATAGGTCTCTCCTGTTGGCGCGAAGATGGCGGCCATGGGTCGGCCGCGCTGTTGTAGGAAAACGTACCGCCTGGTGGGCATGGCGTTTGCTTGTTTCGCACAACGCCATGTCAACGCGCCAAAATATAACAACCGCGCAGATGGAAACGTTATCGAAATTCGGCAAACCTGCAGGGCCGGCCCGGCCCCGCAGAAAGCCGGGCTAGCCAGGGAGCCTCCACATGTCGCATCTCCAACTGTCCCAGACTGACACACCCGGCGCGCACACAAAGCGGGCATTGCGCACCGTGGTCGCGCGCGATGTCGACGAGCACGCCCACAATCTCACGGACTGGGAGCAGCGCTACGACCAGATCGCCAGCGGCAGCTTCGAGGGCGTGCTGCAGGAATGGCAGAGCCAGGGCGTGCAGATCTTCAGCGAGGCCAGCAGCTGCGCCATCCGCCAGTCCTGCCAGGTGTGGCCGGACGCCTACTGGTTCGGTATCGAGGCGCGGACCACCGGCATGCGCATCAATGGCCGCCCTGTGGGCGAGGATGTGGTGATGACGCGCCCCGGTGCCTGCGAGTTCGAACTGGTCACCCCCGACCACCACCAGATCTACGGCATCGTGGTGCAGCGCGATGCGCTGCAGGCCAGTGCCACCCGCCTGGGCTGCGTGCCGGACTGGCACCGGCTGGGCCAGGCCGAGATGCTCAAGGTCGGACACGCCGGCCTGGAAGAATGCCGCCACCACATCGCCACCCTGCTGGGCCTGGCCGGCCAGGCCCAGGGCCCGGGCGCCCATGCAGCGCTGCAGCTGGGTCAGGAAGCGGTGCTGGTATCGCTGCTGGCGCTGCTGGACGATGGCGAGATCGAAGCCGAGGCCGGCACCAGCTTCCTGCGTCGGCGCCGCATCGTCAGCGATGCCTGCGAATTCGCCATGGCCCAGCAGGCGTGTCCCGTCACCGTCCCCATGCTGTGCGAGGCCGTGCATGTGAGCCGGCGCACGTTGCAATACTGTTTCGAGGATGTGCTGGGCATGAGCCCCATGACCTACCTGCGCTCGCTGCGCCTGAACGGCGTGCGCCGGGCACTGTGCCAGGGCGATGGCAGCCAGGCCGTGGGCAGCATCGGTGATATCGCCGCCGCCTGGGGCTTTACCAACTTCAGCCAGTTCTCGTGCGACTACAAGAAGCTGTTCGGCCAGACGCCTTCGGCCATGCTGCAGGCGCGCACACGCCATTGAGCGCGTCCGACGCAGACGCTGCAGTTGGGCGCCGCCCGCTCCGTGAGCATGGCACCCGCCCGGGCCGCCTCCACCCCGGCAAGCCATCCACAACAGGTGATTCCAGATGCCGCCCATGGCTCGGCCAGGCTGTACCGCTCGCCGCTGGCCCTGGGGATGGTCTTTCCCTGGCTGGCGCAGCCCCGCACCAGCCAGCGTTAAAGCGCTGGCAGTGATGCGGGAGAGACGGCACAATGCCGGCTGCCTTTGCCTGATCAAGAGAGCCCGCCATGACGGCCAGCCAAGACGAGATTTTCTCCCTGAAAAAATTCGAGTACCTCTGCTATTCGCGCCAGCAGGAACCGGCCGCGCGTGAGCTGGTGCGCTTGCTGGTGCTGATTGATCGGCAGTATGGCCAGCTGTCCGACCAGTTTTCGCTATCGGTCTCGCCGGCCATCCCCACCGCCGAGCTGGAGCAGCACATCCTGACCCGCATCACGAGCGCCATCTCGGCGCTGTTCTCGGACCCGAGCTTCCACGTCAGTCCCGACGGCTTCGGCCAGCTGATCAATTTCCAGCGCTGGCTGGCCGCCCTGTTCGGGGCCAGCCACTTCATCAACGCCGACCATATCCTGCGCTCCCTCAATCTGGGCGGTCCGCACAACCAGGTGGTCGAGGTCAGGCCGCTGGACCTGGTGAAGTTCTGCCTGCTCTATTCGCCCGAATCGGAACTGCCGCTGGATGTGGAAATGTTGTGGGCGCAGAACAAGCCCCTGGCCGCTGCCCTGTTCCTGGCGCTGATGTCGCCGCGCTTCCTGGGTACGCCGGCCGCCCATTCCAAGCGCGAGGCACTGCTGGGCTGGCTGCCGCAACGCCTGCTGGAGCTGGAGTCGCTGGACGGCTTGCCGGTGGCGGTACTGCATGACGTCTACATGCATTGCAGCTACGCCGACCTGCCGCAGCGCCATCGCATCAAGGGCGCGATCAACGCCCTGATCGACAAGAAGCTACGCCGGGAAGGATTGCTCGACCTGACCCACGAGGGCGATGGCCGGGTGGAGGGCAAGCCGGTCATGCTGGTGCTGCTGGAATGGTTTTCCGGTGGACACTCCATCTACCGCACGCACTCCAAGACACTGCAAGCAGCACGCCGCCACTACCACGTGGTCGCCGTCGGCTATGAAGCCAATACCGATGCACTGGGACGCGCCGTCTTCGATGAATTCGTCGCCCTGGGCAAGCCCGCCGACCTGCTGGGCTGCATGCGCCAATTGCGCGACCTGGCGCAGGAGCGCCGCCCCCGGGTGTTCTACATGCCCAGCGTGGGCATGTTCCCCATCACCATGTTTGCCGCCAACCTGCGCGCGGCGCCCTTGCAGGTGGCCGCGCTGGGGCATCCGGCCACGACCTGCTCGGCACGCATCGATTACATCAGCGTGGAAGACGACTTCGTGGGCGACCCCGCCTGCTTCACCGAGCAGTTGCTGCGCCTGCCGGCCGACGGCCAGCCTTACCGCCCCTCGGCGATCCCCTTTGAGGTCCCTAGGCTGCAGCGCAACGAGCAGCCGTATGTGAACGTGGCCATTGCCGCCACCACCATGAAGCTCAATCCACGCTTCCTGATGGCTTGCCAGAAGATCGTGGAACTGGCCGCCCAGCCACCCGGCGGACAGCCAGGCAAGCAGCTGCGGCTGCACTTCCTGGTGGGACAGGCGCAGGGGCTGCTGTATCCGCAACTGCAGCGCCTGATCCTGCGCTATGTGCCGGGCGCACAGGTCTATCCGCACCAGCCCTACCAGCAATACCTGACGATCTTCAACCAATGCGACATGTTCCTGTCGCCGCTACCGTTCGGCAATACCAATGGCATCATCGATGCCTTCACGGTGGGTTTGCCAGGTGTCTGCAAGACCGGGCCGGAAGTGTTCGAACATATCGACGAGGGACTGTTCCGCCGCGTCGGCCTGCCCGACTGGACCATCGCTGCCACGCTGGACCAGTACATCCTGGCAGCTGTGCGCATGGCCACCGACTATGCGGCCCGCGCAGCGCTGTACCAGCACCTGGCCGATCCGCAATATCTGCAACGACTCTTCGAGGGACGCCCGGAATCCCTGGGCGATGCGCTCATCGCCCTGCAACGCCCGGCCTAGCGGGCGGGGGCCATCTCATCAGTCGGCAAGGCAGCCAGCGGTGGCAGGCCCAGTTCACCCACCGGCACGACGCCACACAGAAACCCGTGATACGACACCGGCGGCCCCGGCCGCACGGTGTCGCGATGGATCAGCTACCCTTGCGGTCCTTGAAGGCCGGCACGAACATCTCGTTCCATACGGCCGGCTTGGTCTTGATGGTGCCGGCTTTGCTCATGAAGAGCACGTACTGCATGATGTCCACGGGCGTGGTCGAGAACTCGGTACCCGGATCGGCCAGCATCTGTTCCACCTCGTCCTGGGGCAGCTTCAGCTTGGAGACGCGCAGGAAGATCTCGGCCGCACCCTTGCGGTTCTTGGCGATGTAGCTGTTGGCCTCTTCCTGGGCGGCCATGAAGGCCTGGGTCAGCTTGGGGTTCTTGTCGGTGAAGGACTTCAGGGCGAAGACCACGTCGATGGTGATATGACCCAGCACATCGGTCGAGTTCAGCACGCGCGTCACCCCCGGGGCCTTGGCTTCCTGGTAGGAGAACGGCGGCGAGGTGAAATGCCCGGTGATCTCGGTCTTGCCCGACACCAGCGAGGCCATGGCCTCGGGGTGCGACAGGCTCACCGTCAGCGGGTCGAGCTTGGCGTAGTTCTCGATGCCGAAGGTCTTGGCTGCGGCCATCTGCAAGAGCACCGCCGACAGCGAGGTCTTGATGCCGGGGATGGCGATCTTGTCCTTGGACGTGAAGTCCTTCAGCGACTTGACGTTGGGGTTATTGGTGTTGAGCCACAAGGGCGAAGTCGACAGCGCCCCCAGGCCCACCACTTCCGAGCGCGGGATGCCGTGCGCCTTGGACCACAGCGTCACGAAGCCCGGCGCGCCGGTGCCGGCGATATCGAGGTTGCCGGCCAGCATGGCGTCATTGATGACGTTGCCGCCGTCGAGCAGCACCCACTTGGTCTTGACATCGCCCAGGCCCATCGCCTTGGCGTGTTTCTCAAGCAGGCCCTGGTCGCGGATGACCATCAGCGGCAGGTACAGCAAGCCGTAGCCGTGCGAGATGCGCACCTCCGGGGCCTCGGCGCGGGCCGCGCCAGCGGCGGTGGACAGCGCCAGGGTGGCGGCGATCATCATGCTGGAAAAAGTACGTCGTTTCATGGTTGTCTCCTGTAGGTCTTTAGTTTATCGGTCCGGCTGCGGTCAGTCTTGGTCAGTGCTGCATGCCCCAGCGACGGATGGTGCGCTTCTCGATCTGGGCAAAGATCAGGTTCTCGACCACCAGGCCGATGATGATCACGAAGAACAGACCCGAGAACACGTTGGCCGTTTCCAGCTGGTTGCGGTTTTCGAAGATGTACCAGCCCAGGCCTCCGGCCCCCGACGAGACGCCAAACACCAGCTCGGCGGCGATCAGGGTGCGCCAGGCAAAGGCCCAGCCGACCTTCAGGCCAGTGAGGATGCTGGGGAAGGCGGCGGGAATCAGGATGGACTTCACCAGCGAGAAGCGGCGCAGACCATAGTTCTGGCCGACCATGCGCAGGGTGTTGGAGACCGCACGGAAACCGCCATGGGTGTTCAGGGCCACGGCCCACAGCACCGAGTGCACCAGCACGAAGATGATGCTGCCGGTACCCAGGCCGAACCAGATCAGGGCCAGCGGCAACAGCGCAATGGCCGGCAGCGGGTTGAACATCGAGGTCAGGGTTTCCAGCAGGTCATTGCCGATGCGCGAGCTGATGGCCACCGTGGTCAGCAGGCCGGCCAGCAGGATGCCCAGGCCATAGCCCACCAGCAGCGTCTGCATCGACACGGCGGCGCGCTCCAGCAGCACGCCGCTGCCGATGCCGGAGAGGAAGGCCTGCACCGTCTCGCTGAAGCTGGGGAAGAGCAGCGCATTGTCCAGCCAGCGGCCATAGACTTCCCAGATCAGCGCCAGCACCAGCAGGATCACGGTCTTGCGCAGCCAGCCCATGCGATAGAGCGACTCAAAGGCCGACAGCGGACGCTGGACTTCGGCGGTGGCGTTGGGGTTGGGTTCCACCACGATCTCGGGGCGGAAGAAAGGTAGATTGTTGTTGTGCATGATCGGTGTCTCCGGGCAGCCTCAGTGATGGGCGAACAGCATGTCGTTGATGCGGGTTTCCAGCTCGGCCTGGGCGGCCGTGCCCATCTGGCTGGGCGGGATGCTGTTGAGCTCGGCGCGCACCTGGCCCGGATGCGGGGTCAGCAGCAGGATGCGGGTACCGATGCGGATGGCTTCCTCGATGGAGTGGGTCACGAAGAGCACGGTGAATTGCGTGTCATCCCACAGGCGCAGCAGTTCATCCTGCATCTTGCGACGGGTCAACGCATCCAGCGCGGCGAAGGGTTCATCCATCAGCAGCACGTCGGGCTCCATGGCCATGCCGCGTGCGATCGAGACACGCTGCTTCATGCCACCCGAGAGCATGTGCGGATAGCTGTCGATGAACTTGGCCAGCCCCACCTTCTCGATGTAGTACTCGGCGCGCTCGGCGGCGGCGCGGCCCTGCAGGCGACCACTGGCGTGCAGCGCGAATTCGACGTTCTGGCGCACCGTCTTCCAGGGCAGCAGCTGGTCGAATTCCTGGAACACCATCATGCGGTCCGGGCCCGGCTCGTGGACTTCCCGGCCCTTGAGGCGGATCGCGCCCGAGGTCGGCTGCAGATAGCCGCCGATGGCCTTGAGCAAAGTGGATTTGCCGCAACCCGAGGGTCCCAGCAGGATATAGCGGTCACCCGGATGGACGTTGAAACTGACTTGCTGGGTGGCCGTGACCAGGGAATCGCTGGTCTTGTATTGCAGGGTGACGCGGTCGATTTCCAGCAGCGGGCGGGACGGATCGACGACGGATGCGCCATGGGCGTGATCGCTCATGCATGTCTCCAAATGATTTATAGGAATTTTTGATATTGAAGCGGATGCTAGGCCCCGAAGCTGTAACGAACCTGACTAATCGCTGACTGGGCGCACCGCCAGCGGCGATCAGGCATACAATGCAGCCCTGCCCAAGCAGCGCCCACAGCTGCGGCATCGCAACAATACTGGAGATCCCCATGCGCATCCTGCTGGTCGAAGACACTGCCGACGTGGCCGAGGCCATCATTTCCCATCTTGCCCGCATCGGCCATACGGTCGAATGGGAGAGCAATGGCGCCCAGGCCAGCCAACGCCTGGGTGACTCCTACGACCTGCTGATCCTGGATGTGATGCTGCCGCAGCAGGACGGTTTCTCGTTGCTGGAGCAATTGCGCGGCCGTGGCCAGCATACGCCGGTGCTCATGCTCACCGCCTGTGCCGAGATCGAGGAACGCGTGCGGGCGCTGGACCTGGGTGCCGACGACTACCTGGTCAAGCCCTTCGACTTCCGCGAGCTGGATGCCCGCATCCGCGTGCTGCTGCGTCGCAGCGGCGGCGAATCGACCAACCAGATCCAGTGCGCCAACCTGCGCATCGACCGCAAGAGCCGCACCGCCACCCTCGATGGCGCTCCCATCGAACTGACCCGGCGCGAAGTGACGCTGCTGGAAATCATCGCCGCCCGTCCGGGACGCATCTTCAACAAGGATGAATTGATGGATCGGCTCTTCACTGTCGATGACACCCCCAATGCCAACACGGTGGAGCAATACGTGGCGCGATTGCGCAAGAAGCTTTCGGGCGCGGCCTTCGAGATCCGCACCCTGCGCGGCCTGGGCTACCAGCTGGTGCTGCAGGCGCCGGCCGAGGCTGGCAGCACTACCAACGCCCTGCACTGATGCACGGTCGCGCCCAGGACGTCGTCGCCGGACGCTCGCTCTATACCCGGCTGGTGATCCGGGTTGGCGCGGTGCTGCTGGTGTCGGCCGCCGTCCTGCTGATCGCCATCTGGATCTCCACCCAGTTCGCCGCGCGCCAGGCCTACGATCGCATCCTCACCGGCAGCGCCCTGCAGATCGCCGAGAACACCTGGTACGACCGGGGCGAGGTCAATGTCGATGTGCCGCTGGCGGCGCTGTCGATGCTGGGTACGGGCGACCACGCCATCTATGCGGTGTTCGACCCGCAAGGCCGGGTCATCGCCGGGGATGGCGAGTTCCGCCCGGAGATTCCCTGGGACGCGCTGGAACAGGGTCCGCTGCTGCGGGATGGCGAATACCTGGGCACGCCGGTACGCATGGCCATCATCGGCCGCCGCATGCCGGTGGCCGGCCCGCATCCCTGGGCCGTGATCGTGCTGGCGCAGACCAACAATGCCCGCATGTCCTTCGCCCAGAGCCTGGGCAGCAAGGCCTTGCTGGTGATCGTGGCCATGAGCGTGCTCACCCTGGTGGCGGCCATGTTCACCCTCTACCAGGCACTGGCGCCGTTGAAGCGCATCGAGGCAGCCATCCGCGAGCGCGACCTCAATGACCTCTCGCCGCTGGTATTGACGGTGCCGGCCGAGACCCATGCGCTGGTGTCGGCCATCAATGCCTTCATGCAAAGGCTGGCGGTGCATCGCGCCACGATGCGCCGGGTCATCGGCGATGCCGCCCACCAGTTGCGCACGCCGGTCACCGCGCTGGTGGCACAGATGGAAATGCTGGAGGGCGACACCAGCGAGGAGCAGCGCCGGCGCCATCTCGACCAGTTACGCGAACGCACCCGTCATCTGGGCGCGCTGGTGAACCAGTTGATCAACCACGCCATGGTCCAGCACCGCAACGATAGCCGCCTGCAGGAGCGTATCGATCTGGGCCAGCTGGTGCGGGCAAGGATGAGCGAGGTACTGTCCCACCGCGAGCGCATGCCGGCCGAACTCTCGCTGGACGTGCCGCCCCTGCCCTGCCTGATCCAGGCAGACGCCATCAGCCTGGGCGAAGCGATCAAGAACATTCTCGACAATGCGCTGCAATACGGGGCCGTGGGCTTGCTGCAGGTACGACTGGACCGCGATGGCGACACCTATCAATTGCACTTCATCGACGATGGCCCCGGCATTGATGCCGCGGACTGGGAAAGGCTGCGCAAGCCCTTCTCGCCCCGCAGCGGCGAGCGCATGGGCGCCAGCCTGGGCCTGTCCATCGTCGAGGAAGTCATGCGCGCACATGGTGGCGAGATGCGCTTTGCCTATCTGCCCGATGGGCATTTTTCGGTGGTGTTGGTGTTCCCGACCTGGCAGCCAGACTCGGGACAAGCTGGCTGAAGGCAGGCGCGGTACGGTGCCGCTACCGTTTTACTTCCATTCGAGGATTGCGCTGCGACGGTCCAGCCAATGTACCTTCACGCCAGCCGGCGCGACCTTGCGGCCGGCACAGGCGCTGGCGGCCAGCGCAAAGGGCGCATCGTAGTAGCGACCGCTGGCCGAGGAGCGCAAGGGCGTCTGCGGTGCATTGCGGGCGATCCAGTCCGCCGCATTGGTGCGCAGGAAGATCATGCAGGCGCCGCCCGTGGCCTCGGCCACCTGGCAGCTGCAGCTATTGCCGGAAGTGGTGATGGGCTCGCTCGGAGGCGCATTGCGGTTCAGGCTGTCGGGAATCGGTACGGGGACCGGAACCGGAACCCCCTGCTGCGGCCCATAGTGGCCGCCGAGATCACGCGTGGTGACCTGGGCGACAGCCGGGAGGCTGGTCGCGGCCAGCAGCAGGACGAGGATACGGGATGCGATCATGATGCGGCTCCAGGCGGGCGGTGATGATTCAGGCCCGCGCGCGCAGGCGCCACAGGCTGGTGATTTCCTTGCTGCGCGCAACGAACAGCGGATCGTCACGATCGGCGGCCTTGCCATGGCGCGGCTTGATGTCGTGGCGCGCCACCACGTCCAGCCCGGCGGCGGCGATGGCATCGGCCAGCACGCCAGGGGCACGCAAACCCAGGTGCTCGGCAAAGTCGGACATGATGAGCCAACCCTCGCCCTGAGGCTCCAGGTGCTGCGCCAGGCCATTGAGGAAACCCAGCAGCATGCGGCTGTCCGCGTCATAGACCGCATGTTCGATGGGCGAGCTCGGACGCGCCGGCAACCAGGGGGGATTGCACACGATCAGGGGCGCGCGTCCGGGCGGGAACAGGTCGGCCTGCTGCAGCTCGACCTGGCCCAATACGCCGAGCCCCCGCAGGTTCTCGCGGGCGCAGTCCAGGGCGCGTGCATCCATGTCGGTGGCGACCACCTTGCGCACACCACGGCGCGCCAGCACGGCCGAGAGCACCCCCGTGCCCACGCCGATATCGAACGCCAGCGTGGTCGACGGCAACGGCGCCTGCGCCACCAGGTCGATGTACTCGCCGCGTACCGGCGAGAACACGCCATAGTGGGGATGGATGCGGGCGCCCAGTGCGTCGATCTCCACCCCCTTCTTGCGCCACTCATGCGCGCCGATCAGGCCCTGCAGCTCACGCAGAGAGACCGAAAAGGCGGTGCTGGCCAGGTCCGTGCCATAGGCTTCGCGGCAGGCGACCTGCACATCGGGAGCGCGTCGCAGCGGGATGCTGAAGCCCGCGTCCAGTGGGATCAGCAGCATGCCGAGGATGCGTGCGCGCTGCGCCTGCATCTGGCGGTGGTGGTGGAAAGCCTGGGCCGGGGTCTCGGCGGCCGGCTTGGCGCGGCTCTTGGCCAGGGCACGCTCGCGCGCACGGTCGACGCGGCGGCCCAGCGCCTGCAGCAACAGCCGCGCATTCTGGAAGTCGCCGCGCCAGAGCAGGCCGGTTCCCTCGCAGGCCAGCTTGTAGGCGGTATCGGCGGCAATCTGGTCGTCCGCCTCCTGCACCCGCTTGGGTGGCGGGTTACCGGCTTCGGAATGCCAGCGCAGGCGTTGTTCGGTGGCGCCGGATTGCCAGGCGAGATAGGCGGTGGAATCGTCTTGTAGGGTCATGAATCAGGGTCAACTAGGGCGGAGCAGGAAGCGCCGCACACAAACAGCCGTCAGTGTAACAAAGCATGCGTATCCGCCGGGTCGGAACTTACTTTCGTCGATGGCGGCCAAACAAGGGAAATTTGACGCCGGGCAAACACTGGCGGCTTTTTTTCGCCGGCTCCGTCGCAATGCGCCTATGATGGAGCTGTTCCATCATCGAAGGAGAATCTATGAGCGAGCAAGCGCAAACCCCGCGTTTCGATCACCAGCGGCTGCTGGATATGGTCGGCGAATTCGAACAGGAATTGGCCAAACTGCCCGCTGGCAGCGCCGAGGCGCAGCAGCTGGGTGATGACATTGCCCGCCTGCGGCAACACCTGAGCGATCCGCAGCCCCACGCCGGCGCGGTGCAGGACTCCTGGCAATCGCTGCGTCGCGCAGCCGACAGCCTGGAAAACCAGGTCCTCAAGGATAGCCCCTACATCACCGAGATGGGACGCATCATCGGCCTGCTATAAACTGGGCCGCAGGTAACGGACGCCCCTCTCTTCCTGAAAAAAACCGCCTGACGCAGCACTGCGTCAGGCGGTTTTCTCTTGGAGGGCGTTCTCTACGGACGGGCCGCCATCAATGCGCCGGCAAGGGTATCCACTCAGTCTCCCCCGGGATATCAGGGAAGATCGCCTTGTCGCGGTTGTTCCAGGCCTCCTTGGCGGCCTCGATCTTCTCGCGCGAGGTGGCGACGAAATTCCACCACACGAAGCGCGGTCCATCCAGTGGCGCGCCACCGAGCAGCATGAAGACCGTCTCGCCCACCGCATTCAGACGGACCGTGGCACCCGGCTCCAGGATCGCCAGGGTGCCGGCCTCCAGGGGCTCGCCATCCAGGCTCACATCGCCCCGCACGACATAGACGGCACGTTCCTGCGTCTCGGCGTCGATCTCCAGCTCGGCGCTCTCGCGGGTGCTGCCGGCCACGTACAGCGTCGGGCTGGCGGTGACCACCGGAGAAGTCACACCGAAGGCCGAGCCGGCCAGCACATGCAGCCTGGCGCCACCCACCTCGGTCTCGGGCATATCGTCGCTGGCATAGTGGCGAAACAACGGGTCGCTCTCTTCCTGCGCCGCCGGCAAGGCCACCCACATCTGCAGGCCGTGTACCGGCACCTTCTGTTCGCGGATATCGTCGGGGATGCGCTCCGAATGAACGATGCCCCGCCCCGACGCCATCCAGTTCACCGCCCCCGGGGTGATGCGCTGGACCACGCCCAGGCTGTCGCGATGCATCATGGCGCCCGAGAACAGGTAGGTGACGGTCGCCAGGCCGATATGCGGATGCGGACGGACGTCGCCTTCGGTCGTGCCGGCATCGAATTCCACCGGACCCATGTGATCGAAGAAGACGAAGGGACCCACGGTACGGGCTGCGGCAGCTGGCAGCAGGCGACGTACCGGGAAACCGATGTCGCGGGTCAGGCCGTGGATCTTGTGGCGGATGTTGCTCATGTTGCTCTCCTGGTGGGGATGGGCGCCGTAGCGCCCGCCTTCATTGTGTGGACGTGCAAAGAGGTATCAGAAAGGGATCAGAAACGGCCGGCGCGGAAATCGTCGATGGCTTCTTCAACCTGTTCGCGGGTATTCATCACGAACGGGCCCCACTGCGCGATCGGCTCGTTCAGAGGCTTGCCGGCGATCAACAGGAAGCGGCTACCCTGCTCGGCCTTGACCGTGACACCTGCGGCCCCCTCCACATTGCTCAGCACCGCCATGCGGCCAGCCTCGGCAGCACGGGTCTCGCTGCCTGCGGCACCGACGGCCAGCCGGCCTTCATACACGTAGAGGAAGGCATTGTGCGTGGCCGGGATCGGCAACTCCAGCGTGACGCCGGCTTCCAGTGCCAGATCCAGGTACAGCGGCTCGGTGGTCTCGCGGCGGATGGCGCCTTCGGTACCGAAGGTACTACCGGCCAGCACGCGCACCTTCACGCCCGGTTGCGGCGAGGTCTCGGGAATACCGGCCGAGGGGATGTCCTGATAGCCGGGCGTGGTCATCTTGTCGCGACCGGCCAGGTTCACCCAGAGCTGGAAACCGCTCATGAGGCCATTTTCCTGTTCCGGCAGCTCGGAATGCACCAGGCCGCGACCTGCGGTCATCCATTGCATGCCACCCGGTTCCAGCAGACCTTCGTTGCCGGCGTTATCGCGATGGCGCATGCGGCCGGCCAGCATATAGGTCACGGTCTCGAAGCCACGGTGCGGATGGTCGGGAAAACCGGCCAGGTAATCGCTGGGCTCGTCCGAATGGAAGGCATCGAGCATCAGGAAGGGATCCAGGCGGCGTTGCAGGTCATGGGTCAGAACGCGGGTCAGGCTGACGCCAGCGCCATCCTGAGTAGGGATGCCGTTGACCAGGCGTTCGATCTGGCGGGTGTAGGGGGTGCTCATGCTTCTCTCCTTGTCATGGGCCGGCGCCGGGTAGGCGCGGGCCGCTCATGGGACTGTCGTTGCGATATGGCTGAATCAGTGGGCTTGTTCAGGCTGGGCATCGGGCTCGATGGAGGACACCAGCAGCAAGGCACCGATCAGGGCCACGTTCTTGAGGAAGTGGATCAGCTGGGCCTGCGCAGCGGCGCCTTCCAGGGTCCAGAAATGGTGGGCCGACAGCGTTGCGCCTACGGTGAACAGGGCGATCACCAGCGACACCGGACGTGCGCCACGCCCCGTCATCAGCAGCAGGCCGCCACCGACTTCGACCAGGATCGTGACCAGCACGACCAGGGTGGGCAGCGGCAGGCCGAGGCTGCCGAAGTAGCCGACGGTACCGGCGAAGCCGACGATCTTGAAGATGCCGGAAATGACGAACAGCGATGCCAGCAGGACACGGCCGATGCGATAGGTAGTGAAATTGGTGATCATGGTAAGCCTCTCAGTGTGGAATATTGTGTTGTATTGGTTTTCTTGCGACTGCCCGGTAATGCGCCGGCCTTGTGCTTTGCCCTTTCGGCGTTTCGCTGCAGCCAGTGACGACAGAATAGGCAAATTCGACCAAACAACAAACTGATTATCTTTTTATAATCAATATCTATTTATTAGATATAGTTGAGGTTCTTCCTCTTATCCATGCCCTGCCCATGAATATCGAACGCCTTTCCCTGGACCAGTTGCGGGTCTTCGTCCAGGTCGCCGACAGTGGCAGCTTCCTGGCGGCCGCCCGCAAGCTGGCGCGCGCGCAATCGGCGGTGAGCTATGCCATCGCCTCGCTGGAAGACCAGTTGGGCGTGCTGCTGTTCGACCGCAGCGGTTACCGGCCGCAGCTCACCGATCCGGGTGTGGCCTTGCTGGCCGATGCCCGCCAGGTCCTCGATCATGTGGATTCGCTGCAGGTACGGGCCAGTTCCTATGCGCGAGGCCAGGAGCTGGAGGTGGCACTGGCCGTGGATGTGTTCTTCCCCAGCGATTGCCTGGTAGACCTGCTGCAGCGTTTTCGCGCAGCCTTCCCCGCCGTGACGGTACGACTGGAGGTAGAGGCACTGGGCGCGGTGGCCGAGCGGGTGCTGGATGGGCGGGCGATGCTGGGCATCCTGGGCACCCTGCCGACCACGCCCCCCAATCTCTTGCGCATCACCCTGCCCAGCGTGCGGCTGGTGGCGTTGGTGGCGCCGCATCATCCGCTGGCAAGCGTCAAGGGAAGGATCTCCGAAAAACTCCTGCAGCAGCAGACCCAGCTGGTGCTGAGCGATCGCAGCGAGCTGACCGCGCGCCAGGATTTCTCGGTGCACTCGCGCCTGACCTGGCGCATGAGCGATCTGGGCACCAAGCATGCGTTGCTGCGCGCCGGCATGGGCTGGGGCAACATGCCGCTGCATGTGGTCAAGGATGACCTGGCCGCGGGACGCCTGGTCACCATCAGCACCATCCATCACCCGCCACAGGGGGCCGAACTGCCCATCCAGTGCGTCTACAAGCCCGACCATCGGGCTGGCCCGGCGCTGTCTTGGTGGCTGGATTCGCTGGCAGCGCTGAAGGCGCTGGAACCGGGCGGCTAGAGACCAGGCCGCATGATTAGAAGATATCTCCTATAATATGAATTTATAAGATAAATATGATAATTGGCAAATATAAGCTTTTTCTTGTATTGCATATTTATCGTCCTTATCCTATATTTTTGCCATGAAGGACCGGCGTCGCATCGCCGGCCCAGCGTTGCCTCCCGGAGTCACCATGGCCAATGATTTTCCTATCAGCATCTCCGCCCAGCTCAGAGAGCACCTGCGTGCCCTGCGCAAGCAACAGCACCTGACCCAGGCCCAGATGGGCCAACGCATCGGCGTAAGCCAGGCCCGCATTGCCGAAATCGAGGCCAATCCCGGCGCCGTCAGCGTGGAGCAGATGCTGTTGCTGCTCTCCACACTGGGGGCCTCGCTGCACCTGCATCTGGACCTGCTGCCCGGCCAGCCCGCGCAACGGGTCGCCGAACAGGCTTGCCCGCCCTATACGGCAGGCAAGCCTGCTCCCCGCAAACGGGGCTCCTGGTAATGCGGCAACTCGATACCTGGATGAATGGCGAGCTGGTCGGCACCTGGAGCATGGACCGCCAGCTGCACCGCTTCCGCTATGCCCCGGGCTGGTCGGCCTCGCCACATTTCCGGCCACTCTCGCTGTCCATGCCGCTGACTACCTCGGGCGAACTGCGCGGCGACATGGTGCGCAATTACTTCGACAACCTGCTACCGGACAACCAGGCCATCCGCGAGCGCCTCTTCAACCGCTATCGACTGGCATCGACCGAGGTGTTCGACCTGCTGGAAGCCCTGGGCCGCGATTGCGTCGGCGCGGTGCAACTGCTGCCGCCCGGGCAAGTGCCACAGGGCTGGCAGAGTATCCACTGCGACACCCTGGATGAAGACCGCATCGCACGCCTGCTGCAGGAACTCCCTTCGGCCAACCCGCCCACCGTGCAGCAGGAAGACATGCTGCGCATCTCCATTGCCGGTGCCCAGGAAAAGACCGCCCTCCTGCGCCATCGGGGAAAATGGTGCCGCCCTCTGGGCGCCACGCCGACCACGCACATCATCAAGCTGCCGCTGGGTCTGATCGGTGGCGTGATGCAACGGGTCGATGCGGGGGATTCGGTACACAACGAATGGCTGTGCTCGCGCATCCTGGCCGAGCTGGGTTTGCCGGTGGCGCCGACCAGCGTGGAAAGCTTCGGCCGGCATACCGTGCTGGCGGTGGAACGATTCGATCGCCAGCGCATGCCGGGTGGCTGGATCGCCCGGCTGCCGCAGGAGGATTTCTGCCAGGCCTTCGGGCTGCCGCCCTCACGCAAGTACGAGAGCCAGGGCGGCCCCGGACTGGAGCCGTGCCTGGGCTTGCTCAATGCCAGCAGCCAGGCCGCAGACAAGACCTTGTTCCTGCTGGCGCAACTGGCCTTCTTCCTGCTGGCGGCCACCGACGGCCATGCCAAGAATTTCTCGCTGCACCTGCATGCGGGAGGCCGCTACGAGATGACGCCGCTGTATGACGTACTGTCCATGTGGCCCTACTTCGGCCGTGGCCCCAACCAGTTCAACCTGCGCCATGCCGGCCCGGCCATGGTGCTGCGCTCACGCAACCAGCACCGGCATTTCCATACGATAGAGGCCCGTCACTGGCATCAGCTGGCGCAGCGTCATGGTGGAGACGCCACCTGGCAAGCCATGCTGGCCCTGGTGCAAGCCGCCGATGGGGCACTGGCACGGGTCGAGGCCAGCTTGCCGGAGGACTTTCCTGCCCGCACCTGGGAGCGTATCGCCCAGGGCGTGCGCAACCATGCCGACCGCTTCCTGCGGGGCGCGCAATAGTCCACGCCGGCAATGCGCCATGCTGCCGCATCAGCCGCCTGGCGACCTGCCGCGTATATGCTCCGACCATTTCAGTTGTGCCGGATTGATGCCGAACTGCTTGCGGAAGGCAGCGGCAAAATGGCTCACGTTCGAGTAGCCCAGATCCATCGCCACCGTCGTCACCGAGGTTTCTCCCTTCTCGATACGGCGTCGGGCTTCGTGCATGCGTTCCCGCAGGTATAGGCCATACACGCTGGTGCCGAACAGGCAGCGGAAACCCTTCTTGAGCTTGACCAGCCCCAGCTCGCTCTGCTCGGCCAGGCTGGCCAGGGCCGGCGCCCGGGACAGGTCGGCCAGCAGGATATCGCGCGCGCGCAGCAGCTTGCGGCGGTCGCCACCGGAGAGCGCCTGCTCTTGCGGCGGTTCACACCCCTCCAGCATGAGCGCCATGAAACTCATGCTCTGCCCCTGCAGCCATAGACGCCGATAGCGCATCGGCGTCTCCGTCCCAAAGCCCTGGGCATGCAGGGCACGCGCCATGCGCTGCAATTCCATGCCGTCGCGGCTGCGGCAAGCGCGCACGAAATTGTCTTGCCCCTCCACACAGCGGCTCAGTTCGGCATCCTGGCCGGAGATCTTCACGAACACATCCGGCTGCACAAAGAAACTGAGCCCCGCAAACGCGCCCTGATGCGAAAAATGGCCGATCCTGCCCATGGGATAGAGCACGAAGCCGGCGCCGTCATGGATGCGTTGCTCACCCCCGCGCGTCAGTCCCTCGATCTCGAATTCACCTCGTCCCTGCAGGGAATAGGAAAACTGAATCCAGCGCTGGTCGTAGCGCATGCTCATCTCCAACGCCCGCCTGAAACAACCGCGCCAGAGCAGCATCTCGATGCCCTCGTCTACGCTGAACGAACAAACCTGGTAATCGTCCTCGGGATGCTGACCAAGATTGGAAGGATCTTTCATGATCTGCGACGCGAAGACGCAGTTGCCGGAAGCACCGGCACGGGAAGGTTTATTCATGGCGCGAGAATAGGAAAACCGCAGCGGGTAGAGATCATCCCGATCCGGGTAGTCAATTTAATGAGAATCATTATTCTCTGAGGAAGCAAGACTACCCAAACAGATCGAAGAATTTCTATGCCGGAAACTAGAATAAATTTGAGCGGCGTACCCGAAACCATGTTGTGGACCCTCCACAACCGCGCCAGCGAAGCCCTGCGCCCCGATGCTTGGATCGCCGATGAACACGCCATCCGGATCTACGGTTCCATCGACTACGACTACGAGCGTTCTTTCGGCGCCCCAGACAGTTCCCACGCGGTACGCTCGCTGGCGTTCGATGAGGCGGTACTTGCCTGGATGGCCGCCCATGCACAAGCTACCGTGCTGGAACTTGGCTGCGGCCTGGAAACGCAGTTCCAGCGCGTCGACGATGGCCGCGTGAACTGGTTCTGCGTGGACCTCCCCGAGGCATTGGCCGTACGTGAGCGTTTCCTGCCGTCCAGCGAGCGTTGTCACCACATTGCGGCCAGCGTGCTGGAGCTCTCGTGGATGGAGGAGATCGGCAACCCGGGCCCGTGTTTCATCTCGATGCAGGGCCTGCTGATGTACTTCGACCAGGCCCAGGTCCGCACGCTGCTCACGGCCTTGCTGGAGCGCTTTCCTGGCAGCACGCTGATGTTCGACGTGATCCCGCGCTGGTTCTCCGCCAGGACCTTGCGTGGGCTCTACAAGACCGCCCACTACCGCGTCCCGTCCATGCCCTGGGGCATCAACCGCGACCAGATCGCCGCACAGATGCAAGCCTGGTCCCTGCCCCTATCCAGCCTGCACCAAAGCACCTACAGGCGCATGCGCGGCTGGCCCTGGCAATGGATGCCTTGGCTGGCCGACCTGCCGTGGCTGGGCGCACGCCTGCCGGCGCTGGTGCGGCTGGAAGGCCGCGCCTGATCCACGCCTCCTATCCCCTCCCCCTCCAACACCGAACACTTGAACGGAACAGCAACCATGAAGACCAGGAAAAAGGTCATGGCCGCCGCCTGCGCGGCCATTGCCAGCTCTGCGTTCGCGCAAGGCGCACCAGGCGCGCAAGAAACGGCGCCGTCCTCCCTGAAGACCCTCACCGTCACCGCCAACAAGATCGAGGAACGACTCCAGGACGTGCCACAAAGCGTCACCCTGATCACCGCCGACGAGCTGCAGCAACGCAGCATCCGCAACATGGGGGACCTGGTGCGTGAAGTGCCCAACCTGTCGTCGAGCTTTCTCTACTCCAATGATCTCAACTTCCGGGGCATCAACTCCTCCACCTTTACCAACGCCAATCCACTGGTGATGTATGTGGATGGCGTACCGCAAAGCAATCGCATCGCCTACGATGCTCTGCTGGAAAACGTCGACCGCGTCGAGATCCTGCGCGGGCCACAGGGCAGCCTCTACGGCAAGGACGCCATAGGCGGCGTCATCAACATCATCACCCGTATCTCATCACTCCGGAGTGGGAGATCAACGGCAGCCTGGGCCTGGTGCGTGCCACCTATGACGGCTATGCCGCCCAGGCCGGCAGCAGCGGCAACGTCGCCAGTGGCAACCGGATCGAGAAGACTCCAGCCTACACGGCCGCACTGGGGCTGCAATATATGGCCGCCGGCGGTTTCTACGCCCGTGGCGATGTGCGTGGACAGGGACGCCGCTACTTCAACGCCGACAACACCTGGCAAGACCCCGCCTATGCCACCGTCGACCTGAAGGTCGGCTACAAGACCGGGCCGTGGGATCTCTATGCCTACGTCCGCAACCTGACCGACACGGCGTATCGCAGCTCCGTCAACAGCCAGAGTTCCGGCGCCCTGCTGACCTTCGGTGAACCACGCCGCATCGGCGTGGGCACGCGCTATCGCTTCTGAGGCCTGGACCGGGGCGGCCTCCCACGCCGCCTTGCCACACCACCCGGCCCGGTCACATGACGGCGCCGGGTGATGCGCCTTCCCCATCACTTTCTCATCGTTCACTGTCCAGGAAGATTCCCATGTCCCCCAACCAAGGGCTGCGCATACGCGGCCTCTGCAAGACTTATCCCAACGGTCTCAAGGCCCTGCAGGGTGTCGACCTGGACGTCGCTCCGGGTCTCTATGGCCTGCTGGGTCCCAACGGCGCCGGCAAGAGCAGCCTGATGCGCACGCTGGCCACCCTGCAGACGCCCGACACGGGCCAGATCCACCTCGACGGTGTGGATGTGTTGACCGATCCGTCCTGGCTGCGCCAGCGCCTGGGCTACCTGCCGCAAGCCATCGGCGCCTATCCGGGCGTGACCGCCAGCACTCTGCTGGAACGCTTCGCCTGGCTCAAGGGTCGCACTGACCGGCGCCAGCGCCAGGCCGAGGTGTCGGCACTGCTGGAGCGCGTAAGCCTCAGTGCATCGGCACAGCGCGCCGTCGACACCTATTCCGGTGGCATGCTGCGCCGCTTCGGGATCGCCATGGCGTTGATCGGATCGCCGCGCCTGCTCATCGTCGACGAGCCCACTGCCGGGCTCGATCCGGCCGAGCGTAACCGCTTCCACCGGGTGCTGGCCGATGTCGCCACCGACGCGGTGGTACTGCTGTCGACGCATATCGTCGAGGATGTCGAAAACCTCTGCACGCGCCTGGCCATCCTGGCCGCAGGCCGCATCGTCGCCGAGGGGCGGCCGCAAGACCTGTGCGCGCCGCTGGCCGGCCGCCTGTGGTCACGCACCATTGCACGCGGCGAGTCCATACCGCCGGCGCTGCTGGCCACGGCCGTCCCGGCCGGCACGCTGGTGGTGCTGCAGGGCGAGCAGCCGCCGGGGCCGCAATACCAGCCCCATCCACCCCATCTGGAAGACGCCTACCATGCCGCCTTGCAGGCCGCAGGCGTGGCCGACGAGGAGACCTGATGAACTTCTTCCTGCGCGAGGCCTGGCACGAGATGCGCTGCGGTCTCAGGGGCGGTGTCATCCCGCTCGTCTATGTGGCACTGACCGGCTATCTCCTCATGGTCATCACCAGCGCCGACAACCTGCGCAGCCTGGGCGCCGTGGATGTACCGCGCAACGCCCCGGCGCTGGTCTACCTGATGACGGCGGGCATGGCCTTCTTCCTCTTCTTCGCCTGGGCCTGGGTGTTTGCCCAACCGGTGGTGCGCGACCGTCACGCGCAACTGCATGAGCTGGTCCTGTCAGCGCCGCGCAGCCTGCGCCAGCTGTTGCTGGCACGCTACCTGGGTGCGCTGGGGGTGGCGCTGGTGCTGGGAACGGCACAGTTCCTGGGCTTCTGGCTGGCCCCCGCGCTGGAAACCATGGGCGCCATCCCGCCCGGCTCGGTGGCAACCACCCCCTGGCTGGCCTTCGGCTGGGCCTGGCTGGTCTTCACGCTGCCGCTGGCGGCGGGTTGCGGCGCCCTGTACTACACCGTGGCCCTCTACACCCGCAGCGTGGCCGGGCCCTTCGCGGTATCGGCCGTGCTCATGGGATTCTGGATGGTGGCCATGATCGTGCTCAAGGAGGGGCATGCCGATCCCTTCATCACGGCCCTGGTCGATCCTTCCGGATTTGCCGAAGCCGAACGCCAGGTGATTGACCGCTGGACACCCCACGACAAGCGCACTGCCTTCATTGCACTCACGCCGGGCCTGCTGTTGGGCAGACTGGCCTGGAGCGTACTGCCCGTGCTGGTGATGACCGTGTGCCTGCTACGCCTACGCCGTGAATCCCTGTTGCATGGACAGCCGCGCAAACGCGCCCGCCGCGTGGATTCACCACCGACATCTGGTGGCGCCATGGAGGTGATGCCGGCACCGCTGCCAGGCCCCGTCGGGGCGCTGAACTGGTGGCATGCGGCACGCACCGAGGCGCTCTGGCAGGTCCGTCTGCTACTGGGCCGCCGCAGCCTGTGGATAGCGTTCATCCTGCTCACGCTGCTGGCCGCCGGCGCGGCCTTCGTGCATGGCGTCCAGCATGGCTACGGACCCATGCTGGCACGGACCGAATTCATCTCACCGATGCTGGTCCGCCACTTCTACCTGATCATCGTCTTCATGAGCGCCGCCATGATAGGCCTGGCAGCACGACGCGACCTGCAGGCGGGCCTGCGCGACATGTTCGATGCCGCCGCCGCGCCCGATGCGGTACGCCTGGCCGGTCGCACCTGTGCCGCCCTGGTGGTTGCGCTGCTGTGCGTCTCCATCCCGGCCGGTGGCGCCAGCCTGGTCGGCTGGGCCATGGGGGTCGAGACCGACCGCTGGCTTCCCTTTGCCCACCAGATGAGCATCCTCTTGCCGGCCATCCTGGAACTGGCTGCCGTCACCCTGCTGCTGCATACCCTGATCGGTCATGCCGGCACCGCCCATGCGGCCTCGATGCTGGCGGCCTTCATCATGGTGGTCAATTTCGAGGTCGGCCTGGTCAGCTATCCGCCCTACCAGATCGGTCGCGGTGTTCACATTGCGCTGTCCGGCCTGACCGGCCTGGCGCCCTGGCTGGAGAAGATCGCCCTGGGCAATGCCTTCAAGCTGGGGTTGGTACTGGTCCTGCTCGCACTGGCGGCCGCGTTGACCCGGCGCGGGCTCGACCAGGGCTGGCGCCAGCGCCTGCAAGCTACCCGCCGCAAGCTGGCCGGCTGGCCCGGGCTGCTCGCCCTGACGGGCCTGGGCCTCCTGATGGCCAGCGGCTATCTGCAGCACCAGCGTTTCGTCGCCCAGGGCGGCTACCAGACACGGGATGAGCAACTGGCCGGCGATGCCCGCTGGGAAGGACGCTGGCGCGGCAACCCCGCCGGTTTCTCGCTGGCCGGCGGTGAGGTCCGGCTGACAGTGCGCCCGCAAGAGCGCCTGCTGCAAGGCTACTGGCGCATCGACGCGCTCAGGATCGACGGCGACCAGCTGCATGCGCAGCTTCCCCCTGGCCTGAGCCAACTGTCGGCGACCCTGGGCGGCCAGTCGGTTCCTGCGCGGCTGGCCGACGACCACCTGATCCTGATGCTGCCGGCCTGCCGCGATGCCGCCTGCACGTTGGAACTGAACTGGCAGGTCTCGGCCAGCGGCTGGACCGTGGTCGAAGAAGGCAAGCCGGCCCAGCCTGCGTGGCTGGTAGGGGATGCATTCTGGCTACGTGCCCGCGACCTGCTGCCCCGGCTGGGCCTGGATGGTACGCGCGTCATCCGCAGTCCGGCCGAACGCAGCAAGCAGGGCCTGCCCGCGCAAGCTCTGCTGCCAGACTACCGCGCCAGCCTGGCCAGCAGTGCTGCAGCACCGGCGGGTGACTGGAGATGGCGCGTCGAGCTTGCCCAGACGTGGACATCCGGTGCCGGGCGAGTGAGTCGGGTAGATCTCCTGACACAAGGTCGCACCACCGGACTGCTGGACTTCGTGGCCTACCAGTCCAGCCAGGCGCAACAGACGCGCGACGGCAACCTGGTGCTGGTCCATGACCGCTGGCGCCGTACCGATGCGCTGGCCATCGCGCGCGACCTGCAACTGATGAGCTCCTGCGTCAGCCGGCGCCTGGGGCGGGTTGCGCAGGTGAGTCACGTGCTGCAGTGGCCGCGCGGCCTGCCGGTGGAAGACGGCGGCGAAGGCAATGCCAGTCTTTCCGGGGCAGTATTGCTGCTATCGGAACAACCGCATTGGGACGTCAGCGACCAGGGCAGCGGGCGCCTGGCACGCCGGGCCGATATCGCGGCCGCACTGGCGCGGCGCGGGATCGCCGATCGCGCCGATCTGCGGGAAGGCGTCGGCAGCACCTGGCTGGACCAGGGACTGCCCGGTGCGCTGGGCCTGCTGTGCGTGGCGGAAAGCGACGGCGTCGCCGCCATGCAGACCCTGCTCACGCGGGCCGGGCAGATGCTCACCCAGGATCTGGCCCGGTCCGACTACCCGGTCACGACGCTGGCACAGGCCAAACATCATGGCTGGAGCGGCCAGTATGCCGCGCTGGCGGCATTGAACCCGGTCGCCGATACCTCACCACGGATGCTGCAGGCCCTGGTCGATTCCGTACGCGACTCCGGCGACCCCGATGGCGCCCTCGCACAGGCCTTCGGCCCCCGTGTCGCCGAGCTCTGGCGGGGGCCGCCCAATGCGGTCGAACTCCAGGTCGACAGCACCGGCGTACACGGGCAACGCTGGCACTGGCGTGACGGCGGCTGGCAAGCCACCGGCGAGGCCGTCGCCCCGCGCCGACTGCAGATCAGCCATGGACAGCTGTCCTGGCACGAGGTCCGTGCTGGCCCCCTTGCCTGCGAACAGGCTTCGTCGCCCTCGCTGGTCATCGACGACTGGCCGGCCTATGAACGGGAGCCCAAGGACAACCTCTCGCCCGGCTGCGCCGCCGAGTCCGGCTAGGCGACCAGCGAGAAGCGCTGGCGGTATTGTCCCGGGCTCACGCCCAACTGGCGCAGGAAGACCCGCCGCAGGTTCTGTTCCTCGCCATAACCGGACTGGCTGGCGATGCGCTTGATCGGCAGGGAGGTCTCTTCCAGCGCCCGCCGCGCCGCTTCCAGGCGCATCAACTCCACGGTGCGCGCCGGCGTGCGGCCGGTCTCGGCCACATAGCTGCGGGCAAAGCTGCGCGGACTCATGTGGACCCGGCGCGCCAGGTTGTCCACGCGCAGGTCGGCATCCAGGTGGGCGGCCACCCAGGCATGCAGTTCGGCGAAGCGGCCCGCCCCCATCGATTGCGCCGCCAGCGGCGTGCTGAACTGCGATTGCCCGCCCGGACGCTTGATGAACACCACCAGCTGCCGCGCAGTGGCGATGGCGCTCGGATGGCCCAGGTCCTGCTCCACCAGCGCCAGCGCCAGGTCGATACCGGAGGTCACGCCAGCCGAGGTCCAGATATGCCCCTGGCGGATGTAGATCGGGTCGGGATCGACCTGCAGGGCCGGATAGCGGCGTTGCAACTGTTCCGCCGACGACCAGTGCGTGGTCACCCGCAAGCCATCCAGCATGCCCGCCTCGGCCAGGTGGAAGGCACCCGTGCAAACCGAGCAGATACGCCCGGCCAAGGGCGCCACGCGCCGGATCCATGCCACCAGCGCGGTATCGAGCGTGAACTCCTCGCCGTTGCTGCCACCCGGAGAGACCAGGGTATGCAGCCCCTGCCCGTCTTCCAGCACGCCATCGATCTCGGCCAGCGATTGCGTCGCTACCGGTAGTCCGGCACTGGTGACGATGGCGCCGCCACGGGACGACGCCACATGCAGTCGATAGACCTCCCGCCCCTGCAGGCGATTGGTGGTGGCCAGCACCTGAAGGGGGCCGGACAGGTCGAGCAGGTTCATGCCGTCGTAAGCCAGCAGGACCACGCGATGGGCAGAAGGATGGAATGTCATGCCAACCATACAATGAAAATAAGGGATGAAAACCCGGTCGCAGGATCTTAGCGCAGGCCGCTCGCCAGTGCCGCGCCAGCGCTACGCTGCACCCGCATCCAGCGCGCGGTAGCCAGTGCCGACAGCAACAGGATGGGCAGGATCGCCAGGTTCAGGCTTTGCCAGCCGAAGCGTGCCAGCAAAGGGCCCGCACCCAGCGTGGCCACGACAGTGGCACCGTAGCGCATCAGCTCGGACAGGCCCTGGGTCTTGGCGCGTTCAGACGGGGTATAGGACTGCGCCAGCAAGGTAGTACCGCCCACGAACATGAAATTCCAGCCCACGCCCAGGAGTAGCAAAGCCACATAGAAGGCAGGCAGGCTGGTCGAGCTCATGGCCGTAACGGCGCACCCCAGGTTCATCAGCAAGCCGGCCAGCAGCACACGGCCCAGCCCGAAGCGCTGGATCAGCCGGCCGGCGAAGAAGGAAGGGGCATACATGCCCATGAGGTGCCACTGGATGATGGCGGCACCATCGTCGATACCATGGTGACAGGCCACGGCCGCCAGCGGCGCGGCAGTCATGATGAACATCATCACCATGGAGCCTGCCACGTTGTTGGCCACCGAGGCCATGAAGACCGGCGTGCGCGCAATGCGCGACAGCGGGCGGGCCGGTGCATGGGCCTGCGCATCGGCGGCCACCGTCACGGCCTGGTCGCGATAGAACAGCAACAGGGTCAGCACCGACAGCAAGCCCATGATGGCCACCACCAGATAGGCGCCCGAGAACAGCGCCACCGGGAACCAGTCCTTGCTCCACGCCGCCAGCGCCGGACCGACCAGGGCGGCAATCACGCCGCCGGCCAGGACGGTGGAGATGGCGCGGCCCTTGGCGTCTTCTGCCACCGCATCGGCCGCAGCCAGCCGGTAGTACTGGGCAAAGGCCTGGAATACGCCCACCAGTGCCGTACCCATGCAAAAGGTCCAGAATTGCGCATGGAATACCGACCAGACCGAGACCAGGCCCCCCACGCAGCAACTGGCGGCCCCAAGAACGAAGGACCAGCGCCGCCCCAGGCGCTGGATCAGGAAGGCTGCGAACCAGGTCACCACCGCACCCGCCACCGTGATCAGGGCAAAGGGCAAGGTTGCCAGCGCCTTGTCGGGCGCCAGTTGCCAGCCGGTCAGGGCGGTGAGGGTCAGGTCGATCGAGATGGCGCAGGTGAACAGGCCCTGGCAAACCGCCAGGACAGTGGCATTGCGGGCGGTATTGGCACGCGGGCGATCAGGCGGATTCATCGGTTTTTGCTCCTGGCGTTCGGTGACATGGAAATGAAGGAAAATGATGGGAAAATTGTCAGATCGACGCAAAATGGCGTCAATGACACTAAACCTTCAATTCCTGCCAGGCAGCCTGATCGAGGCGAGCCGGCAATCCAGCCAGATCAAAGGGGGCTTTACATGTTGATACAGGCCAGTGAATCCGCAGTCCTGGTGGTCGATCTCCAGCAGAAGCTGCTGCCGGCCATCCACGAAGGCCAGTCCATCCTGTCCCAGACAGTGCGCATGGCCACCATCGCCGGCCTGCTCGGGGTACCGGTGATCGGTACCGAACAGATGCCCGACAAGCTCGGTCCCAACCATCCCGATATCGCCCGCCTGTGTGACAAGATCTTGCCCAAGCGTCATTTCGATGCCTGCGCCGAGGGTTTGCTGCCGGCCCTGCCGACAGCGGTGCGGCAGATCATCGTGACCGGTTGCGAGACGCACATCTGCGTGCTGCAAACGGCGCTCTCACTGTTACATGCGGGCTATCGGGTGTTGCCGCTACTGGAAGGCTGCGGCTCGCGCCGGCCGACCGACCGTGATGCCGCCTTTGAGCGCCTGCGCGCCGCAGGGGCCACGCCGGTGACGCTGGAAATGGTGGCCTATGAATGGATGCGCGAGAGCAGCCATCCGCAATTCCGCAACGTTCTGCAACTTATCAAATAGAAAAAATTCATCTCACGTGATGAGACAATGATGGCGTAACTGAAAAGTACTTCCGACGTTGAAGCGATGAAAGTTTGTCTCCCGCCATGCGTGGATACGTTGCAGTGCGGAGAACTGTGGTAAAACATCATCAAAAAACATCGTGATGACGCCAAGCTTCGTGCAGCAGACGCCGCCACAACAAAGAGGAATTCGAAACATCTATGTCCAGCCTACCCGCTCCTGCGCCCTCGCGCGCTCCACCACCCCTCACGCTGCACGCCTTGCGTGCCAGTTGCTCGTCCTGCAGCATGCACCAATTGTGCCTGCCGATGGGGCTGGACCAGGGCGATATGCAACGCCTGGAACAGGTCATCAATCGCCGCCGCAAGGTCAAGCGTGATGAACCGCTGTACCGCTTCAACGACAAGTTCGAGATGCTTTACGCCATCCGACTGGGACACTTCAAGACCTTCCAGAACAATCCCAATGGCGGCGAGCAGATCACCGGCTTCCAGATGGCCGGCGAATTGCTGGGCATGGATGCCATCGGCGGCGGCCAGCACCTGTGCGAAGCGGTGGCGCTGGAAGACAGCGAAGTCTGCGAGATTCCCTTTGCCAGCCTGGAAGACCTGTTTCGCGACATGCCCGCGCTGCTGCGCCAGTTCCACCGCATGATGAGCCTGGAAATCTCGCGCGAGCAACGCGTCATGCTGACCCTGGGCAGCATGACCGCCCAGCAGAAGATGGCGGCCTTCCTGCTCAACCTGTCCTCGCGCTATGCCAGCCGGGGCTATTCGTCGACGCGCTTCCAGTTGCGCATGACCCGAGAGGAAATCGGCAACTACCTGGGCCTGGCCGTGGAAAGCGTGAGTCGCCTGGTCACCAACTTCAAGAAGACCGGCGTGATCGACGTCAATCATCGCGACGTCGAGTTGTGCGACCTGGCGGCACTGCGCTCCATCGCACTGGGCGAAGACCCCTGCACCCCGGCGCCAACCCCGGCCTGACCCGCACTTGTCCCCCTGTGCCCCGGCATGGACCAGGGCACGAGGGGCTGGCGTTAGAATGACAGGATGACCATCCCCATTCTGACGGACCAGACTTCCCTGAAGCGTTTCCTGCGCGCCCGCCTGGCGCGCCACCATCCCCTCGGCCTGCCGCTCACCGCGGGCCTCCTTGCCCTGCTGGCCTGCACCCTGTTCTTTGCGCTGGTGGCCTACGAAGTCCACACCCATGGCGCACTCACGCGCCTGGACCAAACGCTGGCTGACTGGTTCAACCGGCATGCCTTCCCAGCGCTCACGCAAGTCGTCCTCGGCTATACCCACCTGCACGGCACGATAGGCGTACTGGCGATGGGTACTCTGCTGTTGCAACACATGCTGCGCACTCGGCAGTGGCCTTGGGTGATAGCCCTGGCGCTGGTATTGCCCGGCGGCATGTTGTTCAATTTCGCGCTCAAGCACGTCTTTGCCCGCCTGCGACCGCATTTCGAGGACCCCATCCTGGTCCTGCACAGCTACAGTTTCCCCAGCGGTCACACGATAGGCGCGACGCTGCTCTATGCCATGTTGGCGACTTATCTGCTGAACCTGCCGGGCCGCTCACCGGTTCGTGGCAGCAGGAGAACGGCCATCATCGGCACAGCGACATTGCTGGTGGTGCTGACCGGTTTCAGCCGCGTCTACCTGGGAGCGCACTTCCTCAGCGATGTGGTGGGAGCGGCGCTGCTGGGCATGGCCTGGTTTGCGCTATGGACCACGGTGGTTTTCACGCTGCAACGGCACTATTGTGTCAGTGCGCACTCCAACTGACTTTCCCACGACCTTCGCTGCGGATGCCAGACTCGACACCCACCTACCATCACGCACCAGCGGCCGACCATCGCGGGGCAGCGGCCACCCTGCCCCGTCCCGATGTGGTCGCCACCATCAACGCCCGTGCCGGCGGCGGCCACGCCCAGGCGCTGGCCGCCCACATCACCGAGCAGTTCGCCCGACACGGACTGCATGCTACCGTCCACCTGGCCCACAGCGGCGAGGACATGCTGGCCGTGGCGCGCCAGGCGGTCGCCGATCAGGTGCCGGTGGTGGCCGTGGGTGGTGGTGACGGCAGCATCAATGCAGTGGCCTCGATCCTGTTGTCGGAATCCAGCTGCCGCAGCGCCCTGGGGGTCCTGCCGCTGGGCACCCTGAACCATTTCGCCAAGGACCTCAACATCCCGCTGGACCTGGACGAGGCCATCGCCAACATCGCCACCGGCCGGCGCCTGCGGGTCGACAGCGGTGAAGTCAACGGCCAGGCCTTCATCAACAATTCCAGCCTGGGCCTCTATCCCGATATCGTGCGCGAGCGCGAAAAGCAGCAGGCCCGGCTGGGACGCGGCAAGTGGCTGGCCTTTGCCTGGGCCGCGCTGGGGGCACTGCGCCGCTATCCCTTCCTGCGCGTGCGCTTGCACATCGATGGCCAGCCACACTGGCGACGCACCCCCTTCGTCTTCATCGGCAACAACCGCTACCTGATGAGTGGCCTGGATATCGGCAAGCGCTCCACCCTCACCGAGGGCCAGCTCAGCCTGTACGTATGCCACCACACCGGGCGCTGGGGCTTGCTGCGCCTGGCCCTGCACGCCCTGTTCGGACGGCTGGAGCAAGCCCATGATTTCGACGTATTGAGTGCCACCGAGATCCATATCGAGACCCACCGCAAGCGCATGCGCGTGGCCACCGATGGCGAGGTACTGATCATGCAGACGCCGCTGCATTACCGCATCCGCCCGGCCTCGCTGGAGGTGATCGTGCCGCAGGATACGGCGTTGGCCCCCAAGCCCGACAGTGCCGACAAGCTGTGGGCGGACGACTGATGCGCACCCTCATCCACCTCTCCGACCTGCATTTCGGCCGCACCGATGCGGCCATCATCGAGCCGCTGATCGCCCAGGTCCATGAACTCAAGCCGGACCTGGTCGTCGTCTCCGGCGACCTGACCCAACGCGCCCGCGCCAGCCAGTTCCGACAGGCGCGCCAATTCCTCGACGCGCTGCCGCAGCCGCAACTGGTGGTGCCGGGCAACCACGATGTGCCGCTGTTCAACATTGCGGCACGGCTGATGCAGCCGCTGCGAAAGTACCGCCGCTTTATCACCGATGAGCTGCAGCCGGTCCACCTGGACGAGGAAATCGCCGTGGTCGGCATCAACACGGCGCGTTCGCTGACCATCAAGGATGGCCGCGTCAATGACCGCCAGATCGAGATGGCCCGGCGCCAGCTGGCCACCGTGGGCGACCACCTGGTCAAGATCATCGTCACCCATCACCCCTTCGACCTGCCGCCAGGGCCACAGCATCACGGCCTGGTCGGCCAGGCCCTGCCGGCCATGCGGGCCTTCGCGCTATGCGGCGCCGACCTGCTGCTGGCCGGGCATGTGCATACCAGCTCCGCCGTCAGCAGTGCCGGACGCTACCGCATCGCCGACTATTCGGCGCTGGTCGTGCAGGCTGGTACCGCCACGTCCACGCGTGGGCGTGGTGAAACCAATTCCTTCAACGTGCTGCAGGTGGAGGCGCACCAGATCGTGGTACACCGACTGGGCTGGGTGGAGGCCGAGCGCTCCTTTGCGCTGGCCGGCACGCAGACCTTCGTACAACGTGGCAGCGAGTGGTTCGAGCAGCAAGACGATGGCCAGCTTATCGGCTAGCCAGCTTCCAGCGCATCACATCCACCAGCAGGAACAGCAGCAGGCTGGCGCCCATCAGGGGCAGGTTCCAGCCCAGCAGGATGGCCAGCACCACCAGGCTGGCACGTGCGACCGGTGACAAGCCCAGGAAGGCGCCAGTCAGGGGCGCCAGGCTGGACCCGGCCGCCGGACGCCGCCGCCACCACATCACATATCCCAGCACGATCAACCCCGTCAGCGCGATGCCGAAGGCGGCCATCAGGATCTGGTTGGCCACGCCGAAGAGCACGCCCATGTGCGCATCCACGCCCCAGCGGACCAGCTTGGCGACGAGCGGGAAGCTGGCAAAATCGGCACGGCTGGTGATGCGCATGCGATCGGCATCGATGGCCACCGTATCGACCTGGGTGGGCCAGGAACGGTCCACCTCGCGCACCGTCCAGGCCTGGTTCGCAGCGCGCGGTGGCCGGATCTCGATCTCGCTGGCATCGATGCCACCGGCACGGGCGATGGCTTGAACCAGGTCGAAGCGGGCCGGATCACCGACGGCCGGCATGGGCATGGTCATGCCATGGGCTGCCATGTGGTCGGCATGCTCGCCCATGTCCATCGCAGGCGCGCCCGGCTGCAGCTGGGTCGAGACCGAGGGCGTGATCCAGCCCAGCTGGGTACGCATCTGGCTCACCCGTTCCCCGGCCCAGCGTGACCAGGTCAGGCCGGTGGCCGAAAAGAACACCAGGCCGATCACGATCCACAAGCCCAGCAGCGCATGCAGGCGCCGCGCCGTCAGCGGACGCCGCACGGCCAAGCGGGTACTGCGCTTGCGTGCCCGCCACCACAGCCAGACCCCACCCAGCGCCCCCAGCCACAGCCAGGACGCGGCCAGTTCGCTGTAGTTGCGCCCCAGCTCGCCCAGCATCAGGTTGCGGTGCAGGTAATCCAGCGTGGTGCGCAAGGGCAGCACGCCGCTGGTGCCATAGACGATCAGGTCGCCCCTGACCTGCAGGCTGACCGGATCGACGAAGATGGCCCGGCTCTCGGAATCACCCAAGCCCTTCTGGCTGAACATGACACGGGTATTCCAGCCATCGGCCTTGGCCGGACGCACCGCAAACAACCGCGCTTGCGGTCCCAGGAAGGCCTGGGCCGCCGCTACCTGGGCCGCCAGCGGCTGGGACGTTCCCTGCGAGGTGTTGTACAACTGGCTGGCATAGAGCCGGGATTCGATCTGGGGCGTGAGCACATACAGGGTGCCGGTCAGCGCGGCCACCAGGATGAAGGGGCCGACAAACAGGCCGATGTAGAAATGCAGGCGCAGCAACAGCGCCTGCCACGCCGTCACGCTCTGGCGTCGGACGATGGCCTGGCCGTCCTGCGCGGGCTGGAAGGATTGGGTGGTCATGGAGGGAGGAAGGCCCGCGCACCGCTGGCGCACAGGCTGGCTGACTGGAATGGCGCATTGTAGGCGGCGTCCCGGCCGCTGCGAATGTGGCAATTTGTCGCACCATGCAAAAGAGCCGCCGGGAAACCCAGGCGGCTCTTGCTTCCTCCAGCCGGCAGGCACGTCTCAAGGGCGCGCCATGCGGAGCTTACAGAGGGTTTTCGTCGATCCAGTCACCGGAAAAGTCGAGGATGTAGGCAATCGCCTCGTCTTCGGTATCGAATTCATTGGTCGGCGCCTTGCGCTGGTAGCGCAGCTTGCCGCTGCCATCCTTGCCTTCGTGAATCACGAAGCAAGCCATGATCTTTCCGCTGTCGAGTTTCTTGAGCTCCGGGATGACGACGTTTCCCCTATACGGGAAGAGTTGGGACATGAATGAAAGCCTCCTTGTTGCGAGGCGCAATGCTAGCACAAGCGCGACCAGCCTACCTAAGCGCCGCGTTTTCGGTCACTTCCAGCAGTATTTGCAACTTTGTTGCATTTATGAGATATTCGCAACTTAGTTGCATTTAAGAGATCTTCCTGCCGCGACCGGACACCCAGACTGTCCTGGTCCGAAACGCTCACCTCCATCCGCACACCATGACCAACGCCCAACGCCAGCCGGCCGACCGCCGGCTTCCCGTCACCGTGCTTTCCGGCTTCCTCGGTGCCGGCAAGACCACCCTGCTCAACCACATCCTCAACAACCGCGAGGGCCGCCGCGTGGCCGTCATCGTCAATGACATGTCGGAGGTCAATATCGATGCCGCGCTGGTGCGCGACGGCGGCGCCGACCTCTCCCGCACGGACGAGAAACTGGTCGAGATGAGCAATGGCTGCATCTGCTGCACCTTGCGCGAAGACCTGCTGCTGGAGGTACGCAAGCTGGCGCGCGAACGTCGCTTCGACCAGTTGGTGATCGAATCGACCGGGATTTCCGAGCCACTGCCGGTGGCGGAGACCTTTACCTTTACCGATGAAGACGGTGCCAGCCTCTCCGACATCGCACGCCTGGACACGATGGTGACGGTGGTGGATGCCTTCAATTTCCTCAAGGACTACAGCTCCCAGGATAGCCTGGGCGAGCGTGGCGAATCGATGGGCGAGGAAGACCACCGTACCGTGGTGGACCTGCTGATCGAGCAGATCGAGTTCTGCGATGTCATCGTGCTCAACAAACTGGACCTGGTGAGCCCGGACGAACTGGAACGTCTACGCGCCATCCTGTGCAAGCTCAACCCACGCGCCCGTATCGCCAGCGCCGAGTTCGGCAAGGTGGCGCTGGACCAGGTCTTGAGCACCGGCCTGTTCGACTTCGACCAGGCCAGCCAGGCTCCGGGCTGGCTGCAGGAACTGCGCGGCGAACACGTCCCCGAAACCGAGCAATACGGCATCACCAGCTTCGCCTGGCGTGCCCGCCGGCCACTGCACCCAGAGCGCTTCTTCGCGCTGGTCAACAGCGAATGGCAAGGTGTGGTGCGCTCCAAGGGTTTCTTCTGGCTGGCCTCGCGTCCCGCGCAGGCAGGCTCGTGGTCGCAAGCCGGCGCTGTCTGCCGCCATGGACTGGCCGGCAAATGGTGGGCGGCAGTGTCACGCGAACAATGGCCGCAGGACCAGGAATCGATCGATTTCATCCTGCAGCAGTGGGATGACAACGTCGGCGATGCGCGCCAGGAACTGGTCCTCATCGGCATCGACATGGACCAGCAGGCCCTGCGCGAGCGCCTGGACGCCTGCCTGCTCAGCGATGCCGAGATGGCACAAGGACCGCTGGGCTGGGCGCGCATGGCTGATCCTTTCCCGCTGTGGGACCAGGCATGAGGCCTACCCTGCCCGACGTGGCGCGCGAACAGCCTGCCGACATTGCCTTGCCACTCGACTGGGTCGGCATGCGCGGCATCGCCCTGCCCGTGCGCCTGCCAGACGGCGCGGCGGTCGCCGCCCAGGCGGAAGTCGCCGTGGACCTGCCCGACCCACAGGCCAAGGGTATCCACATGTCGCGCCTGTACCTGTTGCTGGAAGAGTTCTCGGCACGTTCGCGCAGCACGCCGATCGCCCTGCGCTGCCTGCTGCACCAGATGCGCGAAAGCCATGCCGATTGTGGCTCGCGGGGGGCCGCCGTCAGGCTGGACTTCGACCTGTTGCAACAGCGCCCCGCCCTGGTCACGCCGGGCCTGGCAGGCTGGAAGAGCTACCCGGTCACGCTGGCGGCCGAACTGCATGAAGGCAGCACCCGTATCACCCTGCGGGTGCGCATTGCCTATTCCTCCACCTGCCCCTGCTCCGCCGCGCTGTCACGCCAGGCCCTACAGGACGCCTTTGCCGCCGATTTCGCAGCGCAAGCGAAGCTAGACCAGGCAGAGGTCCTGGATTGGCTGTCGCGACGCGCCAGCCTGGCCACGCCGCACAGCCAGCGCAGCCATGCCGAACTCAGCATCACCCTGCCGGCGGCCAGCGATCACTTACCGGTGCTGGCCTTGATCGACACCGCCGAGCAAGCGCTGGGCACCCCCGTGCAGACCGCCGTGCGGCGCGCCGACGAGCAGGCCTTTGCCCTCAGCAACGGCGCCAACCTGATGTATGTCGAAGATGCCGCCCGGCGCCTGCGCCAGGCCATCGAATCACGCTTCGGCGCCTGCGCGGTGCGGGTCAGCCATTTCGAGAGCCTGCATGCCCACGATGCCGTGGCTGCCACTGCCAGTCCCGGTTGGCAGGACCAGGTACGCTGATACCCTCCGGGCAGCTTTGCGCGCCGTCGCAAACCGGGGTATTGTGCCCACCTGTCCTGCGTAAATGATTTCCATGATGCCCAACGACTTCCCGACAACGCTGCAACGCCACCAATACGCCGCCTTCGAAGCGGGCCCGCGCCTGCTGGTACTGGGCGCCGTGCATGGCAACGAAACCTGCGGTACGCAAGCCATCGCCCAGCTGCAGCGCGAACTCGACAGCGGCGCGCTGCGCCTGCAACGCGGTCTGCTGACGCTGGTACCGGTCACCAATCCGCTGGCCTATCGCAAGCAACAACGCCAGGGCGAACGCAACCTGAACCGCAACATGCGCGTCAATGCGGCGCCAGCCAATTTCGAAGACCGCATCTGCAATGTGCTCTGCCCCTGGATCGATGAACACGAGGTCTTGCTGGACCTGCATTCCTTCCACACCGGCGGCATCCCCTTCGCCATGCTGGGGCCGGAAGACAACCAGGGCGAGGTCGAACCCTTCGCCCACGCCGTCGCCGAAGCGCGCATGGTGGCACACCTGGGCTGCAAACGGGTGGTCGAGGGCTGGATGAGCGCCTATGTGCGCGGAGTGGAACGACGCCGCCAGCAAGGGCGGGCCGTTTCTCCTGACCTGCTGGACCGCCAGTATGGCGTGGGCACGACCGAATATGCGCGCGGACGAGGCCTGTATGGTGTGACACTGGAATGCGGCCAGCACGACGATCCGCGTGCGCCGCAGGTGGCCTACCACGCCATCCGCCAGACCCTGGCCCTGCTGGGCATGATCGATGCACAAACGGCACCGCTGGTGCCGCCCGTGGACGGGATCGAGATCATCCGCCTGGTCGACGTGATCGATATGGAACATGCCGCCGACAGCTTCACCCGCGAATGGGCCAGTTTCGATCGCGTGCGCCAGGGCGAGGTCATCGGCCATCGCCATGGCGGCACGCCGGTGACGGCACCCGGCGACGGCTACATCGTCTTCCCCAACCCGCGCGCCTTGCCGGGCAATGAATGGTTCTACTTCGGCGTGGACAGCGAGCGCCGGCTATGAGGCCGATGGATCAGGCGCAATCGAGCGCATAGAACCGGGTATCCACCACCATCACCGGGAAGGCCGACGGCAGTTCGGTCTTTTCGATGAGGCGGAAACCATTCTTTTCATAGAAGCGATGCGCGGCCAGGAACTTGGCCGTGGTGCCCAGGTAGATCTGGCGCACACCCTGTTCACGCGCCCAGGCGACGGCCCCTTCCAGCAGGCGCGCCGCGGTGCCGTGCTCGCGTCCGCGATGGCTGGCAGCCACGAACATCTTGCGCAGCGCCACCTGCTCGTTGCCAATGTCGAGCAGGGAAATCGTGCCAACCACCCGCCCCTCATCCAGCGCCACCCAGAAATTGCCCCGTCCCTTCTGGTAGAAGCCGGGGATGTCCTTCAGGTCGGGCTGGCCTTCCAGGGTGATGGGGATCTCGAACTCCTGTTGCTGGATGGGGAGGATGACGTCGACAACGCCGGCGGCGTGCTCGGGCGAATAGGCCTGGATCTGGATCATGACAAGCAGTCGGAAATGAGGTAGGGGTTTATTTCAGTTCATTGCCGGGGGTAAGTTCCCAGCAGCGCGGACTGTGCGTGAAGCCGATATGGCCGTAGTAATCGGTCGCATCGGGCGCGGCCAGCAGGCGCAGGCGGCAGCGCGGACCGAGACGGCTGCGGGCGGCGCGGATCAGTTCCTTGCCGATGCCCCGGCGCTGGTACTGCTCATCCACCGCCAGCTCCGACAGGTAGCAGGCGTAGACAAAATCGGTGACGCAACGGGCCACGCCAATGAGCAGTTCACCATCCCAGGCCGTGGCGATCAAATTGGCATTCTCGACCATGGCCTGCATGCAGTCGCGGTCCTCTAGCGGGCGACGCGGGCCCAGTGAGGTGCGGGAGAGGATGTCGATGAATTGATCGGCAGTCAGGCGCAGGTCGGTACGGTAGACGATGGGCATGCGGGGCTCGCGGGTAGTCGTGAGGACGAAGCCGCCCACGTTAACACAAAACGCCGCGAGGCATGTGGCGCTGCCGGTTCGGGCGCGGGCCAGCTCAGTCCGGGCGCGCGTAGATCTTGTGCGAAACCGGCCTGCCGTCGGCGTCTACCCGCACCAGCACCATCTCGCCCGAGGCCAGGCTCTCTCCGGTCCAGCGGGCAATATTCACGTCGTGCGTGACCAGGATCAGCGCGCGGCTGCCCTTGCCGGGCAAGGTGGTGCGCAGGTACTGCTCCAGCCGCCGGTTGGCCGTTTCCGCCTGGGCCGGGTCGTTGAAGAACGAGGCCAGTGCGTCTTCCACCTGGGGGGCGCCGAAGCCCAGCAAGGCGGCCGTCTCCCTGGCGCGGCACCAGGGGCTGCTGGCGACCACGGCGCGGCTCACGCCCTGCTGGCGCAACCAGTTGCCGATCTTGCTTGCCTGTTCGCGGCCCTCTTCGTTGAGATTGCGCTGGGTGCTGCAGTCGCCGAGAACAAAGCCGGCCGGGTCACCGATGCCTGGGGCGCGTGCGTGCCGCATGATCAGCACCTGGTCGCGCTGGACGAGTTGAACCGATAGCTCAGAGGCCCTCGCCGCCAGGGACAGCAACGACAGGGTCAGCAGGGAAAAACAGAAGACAGCAAGACGCGATGACATGGCGGACCTCGACGGGATCGAATGCATCCAACGAATCGAATGGATCGGGATGATCAAGGCCATTAGTCTAGCCCAATGACACCGCGCCACGCCTGCCCTGACGCCGCGTTTGCCGCGTCAAAAACAGGTCATGGTGCAGAAAACCTCAGCCGGTATGCGGATAGTGTCGAACCGGCCTCAGGCAGTCGCTCAGGCGTTCTTCCATTGCGGCGCGCGTTTTTCGAGGA